>Ga0308156_1000052_pt1 | contig 426479 bp, 350 predicted proteins | sample PhyAR2_FD_201041 | JGI IMG/M metagenome (GOLD analysis project Ga0308156, IMG submission 201041) | Phyllosphere microbial communities from UC Gill Tract Community Farm, Albany, California, United States - DLSL A.R2 | ecosystem: Host-associated > Plants > Phyllosphere > Unclassified | place... | reverse complement strand
AACTTTTCCCGCTTCAACTTCCGTATCCGCTATATTCCGATGGCATTGCGCCGTCTTTATCTTTTTTGTTTTCCCTCCGTTTCCGTTGGGACTGCAAAGGTAGAAATCTTTTTTGAACTTCCAAAAACTTTCTGAAGTTTTTTTTCTTTTCTCTTTTTTCGATTTCCGCGCTTAACTTCCGTTAAACCCTTCTTTTTTCATGGTTTCCTTCTTTCGAGGTAACCGTCCCTCCCTTGCGGAGTGGTGCAAAGATAGGGAGTTTCCTAACAAACTTCCAAGCCTTTTGTTCTTATTATTTTCATTTTGGACCTAACTCGCTGTCAGGATGGGAGATTCTTTTTGTAAAACAGGATAGCAGAGCGGTGGGATGGCTGATTCCGGTGCAGAATGGGACCTTGAATAAGAATTATACCGCCGGACTTGCCGGCAACTAGGCCTTGATACGGACATTGTAGGGAAAAAGGGATGGAAGGGCTGTTGCAAGATATTATGTAGTATTACTGGATATATACTACATGTATACTGTATCCATACTGCATGCATACGGGATATTATGCTTAGATGGGGATATCGGGTATCTATAAATAAGTCCATATAGAAGGGACCGCATATCTGGACCAGGAACTTATCTGCTTCGAAAAAGTATCGGAACATCTTCGGAGCACATTGTGGACAGCTTGCGGACAGGTTCGGTCTGCCAGCGTGCTGCGTCCGTGTTCCTTCCGTGTTGCCTCCGACTTTAACCCTGACTCACACCGCTAGCACCAAGGACAAATGGCGTTCCGGTTGCGACCATGCCCCCTGGATGCCCCGACCAGGGGCCAACGCCGGCCCGAACCGCTGCCGAAAAACTCCGCAGAAGCATCCGAAGCACGAAGACAACTCGGCATATTCGGTATATATAGCTATAACCACATAAAAAGAAGTCGAGACTAGCATCGGACTGGAAATGCCCTAATTTAACGATGCAACGGAGCAATCCTTGTTTCGGCCACCCCGCAGGTTTAAGTTGATATACCCGCAGGCTTAAATCGACACATAGGTACTGTTTATTTAGCCACAATACACACTGAATCCGTGTTGAGTCCGAGAAGAGTCCGTCTTGAGTCCGAGTCTGGCATGGAATTAGGTTACGCTCAAGATAGACGCACCCTGCTCTCAGGGCGAAGCGAAGCTCTAGTTAAACCCTTTCTAGGCCCCTTTAGGATAGATTTAAGGCCTATTTAAAGCTGAAAACGAAACGAACCACAGCGGGGCCTCTGCCTTAGAAATACCTAAAAAACAGCCAAAAAACACCAAATACTCGGACTCGCATAGGATAATTTTCTTGGAGTCACAATTCTTTTCTTATACCAATTCTTATATCCACTTCTATTGATAAGCAACACAATTCGGGTTATTCATCAAACAGAATATTCAAATGTTAGCTATAAAAATCAGATTCAAACCATTGCGATACGCCGCACTACTTCATCCATTGTTTATAACAATCATTAAATTAACCGCATCCAATAGCTTGTGTTTGCTCTCTTAAACCGCTGCCACTTGAAGACCTTAATTAACTGGTAGCGCTATTTTTAACACCAAGCTATCCGCGAATATAGATGGCAATTTCACCGCTATAGGAATAACTCTTTTTTCAGTAAATTTGATCTAGGTTAATAAATAACTAAAAGGAAGACCTTATTTTTAAGAAATTAAAGATAATGAATACTTTTATTCCAAATAAAAATCATATTGATCCATGATAGACTATGCGCAGCTTTTAAAACAGGTAGAAGAATACGCTGAAACATATATTATAGAAAATATCTCAGTCTGCCACTGTTTCCACAATACAATACACACTCGTTCAGTTGTACGTGCTGCTGAGGAAATTTCATCATACTATAAACTAGGAGAGGAAGATCACTTTATTGTTATCAGTGCTGCCTACTTTCATGACCTGGGTTATGTAAAATCCGATAATGCTATCGGTCATGAGAAGAAAAGTGTCGAAATTGCTTTCGACTTTCTACGGGACAAAGGTATACCGGAAGACATACAGGAAAAAATTAAAGGTTGTATTCTGGCAACTAGAATGCCTCAAGATCCTGCAAACCTGCTGGAACAAATTCTCTGCGATGCTGACCTGTTTCATTTCGGAAACGATGATTTCGTTACCAGAAATAAATTGATGAAGGCCGAAGCTGAAGCAGTCCTCGGGAAGGAGATTGATAAAGACGTATGGCGGGCGGGTACAATCAAACTATTGAAAAGTCATCATTACCACACTGAATATGCACAGCAAAAGCTAAATGCAAAAAAAGAGATGAATCTAAAAGAACTGGAGAAAAAACAGGAGAAATCTATCACAAAAAATAAAGAAAGCAAAAAAGAAGACAAGAAAGAAAAAGAAAAAGGTGGCAAGCCGGAACGTGGAATAGAAACAATGTTCCGTATTACTTCGTCAAATAATCAACGGTTAAGTGATATGGCAGACAATAAAGCTAATATATTGCTAACGGTCAATTCTATTATCCTTTCGGTCGTTATTGCTGTTTTATTTCGAAAATTAGATGCCAACGAACATCTTATTATCCCAACAATAATCTTAACAACTGCAGTGGTTGCAACGATGGTCATGGCCATACTGTCAACAATTCCCAAAATTCCTTCAGGCAAATTTTCCAAGGAGGAAATTGAACAAAAGTCGGTCAATCTTCTGTTTTTTGGAAACTTCTATAAAATGAACCTCGACGACTACAATGAGGGTATGCAGAAAGTAATGGTCGATTCGGAATTTTTATATGGCATGCTGACCAAAGATGTTTATTCGCAGGGTGTGGTATTAGGACGCAAATATAAGCTTCTGCGATACGCATATGGAATTTTTATGTTTGGACTTGTTATATCGGTTGTTTCTTTTGTTGCCGCAATCATATTTTAATGTGTACATATCAATAGAACTCCAATATGTTGAATCAGGGGTCAAAACTTCCTTTAACCCTTAAAAATAAAAAATTTATACCGATCATTAGCATCCAAGAGACGAGACATATAATGTTGCCATACCTATAAATTAATACGGATGAAGAATAAAGACCTTTACATCAACAGAGACATCAGCTGGTTATCATTCAATGAAAGAGTACTTGACCAAGCTGGGCGACAGGAGGTACCATTGTTGGAAAAACTACAGTTTCTCGCCATTTTTTCCTCCAATCTGGATGAATTTTATCGGGTTAGAATGCCTGTATTAATGGCTTGGAAAAAAATAATAAAGCAAAATCCCGAACAGCTCATTCCAAACCTCGATATTGGCACGTATAAAAAGACCTCAAAAACGATAAACAAACAACAGGAAAAATTTGGTCTATTACTCGTTGATATTATACAAGAATTGGCAAAAAAAGATATATTCTTTATTTACAATCAAGCTATTCCAGCAGACATAAAAGAACGTGCCGCACAATATTTCTTTCATACAATTGCCTCCTATCTCCAAATCATCCAGCTGGATGACACGTCCTTTTTCCCAATTAACAATCAGCTGTACTTTGCGGTCACAGACGACAACACGGGAGCGGTATTCTTTCTCAACATTCCTTCAAATCATATTGGCCGATTTTTTACCTGTGAGGTTAATGGAAATAAATATGTCTTGCTCATAGATGACATCATCAAACTATTCTTGCCCGAAGCCGTAAGAAATACATCGTTAAGCTTCTACTCCTTTAAAATCACCCGTGATGCTGAATTAAATCTTCAAGACGAATTCGAGGGGGATATTGCTCAAAAAATCGAAGCCGAAGTCAATAAACGCGATCTTGGCTATGCAACACGCTTTTTATTTCAACCTAATTTCCCAAAACAGCTGATCGAAACCTTGGCAACACTATTCGATCTGCGAAAAAGCAGTATTGTTGAGGGAGGGAACTACCACAACCTGAAGGATTTTTTCTCATTCCCGATTAAAATAGATAACCTTTCTTATCCAAAACAGCAGCAGATCGAGAGATACCAAAATTTCCAGGAATCTATTTTTGATCAGATAGATCGAAAAGATATGCTGATCTGTACCCCTTACGAATCTTTCGACCCCATATTACGTTTCTTCAACGAGGCAGCAATAGATCCAACCGTAGAGGAGATCTATACCACGCTATATCGTATCGCTAGTGACTCTCGTATTGCACAAGCGCTAGCCACTGCAGCGAAAAATGGGAAAAAAGTCAATGTATTTGTCGAATTGAAAGCACGTTTTGATGAAGCGAATAATATGCATTGGGCCCGCCTGATGAAAGAACAGGGTGTAAAAATTACTTATAGTATCCCCAATTTAAAAGTACACGCTAAAATAGCACTTGTCAAACGTAAGGAAGGTCGAGAGAGTGCTCTATTCGGCACAGGAAATCTAAATGAAAAAACAGCTAAGATATACACGGACTACTTCCTCATTACCTCGAATAAGTTATTGACTAAGGAATTAAAAATGCTATTCGAGTTTTTACCAGCAAGGAAGAAACCCAATAGTCCGAATGAGTTATCCTTTGACCATCTACTGATCGCTCAATTCAACCTCAAGCATACATTTTTATCCTTGATTGACCAGACGATCCAAGCGGTTAAATCGGGAAGCCCAGCAACAATAAAAATTAAATTAAACAATCTAGAAGAAGAATCGTTAATCAATAAATTGTACGAAGCGAGTCGGGCAGGAGTTCAACTGCAGCTATTGGTCAGAGGGATCTGTAGATTAAAACCACAAGTACCTGGATTAAGTGAGAACATTGTCGTAAAACGAATTGTAGGTCGATATTTAGAACACGGAAGAATATTTATCTTCCAATATCAAACGTATACAAACATATACCTTGGGTCTTCAGACTGGATGAACCGCAACATCTACCGACGCATAGAAACATGCTTTCCCATCCTGAACCCTGCATTAGCAATTCAGATGCAAGAACTTTTTGATATTCAGTTTGCAGACGACAGCGAAGCGACTTTACTCGATGACCGGGGGCAAAACCAGTCTATAGAAGGAAGGCAGCAGCATGTTTCTCAGCAGCAAATCTTTGATTATTTAAAACGTTAACATGAAATCAATCAGGACTAATTACGAAATAAGCCAAAGTCATCTTGAAAAGGCCAACGATACAGTCATTGAGCGTAAACTAATCCAGTAAACCTGACGGCTTCATCAATTTAAAAGTTAATTATATATAAAGATGAAAAATTCCACGATACTAACAACTATGGCATTAGGTCTAGCAACGGCTATCTTCCCCGCTTGCAACCCTAATAATAAGGCCAAAGAAAATAGCAGCAAGCTTGCTCATGTTCAAGCAGGAAAACCACAAAGCATTCCCTATATATTGTCTTCGGGCATAAAGATGAGTTTGCCGGATGAATTGCTGGAGATATCTGGAATAGCCTTTATCACAGGACAGAATGATGAGATTTATGCCATCCAGGATGAACAGGGATTGCTGTATAAATTTAACCAAGCGACTCAGAAAGTTACGTTCACCCCGTTCGGAAAAGATGGTGATTATGAGGATATCTCCATAAGCAATACACACATCTTTGTTCTAAAGAGCAATGGCAGCATCTATTCTTTTCCTATTGCTGAAAAGGAAAACATAAAAAACGTTGTCGAACAGAAAAACCTGCTCCCAAAAGGAGAATATGAAGGGCTTTTTGTAGACCGGGAAAGCAACCTGGCCTACGTATTATGTAAAGAATGCAAAGTGGATAGAAAGCAGGCACAAACCTCGGGTTATATCTTTACAATCGGCGAGAATGGTCAATTTCAGCCAAAGGGAGAATTTGCCATTCAGCTCGATGAACTGAAAGAATTCGACCCCACAATCAAAAAAGCTTTTAAACCATCAGCCTTGGCAAAAAAAGCGGATAGCAAAGAATGGTATATATTATCCTCTATAGACAAGGCTCTTGTCGTGGCCGATGAAAATTTTCATATAAAATCACTCACTCCTTTGGACCCAAAAGTCTTCCCTCAGCCTGAGGGTATCAATTTTGATTCGAAATTCAATCTCTATATCAGTAGTGAAGCAGGCAACCAAGATAAAGGGCTTATTTATAAATTTGAAAAACAATAGGCATGCAAAAGGTCATCCCATTCTTTCTTATTTTTCTTGCGAGTCATGCCTATGCACAACAAAAGCACAAACCGTCCGTAGCACATCAGGATAAATCCATCGTTCCTATTCTTATTAAAGATAGCATAACGGTGGTAGCAAATGCAAAGTATGGCCGGGCGAGCCGGTTTAAAAAGTTCTTTTTGGGAGAGAATTACCGCAAAGAATGGGCAGCGGAGACCACCTTACCCTTACTCCAGCTTTCTCAGCTATATGGTGGATTACGTCCTGTCAAACAGGGCGGCGGGATGCAATCTGTATCTTTACGATTAACGGACTCCACAGGTAGAGAGTGGGCCTTACGGTCGGTCAATAAACGAACTGAATCGCTGATCCCCGAAGAATTACATGGCACCTTTGTCCAGGACGTCCTTGATGACGCCACGAGCGCACAGCATCCTTATTCTGCGCTTATGATCCCAGCTTTAGCAAATGCTGTTCATGTTCCGCATGCTCATCCCGTAATCGGCGTTGTCGCACCAGATAGCCTATTGGGAGAATATGCTCCACTGTTTGAACATATAGTGGCCCTATTGGAAGAGCGCGAACCGCTTGGAGACTCAGATAATAGCCCCAAGGCTGTACGTAAGCTGCAGGAAGATAATGATGATAATTTTAAACCTAAGGCTTATCTACGAGCACGTATGCTGGACGTACTGGTAAGTGATTGGGACCGACATGAGGACCAATGGCGCTGGTATAATGAAAATCAGGACAGCGAAGATCGCGATAAGGATTATATTCCCATTCCCCGGGACCGGGATCAGGCATTGCGTGTCACACAAGGTTTTCTGATGAAAGATATCTATCAGCAGTTTGTGAATCCCGTTATGCAAGGTTTTACGATGGGTATTCCTAATATCCGCTATTCGTTATTCAAATCACGGTTCTTAAATGCTCACCCCAGCAACCAACTATCTCATAAGGAATGGACCAAAGAGGTGTCACAATTTGTCGCCCGTCTTACAGATTCGGTACTATGGAAATCGGTATATAGCCTGCCCCAGTCATCGACTGCTATTCGTGGTGAACAGATTTTCAGAACACTTCAAAGCCGACGTGATGCGCTACCTGTAGCAATGGAAGAATACTACAATTTTATCAATAACATTGTTGATATTCATTTAAGCGACAAAAATGAAAAGGTTGAAATAAGCAGCACAAAAAATAAAAGCTTAAACGTTAAGGTTTCGAAAATCAATAAAGACGGTAAAGTTACCAAAGCATTGATGGATAAAACCTATAAAGATGATCTGACAAAAGAGATTCGCCTCTATTTATCCGAAGGTAAAGATTCTGTAGTAATCGATAATGCAAATTCACCCATAAAACTTCGGATCATAGGGGACAGCATGCCAAAAACTTATGTGATCAACCAAAGCAAATCCAAGATCCGGCTGTATGAAAACACCAAAGGATCAACATTCCTGGGAAACGCTAATAGGGTAAAACTCCACTATGGTCGGGATAGTTTAAATACGCAATTTGTACCTGTAAATCTTTACAACACCTGGCTTCCATTACTTACTGCCGGCTATAATGCCGATGACGGTTTCTCACTCGGGCTTGGTGCCGCTTATACCCATCAGCGCGGATTTAGAAAAACGCCATTTACCTATAAACAACAGCTTACTGTAGCAACGGCGTTTCGGACCGGAGCGTATAAAATCCACTATAAAGGGGAATGGATAGCAGTGGTCGGTGATGCTGATATCGTTGTTGATGCCCTAGCGAAAGCTCCTGACAACACCCAGAATTTCTTTGGCGTGGGAAATAACTCGCTCTTTCTAAAGGAACAATATGGTGCAAAATATTACAGGAGTAGGTTTAATATTTTCAATATCAATCCGCAGTTAAGATGGAAGCCTTCATCCACCTTAAACTTCGCAGTAGGTCCACATATTCAATTTTATCACTTAGATCCTGCTGAAAATGAGGATCGATTTATTCTAAATCCTCAGGCATTGCATTCTTACGATAGTCTTTCGATAACCAAAGACAAAGCTTTTGCGGGCATCAATGCATTTTTGACACAGGACTCCCGTAATCGCAAGATCAATCCGAGCAAGGGACTGTATATCGAAGCCGCTTTAAATTCCTATTTTGGACTCAATCAGTATTCAAAAAACTCAGCGCAGTTAAGTGCAGCAATGACTGGCTATTTTAGTGCGTTTAATGAGGGCATTATATTCGCCAATAGAATAGGGGGCGGAACAGTGGTTGGGAACCCTACATTTTATCAATATCTATTTCTAGGCGGCCATGAAAATCTCAGAGGATTCCGTCAGTATCGTTTTGCCGGCCAGCAGATGGTCTATAATAACATCGAAGCGCGCGTTAAAGTGCATGATGTCAAAAGCTATGTCCTTCCGGGAGAATTCGGGCTTATGGGGATGTATGATATCGGGAAGGTGTGGGCCAAAGGTTATAATAACGACAAATTTCATCAGGGGGTAGGCGGCGGAGTTTACTATATCGTAGCCAATGCGCTTCCTTTACATGTTGTCATGACAAAATCCAACGAAGGCTGGTATCCCTACTTCAGTACCGGTTTCCGCTTCTAAAAATTTCGAGCCATGGAAATAAAGAAAGTACAACTCAGCACAGCAAAAAGTGCCAATACGTATACAAAAAATAGGCTTGACTTTGAACCATTCTTCAAATACTTGGAGTCATTTATAGAAAACGGCGGTCCATCGGATGACATGATTCCTTTGTTTGCATTGGAACGAATCAAAGAAATAGAACATGTCAATGGTAAACTCTGCAAACATAATCTCAATGCCTATAAAGATATCCTGCAATTGATTTATAGTCTATCCGTATCGCTGATTGACACCGATCCGAAAAGATACTGGGCACTTACAACACCGTTAGCTGAAGAAGCCTTCTATGGAACGGAAGCTTTTTTCGACCTATGTAGCCAACAGCTTGTAGAGCAAGATCTTCAAGGAAAAATGCGTGCCGGAAGTCTTCTTACTAATCAAGAAAAGCTCTTTTACACCCTCATCTTTGAACGATTGTATGGTTTTTCATCCAATGAGCAGATCAGCATAGTTTATCATCACCTCAATGAGCAGGGGGAGATCATTGATTATTACGATTTGGACATCGATTTTAAATTTGTTGAGATCAAAGCGAAGAAAACTTTGCCCGCAATTGATATTGGACGTTTGTCGGAAAATCCCAGTGATTCGCTATTCGACTGGAACACGGTCATCAGTACTGTCAAACTGGAAGATTTCGAATTATCGGGATTTGGCATCGTGACTTTCAGAAAGACCAGTACTGAACATACCTTACAGAGAATCCAATCGATTCTATTGGATCTTCCGACCTACAACTATCATCTTTTCTTATCCGATTTAGAGAATATCATGACGCCGATATTAAAGGGTGCTGATACCGTCTTTAGTTTATTCCCTTTGTTCCAGTTAAATGGGGTTCCCTTTTTCGATTATACCATCACCAATAAAAGCATTCTGATCTCCGAAGCCTACACCATAAACAATTCATTCAGGATCAATGCCGAACTTGCAGGCTACCTCAAACATCCGCATGTGATCTTTTACAATAATAATGCAATGAATGGGATCCGGAACACAAGATCCATTTTCGACGAGCAGATTACAAAGTCTGGAGTAAAAGCCTATTTGTGCATCCCGCTGGTTCATAACCATTCCCTTTCGGGTATATTGGAAATATACAGCCGTGAACAGGATCAACTCGACAATGAGACCATGCAAGCTCTAGGTGTCTTGGTTCCTCTGTTATCACAATTATCACAGGATATCACCTTGGAATTTAAAAAACGTATTGACGACGTTATTAAAAACCGCTTTACGACCATACAACCATCGGTTCAGTGGAAATTTAACCACGTCGCCGCCCAATACATCCAGGAAGTAGAAAACGACAGTCCAGACGCACATATTAAAGCGGTCGTCTTTGAGGAGGTCTACCCGCTTTATGGTGCTATTGACGTCAAGGATTCTACCATCATACGAAACGCCTCTATTCTAAAAGATTTCAGCTTTAAGGTCAAACAGCTCGCGATGCTCATTGATGAACTGTCTCTAGATGGAAAGCACAAGTTAATTATGACTTTTTCAAGCCGTGTAGATCAAATTACGGAATCTCTTGATCATATTTCTTTTGATGAATCTATGGTCAAGATCATTGAATTTTTCAGAAAAGATGTACAGCCATTTTTGGAAGAAGCCAGAAGACAATTCCCCTCAAAAATAGAGGTGATTGAACATTATGCAAGACATTTTTTTACCAATCGTGACACAGGTGAATTTTATCGGAATGAATTTGAAACTTCTTTACGCCAAACCAACCAGGTTATCAGCAGGGAACTCGATCATTTCAACAGTTTTATCCAAGGGAATTATCCGTCTTATTTTCAAAAATTCAGGACGGATGGCATTGAATATGATATCTACATCGGCGAATCCATTACCCCGCAAATCCCATTCAGCTACGAATTTATTAACGTTTTCAGACGCCAGCAGATTATCTCGATGGCTAGAATTGCTTTAAAAACTTACCATCTAAAAGACGTCCTGCCGCTCGCGTTAGAAACAACACAGCTGATCTTTATCAATCCTCATAGCATTGATATCAGCTTTCGGGAGGATGAACGCCGGTTTGATGTAGAGGGATCGCTCAACATCCGTTATGAGATAATCAAAAAAAGAATAGATAAAATCCGGATCAAGCGAACCAAGGAACGACTTACACAGGTCAATAAAATAGCTATTGTTTATTTATCGGATGAAATCTTGGAGGATCTCATGCTAAGTATACAGGCAATCTATGACATGGGCATCATTGAACAGACCATAGAACATCTAAAATTGGAGGATGTACAGGGAATCGCCGGTTTAAAAGCAATTCGTCTTTCGGTGAATCTAAACTATCGGGATTTCTCCTAACTTTGTCCAATAAAGGGAAATTTGTCCTGATTGATGATGCTCTGTCAGTGGCTGTCAATTTGGAGCATTTAACATAATTATTTTTAAAAGAATTATCATGATTACTGATGCCAACTATTTTTATCTGAGTGATCTGCTAGGCACTTTATTTTTTGCTATATCGGGAACCCTCTCGGCAAAACGCAAGGATATTGATATTTTCGGAGCTGCCTTTCTAGGCTTTGTGACGGCTATTGGCGGAGGATCAATGCGGGATGTATTTTTAAATCTACGCCCAGTGTGGGTCAATGACAGCAATTATCTCATTGCTATTTTCCTGGGAATCCTAATCGCCATTATCTTCAATAAACAATTGTATAGTTATTATCGTACATTGACGCTTTTTGATGCCATAGGAATTAGCTTTTTTACCATCTTGGGTGTACAAAAATCGCTCAACTACGAAAGTAATACCTACGCCGCCATTATCTTTGGAATGTTTACAGCCGTATGTGGGGGTATGACACGCGATGTCCTTCTCAATGAAACACCGCTAATCTTTAAAAAAGAAGTATATGCTACAGCCTGTCTGGGTGGTGGTCTCATTTATATATTCCTGGTGCATCTTGATCTCGATCTTTCTTGGGCGGCCTTTATTGGAGCCGCAGTTGTATTTTTGATTCGGATGACGGCCGTTAAATATCGGTTATATCTTCCGCGCTTGGATTAAATGGAATAAACTACATTGAATTTAATTTCTCTTCGATAAGGTTATTACTCTTTATAAATTAGTTCGTTTTTAAGACCAGGACGAAGAAAGGTCATAAGCAAAAGAAAAAGCGTTAGTTTGGACTAACGCTTTTTCTTTTGTTGGGGGAATTTCATTTTATAACCTACACGAATATTTCCTTTCGCAATGGCGTCTAATCTGCCCTTCAACATTGTTTTCTTCAAAGCACTCAATTTGTCGGTAAATAATTTCCCTTCAATATGATCATATTCGTGCTGTACCACACGGGCAGCCAGACCTGTTAGGTCCACTTCGTGTTCTTCAAAGTTTTCATCCAAGTAATTGATGCGGATATTTCTGTGACGCAATACGTCCTCATTAATATCTGGTATACTTAAGCAACCTTCACCGAAAGCCCATTTTTCACCAGACTCTTCAACCATGATCGGATTAATGAATACTTTTTTAAAAGACTTGAGCATCTCTTTATTTTCTTCATCATCTTCTGCAAATGGTGTTGCATCGATAACGAACATACGTATAGGCAAACCTACTTGCGGGGCCGCCAATCCAACACCATGAGCTGCATACATGGTATCGAACATATCATCAATCAATTTCTTTAAATCAGGATAGTCTTCATCTATTTCATCAGCAACCTTTCTTAGTACGGGGTCGCCATACGCCACTATCGGAAGTTTCATATGTAAATAATTATTTATAAGTGCCGATACCCATTGCTATATATGAGTCCGCTGCACACTGTTTGCTTTTAAAGGTTGTCACGTATCGATTGTTAATTGTATGCACAATTTCTTTTCAGATCATATAAGGCTAATTTGCGCCTCTGCAATATGGTGTGTGTTAACAAGTATAATCCATAACAACTTTTCATTCTTCGGTACAAAGGTACGGATAATTATTAAAAGTGAATATTTCGTCAAAACTTCTATAAAAGTTACTTTTGCTTTATGGATCCATCGTTTCTAAATTTGGCAACACAGTTCAAGCTTCGGCTAGAACAAGCTCTTGAGTCCTCATCGACACTCCAGCAACTTGATGGATTTTTACAAATAACTTCAACGGAATTAACAAGCGTAATCTTATTGTACCCTCACAATAAATCCGTTAGACATCAGACTTCCACACCTTGCATTCATATCGATGAAGACCAATTAGTAGCGAAGTTCGACTTAATTGTCAGACGTATTGTTTCCAAAACAAAAAATGACAAACGTGTCTACGCGCGCAACACTGTAGCTGCCCGGATAGACAAAAAAACTAGCTTGCAGTTCCTCGTGGAACATCATCTACAGACAGCCCTGCCAGGCAAATACCGCTATGGACTGTATGAGCAGGGTGAACTTGTTGCCGTCGCTATATTCTCCGGAGGACGGCGTATGCTAGATAGAGAGGAAGATTATCGCTCATTTGAGTTATTACGATTTTGCAACAAATCAGGCTTTAATGTTATCGGCGGATTAAGTAAACTAATTAAGGCTTTCAGCCAGGATTTCTCACCAGGAGATATTATGACCTTTACCGATCGCGATTGGAGCCAGCACTCTTCTTTAGAAAAAATTGGATTTGTTGCGAAAGAAATAACAGCACCGATCAACTTTTGGATCGTAGGAACAACACGGTATGCTTATCGAAACACTGCGGAATTAAATACCCTTATAGAGCAGTTCCCCAGTGGCTTTCCAAAGGAAAATATGGGCAGTATCAAGATGATTTTATATATAAAATAAGGTAAATTGTGTATATTGTACACTGTAAGAGTTTGAAAAATAAATAATCAAAAATAATAACGTTATGAAGAGAAAACTTCGCATGGGTATGGTCGGAGGCGGAAATGACGCCTTTATCGGAGCTGTACACCGTATTGCCGCTTTTATGGATGGCAAGATTGAACTGGTTTGTGGTGCATTTAGTATCGATCCGCAGATTTCAAAACAATCTGGAGAAGACTTATTTGTAGCTCCTGAGCGTGTCTATCTAAACTATGAAGAGATGATCGAAAAAGAATCTTTGCTTCCTGAAGGAGAGCGCATGGATTTTGTGACGATCGTAACCCCTAACTTTTTACATTTTTCTCCAGCTAAGTTGGCAATGGAAAAAGGTTTTGATGTTGTTGTTGAAAAACCAATGACTGTATCTGTTGAAGAAGCAAAAGAATTGCAAGAAACTGTAGAACGTACAGGCCGTACATTGTGCCTTACACATACTTATTCGGGCTATCCAATGGTCAAACAAGCCAAAGCAATGGTCAAAGAAGGTCATTTCGGTAAGATCAGAAAGATTGTTGTTGAATATCCACAGGGCTGGTTGAGTCGTTTAACAGAACGCGAAGGCAATGCTGGAGCAGCTTGGCGTGCAGATCCAAAACGCTCAGGTAAATCTTTGGTTATGGGTGATATTGGTACACATGCGGCTCATTTAGCGGAATATGTATCGGGCTTGAAAATTGAAGAACTATGTGCCGATCTAACGACATTTGTTGAAGGTCGTCTATTGGACGATGACGGGTCAGTACTTTTGCGTTTCGAAAATGGAGCAAAAGGTGTATTGATGGCATCACAGATTTCAGCCGGAGAGGAAAATGCTGTCCGTATCCGTATCTACGGTGAAAAAGGAGGGTTAGAATGGGCCAATGAAGATCCAAACAATCTAATCATCAAAATGCTTGATCAACCCCGTCAGCTTTACCGCACAGGAAATGCATATGCTGCGCCGTATACATTGAGTTCTTTTGCAACACATAATACCCGTGTACCTGCAGGTCACCCTGAAGGTTTATTAGAATCATTTGCAAATATCTATCGTAATTTTGCCGCAACAGTGACGGCAAAACGTGAAGGAAAGACTCCAACAGCGGAACAACTGGATTTTCCAACAGTTTATGATGGAGTAAGAGGTATGGCCTTCATTGATACTGTCGTAAAAAATAATGAAGGAACAGAAAAATGGACTAAATTTGTTCTGTGATAGACAGATTAAATCCTATACTTTCTCTTTTGGAGCAGCAGGCTGTTCCAAAGGAGAAAGTTATTGTTATCCTAGGCCCCACAGCCTCTGGAAAGACTAAATTAGCTGTACAGCTGGCCCAACAAATTAACGCTGAAATTATCAGTGCAGATTCTCGTCAGATCTACCGGAGAATGAACATTGGCACGGGAAAAGACCTATCCGAATACCAAGATATTCCCTATCACCTTATCGACATCCATGAACCGGGGGAACGCTATCATCTCGGAAACTTTATAGCGGATTTTCACCAAGCCCAACAATCGATCGCAGCAAAGGGAAAACATACTATCCTTTGTGGTGGCACGGGCTTGTATATCCAAAGTGTTATCCAACAAAATCCATACGCATTGATCCCCTCAATCGAGGGACTGAAAGAGTCCTTGCTTGAGTATTCAGAGGCTGATCTATTAAAACGTCTTCAGGAATATACAGTGCCAGCAAATTTTCAGATAGATCTCTCCACCAAAAAACGTATGATCCGGGCAATCGAAATACTCGCATTTTTAAAGCTTCATCCTGATCACCTCGTCCCGCAACGGACGATCGACAGCATTGTTATCGGGCTAAATCCACCAGTGGAAACTAGACGCGCGCACATTAGCCAAAGACTAGAACAACGGTTGAAAGAAGGTTTTTTAGAAGAAGTGGAGAAACTATTGGCCGAAGGAATCACACACGAGCAACTGCAATATTATGGTCTGGAATATAAGTATGCGTCACTACATCTGCTAGGACAGCTCGATTACTTTGTTTTCATCACAAAACTGGAGACAGAAATACACCGCTATGCTAAACGGCAAATGACTTATTTCCGTAAAATGGAAAAAGATGGCATAATGATCCATTGGGTTTAAAAGCAGACAAATAGAAGCCGTATAAAAACAAAAAAGGGCTAGTATCGCTACTAACCCTTTTCGTTAATCTCTTTCTATTATAACTTGATTTCTTCATCCTTCGCATTGAAGAAATGGAATTCAGTTAGGTAATATGACGTCATCGGATTTACTTTAATCCATTTTCCGTACTTCATGAACCATTTCATTCTTTTAGAAATCAAACCAGACTTAATGTAGGCGTCTATATAAGGGTGAACACATAAGGTCACCTTTTTTTCGTTTTGTTCTTGAAGAATAAATTTCAAATTATTTTCAATATCATCCATCACGACAATACTGGATCGGATTTCACCTGTACCGTCACAAGCCGGACATTTTTCGTTTGTGACAATATTCATTTCGGGTCTTACGCGCTGACGTGTAATTTGCACCAATCCAAATTTACTTGGTGGCAAAATCGTATGTCTTGCTCTGTCCGACACCATACATTCTTTTAAGAACGTATACAACTCTTTTCGGTGATTGGGTTTATGCATATCGATAAAATCGATGACTACAATTCCGCCCATATCACGCAAGCGCAGCTGTCGCGCAATTTCTTTTGCTGCTTCCATATTGACCAGCAATGCATTGTCTTCCTGATTCTCCTTATTGGCAGAACGGTTACCGCTATTGACATCGATGACATGCAGGGCTTCGGTATGCTCAATAACGAGATATGCGCCACCCGGCAATGTTACAGTTTTGCCAAAAGCTGCCTTGATTTGCTTTTCAACTCCAAAATGGTCGAAAATTGGCTCTTTATGTTTATAAAGTTTGACAATTTTCTCCAGATCTGGAGATATATCGTGTATATATGATTTTGTTTCTTCGAAGATCGAAGGATCATTAACATAAATATGCGAAAACTCGTCCGTCAAAATATCCCGTAGAATAGTGGATGCACGATCCATTTCGCCAAGAACCTTTTGAGGCGGTTCAGCATTACGAAGACGTTTGGTAAATAGCTCCCATTTTGAGATCAGGTCCAATAAGTCACGTTGTAGTTCTTCGACACCCTTACCTTCGGAAACTGTCCGGATAATCACGCCAAAATTTGCTGGCTTAATTCCTTCGACAATCTTTTTGAGGCGGTTGCGTTCGTTACTACCTTTGATACGTTTGGAAATGGAAACAGTACTTGAGAAAGGTACCAAAACGACAAAACGACCTGCTATTGAAAGGTCTGAACTCAGACGAGGTCCTTTTGTTGAAATCGGTTCTTTGGCGATTTGTACTGGCACGAGCATATTTTTGCTCAAGACATCAGAGATCTTACCAGCTTTATCGATATCCTTTTCAAGTTTTAAACTATTGAGCAGTTTCTCTTGATAACTGCCATTCTTTACTATGCGCGTAAGCTTCAGCAAAGATTGAACTTGAGGACCCAAATCTAAATAATGTAGAAATGCATCCTTTTCGTAGCCTACATCTACGAAAGCCGCATTAAGTCCCGGCATGATTCGCTTAATACGTCCGAGATAAATGTCTCCAACGGCGAAATTATTATTTGCGGGCTCGCGGTTAAGTTCAACAAGCTGCTTATCTTGTAGTAAAGCAATAGTTACCCCTTTATCAGGAGTTGAATCGATAATTAATTCCTTTACCAAAAGCTACTCATTTTTGATACCTATGCAATATCCTATCGCAATCTTTGGTATCCGATTAAACATTTAAAGAACGTTGTTACGAAAAAAACAATCTACACACCCTTCAAAGACATGTAGATCGTTTCGTAAAGCTATCTCAGCAAAATGGGCCAAGATGTTTAAAAGCTCATCACAAGACTATTTTTTCTTGTGTCTATTTTTTCTTAAACGTTTTTTACGTTTGTGAGTAGCCATCTTGTGTCTTTTTCTTTTTTTTCCGCTTGGCATAGCTAAATTTTTTAATGATTATAAAATAATAAATTAATTACTTGCTCAATTCCGAAATCTTTCGATCGATGAATTGTGATAGGGAAGGGTCAGCTGCCAGCTCCTTACTTTTTTGAAAAGCAGTCACGGCCTCTTTTTTCATCCCAATATTTTCATAGCCTGTGGCTAAGTAAAAGTATGACTCAGCATCGGGTTTTTGATCGATAACGGTCTTAAAACGCTCGATGGCCTTGTCAAACTGACGGGATTGTAATGAAAACAATCCCAAAGTTTTGTTTGCTTCTAAGTTTTTAGGATCAGCAGCAACGACTTCTCGCAATAAGGCAATACCTGCCATGGGATTGTTCGTTCCTGATACCATTGCGGCACCTAATCCTGTTTTTGCATCCAAACTACCTGTATTCGCTTTCAACGCTGCTTCATATGCATGAATTGCATTTTGATTTAACGCTTGGGCTAAAGTAGAATCCTGCAAATTTGTATAAGCAGCACGATAAGCATTACCTGCTTTCAACCAATATTCAAATTTTGGGGAAACCTTTGCCATTTCCTCATAGACGAAAGCCTGAGGGGCTGGTTTTGCGACATCGTCCCACTTATCTGCCAACTGTTGCAACAGCTTTATCTTATCCTCTCCAGAAGCTTTTGCAACTTGGCCCTCAATATCGGAAATTTCTTTGACTAAACTAGCATCTAAACCTTGTTTTGTCATCGAAGATATATTTTCCAAATTTACTTCATTGGAAGGCTTCGATTCAGATGCTGCAGCAGTTTGTTTTTCTTTGTTCACCAAACCTTTAATAGGCTGCGCTAACAGCACAGCAACCAAGGCTACTACTGATCCTATTACTATTATCTGTTTGGTTTTTGCCATTTTAATCTATTTTAAAGATTATTTATTGCCATTCTTTACTTTCTCTACGAAAATTTTAGCCGGCTTGAAACTAGGAACAAAGTGTTCAGGGATAATGATTGCTGTATTTTTTGAAATGTTTCTTGCAGTCTTCTCAGCTCTTTTTTTGACTACGAAGCTACCAAAACCTCTTACATATACATTTTCTCCTCCGATCATTGCGTTTTTGACAACTTTAAAGAACGCCTCTACGGTTTCTTGAACATCTACCTTCTCTAAGCCAGTTTTGGTAGAGATTTCTGCAATAATTTCTGCTTTAGTCATATCTATTTTACTGTAATTATTTATTTTTCAACCCTTAAGCCAACTAATGTTTGGGGATGCAAAAGTATTGTTTTAAAATGAGTAATGGAAATTATTTAAATACTTTTTTGATAAATAAGCTTCCAAAAGCCAAACATTTACAATCAATTAACGAGACATTACATCAGGCCAATCCTTAAATTAACCTCAAAAATAAAAACAATTATCTAATTTACAACATGTTGGCTCATTAGTTGTCATATAAAAATCAATATATGCCAATTGCATGACTTAGCCGGTCCAAATCTGCTTCTGTATGGTGTGCATTCACCACAATCCGGTTCAATAAAGGGTCTGTAGCAAGCGGATAAGGAAAACTCGACACCAATATTCCAGCATCCATCAGTCTGGCATAGAGGGTCGGGTCCGTTGAAGAAAAAACAGGAAAATTAGAAACAGTATTTAATTGCGACGCTATACGTTCCCGAAAGTAACTTATATTATGTTGCAACTTTTGGAATTGCTCCAGATAAATCTGCTCTCCATAAACAAATGCATATAAGCTCGCCGGTGAGCTTGGAGAAGCGCCGGTATAAAAGTTGGATCGTTTAAGAGACTTGATCCGCGCCTCATCCGCCAAGATCAAACCCGCATCTGTCGCTAGACCTTTCGCCAATGAGGCAACGACAATTAATTCGATATTGGACAAGTAAAAATTGCTTCTATCGAAAGAAATACCGTTCTTACGGATAACACCAATTCCATGCGAATCGTCCAGAAGCAATACAATCTTCTTGTTTGGATCAATATGGCTAAATACCGCAAAGTCAAAGGTCTCCGGCTTCATATTATCTAGGCTGTTACTGACGATGATAAATGAAGTCTGCGGCGATTGATTGATATAAGCGACAGTAGCAGTAGCCCAGTCAACAAAACTTCCCGCTGCTGTGGGTTTTTCATCTAACCACAACGACGGGTGACAGGAAGGAGCATGCAGGACTTCTCCTTCTGCAGCCAATGTCCTGACAAGAAATTGAGTCGCCAAATATCCACTGGAAAGCAATAGGCTTGCTTCAAAACCAAAACGTTTTGCCGCATAATCCTCTGCCTGATCAAATATGTCCTGTTGCACATTATTATTTCGAGAGGTGCCATTGTTAATACCATATCGTTGTATACCTTCTATGAAAATAGAGGTATATGCTTGATCGGTTGCCAGCCCGAGATAGGATGTCCCACCGAAAAAAAGATACTCTCTATCTGTGGTCGTAATAAAACGGCCTGTTGGTTGTTCTAAACGCGTAAAATTATTCATCTATGTATTGCCGATTCATTTAACTAACGGGACAGTACTTCGGGGTTGGCTATATGTTGTGGGGCGCCTTCGAAAAAGGCGACAATATTCTCAAAGGCAAGTCTAAATAATTGTTCATAACCATTTTTCTCCACATAGCCTACATGCGGTGTACAAAGCACATTTGGCAGCTGCAATAAGGGATAGTTAGGATCAGAGATTGGTTCGGACTCATAGACATCTACCGCAGCCATCCCCGGAACACCTGTTTCGAGTGCTGTCAATAGTGCTCCCTCTTCAACCAATTCAGCACGGGAAGTGTTGACAAAAAGTGCTGTCGGCTTCATCGACCGGAGATCTTCGAGCTTTACGATACCTCGTGTCGCGGGCACTAACCTGAGGTGTAGAGTAACCACATCTGAGAAATGAAAAAAATCGGATTTACTGGCTGCAGCCAAAAAGCCATCTTTTACAGCTTCCTCGCGTGAATTTTCGCTTCCCCAAACAATTACTTGGGCACCAAAAGCTTTTGCAAACTGCGCTATTCGCTTCCCTATTTTTCCATAACTCCATATCCCTATTGTTTTGCCAGAGACACAGTCTCCTATGTTTGTTTGCCACAAACCTTTCTTCATATCGCAGAGCGCCTGAGGCAAACCACGAAGGGCATTCATAATCAAAAGCCAGGTCAATTCAGCTGGAGCAATGGGAGAGCCCATGCTTTCTGCAACTGCCACATGGAAGCGACTACAGACTGCCAAATCTAAATGGTTTGAAATTTTGCCCGTCTGGCTAATTAGCTTTAGCTTGGGAAGCTGAGACAACAGGTCTTCTGTAATTTTTGTCCGCTCTCTAATGAGCACCAATGCATCCGTATCGCTTAATTTTTCAGCCAGTAAAGCCGGATCTGAATAGGACTGTTTCAATATTTGGACATCGTGACCATCAAGAATTTTGAAACAGTCCAACTTTCGGACAGCGTCTTGATAGTCATCTAAAATGGTTATTCGCATTTTTTCTGACTTAATTTTAAACTCTTATTTTCAATATCAAACTAAAGTAAAAGACTTTTATATGCACTATAACGGCATAATTGCACCGCATTTAAAAGCAATTTATCGCGTTCTCCTCATTCCATCGCGAAACTTATTTATGGAGAAAATTTTACTTTTCGATATCAATTTACAGCATAAAGTTGGAATCCTGCAATTCGTCATGATATTTTGACATTCCATCCACTCTTTTTCGCAGGAGTGCTTACTTCAGTTGATCTTTGAAGAAAAATAAAGAAAAATGAAGCTGCTATTAACCATCCTATTTTTAAGTATTACCGTCGTATCTGCACAGTCTATCCTAAAAGGAAAAGTGCTCGGTAAAAACGGCAAACCCATTTATTTAGCCAATGTTTATATTGAAGGAACCTACGATGGCGGAACCACAGATTCGCTTGGTAACTTCATTTTTGAAACCAATGAACAGGGGACTAAAATCATAAAAGCATCCGTTGTGGGTCTACCAAACTATAGCAAGCCTATCCAGCTACCCCAGAAAGAATTGCTGATTATTCACATGCAAGAAAGTGAGAATCGACTACAGGAAGTCACGATTCAAGCGGGGGTTCTACAAGCCAATAGCTCCGGAAAAAATACGGTAATGAGCCCACTGGATATTGTCACCACGGCAGGAAGCATGGGCAACATCATCAGCGCCCTAGCAACGTTGCCTGGTGCACAGGTCGCCGGAGAAAATGGTCGCTTGATGGTTCATGGTGGGGATGCCTCCGAAACGCAAACTTATATCAATGGAATCAGAGTTGCCCAACCCTATACCGCCACACCCAATGAGGTTCCTGTCCGGGGCAGGTTTTCTCCTATGTTATTTAAGGGAGTGAATTTTTCTACAGGCGGTTATTCAGCAGAATTTGGCAATGCGTTATCCAGTATTTTAGCGTTAAACACCGAAAATAAGATTGAACAGCCAAAAACAGAGCTCTCATTATCTTCTGTCGGATTGGGTTTGGGACACACTCTACAATGGGGGAAAAACTCGTTGACATTTAACAGCAGCTACACAAACTTAAAACCTTATTCAAAAATAATTACACCCGACATTAAATGGACAAAACCGTATGAAAATGCTTCTGGAGAAATGATCTATCGTCATCAGTTCAAAGAAGGTTTCCTAAATATCTATGGCGCCTACAATTTTGAGGATATGGGACTTTATCAAGCTGACATCAATTATAAAGAGCCTGTCCCATTGAAAAAGAAATCCAACAATTCATATGCTAATATTACCTACAGCCAGAATCTGGGAAACCGGTGGACTTTCAATTCTGGTATTGGCCTAGGCTACCTCACCGATAAGCTGCATTATGACGATATTTTCCTACCCAACGAAGAAAAGAGTCTTCATATAAAGGGAGTGCTAAGCAAAATCTGGAATAATAAGATTAAAAGTATCGGGGGTATAGAATATTTTGATAATAATTATCAAGAGGAATACCAGCGTCAAAACCTTAAATACAACTATGGATACCATAGTAAGATGACCTCTTTGTTTACCGAAACGACTTTCGGTATCCTACCAAACCTAATCGGAAAAATTGGATTACGGGAAACTTCATCCAATCTTCAGAAAAAGAATACGCTGGAACCGAGGGCCTCTTTGGGATACGCATTGAATAAATATACCCAGCTCTCCGTTGCCTATGGCTCTTTTCATCAACAAGCTGCTACTCCTGTATTAAAATATGCCCCACAGCTTGACTGGCTGGAGGCCAACCACTATATCGCCAATTATTTCTATGAACGGGCGGGCCATCTACTTCGCTTAGAAGCGTATCACAAAGAATACAGCAGCTTGGTTAAATACAATAGTATGACACCAAGCTATGACAGCCGATACGACAATACTGGAAACGGTAAGGTAAAAGGCTTTGACCTATTTTATAAAAATACCAGCAGCATCAAAAATCTCCAGTACTGGATTTCATATTCATACACCGACAGCAAGAGAAATGAGGCCAATTATCCTGCCACGGTTACTCCTCCATACGTGTATAAACACAGTATTTACCTTGTTGGAAAATACTGGTTTGCTAGCCTTCGGTCACAGCTTAGCCTAACAAACTCCTTTGTATCCGGCAGAAATTACAATGATCCTAACCAAACTGTTTTCATGAATGGACATACAAAAGGTTATAATAATCTTTCCATGAGCTGGTCGTTTCTCTACAGCCAGCAAAAAATTATCCATTTCTCCGTCAGCAACGTTCTTGGTGCCGCCCCTATTTATGGTTATCAGTATGCTGACCGACCAAATCCACAGGGGATCTACGACCGTAGACCCATCGTTCCAACAGCCAAGCGATTTGTTTTTTTGGGCTATTTCTGGACGATCAGTAAAAACGAAAAAGAAAATCAATTAGACAATCTCTAAAACTCAACAACTCATCGCAAAAATATGTCGGTTCATCCAGCATTATTTTTACTTAACAATGCTTATGACGAACTTCTTTCTTGTTGGATGAGCGATAAATCAGATACAGCAACATTAAAATATATTTAATATAAAACGAGAAATCATGAAATCATTTATTATTGCAATCATCTGCTTACTAAGCAGCACGGCATTTGCACAAGGCAATTTTGAAAAAAGTATGGGACAAGCCATGAGTTTATGGCAATCAGGAGAGACACAGAAAGCGGCAGCTCTTTTAGAGCGTATTACTCAGGTAGAAAAGGACAATTGGATTCCGGCATATTACCAAGCAATGGTGCTAACAACGGCTTCCTTCAGGGAGAAAAACAAAGAAACACAAGCAAAATATATCCAATCAGCAGAAGACATCCTGAACACAACAGCTCAGGACAATAATCCGGAATGGCTTGTTTTGCGGGCAATGAACAAAACAGCATTGATGATTACAGATCCTATGACAAAAGCGAAAGAGCTGTCACCTAGCATTATAGGGCTGTATAAAAAGGCACTAGCTATAGCTCCCAATAATCCCCGTGCTGTATTGGGACTTGCAGAGTTTCAGATGAATGCAAAAAAATATTTCAATCAAGATACCAGCAAAGAATGTGAGGATGTGAAGAAAGCACTATCTTTATTCAATGAAGAAAAAGTTACTGTCCCATTTGGGCCGTCATGGGGCAAGGACCGGGCAGAACAACTGGTAAAAGAATGCAAATAATACTTTGTGAGAAAAGCACCATTTAAAGCCATTATACAAGCGTTACTCGCAAGCTTGGTCGTAACCATCTATTTTGTGGTTGTGGCCAAACTTGACCATAATGATGTCCCTTGGACATCTATCATCTTTCATCCAAATATGGTCAGAGGTCTATTATACGGATTTTTTCTTTTTCTAGGTCATAGCTATCTGTCGAAATGGGTAGGGAAGAAGTATCCTAGCGGTAAAGATTTTGGGAAAAAGATGATCGTTTTTTATAGTGTCAGTTTCTTCTTGACCATAGGGGTCGTTTTTATGGTGAATGCTTTTTTCTCCGGCCTGTTTAATCCGGGCGTTTCAGAAAGCTTCTCTCAGCGTTTTTACCATTTTATTCATCAGCAGCGTATTGCATACTATTTTCAAACTGCCATGATATCCTGGTGCATTTCAATGTTTTTTTTTGGTTTCTATTTCTATAAAAGATTCAAAGAATCTCAAATCAAAGAATCTCATCAGGAAAAACAACAAATAACAGCACAATTTGAGTCGCTCAAGAATCAACTCGATCCACATTTCCTGTTCAATAGCCTGAATGTACTTAGTGGATTAATCGAGGAAAGCCCCAAAAAGGCGAGTATGTTTACGACTGATCTTTCTAAAATTTACCGGTATGTACTGGAACAGAAAGATAAAAGCCTGGTTTCACTACAGGACGAGCTCGCGTTTTCAAAAGCTTATTTAAATCTTCTGAGTCTACGATTCGAAGACGGCATTCAGATCGATCTACATATTAGTGAAGAGGAAAATAAAGGATTTATTTTACCGCTTTCTCTTCAATTGCTGATTGAAAACGTGATCAAACACAATGTTATTTCCCTAAAAAAGCCTCTTTTTCTGAAGATTTATCGGAATGCCGATTATCTATATGTGGAGAATAATCTTCAGAAAAAAAAAGTGCTCCATGGCAACTCAGGAATTGGTTTAAAAAATATTCAGGATCGTTATAGGATACTATCCAATTTGCCTATACACATTCAGGAAAGCGATACCGTATTTTCTGTCGGACTGCCAATTATGACTGAAATCGCTACCTAAAAAACAGTGGCTTTTAAATATACATATACGGCCAATCATTAAGAATCACATTTCAGAAGCTATAACAGGATCATCTCCAAAAAAAGATGATCAATAAGCAAGAAGGATAAACAATGAAAATATTAATTATAGAAGACGAACTCCCCTCGGCAAGGTTCCTTCAAAGAAAACTGGAGGCACTCGGTTATACAGTATCTGCCGTACTGCAGACGGTAGAAGAATCCATTGAATGGTTTCTGTCAAATACTGAACCTGATTTGCTATTTATGGACATTCAGCTCGCCGATGGGATTTCATTTGATATCCTTGAGCAGATAAAACCCAATTCGGCCATCATTTTCACCACGGCATTCGACGAGTACCTATTAAGGGCTTTCAAACAGAATAGCATTGATTATTTGCTGAAACCAATTGAAGATGAAGAATTGGAAAACGCTATCGAAAAGTTTATCCAGTATAGACGTCCCAGCCCCCAGCTTGACCTAGCGTCTCTTGAAGCGTTGTTTAAACATACAGTACAAACATATAAAGAACGCTTTACGATTAAAATTGGCCAAAGTATAAAAGTGATAACAACCCAGCAGATTGAATGCTTTTACAGTGAAAATAAAGGTACCTACCTCTACAGCAATGAAAATGGCAACTATCTTTTAGATCAGACATTGGACGCCTTGACACCGCAGCTGTCACCCAAAGATTTTTTTAGAATCAACCGAAGCACGATTGTTCAATTTGACGCCATCAAAAATATTGCGATACACTCCAATGCGCGATTGAAAATATATCTAAAACATTATGAATCTGATGAGCTGATCGTCTCTCGTGAAAAAGTTGCTGCTTTCAGGAATTGGCTGGACAAATAATCGAAGTAGGATTTCAAAAGTTACTCATCATAAATTGAACATCTCATCAAACAGATGAAGCAAAATTGGTCTAGTTGTGAAAACGCTCAATGGCAATACGAGCTCAATAACGAAAGCGAAGAAGGATGCTACATATTGATTCTGTAGTTTAGCGGAATGCTAAAGCGGAGAGAAACTGCAAAGCCTTTTATCGGTCTATAATCCTTTTTGTCATTGATGGAGAATCCATATCCGAAGTCGAGATCCAGTAACGTTGCTAAACTGACGCCCAATTTTGGAGTAAGGGTATAAGGAGTGACCTCTGCACGCACAAAGGGAGTTAAGACATAGGTCTGTGGATAATAAGTTATGGCGGCCTCGGGAATCACGGCAAATTTCTTTTGCGTCCAAGTGAAGTTAGCTGTTGCATCTGCCCGCAGAATATGATCTCCGATAAGGGGGAAAGCAAAATAAGCCCCCGTTTTTACAATGCTACCTTTCTGGAATTGGTAACTCAGTGTAGGGCCGATTAAATAATCTTGCGCTTTAATGCTACTACCCAGTGCAAGTAAAATAACTGTACCAATAAAATGATATATAGCCTTATTTCGCATCTTGTTTAGTAAATATGAAAATTTAGCGGAATATTCACGCCTACTGATACTGTAATTCCATCGATAGGCTTAAAATTTTTCTTCGTGTTATAATCAAATCCGTAACCAACACCCAGATCAACAATAGAAAAAAGACTTGCTCCTATTTTGGGGGTAATTGTGTAAGGTGTGAGCTCCGCTTTTACGAAAGGAAAAAGTACAAAATCATTTAAATAATATGTAAATCCTAGTTCGGGGATGACAGTCGTTTTACCTTCCATCCAGCTGAAATTGGCCCCGGCATCAATTTTCATATATTGAAAATCGTTAGGAGCGAACAAACCCCAACCCGAAACTTTCAGAAAATTACCACTTTGATACTGATAACCCACTGAAGGACCCCAGATCCATTTATTATGTTGTTTCCAAGGCTGCTCTTGTGCCATGGAAAACGAAACAAATAAAGAAAGGATAATAAATAATGATAATGTTCTTAGTTTCATCCAGCTAAATTACAAACTATAATCTATTTTATGGAATACAACAGGTACCCAGTAGAATAGTTTTACTTAAAACAGAAAAATCCCGTCCACATAACTAACAGCGCCATATGAAATCGAAAAAAACGGCTGTTATGGTTATTTCTAGTGTTCCAGGATCTTAATTCTGATAAATTGGGCTCTATCACTCAAAGAACCATCCTCCCCCCAATAACCATTAACATGATTGGCAGCAGTATAAATACATCCATCTTTGCCCCAGAACATCAATTCAGGCTTCCAGGTTGGCATCCACTCTTTAAAACTGATAAAAAATAGAGGCGCCACTTTCCCCTGTTTCACGTGGAAGAGCTGTAAGTCACCAGTCGATTCATAGGGATCAGCATGCAGCGTAACCAAGTATTTAAGATCAGGGGAAAAGAGAGGGTAATCTCCACATTCTACAATAAGATGGCCATCCTGTCGATCAAAAAGTCGTACATCAGCGCTTTCCCAATAGTTCCCCTCAATAGCGAAAGCATTTAGAAAATCATAATGCCCTTTATAAAAGAAACGAGATTCAAGCTCATTATCAATGTCCTTATCTGTGAACGTCAGCTTTTTCCCATTTGTTAAAGGCAGTTCCAAAATCTTCCCATTTTTTGTATAAGACAAAGTGTCCTTTATCAAATAATCTTTTGCTGTCTTTTGAGCAGCCAAAAAGGTCTGTTCATCAATCAATTCCAGGTGGAGGTATTGGTCCAACGCGTGGCCTTTCTCGTAATATGATTCTTTGCCATTTACATTGATGGAAACAATCGAATTCAATTCCTTAGGTGAAATTGTGATTTTGTCCTGTTTGCCCAGCTTAGACTTGGCTACATAGACCTTTTCCCATTGTGTGACATCACCTGTTTCACCGTTGGCTCCTTTATAATCACGTTGAATACGATCCATGATCGCAAACCATTCACCTTCTTCCCCTATAATATCCAATTTGGTACCGTATGGATATTTCCCCAATACAGGCGCATCCTTAGCTGCTCCTTGTCTGAATTCTACTCCAGCACGGTCAACAACGTACATATTTTTCAAAACTTTGGTCTTATCATAATCAATTGGCAAAGGCGGGAATTTAGCAGAGCTTACCGTATCTTTTAACAAAGCTGCCTCATGCTTGGAAGAATCGGTAACAATCTTCTCTGTTGTCTTCGTACGATTACTACAGCTCAAAGCACTCAAGCAAATGGCCCCTCCAATAACCGTGTAAAATGATAAAATTATAAGTCTTTTCATAAAGGTCAAGTTAGCCATTCCCATGCCAAAAAAAATACCGGTATTCAGGTATTCTTTGAGAGACAATACTCGCTAGATCGCCCGATCGTTACAACAAAGGTCGCGATCCTAAGATTAGAAAGAGCTTATATGACATATCTATAACCTCAAGTCTCAATTAAAACAAGAAGAAATACTAATCTTTTAACCACAGATTTTTTCCTTTTATCTGTAAACCAGTTTTTCGATGACGAAGGACGGTCCAGGTAATTGCACAAGCAATCGTAAAGAAACGAAAAAAGTTACTCCATTTATTTCCTGCCGCCGTATCTGCAACATCAAATATCATCCATCCGGAGTTCATAAAAATATGCAATGCTATGGGCACCCAAAGATTGAATTTCCATTCTGCGTACAGCCAAGAGAACAGGATAGATCCCAAGAAAGTAATACCAAAAATTAGGGTCAGCTCCCCTAAATCTCGACTCTGATAAAGGTGCAAAAAAGCAAAAATCAATGATGTTGTGAAAATAGCTGGAATAAAGCCCAGCCGGGTATATCGAAAGACTAAACCAAAAAAATATGCGCGGAAGATTATTTCTTCAAAAAAACCTGACGACACACTATTGATTAAGAAAGAATTGGGATCTATATGACGATTAAAGGGAAAAATAAAGGTGTAACCCAGAAACATGGGTAAAGTGATTAACATTCCAAAAGAAATTCCCTGTATCAAAGATCGATTCAAACCGAATTTGTCAAGGATTCCTATTGGGCTCATTGACGTTAATAGCATTGCACCTACAAATAATGGCAAGAGGCTGATTGAATACGTCAGCACATGTCCCAAGAATCTATTGTGAACACAGTTTGTGATCTTAGATTGGACTGCCGCAAAAAACAAATAGTCCAGAATAAAGTATATTCCGAAGAAGAGAAATAATACCAGCAGATTTAAATTTTTATTGTTCATCTTTTTTTGAGCAAAATTATGCTCCAGGAAAAGAGTGAACAAAATTATGTGGTATACTGCATGTTTTAGGGATGATTGACAAGGTCACGAACGAGCTTGCAATAGATAAGATTTAACTCTCCCAACAGCAGATCTCGAAACAAGAGCACAATCTTCTGTGCCGGCAAATCGTAATAGCAGTCCTTGGGTGTTTCCTTCCTTTTTAATTATTTTTTCAAGATTGACCAAATAGGACCTGTGGCATCGGACAACAGTACCCGTATTCACTAATTGATCCAATCGTGCCAAAGTAATTCGCATCATCTGTTTTTCCACCGTATCTTCTTTTCGATAATAGATCATACAATAATTATCCATCGATTTTGCAAAAATAAAATCGTTGCGGGATAAAGTGAATGTTTGATTCCCATTGGGGATATTGACCACATCTAAACAGCCATTATCTATTTCCTTAAAATCTTGTTGAGGAACTAGGCTGATCTCTTCAGCTGGCGCTAGATTCTTTGTTTCTTGAAGTCGATGCCTGTCGATACGGAGCAGAAAATAGATTGATCCAATCGGTACATACAACGATAAGGTATATAATCCGATGTAGGGTAAGTTACTCCACTGCAACAGCCCATGATTAATCATATAGCTATGATAAAAGAAATTCAGAAAACAAGCTAATAGGTAGACAAGGGAAATACGAAGTAGCTCCGCACCAATTGTCCATTGCTTTTTATACAAGAATATAGAAACTGAAGTGTAGGCTAACGCGAATATGATTCCATATCCCGACAATAACCAAAATTTATAAGCATTATCAAAATTATATGTCCCAAACGGCTGAAAAACGATGAGGAATAAATAGGAAGATAAGCCAAGCAGCAAAGCGTAAGTAAGGGTTTCGCCCATTGACGCAATCCTGGAAATTACACATCCAGTATATTTCCCGATTCGGCTTTTAGATATCATAATTGCATAAATTTAGCATTTTTCCCGGAATCAATGCCAGCATACAAGTGTCAGATTGTTCGAAGGAACCGGGGCCATTTGAAATTTGTAAGAATAAAATTGAAATATGTAGAATTTATGATTTAACTTAGAAGATATTTTTTCAAGCACTGTGTAGTTCGTCGGGGGCTACAAGCGATTGTCATATTATTTAAACCATGTAATTCTTCTTGCTATGCGCTTACGTCAACTAATTACTTTACTTTTCTGCACAGTTTCTGTGCAAGCCATTTATGGCCAACAAAAGCAGATTTTAATAGAAAATGTTAAACTGATCGACTATAGCAGCCAGATGTTGACACCGTCCAAATATGTTTTAATCAATGGGAACACCATTCAGACCATCAGCGACTTGCCCATTAATGCGAGAGGAAATGATCTAATCAAAATTGACGGCAAGGGTAAAACCCTAATGCCCGGTTTAATTGATGCCCATGTTCATTTGGTATTCGGTGCTTTGACAATGCCACAAATGATGAAAAATGATCTATCCGAAGAGTTTCTTATCAATACAGTGGGCCAATCAGCACAGCAGATGTTAATGCGGGGTTTTACGAGTGTAAGGGATGTTGGCGGCCCAATATTTCCACTAAAAGCTGCCATTGACAAAGGCAAACTTTTGGGACCGAGAATATGGCCTTCTGGTGCTACAATAAGCCAAACTGCGGGCCACGGTGATTTTCGCACTCCAGAGGAAAAATCACGCCGGTTTTTCGGAATCGTCTCTCGTGCAGAGCGCTATGGTGCGACATTTATTGCGGATGGACGTGACGAGGTATTGACTGCGGTAAGAGAGAATCTAAGGTTTGGAGCTAGCCAGATCAAACTCATGGCTGGGGGTGGAACTTCTTCCGCATATGACCCTGTAGATGTCACACAATATACACTGAACGAGATGAAGGCTGCGGTGGAAGCTGCAGAAGACTGGGGCACCTATGTCACTGTGCATGCCTATACACCTAGAGCAATACGAAGAGCTATCGAAGCAGGAGTAAAATGTATAGAACACGGACAGCTGCTCGACGAAGAAACCTTGCAGCTAATTGCGCAAAAAAATATTTGGCTCAGTTTACAGAATCTTATCGAAGACACTCCCGATATGGATCCACAACGGAGAATTAAGCGAAAACCTGTCATCGAGGGTCAGGAGAAAGTATGGCCTATGGCGAAAAAAATAGGGGTAAAGCTAGCCTGGGGTACTGATTTTCTTTTCGAACCTGATCTGAATAAATTACAGAACGAATTTATATTGCGCCTTCAGAAATGGTTTACGAATGCCGAGATCATTAAAATGGTTACCCAAGATAATGGCGAACTCCTGCAGCTTTCGGGATTAAGAAGTCCTTATCCTGGCAAGCTCGGAACAATCGAAGAGGGGGCGTTGGCAGATCTACTTCTCGTTGACGGAGATCCTCTTAAGAATTTGAAACTATTAGCAGATCCAGATAAAAACTTTTTGCTGATTATTAAAGACGGTCAGATCTATAAAAATAACCTTCAAAAACGTTAACATATCAAACACAGAATTTATTGCATCTCGAAAATATATTTGATCGCAATGATAAAATGTATTTTCGATGACATCGATTAAAATATGCTGTTTTGACCTGTTAAGGTGAGAAATGATTCGAACAAAATTTACCACCACTTTGCGCAGGCGGTTGCATTAAGGTATAATTTATTTGAAGAGTAAACAGCTTTGCATTTAATTGATTAGTTTTGCGTTTAAACGATAAATCAAAGCATTCGGTGGCATTATTATTTAACGACGGGCGTCCAGTAGTAAGACTAAGAGCATTTCGGGCTATCGACGATCCCCAAACCTGTGAACGTTTCATAGAGGGACACGCGCACGTGTTAACCGCTATAGGCGTAAAGAAAGTAACTTCTTCCAAAAATGACTGGATGTACAATCCCGCATCATTCGTACTGATCGTTGAATCCCTGGATGGCGATAAAGTCTATGGTGGCGTACGTATACACGTGTCTGGAGGGAGCGAACCGCTTCCGATTGAACAGGCCACGGGAGCGATGGATGCTAAAATCTTAGACCTTGTTTATGATTATGCGCAACAGGGGACAGGTGAAGGCTGTGGTCTATGGAACTCCAGGGAGATTGCTGGATATGGCATTGGGAGCATATTTTTAACAAGAGCGGGTGCAGCAATCAGTACACAGGTTGGCATTAAATCGCTGTTTGCTTTATGTGCACCTTATACGGTGAAATTAGCGGAAAGTGTTGGCTACCGGATTGATACAAGCGTTGGAAATAACGGTACTTTCTATTATCCTAAATTGGATTTATTGGCCACAGTGATGATTATGCGAAACCTTGACACCTTGACAGAAGCCGATCAAGAAAATAAAGAAGCAATTTTGTCCCTACGCAATAATTCCAATATTGTCCGCATAGAAACTTTGCGGAATAAGGAGATTGAGATCCACTATCAAATTGATATTCCCAATCTCAATCAATGGGATTTAAACGAGATTATTAAAAACCTGAAACATACATCATTAGATCATAAACCAGATGATCGTAATTTAAATATTTTGTAATGGACACAAAACATTATGGTGCCGGCTATTTAATGGATACCGGCGATTTTCTTAAGCAGTTAAAAATACATTCATATACGCCGTTCAATACCATTAAAGAGGGGGTGGTCGTTGATCTTGGTTGTGGCACGGGAATGGATGCCATCAACCTGGCAAATATGCTCGGGCATAATGTTCTCGTTGTCGGATTGGATCATGACAAGGCCTTAATTGAGCATGCCAAAACGAGCAGTACAGAAGTAAAAAATGTGGACTTTGTTCAGGGCGAGGTTTATCAGCTTAGTTTTACAGACAATTCTATTTCTGGTATAAGAATGGAGCGCGTTGTACAGCATCTGCTGGAACCACAAAAAATGTTTGCTGAAGTTCACCGTGTTTTGCGTGAAGATCAGCCCCTGGTAATCGTTGAGACGATCTGGAATAGTCTGACGTTTTATAGCAAGCATGTCGATATTGAGGCCAAAATATGCCATTATTTGACAGAGGAAAAAGTTAATAACGGCTGGGCTGGGAATAAATTGACCTCAGACTTATTGGCTCAGGGCTTTAAACAGGTTCAATTGCAGACTTTCTGTATGGTGACACGTTCGAAAGAGGAGGCCAATCGCTACCTTTTCCTCGATAAAATTCTGTTGGAGATGGTCGAAAAAGAGAAATTAAGCGCAGCTGAAATGGAAGAATTTCAAAAAACATTAGACCAAGCGGATGAAGCTGGCTGTTTCCTTGTTTCTATGAATTTAGTTATAGCTGAAGCAAAAAAATAGCACTATAGTGATGAAATGCTGGCTTAACTTGATCTTCCTATTTATTTTTACGTGCAGTTCAACATGTTTTGGAGAGGTTATTATCGATCATTCGACACAACGCACATTGATTGGATATGGCTTGGAGCGCTATACGGGACAGGGACAACCCAACTTTGCCGATACCTCGGCAGCTTCCTTTCAGACTTTGGAAAGCAAGGTGCCCAATCTAGGTATCTCTCCCGATGCTATCTGGTTTCGATTGCCTGTGACCAATAAGGGCAAAGAGAAACTTGAACTCTTGCTTGAAATTGCCTACCCTCTACTGGATGAAGTCGAACTTTTTGCACCATCATCAAATGGGAGTTATAAATCGATCAAGCTGGGCGAACATCAATCTTTTTCGACTAGAAAATATAAGGTTCCTAATTACGCATTCGACATTCAATTACCTGGAAACGAGAAGACCATCTTTTTTCTTCGCGTCAAAAGCACCGAACAGATCATTCTCCCGATCTATTTAAGCAACGAGCGCAGTTTCTTAAAAGAAATGAATGACGACAGTTTGTTAAGCGGCATCTATATTGGTATTGTCGGCATTATGGCCATATACAATTTATTCCTATTTTTCTCTGTTCGTGAAAGGGGCTATCTGTATTATGTCCTTTATGTTCTTTGTGCAGGAATAACACAAATGGGTATTAAAGGTTACAGTTTTCAATATTTGTGGCCAAATTGGACTTACTTTGCAACAAAGGGGCCTATTATCTTTGGATGTTTATCCGGATTATGCGCGCTGCTTTTTGCAGATTCATTTCTTCAATTACCGAAAAACGCTCCTCGGTCAAGACGTGTGATTACTGTTTTTATCGTCCTTTTTGTCGTTGGCAGCATTCTTACACTGCTCAACCTGACACAACCGGCTTTCATGGTGATGCAGCTAACAACAGGAGCGGGGTCTTTATTTGTCCTTTACGTATCCTATCGTGTAATGATAAATGGCTATAAACCTGCCAAATACTTTGTTTATGGCTGGACAATTTTGCTGTTGGGTTCTGTTATATTTCTTTTAAAAGACTATGGTATCTTAAAGTATAGCGATTTTACCAGCAATTCTGTACAAATTGCATCTGTTGTGGAGATGGCCTTATTGTCCTTCGGTCTTGCCTATAGTATCAATATCTTAAAAGAAGAGAAAGAAGCGTCACAAGTCAGAGAATTAGCAATTTCACTAGAAAACGAAAGACTGATACGTGAACAAAATATTGTATTGGAGCAAAAAGTAGATGAGCGCACACGTGAGTTAACAGAATCTAATGAGTCCCTGCAAACCACGCTTACTCACTTAAAGGAAACACAGTCTCAGCTTGTCGAAGCCGAGAAGATGGCCTCCCTTGGTCAATTGACAGCAGGGGTCGCGCATGAGATTAACAACCCTATTAACTTTGTTACGTCGAATGTCGCACCGTTAAAACGCGATATCAAGATGATATGGGAAACCCTGGAGGAAGTAGAACGCATAGCTTTTAAAGACGGTATATCTGATGCAGAAAAGCAATCTCAAATCAAGAAGTTCAAAGATGATCTGGATATTGATTATCTGAAAACGGAAGTTGATTTTCTATTAAAGGGTATGCACGATGGTGCTCATCGGACCGCCGAAATAGTAAAGAGCTTACGGATCTTTTCTCGCGTTGACGAGGATACGTTAAAGTTTGCAGATCTAAATGAGGGACTAGAATCAACAATGGTTATCCTCAATAGCTTATTAAATAACACAATAGAAGTTGATAAGATTTATGGTGATATGCCTAAGGTTGAATGTCATGCAGGAAAACTTAATCAGGTCTTCCTGAATATTGTGACAAATGCTATTTATGCCGTAAATAAGAAGTTTAATCACGATGTTGGTGGTAAACTATGGATTGAGACAGGGGTCTCCGAAGACAATGAGTCTGTGTTTATCAAAATTGCAGACAATGGTATCGGGATTCCGAAAGAAATCCATGAACGGATATTTGAACCCTTTTTTACTACGAAAGATGTGGGAGAGGGTACAGGTTTGGGAATGTCCATTGCCTATAATACCATTGCGAAACATCATGGTAGGATTATTGTAGATTCAGAAGTAGGACAGGGTACAAGTTTTACACTAATCATTCCTATTCAACAAAGTAATTAGTACCACGATTAAACTTAAAATAGTTCAATTAACTATTATTTTTTCATATCTTTTGTAAGGGAATAAACCATATAGTAAAATTATGCAGAGGGAGCTTGAAATATTATATATCGATGACGAAGTAAACAATTTGGTTAGCTTTAAAGCGAACTTTAGATACGATTATGCTATCCATACAGCGTCCAATACGAGTGAGGCCGAAACGATACTTCGTACTCATCCCGATATCCGTATTATCTTCTGTGACCAGCGCATGCCTGATGAGATGGGTATCGACTTTTTACACCGCATCAAAAAAGATTTCCCAAAACCAATCCGTATTCTTTTAACGGCCTATGCCAATATGGAAACTGTCATCGATGCAGTTAATAAGGGCCACATATTTAGGTTTGTCAGAAAACCTTGGATGAATGAGGAAATCGTTTCCGCTATAGAAGAAGCAAATAAATTTTATGTTGCAAACTCCATGCTGGAAGTTAAAAATCAGGAGCTACAAAAAGCTTATGATGAATTGGATAAATTTGCTTATAGTGTTAGTCATGATCTTCGTGACCCTTTGACAGGGGTTCTTTCGGCAGTCAAACTCGGATTAGAGTTTGACAGCATAGACCGCATCCATGAGTTGCTCTCTCTCATGGATAGTTCATTGGTTAGTTTAGATGCCTATATTGACAGTCTACGGGACTATTATCTCTTAAGAAGGGGAGAACTCATGCTGTCCGAGATAAATTTCGAAGAACTCTTTGACAACATACGCCAGTTTTACAGCATGTACACCCAAAATAAAGATGTTGCTTTTGAAATTTCAGTGGATCAAAAGGAAATATTTAGTGGGGACAAAGCTCTTCTAGAACTGATTTTGCATAATCTCCTCTCTAATGCTTTTAAATACCAACGTAAAGGACAGGAGAATCAATTCGTCAAACTATCAGTCTTGGTGTCAGAACGTAAAGCTAAAATTATGGTAAGTGACAACGGAATAGGTATATCGCCAGAGTATGTTGAAGATATCTTCAAACTATTCTTTAGAGCCAGTGACCAAGCGAAGGGAATGGGATTTGGACTCTATAATGTTCAGAACGCACTCTTGAAGCTACAAGGGAAAATTGAAGTACAATCACAACCAAATCAGGGTACCACATTTACAGTCGTCATACCGAGCAAATAAGCCCCCTCATCGCTAGTATATCCGATGAAACGCAGTGAGAACTATTATAACTTAAGCAGACATTTAAATAAAAGTTGACTTTCCTAAAATTAGCATATTTTAGGAAAGTAGCTTCTGACGAAGTAAAAACTCCAATTGATCATTAGAAGTCTCAAGTTGAGAATTGGTCTCCACAATCTTTTGACGCTCAGCATAGACTTCATAAGCGCGTTGAATTGTCTGATCAAGTTCCTCTTCACTCCAAGGCTTATTGAGATAATGAAAGATCTTCCCTTTATTGACAGCATCAACAACAGCTGCCATATCTGTATATCCTGTCAAAAGGATACGCATTGGGGCTGCATTAATCTTGATAATCTCTTCTAAAAACTCCACACCAGTCATTTCTGGCATCCGTTGATCAGTAATGATAATATGTATTTGGTTGTTTTTGACAATATCGATTGCATCGGCACCACTTATTGCCGTAAACACTTTATACTTTAGTCGAAATGTCGCTTTAAAAGAAAACAAATTGTTTTCTTCGTCATCCACGTACAATATCGAAATCTTCTTGTCTTCCATAAGCTTATCGTATGAAATACAAATTTACGTAATAAATTTGCTGAATTAATAACAGATTAAAGAGTTTTATGTTTTCCTAGCAGAAATAATACGCGATATTCAATAAAAGTTAAAGGGGCCCGTAATCCAAAACTCCAATGTAAACACTAAAAAAAAACAACGTAAAGCTAATAGGGCCCAAAGCGATTAATCAACGCTATTAACATACAAAAAGCCATTCTACTCACGTAAAACGGCTTTTTTTGAAAGTGACCCCGCTGAGGCTCGAACTCAGGACCCACAGATTAAGAGTCTGTTGCTCTACCAACTGAGCTACGAAGTCATTCGATAAACCAAATGTAAGGTTCACCGCAGAAAAAGTCAAGTGGAAAAGAATATTTTTTTGACTTTTATGACATTCAAGGGAGATTTTTGATGCATTTGTAATAAACAAGCGAACTGTGAAAATAGCCCCTTAAACTATTTATTCCTCCGCTGTATATTGTCCTTTGTCCTTGGGACAGCGATCTTTCCCATAATCATCGGTCTAAATTCCATCTCTATAGGCTTATCCAGTTGCACTTTGCCCCCTTTCTTAAGGGGAATAACGGCTGTTTTATAGCCGATCATCTGCGCACGAAGCTCTTGATCTACCTGAAACAAAGCTTGTGGTACCCATAGTTGAAAATATCCCTTGTCATCTACCTCTGTGCGATAGCTTCCTAAGGTAACTTCTGTTCCCTTCATGCTCACATCACTTCCAGCGCAAACAACTTTGCCCTTTATACATACTTTACTACTATCCCGACTTCCTTTTAACACAGGCTCATCGTTTACGGATAGATTGCTTCGACCTTGCTGTGCTATTTTATCATTTCTTGGTTTAGTTTGCACAACAATAACTTCTCCAGTCAATTTGTTTTGCGCTTGAGCAGCTTGAAAACTCATTGATCCGACCAACATAAGTCCTGCGGCAATACCCGTCCACCTTCCTCGCCAAATAGGATTCTTAGAAAAAGAGAGCGTGGCATCCAATTCGCGCATCAACTGATCTTCATAAAATCGACCACATAAGCCTTTGCTGGCTTTCTTTATTTGATCCACAATTTCCTGATCATTCATCTGTGAAAAATCAACAACTATCTTCTCACATTGACCGCAGAACCGGCCTTTCTCCTGTGGGCTCATATTGTTCCATTCCGCAGAGCAAGATTCTTTTACTTGCAATATCATCTTTTCCATGTTACCTGCTGTTTATATTTTGAGAAGGGATGCAGGAAAATCAGCGATTGCATAACACAATCAACAATTAAATTATTAACAACTGATAAACAATGAATTAAAATAGAATTTACTTTAAAAACAAGCATTAAATCGCTTAAATAGGAAAGAATAAGATGAAACACAATCAGGTAAGAGATAAACGTTAAAAACCGAGAAAAAATGAATTTATAAAAATAGGCTGTCCAGAAAAAGTTGGACAGCCTATTTTTATATAGAAACAACGCTAGAGAAGACCTGTTTATTTTATATTATCAAGGATTTCTTTTATGGCTCTTTCCAATTGCGGATCTTTATTTTCCATCCGATCTTGGACCGTGTTTTTCACGAGTATATCCGGGGCAACGCCAGTTTGTTCGAGATCCTGACCATCAAGCGTATAACATCCCCAAGATGGTAAGCGATAGTTAGAGCCATCTACTAAGCCTTTCGCTGATGTAAAAATGATCCAGCGATAGGTCTCATTACCGATTATTTTACCCAACTTCAATGCTTTAAAACCTGCTGCAGTCATTTCGGCGTCGCTCAGGGACTGCTCATTAATTAAAAGAACAATCGGTTTGGCTGCTGGCGCAAAATTACTTTGTGGTGCACGTTTCCCGCCTCGGTATTGCCATTGCAAGTAAGGACGCTGAGACAAGAATCGCAAAACTTCATCGTGAACATTCCCGCCTGTATTATACCGTAAGTCTAGAATAATACCCTGTTTGTTATTCTCTTGTTCGGCCATATCGATCAGGAAGCGCTGCAACTCGGTATCCGACATATTTTTCATATGCGAATAAGCGATCTTATTGCTGCTCAACTGGTCCACCCGGCTGCGATTGTCTCTAATCCATTGGTCATAAAGCAGATCTCTAAAAACTGCACTTGACACCGGGCGAATATTTGTCTGGATTTCCTTGCCGTTACGATTCAAGGTCAATTGAACCTCTTCTTCCAGCGATGGCCAAGTGAAATAACTATCACGATCGGCCTGTGTATTTAATTTTGTTCCATTAATGGCAACAAGAATATCGCCTTCATGAATATCCGCTTCTTTCTTCGCTGCAGGTCCATTTGGAACAATATAATTGATCTTAAATGGGTTGGCAGCATCATACACCACACCGATTTCGTTCGTTACAAAACCAAAAGGTTTACGTTCTTCCAGCCCCATTGAACTAAAACCCAAATGTGACGAATTGAGTTCGCCCAACATATCATTTAAAAGGATGCGCAAGTCGGTTCGATCATTGATACCCGGAAGATATTTTTCATATTTCTTTTTGACCGCAGCCCAATCAACACCATGGAAGTTGCTGTCGTAGAAATTCTCCTCCAGATTGGCCCATGTTTCATAAAACATTTGATTAAACTCTTTCTCGAGATCCCGATTGAATTTAAAACTCATTGTAATTGCATCAAGCTTATTCAAGTCGAGATTATATTTCTGAATTGTTCCTCGGCTCAATACGAAGTACTTGCCCCCAGCTTCTACAAATTGGCCCATGCCTCCGTCAGCTACCTTCTCGGTTTTGGATGGGGTAAACAATTCATATACGGTACGGTATGCACTATATTTCCCTTCGTGATTGGATGAATAGAACAAATAAGATTTATCTCCCTTTTGTATCACCAATGGATCGGATTGTGTTCCAAATGCCGGGCTGACTTGCTCAATCCGGTCACGCAATCCTTCCAAATCCAATTGAACCAAAACAGTCTTCTTTGGTTCGGCCGCCGGACTTGTAGCTGGTTTAACCTTATTCGTATCAGCCTTCTTCTTATCCTCCGTACCATTCTCCTTCTTAGATGTACTGGTCTTACCTGCAACCGTATCTTTCTTTGCAGGAGTCAAAAATAGTTCATCAAACTTTGCACTACGATAAGGCTGATCGAAGTTGGTCAATGCCATCCGGAAAATACTGGAGTTTTGCATACCGGTAGGGTAGGACGGTTTGGTTCTATTGCTCGCAAAATAAATGTATTTTCCATCAGGAGACCAATATGGTGCAGCCTCCGTAACACCTGTATTTGTCAAATTTGTTGTTTGCCCACTTTTCAGGTTATGCACAAAGATATCCTGTTCAAAATTGCGCATCGCCGTGAACAAAAGGTAATTCCCGTCCGGAGAAAATGAAGGCGAAGAGTTTTGAAATGCCCAGATTTCATCTTTAACTACCGTCTGGCTTTTCAAACTTGTCAAATCCAAAGTACGAACTTCATCACGGCCACTGAGGTATACCGCTTTTGTTCTATCTGTGTTAAAAGCAATATCACGGTTGTTGCGCAAATCTTGCGTCAATTGCCTGACCTCACCTTTACCATCTGCGCTGCGCGAAAACCAGTTTTGGTATCCTTGATAAGTTTGGCTATAGAGGAGCGTTTTACTGTCTTTAAGCCATTTAACTTCCATAGTACGCTCTCCTTGACTAGGCATCTGGCGCACAAACTTCCCTTCGATATCCGAAACGAACAACTCGCCACGGGATACAAATGCCATCTTCTTTCCGTCTGGAGAAACATCGAAATTGCTAATGTTACCCGAAATGTTAAACTCTTTCAGTTTTCCGAGTACCTGATTACGGTTAAGAGCGATGCTGGGTTGTATTGTTTTCTTCCCATTGACATCGTAAATATAGAGCTGATAGCCCTTTTCAAATGCCACTTTACTGCCATCAGCAGCAACGAAGGGACGCTTGATGGATTCAGGGAAAGACGTTAATTGGGTTTTCGATTTTCCAGCGATCTGGTAGAGATTGTACTCTCCATTGCTTTCGTCGGACACGTAGAATATATTGCCTTTTTGGTCCACCGTCGGCCAAAAATCCTTGCCTATATAATCCGTATATTGTTGAAAAGCTTTTGTTTTGGGATTATAGGACTTGATATCGGGATTGAAAGCACCTTTATATCTTTTGCGATTCGCCGAGCTATACCCTTCCCAGCTGTCATTGAATAACAGTTCTCCCGATGGGGTCGGTACAACATTACTGATATAGTTGAATACATGCGGAAACAACCTCGTTGCCGTCCCGCCATCCAAAGCAACTTGATAGGCGCTCATTCTATTGTAACGCGATGAGGTAAAATAAAGAGACTTGCTATCCCAGCTCCAGCTGTCTACCTCGTCAGAAGCATCATGGGAAGTGAGCTGACGGATGTCTCCCCCTGCAAGAGGCATCACATAGACATCCATATTGCCATTTTGATTGGCCGAAAAGGCGAGCCATTTTCCATCTGGGGAAATGCGCGGATTGATCTCATTTCCTTCCATTCCTGTAAGCCGTACTGCAACACCACCCTGGCTTCCTACTTTCCAAAGGTCACCTTCGTAGCTAAAAACCATTTCTTTGCCATCGGGACTCAATGTCGGATGGGATAGAAATGTAGGCTGCTGGGCAATAACACAGGCTGTTCCAGCATAGGCTAGAACTGTACTTAAAATTAGTTTTTTTATCATGTTATCTAGGAGGCTAATAATTGTTTGCCAATACAAAGGTAGAATAGGTATTGAACAAACCACTATGAAATGCTGAAGAATTTGAAATTTTATGCATTTCTAGGTTTGTCTCCGGTAATCATAGTCTTCTTTCTGGTTAGTCTATTGGTATACATTTGTTAGTAAATAGGAGACGCTACGGTGTTATCTGTAGCATTTAAAGTATTTACCCCTCTGAGTTGCGATATACTTAAAATAGACTGAAACAAATTCAACTCACTTTATGTTTTTATACCAAGATTGGTCATTAAAAATAGTTTACTATTGGCTAAGAATGCTTTAACCGAGTTCAAAAAAGTACGACATTATTTTCTTCCTAAGACGACTAGGAGGGAAGATAATTATCGAAATAAATGCGTATAATTATCGCATTTCCGGTTAACATACTGAATATAACAACATTAGCCTATACAGACCGCAATCCAAAAGTTCAGGTATTTTTAAATCATTCTATTTTTAAATGGAATACTTATCCTTAACTTTGCACCCTCAAATTAGAAACTATGGACGCAATGTTAACTCACTCAGAAGAAGATCTTTACAACAAACGAAATCGTATAAGAATCGCGGTATCACTTTTCTTCTTTTGCCAAGGTATAGCGTTCGCTTCCTGGGCAAGCCGGATCCCCGTTATTAAAGCACATCTCAATCTAAGTGAAGGCCAATTGGGGACCATCCTATTAATGCTCCCCGTTGGACAGCTTGCTACAATGGCCTTATCCGGAAAACTGGTTACAAAATATGGCAGTGCGAAAGTTTTACGCATCGTCCCCATCGCCTATGCTTTGGTATTATGTTCCATTTCATTCGCACAGAACGCATGGCAATTGGGCTGTATTTTATTTCTATTTGGTGTCACAGGCAACATGTGCAACATATCAGTCAATACACAGGGAGTGGCAACAGAGCAGATTTTCAAAAAATCAATTATGACTTCTTTCCATGGAGCCTGGAGTATTGCTGGGTTTACGGGAGCATTGGTTGGTCTATTAACAATGAACCTCGGACTGAACACCTTGTCACATTTCCTAATTATCTTATGCTTTGTCATAGGCAATACGCTAATCAATCAAAGATATTTAGTACCGGGAAAATCTCCTCAAAAAGAAAAACGGAGTTTTTTCTCCAGACCCGAAGGGAGCCTACTTCAGCTCGGCATTATCGGATTTTTCAGTATGGCCACAGAGGGAGCTATGTTTGACTGGAGTGGAGTATATTTTAAAGAAATCGTACAGGCCCCTGAAAAACTTGTTGTTGTCGGTTATGCTTCTTTTATGATCATGATGGCAACAGGACGTTTTGTTGGAGATGCTGTCATCCGCAAATTAGGACGAAAAAGAACCCTTCAGTACAGCGGCCTATTGATGTTCATCGGTATGATGACATCTGTCGTCTTTCCGGAATTTACTATCTGCACATTAGCCTTTATGTTAGTAGGAATAGGTGTTGCCTGCAACGTTCCCTCCATCTACAGCATTGCCGGACAGAATAAAAATGTGCCATCCGGAGTAGCTCTGGCGATGGTTTCTAGTATTAGCTACCTTGGCTTTCTCATGGGACCTCCCTTAATCGGATATATTGCAGAAGCCTTCAGTCTACGTTATTCCTATGGTGTTTTCGCCTGCTTTGGCTTGCTCATGTTTGCTATGGTGGGGCGGCTATCCTTATTTAAGGATGCATCCCTTGCTTAGGATAATGCATATCCTTCACTGAAAACAAAGTTTAGATTTTAACCTGCAGAAATTTCACGCTAAATGACATGCGTTTGCTTCTCAAGACATAGGGCATTGCCAGCAGATAAAAACCAGCAGTCCCTGTACCCAAAATGGACCCGAACCATATATCTTCAACGAAATGCTGCCCTAAATACACCCTAGAGTAAGCTGTTAATACGGCAAGACCAAAGGCAAGTATACCAAAAGTTCTATTCTTTGAGATGATAGCTACTGTAGCAGCCATAGCAAAGGCCGAAGTTGTATGTCCGGAGGGAAAAGAATTAAAGTGTGCGACCGGCAGCCAGGAAACGACATGGAACGTGGGATCGCCCCGAAAAACAGTCGCCGGCCTATCGGCATTAAAAAGATTTTTCAACACACAGCAGACTAAGCCCGAAAAAGCATAAGTCCCAAGTACAGCACGGGCAAAGTTCCATTGTTGTGTACAGCAGTAAGCGATTACAACGCCGATAACAAAAAGACCGTCCCCAAAATAGGTCTGTATGGTAAAGAAAATATCAGCCCAGAAGGCATGCCGCGTATTAATGAAATGAAAAGAATCACTCTTCGTGACAAAAAACACGACAGCTGTTACCAATAAGGCCCAAACAGCAAAACAGATAAAAAAAGCCGGATTAGTAGCGCAGACCTTCCTCAATTGGCATAATAAAATTTTTCCCATTCAATTATATAACTTAACGCCCAAAAAGTAAAATGGATGTATCAGTAAATGATTAATCGAAAATATAAATATTTTTAAAAATTTACAATTAAATTACGCAAATATTTTGATAAGAGCACGAAAAGCGTTATTTGTTTAAACAAAAAAAAGCGATGGAAATCCATCGCTTTTTTACTAGTAGCCCCGAGCAGAATCGAACTGCTATCAAATGTTTAGGAAACATCTATTCTATCCGTTGAACTACGGGGCCTTTTCAGAAGCCAAACTTAGGCTTATTTTACAAATAAGTCAATAGCAAGCCTAAAATCCTGTCATTTTTTTTCAAAATAGATTCCCTGGAGAAGAATTAGCGTTTATGTGCTTTATGAGCGACTGCCATCACCAAAAAAAATCTCCTGCCAAAAAACTGATTCAACAAAAAAATCAAACCGATAAATTAAATGAGAATAGAAAGGGAGAAAAATGTGGAGGGAGAAGGATTCGAACCTTCGAAGCCGAAGCAACGGATTTACAGTCCGTCCCATTTGACCGCTCTGGAACCCCTCCAGCATTATGTTGTTCTGAATTGAACGTCGCAAAAGTAGGTTTTGATTTGCATAACTGCAATTATTTTATGCTGTAAATTTGTAACTATCGCTGTATTAATCCTTTTATTTTTACTTATTACCTGCTCCACATCCCCAATGCCATATCAACTCATCATTATTATAATAAAAACTTATTGTTATAATCCAGTCATAATAGATTTTGACAATAGTGTATTGCTAAAATCAATTCGCTTTTTGGAAAGAGTTGCTGTATCTTTGTGTCAACAAAAAAAAGAAAGATATATTATGAGTTTCACAGGTAAAAGTTTTCCAAGCATTACAGTAGATGCAATTGATTATTTAGGCGATAATTTACAAATCAACATTTTTGAAAAAGCGGTTAAAGAAGGTAAAAAAGTGCTTTTATTTTGGTACCCAAAAGACTTCACTTTTGTTTGTCCTACTGAGTTACATGCTTTCCAAGAAGCTGCTGCTGAGTTTGAAAAACGCAATACAATCTTAATCGGTGCTTCATGTGATACAAATGAAGTTCACTTTGCATGGTTAAACACAGCAAAAGATAATGGTGGTATTGAAGGTGTTGAATACCCTATCTTGGCAGATACTAACCGTAATTTATCAAGTGTATTAGGAATTTTGGACGTTCAAGAGGTTGAACACCCAGAATATGGCACTTTAGCACAAGGTTCTGCTGTTACTTACAGAGCTACTTATTTAATTGACGAAACTGGCCGCGTATTCCACGAATCTGTAAACGATATGCCTTTAGGCCGTAACGTTAAAGAATATTTACGCTTGATCGATGCTTACGCGCACGTACAAAAATTCGGTGAAGTATGTCCTGCAAACTGGGAAGAAGGTAAAGATGCCATGAACGCAGACAGAAAAGGTGTAGCTGATTATTTAGCTAAACACTAAAAAATACAAGACCATAGGTCTCATCAACAGGAGCTATTCCCAGTTCCTGTTGATTTCTCCAACAATCACCTTAATAATAAAATCATGTTACAAGAATTAGAAAACGATAATTTACAAGAAATTGTAAACAATAACGATATTGTTATGGTTCAGTACTCCGCAACTTGGTGCGGGAACTGCAAAATCATGAAACCAAAATTCAAAAAATTGGCGGGTGAAAATGACAGTGTGCCCTTCGTAATTGCTGATGCCGAGAAATTCCCTGAATCCCGCAAATTGGCAAATGTCAATAATCTGCCAACTTTTGCCGCCTTTAAAAACGGTAAATTGGTCAATCAAGTACAAACAAATAAGTTGGACGCATTAGTAGAATTATTCAATGAAACTACCGGTAATTAAACATTTGACAGAATTCATCGAGCAAAATGATGTAGATTATGTTTTGGAGACTATCGAAACATTGGAAGCGCTGACAGAAGCCCCTTTGAAAGATGAAGAACTCGATGTTCTTGGTGAATTGATCTCCAATCTATATGGAGCTGTCGAAGTCGATAAATTGATAAAAGAAGGTAACTCCAAAAAAGATGCTTTAAACATGTTTATGAAGCGTGTTTTAGGAGCGATCGATAAATAGTCTTTACTGCAAAAGCCGAATCGTGAAACTTTCTTTTCCAGGTGTACTTATCCGTTTTTGAGTACGGGAAGCAAAAGAGATTTAGGTCAACTAAAATTTGCTTAACGGGTTGGCTATGTCCGAATTTGATCGATCCTATCTTTTGAAGGTAGCATCGGATATATCCGACAAAAAAATCGCTGTATTGCAGCATTTTAAACGAATAACACCTGTATATGATTCGTTTTTCAAACGCTAAAATGTTGACAAAATTTAGCAATGTGGAAAACTAATTAAAGTAATCTGACAGAACTAAATATTTTCTACATATATTTACTATGTTAAAGGTTGCCACTTGGAGCGAAGCGACAAAATAACTATTCTCTAAAAATTCGTTTCAGGAAAAAATATTTTAATTGTTAAACGGAAATTCCAACATGATTGGGATTTCCGTTTTTTATTTTCATGGATATTTACGACAAAATTCTCTTTCACTTCAGTAGCTAACCAGACCTTTAACTAAACTATTCCGCTGATTTCCTTTGGGTATTTATAAGTTTTATCTCCAATTAAAACCCATCAAACAAACGCGCAATAACAGTATTGCTACAACAAAGAACAGATAAACACTGTCAATAAAATTACAATAGCCAACAATCTGTTGTTAATCAAAATCTTTATCTTTAAGCATGCGAAAACCTTTTCTCTCTGCTATCATCATATTGGCTGGTATCCTCTCTGCTTCCATTGTTAAGGCACAGCATCCACAATGGAATGCTGCTGAAATCAAACTTAATCTAGAAAAACTGAATGTACTGGGTTCGGTTCTTTATTTTGCTGCACACCCAGATGATGAAAATACGCGGCTAATCGCTTGGCTTGCACAGGAAAAAAAATACAGAACAGGCTACCTGTCACTAACCCGTGGCGATGGGGGACAGAACCTTATCGGAACAGAACAGGGAATTGAACTAGGCTTGATCCGAACACAGGAACTATTGGCTGCACGAAAAATAGATAAAGGCGAGCAATTCTTTTCCTCTGCCTACGACTTTGGTTTTTCAAAAACTCCCGAAGAGACTTTTGAATTTTGGGATAAACGAAGGGTGCTTAGCGAAGCCGTATGGGTTATTCGCAAATTTAGACCTGATGTCATTATCACACGGTTCCCGCCGGACCCTAGAGGTGGACATGGCCACCATCAAGCTTCCGCTATTTTGGCTCACGAAGCCTTTAAAGCCGCAGCCGATCCGACACAATTTCCCGAACAGCTTCAATTTGTCTCCCCTTGGCAGGCTAAACGTCTCTTGTGGAACACGGCCAATTTTGGCGGGCAAAACAATACGCGCGAAGATCAGTTAAAAATAGATATCGGCGATTACAACTCTTTATTAGGAGCGTCTTATGGGGAAATTGCGGCACAAAGCCGATCCTCACACAAAAGCCAAGGCTTTGGCTCAGCGGGCCAACGCGGCTCATCCATTGAATATTTTGACTATGTAGATGGTTCTCCTGCAGAGAAGACACTATTGGATGGCGTTGATACCTCATGGAAAAGAATACAAAACAGTGCAAAAGTTCAATCTTTGATTGACCATATTAATCAAACTTATCAGGTAGACAAGCCTGAACTTGTTATTCCCGAACTTATCCAACTTCATAAAGCATTGGAACAAATTACTGATGATTACTGGAGAAAGGAGAAGAAAAGAGAAGTGGAGCAACTGATTCTGGCCTGCGGAGGAATCTGGTTTGAAAGTATTGCCAAAAACCCATCTTATGCTTTGGGTGATCAGATGAAAGTAGACCATTCTATCATTGTTAGGCGACCGAATGTAACCGTTGAGCTCATTCAAATGAACGGTCATGACATGCGCGAAACCTTAAAAACAAATAGATTGCAAAAAGACTCCGTTCTTTTATACGCTAACAGTACAACACAACCCTACTGGCTGACTGAAGCACATAGCAAAGGTAAATTTAACATCAGTGACTTTAATCTTACCGGCTACCCCGAAAACCCAAATGCTCCACAGCTATCATTTGGACTTCGGATCAATGGTGAAAATATGACCTTTAATCAACCTATACAATATAAATACACAGATCCTGTGCGTGGAGAAATCTATAATCCCATTGTGATTCTCCCACAACTATCAGCTAAAAGTTCAAGCCCTTTGGCACTCACCCAAAATGCAGCCGCGGTCAAGGTAAATTTAACTTTTCACAAAAACGGACTGGAACAAACAGGAACATTTAACATCCTATCCAATGTCCCTCATGGTTGGGAAGTTTCGCCCGCATCATTTGATCTATCTTTCGACAAAGGAGGTAGTACAGCGACGAAAGAAATCACGATAAAACCACTAGACAGATCCAATTCTTCTATTGATACACTAAGCTTTCAACTGGCAAAAAAAGAGCATCTGAAAGAGATAAAAGCCATCGATTACCCACATATCCCCAATATTGTTTATTTTCCGGATGTAGCGATCAAAATGAGTAATATTAGCCTGATTAACAATGTAAAAACGGTCGCATATATTCATGGGGCAGGGGACCTCATTCCAGAATCGCTCGCTGCCATTGGTATTAAAGTCGATGTCTTGAGTAGTGAACAGGCTTTAAAAGCAGATCTCAATGCCTATGATGCAGTGATTTTAGGTGTACGCATATTCAATGTCAACAGAGAAATTGCACAGTTACAAAATAGACTTCTTTCTTATGCCAACATGGGCGGGACAGTCCTGGAGCAATACAATGTGAACAACGGATTGATCTCAAAACAGTTTGGCCCTTTTCCATTTAGCATCGGCAGAAACCGTGTGACCGACGAGATGGCGAAAGTACACTTCGATAAGAACGATCCGATTTTCAATTACCCGAACAAGATCAGCGATGCAGACTTCGAACATTGGGTACAGGAACGCGGACTCTACTTTGCGGAAGATATTGATAAGAGATACCGCACTCCAATTACAATCCAAGACCCCGGAGAACCTCTGCACAACGGCTCTTTATTGATAGCCCAATATGGAAAAGGTAAATTTGTTTATACATCACTATCTTTTTTTAGACAATTACCCGCCGGAATTCCCGGAGCTTACAGATTATTTGTAAATTTGTTATCAAAATCAAAATAATATAATAATGGAAAATCAGATTGACAACAACTGCACTTCGATAGATGCTGGTAAAGCAAAAGGAATTATTCTTTTAGTTGCTGTAGTGTTTGGTGCATTAATTGGATTCACTGCAAACGAGACATTTTTAAGCATCTTTGGCGGTGCCGCTGTCGGATTGATTATCGCAGCAATTTTTAATAGCGTCATTTATCCTCAGAAGCCTTCTGATAGATAAAAAATATGAATAGCTGGAAGCGCTTCTACTGGTTGGTCGTTATCTGGCTATTTGTATTTATCCTTTTTCTGTACTTTTTCACTAAACACTATTCATGAGTACAGCAGATTGGATCGTTTTATTTCTGACACTTTTATGCATTGTCGTTTATGGCATGTATAAAAGTCGAGGCATCAAAAATATTGACGGGTATCTCCTAGGCAACCGCTCGTTGCCTTGGTATCACGTGGGATTATCGGTAATGGCAACACAAGCCAGCGCCATTACTTTCTTATCCGCACCCGGACTTGCCTATTCTTCTGGAATGAGCTTTGTCCAATTCTATTTTGGCCTTCCCTTAGCCACGATTGTCCTCTGTATTACATTTATCCCTATTTTTCATAAACTAAAAGTTTTTACGGCCTACGAATTTCTAGAAAAACGTTTTGACGTCAAAACCAGAGGGCTGACTGCTATTCTTTTTCTGATACAACGTGGCATATCTACAGGTATTACAATCTTTGCCCCCGCGCTAATTATATCGACTATACTCCATATTGATCTTACCTGGACGACATTGGCAATCGGAAGTTTTGTTGTTATCTACACAACCTATGGAGGAACCAAAGCCGTATCGCACACACAATTGCTTCAAATGAGCATTATCTTTGGTTCTTTGCTCGTTGCTGGCATACTGGTCATCCATCTGCTCCCAGAGAATATTGGACTATCAAAAGCGCTTCATATTGCAGGAAAATCTGGGAAAACAAATGCGCTGGATTTTACTTTTGATCTCAACAATAACTATACACTCTGGACAGGACTGGTCGGTGGTTTTTTCCTCCAGCTTTCTTACTTTGGAACTGACCAAAGTCAGGTAGGCCGTTATCTGACGGGAGCTTCGGTCAAAGAAAGCCGCATGGGATTAATCATGAATGGTCTACTGAAAATTCCGATGCAATTTGCTATTCTGCTGATTGGAATACTAGTATTTGCCTACTATCAATTCCATGAGCCACCTATTTTTTTCAACCAGGTCGAAATCAAGAAACTTAAAGAGAGCAAATATGCCCCTGAATATCAGATTCTGGAAGAAAAACATAGTGAGCTATTTAAAACACGTGAATCTGTTGTTCAGCAACTCAATACAGCATTAGATCAAGATGACAAAAAAGACATTGCTGATTATCGAATCTCATTGGGGCAACTTAATGCCCAAATGCAGCAGGTAAAAGCGGGAACTTTAGACTTAATCAAAAAGAATAACCCAACAGCGGAAACCAATGACAATAATTATGTATTTCTTGCTTTTGTGACAAGCGTCTTTCCAAAAGGACTCATCGGGCTTCTCATAGCGGTTATTTTTCTCGCATCTATGGGTTCGACAGCAAGTGCCATCAACTCATTGGCTTCAACAACGACCATTGATATCTATAAAAGATTCATTAACCGTGACTCCTCCGAAAAGCAGGACCTATTATGGTCCCGTTTATTCACATTAATCTGGGGTATATTTACCGTGGCTGTCGCATTGTATGCCAACAGACTGGGCAATCTCCTTGAAGCGGTCAATATATTGGGTTCATTATTTTATGGTACTATCCTAGGAATCTTTATCGTCGCGTTTTACATGAAGAAAATCCATGGCAAAGCTGTTTTCCTTGCGGCAATACTTTCCGAAATTATTGTGGTCTCCATTTGGATGATGAACAAAATTCCTTTTCTCTGGCTCAATCTTATTGGCTGTGTCGCTGTTATGCTAATCGCTTACTTCCTACAAATGGGAAGTAAAGAATCTCGTTTTACAAAGGACAAAGAATAACTTGCGTAAAAGAAAAAGCCTGATTAGTTCAGGCTCAGTATTTTTTATAGATATTGTACAAGACACTTTTATCGTATATGGTCAATTCAGGTGTTGTATCCCGAACGACAAACTTTCGCTTAAAAGCAACGATAGCAGCCTTTAGATTAGATGTGTCGTAGCCAATGATTTTAAGTGCATCTATCGCATTAAAACCGTCCGGAGGGGCAACAAGCTGCCCTTCATCATACCAGATACCAAAACCTCGCTCTGCAAGCTTTTTCCAAGGGAAAAAAACACTTGGATCATTCTTTCGTGATGGCGCAATGTCAGCATGCCCAATAAAATTATTTGCGGGAATTAAATAACGTGATTTCAAGGTATCAAGCACAGTCATCAATGAAGTAATTTGTGCCTCGGGAAAAGGTTCCCTACCATTATTATCCAATTCGATACCAATAGAACAGGAATTCATATCTACAATAGAACCCCACTTTGCTACACCTGCGTGCCAGGAACGAACATAGTCGTTCAGCATTTGTATAATCTCACCGTTGCGGCCAATAACATAATGTGAACTTACCTTGGTCCGTGGGATCTGGAATGTTTTGATTGTCTGTCCAATGCTATCCTGTGCTGTATGGTGAATGATTACAAAGTTTGGTTTACGAACATCATAATGAATCGCCTCCTCCTGACGCCAATAAGAATGAGTGCCGGATTTCTGTAGCAAAAGAATTTTTCTTTCCTCCGGTGTCAGTAAATTAGTATCCGGTTTTGCCACCACCTTCTCCTCCAGCACAACTGCCGGGGCAAAAGCTGCCACGAGCGGTTTTGAAGCCACTGGCTGTACTTTTGACTTGCAGCTCGCCAAAGACAGCAATGAACAAAGTAATATCCCTACCGACACAGATCTAAACATTATTTTGGTAAACTATAGACAATCCCCATCGCTAAAGACTGGCTTAATTGCACTCTTGAAATAACATCCGGATCGTAAATCATGATACCATTTAAGTTCACATTGATTACTCGGGTAACTTTCGCTGTTACGGTTACATCTAAACGGTGCGTTGGATCGGAAAGTTTCTCATAATCAGCAAAAAGATTATAACGGGCTTTTACATTCAACTTATCCGTAAAATTCTTGTCCAAGTTACCCGTTAACTGGAATGCCAATGCATTTGCAAAAGACCGGTCCTCTTTTACACCAAATCTCTCACCTGTACCCGCGCTTGGATTATTAGGATCCCTATAATATCCATATTTTTCGAAAAAACCTTCTCCTGAGCGAGGTTTAACACGTTCATCCAAGATAAAAGTCTGGCGTGCAGTACCAGTACCGAAACGTAGGGAAAACTCATTACTCGGCTTATACTCAAGACCGAAAGACTCTGTTAAATAGGCTGGAGCCATAAAAGCATTCTCAATATAGTCAATCGTATCTCTGCCATTTACCGTTTTATATTTATAGCCCGCATCAAATTGCGACTCAAATGTCACCGACGTAAACAAAGCCCAATTGGCCGACAATTTATAGGAGAGCTTATTATCCCAAAATATACGGTCATTATTTTTCTTCGCTATATTATTGGTGTTTTTAATCTTCCCATAACGTAAGTCAACTTCGGTTACAAAGTTGAAATTGTCTTTGGTATAGTCTGATTTATGGTTAGCATTCAATCCAACAGCAATAGAACCAACACCACCACCTTTCCAATTATCATTAAATGAAGCCTGGTTTAAATTGATCCCAAATTTCGTCCAATGCTTCCAATAATCTACTTCTAGATTTAGTTTTGGAACTACAGGACGAATCGTTTTAATATTTAGAGGTTGTTCTCTCTGTACAGAAATTACCGTATCTGGTTTTGCTCGAAGATCTTTCAGATCCTGTGCCTTTAAGCTGGTCATAGAAAGGCAAAGCATAGCCATGCCGACAAAATTGAATAACTTCATTCTGAAACGTCTATTTTTTGTTTACGGTACTAATTTATAATTAATTGTTGGAAAAGGCTCAATAAAATATTCCGAAGGGCGCAATTGATACCGCGAATAACAATCTTTTATATAGTTCGTCAGTTCATAATCACTCGCTGCCAAAATAAAGAAATAGGAGGGTCTGAATATCCTTCTAAATCGCTCTGATTCTTCACTATTGAGTCCGGTGACCTTGCTAATAAGCTGTTTCGTAAATTTATAATCGATCACATTTTCTTTATAATCACTTTCAATGGTTTTGGTCAGTCGCCTTGCTCTTTTGGCCTCCTTGCTAAATAAGCTATAAATTGAATTGATGCTTAATCCAGCGCCAGTTGGACCAACAGAAAACACATCACCATAACCTGAAAGGCGATACGCTTTCTCATAATCCTCTTTTGCTTTTTTCAGAATTTCTTCGGGGCTCTTACGCGCAAAAACCTGAACCTCATCTATATAAAAAGACTCGCGCACCAAATGAAATAGCAATAATCCCCGATTATCCACTACGAGCGTGTCTGAAAAATAACCTTTACTTATGGCCACAATACGATCTCCTAGCTGTGCATTAAAGTCAAATTCTCCTTTAATGGTATTGTAATTCACTTCCCCTGTGCGTAGGTTCGCTAGTTTCACATTTCCAATACGTTGTTTGGTATTTTTATCAAAAACGATACCCTCGACTTTTTTATCTTGGCAAAAAAGTGGAGAAGTAAGGCCCACAAGGGCAATAAGTAGAAAAATATATCGCAATAGTATCACTTTCGTAAAACTACTATATCGCTGTACAAAAGCGAAATATTTAACATCTTTTAAAGCGTAACTATTTAGATATAACCAATAGCTGGCCTAAAGATAGCGCATCATCGGTAAGACCGTTTAGGGATTTGATCTGATCAACGGATACATTGTACAGCTTACTGAGCGAATATAACGTATCCTGAGCTTTAACCTCATGAATACGCATAGCTACCGGGCTCTTAATTTCTTCTGTTTTTACGACGGTAGGAGGGGTTTCTTGTACATTTTGTACGATCTCAACTTTTACGGCTTCTTCCCGTACAACTTTTTCCCGTGGAGATTCACCACGATCATATTGGTCGAGATGGTACCTTTCGATCATTTCGATCAATAGCTCAGGATAACGTGGATTAGTAGCATAGCCAGCTGCTTTCAAGCCTCTAGCCCAACCTTTATAATCATCCTTATCCAGTTTAAAGAGTGCCGCGTATCGCGGACGCAACAGAAACTCCGAATGATCCCGAAAAGATTGTTCGGGATTGTCATAAACACGAAAGCAGTCATTGATATTATCATCGGGACGAGTCACGGATTTTCCTTTCCAAACTCCGCCACATTTAATACCGAAATGATTATTAGCCTCACGCGCAAGATAACTGTTACCATTACCCGATTCCAGTAAAGCCTGAGCAAGTTTAATACTCGCAGGAATACCATATTTATTCATTTCTGCAACGGCCACATCTTTGTAATGAGCAATATAGTCGTTGCCAGCCATGGTTGGTCGTCCCACAGAGGAGGATGAAGAAGTTTTTGAATTGGAGCCAGATTTAGAAGAGGATATTGTGCCTCTCCGGCTTGAACATGATGTAATCAACATCATGAATACAAACATGCCATAAAAAAACTTCTTCATGCAATAATGTCGCGCTTATTTTTTTGTTGACGAGAATCTATTTTGCTTAGCATCATTATCAAACATATCCAAATGATATTGTCTAATAGTAGCGAGTACTTTTGCTGTCCAACCTTTACTCGTCGAGTAACCCGAACGAGCAATCGCTTTTACCCAAGCTTCGTATTTTTCACCAGGATGTTTTTCAAAAAGGCTTTGAGTAGTCTTTTTTCTTTTTACTATTCCTACAAAATCATCATACGAGTCCATTACAGACCGATAACCTTTGTAAGCTGACCGAATAACGGTACTGTTGTTTTTTCCTTTGACACCAAAATGGTTATTCAAATTTTTTGCTACCCTGCTACCACCATTTCCGCTTTCATGCATAGCGATGGCTAAGATAACCGATGCTGGAACACCGTGTTCCTCCATCATTTCTTTTGCTATTGGACTGTACTTATCGACATATGCCGCATTACTTTGAGCTGAAACTTTTGTTAATCCAAAAGTTCCCAAAGCTAGTACCAGTACAAAGCTTTTTAATTGTTTTAAATTCATGAAGAATGTTTTAGTTCACAAATTACTTCTTGCGTAAGGCAAAAAGTCCGTCTCGAATTGGTAATATTACCTTTTCTACGCGCTTGTCCTGAGCTAAACGTGCATTCAAATCAATGATCTGCTTTGTTTGGTTGTCTGGTTTTGAATCCAATACCTTACCTTTCCATAAGACATTGTCAATCAAAATAAGTCCCCCAGACGGAACTTGATTTATTATCGTTTCGAAATAATATAAATTTCTCTTTTTGTCTGCATCAATAAATACCAGATCAAATGTTTCATTTAATGTCGGTAATATGATCGCTGCATCCCCAATATGGTATCTGATTTTATCAGCAAATGCTGATTCATCAAAATACCCCTGCACCCGTTCCTGTTGCTCCGCATTGATATCGATGGTATGTAAAATTCCACCTTCCTGCAATCCTTCAGCGAGACATAATGTTGCATATCCCGTAAAAGTTCCGATCTCTAAAATACATTTCGGAGCAACCAATTTACTCAATAAAGAAAGAACTCTTCCCTGGTAATGCCCAGATAACATATGGGGCATTGTTTCCTTCAAATATGTCTCCCGATTTACCCTTTTCAGTAACGAATTTTCTTCGTCTGTAGTATGTTCCAAATAGGACTCCAAATCGTCGGCAACAATTTCCATAACCACAAAGGTACCAAAAAACATTTTTATGATAAAAACTTTTTTTCACAAAACACTCTATATCAACCAAATATAATTATTCATTTGTAAAGAGCATTTTTCTGAAATCGCGTCAGATGCATAAAAAAGCGATATTGCCATTTTTTGATTTTCTGTATCGCTTCTAGATTCTATCCAAAAAAAAGCCCACTGAAAAATGAAATTTCAGCGGGCTTTTTTTATTATTAAACAACAAATATATTAGGCTAGATCAGCAGTGATCAAGCGCAAAAATTCCGATCTTGTCACATCATTCTGGAAAGCACCAGTAAATGCAGAAGTCGTCGTCACAGAATTCTGTTTCTGTACACCACGCATAGCCATACACATATGCTTACATTCCATCACTACCGCAACTCCCCGTGCACCAAGCGTCTCTTGAATGCAATCCCTGATCTCATTGGTGAGACGTTCCTGAACCTGAAGGCGACGTGCAAAAATATCAACAACACGTGGTATTTTGCTTAAACCGACTATATGACCATTGGGAATATACGCGATATGAGCTTTACCAAAGAAAGGTAACATATGGTGCTCACAAAGAGAATATACTTCAATATCCTTAACGACGACCATTTGACTGTAGTCTTCCTCAAACATAGCCCCTCGTAATACCTCCGCAGCGTCGATATCATATCCATGTGTTAAAAATTGCAATGCCTTAGCGACACGTTCTGGTGTTTTCACCAAACCTTCGCGTTTTGGATCTTCCCCTAGACATTCCAATATATCTGTATAATGAGCAGCGATGCGATCTACCTTTTCAGTATTGTATTTGTCGATCTTAATATATCCATCCAACTCTTCGTTGTCAAATGAGTGTTGACTCATAGTTTCTACTATTTAAATGTATTAAAGATTAATCGCCAAAATATTCGACGTAATTATTTTCTGTTTCATGCAAACGGACACTATGCAAGACCACTCCCTGTTCATCAAACAGAGGTTTTAAGATCTTAAATATTTCGATTGCGATATTTTCCGTAGAAGCCATGACTCCTTTCATAAAGTCAACATCTAGATTGAAATTGCGGTGATCGACTTTGTCAATGATACTACGATTGATTATTTCTTTCATGATCTTTAAATCGATCAAAAATCCAGTCTCCGGATTAACCTTTCCTTTAACTGTTACATAAAGATCATAATTGTGTCCATGCCAATTTGGATTGGAACAGAGGCCAAATACTTGCTCATTCTGCTCTTTACTCCAATCTTCACGATAGAGCTTATGCGCAGCACAAAAACGTTCACGACGAGTTATAAATACCATAATAATACAAAGATAAGGCTTTAGCTGCAATTTTAACATTTCCTTTTAAGGAATGCCGTCAGAATATAGTAATATAATTATGTGTTTCTACCCTTTGTTATTAAACCGGGTAATTTTTGAGAAGCATCCCGATTCAAGAGCACTGTTAATTTTTATATGAATTGCCATATTGAAATAAAAGACTCCATATTATTGGTTATAACCAGATTTCGGGAATTAATTTGCTATACGATTTTGTAGAAAGAATTTGTATGCACCCTGTTGAGAAAAGCACCAGCAGACAATACGGATTTTAGCAGTATTTTCTTCGCCTTTTAGATAGGTTTTACGTAGGTTTTGTTTAGGTTTAGTTTAGGTTAGACCTAAATTAAACCCAACTAAATCCTATACTAAAAGTATATAAAAGCTAAGCTAATATATAAGAAGATCATATCTATTTTCCGATTTTAACAGGAGATAAATAGTACAGTTTAGACACGATGGGCAAAGATGATATTCTTAACGACAAATCAGTTAACCTATTATTATAATCAAGGTCAAATTTGTAAACAGGACTTCCTGCAAGCGAGATGTTTTTATCCTAAAAAGAGGTCTGCGTACAAGATAATTTGTAATTTACCATCAAAAACGAACTCATCATGCAAATATTAGTGATTGCGGCTACTTCATTTGAATTGCAGCCTTTTCTGGAAGTGGCATCAAATTACGGTCAATGCGATATCCTAGTAACGGGTGTCGGCATGGTCGCTACAGCCTTTGAGCTGGGAAGAGTGCTGCACGAAAAAAAATATGATCTCCTCATTAATATAGGGATAGGTGGATGTTTGGATCGTCATGTTGAAATAGGGGCGGTTGTTCAAGTCGTTTCGGAATCATTTGTTGAACTGGGCGCGGAAGACGGTCATAATTTTATTCCAATCGATCAATTGGGCTATGGAAAGTCTAAATTTACCTCATGTTTACTGCATGATAAGGAGCTTCGGATGCCTTTTCTAAGACAGGGGGAGGGAATTACCGTAAACAAAGTCCATGGTAATACCGAAAGTATAGAAAAAATTCAAAAACTACATCCCGATAGCCTTGTTGAAAGCATGGAGGGAGCTGCTGTTTTCTATGCCGCCGACAAAATGACCGTTCCCGTGATCGAAATTCGTGGTATTTCGAATTATGTGGAGAAAAGGAACCGTGCCACGTGGAACATCCCGTTAGCGATAATGAATAGTAATAAGGCACTTATAAAAACTTTAGAATATCTGAACGGCTTATATTCAAAAATTTCATACAAAAGTCATTTACTTATTAAAAAATGACATAAAACTATAGAATTAGCGGGTTCAAATCTTCAAAATATCAATTTTAAATAGTAGATTTGTAATCTAAAAATTGACACTATTTTACAACTGATGAGAGAAATACAATTCAGAGAAGCACTTCGTGAAGCAATGAACGAAGAAATGCGTAAAGACGACAAAATATTTTTATTAGGAGAAGAAGTTGCTGAGTATAACGGAGCTTACAAAGTAAGTCAGGGTATGCTTGATGAATTCGGCGCAAAGCGTATCATTGATACACCTATTGCGGAACTTGGTTTTGCTGGTATTGCTGTTGGTGCTGCAATGAATGGTTTGAAGCCAATTGTTGAATTCATGACATTCAACTTCTCACTTGTTGCAATTGACCAAGTAATCAATGCTGCAGCTAAAATTCACTCCATGAGCGGCGGACAGTTCTCCATTCCAATGGTCTTCCGTGGCCCTACAGGAAATGCTGGTCAACTTGCTGCCCAACACTCTCAAAACTTCGAGAACTGGTTTGCAAATACACCTGGTTTAAAAGTTGTGGTACCATCTAATCCATATGAAGCTAAAGGTTTATTGAAATCAGCTATTATTGATCCAGATCCTGTTATCTTTATGGAATCTGAGGTAATGTATGGTGATAAAGGTCAAGTTCCTGAAGAAGAATATTACTTGGAAATCGGAAAAGCTAATATTATCCAAGAAGGTACAGATGTAACCGTTGTATCGTTTGGTAAAATGCTTCCTCGTGTTGTCATTCCTGCAGTTGAAGAATTGAAAAAAGAAGGTATCAGCGTTGAATTAATCGATTTGCGTTCTGTACGTCCTATAGATTACCCTACAATCATCGCTTCTGTTAAGAAAACAAACCGTTTGGTAATCGTGGAAGAAGCATGGCCATTGGCGTCTATTTCTACGGATTTAGCATTCAATGTACAACGCAACGCATTTGATTACTTAGATGCGCCTGTTATCCGCGTAAATTGTGCAGATGTACCTCTTCCTTATGCTCCAACATTAATCGAAGCCGCTTTACCTAGCGTTGAGAAAGTGGTTAAAGCCGTGAAAGAAGTTTCTTATATCAAGAAGTAACACAAATTACGTTCTTAAAAAAATTAAAATCCCTTTTACTGAGTAAAAGGGATTTTTTTTTATATTTAAGCTGGCCAATTGTCGCTTATTAAAAAAATTAAAATTCCATATATGAAAAAATTAAGAATTGCCTCTTTGATGGCTGTATTTGCATTTCTAGCGATATCCGCTTCTGCACAAAAGACATACACATTACGCGTAAATCCCGATTCAGGGAAAAAAATATCGCAAAACCTTGTGATGACCATGGATATTGATGCTGCTGGCCAAAAGATGGTTACAGACCTTAATATGGGTTTTGATATCACCAATACGACGAAAAAAGACAATACTTTCGCGTTCGACCTTAGGTATACCGGAATCAACATGAAAATGAATATGGCTGGAATGGATATGACTTACGACTCTAAAAATCCTGAGGCGAATGACTTTTCCAAACAGATGCACGCGACTTTGGGCAAGCTACTAGAAAATAGTATTAGCTTTAATGTTGATCAACTTGGCAAATCTTCTGATATCAAGTTGCCTGAAGGTGTTAACATGCCCTTTGATAAAAGTATGTTCGAAAATATAAGTACAGTATTACCTGAACAGCCAATTAAAATAGGTGATTCTTGGACATCAAAAACTGAATCAGATGACTCAGGCATTTCGGTGGAAAGCAAAATGACTTTAATAGAAGCAAATGAACTCGGCTATAAAGTAAATGTCGAAGGAAAAATGTTCGGCCCGGATGCCAATCAGGTAGGTAATGTACAGGGTTTCTATGTCTTGGATAAAAAGACCTGTCTTACCAAAATAACAGAAATGACCAGTGATGTAGATATGCCTGAAGCAAAAATTAAGACTACATTAAAAAGCCAATAAACGAAATAGAACTAAAAACGGAATAGGGGCTAAAAAGCCCCTATTCCGTTTTTTTTATATGCACTAAATTATGCGTTGATCTCTTCTTTGTATTGATCAGCAGATAACAAAGCATCTACATCAGCAGCGTTGTTCAATTTAATACGAACAATCCAACCTTCACCATAAGGATCAGAATTAACCAATTCAGGAGATGCATCAATAGCCTCATTAACAGATAAAATTGTAGCTGATACAGGTAAAAATAAATCAGAAACTGTTTTTACGGCTTCAATTGTACCGAAAACTTCATTTGCGGCTACTTCTTCACCTACAGTGTTTATGTCAACAAAAACGATGTCACCCAATTCACGTTGAGCGAAATCGGTAATCCCTACAACTGCTTCATCACCTTCAACACGAATCCATTCGTGATCTTTGGTGTATTTCAATTCTGCTGGAAAATTCATTGTATTTAATTTTTTGATTTTTAATGCCGTGAAGTTACAAAATATCTTTAATTGTCAAAAATGATATTCATCATAACATTTTTGTATTTATTTTTAAGCTATGAATCCTCAGATCGAAAGACTTTACCAAATTTCACACAAGAAAGAACGCCGCATCATCGGCCTGATGTCCGGAACTTCCCTCGATGGCCTTGATATCGCCGTATGCCGCATAGAAAATGCGGGTAAGACAACAAAAATACAGCTAGAACATTTTGCTACAATGGATTATGAGGATGAGTTTCGGACGCGGGTTCGCGAAGTTTTTGCAAAACGCAATATCGATCAGCAGCTCTTCTCCGGACTCCATGCTTACATAGGAATCACGCATGCAAAATTAATCAATGCAGCTTTGAAGCAATGGAATATTTCACACAAGCAGATAGATTGTATCGCCAGCCATGGACAGACTGTATACCATGCTCCCCAATCGTTGACCAAGGATCTGAACTGGCCCAATAGTACGCTGCAAATTGGAGATGGAGACCATATTGCAGTAGATACAGGTATCATAACCCTATCTGATTTTAGACAAAAACATATTGCCGCAGGGGGAGAGGGCGCGCCTTTGGCTGCTTATGGCGACTTCTTGCTTTTCTCACATCCCACAGAAAATCGTTTCTTACTGAATATTGGAGGTATTTCTAATTTCACATTTATCCCAAGCCATCAAACAAAGTTGAACGCATATGCTACCGACCTCGGACCAGGAAATACCATGATGAATCAATACATGAAAGCACACTTTAATACAGAAATGGACAAGGATGCATACGTGGCAAAAACCGGCCTCGTAAGTGACCAGTTATTGAATCAGCTTTTAGCGGACGAATTTCTAACACTTCCCTTTCCAAAAACCACGGGGCCAGAACTATTTAATTTGACCTATCTCGAAAGAGCACAGGATAGTTCTAAAACAACCGATCTGCCCCATAAAGATATCATGGCAACCCTAAATCGTTTTGCTGCCCAAGCGATAGTGAATGGAATTCGCAGACAGGCAGAAGGTTTAACCGATATAGCGGTATATATCAGCGGCGGCGGGCTACACAATCCTTTGCTGTTTGATTACATCAAGAAAAGTCTACCGGCATTTAAGGTGCAAAGTTTTGCAACATTAGGTATAAATCCAGATGCCAAAGAAGCTGTTCTCTTTGCACTATTAGCAAATGAAACCCTGGCGGGCAATAAATCCAATGTCGAGCAAATTAAAGATTCTCCCGCTGTTTGTATGGGCAAAATCAGCTTACCCGAATAATTATTCCGTATCGATGGCTTCCTGTAAAAATTCTTTGAAAGGAAGCATACTTTTATAGGAAGCCACGATATTATCCAGTGCATTTTTCGCCGATAACTCCTTTATGCTTAAAGGTCTATCCAAGACAAAACTTTTCAATTTAATAAAGTCTATAAAAGGATTATCCTCGCTATAACCAGCTGGAGCACGTTTCAATAGATCTTCTTTGAAAAGATTGATTTTATTTTCGGACAATACCGTTTTCAATATACCGTCTAGTTTACCGCCATTATAATCAATTTCCTGTCTTATTGCTTCCAAATGTTGCTTTTCAGGCCGCCAATAGCCACATGCAATAAAGGAGTTTTCTGCACCTATATGAATATAATATTCGGGTCCTTGCAACTTTCTTCCATCAACAGATATTCCTGCACCAAACCAACTTTTATAAGGTGTTTTATCATTTGAAAAGCGTGTATCACGATAAATACGAAATAGACATTTACTGGCCTGTATGGAAGTATTAATTTTAGGGTCAAATTCACTCAATGCAGCGATTAAATCCGTTAAAAAATTTCTCACATCCGCCAAAGCGTTTTCATATTGTCCTCTATTATCGGCAAACCATTCCCTCGAATTATTTGCTTTCAATGCTGTTAAAAAATCAAAAGTAGATTTTTGAATGTGACTCATAATACGATCAATTGATTAAAATTAAGAAAACATAGACCATTGGTGCCGCCAATAATAGTCCATCAAATCTATCTAAGAAACCACCATGTCCGGGAAGTATATTTCCCGAATCCTTGACATGCAAACTCCGCTTCAGCATTGACTCGACCAAATCCCCCAATGTTCCTACAATACTGATAATTGCAGCAATGCTGATCCATTGCCAAAGTGGAAGATAACCGAAATATTTTTCCAGGTTTACCGCTGCAACAATAGCTAAAATCAAGCCTCCAAAAAAACCTTCCCATGTTTTCTTTGGTGATATTCGTTCGAAAAGTTTACGCTTTCCAAAACTCCGTCCAGCCAGATAGGCCCCCGTATCATTTGTCCACAATAAAATCAAGAAGCCTAAAGGAAGGACATAATTAAAATCCCCTTGTATAAAACCTAATTTGGAAAATAGGAAAAAAGGCAATGTAACATAAGCTATTCCCAAAAAAGTATAGGCGATATCATTAAAAGGAAAAGTTCGTTTCTGGAAAAGTGAAATAATATAAGTCACACTAACAAAAGGAATAATCAGCGCTAAAAATTTCTCTCCAAGTATATTCATCGAAATTAACGATCCCAATGCAAATAGTGCCAGTGCAAGTGCTATACCTATTCCCTTATTTGGAGCCCTATCTTCGGATGATACTATTCCATAGAACTCATAAAGACACCAGGTACTTAGTAAAGTAAAAAATATGGAATAGACATAGGCACCCAAAAGGGTGGAAGCGATCATAACAGCCACAAAGACTATTCCGGTTATTGCTCTAGTTTTCATGTCTTAAAGTCCCCTTTCCGCTTCCTCAATCAATCTTTCGGCTACGTCAGTAGATCCTTCACTGACATAAAGTTCAATTTTTCCAAATAAATAGGAAGAATCTTGTTTATTCAACGCGACAGCAGGAATACCATTCTCCTCCAGCATTTGTTTGACTATCTCGGCCTGAATAGCATTTGTATATGTTTTAATTTTTTTCCAGTCGTTCTCCATTGTTTTCTTTTTGCGTTGATCGATAAAATAAGAATACAAAAATAAGAGTAAAAATGAAGCCTACAAGATATATCCACCAAGATTGTAACTCAAACGCATTGAGTTCATCGTAATTTTTTCCTTGTCTCGCATAATAGAATGACATCACTGTAGCTCCAGCATTATTCACAAAGTGCCCAAATATGGGCAGCAGGATATTTTTACTCCATAAATAAAGGTAGCCAAAAAACGCCCCTAATAGCATACGGGGGATAAATCCAAAAAATTGCAAATGTATTGCGCTAAAAATTATCGCGACAATCCATATAATAAGATGTGGGTTTCCCAGCCATCTCCCAACGATGTTCTGCAAAACACCACGAAACAGTAACTCTTCTCCTATAGCAGGAATCAATGCCAGTACAATTATGTTGAACAGAAAGCCAACAATACTTGATTCCATGATAATACCGCGAACCAGATCCCCCGAATCCTTTTCACTTTGCTCCATCCATAACTGCACAGATCTCATATTTTCCGGGAGTTTCAGTGATTCGTTCCAATGACCAATTAGACTCATCAAAGGCATAAAAGCGAGCATAGCAAAAAAAACATAGGCAAACTGTGTCATCTTAGGTCTATAGCTGTATTGAAAATATTTAATCCCATAGCCTTCATACATATTCATCAAATAGGCCGGAATTACAAAAGATCCGAGACTGCTCATTAACAACAATAATCGCATCTCATTGGCAGTACCATTCATAATGACCCCTATAGAAAACACTTGTCCAGTCATCTTATAATAAAAGAACAGTAGGATAATAGAGAAAACTTGTGATACAAATGTAAAACCAATGATCATTAAGATCAAACGTAACAAAGATTGAAAGGGGGAAGTCGTCTGTTCGGGAAACATAGTTATTAAATATCAGTTAAAGATAACAATAAAAGCAAGATTTATTGGAGTCGTAGCACGCAATCAAATTTTATCGCTTCGTTTTTACCAGCATAGTGACAACTAGCGATATGATCCAATTACCGTAAAACTCCACTGGATGTGTTCGATCATCTCGGATATGGATACGTTTACTTCAGTAATATGATCAAAAAAAGGGCTTTGGAAAATCCAAAGCCCTTTTTTATGTAGGTTTTCCTAATTCACCCGAATAGGATCGTCCGGTTTTTGTAGATTTTTGTACGGATAAGTTTTCATTTCTTCCAACAAGATTTTCACCGTTCTTTCAAGTTGAGGATCACGGCCTTCTAAAAGATCTTTCGGCAATTGCTCGATAAATACATCTGGAGCAACTCCTTCATTTTCAATGATCCAATTTCCTTTCAAGTCATATACACCAAAATTTGGAGAAGTAATACGACCTCCATCCAACAATGGTGGATAGCCACTGATACCGACTAAGATTCCCATTGTTGTACGACCTACCAATTTTCCCAGTCCTTTAAAACGGAACATATAAGGCATCATATCGCCACCGGATCCGGCATTTTCATTAATAATCATAGCCTTTGGTCCATAAATACCATTGCCTGGGGTCGTAAATCCTTTACCATCACGAATTCCCCAACCAGAAATCAATTCGCGCGATAGAAGATCAATTACATAATCAGCAACCCAGCCACCACCATTATTTCTTTCGTCCATTAGAAGGGCCTTTTTATCCATTTGAGCGAAATAATAGCGATTGAAATAGGTGTAGCCTTCAGGACCCGTATTCGGCATATACACGTAAGCTATTTGACCATTACTCAATTCGTTTACTTTTTTACGATTCCGCTCAACCCACTCCATGCTCCGCAAACTCATTTCATCACTAAATGAAATAGGTTTAATGGTCACTTCACGCGCTCCGACCAATGAAGGTTTTGAATTGATCTTTAACGTCACTTGTTTGCCAACTGTATTGTCAAATAAGCTATAGATATCTTTAGCCTCAGTCAATTCTGTACCGTTAACAGCAACAATATAATCTCCTTCCTTGATGTTCAATCCTGGTTCAGCCAATGGGGCTTTGAATGTTGGATTCCACTCCAGGCGAGTAAATAACTTCGTAATCTGATAATAACCATTCTTTAACGTGTAATCTGCACCGAGCACACCGACTGAAACTGAGGGGGTGGAAGGTTGATCTCCTGGATAAATATAATTGTGTCCTACAACCATTTCACCCATCATCTCATTTAATAAATAGCCAAGATCCGAGCGATGGTTAACAAAAGGCAAGAATTTTTCATACTTGGTTTTCATTGCTTTCCAGTCTGCACCGTGCATATTTTCAACATAAAAATAATCTTTTTGCATAGACCAAACTTCATTGAATACCTGCTTCCATTCGGCAGCGGGATCTACCAATTGCTGAATTCCACCCAACTTAACTTCACCGGCAGTAGGGGAGGCTACTTTTTGCCCAGCTGTTACGATATTGAAGCCACTGCCCGTTTGATATAACATCTTCTTACCATCCGCACTAATCACAAAACTACGGGCATTTTCTACTAAGGTTTTATTTTCGAGATCCTTAAAATCATACGCCCCGATAGTCCCCCCACGTTGATAGGTCAATTGATTGGGCACTAAACCATTCAAGCTCCAATAAGGTCCTGCTGGCAAAGGGAGCGCAACAATTCGATTTTCCACACGATCGAAATCCACCTGAATAGATTTGTCGATTGGCTTGCTTGCTACTGCTTCTTCTTTTTTATCTTTTTTAGGAGCTTTTTTATCGTTCTCTTTTACACGATCAGTTTTATTCGTTTCTCCCTCTTCCTTTTTGTCGGGTTTATCTTCCCGGATTTGCTCTTCATCACTATCATTCTTAAAGAAAGATGGTGTTTTGCTCGACAAAATAAAGGCATATACAGCATAATCGACATTACGTTGAGCAGCAGACATATGCAAGCCTGAATTTGTCAGTCCTGTGTTTGTACTCGCGGTAAAAAATAGATATTTACCATCTTGAGAGAATGCTGTGTTGCGAGCAGAGCTCATACCATCAGTGATCTGCTGGGTTTTCTTTGTATCCAAATTGTACATGAATACAGCAGGTACACCATTTTCCAGCGTACGTATAAAGGATATCCATTTTGAATCCGGAGACCAGCTTGGCTGAAAATGATTAGATACACGACCAGTTTGCCCACTCAATTTGTCATCTGCAACTTTAACAATAGCCTTAGAAGCAATATCAATATAATACAGATTGAGATGTGAATCATTGTAAAACAATTTCTTTGAATCCGGCGACCATGTCGGTTCAAAATAGAAATTAGTTTCCCCTAAATTAAAGTATAAAGGTTGATCTTTTCCAAATTGATCCATCAGCACCAACTGATATGACCCATTTTTGTCTGAAATATAAGAAACCCACTTACCGTTTGGAGACCAATCTGGAAAACGCTCATGAGAGCCTGGTGAATTTGACAGATTTCGAGCTTCACCTTTTTCTTTAGGCACCGTAAATATCTCGCCTCTCGCCTCAAATAACGCGCGCTGGCCTGTTGGTGACAGTGCAGCATAACGTATATCATCCTTAATATCTTTATAATAAGGTCTTTTATACATCACATCTGTGTTTACGCTAATATGCAGGGGAGTTACCTTATTATTGCCTAGACTCAAGGTATTTAGTGCACCTGCATATTCAAAGATCAGATCAGTTCCATTCCCGTTCAGCGAACGCACATCATAATCTTTGAAATCCGTTAGTTTTTCTACCTTCTTGGTCTTTGTATCATAGCTGAAGATATTGACAATCTTATCGCGATCAGACAGGAAATAAACCTTAGCTCCCAACCATAATGGTTTAACGTCGTTGCTCTTAACCTGTGGAATTGCTTCTATCTCTTTGGTTTTCGTATCGAAGATCCAAATAGTTGGCATACCACCACCCCGATAACGTTTAAAGGCTACACGGTCTCTTTCTGTAGGATCAGTATTCTTGATATAGGCCCAATAACGCCCATCTGCAGAAGGGCTGCCCTGAGTGGCTTCGGGCATCATCAGTGCCTTGTCCATTCCTGACATTTGTATATTGGAACTATATAATCGCGGACTTAAAGCATAGGTAAAATCACGTGATGTCGTGTAATATACCTCGTCATTGTTGAGCCATCCACGTAATACATCCGAAGATGGATGATAAGTTATACGTTTTGGTTCACCTCCTTCTACAGGAATTACATAGACATCCGTATTTCCGTCATAATTTCCTGTAAATGCAATTTTCTTACCATCTGGGGAAAACATCGGGTTTTGCTCTACGCCTGGATTTGTAGTAAGACGTCTTGGATTCGCTCCGTTTTTGTCAGCAATCCAAATATCTCCACCATAGACAAAAGCGATATTAGTAGCGCTTATACTTGGATTTCGAAGCAATAGGGTTTCTTGCGCTTTTGTTTGCAGAAAGGTTGTTCCGAGTAAAAAGGCTGCAATTAACTTGAAATGAATTTTATTCATAAACGTTTAAAGGTTAAAATTTACCACGCACAAAACTACAGATTTGTGAACTGGATCTAGTTAGTATATCAACAAAGTTGCATAAAAAAAATCACAAAAAAAAGCCCCGCTTTCGAGCGGGGCCTTCATTTATTATTGATGATTAGAAACCGTATTCTTGTTCGATTTCCAATACAATGCCTTCGTCGACTAAAACACGTCCACAATGTTCACAGATAATAATTTTTTTGCGCTGACGGATTTCCGATTGCATTTGCGCAGGGATCTTATTGTGACATCCTGAACAGCTATCGCGATCAATCGAAACAACAGCAAGACCATTTTTGAACGAGTTACGTAGACGGTAATATACTTTTACCAAACGCTCCTCAATATTCGCTTCAGCTTCAGCAGCTTTTGCCAATAACGCATCTTCTTCCTTTTGTGTTTCAGAAGTAATTGTTTCTAATTCCTTCTTCTTACCCTCCAGTTCGTTTTTGCTGTAATCAAGATTTCCTACAGTGGCTTCGTAGTTTTCTGTTTTGTTGCGAATCTCGAATTCTGCTTCTTTGATTCTTTTTTCACAAACCTGGATTTCAAGACCTTGGATTTCGATTTCTTTCGAAATAGCGTCATACTCACGATTATTTTTTACCTCATTTAACTGCGACTCATATTTCTTGATAGCAGCTTGGGCATCCTTAATCATGTTTTTACGCTTAACGATCGAATCTTCCAAATCGTCTAAGTCTATTCTGATCTTCTCAATACGAGTTTCTAAACCCGCAATCTCATCTTCAAGATCTGCAACTTCCATAGGTAATTCACCACGAACTTGGCGAATTTTGTCTATTTTAGTATGAATGGCTTGCAAAAGCCATAATGCTTTCAATTTTTGTTCTACGGTTTGTTCCATCAACTGTAGTATTTTATAGGGTTTGTATCTATTTCTGTTGTTAAGGTTGCAAAGTTAGGAAATTTTTTCGTAATAATGTCGTACAATAATTCTTGCGTAAATTGTTCGCTCTCAAAATGTCCGGTATCAGCGATAACGATTTCCCCTTCTGCGTCAAAAAATTCATGATATTTATAATCAGCCGTCACAAAAAAATCAGCGCCTGAACGTTTGGCTGCACCCAGTAAAAATCCACCAGATCCACCACAAACAGCTACTCGGCCAACTTTTTTACCTAACAGTGCTGTATGACGGATGACATTCAATCCAAGTTTTGCTTTAAGATAAGCTAAAAAATCCAGTTCATCCATTGGTTCTGCTAAATTTCCGATCATCCCAGCTCCAATTTCACTTGCTGTATTCGCCATATCAAGCAAATCATAAGCTACTTCCTCATATGGATGAGCTTCATAAAGCGCCAAAAGCAACTTTCGTTCAATGCTTTTCAGATAAATCACTTCTATCCGGGTTTCTTCAACACGTTCTTGAATCCCTATCTCTCCAATTGCAGGATCAGCGCCAGCCAACGGTCTAAAACTACCATAACCAGCCGTGTTAAAGCTACATTGATCATAATGCTTTCCGACTTTTCCGGCTCCCGCATCGAATAAGGCCTGTCGAACATCTTCAACGTGACTTCTCGGAACGAAAACAACCATTTTCCGTAAAATATTTGTTTTAGACTCCAATATTGCCTGATTCTCCAGACCTAACTTATTCGCAATCTTTGTATTCACGCCACCTGTGACATTGTCCAAGTTTGTATGAATCGCATACAATGCTATTTTATGTTCGATTGCTTTAATAACCGTACGCTCCACATAATTCTTTCCATTGAATTTCTTCAATCCTTTAAATACAATAGGATGGTGTGAAATAATTAAATTACAGCCTTTATCAATAGCTTCTTGTACGATAGCTTCCGTACAGTCCAATGAAATGAGCACTTTTGTAATCTCCTTATTTGCATCTCCCACAATAAGTCCAGCATTATCATAAGATTCTTGTAAATCTAAAGGAGCAAGCCGCTCCAAATAGTCAATGACATCTTTAATTCTCATGGTCTACAATTACCTCCTTTTCTCTAAATTTATTATGTTCTTCTAAAATTCTTTTGTTGGCATTAATTTCAAACCAATAATTAGCTAATGTCACAAAATGCATGACGATTAACACGCCTGAAATAGATAATGGTAACGGAATATTTGTTGCTAAATAAATCCAGGCATATAATGATCCCTTTCTAAAGGTAGGATTTTCCTCAACAGCAATTTTTCGGTCATAGAATTCATTGATCAATGAATCCCGCAAACGTGTAGCGACCTGAAAATTCCAATAAATATTCACCAAAGGGATTGCGACCAACCAGGATTGATTAGGGGTCATTAATCTATTTTCACTGGCAACTAATTTTAACGTTTTCCGGATCGTATTTGCAAACAATAGCCACACGATAATACGTATAGCTACAATAGCCAGGGCTGTATAAATTACCTCTGGCTTACTCAATTCTTTTATTAGTTCCTCTTGCGTCATCGAAATATCTATTGCTTATTTATTTTCACGTTCTAACAAATCTACTAATTCTTTCAGCTTTTTTATTTGCGGATTATGATCTCCAGCAAATTCGATTGTTTTAAAACCAAGATTTTTTGCCTTTTTATAAAAAGGATAAAAATCATCTTTCTCCAACGCTGTGCCATCTTCATAAGTTAAGATGTAGGTAGTTGGAATTTTATTTCGTTTCGGATTTATCAAATGGATCTTGTCCGTCAATGTTTTTAAAGGGTGGGGGACATCTCTAGGAAACTTCGTATCATCCTTTACCCAAAAGGGCAGAATATAGCCATCCTTTTCAAATTTCAAGAGTCCGTTATCCGTATCCGGTTTCCGCATCAAATTCATTACTGATTGTTGGTCTTCAGGAAGGATAGCATCCAAATAAACCAATTTTCTAATTCGATCCGGAAGACTGTCTGCTACAGCCGTTATAACCATACCACCATAACTATGTCCAACCAGGATAATATCATGAAGATCCTCAAACAAAATTGTATTCACAACATCATTGACATGAGTCTGTAATCCAATAGAAGTATCTGCTAAATGATAACGTTCCCCCAAACCAGTTAGTGTGGGACGATAAATTTTGTTTCCTTTTTTCTCTAATTCGCTGGTCGTGTTTTTAAACTGCCAGGCACCGCCCCATGCGCCATGAACTATTACATAAGTAGAAGACTGTGCATAAAGACTTTTACCTAAAACACATAATGAAAAACAAAATATTAAATACAATAATCTACAGTAATTCATACAGTTATATTTCCAATTAAATTTATTACAATTTATCTTTGCTGTACATCTATTTTTTTATCATTTCATCATCAGACATCAAATTGAAGCAAAAAAAACAAAATGTAAGCACTTACTCACGTCATTAAAAATAAACTAAAATCCACTTTTGGCTATTTTTCAGAGGTTATTGCTCACTATAAATCAAATAGGGTAGGGGAGAACCTTCAAAAAAATTAAACAAATAAAAGAAATATAGTAGGCCTCTTATGAAAATCATCCTTTCGTTTTCGCCATTCAGCAATTGTGAAACTTTGGATGGATTCATCTGGAGCTGTCACATTGGATGCTACACAAAGTAATGTCGAAGGCTTACAGGTCTTCAGCAGATCTGCCAAAAGCTGATTATTCCTAAAGGGAGTTTCAATAAAAATCTGAGTTTGTTTTTCACGCCCGGACTGCAGCTCGAGACTTTTAATTTCTCTAGCCCGTTCTATTTTATCAATCGGCAGATAACCATGAAAAGCAAATTTCTGACCACTGAAACCCGAAGCCATCAGAGCCAGTAGAATAGAACTGGGGCCAACAAGCGGAACAACTTTAATTCCCAGCTGATGTGCACGCGCAACAATTGAAGCACCAGGATCAGCGACACCAGGGCATCCTGCTTCCGACATCAGACCTACATTCTTGCCATGCGTCAGACCTTCAAAAAAATCATTAATATTTCCTTTAACCCGCGCATGCTTTCCATAATCATGAATTTTGAGTTCGCTCTGCGGAATCTTTAAACCCGCAAGTTTTAGAAATTTACGCGCCGTCTTTTCATTCTCCACAATATACTCGTCCAATGAATTTATCGTTTCCACCAAATAAGGAGTAAACGACTGGAAAGCTGCATCATCACTCAATGGAACAGGAATTAAATATAATATGCCATTTGCCATAATACAAACGTACTAATTAAGCTCCATTTGGTTATACTAATTTTGAACTTAGCATTATTTAACCTTTTAAAATGATTATAATTTCGAATTTTAAACTCATTATTAGTATTTTAGCGTAAATATTTATTGCAACAATAAACATCATTCAAATGATCACACAAATTACAGAAGGCGTAAAAATCTCGGTTGAAACGATCTATCAATCTGAGTATTCGAATCCGGACCGTGAGCATTTTATGTTTGCTTATCATATCAGCATAGAAAATCTCAGCGATTACACGGTTCAACTTATAAGCCGCTATTGGAAAATTTTTGATGCGAAAGGAGACTATAGAGAGGTATCGGGAGATGGCGTAGTGGGCGAACAACCCATTATTGAACCTGGACAGACCCATCAATATACTTCAGGTTGCAATCTCAATAGCGAATTCGGATTCATGGAAGGATATTATAATATGATCCGAACACTAGACAACAGCAGCTTTCAAGTTGAAATACCTCGTTTCAATCTGATAGCAGATTACGCGTTGAATTAATTTTATCAAGGCAGTATCATTATTGCCAATTAATCATACAACGAAGCTTTTTTCGCATCGAATAAGAAACTATTTCTTTATTTTTGCGAGCGTTCCAAATTAACGGGTTATACCGAGACCATTTGAATTAGTCATTCATTGAATGGTATGAGCTAAACCTCATGCAGAACGCCACCCAATAGATTAAATTAGTCAGCAATCAAAAGATTATTGATTTAATATATAAATAACTGATAATCAGAAATATAAAAAGATTCTGATTATCAACACAATGCATACTACCAAGAGCAGAAATCTCCTGGAAGTATCTTGTTGTGTAAATTGACTGAATATAATTTAGGGTGATATAACGTGAGTATTTTAGCTACAGAACAAGTAAGCCATTCTTTCCACGATCGATGGCTTTTTAAAGATTTACATTTCGGCCTCCAAAAAGGAGATCGAGTAGCCTTGGTCGGGATAAACGGCACAGGTAAATCAACATTACTTTCCATTTTAGCAGAACGGATCTTACCGACTTCAGGAAAAGTTGTAAAAGAAAAAGGCATAAAAATTGGTTTCTTAGAACAGGATCCTGATTTCACAGGATTAAAATCTATCAACGATTTTATCTATAGTGCAGACAACGACCAACAGCGTCTTATCCGTGAATATGAAGAACTTCTTTCGGAAAGTGACATCGACCAAAATAAACTGGAAGATCTGACGGAAAGAATAAGCTCATTGAATGCCTGGGAATATGAGCATAATATAAAGACGATTCTTAATCGCCTAAACATTATGGATTTTCACCAGGATATTAAAAGTCTTTCAGGAGGTCAACGAAAACGCCTGGCACTAGCCAAACTTCTAATAGACGAACCCGATATCTATATATTGGATGAGCCTACCAACCATTTGGATATAGAGACGATTGAATGGCTGGAAAAGCTATTGACAACAGGAAATAAAACCGTTCTATTGGTCACTCACGATCGTTACTTTTTAGACAACATCTGTACGGAAATCCGCGAGCTAGATAGGGGCAACCTCTATAATTATAAAGGAAACTATTCATACTTTCTAGAGAAAAAATCAGAACGAGAAGCGATCGATGCAGTGATGGTAGAGAAGAGTAGAAATCTTCTTCGCCGCGAATTGGAATGGATGCGACGTCAGCCCCAAGCGCGCGGTACCAAATCCAAATCGCGTATCGATGCATACTATGAATTAGAAGAAAAATCTAAAGCTATAAAAGGAAACGATTCGGTGCAACTCAGTGTGAAAGTAAGCAGGCAGGGATCAAAAATATTAGAACTGGATAAAGTTTCGAAACGGTATGGGGCAAAAGAAATCATACAGGATTTTTCATATACATTCAAAAAGGGCGATCGTATAGGTCTAGCTGGAAAAAACGGAACTGGAAAATCTACCTTTCTAAACTTAATCACGGGAGAAGAAAAACCTGATACAGGAGTGATTGCTGTTGGAGAAACAACCGTCTACGGATACTACAAACAAGGTGGATTGGAAGTAAACGAAAACGATCGTGTATTAGATGTTGTAAAGAATGTAGCGGATTATATTGAGATGGCAATTGGAGAAGTAATCACAGCTTCCCAATTACTGACTCATTTCTTATTTCCTCCCGAAAAACAATTTGGTTTCGTTAATAAGCTAAGTGGAGGAGAAAGAAAACGTCTTCAGCTTATGCGGGTATTAATGAAGAACCCTAATTTCCTTATACTCGATGAGCCTTCAAACGATTTAGATATTGACACTTTAAATGTCCTGGAAGATTTTCTTGATAATTATAAGGGCGTACTTATCTTAGTATCCCACGATAGATATTTATTAGATAAATTAACGGATCAACTTTTTATTTTCGAAGGAAAAGGGAAGGTACAAATCTACAATGGAAATTATGCTGACTTTAAACTCGAACAAGAAGAGATCCAAAAGTTAGAAAAAGAAAAGCAGAAAAAAAGCATTCAAGAACAGACAAAGCCAGTTGTAAAAGAGGAGAAGAAAAAACTCTCTTACAAAGAGCAATTGGAGTATACTAAGTTAGAAGAGGAAATCGAAATGTTGGAGCAAAGTATAAAGTCAAAAACGGAAGAGCTGAATCAAGTAACAGATCACTTAAAACTATCGTCCCTTGCAGAAGAAATTCAATCCATCCAAAAGGAGATAGATGACAAATCCGAAAGGTGGTTATATCTTGCTGATTTTATGTAAAATTTCACATAGCGTTTCACGTGGAACGTAAAGAAAGCTTAAATTTGTAAACAAAATAAAATACCACGTTTCACGTGGAACAAGAATAGAAAAATGTTTAAAAAATATAATGTAATAGTAGTTGGTGCAGGTCATGCAGGCTGTGAAGCCGCAGCCGCTGCTGCCAACTTGGGATCGTCAACTTTACTCATTACAATGAATATGGGGGTAATAGCCCAAATGAGTTGTAACCCTGCTATAGGTGGAGTTGCGAAAGGCCAAATCGTACGGGAGATTGACGCCATGGGCGGATACACAGGTATCATCGCAGACAAATCAACTATCCAGTTTCGCATGCTTAACCTATCCAAAGGACCGGCCATGTGGAGCCCCCGTACACAAAATGATCGTATGCGATTTGCAGAAGAATGGAGACTACAATTGGAATCTCTTCCCAATTTAGATATGTGGCAAGATACCGTCAAAGAGGTAATAGTAAAGAACGGTAGAGCTTGTGGTGTCATCACGTCTATGGGAATAGAAATAGAATCTGATGCAGTCGTATTAACCAATGGAACATTTTTAAATGGTGTCATCCATATCGGCGATAAGAAATTTGGTGGAGGTAGAACAGGAGAGAAGGCTGCCACAGGTTTGACAGAACAGCTTGTTTCACTCGGGTTCGAATCAGGAAGAATGAAGACCGGAACTCCACCACGTATAGATGGTAGAAGCCTTAACTATGCGCTGATGGAAGAGCAATGGGGTGATGAAAAGCGAGGTCGATTTTCTTATACAGATGTAGAAATACCAACAGAACAACGTTGTTGTTGGATTACATATACCAACGACAAAGTGCATGAGATGCTACGGACGGGTTTCGAAAAATCGCCTATGTTCACTGGACGCATCAAAGGGCTAGGACCACGTTACTGTCCATCGATAGAAGATAAAATTAATCGCTTTGCCGAACGTGACCGCCACCAGATATTTGTCGAACCCGAAGGTTTTAAAACAGTAGAGATTTATGTAAATGGATTTTCGACCTCTCTACCGGAAGATGTGCAGCTAAAAGCATTGCAACTAATCCCTGGTTTCGAAAATGCCAAAATGTACCGTCCTGGCTACGCCATAGAATACGATTACTTTCCACCAATGCAACTAGATCTCACACTCGAAACGCAATTGGTAAAACACCTGTTCTTTGCAGGCCAGATTAATGGAACCACAGGATATGAAGAAGCAGCTGCTCAAGGTTTCCTAGCCGGTATTAATGCGCACCAGCGTATCAATGACGATAAGGAACTTATTTTAAAAAGATCCGAATCCTACATCGGCGTATTGGTAGATGACCTCGTAACAAAAGGAACAGAAGAACCTTACCGGATGTTTACATCGAGAGCGGAACATCGCTTGTTATTACGCCAGGACAATGCAGATATTCGCCTTACCCCATTAGCTTATAAATTGGGACTGGTAGGAGAGGAAAGACTAAAGAAAGTAGAGAACAAAATAGATAACTCTAATAATATTATCGAGTATCTGAAACAAAACTCCACTAATCTCGAAAAGATGAATAACGTGCTGGCTGAAGTAGGCTCAAGTGCGCTTGCTCAAAAAACTAGATTAAGCAATGTACTTGCAAGACCACAGGTCAGTATTCAAGACATTATAAAAGGAGATGAGAGCTTTGCACAATTTGTATCACAATTCGACAACGATACCATAGAACAAGCAGAGATCAATCTCAAATATGAAAGCTACTTCGAAAAAGAAATAGAGATTGTGAACCGAATGAAAAAGATGGAAGACAGAGAAATAAATCCCGATTTCGATTACAGTTTATTAACTTCACTGTCAATCGAGGCAAGGCAAAAATTATCGAAGGTCAAACCTCGTACACTGGGCCAGGCATCGCGAATATCGGGTGTTTCGCCTTCCGATATTAGCGTATTGATGGTTCATATGAGTTAAATCATTGATTTTCAAATTATTAAACAAATAATATATACAAGCTTAAAATAAGCGATTTAAGACAATATTCTATTTTTTATGACAACTTCTTCAAAAGAAAATAAAAGTAGTTCAGAAAGGCTAAAAAGTGGCTTAAAGCCAAGATTACTTATTTTAAGCTTGTTTATTATGCTTATTGGCTTATCCATACAGTGTGCGAGTATACAGCAACCAACCGGAGGGCCAAAAGATTCTATTCCGCCTAAAATTTTACTGGAAAATCCTACGAATTTTTCGAAGAATTTTACAGCAAAAAAAATAGTCATCACTTTTGACGAATACATCAAACTCGCCAATCAACAAAAAGAATTTAGTATCACACCCGATATGGGGAGCAATCCTGAATTCAAAGTCAAGAAAAAAAATCTTGAGATTACCCTACCGGATTCCCTGGAAAAGAATACAACATACAGCATATACTTTGGTAAGGGCCTTGTGGATTATAATGCGGGAAATGCATTGGTTAACTATGCTTATGTTTTTGCAACAGGAGACAAAATAGACTCACTCAGCATATCTGGCAACGTAAAAAGTGCTGTTACCAAAGAGGTCCAAAAAGATGTTAAAGTCTTGTTGATACCCATTAGTCAAGATTCCATTTTTGGTAAAAAGAAAGCCAATATATTTACAACAACAGATACAGCCGGCAATTATAAACTAAATAATCTAAGAGAGGGAACATACCGCATTTATGCGCTTCAGGAAAAAAACAATGATAGAATTTACAATGGTGCCGACGAAGAAATAGGTTTCTTAAAAGATTCTATAGTGCTAGAACGAGATTTGAGCAATATTAATCTGGAAATATTCAAGGGCACCCCAAAGAAGTTTAGAACGCAAGAAAAGAAATTTGAAAAAAATGGGAGTGTACTCCTTATTTTTAACAGAAGAGTAGATAAACCTAATCTTAATATACTTCATGATGAAGTAAACAACAAAGATAAAATCGTACGTTTTTCAAAAACATCGGATTCGGCGACCTTGTTTATTCCTAATTTAAAAATAGACTCCTTAAAGCTGGTCTTAACGGAAAATGAAAAGCCGCTGGATACCATTCTTGTCAGAAAAGGAAACGTAAAAATAGAACAAACAATAGAACCTATTTTTACACCAAATAACGGAAGAGTGGATCGCATTACTCACCTCCAGGTATCCGCTTTCACACCAATAAAGAATATAGACAAAACAAAATTAAAGTTCAAAGAAGATTCATTGGTACGCACCAATTATCAACTTGCAGTAGATACAGCTAATTCCAACATTTATCATATTCGATATAATTGGAGAAAGGACAAAAAGTACCAAATTGAATTCGCAGAAGGTGCCATTACTGGCTATTTTGGAGAACAAAATAAAGAGAAAAAACTGAATCTTACCTATGACGATAGCGAGAACTATGGCGATCTTACTTTTGATTTCACAGATCTGGATAGCAACACTACTTACTTGGTAGAATTGATTAATGAGAAAAAGGACAAAGTCTATCGTTTAGACAAAATAAACATAGATAACCCGACGGTTGTATATAAACAATATCCAGGAGGGAAATACAGTTTGCGTGTAATCCGAGACGATAACGGCAATGGTATTTGGGATACTGGAGATGTAGAAAAAAAGACTTTTCCAGAGCCTGTTGTATACTTAAACAAAGTATTCACTATACGAGCAAACTGGGAGCAAAAAGATAGCTTTTCATTAAGTGGCCTCAAAAAGGAATAATTAAGGCCACCTAATAAAAAGCTAATTAAATCATGCTAATTCGTTTAAGCTAATACCAAGAGCTGTACAAAACATAATTATGCGGTAACTGCTGTAACAGTTCTTTCTGTTCTTCGGTTAGCGCTTTTATTTTTTTTGCAGGTACGCCGGCATAGAGGAATCCCGACTCACAGCGCGTATTTTCCAAAATTACCGCCCCGGCTGCTATAATCACATTAGATTCGATAACAGCATTGTCCATAACAATTGCGCCCATACCAATAAGCACATAATCTTCAACAACACATCCATGTACCATGGCTTGGTGTCCCACGTTTACATAACTACCTATTGAAGTACCGCATTTCTTATAAGTGCAATGTATAACAGCGCCATCTTGAATATTCGTATAGTTACCTATACGAATATAATTGACATCGCCACGAATGACAGCGTTAAACCAGATCGAACAATGGTGCCCAATCTCAACGTCGCCCACAATAGTTGAATTAGGCGCTAAAAAGCATTCTTCAGCAATTAGCGGAGACTTATCCAAAACGGGTAAAATAAGTGCCATATCTCCTAAAAAATTGTATCTTGTAATATATCCGAATGCTTCGGATAGTCAGTTGTATAATGCAATCCTCTACTTTCCTTTCGCAACATCGCCGATTTAGTCACAATGTAAGCGACTTGAATCACATTGCGCAATTCACAAAGCTTGACAGAAAGCCTTGTATTCCTGTAGAACTCCTCAGTCTCCTCATATAATAGATGTAGTCTCTTAAGCGCTCTTTCAAGCCTAAAATCAGAACGGACAATACCAACATAATCGCTCATAATCTTCTGGCATTCCCGCAGGTTATGACTGACCAAAATATCTTCATTAGAAAGCGAGGTCTTAGAATCATCCCATTCGGGAACATCACATACGTGACTGGTCGATTTAACCAATTTAGTCGCATCTAAGAATATCCGATGTGCATAGACAAGTGCTTCAAGAAGCGAGTTAGAAGCCAGCCTATTTGCGCCGTGCAAACCAGTAGAAGAACACTCTCCACAGGCATAAAGATTTAGAATACTGCTGCGTCCAAAATCATCCACATAGATTCCACCGCAGAGATAATGCGCTGCAGGTGTCACTGGTATAAAATCTTTCGACATGTCCAGGCCAATAGAAAGACATTTCTCATAAATATTCGGAAAATGTCTGATAATATCATCCTTATCTCTATGCGTGATATCGAGATAAACATAATCAATACCAGATTTTTTCATCTCAGCATCAATAGCTCTTGCCACGATATCTCTCGGAGCTAACGAAGCACGTTCATCATATTCCTCCATAAAAGACTCTCCATTGACTCTTCTTAAAACTCCCCCAAATCCTCGTACAGCTTCGGATACCAAAAATGCCGGAGAGTCCTTAGGGTTATATAACGATGTGGGGTGAAATTGCATGAACTCCATATTACGCACCTTCCCTTTAGCTCTGTATACCATTGCAATACCGTCCCCGGTAGCAATCGTCGGATTAGTTGTGCTTGAATATACATGGCCAGCCCCACCAGAGGCCATCACCGTGACCTTGCTCAAAATTTTATCGACCAGATGGGAAGATGTATTGAACGCATAAATACCATAACAAGTGATATCCGTTTTGTTCTTGTCTACATATTCTCCCAAGTGATGCTGCGTAATTAAATCTATGGCAAAGTAATGTGTTACAATTTCGATATTTGGATCAATATGTGCCTGCTCCAATAACGCCCGTTCAATTTCGTAGCCAGTAATATCCTTGTAATGTAGGATCCGATGTGCCGAATGTCCCCCCTCTTTTGCCAAATCGTAAAGTCCCGATTCTTCCTTATCAAATGACGTTCCATATGAAATAAGCTCGGCAATACGATCGGGAGCTTCCCGTACTACGTTTTCCACAATTTCAACATCGCATAATCCATCCCCAGCTATCTGAGTATCAACAATATGCTTTTCAAAGCTATCAGACTTATCCACAACAGCAGCTACTCCCCCCTGCGCATATTTCGTATTAGACTCATCCTCATTGGACTTAGTGACTATCAACACTTTACCGAATTTAGACGCTTTTAATGCGAAACTTAATCCAGCTATACCTGATCCAATGACCAAAAAATCGACCTTTCTATCTGCCATATATTTTAAATTCACAAACTATCCCCAAAAGTGACAATTCAAATTAACGAAAAATGTGGAAAACGTGTAAATAAAAGGTTAAATAAAAATGAAAAGTATTTAACAATTCACAAGTCCCCTATTTTCCACCTAAATTTTTAAAACTTTTCAGCACAAAATTCCTGAGATTTCCACAATTTTTAAACATAAACTATTCAACAAAAAAATATGGAAAATAAAAAACCGAGAAAATTAGAATTTTAAAAATCAGTCATTTAATCTAAAAATACTGTTGAAAAATTGTTGAAAACTCCCTAAAAACCTAAAATCAAAATAGAAATAAGTCAATTTATACCACTTTTCCACACCATAATAAACAATAAGAGATCTTCTATTTTAAATAATTACTATTTATTGAAAAAAAAGATTGTGGAATACGTTCGAAAATCTTTGTTTAGTTTTGTCAAGCTCAATTAGACGCTTTTACATTTCGATATTTGGGAATTGTAAACTCCCCTATCGAAATATTCGATTCTAATTGAGTTTATTTTATTTTTTTATAATTCTATTGGCTTTTAAAGTGCTTTAGAATGTAATATTTATTTTAATTTTTTTTTGATATGGCTTTAATGTAATTTAAGAGGATTATTTTCAAAAGATTTTGATTTTTTTTGATTTAAACGCTTTTATATTTCAATATTCTTGGCTTTTGATGTTCATTGTGGATTTATGAGATCCTAAGGGGCGCAAATGGACGAGAGAATGTTTGTAAATTTAATTTCAGCGCTTTAAGGTTTCAATATTGTTATTTTCAATAGAATAATGGCTTTTATGGAATTCTAATAGCCTTGATTTGTTTTTAAAATCTATATGAAGGTTGCTGCTGTAATTGTCTTTCGAGATTTGGATGTTTGAAAGCTTTAGCTTTGTTTATTCGTATTTTTTTGAAAAAAAAATTTTATAGCTTTTTCTGGGGCAATAAAATTTAATTATTATTTTTTGGATCAATTTGATGTAATATTAGATTTATGCCAAATTTATAGCTTGCGGATTTCTAAATTTCAATTTTTTAAATTTAACTGATTTTAGTTGCGATATTTAGCTTCTTTTTAGACTGTGGGACTTCTATATGAATCTCCAGGCCTCAAATTTTGAAATAAACAAATTTAGAATTAAATATTCTTTTAAAATCTATTTTAAATACTGTTTATTAGATTCTAGAAGGCTTAATGTGAATTAATATTTTGAAAGTAGATTCTATAACTTAGCAGATTGAAATTTTAAATAAAAATAATTTGTTCAAATAATTTATTGTGGAACAAACAATCTTATTATATTTGTTGCCCAACATTGAGTTCTTAGCCGATTTATTAAAATTAGATCTCTGAGATTCCAATATTGTGAATAAAGAGTTGGATGTTATTTTATAAACAATTCTAAGCGGGTTTATTTCTAAAATAAACGCTTTATAGATGAAATAGATTTATTTTATATAATATTTGTATCGCCTATTTGATTCTCAGTGAGTAGCTGTATTTTTTAGATAGTTTGTATGCTTTCTATAATCTGCTATTTAATTTTAAGCATATGGTGTAGGTATCAATCTGAATATTAGGAACTTGAATTATTCGCTTTATTCATATCTATATAAGTTTGATATTTAATTTATTTTATAATTTCTTATGTAGTGTTTTTTATATCGTGTAATTTATAAATATTTCGATTTTATTTAAATATCAATGGACTACCGATAGTAACCAAATTTTATAGTTTAGAATTAAAATAACATTGCTCAATCGATTTTTGCTCGCAATATCTCACTTTAAGAGCACTTTTTATTAAACCTCTTTACAATTCAGTAGATATCTATTCATTAGATTATTTTGTTAATATTCAATTCTCAGTGGCTCTGTTTTAGATAGAAGATCCAGAATTTATCTTTCCCATACTTTTTAAAAAAATTAAACTTCTCAGGTTCGCTTATAGTTGATTTGGTTTTATTTGTTAATAAATATCGAATTCTCATTGTATTCATTTAAAAGATAGATTTAACAAATTAGGATTTTATCCAGATTAAGCTCATTTATGCTTCTATGGCTGCCTTATTTACCAAAAGACGTTTTATTTTTCGAAATATGCGATTCTAGAGCGCTTTACAATCAAAATTTTCTCTTTTTTCTGTAATGAGTTTATATCTGGATCTGAGCAGGCGTTACCGTGATTTTAAATCGTATCCTACATTTAGTTCTATTACAAAGAACAGATATCTTATACGTCACTGGAGAGCAGGATGCTATAAATACGGGGATCAGCGATAAAAGTTATTACAGACGATTCTCAAGGCCTTTATTTTCCATTTTTCTGCGGTTTTCCCCTATCAATCGAGTTTGATCATTTTAAATTCGTCTACAATTGACCAATTAAACCCGCTGAGAATTCCATAAAAATTAATTGATCAATGCGCACATCATTAATTGGCTTTATAAAGGCTTTGAATCGCTTTATCACGTAAAATGTTAATAAATAAAGCTTCCTTTTGTGCGATATTTTTCATTGTTTTGTAATATGCCTAAGAACGTTCCATAGGCTACGAAATTTAGATATTGGCGAAAGTGATTTTCTAACGTGGAAATAGTTTGTGATAAACCCTTTGAGCTTTTGCTGTAGGATATGTCTTTGGGTTGGATGCTATATATTCGATTGTAAAAGGGTTTATTTTGAAATAATTTCTCTATATTATTTTTTAATGATAACAATTTAACTATTATTATTTTATAGAGAGCTTTCATATATTTTAAATGACTATTCCGTTTCCTCTTTTTGTACGCTAAAGGAATTGATAAATGATAGCGGTTATTGGATCAAATTTGTGGATCAGTATCACCCAATAAGAAGAATAATGATACAAACCAGTCGTATGACCTGAAGGTAATTAATATATTAGCTATCAACTATTAAGGTATTATTATCCGAAAATGTATCCTATGGTAGTTAAGGGCAAATTGCTATCATCTGATTAATTTGCTTTTAATTGACTTTAATATATATAACAATGCTTATTTTTGTGATTCATAAAAGTTGAAAGTACCCGCATGGAAATTGTAAATTATGAGCTTCAGGCCAAAGGTTATATCGATGCTCCGATCGATCCCTCATTGGATTTGGTTAAAGAAATCCAACGATTAAAGAAAGAAAAGAATGCAGTAATTTTGGCTCATTATTATCAAGAGTCTGAAATTCAGGATATAGCAGATTATATAGGAGATAGTCTAGGACTATCACAAGAGGCTGCCAAAACAGATGCGGATTTAATTGTCTTTGCTGGAGTGCATTTCATGGCTGAAACAGCCAAGATACTTTCACCAACGAAAAAGGTTATCTTACCGGATGCCAAAGCTGGTTGTTCGTTGTCAGATTCCTGTCCACCACATCTTTTCGCTAAGTTTAAGGAACAATATCCCGATCATCTGGTCATCACTTATGTGAACTGTACCGCTGAATTAAAAGCGCTTTCGGATATTGTTTGTACATCAAGCAATGCTGTTCAGATTGTAGAGAGTTTACCTAAAGATCAGAAAATCATCTTCGGTCCTGACCGTAATCTAGGTGCATACGTCAAAAAGAAAACAGGCCGGGATTTAGTCCTTTGGAATGGTGCTTGTATGGTGCATGAGATTTTTTCTCAGGATAAAATTGATCGTTTGAGAAGCGAACACCCCGAAGCGAAATTTATTGCCCATCCAGAATGTGAAGACCATATATTAGCAAACGCAGATTATGTGGGATCTACCGCTGGAATGCTTAAATTTACGCAGAATGATGTAGCTCAGTCCTATATTGTCGCTACAGAATCAGGTATTCTCCATCAAATGCAAAAAGCGAGCCCTCATAAGACCTTTATACCAGCACCTCCTAATAATGCCTGTGCATGTAATGATTGTCCACACATGAAGCTGAATACGCTTGAGAAGCTCTATAATTGCCTCAAATATGAATCGCCTGAAATTCTGCTTCCTGAAGATGTTATTTTTCGTGCCCAGCGTCCTATTGAACGTATGTTGGAAATATCGGCGAGCTTAGGATTGTAGAAATTTGCATAATTTTTGATATTAGCGAGAGAAGGAAAGATTGATTTTTGGTACCCAAAGTGGACTTTTATTTCTTTTTTGACAGAATAGGAACAAGAGTTACGAATAAAGGTGCCGAAATCTATTGAATTAATTGCGATCGCTGTTTTGTAATGCCCGAAAGATCAATCTTTAAGAGATGATTGTTTGGCCTTATCTATAATGAACTTTTAAACTTTTAAACATGTTTGATTTTGACAATACCGAGCGGACCAATTTGGAGGAAATGGGGGAGTTTGGACTGATTGATTATATAAGCAAAGCTGTAGAATTAACAGAGAAGTCCACCATTAAAGGGATAGGTGACGACGCGGCTGTTCTGGATTTTGAGGGTAAGAAAACTTTGATATCCACCGACTTGCTGCTGGAAGGAATTCATTTTGATCTGAGATATGTACCCCTGAAACACTTAGGCTATAAAGCTGTTCAGGTCAATTTGAGCGATATCTATGCGATGAATGGAATAGCCTCCCAAATCACCTTTTCAATTGGTCTATCTTCTAAGTTTCCCTTGGAAGCAGTCGAGGAAATTTACCAGGGAGCACTGATTGCCTGTAAGAAGTATAACGTTGATTTAATTGGTGGCGATACCTCAGCCTCAGCCCAGGGGCTTGTTATTTCTGTGACGAGTATAGGTTACGCTGATTCGGATAAGATTGTTTATCGTAATGGAGCACAGGAAGGTGATCTACTATGTGTTTCAGGCGATCTGGGTGCAGCTTACATGGGTTTGCAGCTCCTGGAACGTGAGAAAGATATCTATTTGGAAAATCCGAATGTACAACCTGATCTGGAGGGGAAAGATTATATTGTTGAACGTCAATTGAAGCCAGAAGCCCGTAAGGATATCGTTGAGCTATTTGCCAAGCTAGCGATAAAGCCTACAGCAATGATGGATATTTCAGACGGTCTAGCATCCGAGATCTTGCATATCTGTCGTCAATCGGATAAAGGTTGCCGTTTATATGAGGAAAAAATACCATTGGATCAGATGACTTATGACACTGGACGCGAATTTGGGATTGATCCAACAGTAGCAGCACTAAATGGGGGTGAAGATTATGAGCTTTTATTTACCATAGCCCAGGCTGATCATGATAAAATTAAGAATTTACCTGATATCAGTATTATAGGTTACATGACACCCGTTTCCGAAGGCTGTGAAATGATTTCGAAATCTGGAAATCTTTATCCAATATCAGCTCAAGGCTGGAATGCTTTTAAGAAGAAAGATTAAAAAACGACCCGCTTTAGACGGGTCGTTTTTTATGCTTCTTCATTTTCTAAGATAAATTCTTCCTCTTCATTCGGATCTCTTTCACCAACATTGAAATTGTTGTAGCCCAAACCTACTTCAATCTGTAACAACCGCTGCTGCAGCATTTCAAGAATAGCTAGAAAATTATAGACGAATTGAATTTTATTTTCTGAATTTTTAAGAATTTCCTGAAAATCCAATGTCTTGTTAATTTCAATCAGTTCAGCGATTGCTTTCTTTTGTTGTTCAATCGTATAAGGGTATTTTATTACTGTATGAGTTACCTCGGGGGGACGATTACGGAATTGATACATCATTTGCTCGTAGATCATCATCAGACCGTAAAGGTCGAAGTTATCCAGATTTTCTCCGCTGGAATCTAGTTTAAGTCGTTGCTGGATATCATAACGTATATTGCCTCTACTGTACTGTTTGAGACGATCCTCTTCCATCCTCCTCAAATCCTCGCAGGTCTCTTTAAATTGCTTATAGAGGATAAGTTTTTGAACAAGATCCTCCCTAAGATCAATTTCATTTTCATTTTCGTCTAGATCGGGACGTGGTAAAAGCATTTTGGCTTTGATACGCATCAGTGTCGAGGCAACAAAGATAAACTCACTTGCCATTTCCATATTGAGCGCTTGCATTTGACTCACATACGACAAAAAATCATCTGTAATCTTTGAAATCGGAATATCGTGGATATTTAGTTCATCCCGCTCGATAAAAAATAATAATAAATCAAAAGGTCCCTCGAATTGAGGAAGCTTGATTTCGTAGCCTTCTTCTACTTGCATATCTTATACAAATTTACATATAAAATCTTTTGGAAGGGCTCCGGTGCAAACTATTCATTATTTTATTTGTTGTACCTCAATATGTAAATACGATTTATTTTAAAGATTAGATAAAATTGTCGTTACTTTGTACCAACATATCATGTAAATAGCATTACTATGCAGTTTGAGACTGGAGAACTATTAAGTAAAATAAACGATCCCTCTGATCTTAAAAAGCTAAAGGAAGACCAATTAGAACAGGTAAGCCAGGAGTTACGTCAATTTATTATTGATCAGGTTTCGGTTAACGGTGGTCACTTTGCAGCAAGTTTGGGAGTCGTTGAGTTAACGGTGGCGTTACACTACGTAATGAACACCCCATATGATCAGTTGATTTGGGATGTTGGTCATCAGGCTTATGGACATAAAATCCTAACGGGGCGTCGCGATATATTTCATACAAATCGAACAGAGAACGGAATTTCGGGCTTTCCCAACCGTTTTGAATCTAGATACGATGCATTTGGCGTTGGGCACTCTTCAACATCTATTTCTGCAGCACTAGGTATGGCCGTTGCATCCCAGATAAAAGGAGAAAAGGACCGTCAACATATTGCGGTAATTGGTGATGGTGCTTTGACTGGTGGAATGGCATTTGAAGCGTTAAATCATGCGGGTATTTCCAAATCAAACCTTTTGGTGATCTTGAATGATAACTGTATGTCCATTGATCCTAATGTTGGAGCATTGAAGGAGTATTTGACAAGTATAACGACATCAAAACGATATAATCGTTTTAGAGATGATATAGCTGCTGTATTGACCAAGATTTCTGAAATTGGTCCAAACGCACTTGGTATTGCCAAGAAACTTGAAAAAAGCATAAAGGGCACGCTATTAAAAAATGCTAATCTTTTTGAATCCTTAAATTTTAGATACTTTGGACCGGTAGATGGACATGATGTCAAGAAGTTAGCGAAGACGCTCGAAGATCTTAAGCACATCCCTGGACCAAAACTATTGCATGTCGTCACAATAAAAGGAAAAGGCTTTGCGCTAGCTGAAAAAGACCAGACGAAATGGCATGCCCCAGGTTTATTCGATAAAATTACAGGAGAGATCAAAAAATCTTCGAATGATAAACCTGTGGCACCTAAATTTCAAGATGTGTTTGGACATACTTTGGTCGAGCTTGCGGAAGAGAACAGTAAGATCGTGGGAATAACTCCAGCAATGCCATCGGGATCTTCCATGAATATTATGATGAAGGCAATGCCTGAACGTGCTTTTGATGTTGGTATTGCTGAACAGCATGCTGTTACTTTCAGTGCAGGACTCGCAACTCAGGGACTATTACCATTTTGTAATATTTATTCATCTTTTATGCAGCGAGCTTATGATCAAGTGATCCATGATGTTGCATTACAGAACCTGAATGTCGTTTTCTGTTTGGATCGTGCGGGAGTGGTTGGCGCAGATGGCGCTACACACCACGGTGCTTATGATATTGCGTTTATGCGATGTGTTCCAAACATGACTGTTTCGGCTCCGATGAATGAGGAAGAGTTACGAAATTTAATGTATACGGCTCAATTACCTAACAAGGGGCCTTTTGTGATTAGATATCCGAGAGGAAATGGTGTTATGCCAGACTGGCGCCGTCCTTTTATGGAAATTGAAATTGGCAAAGGACGCCTTATTACCGAAGGAGAAGAACTTGCTATTTTAAGTTTTGGGGCTATAGGAAACGAAGCAGTAAAAGCCGTACAGCAGTTGAATGAATTGGGTATTCATCCCGCGCATTATGATCTTAGATTTGCTAAGCCTTTGGATGAGGCTTTGCTCCATCAGGTCTTTAAGAAATTTGCCAAAATTATTACGGTAGAAGACGGAAGTTTGCAAGGAGGTATCGGATCGGCAGTATTGGAATTTATGGCTGATCATGGTTATCGCAGTCAAGTTGTCCGTTTGGGTATTCCCGATAAGATCATTGAACATGCAGAACAAAATGCGCAGTGGAAGAATGCGCACTACGATGCTAATGCTATCGTAATGGAAGCCAAAAAACTTTGCGATGGAAAGCTGACCAGTACGATGGTTGGATAAAAATAGCTATTGAGAAGTTATTAAAAGGAGGTCTGTGCAGATCTCCTTTTTTGATTTTTGACTCCAAACTTTATACGAGCATTCAAGTAATCTGTTATGTTACAATTTACTTTTTCCAAAGAGCCAATTTATAACGATCTTGATTTTTCGGTTGTGCATAAATCAGGTAAATTGTCTTCTGACAGCGATGTTAAGTTGGCTTTAAATTCTTATAAATTTAATATTAAAAATATATGAACCAAAGGTTGTAATTCGCTATAATTTTGGTTAATTTAGTTCTAGACCTTAAAGACTGAAACGTAGTGAGTTTGCTACTTTTTTTGTTCTTTTTTTTGAAATAAATTTGGAATGTTAATAATTATTTTTAGAGATCAATTTTAGCGCTAGTTTTCCACAATTTTACATAATAAAAATCTGGTATATAGTGTGTTATCAATTATTTTATATTTTAGTTTTTTAGCTGATTTTTTTTTGTCATCTTCGTTCTCAGAGAAAGTTATCAACATATTTTTTGTCGCGTATTGTAAATCAACTTATTAACAATTTTAGAATGGAAAAAACGTATTCAAGTGTCTGGAATAATTGTCTTTCGATTATCAAAGATAATATACCAGCACAAAGTTTCAAGACCTGGTTTGAACCTGTGAAAGCAGTCCGTTTGGAGGGTGACGTTTTGACTATTCAAGTGCCTAGTTTATTTTTTTACGAGTGGCTGGAAGAACACTATGTAGGAATTCTTCGTAAGACCGTGAAGAAATTTTTAGGAGAACAAGGTAGATTGGAATACAATATTGTAGTAGAGAAGTCTTCCGCTTCTCATCCTTATACGACTAATCTTCCATCGAATGGCAATGGAGCAGAAGGAAAGAGACAATCTATCCCTGTGCCGGTATCTTTAAATAGAGATATCAAAAATCCATTTGTTATTCCTGGATTGAAAAAATTGCAGGTTGATCCGCAATTGAATCAAAACTACACCTTTGAAAATTTCATTGAAGGTGAATGTAACCGTCTTGCTCGTTCAGCAGGCTATGCTGTAGCGAATAAACCAGGTGGTACGTCATTTAACCCTTTGATGATCTATGGAGATGTTGGTTTGGGAAAGACTCACCTTGCTCAAGCTATCGGAAATGAGATCAAACGAAATCTTCCCGATAAATTGGTCATTTATGTGTCTTGTGAGAAATTCTGTCAACAGTTTGTGGATTCATTGAAAAACAACACAATCAATGATTTCGTTAACTTTTATCAAGCAATGGATGTTATCATCATGGATGATGTGCATAACTTTGCTGGTAAAGAAAAAACGCAGGATATTTTCTTCCATATTTTTAATCATTTGCATCAATCTGGAAAGCAAATTATCTTGACTTCGGACAAAGCACCTAAAGATTTAGCTGGTTTGGAGGAACGTTTGCTTAGTCGTTTTAAATGGGGATTATCTGCAGATATTCAGATTCCTGACCTTGAGACGAGAATGGCAATCTTGAAGAAGAAGATGTATTCTGATGGTATTGATTTACCAGAAAATGTAGTGGAATATGTCGCTACGCAGATCGACAACAGTGTTCGTGAATTGGAAGGTGCCATGGTTTCATTATTGGCGCAATCTACATTGAACAAAAAGGAGATTGATTTGGGTTTAGCGAAATCCATGTTGAAGAATTTTGTGAAGAATACACATAAGGAAATTTCAATGGACTTTATTCAGAAATTAGTTTGTGAATATTTTGAAGTTCCCGTGGATATGGTAAAGTCGAAAGTTAGGAAGCGCGAAATCGTGCAGGCCAGGCAAATTTCGATGTATTTAGCTAAAGCTCATACCAAGTCTTCACTAAAATCGATCGGCGCATTCTTCGGAGGGAGAGACCACTCGACTGTCATTTATGCATGTCAAACCGTAGAGGATTTAATTGAAACAGACAAGAAATTTAAGACTTATGTAAGCGATATTATGAAAAAATTGAAATCTTAATGTCAATTACCGTAAGTAGGAAACAAAAGGGCTATCCAAATTAACATGGATAGCCCTTTTTTAATGGATTTAAGGCGATGTAATGCATTAAAAAACCTCTGGCTATAGTTTATATAACCAGAGGTTTTTCATTCCTATAGAATGATTGATTGTTATTGATTGCTCTGTCCGTTGCCGGATTCTTTATTTTCTGTTGTTTCTTGGGTTGCCGGAATGTTTACCGGAGGTCTTTCTGTTACATATTTTTGGTAAGCTACTTTTTGCTCATCTGTCAGTAATTGAACTATTTTGTTGTCCGATGCACCTTGAACTTTCGCAATACTCTCCTTTTTCGCATCAGCAGTCGCCGTGCTATCCTGAATGATGGCTGCTATGGCCTTTTCTTGATCCAATACGATTGTTGACACCGCAGTTTTTTGTTCATCGTTTAATGTGAGCTTGGTGACTAATTCAGTCACAACTTTTGTTGCATTTTCTTCTGGTGTTGTTTGTTGTGCAAATGTTAGGCTCATTGCTAGGAAGAAACCTATACCTGCTAAAAATAACTTTTTCATGATGTTTAATTTTAGATGAAATTATTCAATTTGTATGCTGAAGCTTCTTTATTTTACTGTCGATTAATGATTAGATCCGGTTTGTACAGGTTCAGCCGCTGCAGGTACAGATTTGGCTGGCCGTTCGGCTATCATTTTTTGATAAAGTGATTTTTGATCTTCGGTCAGTAATTGATTGACTTTTGTATCCACTTCGTTTTGAAGTTTATTCAATGCCTCACTTTTTGCCTGAGTAGAGGATGCACTATCTTTTACTATAGTCTGTTCTGCTTTGGCTTGATCCAATAAAATAGTCGATACTGCCGTTTTTTGCTCATCGTTCAGATTCAGTTTCTGTACAAGTTCAGTCGTTGCTTTTGCAGCAGTTTCCTCCGGGGTGACTTGCTGTGCGAATGTAAGGCTAAGTGCCAAACAAAGTCCTACTCCTGTTAAAATTAGCTTTTTCATATCTATTGTATTTAAAAAGTTACAATTAAACTGTCTTGTTATAAAAACTTAGAAAGTATTATCAATATTGTATCAAGTATGTTACTTTAACAGATTTTTAACATTACTTCCGTTTAAATGATTGAAAAACAGTAAATTGTTTTATTTTTAATACCGAAATGGGATTTTTATTTCAATAGTTAGGGTACGGTTAATGATTAGATCTGCTGTTATGATCGGAGCGCATTAAAAATCTAATCCAATAGAGATGATGCTTCAGCATTAAGCTGCAAAATCAAGGTGAATATGAAAAAGGTCCTTGTTTTATTTGCAAGGACCTTTTTTGAAGCGTTTTAGTCTTTAATTATCGGAACGTTTGGACATTCTTTCTTTCATTTTTTCCTGTTGTTCATCAAATAACTTAGCTTGCTCAGGAGTAAGCCATGATTTTATTTTACTTGTTTGTACTTCCTGAAGTTGTTTAAATTTTTCCATGTTTGCCTTACGATCTCCGCCATCATTTCTAAGCGCAGCTCGTTGCTGAGCCTGATTTAAGGTAAGATTATAGATGGAATCTTTTTGTGTTTGGTTGAGGCTTAATAATTTGTCCAAATGCTCTACCCGCATTTTAGCTTGTTCTTCTGGGCTACGTTGCTGACGTTGTTGAGCAAAAACTGCCGTAGCACTTAACATTAGGCAAGCTGCTGCCATTAAAATTTTCTTTTTCATCTTATATAGTTTAAATCATGAATGCCAACCATTATCATTGCACACTCAAGTTGTTCATTATTAGAAAACATAAGCTTTTCAGCTCTTTCTTTATCTATTGAATATAAATTTGATGAAAAAGTTTAGTATTGTTTTTGATCTTAACAAAATTTAAGGTTGATTAACACTTTGAGAAACTGTGTCATGCAACATTTTTTCGAACAGTGCTTTTTGTTTAGGATCATGAAATTGGAGTCCGATCGGAAGGTAAACCAAGTCAACGGTTTCAAATAGTTTTTTAAAAGGTTTTAACCGCTGAAAATCCTTTTCGGTGGTCAATAGTATTTTATTGGTACTTACTAGGTTTCTGTACGATGTTATGATCTTGTCTAAATCTGATTGGCTAAATGCATGATGATCTCCAAAAGAAATGTGCTTGATCAAATTTGCCTTCTTCTTGATATAACTTACAAGCGGTTGCGGTTTTGCAATACCGGTAACCAGAATAATATCTTTGCCGCTAATATCGATTGTGGTTCCGTTGGTATCGACCGGTTCAAAGTAATCAATATAACTAAATGTAATTAAAGCTTCTTTGTTATACCGTCTGATTCTGTGTTCTATGGACCTTCTATCTTCAGCGGAAAGATGAATAGGACATTTGGTGATCGTTATAATTTGTGCTCGGTTAGCTTCGATAAGGAGATCCCTAAAATTGCCGGATGGAAATACCAGCATAGGATGCGAAAACGATGAAAAATCAAACAATAAAATATTGAAAAGAGGTGATAATTTTCGGTGTTGATAGGCATCATCCAAAATAATAAGCTGATGATCGGGCCGAAGTTTTTCTATTCCGGTACAACGATCCTCGCAAACCGCAACGGTGAGATATGGAAATTTATTTTTGAACTGTAAGGGTTCATCCCCAACATCACTGGCTGATGAATCAGTTTTTACGAGATGGAATCCTTTGCTTGTTCGCCCATACCCACGGCTGAGGATAGCAGTTTTATAGTCGTCTTTAAGGCTAGACACAACAAATTCTGTCATTGGACTTTTTCCTGTACCGCCAACAGAAAGATTGCCGATAACAATCGTCGGGATATCAAATGACTTTGATTTAAGCAATTTAAGATCATACAATCGATTTCTTATCCAAACAGCAAAGCCATAGATAATTGAAAAAGGAAATAACAGATATCGTAGTAAAGCTATCATTTTGGAACAACTGTTAATCCAACGTCGGTGATTTCTTTCAACGGATTCTCTTTCATATGCTGTTCAATGGAAATTGTATACATTCCTGTATCCGGAAATTGGTAATCTTTATGGATGATGGATTGATTGTTATATAGACTACCTGAGGATTTTCCAATCCATTTTCCATCGGGGCGGGCCATTTTTATTTCTTTACGATAAGTATATTGCTTTTTATCGGGGCCACGTTGATAGATGAGGACAAAAAGGTTTGAGAAGGCATATTCGGGGGTGTGGCGAATATCCATTAATACATCATATCGTTTAGTTTTATCGCCGATATGAAATTGAAAACGAGCTGGTGATGTATTCAGCCAAGCTTTATTGTCAATGGGTTTATTATCATTAATTATTGAAGTTTGGTCACAGGAACCCCATATGCCAATACATAACATACCAACAAGGAGCGTTGAGTTTTTGAGTTTCATGTTTATCTTTAAAAAAGAATATGCCTAATGTGTTAAAATTAGGCATATTTTATTTTATTCTGCTTTTGGGGCAGTATTGTTATTATTACCCTTATTTTTATTGCGGTGTCTATTGAATCGCTTTTTGGGCCTATTGTTTGTTCCCTCTTTATTGTCTTTACTTGCCGTAGGAGCGACAGTATCGGTCGCTAACTGAGGTTTAGCACCTTGTCTAGGTACATTTTGTTCAGCTTTCTCCGTTTTTTGTCCGGTCTTATTTTCCGTTTTGACGGTATTGCTTTTGGTTTTCCTTTTCTTCTTTCTTTTATTCCGATCATCAAGCCGAGTTAAGCTATCTTGCCCGACTACGTTTTCGTAATCGTAATTGATATTTTTCTCTTCTTTGATTTCATCCGTATCTATTGCACTTGAAATTGCTTCAGGTTTGATCCCCTGTTTATTCATTTCAACAAGTTCTTTTACTTGTTGGACCGGTAGCGCGATCCAATTTTCGGCTCCTGGAAAAGAGAACCACATCATTTTTTTAAAGATATCGGTCTTTTGAAGATAAGCGACACCTTTTTGTGTTTCTATGCGGTCTATGTTATTCGGAATGTCTTTTAATGCATCCATATAACTATCCAATTCATAATTGAGACAGCATTTCAATTTTCCACATTGTCCAGCTAATTTCAGGGTATTCAGGGACAGATTTTGATAACGTGCAGCTGACGTGGAAACAGTTTTAAAATCCGTTAACCAAGTCGAACAACAGAGTTCACGGCCACAGGAACCAATACCGCCTAGACGGCTTGCTTCTTGCCGCATACCTATCTGACGCATTTCAATCCGTATCCGAAACGCTTCGGCCATTTTTTTGATGAGTTCACGAAAATCCACACGCCCCTCAGCAGTGTAATAGAAGGTAGCCTTCGTTTTATCTCCCTGATAGTCTACATCAGAAATCTTCATGGATAAGCCAAGGTCCAAAGCCAATTTACGGGCTTTGTGCATGGTTTCCCATTCGAGATCTTTTGCTGCGTTATACTTCTCTACATCTACCTCGTTTGGTTTCCGATAGATTTTCTTTGTTACCATTTCTGGGGTAACATTATTCTTTTTTAATTGTAATCTGACCAATTCACCTGTTAGGGAGATGTGTCCGACATCATAGCCACCTGTTGAAGGCTCTACAACGACCATCTCACCCATTTCCAGGTAGATATTGTCTACATTAATAAAGAAATCTTTTCGTGATCCCTTGAATCGTACTTCGACGATATTAAATGGTTTATAATTTGAAGGCATATCCATATCGGAAAGCCAGTCATATACATCTAATTTATTACATCCGCTAGTCATGCAAGAGCCATTATTCTGACATCCTGCCGGTGTACCATTTGCTGTGGTAGTACCGCAACCTCCGCCGGATGAGCAACTGCCACATCCCATAGTTTTCTATTTATATATATTGAGTTCCTTTCGGAAACGTTTTGTACTTGTATATTAATGTTAACTGCAAAGATAAATCTAAAAATAATATTTTGGGATTCGCATTTCTTTCTACAAAATAATGCGTTTCCTCAAATAGATTTATGGTTGCTTCGATTTGTTCAACGGTATAATGTACTGCAAATTTTTGAACAAAGTCCAATTCTTTGGCCGGTAAGAAGACAAGACTTGAAAGTCCTTCTTTGATCAAGATGATTTGGCGCATCATATTAATTGCATAGAAAAGAAAACTTTTCTGGTTTTCTCTTCCCATTTTAGAGAGTTCTTCTTCTACCAAAGAAATCATATTGGTACCAGCATCTGAAACGATGAAGCGTAACCAATTGACCAAAATTCCAAAATGATTATTTGTTTGGGACTGGATCTGATTCATTGCTTCCTGCAGATTTCCATCCGCAATAAAAGCAATTTCTGCAGCCTCCTGATCTGAAAGATGATGGACGATCTTTAAATGTTGTGATACCTCAGCATGGTCTAATTTCTTGATTTTGACCAGTTGCGTACGTGATATAATCGTATTTAATATTTTGTCCTGATTTTCAGCAACCAGAATAAAGAGTGTTTTTTCTGGAGGTTCTTCGATTAATTTCAATAATGCATTACCCTGCGTATCCAAGTATTCTGGCAGCCACATAATTAAAACTTTATATTCGGCTTCGAATGATTTAAGGCTTAATTTTTTGATGATGCCATGGGCCTCGGCAATATTGATATTGACTTGTTTGTTGTCTGCATCCAGTTGATTGCGCCAATACTCCAATCCCATGTAAGGATTAGAAAGAAAAGATTTTCGCCAGCTATCCGCATAGTCTGCTGCTGTATCTTCTTTATGTTTGGCTATAAAAGGATAGGACATATGAAGATCCGGATGGATCAGTTTGCTATATTTCCGACACGATGAACATTGGCCACAGCTGTCTGCAGGTTGCCGGTTTTCGCAATTCAAAAATTGTGCGTAAGCATAAGCCAAAGCCAGGCTGCCTGAACCTTCGGGACCTAGGAATAATTGGGCATGACTCACACGATTTTCCTGAACCGTGCGAACTAAATGTTCTTTGATGTCTTTATGCCCAATGATCTCTTTAAACTGCATACACTACTGCTATTATACAAATGTAATAAATATTGTGATTTATCGAGCCGAATTTGCTTTCTATACTTTTGGTGCTGTGCTTATTAATTGAAATACAATTGCTTATTTGAGGCTTGGAAATCTCTTTATGTGGAAAGAAAGGCGCCTATAAAACTGAAAAATATTGATTAATTTGTGTATTATTGCACATAATAATTAGTATTCAGGAAATGAGATTCATTGTATCAACATCAATTTTATTAAAGCAGTTACAAGCTATCAATGGCGCATCCAGTACAAGTACTGTTTTGCCAATCTTGGAAAACTTTCTTTTTGAAATAAAAGACAATAACTTGACTATTTCTGCTACGGATCTGCAAACAAGTATGGTTACTTCGCTACCGATTGAGGCAAAAGAAGAGGGAAGAGTAGCCATGCCTTCGAAGATTTTGATCGAGACATTAAAAACTTTGCCAGATCAGCCGGTAGCATTTTCAGTAGACATGAATACCTTGGCTATCGAAATCAGCGCAGGTGATGGTAAGTATAAATTGAGTGGAGAAAACGCTGACGATTTTCCTAAAATTCCTTCTATTGATAATGGTTCTGTTATTCAGATGCCAGCTCCTATTTTATCGGAAGCGATCAGCAAAACAATTTTTGCCGTCAGTAACGATGAATTGAGACCGGCAATGTCAGGTGTCTTGGTACAGTTAGCTGAAAAGAATGTGACTTTTGTTTCTACGGATGCTCACAAATTGGTACGTTACTCAAGAACGGATATCGGTGCTGAAAAACCAGCATCCCTTATTTTGCCGAAAAAAGCACTTTCATTGTTAAAATCTTCCCTGCCATCCGATGATGTGGCAGTATCCATTGAATACAATCAGACCAATGCATTCTTTAGCTTTGGCAATATCAACTTGATCTGTCGTTTGATTGACGAGCGGTATCCAGATTATGCTGCTGTAATTCCTCAAGTAAATCCTAACAAGTTGACTGTAGACCGCTTATTGTTCTTGAATACATTGAGACGTGTAGTGATCTTTGCCAACAAAACGACACATCAGGTTCGTTTGAAAATCTCGGGCAGCGAGTTGCATATCTCTGCAGAAGATCTGGATTTTTCTAACGAAGCACATGAGCGCTTATCTTGTCAATTTGAAGGTGACGATATGGAAATTGGTTTTAACGCCAAGTTCTTGGTTGAAATGCTCAATAATCTAGAGAGCGAAGAAGTTGTTTTGGAAATGAGTACACCAAATCGTGCTGGCTTGTTGATCCCAGCAGTATCCGAAGATCATGAAGATATTTTGATGTTGGTGATGCCTGTTATGTTAAATAACGCTTAATCTTCTTCTCGGTTTGGAAATAATTACACACCTCATTGACTTTATTCTCCATATTGATAAACATTTGGTTGAAATAGTCAATGATTATCAGACTTGGACTTACCTTATTCTGTTTCTTATTATTTTTGTAGAAACCGGAGTGGTGGTCATGCCTTTTTTACCAGGGGATTCTTTATTATTCGCCGCAGGTATGTTAGCTGCACAACCGAATGATCTCAACGTATGGCTGATGATTTTCGTTCTGTTGGTTGCTGCGGTTTCCGGTGATTCCTTGAATTATTCTATCGGAAAGCATTTTGGAATGCGCTTAACAAAATTTAAGCTCTTTGGAAAACAGGTTGTCAAAGATGAGCAGATTGCCAAGACGCATTCTTTTTATGAAAAATACGGCAGTAAAACAATTGTTATAGCGCGCTTCGTACCAATTGTCCGCACTTTGGCACCCTTCGTCGGTGGTATTGGAAAGATGAATTATGGTACTTTCATCACGTATAATGTTGTAGGAGCTGTCTTGTGGGTGGGGGGCATCACCCTCGCCGGATATTTCTTGGGGAATATTCCCATTATCCGGGATAACTTCTCGAAGGTGGTACTGATTATTATTTTTATATCTGTATTGCCGATAGTCATCGAGGTCATAAAAGAAAAGATAAAAACTAAAAAGGGAGTCCAATAGGATTCCCTTTTTTTATGGATCAAAAATGGAAACGATCACACAACTCATTGATTTTATATTGCATATTGATGGGCATCTTTTGCAGCTGATCAATAGTTATGCGAACTGGACTTATTTGATTTTGTTTTTGGTCATCTTTGCTGAAACAGGATTTGTTGTCACACCTTTTCTTCCCGGAGATTCTGTTTTATTTGCCTTGGGAGCGATAATAGCCCGACCAGACTGTCAGCTCTCTTTGTCCCTGTTTATTGTCATTTTAATCTTGGCTGCTATTTCTGGCGATTTTGTGAATTATGAAATCGGTAAATATGTTGGAATAAAAGTTTTTAAACCAGGATCAAGGGTATTTAAACCTTCTTATCTACAAAAAACACAAGATTTTTATGCCAAACACGGAACCAAGACCATCGTTTATGCCCGGTTTGTGCCTATTGTTAGAACTTTTGCTCCATTTGTAGCAGGTATTGGTAAAATGCCCTATACCGTCTTCGGAAAATACAATATAGTGGGCGGTATATTATGGGTTTCTTTATTTATCTTAGCGGGCTATTTTTTTGGACAGCTGCCATTTTTCAAACATAGTTTTTCCTTAGTTATCTTAGCTGTTATTTTTATTAGCTTAATACCCATGCTTATACAGTTTTTAGCTGCTAAAAAGTCAAAAAAAGATTAAACGTTGCATACTAAATATCGTCTTTTAAGGTTAAAGGAATAGTTCGAATTATTCTTACAAGGGGAAAGCACTAACGTTGATGAACGAGCGATTATTCTAAAAATCATCAAGTAAACAAAGTAAATAAAATTGCCCGAATATTCGAATCTACCGTTGAAAGAGCGCTTGTTTCTGTACGAAATATCCATGTTTAGCATCTAAATATATTGATGAGAATAATCTGAATATTTCTTTAAATAGAAAGGCTGCGCATCACGAGCTTATGAAATAACTATTTAGGTATGAATTATTTGGTTTTAGCATTTACCTTATTTTTTACACAGTTTGCTTTAGCACAGCGTGTTGTTGTTGATCATCATCAAGCCAAAGAAGCTTATGAACTATTGAATAAAATTCACACAAACCCAGAAAAGTATAAGAAAGAGCTCAAACTTTTTAATCTGCAGAAGATTAAACGGACTAAACTCAATTGGAACAATCAGCTGGCTGAGGTTGCGGTATACCGGGCGAAGGATATGGCTAAACGCTCTTATTTTGACCATGTTTCCCCTGAGGGCTATGGGCCTAACTATTTCATTCAAGAGGCCGGGTATCAGCTTAATCCTGAATGGCTGAAAAAACGGAGTTCAAACAATTTTGAATCTATTGCTGCCAATCGTGCTAGTGCTACAGACGCCATTAAAGCCCTTATTATTGGAAAGGAGGCCCCGGGTTACCATCATCGTACGCATTTATTGGGTATGGATCAGTGGAATGCTTCTTTGTACGATATCGGAATTGGCTATGTGGAATGTAAGGGTGCCAAGCCTTATGAAAGTTATCTTGTTGTTATCATTGCCAAGCACGACTGGAACTAAAAGGAAGTTAATTTGGGGAGTATCAGCAATTAATCCATGCAGAGTATTCAATTTTTACTGAAAAGTCATACCTTTGCATATGATAAAATCCATGACAGGATATGGCACGGCTTCCGCTGATAACGGTAAAGTTAAATATAGTGTCGAAATAAAGTCCTTAAATTCAAAATTCCTTGAATTGAATCTTCGTTTGCCCAAAGTTGTTTCGGACAAAGAGTTAACCCTGCGGACTGAAAGCAGCAAACTTATTGAACGTGGTAAAGTTAACATGAATGTAACTGTCGAGTACACGGATCAAACAGCAAAGGCATCTTCCATTAATTCTGATTTGCTTAAAAAATATTATAGTCAATTGCAGCAGATTGCATCCGAGCTTAACGACACTAATGTCAACCTGTTTGAGCTTGCGTTAAATATGCCTGAGGTAATTACCAATAATGATGATTCGGTTGATGACGAAGAATCTAAAGTATTAATGGATGCTTTTTATGATGCGGTCAAACGTTTTAATACATTTCGTGAAGATGAAGGCAATGTACTTGCTGAAGATTTAAAGAAGAGAGCGGAGCTGATATTGACCTATCTTGGACAGGTGGAGGATTTAGAGGTAGAACGTATTCCATTGATCAGACAGCGTATCGAACAATTTTTAAATGATACGGTAGGTAAAGAGAACGTAGATCAAAATCGATTCGAACAAGAACTCGTTTATTACATTGATAAATTGGATGTGACTGAAGAAAAAGTCAGATTGCGTTCCCACTGTAATTACTTTTTAAAAGCGTTTGAATCTGCAGATTCAAACGGAAAAAAATTGGGATTTATTTCACAGGAAATGGGAAGGGAGATCAATACCCTAGGCTCTAAAGCAAATCATGCGGGCATTCAACAGATTGTGGTTCGAATGAAAGAAGAATTAGAAAAAATAAAAGAGCAATTGCTCAACGTATTATAAGAATGAGCGGTAAATTAATTATATTCTCGGCACCATCGGGAGCGGGAAAAACAACAATAGTAAGGGATCTTTTAAGTAAACATGGCGATAAAATAGAGTTTTCCATTTCAGCGAGTACACGCGATCCCAGAGGACAGGAAGTGAATGGAAAAGACTACTACTTTATGTCGAAAGAAGAGTTTTTACATAAAGTAGCCAAACAAGAATTTATCGAGTTCGAAGAAGTTTATTCGGGTACATTTTATGGGACGCTGCGTTCTGAAATTGAACGTATCTGGAAAGAAGGTAAACATGTTATTTTTGATATCGATGTTGTCGGCGGATTACGTTTGAAATCTAAATTTCCAGAGCAGGCAATCTCGATATTCGTTCAGCCACCTTCTTTGGAGGTCCTTAAGGAACGATTAACAGGACGTGGAACGGACTCCGAGGAAAAACTGCAGGAGCGGTTTGCGAAGGCTGAATTGGAGCTTACGTATGCCAATAAGTTTGATGTTATATTGAAGAATTTTGATTTAGCTACCGCATGTGCCGAGGCGGAAGAAATCGTCATGGGATTTATCAATAAATAGGTTCATGCGTAAGATTGGTTTATTTTTTGGCTCTTTTAATCCGGTGCATATTGGGCATCTGATCATTGCTAATTATATGGCCAACTTTACCGGACTGGATGAAGTTTGGTTTGTGGTCTCGCCACAGAATCCGTTTAAAAAGAAATCTACGCTGGCAGATCCCTATGACCGTTTGGAAATGTTGAATCTGGCATTGGAAGATTGTGAACATCTGCGGGTCAGTGATATTGAATTCCACTTGCCCATACCATCGTATACCATCGATACCTTGACCTATCTAAAGGAGAAATACCCTAATCGTGAATTCGTGCTTATAATGGGGCAGGACAATTTGGAATCCCTGGAAAAATGGAAGAATGCTGATATCATTTTGCGTGACTACCAAATTTATGTTTATCCGCGGCCGGGGTACGAAACTGAAAAATTTAAAGATCATCCTTCAATTACCATGACAGAAACACCGTTGATGGAATTATCTTCTACTTTTCTGCGGAAGGCAATTAAGGAAAATAAAAATATTCAGTTTTTTACACCACAAAAGGTGATTGATTTTATCGATAAAAAAGGTCTATATTCTTAATTTAGTCTGCAATAGACACAGGCAAAAATCCCTAGATTGAATAAATCTAGGGATTTTTGTTTTGTATAAGGAACCCGTATCAACTAATTTGCTAAGGTAGTGCCGAAAAGATTTTAGAAAATAAAGGGGAATAATTTTTGTGAGCATAATTTCTTTATTTTTAAAATCAATTAAATCATACGATATGAAAAGGGTAATTTTATTTATTATCGCTTTAGCTTGTTTTGGGAATGTCTTTGGACAAACGGATCAGACCGATGAAAATAATCTCTTCATGGATCCTGCTGCTATCGAAATGCGGAGCAAAATGACCATACCGCCCTATGGCTTGGAGAAAGTAAAAGCACTAATTGCAAAAATAATCCCCGAAGAAGATAAAGAAATGACGGATGCAGGAACAAATGCGATTTCAGCTGTTGATTTTAAAAAACTATCTCTACGGGAGAAATTTACCTATACCATGATCCACGCGGAGTTATATGCGCAGAACTGTGCTATACCTGAGTACCAAACACAGATAGATAAAAAGATCTTTGGTACATTATTAGAAGGTTTTAATGAATCTTCCTGGTCACAGAGACAGACCGATTTTCTGCAGGAAAATAGAGATTCTATTCTGAAACTTATTCAAGAATCTGTTGTGAGGAGCAAACGTATGGGGGTAAACTATAAGCATGCCATCGTAGAATTGAATGGTTGGCAAATGATTCCTTTTATTATTGATTATGCCAAGAGGACACCGAAAGACAAGGATGCGTTGACCCTGTTGCTGTTGCTGATGAAACGTGGTGAATATCATGAATTTATTAAATCTGCTTCGTTTAAAAAGTTGTATGGAGAACAAAGTAATTATTATGCTTATTTAAATTACAACAAAGAAAATGAAACTTTGATCTTTAGTAGGGCGCTGAATTATTACAATGAGAAAAAAAGCAAGTAGAGTAGTTGGGCTTTTGATCCTCTTTTTTGGAGGATTGTGCTTTAACATCGTTAAAGCACAGGAATACAAGGATGTCGCCTGGAGTGATCCCCGTCCTCAGGACTCTTCGTATTATGCCTTTCGGGAAAAAAATAGTATTCCCCCTTTTAACAGGAAAAGGATTCAAAATCTAATAGATAAACGTTTAAAGACTCTTCCTGACGAAGCATTGACTGACTATGATGCCGGAATATCTATCCGCGATTTTAATAGCTTGAGTTTTGAGGAGAAATTCACATACACGATGATTTATCCGGAGATATTTAGTCAAGCTTGTGCGGAACGTATGTTTTTATATGATCCGCAGAACAAAATATTCGGCCAGTTGCTTTTCGTTTACGGAGGTGTCTTTTGGAGTGATCGGCAGATCTCCTTTATGAAGAAGAATAGAGAAAAAGTGTTGGGATTAATACAGGAGCTAGCTGCAAAGACCCATGAATTGGGCTTAAATTACAAGTCGGCAATTTTGAAGATAAACGCTTGGGAAAGTATTCCCTTTTTGATTGACTTTTATCGGTCAAACCCAAAGGACAAAGATATATTGACAACACTTTTACTGCTCTTAAAAAAAGCGAAAATTCCTGATTTCGAACGGTCGAAAATATACAGCAAACTATATGGTTCAGATGTAAACTATGACAGCTGGATCAACTTTTCTGAGGCAAATGAGCGGTATATTATTGAAACTGCGGCGACATATTATAAGATAAAACAGGGAAAATGAGGAAGCTACTCTATTTGATTGGCTGGATTCTCCTATGCTTTCCATGTGATGCACAGGAGAACAATTATGTTCAAATTCCAGCCGGTAATTACCAGTTAGGTGATACCGTAAGTCTAGACAATCCAAAAAGAACCGTATATATCGAATCGTTCTGGATCTCTAAATATGAGCTGACCAACGCTGATTTTGAGAAGTTTGTTCAGGCAACAGGCTATAAAACATTAGCGGAGCGCTACCATAACGCTATGGTCTTTGAGCCCGGACTGGAGGAGTTTCGTTGGCTGCAAGATAGTACAGCCTATTGGCGCTTTCCAAATGGGATAAGCCGGGGTGGTATTGAGGCAAAAATGAACCATCCGGTTACCTGTATTTCCTTCAGGGATGTGTTAGCATATTGCGTATGGGCTGAATGCAGGTTACCATCTTTTGACGAGTGGGAGGTCGCGGCAAGAGCAGGTAGTGAAGGGTATTATTTTGATGGTGTAGATAAAGAGAATATCGGCGACTATGCAAATATATGGCATGGAAGAGATCATTTGAAAGCCGATGTTTCAGATGGTTATCTTTATACCGCTCCAGTTGGAAAATTCAAACCAAACCCATGGGGACTTTACGATATCTTTGGTAATGTGTTTGAATTCTGTGCCGGCAAACTCAAAAGGGATGGTGATCGCTCTCTGGCACACGCCCGTGGAGGCTCCTGGTGGTGCAGCAAAAATAGCTGTGCGGCATTCAATACGGTGTATATCGGTTCGGTAAGCCCCAATGCATCTTTTAGCAATTTGGGATTTAGAACCGTAAAAAACTTTCATGATTCCTTTGGATCAACAACGGGCATGAAAGTTCTTGATGGCCTTTGAAAACAGACACTTTCAGAAAAAAAGCCTTTATCCCTTCGGACAAAGACTTTTAAAACAAAACTATCGTAAAGATGGAATTTTTTATCTCCCCATCCAGCCGCCATCGACTGTAAGGATTGTTCCATGTACATAATCAGATGCTTTTGAAGCGAGAAATACAGCCGGTCCTTTAAAGTCTTCCGGAGTACCCCAGCGCCCTGCTGGTATACGGTCCAAAATGGATTTGGAGCGTTCAGGATCATCTCTTAGCGCTTCTGTATTATCCGTAGCGATGTACCCTGGAGCAAATCCATTGACATTAACCCCTTTCGATGCCCACTCGTTGGCAAAAGCTTTTACCAGAGATCCCACAGCTCCTTTCGAAGCGGCGTATCCCGGAACATTGATACCGCCCTGAAAGGTCAATAAAGAGGCAGTGAATACAATCTTTCCAGTTCCACGTGAAATCATGTCCTTCCCGATTTCACGCGTCAGTATAAATTGTGCATTTTGATTGATCTCAATGATTTCATCCCAGTATTCATCGGGATGCTCAGCAGCAGGTTTACGAAGTATATTTCCCGCATTGTTAAAAAGGATATCAATCGTAGGATGTGCTGATTTTACATTTTCTATGAACTTGTAGAGTGCTGTCCGTTTAGAAAAATCACATTGATAGGCGTAGAAGTTTCTACCCAATGCTTTTACGGATTTTTCTACGGCAGAGCCTTCCGTTTCCAATGACGCGGAAACACCGATAATATCGGCTCCAGCTTCGGCCAATGCTTCGGCAATTGCCTTGCCAATTCCTCTTTTGCAGCCTGTTACCAAAGCTACTTTTCCACTTAAGTCAAAAGATTCCAGTATGGACATTATTTTGAATATTTTATTGTTAATGGTTGATCTAAATTATTTTTAAATGTTTTGACATAGGATTGCCATTGGTCAAAACTACCTATTTTACCCGCTTTGTTGAAAGCAGCCCCTGCAAAATAGACCAGTGGTTTATTATTTTTGACCGTTGTCGCCAGTAAAAACTGTTTTGGACTATCCTTGAAAACATATTTTACCTTCGGCAGGATCACGGCAGTGCCGGTAATTTTATCTCCTTCGGCAGGCTCCCAGTAAGCTAAAATTCCATTTTTTACATCATTTAGAATCTGAGGCTTTTCCTCTTTTCTTTTGGCGATTCCCACGACAATTGGTGTAGTTTCTGAACTCGTATTTTTGACCGAATAGCTTATTTTGTTTAATTGGCTACCAGCATCTAGGGAGATTGTTTTTTCAACTTGCAACTGCTGACCTTTTACATTCTCGGGCTCATAGATGAGTTTAAATGTAGACCGCAAAGGACCGTTATCCAATACTTCGTATTGGCGATAATGCTTATGGTATACGACCTGCTGGTCAATAAATGGAGTAGCATCGCCAACCCCTAAGGTTTGTCCAACGGAATAGTAATCTAGGCCCTTGCCATGATCTGCATGATAATCACCGGTCTTATACCATTCGTCTACGACAAGATCATTGCTGCGCTTTGCCCAAAAATCAAAACCCTGTGCATCCTCAGACGTTCCTTCTAAGGCCTTTCCGTACGCTCTAAAAGCGGCAATGTCATTTTCCCAGGCAAAGTCATCTTTGCGTTCAGGGATGTACCTAGCGTAAGTCTTGGGTGCAACTGCTGTAGGCATATTTTCATTCACCCCAAAAGTCAACGAACTTTTAGGAGCGATGCTTATTTGGATCAATACATTTTGGGCTGTTTGCTTTCCTAGTTTTTCAAGCTGGTAAGCCAATTCCTTTTTGTCCTTATCCACAATCGTAAATACATTGTTTTTTAATTCGAAGTGTTTTTCGAATGCTGTATAAGGGATGCTGATCAACTCCGTTCTTGCGCTCGCAGAAGGATTGCTTACGGTAATGGTTTTGTTGTTTTGCGCAGAGACAACTGTTGAAAGCCCTAGCGCTAAGCTCAATACGACTGTTTTTTTCATTTGATAAAGGGTTACTTTAATTCAGTGATTGCACATTTGTCCATATCATCATAGTCTAAATTTTCACCGGCCATTCCCCAGATGAAGGTATAATTGGAAGTTCCTGCACCAGAGTGAATTGACCATGGCGGTGAGATGACGGCTTGGTCGTTGTGCATCCAGATATGACGTGTTTCATCAATAGGTCCCATAAAGTGGGATACAGCCTGACCTTCAGGTAACTCAAAATAGAAATAAACTTCCATCCGGCGGTCATGCGTATGGGATGGCATTGTATTCCATACTGATCCGGGTTTTAGTTCGGTCATGCCCATCTGTAACTGGCAGGTTTGTACCACCTTATTTAATAACATCTGGTTGATCGTGCGATGATTAGCTGTTTCTAATGATCCTAATTCAATTTTATTGGCGCCTTCCTTGGTTACTTTCTTAGTAGGATAGCTGCAATGCGCCGGAGTCGAGTTTAAATAGAATTTCGCTGGATTAGCGGTATCCTTACTGGAAAAATAAACCTCTTGAGCGCCCTGGCCAATGTAAAGTGCTTCTTTGGTATTGAGATCATATACGGTACCATCAACCTCAACCTGACCATTTCCACCAACATTGATAATACCCAGTTCTCTTCTGGAAAGGAAGTACGGTTCTTTTAGTAATTCCGGAATAGTATCCAATTTGATTTTTGAACTTACAGGCATTGCGCCACCAGCCATATAACGATCGTAGTGGGTATAGACAAAGTTAATTTTATCTGCTTCAAAAACTTTTTCAATTAGAAAATTCTCTCTTAATCCTTGTGTATCTAAAGTTTTGTATTCCTTTGGCCCTATTGCATAGCGGGATTCAAAATTAATGCTCATAACTGAATTATTTTTTATTTGAATGCTAAATTTAGGGCTAATATTTGTCAATAACGATACAATCTTACGCAAACGATGTCGTAGTGATTTTTAAGTCCTTTGTTTTTGAAATGATCTTCTTTATCTAACGAATAACTTGATAACAACTTACTACCAATTCCTATAATAACAAGGATATTACTGGGGGTTAACATGGGGTTAGCAGGGGGTTAACAGGGGTACACCCCTGTTAACCCCCTGCTAACCCGCATCAAAACGGGTATAATACCACTTTTAATACTAGCATTGGTATACTATTGATGAGAAGTTAGTATTCTGCCGTTTTTATTTTGATACTGCTTTGTTGCTTATTCAATGCTTGTAGGCACCGCTATAAATAATAATTGACTGGAGTGGCAATATTATTTACATCTCGGTTTCAGATTTACTAACTTCGCATATGGTAAAGAAGAAATCCCCATATGCTAAAAGCACAAACATGGATGGAGACAATTGGGGATTCCATACGACCATAAAAGAGAAATAAATTACATATGAGACCTAATATTTTAGTTGTTAACGACGACGGTATAACAGCTCCGGGGATTAAGGTGCTGTTGGAGGAAATGCAGAAAATTGGAAATGTTGTCGTCGTTGCTCCCGATTCGGCACAATCTGGAATGGGCCACGCTATTACACTCGGCAGACCGCTTCGTTTAGACAAAATCAATCTATATGAAGGCGTTGAGATGTATCAGTGTTCGGGAACACCTGTAGACTGTGTGAAGCTTGCCGTAAATAAAGTGTTTAAGGGGCAAAAACCGGATATCTGTGTTTCGGGTATCAATCATGGACTCAATAATTCAATCAATGTTCTTTATTCAGGCACCATGTCTGCTGCGGTAGAAGGGGCTATTGAAGGTATTCCTTCCGTGGGATTTTCGCTTGATAATTTTTCCCATGATGCAGATTTTAGCTATTGTAGACCCTATGTGATTTCTATTGCTGAGCAAGTGCTGGCCAATGGTCTCCCTAAAAATACATTGCTGAATGTTAATTTTCCACAAACCCCAGGTTTTAAAGGTATTAAAATCTGTAGGCAGGCAGGTGGACATTGGGTAGAAGAATTTGATGAGCGTATTGATCCGCATAACCGTGATTATTATTGGACAACAGGCAAATTTGTTTTGCAGGATAGAGGTGAGGATACCGATTGTTTTGCCTTGGCCAATGGTTATGTGTCTGTTGTTCCTACGCAGTTTGATATGACAGCGCATCATGCTATTCCAGAGTTAAATTCATGGAGCTTTGATCATCTTGGATAAACGATTAGATAGAGCAAACGTGAAAAATAATTTTTGGATAGGGTTGGGTATTGGAGCTGTTTCTCCGGCATTGGCCCATGTTTTGGTCCGTTTTACCGATCTTGAGCTTCATTTTTTGCCCGAAAAGCCTATGGCTATCTATACCATAGCAGTATTAGTTAACTTAGTGCTGTTGCGCTTTGTTTATCGCGCGGGAAATGATCATACCGGAAAGGGAATTATGGTAAGCACCTTTCTGGCCATGATACTCTATCTGATTACACATAAAGTGACTGTTTGATTAAATTTGTGAAATCCCATCCGGTTGGTGGGAAAAATTTGAAAAAAATGAAATTGACATTAGGATTTTCTCCATGCCCAAATGATACATTTATTTTTGATGCTTTGATTCATCATAAAATAGATACGAAAGGACTGGATTTTGAGGTGGAATATCAAGATGTTGAAACCTTGAATTTGAAGGCTTTCAAAGGCGATCTAGATATAACCAAGCTGAGCTATCATGCCTTTGCCTACGCTGTTGAAGATTATGAGTTACTTGATGCGGGAAGCGCATTGGGTTTCGGTGTGGGGCCTATGCTGATTACCAAGGATCCGAAATTAGCAAAATTGCTGCAACAAAAATTGGACAGAGCTGAAAGCTTAGAAGGGTTCGATCAGTTGAAAGTGGGCTATCCTGGGAAATATACAACTGCAAATTTTTTATTGGGTCTGGCATTCCCGGAATTAAAAAATAAAGTCGAGCTGGTTTTTTCGGATATTGAGGGCGCTTTATTAGATGGATCGATTGATCTGGGACTAATTATTCACGAAAATAGATTCACTTATGCAGAAAAAGGGCTGCATAAAGTCGTTGATTTGGGTGAGTATTGGGAGAAGACGACAAAATTTCCGATTCCTCTTGGCGGAATTGTCGTAAAACGTAGTCTGCCGCAAGAGGTGAAAGATACATTGAACGCAATTTTAAAAGAAAGTGTTGAATTTGCATTTGCCAATCCGAAATCTGGGCTTGAGTTTATTCGTGAGCACGCGCAGGAAATGAGTGAAGAGGTGATGTATAAGCATATTGAACTTTATGTCAATAAATATTCAGTAGAATTAGGTCTTGAAGGACGTAATGCGATTACGAAGATGTTTGAAAAGGCTCAGGAACTGGGTTTCATTCCACACTCAGCCAAAAAACTGTTTTTATCATAGCTCATTTATCGTCAGTAAGGAAATATATTAGCAAAAAAATCAGGTTAGCAATCCGGGCAAATTGGACCAAGTATAGGAGAGATTCCTATTGGTTGTCTGGAACTGACATTTTCAATAAAAAATAACGTAAAAAAAATGGGTGTAAGCTGTTAGATATCATATCTAATAACTAAATTTGCCCGATTAGTGTCAAATTGTCTGCAATTTTACTTTGGAGTCATTATTGTACAAAATCTTAAGTTGAGATAGAAAAAAAATTATGTTAAAGTTTTTAAGTAAATTATTTGGAAGTAAATCCGAGAGAGATATCAAGGGAATTCAGCCTGTGGTAGACCAAATCAAAGCTGAATATGAGAAGCTTTCAAATCTAACCAATGACGAGTTACGTGCCAAGACCGTTGATTTCAAAGAAAGAATTAAGAATTACCTAGCAGATATTGACCAAGAGATTGATACGCTTAAAAAAGAGGCAGATCAAGACGAGGACGATATGGCAAAGAAAACTTCAATTTACGAGCAGGTGGACAAATTGTCCAAAGATCGTGACAAGAAGTTGGAAGAGGTATTGAAGAATATTTTACCAGAAGCATTCGCTGTGGTAAAAGAAACCTCAAGACGTTTGACAGAAAACGAAGAATTGGAAGTTACTGCCAATGATTTTGACAGGGAACTGGCCGTATACAAACCAAACGTTATCATCAATGGAGATAAAGCCATTTGGAAAAACAAATGGATGGCAGCTGGTACTGAGGTAACTTGGAACATGGTACACTATGATGTCCAATTAATTGGTGGTATTGTATTGCACAGTGGTAAAATTGCCGAGATGGCAACAGGTGAGGGTAAAACGTTGGTAGGAACACTGCCGACTTATCTAAACGCTCTTTCTGGACAAGGTGTACACATTGTAACGGTGAATGATTACCTTGCTCGTCGTGACTCTGAATGGAATGCACCATTATTTGAATTCCACGGGTTATCTGTTGACTGTATTGATAAACATCAGCCAAATTCGCCACAACGCCGTAAAGCTTACCAATCGGATATCGTATATGGTACGAATAACGAGTTTGGTTTCGATTATCTGCGTGATAATATGGTGCAGACGCCAGATGCACTGGTACAAGGAAAATTACATTTTGCCATGGTCGATGAGGTTGACTCTGTTTTGATTGATGATGCGCGGACACCATTGATTATCTCAGGTCCAATTCCTCGTGGCGATCAACATGAATTTTACCAATTAAAACCACGTATTGAGCGTTTGGTACATGTACAGAAAGCTTACATCAATACCGTTTTGAATGATGCTAAAAAAGCTTTGGCGGCGGGAGATTCTGATGTTGAAGGTGGTGGTTTGGCCTTATTAAGAGCTTATAGAGGTTTACCTAAAAATAAAGCATTAATCAAATTTTTAAGTGAAGGTGCTAATCGTTCTATCTTGCAAAAGGTAGAAAACTACTATATGCAGGAGCAAAATAAAAATATGCCTAAGGTAGATGCAGAACTTTATTTTGTGATTGATGAAAAGAACAATCAAGTAGAATTGACAGAAAAAGGAATTGAATTGATCACAGCAACAGGAGAGGATCCTTCATTCTTTATTTTACCGGATGTTGGTACTGAGATTGCTGAGATTGAAAAGTCTTCGTTGACTTTGGAAGAAAAGGCAGCTCAGAAAGAAGATATGTTGCGTGATTATTCGATTAAAGCGGAACGTATTCACTCGATCAATCAGCTGTTAAAAGCCTATACTTTGTTTGAAAATGATGTTGAATATATCGTTGATGAAGGTAAAGTGAAAATTGTTGATGAGCAAACAGGCCGTATCATGGATGGTCGTCGTTACTCGGATGGTTTGCACCAGGCGATCGAAGCGAAGGAGAATGTGAAAGTAGAGGACGCGACGCAAACCTATGCTACGATTACATTGCAAAACTACTTCCGTATGTACCACAAACTTTCGGGTATGACCGGTACTGCGTCAACAGAGGCAGGTGAGCTTTGGGAAATTTACAAATTGGATGTGGTCGAAATTCCGACTAACCGTGTTGCCCAACGCGATGACCGTCAAGATTTGATTTATCGTACAGCACGTGAAAAATACAATGCAGTAGCCGAAGAAATTCAACGATTGACAGATGCGGGACGTCCGGTATTGGTCGGCACAACATCTGTTGAAATTTCTGAATTATTGAGCCGTATGCTTCAATTGCGTAAGATCAAACATAACGTATTGAATGCGAAGTTACACCAAAAAGAGGCTGATATCGTCGCTGAAGCGGGACGTCCAGGTCAGGTGACTATTGCGACGAATATGGCTGGTCGTGGTACGGATATTAAATTGACCGAAGAAGTTAAGAAAGCAGGTGGTCTTGCGATTATCGGTACTGAAAGACACGAATCTCGTCGTGTTGACCGTCAGTTACGTGGTCGTGCCGGTCGTCAGGGAGATCCAGGTTCTTCGCAATTCTTCGTTTCTTTGGAAGATAACCTGATGCGCTTATTTGCTTCAGAGCGAATCTCTAACATCATGGTGAAAATGGGTGTTGAAGAAGGTGAAGTGATGCAACATAGTATGTTGACTAAATCCATCGAACGTGCACAACGTAAAGTGGAGGAGAATAACTTCGGTATCCGTAAACGTCTATTGGAATATGATGATGTGATGAACTCACAACGTACAGTAATCTATTCGAAGCGTAAAAATGCTTTGTTTGGAGAGCGTTTGGATGTGGATTTGAATAACATGATTTTTGATGTTGCAGAAGAAATTGTCGTTGAAGCCAAAGAACAAGGTAATTATGAAGATTTCCAAATTGAAGTAATCCGTATTTTTGCGATAACTCCAGAAATAACAGCAGAAGAATTTGCTCAAGGTAAAATCGAAGGCTTGACTGATCGTCTTTTCGAACATGCAATTAATGCTTACCATCATAAAATTGAAGCCGTTGGTGCTTTGACAGTCCCTGTATTGAATAATGTATATGCAGAAAGAGGTCAAATCGTTGAAAATGTCGTAATTCCATTTACTGATGGTATCCGCGGCATTCAGGTTTCGGCAAATTTGAAAAAAGCAATCGAAAGCAACGGTAAAGAAGTTTTCAAATCGTTCGAAAAAGGAATTGTATTGGCCTTGATCGATGAGGCGTGGAAAGAGCACTTGCGTGAAATGGATGATTTAAAACAATCCGTTCAAAATGCTGTTTATGAACAAAAAGATCCAATCATCATTTATAAAATGGAGGCATTTGATTTGTTTAAATCGATGTTGGCTTCTATGAATAAGGATGTGGTAAGCTTTATCTTCAAAGGCGAGATCCCTGGTCAAGAACCGACTTCAATGCAAGCTAGACAAGTACAGCAGGCTCCCGTGAAAACGGTTGAAACTAAAGCTGAATTGGCTTCGCCTACAGGAGTGAGTGAAGAAGATGTGAATGACGGACCAAAAGAACCTGTTCGTAATGAAAATACTGTTGGACGCAATGACGAATGTCCTTGTGGTTCAGGAAAAAAATATAAAAATTGCCACGGCGCAAATAACTAATCGCTAAGAAAGGTTAAACTATGCTGAAGAGAGGATTGATTTTCATACATGCACTTGTGCTGTTTACCATTGTAAATGTGAATGCACAGGAAAAGGGAGGAGTAATCGTAACCAAGGATTCGTTGATTACACAGCTTCAAAATTTTAGGGCAGCTATGGGGATCAATCCTGTCGAAAGCAAAACGACAGTAGTTCCCTCAAAACCCGTGGTTCGCTCAGCCGCAACGCGGGTTAAAGTAAGAGGATTTCGCGTACAGATCTTCGCTGGATCAAACCGGAATCAGGCATTTTCGGAGCAGACACGTTTCCGAAGCATGTATAAAGATATTGACACCTATATTACCTATGACGAACCCAATTACCGCGTCAAAGTAGGTGATTTTAGAAGTCGCTCGGAGGCAAATGCCTTTATGCGCGAACTGCGTCAATATTTTAGCAACGTCTTTGTTTTTTCAGAGAACGTTTTTGTGTATCAATAAATCAATCAACCTTATGGCAAGTACGAAAGAAAAAGTCCTGGCCTTAGCTCATCAATATTTTGAAGATACGGTTTCCAATCGTAGACATCTTCACCAAAATCCTGAACTTTCCTTCGAAGAATACAATACCTCGGCATTTGTGAAAGCTCAACTGGATAAATTGGGAATTCCTTATGAGACTAAAGCAGATACGGGCATTGTCGCTTTAATCAAAGGTGACCTACCCTCAGATGAAGTTATTGCGTTACGCGCAGATATGGACGCTTTACCGATTCAAGAAGTGGAGGGGCGCTCATATGGTTCCAAGAACCCAGGAGTAATGCATGCCTGTGGGCATGATGTGCATACTTCTTCTCTTTTGGGGACAGCGAAAATACTACATAGCCTGAAAGCCGAATTCGGGGGTACGATAAAATTGATCTTCCAGCCAGGAGAGGAACGTTTACCGGGGGGAGCATCCTTGATGATAAAAGAAGGTGCTTTGCAGAATCCTGCCCCTTCGGCAATCATAGGACAGCATGTGATGCCTTTTATAGAAGTGGGGAAAGTCGGCTTCCGCGAAGGGAAATACATGGCTTCATGTGACGAGCTATTTATGACTGTAAAAGGAAGAGGGGGGCACGGTGCACATCCGCATCAAAATATCGATCCCATCGTTATTACAGCACAGATTATTACGGCTTTACAACAGGTTGCCAGCCGGTTTGCGGATCCTCGTACACCTACTGTGTTGTCGTTCGGAAAGATTATTGCCAATGGAGCGACAAATATTATTCCTGATCAGGTTTACCTGGAAGGCACATTCCGCACATTTGATGAGAAATGGCGTGCTGAAGCGCACGAAAAAATGATTAAAATAGCGGTGGGTATTGCTGAAAGTATGGGCGCAACATGTGAATTTGAGGTCCGTAAGGGGTATCCCTTTCTAATTAACGAGCCTGAACTGACTAAAAATGCGCGGGCATTTGCCGAAGAATACCTTGGAAAGGAAAATGTTGTAGACCTGGATCTTTGGCCGGCAGCAGAGGATTTTTCTTATTATTCGCAGGAAATCAATGCTTGCTTTTATCGTTTGGGTACAGGAAACACTGCACGGGGTATTTCCTCTGCTGTACATACACCGACTTTTGACGTGGATGAGGCTTCTTTAGAGATCAGTACAGGATTGATGGCTTATATTACACTGCGCAGGCTCGGATATTAAATAGACGTTATGTCATCTCATCATATTGTTAGAGAAAATCAAGAACCTGCTCTTCTGATTGAAGATCTTTCCCTCATTGATGAAGAAGATTTGGGACAGCTGCTCGAGTGGAGCCCAACGATTGTCATCGAAGAAGAAACGATTGATCTATTGGATGCACGTGGTTATAAGTTCGATATTGTTTTTACAAAAAATTCCATTAACGGATCACAGGAAAATCTGAAATTGATTTCCTACGGCATTGACTTTCTAAAGGTGGCGATTGAATACCTTATTGCGCATCATTATAAAGCAGTGAATATTGTAACAGAACAGCTTGATATCAATTACTTTAGACCTTACCTTGAACGGATTAATATAGTTCTTTTTTCCAGAGGTATTCGTTATTATTATGTGACTACAGGTTTTACGAAGTGGAAACCAGCTGGAGAAAGGATCCAGATTGAGGCCGCTCATGTTGACGAAGAAATCGTGCATAAAGGCTTGATTAAGATAAGCGAAAATGAATACGAGGTGGAAAATGATGGTTTGTTTGTCCTTCAATTTTCCCAAGAAAAATATATTTTAATAGGAGAGAAGATCGCATGATTAAGATAGAATTGGCAGAACAGAGTGATATCAGAAGTATTTCTAACATGGCCCATATTATTTGGCCGAATGCTTATGGCGATATCCTTTCGCAGGATCAAATAGACTTTATGTTGGAAAAAAGCTATTCGATAGAAGGGCTTGCAGAGAGTATGGTCAATGGCCAGTTTTTTTATCTTTTAAAAGAAGATGGCATTGCTCAGGGATTCGTTGCCTTGCGAACTCTTGAAGATAAAATACGGATCGAAAAACTCTACTTGATGCCTGATGTACAGGGCAAGGGGTTCGGGAAGGTACTGATAGACTTCGCTTCTGAAAAAGCGGTCTTAAAGGGCAAGGGTATTGTTGAACTCAATGTCAATAGAAATAACCCTGCTTACCATTTTTATTTGAAGCAGGGCTTTGAGGTGATCGAAACGGTCGATATTCCTTATTGCGATTATGTCTTAAATGACTATGTGATGCAAAAGACAGTTAAGTCTTCGGCTGTATCTTAATCTTTTAGTTTTTCGACGCGGGACGGTGTTTGTTTTCCTTCTACAATTCCTGAGGTACCTATAGCGATCGCCTCAATGCTGGAAATGATATTTTGTACATTTAAAGTCGATACTTCGTCTTTTACCGTATGATAATATTCATCCTTATCCATTTGCGATGTTGAAAATGAATGCGCAGGAACCCCTTTAGCGGCTAATACAGCATTGTCGCTTCGATAGAACAGATTTTGTTTGGTATATGGATCTGGATAGAATCGGAAATTTGTGTTTTTTAGATTTTGTTGCATTAATTCTCCTAAGTTAGAATGATCATATCCTGTAATATACACTGTATTAGGACCGAATTTTGAATCTTTTCCGATCATTTCCATGTTGATCATGGCAACTACCTGGTCTGCATCAATATGGTTGGAAAAATATTTTGAACCGTACATGCCGAGTTCCTCTGCAGTAAAAGCAACAAAAATAAGTGTCCTTTCATTCTTGTTTTGTTTTTTGTAGTAATCCGCTAAGGTTAACATCGCCGTAACACCAGAAGCATCGTCATCAGCGCCGTTGGCAATAGAATCTTGTCCTACAGCCGGAAGGATACCGATATGATCGTAATGCCCCGAAAAGATCACATATTCGTTTGGTTTGCTTTTTCCGGGAATTATTCCTGCTACGTTAAATAATGGGAATTTTTGAAGTTCTCTTTTAATCTGAATCTGATATGTTGTTGGGATTTCCTTTGTCAGGAGATAAACAATCGATGGCTTCTGTTGCGTGGATTGCTCGACAAACTTAGGCGAATTGAGCATTTTGCCAAAACGTACAAAATAGCTTTCGAAAGTAGGGTCTACCAAGACAATTGTATTTTCTTTAGATAAAGAATGTTCCCTAAATACCTTCGCAAAATCATCATTTGATTTTATTTCTGCTATTTTGATAGTGCTGTTATTATCCCATTGCAAATCCACATGATTGCCGAGTGAAATGATGTGATCTGCTGGAATACTCTTGTTATTGACAGTTGCGGATTTGCTTAAAGGGGAAATTTTATCCAGTTGAAATGTTTGTCTAAAATTTTGTTCAGCATAAGGTTTTAATCCTATCCGTTTCATTTCGCCTGCTATAAAATCTGCAGCTGGTTCAATATCTTTTGTCAAGGCGGATCTGCCGCGCATATCATCTGAAGCTAGGATGTTGAGTATGCGGCCTACATCCTGGCGTTCCTGATCGGAAATGACTTGTTGTCCATACGTAATCGCCGAGATGGCAAATAGAGACAAAGACAAAATAATTTTAGGTATTGAATTCATATAAAGCTTAGTAAAGTCTGGATGAAGATAAGGAAAATTCTACAAGTGGATTAAGGGCAGAAAAAATGTAGTATATTTGACTATTAAATTGTTTGAAAATGAAAGAAGTATCTGTACAAGAATTAAAGAATAAAATCGATAATAACGAAGATTTTCAATTGATTGATGTTCGTGAGCCGTTTGAATATGAAGTATCAAATTTAGATGGATTGAATATCCCTCTTTCGGGTATATTGATTGAGGCGGATAAGATTGCAAAAGACAAACCTGTTATCGTCCAATGTCGTTCAGGAAAACGTTCTGCGCAGGCGATTATGTTATTGGAACAACAGGGTTTTGATAACCTGGCAAATTTAAAAGGCGGTATCCTGGCTTGGAAAGAGGAAATCGATCCGGAGTTAGACGTTTATTAATATGAAGAATTTGGAGCATCAGACTAAACAAGCTTTCTTGTTTAGTCTTGCTTTTTATATCGTAGCTATTTTAGCGCGATTGTTTAACCTCGGTATTTTCCCCATATTAGGCAGTCTTTCCATTCTATTATCTCTTATATGGGTGATTTTAGTGTTAAGGGAGATCATGCTTTCAAGAACAGTTTCGAACACAGAAAGGATGTTTATGGCCTTAGCAATAGTTTTACTAAATGTTGTTGGTGGTGTTTTTTACTTCTTTTTTGGCTGGAGAAAACAGGTGTTGGGATTAATGAAAAAATAATATGCTAAAGTATTTTGTACTAAATATAGTTTTGAGTTTGGCCATTGTATTTTTAGTTTACAGTGGTTTTGAAGGATATAAGGCAGGGAATATGCTGGTAACAGGATTGTCCATTGCATTTTTGGTCGTTTTGATATACCTCCGTGTAGTTTTGAGTAAAAGAGTGCGGGCGCTTATCCAGGAAAAGGAGAGTGGTAAAAAGCAGCAACCAGCTGTCAAACAAAAGAAAAAGTAAATAAAAAAGCCTGCTCATTAAGCAGGCTTTTTTATTTACTTAACAAACGGTGGTTTTGTTACTCTTGCTTTTACTTTTTGGTTGCGGATCAGAATGTAAATATCTGTTCCGTCTTTCGAAAAGGCAGTGTCAACATAACCTAAGCCAACTGATTTTTTCAATGTTGGTGATTGCGTACCAGAAGTAACACGTCCGATTACATTTCCGTCAGCATCAACAATTTCATAATCATGACGAGGAATTCCTCGATCGATCATTTCCAGTCCAACAAGTTTTTTCTTTAGTCCGGCCTCTTTCTCCGCTTTTAATGCCGCAGAATTAACGAAGTCTTTTGTAAATTTGGTTACCCAGCCTAGTCCAGCCTCCAAAGGAGATGTCGTGTCATCGATATCATTTCCATACAGGCAGAAGCCCATTTCTAAGCGTAACGTGTCGCGTGCACCCAAACCAATCGGTTTGATGTCGTAAGCTTTTCCAGCCTCGAAAATAGCATCCCAAACTTTTTGAGCATCTTCATTGGCTACATAGATTTCAAAACCTCCGGCACCGGTATATCCTGTTGCAGAGACCAAGACATTCTCCACACCTGCAAATGTACCTTTTGCAAAGGTGTAATATTCCATCGGAGCCAATTCGATATCTGTAAGAGATTGGAGTGCATCAGCCGCTTTTGGACCTTGCACAGCAAATAAAGAGGTTTGGTCTGAGATATTCTTCATCTCTACACCCTCTGTATTGTACTTTGAAATCCAGTTCCAGTCTTTCTCAATATTTGATGCGTTCACAACCAAAAAATATGTCTTATCGTCTATACGGTATGTTAGGAAGTCATCAACTACACCACCTGTTTCATTTGGGATATAAGCATATTGAACTTTGCCATCGTATAATTTTGACACATCATTGGAAGAGATTTTTTGAAGTAGATCCAAGGCTTTTTCACCTTTTAGGATGAATTCACCCATATGACTTACATCAAAAACTCCTACACCTGTACGAACTGTTTCGTGCTCATCGTTGATGCCTGTGTATTGTACTGGCATGTTGAAGCCTGCAAAGGGAACCATTTTTGCTCCTAAAGCAATGTGCGTCTCCGAAAGGGCAGTATTTTTTAACATAAAAATTAAGTTTTAATCAGCTACAAATTTAATAAAATATACGTGATTCCCACCTGTGAATCTATTTTAGAGCAATCGATTTAATTGCTTATTTTCAGGGAATAAATCGTCAGGTCATTATCCTCGCTATCGGTATCTTCACAAAGCAGGAAAACTAAGCCTTGCGCCGTTTTTTCTTTTAAGGTGATCCCTTCAAATTTGTGTTTTTTGGGGATTTCAAACGTCTCTGGTTTAGCAGTTAAGTCTGAAGGCAGTCTCCCAAGGATCGACCCTCCGATTTCTCCATCCAGATAGGTGGATTTCGCATCTTCTGCTGTAGCGATAAAATAGATTTCGCTTCCCACCAATATAGCATCTGAAAAACCCGTCGCAATACCATTGAGTTTTGGTAATTCAATCGGGATGCAGCTCGATTTATCTCTGGCCAGAGGGTGGTATTCCAGAATGGCGTTAATGCCTTTGGGACCATTTCCCCGATTGAAAAATAAAATCTTATCCTGTAAATGAACGACTCCTTCTATGTTAAAGTCCTCTTCGGAAATGTTGAATTCGTCCATCAAAAAAGAATAGACCTGACTATAATCTTCCTGGGTGACAGTTTTGCCGTCCCAGGTAAAACGATTCTTCCTTTTAGGGTTTGATCCTGAGCCGTAGAGATAATAACGATTTCCGTCGAATGTAATGGACTCTAAGTCCATTTTATCTGCTTTGGCAATGTTTTCCATTGCACTGGACTGCTGCAGTACCGTTTTGGACAATTTTTGACCAGTTAAGTGATAACTATAGATATAATTGCTGTTGTCCGATACGATATGGAGCTGATTATCGTGATAAACAATACCTGAAGCTGCGGTAATCCCAGAGATGCTGATAAAGGCTTCGAGAATTAATTTTAACATACTTCGTTGAGATTTAATAGTTCCAGTACGCGGATGAAATCAGGTTGTAAAGTTGCTTTTAGGTGTACATCTTCTCCCGATAGCGGGTGCTTAAAGGTCAGCTCTGACGCATGCAGCAACATCGTGTCCATTTGGTATGTTTCTTTCCAGAACTTATTTTGTTTATTGCAGCCATGAGGACGGTCTCCGATAATAGGATGGAAGATATGGGCAAAGTGCCGCCGCAACTGATGCATACGACCCGTAATTGGATTCGCTTCGACAAGGCTGTAACGCGATGTCGGAAATTTTCCGAAAGGGACATCCAGTTCGCTTTGAGCAAGTAGGCGAAAGGAGGTTTGTGCCTCCTGTATTGTACCATCGTCCCTTTTTAAAGGATAATCAATCAGGCCTTCCGTAGGAGCGAACCCTCTCAACAAGGCGAGGTATTTTTTGTCGATCTGACGCTCCTGAAAGCTCTTTTGTAAGTACTGATCGGTCTCTTTGTTCAATGAAAATAATAAGATCCCACCTGTTTTTCTATCCAGGCGATGGGCCGGATAGACAGTTTTTCCCAATTGGTCCCTCAATAATTGGAGCGCAAACTCCGAAGCATCGCGTGCGATGGAAGAGCGGTGAACCAATAGTCCATGGGGTTTATTAATAGCGACAATGGATTCGTCTTCGTATAGTATTTCTAAGGGCATATTAGATCTTTTTCAATGCAGCAATAATTTCGTCCGCTTTTTCGTCAATTTTAGGACTCAACCAGATATGCTTAAATGCTCCACCACCTATAATCTGTTCGGTACCCTGCCATTTAATTTTCGTCAAGGAGAATAAATAGTAGTTGTCTACCACAACCGAGCTTTGGATAAACCTATCGACGATATCCTTTCCAAATAGCTGCATACCCAATCCGAAAAATTCCTGATCCTTTGCGTGAAGTTGACTTTTTAGGAGCTGTTCGGCTTTTTCGCGTACAATTTTCTCATGTTCCTCTTTACTCGGGTTTGTCAAAATTGCAGCTAGCATGATGAGGATCAATAGCAGTGCGAAGATTCTTTTTTTACTCATTTTTTTCAATTCTAGTTTTAGATGACATCATACACCTATAGTGATCAAAATTATTAAATAGATATCAGATATGTGGAATTGTTTTGCGGGAAAAGCGCGGGATGCCAACTTTACCTATGGGAAAGCCTCTAAAGGGACTTTTAGATGCCGTTTAATAAGGAAAATGCCCAGCTAAATAGAGTCCAGATCAGGTAAAATGTAACACCGATTAATATGAAAAAGACAGCGAGTATACTGATTATAATCCCTATGCCGGAACCTGTATGTTTGCCTTCGTAATAGTGCTGTCGCAGCAATTTGATGTTCTTTTCGTTGGCCTTGCTAAAAAAGTCGAAGAGGTTTCCTAAGAAAGGGATGCTGCCTAAAACAGCATCAAGGGAGATGTTGAGCAGCATGCGGATCACTAATTTTGGACTTGCTCCATTACGCCACATGGCTATGACAAGGACTAAAGATGTCCCAAATCCCGCTATTGCACCACCTAAGGGAATAAGATTCAAGATTGGATCTAATCCGAAGCGGAAGCTGCCAATCTTGAATTGATTATCCATTAACCAGGATATTCGGTCAATCCAACCGAAATCCTGGTCAATTTTTTTTAATTTATTTTCAGGAGATAGTTCTCTTCGCATGTTTATAGTAACTCGAACGAAGCGCTTATTTCACTCGTCACTTTCATCGGTCTGATATTCAAATCAAGTCCATTGTCGCCAGCACTGTCTGCCGCTTCAGCCATAGCGCCTTTGTACATTACATTGCGCATCATCGGTTGAGCGCCAAAGATAATTTGCTGTGGAGTTTCCGATAATACGATGGCTTTACCAATTTTTTGACCAGCTGCTTCTGCCAGAATCTGTGCATTGGCTTTTGCATCCAGTACAGCTTTGGTCTTTAGATTTTTTTCCAGTTCCTTTTTCTTTGAATAATCATATTCGCTGATGTAAGTACTTTGTATACCTGCTTTGTCAACACCATCTAGCAGCTGATCTAAATGATTTAAGTTGGTCACCTTGATGCGGTATTGTCTAGATAGCAAGATATCGGTGTCCTTTTTCTTTTTGTCGGGCACATTGTAACTCCAGATATTTTGGATGGTAAAATCTTCTTTTTTTACACCAGCCTTTGTTGCCGAGTCAAACAAATCTTTTTCTAATTTGTCAATCGCCGCTTTTTTCTTGGTGTTGCCATTTTCATAAAACTCTTTTAGGGTAACATCGATATATATGATATCTGGTGTTACTTCTTCTTCTGCACGGCCTACCGTGGATACAAATTCTTTATTAACCATTTGTTGCGCGTTTACCTGAGTCATCAAACCTAAAAAGGCTAGTCCTAATAATATTTTTTTCATATTTCTTGTCTTAAAGTTTTATAATAATACGATTGCCATTATCGCTTTGCTACAAGATTGGAGCCAAAGTTTATGAAAAAGTTTAACGGATAAAAAAAATAAAAAGGTTAAGATTTTTGATTTTATTTCTATACCTTTAGGGAAATTAATAATATAGTGCCATGCAAGAAGGTAAAGTAAAATTCTTTAATGAAACCAAAGGTTTCGGTTTCATCATTCCTAACTCAGGCGAGAGCGAAATTTTTGTTCACGTTTCTGGATTAGTAGACAAAGTTCGTGAGAATGACAATGTATCTTACGAAGTTGAACAAGGCCGTAAAGGTCTTAATGCGGTAAATGTAAGAGTTATCTAATTAGATTGAAGATATATTTATTGTGAAAAAGCCTATGCGAACAGCATGGGCTTTTTTATTTTAAAACGAGAGGAGGGCGCCTGTGTGGATTCACTTGCTAAAATAATTTGGACTGATAATTGTAATAGCTTATTTAAAAATATTCAGTGAAGATGAAACGAATTTTAGTATTGGGATTGTCCATTGTTGTTGCTATTTCCATGTCGGCATGTTATTCAACACACCATCATCATAATCATGGTCGTGGACCCAAAAAGATGCCTCCTGGACAGGCTAAAAAATATTACGGTGAGCAGTCCGCTCGTGATTTTGCTCCCGGACAGCAGAAGAAAAAACACAGACATTAGTTTTTTGTATAATCGATCTATGCGAGAGTGTATGATTGCATATGGAAATTTCCTTTGCATTATCATCGACTGGTATAAAGAGGACGCAAAAAATAGCATAAAAAAAGCTTTCACAAATCTTGTGAAAGCTTTTTTTATATGGTTAGATCTATGCAAATGGATCTTTATCAGGTGCCGGCGGTAATGGATTTGATGGCTGCGAACTTCCAAATGGATCTTGTGGACGAGAAGAACCAAAAGGATCTTGGCTTTGGTTAAATGGATGATTCGTGCCATTCTCTATCGCTTTTGGATCTGGTCCATATTGATTTGAAGCTTTGTCGCCTTCTAAAACCAATAAATAAAGCAGATAAATCCATCCAATAAACGGAATCAATGCAACTAATATAAACCAGCCCGATTTATTGGTATCGTGTAATCTTCTTACTGTAACGGCTAGGCCCGGGATCAACAGGGCTAAACTTACTAGACCGGAGACATATGTAAATAAGCTCGCAATTTGCCCTAGTATTGCAAATACAGCACTAATGATAAGATTCGCGAGAAAAAACATCCAATATTCTTTTCGGCGGGCTCTCCCCTCAAAATTTGCGTAGTTGTCTCGGACAACTTTTAAAAAGGCTTCTTTAAGTTCCATATCTTTTAATACTTTTTTAGGTGAAAAATGATGTTAGTAAATCAAATGTTATTTCAATTTTGTTACAATAAATGTACCAATAATTTATCTGAGAGAACAATTATTATAAAAAGGTAAGTGTTTGGTGCAGCTACAGTTGCTGGGTTTGAGCAGGGGGATATATATTCATTTTGCGCTTCGGTCATCCGCTTTTTGGCATTTGACGGTCGAATGGAATTAGCTTTCGAACGGTAAAAGTTGTTCCTGTCTTACCTGAAAATCTCTTCGAGTATATAGAGCGATTTTATTTCTTTAAAATTTGTGCGATGGAGTCGATAGAAATCCAATACCTTTTCCAATAAGAACTGCCGGTCCGAGCTGGTCATTTTGATCCGGTCGCAATTTGAATACTCTGATTCGATTAAATTTCTGAAAATTGAGGTATGCGGTTCTTGCAATACCAGCGGATGTTCAGGAAGACTGTTGGAGAATGTGGCTTCATACAGATTAAAATAGGGAAGGGCCTGTTTTGATTCGGCAGGGTAGAAACCGAGAAAACGTGTCAGTTTGATTAAGAAGACGAGATGAAAATTGGCTAGATTTAAATGAGTTTCATCCAGCCAACGAATAGATTGGTGGATAAATTCAAAAAGGTAGCTGTCGTTTTCTTGTTCCTTCAGAATTTTATAGAGTATTTCATTCAGAAAAAGTGCGAGCGAGCTTTTGACAATATCATAAGGGATTTCTTGTAAAGCGGGGACTTGACGAGCTTCGGAAATCCGCTGCAGCGAACCATTGTCTTTGTGTGTGGCGACAATTTCCAATAAATGTAACGGTTGGAGAATGTTGGCCTTGATCTTCGCTTTGGGCTTCCTTGCACCAGCAATCAGGTAGGATTGCATACCAAATACTTCTGTATATATCTGGGCAACGAGACTGCTTTCCGAATAGTTGGTTGTTTTTAAGACTATACCTCTAGTTTTATTCAGCATCTCCTTCTTTTTCTTTTTTATGAGCTTCTTCACGCATCTCAATAATGGCATTTCGGTCTACTTTGCGAATCATCCGATAGATTAACGTAAGGAAGCCAATGCTAAATACGATGACCCCGGCAAGCATGGCGAGTTTATACCAATTAGAACGCTGTTCCATAAGGTAATATCCCAAGATGACCAGCAGAACACCGATGATTATTTCCCTTAGACCCTTGCGAAGATATTTGTTCATAAATGTGAATTGTTGAAAACTATTTTTCTTTACAAAGCAAATATAATACAATAAAATCCTTTATTTTTGCCATTACCATTCCTGTGAAGAACTATTTTTAAAAATAATTCCCATAATCTTGTTGCTTATCTAAAAAAAAATATAGATATTTGCAAACTCTTTGCAGAGAGTGCAAAGGATTAACATATTGTAATAAAGACAACAAAAAAATAATATCATGTCAAGAATTTGTGATTTAACAGGCAAAGCGGCGTTAACAGGAAATAACGTTTCTCACTCAAACGTTAAAACTAAACGTAAATTCTATCCAAATTTACAAACGAAACGTTTTTACATTCCAGAAGAAGATCGTTGGATTACGTTGAAAGTATCTACTTCTGCTATCAAGACTATCAACAAGAACGGGATTACAGCAGCGATCAATAAATTTATCGTTAAAGGGTCAATCTAATTGATTATCTCGCCTGTTACATTAAGATTATTCATGAATTTCAATCCTATAATAGGATTCAAAATAAAGTAAAACAATGGCTAAAAAAGGAAATAGAGTACAAGTTATCTTAGAATGTACTGAACACAAAGAAAGTGGTCTTCCGGGAATGTCTCGTTACATCACTACTAAAAACAAAAAGAACACAACTGAGCGTTTAGAGTTGAAAAAATTCAACCCAGTATTGAGAAAAGTTACTGTTCATAAAGAAATTAAGTAATTCACCCATCTTGGCACTTGCAATGAGGGCTGAGTAAAATATTAATATACCATGGCAAAGAAAGCAGTTGCATCGTTACAAAAAGGTGGCGGTAAAGAATTTACAAAGGTTATTATTACTACTAAATCTGCAAAAACTGGCGCATATACATTCAAAGAAGGTATGATTCACAATGATAAAGTGAAAGAGGCAGTTGCAGCAGCTCAAAAATAACTAGTAGTATTTTCCTTTTTTAAAGTTTTTCTTTAAAAAGAATTCGATAAAAATAGCCGTTTTGGTATCCTACCGAAAGGGCTTTTTTTGTTGAGGACATTTGTTTATATTTGAACATCAATTTTCACTACAACACTCCATGGGATTATTTGATTTCTTTAAGAAAAAACCACAAACGCAAGAAGAAGAACAGGCCTTAGATAGAGGACTGGAAAAAACAAAAGAAGGATTTCTTTCCAAAATAACAAAAGCAGTCGTCGGTAAGTCAACAGTCGATGATGACGTATTGGACAATTTGGAAGAGGTTTTGGTTACTTCTGATGTGGGGGTTACAACTACTTTAAAAATCATTGATCGCATACAAGCTCGCGTAGCCCGCGATAAATATGTCTCTACTTCCGAATTAAACAGTCTGCTGAAGGAAGAGATTCAAACCTTATTGGCAGAAAATAACAGTGCTGATTTCGAGAATTTCAATTACGGCGATCATAAACCCTATGTCATTATGGTTGTTGGTGTGAATGGTGTTGGTAAAACGACCACCATTGGCAAGCTCGCTCATCAGCTTAAACAAGCTGGAAGTAAAGTGGTGCTGGGCGCGGCAGATACCTTTCGCGCAGCGGCGGTTGATCAGCTTAAATTATGGGGAGAGCGTGTGGACGTACGTGTCGTTGCTCAGGCGATGGGTTCGGATCCCGCTTCAGTAGCCTATGATACTGTAAAATCGGCCGTAGCAAATGGAGAAGACGTATGTATTATTGATACCGCAGGTCGTTTGCACAATAAGGTCGGTCTGATGAATGAGCTGACCAAGATCAAGAATGTGATGCAAAAGGTTGTTCCTGGCGCACCACATGAAATTTTATTGGTTCTAGATGCTTCCACTGGACAAAATGCGATTGAACAATGTACGCAATTTACGCAGGCTACCGATGTGAATGCTTTGGCATTGACAAAGCTTGATGGAACTGCCAAAGGCGGTGTCGTAATTGGTATATCCGATCAATTTAAAATTCCGGTGAAATACATTGGTGTAGGCGAGAAAATTGGTGATCTTCAGTTGTTTAACAAAAAGGAATTTGTGGACTCCCTTTTTAAATAAAGTCCCCCTTCTAATCATATGAAGACAAAATACACGAAATCAGTCCCTTTGATCAATAAACCACGTGTGAATGTGGTGACCTTGGGCTGTTCGAAAAATATTCACGACAGTGAGGTGCTGATGGGCCAGTTGAAGGGCAATCAGATGGAAGTTGTCCACGAAGCCACAAATATTCAAGAGAATGATATTGTGGTAATTAATACCTGTGGATTTATTGATAATGCGAAACAGGAATCTATTGATGCTATTTTGCAGTATTCAGACTTAAAAGACCAGGGTAAAATCAATAAAGTGATCGTAACAGGTTGTCTTTCGGAGCGTTATAAGCCAGAATTGCAGTCTGAGATTCCCAATGTTGATGCTTATTTCGGCACAAATGATCTGCCGGATCTGTTGTCGTCTATAGGGGCTGATTATAGACATAAATTATTGGGCGAAAGGCTATTGACGACCCCTTCGCATTTTTCTTATTTTAAGATTGCTGAAGGTTGTAACCGCCCTTGTTCTTTTTGTGCAATTCCTTTGATGCGTGGCAAACACGTTTCTAAATCCATTGATGATCTTGTCAAAGAGGCTAAATATTTAGCGTCTAATGGGACAAAAGAATTGATTTTAATTGCACAGGATCTAACTTATTACGGTCTCGATATCTACGGAAAACGTAATCTTTCTGATCTGATGCGTCATTTGTCGGATGTCGATGGAATCGAATGGATTCGGCTTCAATATGCATACCCTTCTGGATTCCCAATGGATATTTTGGATGCAATGAACGAACGTTCGAATATCTGTAATTACTTGGATATGCCATTGCAGCATATTTCTGATCCAATGTTGAAGTCTATGCGAAGAGGCACAACGAAACAGAAACAGATCGATCTTGTCAAAGCGATACGTGATAAAGTTCCGGATATCGCACTGCGCACAACCCTTATTTGTGGATACCCAGGTGAAATGGAGCAAGATTTCCAGGAAATGCTGGAATGGGTGGAAGAAACACGTTTTGACCGATTGGGATGCTTTACCTATTCTCATGAAGAAAAAACGCATGCGCATTCATTGGAAGATGATGTGCCGCAAGAAATAAAAGAAGAGCGTGTAGAAGCGATTATGGAAGTGCAGCAAGGCATTTCATATGAAATCAATCAGTCAAAGGTTGGTAATACGTATAAAGTATTGGTTGATCGCGTTGACGGTGACTATTTTATTGGCCGTACAGAATACGATTCTCCCGAAGTTGACAATGAGGTATTGATTCCGGCTGCAGATTCTTATGCACGTATCGGTGATTTTGTTCAGGTTAAAATCGACCGCGCTGAAGATTTCGATTTATATGGCGAGATTGTAAGAAAATAAACGTAGCATTTATAAATGATAAAAAAAGACGGGGCTCCTTATAAAGGGAACCCCGTCTTTTTTTCTGAAGGTGTCTGATTTTATTTGCCAGAAAGAACCTTCTTTCGCTTCGATTGCTGTTGGTGTATGTGAAATCATGAAGGTTTGTATGCAATTGTCAGTAAAATGATATAATTTAAAAGCAGGGCTAGCTTTTTGTGAAAATTCACTATTTTGCCAAGGCAAAAAAGCAATTTGTAACGTATATGCTCTTTAATAGTTATGGTGCCGTGGAAACCAGATTCGTGAAATCCGATGGTTTCATTGGGGTTCCACCGCTTTGGATTGATGATATTAAAGGAGGCTGCTAAGCCTGGATGGTCTAGCCTATCAAGCTGCTGGAGAGAATTTCGTTATACAATTAAGAATAGACAATGATTAATAATACTTGCAGATGAAAGCAACTTATATAGAATATAGTGAAACAAATAGTTTTTCTAAGACTTTATTGGCCTATCTGGCTCATGATGAAGCCTTAAAACCTTTTGTTGGAAACTGGCCCACTTGGGCCGGCTTTGAAAAGCAGGTAATTGAAAAGAAGCCTTTTGTTCACCGAAAAGTTCTTGTAGAGCGGCTTAAAAAGCAATATGCTGAACTGTTAGAAGATTCTCCGGCAGTTGCGGCTAATATAGAGCTGTTGCTGGACCAGAATTCCTATACGATAACCACGGGGCATCAGCTTAATATTTTTACGGGGCCTTTATATTTTATTTTCAAAATTATGACCGCTATACGGCTGTCTAAAGATTTACATGCCAAACACCCTGATAAAAATTTTATTCCCGTATATTGGATGGCAACCGAGGATCATGATTTTGAGGAAATCAACCATACAAAAGTTTTTGGAAAGAAAATTGGCTGGGATACTCCTGCTGTATCTGCTACAGGACGAATGGATACGGCGACAATTGTTGATGCGGTAAAGCAGTATACAAATATTTTAGGGATATCCGAAAATTCTGCTAGACTTACGCGTATTGTGGAAGAAGCGTATCTAAACCATGATCGACTGGCGGATGCAACGCGGTATATGGTCAATGAACTGTTTAAATCCTATGGTCTTGTGATCATCGATGCGGATGACAGAGAATTGAAAAATCTTTTCAAACCAATTATTAAGGAAGATATCTTAACTGAAAAAAGCTTTAAAGCAATAAAAGCGAGATCGGAGGAACTGGAAGCCAACGGTTTCTCTACGCAGGTGCATGCCAGGGAGATCAATTTTTTTTACTTGACAGACGAATTTAGAGAGCGTCTAGTGCTGACTGCTGACGGCCGATACGAAGTATTGCATCAGCATATTTATTTTACCAAAGCAGAGCTAGAGCAGGAGATTGAGCGTTATCCGGAGCGTTTCAGCCCTAATGTGGTAATGCGACCTATGTACCAGGAGATTATACTTCCGAATCTCGCATACATTGGAGGCGGAGCTGAGATGGTCTATTGGATGCAGTTGAAGTCCAACTTTGACCAATATCACATCGATTTTCCGATTTTGATACCGCGCAATTCTGCTATGATAACTGAGGATAACGTTGCAGCTAAGTTGTTTCGTGTTGATCTTACATTTAAGAGTATCTTCCGGCCGGCGGAGGTACTGAAAAAAGAATATGTTCGGCGTCATACGAAGGAGCGTCTGAATCTTAATGATGAATGGATGGAACTGAATGCTATTTTTGGTAAAATAAAGTTGCGAACACATAAGATAGATCCAAGTTTGGGGCCTAGCACTGAAGCCGTAAAAGCACGGTTAAAGAAAGCAATCAATAATTTGGAGAAAAAGCTGATGAAAGCCGAAAAGCGGAACCATCAGCATGCTTTAACGGATATTGATAATGTAAAGGAAAAGCTCTTTCCTGGTGGAGGGCTGCAGGAGCGCTCTGAAAATTTCGCTTTACTTTATGTCAAATATGGTGATAGCCTCTTTAGGGATCTTTACAAGTACTTTAATCCATTGGATTTTAAGTTTACGATTTTATATTAGAAAGTCAGCTTCGGCTGACTTTTTTTTGTGATGTTATTCGCCAGAAAGAGTCTTCAGTTCTCTTCATTTCTGTTGGTATCCGCGAGTCATGCAGGTTTTTTGCAGATGTCGGTCTATTTCTATCTCTATTTAAAATGCTTTTGCCGCATGTGTCGATATTGCATTATTTTTTCAAAAGCGGTTTCATTTTATTTATATATATGTTGAAGTGCTTTGTTTATAATTTCATAATATTTCGTTTAGCTCCTGTTAACAGTTTCGATGTAGTTTTGCTTTCATTATCACAACCAACAACTAAATGAAAGAATTTCTACTTACAACGTGTGCCATTGCACTTGGAACAGGTTTGTACGCCCAAACGACCCAAGCGGGTTTTTCCGGAAAGGTGACGGACGAGAATAACAAAGGAGTTCATGGAGCTTCAATCGAAGTGCGTAATGAATCGACCGGTTTCACAACGAAGACCTCAACCAATGCAAATGGTGATTTCAACTTTAAGGAGTTGCCTTTAGGCGGTCCATATACAGTCAAAGTAACTTATATAGGTTATGGCGAGCAAGTTCGTTCTGGATTTAATTTAAATCAGGGTGATATTGTACGCTTGACTATCCCTATTCAAAACACGTCAAATGTTTTGGAGACGGTTGAATTGATCGGGGTAAGTACGCTAAAGAATAAAATTGAAAATCTAGGTGCTGCAACAGCAGTTACGGCAAAGGATATCGCGAAGTTGCCTGTAAACGGTCGGAATTTTACTTCGTTAATGGATCTTTCCCCTTTAAGTAAAGGAGATAATATTGGCGGTCAGTTGGGCTCCTCTACCAATTTTACCATCGATGGTATGAATGCCAAAAATCCGACTTCTGCAGGTTCGACAACCAGCCGTAGCGGTGCTCCTTTTTCTATTTCGATAGAAGCAGTTCGTGAATTTAAGGTGGTCACCAATCAGTATGATGTGACTTACGGAAGAGCGGGGGGAGGAACAGTCAGTGCGGTGACCAAACAAGGAACAAATCAAACGCACGGAAGCGCTTGGCTTTATTCAAGGGCGGATTGGTTGTCCAGTCCGTACGATATCAGAGGTAACAAACGAAGCAATGATTTCTCTACTTATCAATATGGATTTACATTAGGGGGGCCAATTATCAAAGATAAATTACATTATTTTGTGGCCTGGGATCATCAACGCGATGCCCGCCCGCTGATTATTGCGGATATTAATTCGCCAGCAGATGAAAAGCGTTTCAATGTAACACAGTCGACTTTGGACGAATATATCCGTATTGGACGTGAAAAATATGGATTGAGCAACGATAGACAGTATGGTTCTTTCGATAAGAAGCGGAATTCTGATGCTGTATTTGGCCGTATAGACTGGCAAATTAACGAGAAGAACTTATTGACGATCCGTGACAACTTTACCAGTGATCTTAATAAGCTTGGTCTAGAAGACAATACTGCTATCAATTTATATGAATCATATGGAAATGACAAGAATATTGATAACAGCTTTTTAGCAACTTTACGTACTTCCATTTCCCCAAAACTAACCAATGAACTGAAATTGCAGCATCTCTATACTTTTCAAAAAAGTAGTCCCGGAGACATGTTGCCTAGTCAAAATATTCCGCGTGCTATCGTAGAAAATGTGGTGTCGTCCATTGATGGAAGTAACTTATCAACCAATATTCAATTAGGAGGACATCGTTTTGCACAAGAATCCTTTAAGAATAATGTCGTACAGTTGGTTAACAACCTGTATTATAGCACAGATAACATCAATTATACTTTTGGTGTGGATTTGATGTATACACATGCAAATTCGATTTATGGAAGTGAAGTCAATGGGCGTTTTCATTTTAGGGACGATGCGACCAATACGGCATTACAAAATTTTGCAAACTTAAAACCTTACGCGTTCTATCGGGAAGTCCCATTGGTGGCAGATCCAACTGTTATCGGCAAAATATTTAATGCAGGTGCTTATGGACAGTTGCAGACAAAATTGGCGAAGGGCTTGGATTTGGTTGCGGGATTACGATTGGATTATGGACATTATCCAACCTCTCCTCTGAATGAAGAATTGCTGAAAGAAGTCGGGGTGCGTACAGATCATAAATTGAAATCTTTTGTTGTACAGCCTCGTTTCCAAATGACTTGGGATGTGAATGAAGAACGGAAGGATTTTTTCCGCGTGGGAGCAGGTATTTTTGCGTCTGATATCAATAATTATATGACCATCAATAACCTGACTTTTGATGGTAAACATTTTGCAACGGTAGATGTTCGTGGCAATGATGTACCTACACCTAATTTTGTGGGATATAGAAAAGATCCGTCTACAACACCGACCTTGGCACAGTTTCAAGTGCCAACGATTAATACCTATGGCGCAGACGCTAAAATACCAGTGGTGTACAAGGCCAACGTATCTTACACACATTTCTTTACTGAAAAATTGAAAGCAAGTCTTTCGGGGTATATGAATTTAGGGCGCAACAACTACATGTATGTTGATCGTAATATGGTTCAGGATCCGTTCTTCAGATTGGCGAATGAAGATAATCGCGGCGTATTTGTACCGGCCACAGCTATTGTCAATGGTGTTCCAGATTGGAAACAGGGAAGGATTTCCAATAAGTTTGGCCGTGTCTTAGAATTAAACTCTGAGGGCAAAGTGAATCAATTTGCAGTTGTGCTGGATGCGAGTTATCAATACTACAAAGATGGTTCAATTTCTGTAAGTTACACGTGGAACGATGCGAAGGATAACACATCTTACAATGGAAATGTAGCCAATACAGCAACTTTATCACTTGCTGTGAAGGATGATCCAAGAGATTTGAGCAAGATGAGTTATTCGAATAACCAATTCCGCAATAAAATCGTTATTTATGGTACGCTACCCACATTTTATGGTGTCAGTGTAGGTGTTCGCTATTCAGGAATTGGCGGCACACGTTATAGCTTACTGGCGGGAGGTAACATTAATGGAGACTTTGTGTCTAATTCGAACGATTTAGCCTTTATTTTTGATCCCAATAGTGCCAGCACACCGAAAGCCCTGGCAGATGCGATGAATGCCTTGCTGGCGAATGGCGAAGCTAGTCAGAGTCTGAAAGATTATATCAAAAAGTATGAAGGTAAGATGGCGGAACGTAATGGCGGGATCAACAGTTTTTACGGTTTGATTGATTTAAGAATAGCGAAGAAATTTAACCTGTATAAAACACATGCTTTGGAACTTTCTGCCGACGTCTTCAATGTGGCCAATCTCTTTAAGAAAACTTGGGGAGTCAATGAATCTTTAGGTAATCAATCATTGTATGCGGTATCAAAAACAGCAGCAGCAAATGGAAATCCCGAAATCCCGGCATTTGACCCTGTTAAACAACAGTTTAATTATCGATTGAACAATTCTGGTATCGTATCGCCTTCGGGTAACCCATACCAATTTCAATTGGGATTAAGATATTCGTTCTAATCGCGTAAACGGTAGAAAAGACCCTTTTCATGCCGAAGCCCCCAAAAGCAATAGTTTTGGGGGCTTCGTTTTTTGCAGTCATTAGATCCTAGCTTAAAAGGTCTACATGCAATAGTGCTTGTAGACTGATCTATTGATCGCTAAGCAAGAACTTTTTCTTTTGGAAGAAAGACTTCAGCCATCATATGGCGAACACTTCCGCCGCCACAGGTCTCAATGACATGAAGATCCTGATGAATGATTTTGCCGTGCTTTTCTAATTGAGCTGTTTGGTATAATGTGAGGGAGGATAAGGCCTGATTGCTCAGTACGATAAACCGATTCCCATATTTATTTCTTACCTGTAAACAGTTTGCCGCGAAAGATTCGAGTTGGTTTTCATTGATTTCAATGATCTCTTTGCCTGTATCTTTTAGGCTCTTTAGCAGGGCTTCAAGTTCCTGCTGGTTGTCGATTGCCTGTGGGCATAGGATGGCAAAATCTTCACCTACCGCTAGAACTACGTTAGTGTGGTAGATAGGTCTTCGTTCTCCATTGACCGTTTGGAAGGCGTGAAATACAACAGGTGTATAGTTTTCGGTCCGGCAATATTCATCAAGCATATCCCGGTCTGCCCGCTCAGATAAGGCGCAATAGGCTATGCGGTGGGCACGGTCGAGGACCAATGCGCCGGTTCCTTCCAGATATTGTTTGTTGTTTTCGGCCTCACTTAGATCCTTGGTTAGTTTTACATAATAACCGTTCCGTTTTAATGGACCTTCAAAATCCAATAAATGTTCCTTTCGGCGATTGGGAGCAAACATAGGATAGAAAATTATTTTTCCATCCTGATGAAAGGAGACAATATTATTGGGGAAAATACTGTCGGGACTTTCTGATTTCTCGTCGTCTTGAATGACGGTCACCAAAATTCCATGTGACTTCAGCTCATTCACTAGCGCGTCGAACTCGCTTTGGGCTTCTTTGTTGACTTCTTCAACACTGAGATTTGCAATGTCCCTTTGGAAGAAATTGTTGACCGCTGTCTGTTCATTTTTACGGAAGACAGAGGGCCTTACTAAAAGAACGCTGTCTGTTACCTGTTTTCTCATGATTTATAATCGTTACTTCGCTGTTTTATATTAGTTAAAAAAGAAATGATATTCGTTTGTTGCGATAATTTACATTTGTCAAAATAGACGCTTCCTTAGCTGGGTAACCTTTTCTTTTTCCAGATTTGTAATAACGGAATATTTCCGAGATATCAGGAATCTTTATCAAAAAGTGTACATACGTAGCTCGAAGTCGCTTTACAATTGGTACATATACTAATTTATTGAAAAATCATGGTCATTACAAAAAAGAATAGGAATATAAATAAAGAAACGGATAGGGTAAGTGGCAGTTAATAGGGTGTTTTTTTTAAATAGTAGCAAGTGAATGTTTTATTATTTGTTATATTGATAATGAACAATCGTTATGTTTGTGTTTATTCTAAATTTGATTTGATAAAGACAATCGATTGCATTTCGATAGCTGAGTAAAACTGACTTTTTATACACTTTTTTGCTTCGTTTTCAGTCATTTATTTTGCTATCTTTGCTCATCCAAAAAACGACTGTTTATAAGAGAGTTAATTGCCTAATTATTATGTCGCTAACTATCTATAAGCGTTAACTTTTTGCACACATGAGCAATATACACTTCCAAGAAAAATTCGAAAGTCGCCACAATGGCCCAAGTCCAGTTGAAGCGAATGAAATGTTGGCTAAATTAGGCGTTTCGTCAATTGACCAACTTATTGACCAAACGGTCCCTTCTCAAATTCGTGCTCCAAAACCTTTAAATCTTCCTAAAGCATTGTCTGAGGTTGCCTATTTAAAGCGTATTGCTGAGATCGCTGAGAAAAATAAAGTTTTTAAATCTTTTATTGGTCAAGGTTACTACGACGTAATCCTTCCGGGTGTAATTCAACGCAATGTATTTGAAAACCCAGGATGGTATACACAGTATACTCCTTATCAGGCGGAGATCGCACAGGGTAGGTTACAAGCATTATTGAACTTCCAGACTGTAATTTGCGATTTTACAGGTTTAGAAATTGCAAATGCTTCTTTGTTGGATGAGGCTACAGCCGCTGCTGAGGCGATGTTTATGCTTTATTCAGCACGTAAAAATAAGGATGCAAATGTATTCTTGGTGTCGGAAAATACCTATAAGCAGACGATCGACGTATTGAAAACCCGTGCTTTGTCTTTCGGTATCGAATTAAAAATTACAGCTATTGCTGAATCAGAATTAACAGACGATGTATTTGCGGCATTTGTCCAATATCCGTCGGCTGATGGTTCTATCGTCGATTATAAAGCATTTACAGCTACAGCTCACAGTAAGAATATTACCGTGTGTGCGGCGGCAGATTTGATGAGTTTGGCGTTATTGACGCCTCCAGGAGAATGGGGAGCTGATGTTGTCGTCGGTAACTCGCAACGTTTTGGCGTACCTATGGGCTTTGGCGGTCCTCACGCGGCATATTTTGCTACACGTGATAGCTTTAAACGTAATATCCCAGGCCGTATCATTGGTGTTACTTCCGATTCAAATGGCAAATATGCGTTACGTATGGCTTTGCAGACTCGTGAACAACATATCCGCCGTGATAAAGCATCTTCAAATATTTGTACTGCACAGGCTCTTTTAGCTATTATGGCTTCTTTCTATGCCGTTTACCACGGACCAGAAGGAATCAAAAATATTGCATCACGTATCAATGCCTTGGCTAACTTGTTAGATCAAGCATTACAGTCATTGGGTTATACGCAGTTAAATGCGGCTTATTTTGACACTTTGCGTGTAGACTTAGGCGCGCATGCGGGTGCTTTGAAGTCTGAGGCGTTAAACAACGAATTAAATTTCTATTATAACGGTTCGCAAGTTTCAATCGCTATCGACGAAACAACGACATACGAGGATATTAAGACGATCGTTAAGGTATTTGCTAAAATTCAGGGTAAAACATTGAACGATGTGGATTTTGAAGCATTGGAAGAGAATTTAGGTTCTTCAATTCCAGCTGATTTAGCACGTACTTCTGCCTACCTAACACATCCAAACTTTAATAGCTATCACTCTGAACATGAGATGTTACGTTATATCAAATCTTTGGAAGCAAAAGACCTGTCACTTTGTCATTCTATGATTCCATTGGGCTCATGTACAATGAAATTGAATGCTACAGCTGAGATGGTGCCAGTTACTTGGGCGAGATTCGGGGGCTTACACCCATTTGCTCCTGCAGATCAAACTTCAGGATATATGCAAATGATTGGTGAGCTGAACGATTGGTTATCTGAAATTACAGGCTTTGCGAAGATGAGCTTCCAGCCAAACTCAGGCGCTCAAGGTGAGTATGCTGGTTTGATGGTTATCCGTGCGTATCATGAAAGCCGTGGTGATCATGGACGTAACATTTGTTTGATTCCTGCTTCTGCACATGGAACGAACCCTGCTTCAGCTTCGATGGCTGGACTAAAGGTTGTTGTTGTAAAATGTGATGAATTAGGAAATATCGATATTCCGGATTTAAGAGCAAAAGCGACAGAACATGCGGCTAACCTAAATTCTCTCATGGTGACCTATCCGTCTACACACGGTGTTTTTGAAGAGTCTATCATTGAGGTCTGTGAAATTATCCATGCAAATGGTGGTCAGGTGTATATGGACGGAGCGAATATGAATGCACAGGTCGGATTAACAAGCCCTGGTCATATTGGTGCTGACGTATGTCACTTGAATTTACATAAAACATTCTGTATTCCTCACGGTGGAGGAGGCCCTGGTATGGGACCTATCGGTGTTGCAAAACACTTGGTTCCTTTCTTGCCTAATCACGAAGTTGTTTCTACTTCAGGTGAAGAAGGTATCTCTGCTGTTTCAGCTGCTCCTTTTGGTTCAGCATCAATCTTACTTATTTCTCATGCTTACATTTCGATGATGGGTGGAGAAGGTCTGACAAATGCGACAAGAACAGCGATATTAAATGCAAACTATATTAAAGCCCGTTTGGAAAATGCATATCCAGTACTTTATTCGGGTACAAACGGACGTTGTGCACACGAAATGATCTTGGATTGCCGTGGATTCAAAAACTTTGGTATCGAGGTTGCAGACATTGCAAAACGCTTAATGGACTATGGTTTTCACGCGCCAACAGTTTCTTTCCCTGTTGCAGGAACATTAATGGTTGAACCAACTGAATCTGAGTCTAAAGCCGAGCTTGATCGTTTCTGTGATGCGTTAGTGGCTATCCGCGAAGAGATTGCTGCAGTTGAAGCAGGAGATGTGGATCAAGCAAACAATGTATTGAAACATGCCCCACACACAGCATCTGTAGTTACTGCTGATGAGTGGGATAGACCATATAGCCGCCAAACAGCTGCATATCCATTAGAATACGTAAGAGATCGTAAATTCTGGCCTTCAGTTGGCCGTGTGAACGATTCGCAAGGTGACCGTACCTTGATTTGTTCATGCCCTTCTATTGAAGAGTATGCCGAAGCATAATTCCGTTACGATATAACTGAAAAAGCCCCTATGGATAGTAGGGGCTTTTTTTTGGAGTTATCTGTCTAGATCAATTTAATCTTATAGATTTTTTACAAGTATTTAGTTTCATTGTTATCGATGTTAATATGGATTCGTGTGAGTAATGGGGTATCCATTTATTTTAAAACTTGCATCGTTTATATTATTTTTATCTTTCTAACGTTTTATCTAAAAATGATAATTATGAAAAGACAATTCAAAGTGTTGCCTATTCTTTTAGGTGTGGGTATTTTGGTCGCGAGTTGTGGTAACGGTAAATCTGGCGATGGGGCGGAAAGTGATAAAGAACAGGGCGCCGGAATCTCCGATGTAGTCAAGAGCGTATCCAATTTAGATAATCTAAACGATGGCGCTAAAAAATTGGAGGAATTACAAGCCAAATTGAAAGCTGAAAAACCACTGAGTTCGGATGAATTAAAAGCTTTTTTGCCTGAAAGCTTAGATGGCTTGAAAAGAACATCATATTCTGCTGGATCGGTATATGGGGCGGGGGTAATATCTGGGGAAGCAACCTATACGGCCGATCCCCAAAAGGATATCAAAGTCAGTGTCCTTGACGGTGCCGGAGAAACGGCTTCTGCCATTGTAGGTTTAGCGCAAATGGGATTTATGATGGATTCGGAGAAGATTACAGATAACGAAACCGAGAAAACGGGTGAGTTCGAAGGAAAACGAGCAAAAACAACCGACACGAAAGGAGTAGAAGGTTCTGTGTCAAAAAGTTCCGAAATCAGTTATCTGGAAAAAGACCGCTATCTGATTACCGTAAGAGGGAATGGATATAGTTTGGATGAATTGAAAGGATTTTTGGGTAAATTGAATGTCAGTGCATTAAAATAATATAAAGATAATTTACAGCATTTACACAGAAAGCTTACTTATAATAGAATAAAAGCCCAAGCACATGTTTGGGCTTCTTTGTATAAAATGTGAGCTGTAAATCCATATTCGCCCTCGGATGGTGCTTGAGGAAAGAGGCGGAACCGATTAAATTTGCTTTTGTTGGCAAATTTGCCTTAGTTTGCGTTGAAACATTTCGTTATGAAAATAGTAAAACTATCAATCAATCTTTTTGTCGCGACAGCATTGCTTGCGTCCTGTGCGGGAGGAAAGTATGCGAAAACTGAAAAGGTATATAAGAAACAGGCAAAAGAGTTCTCAAAACTGTATAAACAATCGCCCGTTACAGGTCAATTGGAAAAAGTGAACGTCAAAGATCAACAATGGATTGCGTCGATTAATTTTGGAATACGTAAACCCAATTTTGTCGTTATTCACCATACAGCGCAAGATTCTCTGGGTCAGACAATTCGCACCTTTCATTCTGCGAAAGCAGGTGTAAGTTCCCATTATGTGGTCGGTAGAGATGGAAAAGTAGTTCAGATGGTGAATGACCTTTATCGTGCACATCATGCAGGTCTGGGAAAATGGGGAAATGATACTGATCTGAATTCCTCTTCTATTGGTATTGAATTGGACAATAATGGCACCACCGATCCGTGGACGGATGTGCAGATAGATGCCTTAATGCAACTGCTGACGTATTTAAAAAATACCTATAAAATACCTCAGGCAAATTTCATCGGGCATATGGATCTGGCGCCAACCCGAAAAAATGATCCATCACGTTTTCCCTGGAAGAAATTAGCTGATCAAGGATTTGGTTTTTGGTATGATGATTATTTAGAAACCCCGCCAGCGGACTTTAATCCAAAAATGGCATTACGTATTATAGGCTATGATGTAAGCAATCTAGACGCGGCAATAAAAGCATTTAAGATTCACTATATTCAACAGGATGTCAATACGGCATTCCTGGGCGAAAATGACCTCAAGGTTTTATATTCCATCTATAAGAAATTCTTATAATGGCCAGCTAGGTTGAAGGACATGAAAAAGAGCCTGCTTCTTGAAAAGCAGGCTCTTTTTTTTACCGGTTACGGTTATTATAATTTGTCTTTATAGTCACTAAAGTATGTGTCAAAAGTGCGTTGATAGATCATTTTGAACCAAGGGGTGAATTGCTCTGGTGAACGTTTTATTTCATCTTGAATTTCCTGTTGACCCTTGTATATTGTTGCAGCAACCTCTTCTGGATTAATTTCCGGAGTTCCATTAAATTTTCCAATGAATACATAATCGAACTCATGTTCTGTAAGTCCGTTGTCAAATGAGGCTTTATAGACAAATGAGAAAGCTTCATGGAGATCAGTTGATGCAATCCCCAGCTCTTCCATTAAGCGCCTTTTGGCGGCTTCTACATTACTTTCTCCCAATCGTTGATGGGAGCAGCAGCTATTGGTCCAAAGTCCTCCGCAGTGGTATTTACTCCATGCTCTTTGCTGTAGGAGTAATTCATCTCGGTCATTGAACAAAAATACACTAAAAGCACGATGCAATAGACCCTTTTCATGGGCTTCATATTTCTCCATGCTACCGATCATTGTATCGTTGTCGTCCACCAGTATTACATTTTCTTGCTTCATAAGGCCTAAAAATAAATATAGCCCAATTTAATGAAATCGGGCTATATAATGAATTAAAATTTTGGAGATAATCTGCTTATACGGTTTTTACAAATTTCTCGTCGTAATTTTCAATATCTATGATATAGCCGTTTTTAATTAAGAACTCAAAAAGCGGTTTGGCTTCTTCAGAAACAGGCATATTATGGGTTGTGATAATCTTATTTTCTTTTTTCAGTAGATAAGGATAGGCGTAAAGCTTCACATTTTTATTGAACATTCCCGAGATATAGGAAAGGAGCTCATTGGTGTATAGTTCCTTATTATAATTATCCGAATTGAAAATGTTCTTTAAATTGTAAACGTTTGTTGCAATACCGATATTCTTCGGCTTAAAGTTGCTTATAAATTCTGCTAAATGATTATTTCTTCTAAAGTTGCTGACGATAATATTATTGCCTGTGGCACAGAGTTCATCTGCTCTAGAGGCAAACTCCTGAAGATCCTCAGCGGTAATTTCATGGGTATCCTCCAGAACATTTCCCATTAAGACCTCAATCAATACGATGGTATCAGCATCTGTCGCGCCCGTATTTTTCTTGAATTGTTCAACGGCAAGATTGAATAGGTCAAAGTTCGGAAGGGATTTCTGACGATATTTGGTACGTAGCAGAATGATATTCTTTTTGTATAAATAATCCTTGATTTGGACCGCTTTGCCATCAGGTTGGAATAGTGCGGCTTTAGCAAATCCTTTTGCAATCAGGTATAAATTGATCAGACGTTGGTTGACGTTTTCAAACAAAGGACCGTTTAGCTTAATCAGGTCAATTTCTACAGATCCAACGGAAAGGTTGTCGACCAACGATTCGATCATCGTTTGTACATTGTCCGCATAATAATAAGCCGCAAATAGTAAGTTTACACCAATGATACCCAACACCTTTTGCTGCAATTGATTGTCACTATCTAGCAGTCTTATGTGAACAATAATATCATTTGTAGGACCTCCGACTTCATGCTGGAAGCGAAGTCCGATCCAGCCGTGCGGTTCATTTGTCTTGGTGAAATTAAGAGTTGTTACCGTATCTGCAAAGGCAAAGAATTTTTTGTTGCAATATTTGTCACCATGAAGCCGCTGGGTAAGGAGATCGAATTCATGGGAGAGCATTTTCTTTAGACGTGTTCTGCTGACATAACGACCATCTGCTTCTTCGCCATAAATTGCGTCACTGAAGGCCATGTCGTACGCGGACATTGTTTTAGCAATTGTGCCTGATGCAGCTCCTGCGTTGAAAAAGTTACGTGCGACTTCCTGTCCAGCACCGATCTCTGCAAAGGTCCCATAAATCTCTGGGTTTAGATTTATTTTCAGGGCCTTTCGCTTGGTTTCAAAAATTTCTCTTGCCATGATGCAAAGGTACAAAAATCAAAAGGCTAGTGAAAATTAAAAGTATGAATGAAAAAAACAGAATAAAATTAGGCTTGTTTTATAACAAGCCTAATTTGTTGAAAGCATAGAAGAGCGCACTGGCGTGTAGAGCCTGACTAAATTTGTTGTCCAGCAACATGCTTTTTGCTTCTTCAAGCGGGATCAGATAAACATCGATTTCTTCGTGTTCATCCAATGACTGTTCCTGAACTTTTCTACCTCCAGTCATGAGATATGTATAGGTGATATTGCCACTTGTTGCCGGATTGGCATAAAGTGAGGCAATCTCTTCGATCTGTTCAAATTGATAGCCTGTTTCTTCGAGCATTTCACGCACGGCAGCATGTTTGGGATCTTCTCCGGGCTCTGTTGTCCCTGCGGGAATTTCCAGTGAAATAATGCCCGCCCCATGACGGTATTGTTTAATGACCAAAAGCTCGTTATGTTCAGTAATCCCAACCATATTTACCCAGTCTGGGTATTCGAGTACGTAATAATGGTCATTGATCCGTCCATCTGGAAGTTCACAAGTATCTCTGCGCAGTGTAGCCCAAGGCTCTTTACAGATATATGCTGAGGATAAGAGTTTCCACTTTTCCATTAGCCTACAATGTCTTTCATCATGCGATCCACCTTCGCTTCCAGAACATTTTGCAAATCGAGATAATCGGCGGTATTCTTCAAGCTTTCTTTTACTGAACAGTAAAATTTGATCTTGGGTTCCGTTCCCGAAGGCCTAGCGGAAATCACATCGCCATCGACTGTTATAAATTGTAAAACATCGGATTTAGGCAGGGAGATCGCTTTTCGCTCTCCTGTACTCATATCTGTTGTCTGTGAAAACTGATAATCCCGTATTTCGCGGACTTTTATTCCACCGAGGGAAGTCGGTAGATTGAGACGTAAGCCGGCCATCATCGCCTGAATTTCTTCGGCCCCTGCTTTTCCTTTTTTTGTCAAAGAGATCAGTTTTTCCTGGTAACAACCGAATTCTTTATAGATATCCAATAGGACTTCGTAGACAGTTTTTCCTTTTGATTTGAAGTATGCGGTCATTTCGGCTAGGAAAGCACAGGAATTCGGCGCATCTTTGTCCCGTACGAGATCTCCGACCAAGAAACCATAACTTTCCTCACCGCCAACCAGATATTGTGCAGAATCGCCTAAATTGGTGATCAATTCACCAATATATTTGAACCCGGTAAGCGTTTCATAGTGTTTTACGCCATAGTGGTCTGCGATATCAGCTTGCAAGTTGCTGGTCACGATAGTCTTTACAATATAAGGGTTTGCTCCCAGTTGTTTTAAGTCGCTTTTTGCACTGAGGACGTAGTATACCAATAAACTACCGATCTGATTGCCATTGAGCAGCTGAAACTGTCCCTTATTATTTTTTACGGCAATTCCTACACGATCGGCATCTGGATCTGTCGCTAATACAAGATCGGCATCGATTTCCTCTCCTTTTTTCTTGGCGAGGGCCATGGCATCTTCCTCTTCGGGATTTGGATAGATTACCGTTGGAAAGTTGCCATCTGGGGTAGCCTGTTCGGCGACAACTGACACATTTTCAAATCCCCAAGCAGCCAGCATTTTAGGGACGATTGTAATTCCGGTACCATGTATCGGAGAAAAAACGATCTTTAAATCTTTTTGTGCCAATACAGCTTCTGGGTGAATACTCAACGTTTTATTGGCATCGATGTAGATCTGATCGATTTCATTCCCTACAGGAAGGATATTTTGTGCATTCCCCTCAAATTTAATGTCGCTAACCGACGTGATTGCGTTCACTTCATCGATGACATTTTTATCATGTGGAGCAGTCAGCTGGCAGCCGTCGTTCCAATAAGCTTTATAACCATTGTATTCCTTTGGATTATGTGAGGCTGTTAGCATAACGCCGCTTTGGCAACCGAAATGGCGAATGGCAAACGATAGCACGGGGGTAGGCCGCAATTCATTGAAGAGATGAACTTTAATTCCGTTGGCGGCAAACACTTTGGCTACGAGCTGACCAAAAGCCTGTGAATTATTACGGCTATCATAAGATACAGCTACTTTAATTTCCTGATCCGGAAACTGTTTCTTTAGATAGTTTGATAAGCCTTGAGTTGCTTTACCGATCGTATATTTATTCATCCGATTGGAGCCAACTCCCATAATGCCTCTTAAGCCGCCGGTTCCAAATTCAAGATCTCTGTAAAAAGAGTCTGTCAATTCTGTCACCTCATTATTATCGATTAAATCCTGAACCGCTTTCCGGGTTCCTTCATCATAACTTGGAGTTAACCAATCTTCGATTTTCTTTTGTATGTCTTTATCTAAATTTTCCATTATCTAAGTTTGGCTAAAATGTAAAATTATGCGTCACAACCGCCATAGGCGCGGTCTATGACTGTAATATACCATTTTTCTCCTTCTTTTGTGACATGAAACACAAATGGTTCTTCACTCTCATTGGAGGTCATGATGGCTCTGTAGCTTTTGGCTTCTAAATTTCTTAGCTGCTGAAGCTCTGTGTTGCTGATTTTGGCATCAAGAATTTCATTCATGAACTTTGCGGTTTGCGAAAGTTCATTTGGGCGGGATTTTTTATCGTAATAGAATCCGAGTTTATCCCATTTCATGGTACCGCAATCAAAAATAGGCAGTTTTCCTGACTTTAACGGTCCCTTGTACGTGAGCTTTTCATAAGAGTGATATTCAGGTATAGGTTTAGAAAAATTAAAACTATTTTGATGTACATAAGAGTCTAGTGCTCCGGGACGATAGATGATATAGATTCCTAATTTGGGATGTATATAGTTATTGATTGTTTTACTATCCTGATCCGAATAGGCCTTAGCAAGTTTTTCCAGAACCTCTTCCAGCGTTTCGCTGTCTTCTTTCTTTACCGTCTTTTCAATGGTGTCACGTTTGCTTACAGTGTCTGCGGGAATGGAATCCTGAAGAATCTTTACCGCCTTATCTTCTTTTTTGTTATTTCTGCAGGAGATAGTGCTTACTGTGAGACAAATAAGAATAAAGAAAAAGAGATTTCTCATGATACTTTTGTTTTAAATTACTTCTTTGAGGTCAAATTCTCAATGATTGATTTTAAAATAGAGCGTGTTGACGGAAGCCACCATTGTTCGAGGATGCGCTGGATTGTCTCTTCTCTATTCTCTCGCAATTTAAGGATTATTTCCTTTCGGAAGTTCAATTTCGACGTTTGCCAAGTTTTTTGATTAAACTGGGTGATCTGTTTTAGTTTTTTTGTTGCGGTGTTGAAAAGTACATTTGCGGGTACAATTTCATCTACAAGACCCTGTGTTTTCGCTTCTATCGGAGACAGCAGTTTTCCTTCAAGCAAATTCTGATAAGCATTTCTTTTACCGATCCAGAAAGCATAGAGCTGAAATATACTTTCGGGTACAATAAGTCCAACGGGAATTTCATTCAGGCCAATTACAAAATTCCCTTCAGCCATAATGCGGTAATCGCAGCAGAGGGCTAATACACATCCTCCTGCGGGGCTATGGCCCGATATGGCTGCAATTAATGGTTTTGGGAAAGCCGCGAGCAAAGAGGTTGCCTCTAAGAATAAATTCCAGAATTCCCTGATTTGTTCTTCATCGTATTGGAACAAAGTGATGAGATCAAGTCCCGCACTAAAGAAGTTCTCCTTGCCGATCAAGATGGCTCCATGAATAGTCTCATTTTGCTGGGAAGATTCCAAGATACTGATAAGCTCTTTCAATAATTGAGTATCGATGGCGTTTGACTTTCCTCTATCGAGGAAAATACTTAAAATATGATCCTCTATTTTAGTGTTTATATGCTCCATAACATTGTATTAAAGTATAACGATTTGTTTATGCTGCTATTGTGGTTTTACTTCTATTAAATATTCAAGATGGGCAATTCTGCCATCCATGCTTATTCCTTCAACAATCACTTTATAGTTGCCGGGTTCGTCCGATGTAAAGAATTCAAAATTTGTTTTTCCATCTTTGGGTGTGATCAGATTCGGTTCCCATGCGATTGTTGTCCTGAGGTCCCGTCGAAGTTCTTTTTCGTTTGTGGCATCGTATTGCGGCTTAAAAAAAGTCCGGTTGACATATAAGCCTTTCGGTACAATTGTGACAATTCCGGTAGGCGTGTAAGATGATGAAAGCGCATCTCCCGATTTGCTGGTAATTACGATCACACCATTGCCGCCATACATGCCATAGATAGCTGTATTTCCTATACTACGCAAGACTTCCACACTCGCAATATCGGCAGTATTGATCATATCTATTTGTTCGGCTTCAATATACATTCCATCAAGAACAACTTGCATCGGACTGTTCATCGATCTTGTGCTATAAGGAATTCCATTTCGAAAAATAACACCATTTAGCCGCCCATTGAGGCATTGAGCAAATGTAGCACAGCCGGATAATTCATCCGCAGAGATAACTTGATCGGCATTTCCCGGACCATTGAGGTTTCTGGAGTTCTTGTCAGCTTTAGTTGTCCGTGCCCTATTGACCTGTACCTCTTCCAATCGAATGCTCTTCTGGATAATGCCAGCGGCTTCCAATTCGCCAAGAAATTGCTGGCTGTTTCTCAGCTGTGTCAATAGCTGGGTGTTGATGTCGTTAGCTAATAAAGGTTGGTCTTTACTTTTGTTTACCGGGGGAACTGAAGGGTCGTCAATAATAATATCAACTCTTTTTTTCTCTTTTGGACCATCGCCTGTAACGATAAACTTGACACTGTCAGCAAAAAAAAGCTCGTCAAATGCAAATCGACCATCATTATCGGTCAGTGTATCTATGCTCAGCAACATATTGCTCGTCGGTATTAGCGTTACTTTGGCCTTTGGAACAACCGCCTTTCGGGCCGTTTTCTTTACGGTTCCCGATACAGTAAGTCCCTTTTCTGGAAGGAACGACGTGGCTGGGGCATTTGTATAGCTCTTCCAGTCCAGCTTGCGCCAGCCCTGGATCAGCATGAGATTATCCAAATCGTTAACTTTGATATTGGTTAAATCCTCAAAGTAATAATTGGGGCGTTCAATAAAACCGCGAAGATCAGATTTTAGTAGTAGTTCTGAAACAATAGAAGAATAATAACGGTCTGTCGTCGTATCAACTTTGCTTAGATTGACAACTGATGCCGAGAGGGCTGCAACTTTTGACGTATCACGATCATCATAGCTCACGGTAAGGTTTGCTACCACTTTATCGCGGGTTGTGAAGCTGGGTTTGTTGAGTGCAATTGAAACGGGGAGTAAAGTTGATTCCGCATTATAGTTAAATACAAGCCGTTCCGCAATGGGTAGCATTTGCTCTGTTAAGATGGACAATTGTAAAACGCCAGAAGGAAGATTTTTTTTGGGGATATTGAATAAGATATCGGTCCCGTTTAACTTCTGTTTGGCGGCATGCAGGACAAGGCCGTTATATTGGGCAACTAAATAGATGTCTTTGCCGTTGACCAGATCATCAGTCGCGGAAATCTGTGCGGCAATTTTATCCTTTAAAGCTGAATTTACTGTGAGAACATACCCCGAGTTCGACACAGGAGGCAAAGAAGTGCTTGTTGAAGAACCGTCTTCAAAAAAGGCTGTGGCGATATATTTTTTTCCAGTCTGTAGTAGGAGTGGGATGCTCCCCATTCCCAATGAATTTGTTTCAAATTCTGCAATAGGTGTTTGGTTTTCCTCCACTACCGTTATTTTTGCCTTTTTTCCCAAGCCGGCAGGAGTGAGGATCTTGAAGCCTGTCTTGCATAAAATATTGTTGACCAGCTCCCCGCCTTCCGGAAAAATTTGAATGCTATTTTGGTTGTTTGGATTGGGGATAATAAAACTCTTTAAGATGCGTCTTTTGTCGAGGGAAAGAAATTGCAAAGACAGGACTCCTCCCTTGAAGTCATCTTTCAGTTCAAGGGACACTGTTCCATTGTCATTTGATTTTAATCGCCCCGATTTTTCTTTGTTATTATCCTGTTGTAAGGTATAACTTATGCTGCTATTGATTAGCGGCGCTCCTTGAATGGTTTTTAAGTTGATCTGGAAGATATTTTCAGTTCCGCTTTTAATAAGACTGCTTTTCGTCATTACATTATCCGATCTACCATTTGTGACGGGAATCACACGTTCATAGAAATTGGATATAGAGTCATTCTGCATCCATCTGGTAAATGATCTAATCCGGTAGGTGCCTTCTTCCAGCGTATCTGGTAAGTTGATATCCCCTATGCCGAGCCCGATTGTGATCGGAACTTTGATGCTTTTAATGATTTTATTCGTGGATGAGATCAATTCTACATTGGCAATTTTACTGATATTACTCAAATAATTAAAGGGAGCTGTGGTACAGTATAATTTAAACCAGACAGTTTCTCCGGCTGAATAGTCATTTTTATCCAAATGAAGATAGATTTTTTCCTTTATGTGCTGTTCATGGTAGGTTTCTAGCTTTGTTAGCGTTTGATCAATTTGGGCTGACGCCAAAAAGGAGAATAGGAGGCAGTTTATTAACAGCAGTATTTTAGCGTACATATGACTAATGTTTTATGAAAATTAGAAAATATTTTTCCTTTAATCAATTTATAAATCAAAATATTAGTCTCATTTTAAACGATCTTTTACCTTGAAATTAGCATAAAAAAAATATCTTTGTGTTATGAATATCCTAATAATCGGTTCCGGAGGCCGTGAATCAGCCTTCGCCTATAAGTTGTCGAAAAGCCCACGTTTAGATCAATTATTTATTGCCCCAGGAAATGCTGGAACGGGTGTATATGGTCAGAATGTCAATATTAAAGTGACTGACTTTGCTGCTATTGCCACGTTCGTTTTGGAAAATAACGTGCAAATGGTGCTGGTTGGTCCAGAGGAACCTTTGGTAAAAGGTATTCATGATTACTTCTTAAATCGGGAAGATTTAAAGCATATCCCTGTAATAGGGCCACAACAAGAGGGCGCTCAATTGGAGGGTTCAAAAGATTTTTCAAAGCAATTTATGGATCGCCATGGCGTGCCTACAGCTGCATCGAGATCGTTCGATGTGAGCTCTCTAGAAGATGGATTGGCTTACCTTGAAACCCAAAAATTGCCGATCGTGCTTAAAGCCGATGGTTTAGCTGCAGGTAAAGGGGTATTGATCTGCGAGACATTGGAGGATGCCAAGACTGAGCTAAAGGCGATGATCGCAGATTCCAAATTTGGAGAAGCAAGCCGGGTTGTGGTTGTTGAAGAATTTTTAAAAGGAATTGAATTATCCGTTTTTGTTTTGACCGATGGCAATTCATATAAAGTACTTCCTTCTGCCAAAGATTACAAACGCATCGGAGAGGGCGATACAGGGCTCAATACGGGCGGTATGGGATCGATATCTCCAGTGCCTTTTGCTGACGAGACTTTTTTGAATAAAGTAGAAGAGCGTATTATCCGACCAACGGTTGAAGGGTTGAAAAAGGATGGCATCCCGTACAAAGGATTTATTTTTATAGGATTGATGAATGTAGAAGGCGAGCCTTATGTCATCGAGTATAATGTGCGTATGGGGGATCCGGAGACTGAGTCTGTATTGCCACGAATTGAATCGGATTTATTGGATTTACTGGAGGGTGTGGCTCAGGGTAATTTGGATCAACGTTCGTATACGGTATCTTCCAAGACAGCTGTTACTGTCATGTTGGTTGCTGGAGGTTATCCTGGAGATTATGAATCTGAAAAAGAGATCGCCAATATTGAAAACGTCAAAGAATCCATCGTATTTCAAGCGGGTACGAAGGAGGTTGATGGTAAGATTGTGACTGCGGGAGGACGCGTAATTGCTGTGACGACATTGCAAGATACGTTGTTCGATGCCCTTCAACAGGCAACAGCAGATGCCGGAAGGATATATTTTGAAGGTAAATACTTCAGAAGGGATATCGGTTTCGACCTTATTTAAAAAATATTTAAAATTATTTTTGGAATACTGATTTTAAGGCCTATATTTGCAACTCCAAAAACAGCAATGTTCTTGGAGTTGTATAAAATGGCCCGTTCGTCTAGGGGTTAGGACGCAAGATTTTCATTCTTGAAACAGGGGTTCGATTCCCCTACGGGCTACAAAAGGAAAATCCTGCAAATGTTTAATTTGCAGGATTTTTTGTTTTGGATTCAACTTATAATAAACCCGACAGCCATTTTCCTCAATTATTTAATAGCCTGCTAATTCTCCAAAGATTCTGGGCTAAGTATTTTTTCAGATTCCAGCCTTTTTTGTTAAACAAGGTTATTACATAGGTTAGTTAGAAATTTCACCTTCACTCTCATTTTGCTGTGATACAAATAAGCATATTATTGAGAAAATTCTATCGTATCAGAGTCTTTGCAATCCCTAAATTTGAGTAATCAATTATAGAAAGAAAACCTTAGAGAAGCATTTAGAAAGTCAAGATAGAATTTATCCACTCATTTCCGCTGTAAAAATAGTAGGCATGCTGTCGAAATGAAAGGATTAAGGTCGATAGTTCTTGCGAATTTAACATAGAAAATAAGTAGAAAAGTATTTTAAAAACCGGGAAGACTTTGAAGAAATTGTCATAAAGTCTTTTTTTTAGCTTAACACAGCTAATACCATTTAGCTTTATATAGAAGTAACCAATTATGTGGAAATTAAAACAAAGTGTTCGCCTGATAATAGGGCGGGTATCGATCCGTTCGTCCTAAAACTATCCTATTAAAATCAGTGATGTTAATGAAATTTTAAGGAAGATATCGCAAAGTCAGTGAATCTGGGATTCGTTGGGCGTGATATTGTAAAGTTGTTGAAATAAAATTCTAACCAATAATAATATCTTATGAAAACTAAACAAGCAGCGAGCTTTAGCTGGCTATTGTATCGATTAATCTGGGCTGTTGTCGGGCTAAGTTTAAGCGTTGTAAGTTGTAAAGATGATAAGCCTGTCAGTGTCAATGAGGGGATCCCTTTTGATCCTTCCCAGCCTGTGGTTGTATCTGACTTTGCTCCATCATCTGGCGGGGTAGGTCAACGTCTGGTGATCTACGGTAAAAACTTTGGTAATGACCCGAAAAATGTAGCGGTCTTTATCGGTGGAAAACAGGCTGTCGTTGTCAACGCCTTAGGGGAGTCACTCTATTGCCTTGTACCTAAACAGGCATTTAAAGGGGATATTGAGGTCCGGGTTGGTAATCGGGACAAGCAAGTTGTAGGTAAAGCGGAGAAAATATTTGATTATCAACGTAAGATGGTTGTGTCTACGCTAGCGGGCTACAGAAATGCGCGTGGCGATGAGCCTTGGAGAGATGGCAAATTCAAGGATGCTGATGAGAATAAAATGGCGAGTGGCTTCTGGGAACCTTCTTTTATGAAGTTTGATCCTGCAAACCCAAAGCATCTCTGGATGACCTTTGATAACAATAATGGTTTATACCTTGTCAATTTTGAGGATAGTACCATCACAAAAAAACGTTCGGATTTTGACCGGCCTCGTAGTGTTGATTTTACTTTAGATAAGAAGTATATGATTATTGCGGAGGATCGGGGGGGCGAGAATGACCGGGCAACCTATCGCTTATCGCGTGATAAAAATTGGCAGGATAGAGAAGTTCTAACGACCTATAAACAGTGTAATGGCGCCTCAATCCATCCGGTGAATGGAGAAATGTATTTCAATAGCTACGAAAAAGGACAATTTTTTCGATTTGACCTCAATAAATATTTTAGTGAAGGTTTAGGCGTCAAAGATTATGAGACGTTATTTGTGGTGCATGATCCACAATGGGAGTACAAGATTTTCATTCATCCGACGGGGAATTATGCTTATATCGTTGTCATTAATCAAGGCTATATTCTCCGTGTAAATTACAACTGGGAAAAGAAGCGTTTTACACAGCCCTACCTTGTATGCGGTCAAATAAGAGCTTTTGGTTATCAGGATGGTGTAGGCTCTTCGGCGCGCTTAAATAATCCTTATCAAGGTGTATTCGTAAAAAACCAAGCCTATGTTGATGCAGGTAAGAATGACGCGTATGATTTCTATTTTACGGATCAGATGAATCACGCGATCCGGATTTTAACCCCCGATGCAAGTGTGACAACCTTTGCGGGTAGAGGAAGTTCTAGTCTCAATAGTAATCCTTATGGTTATGTAAATGGGGATCTACGGCTAGAAGCCCGATTTGACCGCCCATCAGGCATTGCTTATAATGAAGCGGAAGGAGCGTTTTATATTGGAGATCAGGCCAATCGCCGTATTCGTAAGATTGCACTTGAGGAGATGGATCAAAGTAGCCAAAACCGATAAATAAAAAAATTATGAAAAGATTATTACTGCTATTTACATTGCTGTTCGCGGTGATTGGAATAACCATAGCCCAAGAAAGCGTGGAGGTTATTGGCCTTGTCACCGATGTTCAGAAGACACCTATGATCGGTGTGAGCGTGTCGGTAAAAGATGCTCCTGGATGGGGAGTGGTAACCGACAATAATGGACGCTATAAAATCAAAGTCGATCGCTATAAAACACTTATTTTTTCTTCTGTCGGTTATCAGAAGAAAGAGGTATTGGTAAAAGATAACTTCACAATTAATGTGACCTTGCAGGAAGCGGAAACGAGTGTTTTGGATGAAGTTGTTGTCACAGGTACAGGTACGCAAAAAAGACTCACCTTAACAGGGGCTGTAAGTACAGTAGATGTCGAGACCATGAAATCAAATCCTACATCCAGTATTACAAATGCCTTAGCTGGAAATGTACCCGGCGTAATGGCTATGATGCAGTCTGGACAGCCAGGTAAGAATATTTCTGAGTTTTGGATACGGGGGATCTCTACTTTTGGAGGGGGAACATCGGCATTGGTGCTAGTTGATAATATAGAACGGGATATCAATGATATCAACATCGAGGATATTGCTACCATTACTGTCCTCAAAGATGCAGCTGTAACGGCAATTTATGGGTCAAAGGGGGCTAATGGTGTTATTTTAATTACAACCAAACATGGTAAGGAAGGTAAAATTAACATTAATATAAAAGATGAGAATATTTACAATACACGTACCATTACACCTGAATTTGAGGATGGTGTAACCTACGCAAGCCTGCTTAATGAAGCGCGTGTTACCCGGAACAATGCTCCGGTCTACCAACCCGAGGAGCTCGAAATCTTACGATTGGGCTTGGATCCAGATCTTTATCCGAATGTGAACTGGAAAGATCTGTTGCTCAAAAAAGGAGCAATGACCTATCGTGCTAATTTAAATTTAAGTGGTGGTGGACCAACTGCGCGTTATTTTGTGTCAGGAAGCTATGTTGATGAGGGCGGAATGTATAAAACAGACGAAGCTTTACGCAAGGACTATAATACAAATGCAAATTTTAGACGTTGGAACTATCGTCTAAATACCGATATCGATATAACAAAGTCGACCTTGCTTAAGGTTGGTGTGGCTGGAGATCTCAGTAAAAGGAATAGTCCCGGATTAGGTGATGACTTCTTTTGGGGAGTACTATTTGGATACTCACCCATAAGAACCCCAATAATGTACTCTGATGGCCGTGTACCTGCAATTGGTGAAGGCAATATGACAAATCCATGGGTGGTGGCGACACAAACAGGTTTCAATGAGAACTGGACAAATAAAGTGCAGACCAATATTACCCTCGAACAAAATTTTGATTTTATCACAAAAGGTCTTCGTTTTCGTGGAATTGTCGGGTACGACACTTTTAACGAGAATAACATACAGCGACGAAAATGGCCAGAGCAATGGCTCGCCGAACGCGCTAGAGACGAAAACGGCGAAATAGTTTATAGACATATATCAGATCCGAGAGAAATGTTCCAATATAGTTTCTCCAAAGGAGACCGGCGTGAATTCTATGATATGATGTTTAACTATGATCGAAATATCGGTGACCACCATATTGGGTCGGTCGCTCGGTTTACGCGTGATGCACTTGTTAAAACGGTTAATCTTGGTGATGATATCAAAAATGGCATCGCGATACGCAATCAAGGGTTGGCCGGGCGCGTGACCTACAATTGGAAATCACGTTATTTTGTTGATTTCAACTTCGGTTATAATGGTTCAGAAAACTTTGCCATTGGTCAGCAGTATGGGTTTTTTCCTGCATTTTCAGGAGCATGGAATGTTTCCGAGGAAACTTTTGTTAAGGAAAATATGCCTTGGATGAACATGTTCAAGATTCGTTATTCTTGGGGTAAAGTGGGGAATGACCAGCTTAAAATTGGAAATGATCTGGAACGTTTCCCTTATCTATATACAATTTCCGGTATTTCTAGTGTTTACAAATGGGGAGACTATGGAGTTGACCGGAATTATACAGGATTAAGATATAGCCAAGTGGCTTCTCCATATGTGACCTGGGAGATGGCTGTCAAGAAAAATCTGGGCTTTGATCTAGCCCTGTTTAAAGATAAAGTTATTGCCAACCTAGATTTCTTTGATGAAAAGCGAACAGGAATTTATATGGAGCGTAAATATTTGCCAAGTTTGGTGGGACTAGAAAGCACACCAAGGGCAAATGTGGGGGCGGTTAAGTCGCGTGGCTTCGATGGGCGTTTAGAGTATAAGGGAAAATTGGGCGAAGTTAATCTGACAGGGCGGAGTAATATTACCTACAGTAAAAATGAAATTACAGCGATCGATGAAGAAAATAATGTATATGAATATCAAAATCAAAAAGGCTACCGTGTAGATCAGGCTGTTGGATTGATTTCTTTGGGGCTTTTTAAGGACTATGATGATATTCGCAATAGTCCAAAACAGAACTTCGGAACCTACCAGCCCGGCGATATCAAATACAAGGATGTGAATGGTGATGGCGTCATCGATGACGGCGACCGGGTTGCTATCGGAGCAACGAGAAGGCCCAATCTGATCTATGGTGTAGGCGCGTCGGCTAGCTGGAAAAATTTAGACATCAGTGTGCACTTTCAGGGAGCAGGTAAATCCACTTTCTTTACTTATGGCAAGACCGTATATGCCTTTAGCGAAGGAGAATGGGGGCAAGTGATGAAAGGTAGCATGGGTGATAATCGATGGATTTCAGCTGATATTTCTGGAAATCCTGCAACAGAAGATCCAAATGCTTCCTATCCGCGTCTAAGTTATGGACCTAATCCAAATAACTTTAGGGAGTCTACCTTTTGGCTGCGTAACGGTCAGTATCTTCGACTCAAAACAATAGATATCGGTTATAGCCTGCCTAAACATCTGGCCAATCGTATCCGGGCAAATAGCATTCGATTTTTTGTCATTGGCAGCAATCTCGTAACCTGGTCAAAATTCAAATTATGGGATCCAGAACTGGCAAGTCCGAGGGGAGAAGATTATCCATTGCCAAAGTCGTTCACCTTTGGTGTCAATGTTAACCTATAAAATTTAAAGAAATGAAAAATAAGAAATTATATGTTGTATTCATGCTTCTGCTCGGCACAGGCGTCATTTCTTCTTGTACAAAAGATTATTTAAAGTCTGATCAATATTTCAAGGATCGTCTCACCACGGATAAAGTGTTTAAAAGTAAACTCTATTCGGAGGAGTGGTTGGCAAATGTATTTTTGGAGTTCAAAGGTGAGAATGCGGATGTAGCAAGTAAAGGGCTTACCCCACACTGTTTCGCTGACGATATGTACTACGGTGATCGCGATAAGGATTATGATCCGTCAAAAAATGAATTGTCCTACAATATGTTTAAGATGGGGCTTTATACGGAGAATGATAAACAGGGGACATGGGCACAATGCTATCGTGGTATTCGGAATGCAACCACGTTTATTCAGAACATTTATATGAATACTGAAATGTCTGCTGCTGAAATTGCGGACTACCGCGGGCAGGCACGTTTCGCACGGGCTTATTTATATTGGCTTTTGCTTCGCAAATATGGCCCCATTCCATTGCTGCCAGATGAAGGCTTAGACTATACGGATAGCTATGATAATTTGGCGATCGCACGCAATACTTATGAAGAATGTGCCAATTATATCAGTAATGAGATGTTGATGGCTGCAAAAGAAATGGAGGCTTTGGGCATGAAGCGAAGCCAAGATGGTTCCGCCCGGCCGAGTGTAGGGGCAGCTTTAGCAACACGGGCTAAGGCATTATTGTATGCTGCAAGTCCGCTGGCCAATGGCAATAATACAAGTATTGGGGCAAGATTGCTTGATAATAAAGGAAAACGTTTGCTTTCTGCGGAATATAACGAGGAGAAGTGGGCTAAAGCGGCAGCGGCGGCACGGGATGTAATGGAGTTAGGTGTATATCAATTGTATTGGACAGGGTTGCAAACAACAGGAAATGATGCGACAGTAATACCACCTAAAGATAACAATTTCTCGGAAAAGAGCTGGCCTGATGGCTGGGCAAATATCGATCCAGCGAAATCTTATGCCCAAGTATTTGACGGTACGTTGCCGGCCTCTGGAAATCCTGAATTAATCTTTACACGTGGTACAAATCAAGAGAATGAGGGGATCGATGCCATGGTAGCGCATCAGCTTCCGCGCTCAGCGACAGGATGGAACACCCATGGCCTGACGCAAAAACTGGTTGACGCTTATTATATGGATAACGGAACTGATGCTCCCGGTATGGATAAAGAAATAGGTCGTGGAAATGGTTCAAATCGCTTAAGTGGCTATGTATCGCAAGAAGATTATGACAAAGGTAAATACAAGCCGCTTCGCCCGGGAGTCTCTTTGCAGTATGCTAATCGCGAACCTCGCTTTTATGCGTCTGTTGCTTACAACGGTAGCTTCTGGACCTTGTTAAACGAAACCCAAGAACGTAATCGAAACCAGCAGGTGTTTTATTATCGCGACAATGATAGAGCAAATGGATTTAACTCGTCCAATGCCTATTGGCTTCGCACAGGTTTCGGTGTTAAAAAGTTTGTCCATCCAAATGATACTTACGAAGGGGGAAGTTTGGCTCGTATCGTTCCGAAAGCAGAGCCTGCAATTCGATATGCAGATGTGCTGCTTATATATGCGGAAGCATTAAATGAGCTTGGAGGATCCTATAGTATTCCATCTTGGCGTGGTGGTGTTTATTCAATTAGTAGGGATATCGCAGAAATGAAAAAGGGTATACAGCCTGTACGGATTCGCGGTGGTGTGCCAGATTACAGTGCAAGTATATATAGTAGTAAAGTTGAGTTCAGAAAGAAGCTGAAGCGCGAACGCTTTATAGAGCTTATGGGGGAGGGGCAGCGTTACTATGATTTGCGCCGTTGGATGGACGCTCCCATAGAGGAAGCTTTGCCTATATATGGCTGTAATATCCTCATGAATCAAAAAGATCGCGATCTTTTTCATCAACCAGTTGCGGTATGGGCTTTAAAAACAACTTTTGCTGACAAAATGTGGTTTTGGCCGATTAGTCATAGCGAACTTAAACGCAATAAAAACTTGACACAAAATCCTGGATGGACTTACAACGATTAATCAAATAGATGTCTTATGAACAAGTTATATATACAATTCTTTTTATTTCTAATGCCCTTCATTTTTGGAGCCTGCAATGACGAATGGAAAGAGGAACAATATGAACATTATATTTCTTTTAAGGCTCCTTTGGACAACAACGGAGTTTCCAATATTTATGTTCGCTATAAGGATGCTGCGAAAAGTACCTTTTTACAACCTTTGATTGTCAGTGGATCAACCAATAACGAATCAAATTTTGCGGTTCGGGTCGGGATTGATGCGGATACCTTAAATGTGCTGAATTTTGAACGGTTCCAAAACCGGAAAGATTTTTATTATCAACAATTAAACAGCAATTACTATTCGTTTCCCGCGACAGTCAATATCAATTCGGGCGAAAATACGGGCTTACTGGCAATAGATTTTTCTTTGAAAGGCATTGATATGACTGAAAAATGGGTATTGCCGCTGACGATTATGGATGATCCTTCGGCAAACTATAAAGGACACCCTCGAAAGTATTACAAGAAAGCAATACTTCGGGTTAATCCATTCAACGATTATTCTGGCAATTATTCGGGTGCAGCGCTTTTAACTAGAATGGAGGGGCAAGAAAATGAGACGCCTGTCGTAAAAAGCGAAATCCGAAGTTACGTGGTCGACGAAAATACTGTTTTCTTCTATGCGGGGAATATCGACGAAGAAAGACAAGATCGACGGAATTATAAGATATATGCGACCTTTACTAAGACGGGTACAGTCACTTTCCGCTCGGACAACCCCAATATTAAGTTTGTTGTGAACAAAGATGCGAGTTATACAGTCTCGGAAGCGATGGATAAAGTTCGCCCGTATCTGAAATGGCGTTGGCTTACGATTAACAATATTGATTATGAATTTACGGATTATACCATGATTCCCAATGTGCCAATTCGCTATAAAGTTGCCGGCTCACTTACGTTGGAACGAAAATTAAACACACAGATTCCTGATGAGGATCAAGCTATAGAATGGTAATTTCTACAAACCATTTGTAAAGCTATTGGTTATATCTAGATATAAAAAAATAGTTTTATGATTGGAATAGTAGGTGGACTGGGCCCCTATGGCGGTCTAGATATTGCAAAGAAAATTATAGATGAAACGGCGGCAGGATCCGATCAGGAACACTTGCCGCTATTGTTATTCTCATGCCCAAATGTGATCCCTGATCGAACGGCGTATTTATTGGATAAATCCAATGATAATCCTGGAAAAGCTATTGCGGGGATATTAAGAAAACTAGAGATGGCCGGAGCAATCATAGCGGCGATCCCTTCCAATACTGCGCATGCAGAACCTATTTTTTCTGTTGTCCAGGATGAAATGGCTCGCACAGGGAGTGCATTGAAACTATTGAATATCGTTCATGAGACCGTCCGGTTTGTGGACGCAAATTATCCCGAAACGACAGTAGGAATACTATCTACTGCGGGCGAACAGATCTGTAGCTTATATCGGGAGGCTTTTATCCGTAAAGGCTTCATTGTTGTCGAGCCGGAAGGACCGCAGCAAGAAAAGGTAAATAATGCGATCTATGATGAAGATTATGGAATTAAGGCACAGCCGGTACCGATCGCTAATAAAGCAAGAGAGGATTTATTACTGGTCGTGGATGATCTGAAAAAAAAGGGTGCACAGGTCATTATTTTGGGTTGTGCAGAGTTACCTTTGGCAATTCCGGAACGGGATTACAATGGTATGATTATCATTGACCCCAATCGGATTCTCGCGCGTGCGCTCGTTCATGCGGCTGCTCCAGATAAGCTAAAACCATTGTAGTTATCTCTTTTGACAAATTGTCAGATTGTAATCGTAAATTCCTGTTGGTATGGGTTTTGTCTTTTAAGGAGTAGAAGCTTATGCAGTAAGGAGGACAAGATGCAAAAGATGATATTCCGTGAAAATGATCGGGGCCATGTTGATTTCGGCTGGCTGAAAAGTGCGCATTCATTTAGTTTTGGGCAATACTTCGATCCGGACAAAATGAGTTTTGGAGCATTACGGGTGCTGAATGATGATCAAGTCGAAGGAGGGCAGGGTTTTGACCGGCATGATCACAACAACATGGAAATTGTTAGCATACCCCTAGAGGGCGCACTGGCACATCAGGATAGTATGGGTAATGGGCGGACAATTGAAACCGGCGATGTGCAGATTATGTCGGCAGGCAAGGGAGTACAACATGCCGAGTTTAACGCTGATCAGAAAGATCCTGTTAAATTTCTTCAGATCTGGGTAATTCCGAATGAAAGGGATCTAGAGCCGCAATACGATCAGAAATCGTATCTTCAGCTGGATAAGCACAATAGATTTGCGACCATTGTTTCGCCCGACAATGCAGATCTCAATGCCGTTCACATCCATCAGGATGCCTATTTTAATCTGGCAGATATAGACTTGGGCAGAAAAATTGAGTATACCGTTCATTCGGAAAAGAACGGTCTTTATCTTTTTGTTTTGGAAGGGAAGGTCCTCGTCGAAAATGAAACACTTTCAAGAAGGGATGCTATTGGTTTGTACCAAACGGAAAAAATAGAAATTGAGGCTTGTTTTGATGCCAAATTATTATTGATTGAGGTGCCCATGTATTAGGTCGATGAAAATCAAGCTTATTATGATATATCATTACTACTGATTGGAGTTCCGATGTATTAGGTCAATGAAAAGTTATTTTATAAATAGGGAGATCATTTGATAGATCTCCCTATTTTTCTTAAATTGGATGAAGAAGAAAAGAACCCATGGATAACCTTGTACGACCTTTCGAAACACAGGATGTTGTGCTTATTTTGTTGTCAGTCTTAATAGGTCTGCTGATCGGTATTGAACGGGAGTATCGGAATAAATCGGCTGGTTTAAGGACCTTTATATTGGTGAGTTTTGGTTCGTGTCTCTTTACGATCCTTTCGCTGAAAATTGGACTAGCAAATCCAGATCGATTGGCCGCAAATATTATTACTGGTATTGGTTTCCTGGGGGCTGGAGTGATTTTCAAAGAAGACAACAAAGTAAGCGGTATAACCACTGCTACCACGATCTGGGCTGCAGCTTCCCTGGGAATGTGTGTCGGTGCCGGATACCTATTTTTAGCTTTTATTGGCGTTGGGCTGGTCTTGATAATTTTGGCACTGTTAACCTATTTACAGACCTATATTGATAATTATCACAAAATAAAAGACTATGAACTACAAACATCGTCTGAAGCAGACTTTGAACATACAGAGCAGTTAATCCGAGGCATGGGCTTTAAGGCTGTTATCATAAGTCAGCGCTATAACAAAGAAAGTTTAAATACAGTATGGCGATTGACCGGGAATGTCACTAAACATAGAGCGTTTGTAGATACAGTGCGACGTGATAAGCAGGTCGTCGCTTATCAGTATTAAAAAAGACGATATTTCTCTGAAAAGTATTATAAGAATTCAGCATATGGGTACCGTTAAAATTGAAAAAACACCAGTGTTTTGGCTAGCTGATCCTCAGGAACATGACTTCCCCGCAGCTTATGATTATTTGGAACTTTTATTTGTTCCGGCAGAATGTAAGATCTTTGTTGACAAACTTAGGGGGGGCAGTACAGTTAAAAAGAAATCGAAAGATATTTTGCGGGCAAGTGCGCTCCCGTTGCTCCCTGAAACCAATCGCCATGTGAAGGAAAATCTGAGAAAGATCAAGAAGAAAGAAAAACTGTCTCCAATCTTGCTGGTCCGGGCAAATGGTAAACTGATTATAGCAGATGGCTATCACCGTTTGTGTGCCAGCTATTATTTTACAGAGGATCTCGATGTGCCTTGCCGTTTAGTTTAGCTATTCCTCATCAAGAGTATCCTGATCCGGGGATAGCTTTTGCAATAAACTGTTCACTTCGTCTTCTGTCGCTGTTAATTTGGCTTTACAGATTTGAATAAGATCGGATGCTCTTTTGATTTTTCCGGCGAGCTCATCAATATTAGTTGTTCCATTTTCAATCTCCCTTACAATGATCTGTAACTCATTAAAGGCATCTGTATACGTATAATGCTGTTCCATTCTTTATTCTTGTTTAAAATTTTTGTTGCTCAATAGCTTCACTTAATTTTTGGTATCTTCTTGAGTTTCTTGCGGCGATTTATCCGTTACCGTACTGGTAAGTTCTCCATATTCTAGTATCGTCTGTATGACATCTCCCGGAGATACTTGCGTAACGGATTGAAGCAGTTTACCATTGACCTTCGTAATTGAAAAGCCTTGTTTTAAAAGGCGAATTGGATCAGAGAGCTGAATAATCCGCTCGGTATGTGCCAGAGCCGTTTTGCATTCATAAAATCGTAATTTTATTAGTGAGTGAAGCTCATTTTGAATTTGTTGTATAGCCGTGCTTGAGATCTGAATTTCTCTTTTTCCGACCCATTGAATATGCGTTGCCAGTTGAGACAGTGTATGACGTTCTTCTTTAAATCGGGTAAGAATCAGTTGCTGTATACGCTCTGCAGCCCGATCGATTGGGATGGCAAAATTATGAAACTTCTGGATCAGAAAATCGGCAAGTTCACTGGGGGTAATCGCATTCTTATAGGCGACCATTTCGCTAACAGTATAGTTGGTCGAATGCCCAATTCCAGTCAATACAGGGATGGGAAATATAGCAATAGCCCGTGCCAATAGATAATTGTTGTAACTGGAAAGTCCGACCTCCCCACCGCCACCGCGAATAATAGCGACAACATCATACATGCTAATTCTTTCGGCTATAACAGCAAGTTGATTGATAATAGAAGGTACTGACTTGTCCCCTTGTAACAAGGCCGGGAAGAGCGTGCATTCGATGCGGTAGCCCCAGGGATTTTGGTTGATAATCTTGTAAAAATCCGAAAGCCCTTTACTTGTTTCCACTGAAATAATCGCCAACCGTTTGGGAACGACGGGAAAGGGAAGTGATTTATTGGACTCGTAAATGCCCTCTGCTTTCAGCTTTCGAATACTGTCTATCTTCTCCTTTTCAAGTTCACCCAGGGTAAATGTCGGATCAATATCAACAATACGTAGACTAAGCCCGTACATGGGATCATAGGAGATACTTGCCTGAAATAACATCGTGATCCCCTCCCGTAGCGGTTCTTGAGCAATTTTAAGGAAATTGCTGTTGATCCGATTATAATCAGCTTTCCATAAGATGGACCGAATCTCGGCGACAATTTTGCCATCCTGTTTTTCGACCAGTTCAGGATAGCAATGGCCCGAATGTGTATAATGATTAAGCTTATTCATTTCGGCTTTAATCCAATACAAACTCTTATACCGTTCTGCAAGCGTCTTTTGGATACTGCGGCTGACTTCCAGTAAGGAAAATATTGTTTTATCTTGAATCAATTCTGGCATTAATCAAACTTACAGAAAAAACCTTCATGATGCAATCGGGACCGATTAATTCAAGCCTGTTGGAAATTTGCTCAAAATGCTAATGGGCTATGGTTAACTGCTGAATGGATGTATACATCCACAAAGGCTACAAGAGTAACAAAATTGATTTTTTTTCAGAGAGTCCTATTGCTTCATGATTTTATTCGTATTTTTATTTGATAGAACCTAAAAAACGATAAAAGCAGAATGAAAAAACAATTTTTCGGGGTGTTATTTGCAGGTTTGTTCTGTATTCCCCCCTTGTTTGCTCAGTATAAATCCACGATTAAAAATGAAACGATTCTTTTCAATAACCTGGATCAGCTATTGCCTCTGAAAAATCTAGATCAGCTCCATATAGCAGTTGTTGTTCCTAATGCTGCGAAATATAGTGTATTCACGGAACAATTGGCCCGTTATGCAAACACTAAAATTTTTGATTTTAGCAAATTTGATGAGGATATCAAATATTACAATACGATTATTGTAGCTGGAAAGGAAGATGACTTGGATGCTGATTGCCTAGCACAGTTAAAACAGGCTGTATTAAACAATAAAAAAGTGATCCTTTGCCATTTTTTTGAAAATGAAAAACGCAAAAAGAGTTTATCTGAACACCTGCAGTCTGACTTGGTTGAATTGCTCGCGCCTGATTCAGAAATAGGGCAGCGCCATCTTGCGATGTCAATTTTTGGCGGAGCCCCGATCACTGCCGGTCATATCAAAACTGCACAGACAAGATTACAGTATGGTGCTGCATCAAGCTCTAATCTAAACCTGGCAAAGCTGACCAAGAAAATTGATGCCATCGCACAAGAAGCCATTGATAAGCAAGCAACGCCGGGTGCCGTGGTTATGGTTGTGAAGGATGGACAGGTTTTATTGGAGAAATCTTACGGATTTCACACCTACTCCAAAGACATCTCCACAAAAATCAATGATATATTTGATCTAGCGTCTGTTAGTAAGATTGCAGGTACTACGCCCGTAATTATGCGTCTTACCGAACGGAATGTCATTAATCTAGATAGTACCATGGGACACTACCTATGGCAGGCAAAGTATAGCAATAAAAAAGATATTAAGCTCCGTTCCGTCATGCTGCATGAAGCGGGATTTACGCCTTTTATTCCTTTTTATAAATATTTGAAAACAGGAGATGTTGTATCGGTACACGATGACAACCATCAAGTGAAAATGGCAGACAATAGCTATATTCTCAATCATTATTACCGCGATGTCATGTGGCCGGAAATGCTAAAATCACCGGTTAAACCCACAGGAAACTATGTGTATAGCGATATCAGCATGTATGTGATGAAAGAAGTTGCTGAACATCAGACTGCTGAGCCGCTACAAGATTATGTGCAGGAAAATTTTTATAAACCTTTGGGGATGACGCGTGCTGGTTATCTTCCCAGAGAGCGTTTTGCAAAAGATGAAATTGTTCCTACGGAGCAAGACACCTCCTTTCGGAAAGTATTGTTAGAAGGTTATGTACACGACCAGGGGGCTGCAATGGCAGGTGGGATTGCCGGGCATGCCGGGTTATTTGCTACCGCAAACGATCTGGCAATCTATGGTCAGCTTTTATTGAATAGAGGCGAGTACGGTGGTGAGCGATATTTTAAAACTGAAACAATAGATCTATTTACCTCCAAGCAATCTGCCACAAGCCGTCGAGGACTGGGATTTGATCGCTGGGATCCAAATCCAAAAAACGAATATCCATCTAAGCTGGCGAATAGTTCTGTATTTGGACATACTGGGTATACGGGGACATGCATCTGGATTGATCCGCAAAACCAATTGATCTATATCTTTTTGTCTAATCGCGTACATCCTCAGGTGAGTACCAAGCTCTTGGACCTGAATATCAGAAGCAGGATTCAGGATGCTATTTATGAATCGATAAACGAAAGTCAAAAATGATCAAGGACCTCTTATTAATCGGACTAGGAATGACGGTGCTCAATAGTGCTGTGTACGGCCAAGACTATAAGCAGATACATCAGGATTTGGTTGTCGTCGATGGACACAATGATGTGATTTATGAATCAATTTTTCAGGGGAAGAATATCGGTCAGCGATTAAAGTCAGGAGCGACTGATTTGCCGCGGCTTCAGGAGGGAGGGGTAGATGTCCAGGTATTTGCCGTATGGTCAGATGATACTAAATGGAAATCTGATGCATTCAAGCACGCAAATGACCAAATAGATGCCTTGGAGAAAATGATTGCTGCGAATACCGATAAAATAAGTTTGGCAAAGTCTTCAGGAGATATCGATTCGATATTGAAAACAGGAAAAATAGTCGCTTTGATCGGTGTGGAAGGGGGGAATATGATCGAAGGAAGTATTGATAATCTCGTGCGGCTCTATAAGCGTGGCGCCAGATACCTGACGTTGACCTGGAACTACAATTTGTCCTGGGCGAGTTGTGCCGCGATGGAATCGGCTGGTATGAACGCTAAGGATAAGGGGTTAACAGACCAAGGACGGGCCATTATCCGGAAGATGAACGAACTAGGCATGATGGTTGATCTATCCCACGGTGGCGAACAGACTTTTTATGACGTGCTGGCGATAACGACCAAGCCTATCTTGGTATCCCATAGCAATGCCTATCATTTATGTCCACATTTCCGCAATCTGAAAGATGCGCAATTGGAGGCGCTGAAAAAAAATGGCGGTGTGGTTGGAGTGAATTTTTATTCGGGTTTTTTAGATCCAGCCTATGAAACAAGGCTCAAGGGTTTGTATGTAAGTAAATTTGGCGATCAGGGGGATACAAAATTGAGTACTTGGTTTATGTATGAAAAGTTGCCCAAAGAACTTCAACAGCAAGCTGATGCTCCACTATCGAAATTATTGGATCATATTGACTATCTGGTCAAAAAAGTGGGTATTGATCACGTTGCGGTAGGCTCTGACTTCGATGGCATAGAATCCTCACCCCAAGGTTTGGAAGATGTTTCTAAATTTCCGCTATTAACTAAAGCGCTGCTGGAACGAGGATATTCAAATGCGGATATAGCAAAAATTATGGGGCAAAATTTCTTACGGATTTTAAAAGAAAATGAGCGATAACCTCTTTGGTTTTTTTAAGACTTTTGAGTGAGGTTCCAGTATACATGCAGTATTGTTGACGTATTGCTACAGCATTGAGACTGTATATAGTAATATACTGCATATTAACTTAAACCGCTATAGAAGTAGCATTATTGAAAGGCTAATCAGCCCTTAGGTACTATCTTGGGAATATATAATGCGTGCGGCATATCATGACGCTTTTAACAGCTATAAATTTGTAAATTCGTAGCATGGCAAAATCAAAATCAGCATACTTCTGTCAAAACTGTGGGTATGAGTCTCCCAAATGGATGGGACAATGTCCTTCTTGCAAGCAATGGAACAGTTTTGTTGAAGAAGTCGTCGAAAAAACGAGTTCAAAAGTCCCCGAATGGCGTAGTTCTACAACAGGAGGTAGTACGAAAAGGGCGAATAAAGCTGCGATTATTCATGAAATTGTTTACCAAGATGAGTCACGTATATCCACGCCTGACCAAGAGTTCAATCGGGTTCTTGGTGGCGGTATTGTTCCGGGATCACTGGTGCTTATCGGTGGAGAGCCTGGGATTGGTAAGTCGACTTTGATGTTGCAGCTTGCGTTGTCTATCCCGCAAGTCAAGACACTTTATATTTCTGGGGAGGAAAGTGAACAGCAGATTAAGATGCGGGCCGAACGATTGTCGCAATCATCCAAAGCCAATTGCTATATTCTTACAGAAACATCCACTCAAAATATCTTCAAGCAGATCGAGACGGTACAGCCCAATGTTATTGTCATCGATTCCATACAGACTCTGCATTCTTCACAGATTGAATCGGCCCCAGGGTCGGTTTCTCAGGTACGGGAATGTACCGCTGAATTGCTGCGGTTTGCCAAGGAAACGAGCACGCCAGTCTTTATTGTGGGACATATTACCAAAGACGGATCAATTGCTGGCCCCAAGGTTTTGGAGCATATGGTGGATACGGTGCTCCAATTTGAAGGCGATCGCCACCATGTCTACCGGATTCTACGGGCTGTAAAAAATCGCTTTGGATCGGCTTCAGAACTCGGTATTTACGAAATGCAGGGATCAGGACTGAGAGAAGTGACAAACCCTTCTGAGATTATGATTTCGCAACGTGACGAACCTGTTAGTGGGGTTTCCATTGCGGCAATGCTGGAAGGAATGCGACCGATGATGATTGAAGTACAGGCACTGGTAAGTAACTCGGCATTTGGTACTGCACAGCGTTCTTCTACGGGTTACGATACGAAACGGTTAAATATGCTTTTGGCCGTTTTGGAGAAACGCTTTGGTTTCAGGCTGAGTGCACAAGATGTATTCTTGAATATCGCCGGCGGATTGCGCGTAGAAGATCCTGCAATTGATCTGGCTGTTGTTGTGGCGATTATTTCCTCACAGCAGGATATTCCGATTCGCTCCAATCTGACTTTCGCAGGTGAGGTAGGTTTATCGGGCGAGATAAGAGCTGTAAATCGGATCGAACAACGGATACAGGAGGCAGAAAAGCTGGGGTTCGACGGAATTTTTATTTCTAAATTTAACACCAAAGGGCTGGACGCGAAAAAATATAATATTGCTATTCGCCCTGTCGCCAAGTTGGAGGATATATTCAGTGCCTTATTTGGTTAGGAGATACGGCTATGTTATGGAATGCACGCGATAGTTTAATGGCCTTATTTGTTTGGACAATCTTTCTCTGTCTTTCCGATTAGAAACACATTCATTGTTAAACTAAAAAGACCATGCTTTTATAAAGGCATGGTCTTTTTAGTTTAATGATTGTCTATATATTACTTTTTCAATACTTCTTTCAGTTTTGTGCGCAAGGCATCCCCATGTAAGTTCTTCGCGACAATTTTCCCATTGGGATCAATCAGGACATTCTGCGGAATAGATTTTACGCCGTATAGGGTTCCGACATCATTCTGCCAACGTTTTAAATCTGAAACATGTCTCCAGTGTAATTTATCTGCATGAATGGCCTTAATCCAGGAGTTGCGGTCCTTATCAAAGGAAATACCTAATATTTCAAAGTTTTCACCTTTGAACTGTTGGTATGTTTTTACAAGATCTGGACTTTCAACACGACAATCGGGACACCAAGATGCCCAAAAATCAAGCAGCACATATTTTCCTTTAAAATCTGAAAGTTTTACAGGATTGCCACTGGTATCATTTTGCGTAAATGCTGGTGCAATTTTCCCAATCTGAACTGTTTCTAAGGTATTTAAATACGCTTGAAACTCTTTTCCCTCATTGGAATTCTTTACATTTTTACTCAGTGTATTATAGAGTGTCTGAAGCTCGGGGTAGACTGGATCATAACCACCAACGCGGCGTAAGTCAACCAATGTAGAGATCGAATCTGGAGCAGCCTTGACACGGGCGATGTACTCCTCTTTAGTAAGTTCCTTTTTCTGTGCGGATCCGAAGAATGGCAGAACCAAAAAAAGTAGTGTGATGTATTTTATCATGTTACTATTCTTATATATATTTACAAATATAAGAAAATCCACTAATTTAGTAGATTAATAAAATGTCAAAAAATGAACTTGAACCTAACTTCTAAACTTCCACATGTCGGCACGACGATCTTTACCAAAATGACCATGCTGGCCAATGCGCAGCAGGCATTAAATCTCTCCCAGGGTTTTCCCGATTTTGAGACCGACCCGAAATTGGTCCAATTGGTTGCTCAGGCTATGGAAAAGGGATATAACCAATACGCGCCAATGATCGGAGCACAACCCTTACAGGATGTGATAATCAAGAAATACAAGGAGATTTATGACGTTGAAGTCGATGCAACGGAAGAACTTACTATCACCGCAGGAGGTACGCAGGCCATTTTTACAGCTATCGCGACCGTTGTTAGACCGGAGGATGAAGTTATTATATTTGAACCTGCATATGATTGTTATGCGCCGACTATCGAGCTGTTTGGTGGCAAAGTTGTACCTGTACGATTATTGGCGCCCGATTTTCGGATTGACTGGGATTACGTGGCCACATTAATTAATGCCAAAACGCGATTGATAATCATCAATAATCCAAACAATCCAACGGGAAAAGTATTGGATAAAGAAGAGCTGATTAAGTTAGGGACCTTATTGGAAGGCACCAGCACACTGTTGCTGAGTGATGAAGTGTACGAACATATCGTTTTTGATGGGGTCCTGCCCCAATCCGTCATTGGAATTCCTACTTTGCGCGAGCGAAGCTTTGTCATTGCCTCCTTCGGAAAACTATTGCATACAACCGGCTGGAAAATAGGCTACTGTATTGCACCAGCCCTGCTGACACAAGAATTCAGGAAGGTACATCAATTTAACGTCTTTAGTGTCAACAGCCCCATGCAGTTTGCCATAGCTGAATATTTGGGTGATTTAAGTTATGTAAAGGGGCTTCCAGCCTTTTTTGAGCAGAAAAGAAATCTATTGAAGGATGGATTAAAGGAATCGCGGTTTAAGATTCTTCCCTGCGAGGGGACTTATTTCCTTAATATAGATTATAGTTCGATTAGCCAGGAAAAGGAGTTTGAGTTTGCCTGTTCGCTAACGGAGCAATATAAAATTGCGACAATTCCACTCTCTGCGTTCTATAAAGAGGTTACAAATCAGCAGGTTTTACGCGTTTGTTTCGCTAAAAAGGACGAAACGTTATGGAAAGCAGTTGAGATTCTGAAAAAGATTTAGGGTTATTTATCGGCTAAAATTATAGCTAAAAGGTTTTATTTAAAATATTGTTAAGAATGAACTACTTTATTAAAATTTTACTTCAACTTGAGGTACTAATTTTATAAATTTGTAATTCACGTTTATCAACATACCCATAAAATGGCTAGATTAAATTTATTGGAAGAAACACGCTTCGAAAAAGTCCCTGTGAGCGTCTATCCAGATCAAAATTCAGCTTCGAAAAACGTTGCAAATCGTATTGCTGAAATTATTCGTGCAAAGCAAGAGAAAGGTGAGAAAGCTGTGCTGGGCCTTGCAACTGGTGCCACACCAGTAAAAGTCTATCAAGAATTGATTCGCTTGCACAAAGAAGAAGGTTTAAGCTTTAAGAACGTGATTACCTTCAATCTTGACGAATACTATCCTATGCAACCTGATGCCGATCAGAGCTATGTGACATTTATGAACAAAAACTTGTTCGATCATGTCGATATCGATGCGGCAAATGTAAATATTCCAGATGGTACCTTAGCTCCTGATCAAGTAAATGCATTCTGTGAGGCTTACGAGCAGAAAATTACAGCTGCGGGAGGTTTAGATATTCAATTATTAGGTATTGGTCGTACAGGCCATATCGGTTTCAATGAGCCGGGTTCTGCGCCTAACTCAGGTACACGTGTAGTAACGTTAGACGATTTGACCCGTCGCGATGCTTCCCGTGCTTTTGGTGGAAAAGAAAATGTACCAACAAAAGCGATTACGATGGGAGTAGGTACAATCTTCAAAGCAAGAGAGATTATTTTAATGGCTTGGACCGAGACAAAGGCTGAGATCATTAAAAAAGCAGTTGAGGGTGAAATCTCCTCAGAGATTCCTGCAACTTATCTTCAGTTATCGGATAACGTTGAATTTATTCTTGATGAAGCTGCCGCTTCCTTGTTGACACGTTTTGATCTTCCTTGGTTGGCAGAAGATGTTACCTGGACACCTGAACTAATTAAGAAGGCCGTTGTTTGGTTGGCTTTGGAGATTAAAAAACCAATCTTGAAACTGACAGACGAAGATTATAATGCGCACGGTATGGCCAAGCTGGTGACAGAGACCGGTCCGGCATATAATATCAACATCCGTATATTCAATGAACTTCAACATACAATTACTGGATGGCCGGGAGGTAAACCCAATGTAGACGATTCACAACGTCCTGAGCGCGCCAATCCAGCGAAGAAAAATGTGATTGTATTTTCGCCGCACCCCGATGATGATGTGATCTCGATGGGCGGTACATTTATTCGCCTGGCCGACCAAGGGCACAATGTCCATGTCGCTTATCAAACTTGTGGTAATACAGCGGTTTGGGATGATGATGTCGTCCGTTATCTCGAGTTTGCTGAAGATTTAGCGAAACAAATAGGGGCAGATGCTGAAGCTGCTCAGATCTCTCGGATTTATGATGAGGAAAGGGCAATTTTTGCAACAAAAAAACCAAATCAGATCGATACTGAACTTGTCCGTAAAATCAAAGCATTGATCCGTAAAGGTGAGGCAATTGCGGGAGCGCGTTTGGTTGGTTTGCCAGATGAAAATATCCATTTCCAGGATCTACCATTCTACGATAGACAGAAGTTTTCAAAAAATGTATCTTTTGAAGATGATATTCAACAGACGATGGAATTACTGCGTCATGTAAAACCACATCAGGTATTTGCTGCAGGTGACTTTGCTGACCCGCACGGCACACACAAAGTATGTTTCGATATCCTGTTTGAGGCATTGAGCAGATTGAGCAAGACAGACGAATGGACCAAAGATTGTTGGTTATGGTTATATAGAGGTGCTTGGCATGAATATCCAATTCACGAGATCCAAATGGCCGTTCCTCTATCTCCACAAGAAGTTTATCGCAAACGTTTAGCCATCTTTAAACATCAATCTCAAAAAGATTTACCTGTATTCCCTGGTGATGATCCACGCGAATTCTGGGTACGTGCTGAAGATCGTACAAGCGAAACAGCAGCTTTATATGACCAATTAGGTCTAGCAAACTATGAAGCGATTGAAGCATTTGTAAGATGGAAATTTGACTAAAATAATTGTCTAGATAAATAAAAAGTCCTGAGCCTTAGGTGGTTCAGGACTTTTTTATTTTTAATCATTCTAAATAGCTTATTTTTTATACCTTTGCGGTGTTATTTAGAATAATTAAAAATAATTACCCAAAATTATTAACATGGACAAACACTTACTAGCTCTTGCTTCTACATTTTTAATCGGAGGTGCAGTATATGGTCAGACTTCGGGGATCGTCAAAGGAAAAGTTGTTGATGGTCAAAATAATCCACTAGGTTCAGTAACCGTTTCAATAGGAGATAAAAAAGTGCGGACAGACCACAGAGGTCATTTTAGGCTACATGGCGTAGACCAAAATACGGTGATCAAATTCTCTTATATGGGTTATCAGACAACGGCTATTGATTATGTTTTTAATTCAGCAAGCCGCGAAGTGGTTATTGATCCAATTATCCTGATTAGCAATGAGCAAGCTATTGATGAAGTAGAAGTGTTTGGTGAACGCAACAAAAAACCAAAGGGCCTGGAAATGATTACACGTATGCCATTGAAGCCTTCAGATCAGATACAGAGTATTTCTGTTATCTCTAATAAGGTAATTCAAGACCAAGGTATTCTTACGTTGACTGATGCAGTAAGAAATATTCCGGGTGTAACCTTGTTTGGCTCTTATGGTGGGGTTAAAGAATCCTTGTCAACACGTGGTTTCAGAGGGGTACCTGTATTGAAGAATGGCGTGCGGATGGATTCGCAATTTCAGACGGCGTCCGGCGTAGTTGATATGCAGGGTGTGGAATCTATCCAGATGATTAAAGGGTCTGCAGCTGTGACACAAGGTGTTATTACAGATATTGGTAATGCAGGTGGAGTAATCAATGTGGTTACTAAAACACCCAATTTTACGAATTCTGGTGAAATTGGCGTACGTGCCGGAAGCTGGGGGCAATTCCGTCCGACCTTTGATTTCCAAACCGTATTGGATAAAAAGCAGACTGTCGCTTTTCGAATGGATGGAGCGTATGAGCGCAGCGATAGCTATCGCAAAAGTGTATCATCCAACCGAGTCTATCTAAACCCATCTTTGGCTTGGAAACCGACAGATAAGACGACAATTACACTGGAGGGCGATTATTTTAACGATAATCGTACACCGGTTAATTCTGCGGTCAATTTAAACCCTTCCCAAGGGGTGAATGCGCTATATGTTATCCCAAACAATAAGTTTTTGGGTTTCAATTCAGACAATAATAACACGGAGATGAAGAGCTTTATGGCGCAGATCAATCATGAATTGACCGATCGCTGGAGTATTAGAGCTTCTATTGCTACATCATCTTATCAGGTTGATAACCAGTCATCATCTTCTTCATTGATTAAAGATGATGCAAAACAATATAATACATTCTCGCGTTCAATGAGCAAAAACCTGCGCGATGATAAGAATAAAACGTTCCAGTTTGACCTGATCGGAAAAGACCTTTATACGGGTAAAGTAAAACATTTGGTTCAGGCAGGGGTAGATTATCGTATAGCAGATGCGACAACAACTTCTTTTGCAGGTAAATTAAGTCCACTGGAGAAGAATGTTCTTTTGAAAAAGGCAGATCAAAATAGTTCGGTTATAGACATTATTGATGTCCATGGTGATTGGGTAAATGACCTGTCGGAAGTTGTCTATGTCGATTCTTTGGGCAACCAACGCAAAGGAAAGCAAATCAGCTATACCTCGGGAACTCCTGTACGCAGTTATTACTCTTCTATCGGATTTATGGGGCAGGATGTGATCGAATTTAATAAATACCTTAAGGCTGTATTAGGTTTACGTTATTCTGAAATCACAACAAAAGATTTCACATCAAACGGTAATAAACGAGAGTCGGCCTGGAACCCAATGGCAGGTTTGATTGTTACGCCATTTGAGAATTTCAATGTATTTGGGTCTTACACAAACTCAACGAACTTAAGGAATGCCGCCAATCCATTAACAGATGGCACAGCAGCAGGAGCTTCTAAAACAGAACAATTTGAGGGGGGAATTAAATCCGATTGGCTGAATAATCGCTTACGTTTCAATTTAACCTATTTCCATATTTATACCTCTAACTTAACCAATGCGGAGTATACGCCGGGCACTAATGTTGCTACAGGATTATACTTTAAGGCAGGGGATCTGGTACGTGACGGTATTGAGGCTGAGTTGAATGGCCGTGTATTGGAAAATTTGACGGTGATGTTAGGCTATGCTTATTTAGATGCACGATATAAAAATTCGCCTTCCTATATGGATGGATCAGCACCGATGAATGCGCCAAAACATACGGCAAATGCATGGATACAATATGTATTTAATCAAGGAGCTCTTCGCAACCTGAGTTTAAGTGCGGGAGTCTATTATGTTGGAGACCGACCTGTCAATGAATATAGCTTAACCCCAAATGGACACGGCGAATATTATGGTACAGAACCTTTTAATATGCCCGCATATACCACATTAAATGCGCAGGTAGGCTACAAATGGCGCAAATTTGATGCGAAAATCTTTGTAAATAATATCACCAATGAGATCGGCTTAAATTCATACTTCCGTGGTGGTTTTATTAATCAGATCGACCCAAGAAATGCAGCTGTTGCATTGAGTTATAAGTTTTAAGGATACAGAGTCTATATAAACAGAAGGGCTGTCCAAAGAAGTTGGACAGCCCTATTTTTATTCTATGTTGCCTTTATCGCGCTTAAGTGCCATCTCAAATAACTGGCTCCTGGAGTGACTGATGTTATTTTAGGCTACTTTTTTGGGCGTTATCAACGTCAATAGCAATCATTATTTTGAATCCCAATGAATTAATAGCTGATCACATCACCTGATCGTCCATTAGCATCAAATACTTTAAATAAGTATTTTTTGCCAGTCTGGAATGGTATCGGGCCGCTCACAGTTTTCGATTTCAATGTTGGTGTACTACCGTTGTCGCTATAATAGACTTTGAAACCAGGATAATCGATATTGATAAGGAGTTGGTTTCCCTCTTTCTTAACTCCAATTTTTGGAAGTCGATAGGTATAGCCTCCATTTATCCTATCCAGTTTTCTCAATTCATCTTCCCCCAATTTTTTGATAAAGGAGGTATACGATTTACGATAAGTAGCTTCGTCAAAAGAATCCCCTTTTTCCCAGGCCTGTTCGGGTGCCCACGCGCGATCAGCAATCGCAATTAAACGTGGAAAGATCATTTCTTCGAGACGTTGGTCTGTAGATACCTTTTCTGCCCACAGGGCGCCTTTTATCCCGAGTAGGTTTTTCTTCCCTTCGGCCGTGAGCTGTTCTTTGTTGGTATAAGCTTCCTTCACCAGATCTTTTCCTGTATCATCCTTGCGTAGGTTGATAAAGAAATTTTCAGGGGAAAATGAATAGGTTCTATTCAAATTAACCGTACCCACCCAGCTGTGTCCCGGATCTGCAAAGTCACGGTCCCATGACATATCCAGGTAGTTATTGGCCGCACTCGTGTAAACAACTTTATACCCTGCATTGGCCAATCGATAGGCAAGGTCTTCCTGTCCTTGGCCAGGGAGATTGTTCCACACATTCAGGTGAATGCCCGATTTTCCCAAGTCAGCGTTTACGACCATGCCTTTACCTTTGTTGCGCATGCCCATCTCTTCCCATCCGGACATCGTCAGTCCTTTTTCTTGAACAAGGGCATTAATCTTGGTAATATACAGCGGCCATACATCGAGTACATTGGCGATATTATTGTCTTTCATAAAGGCCAATACCTTCGGCGATTTCTCCCAAACACCACTTGGCGTCTCGTCGCCACCCAGGTCGATAATTTTCAACGGAACTCCAGCTTGCTCATGAATTGCTTTGATTTCATCGATCACCTTGCTTAGGAAGTGATATGTTGAGGGCAGGGCAGGGTTCATGACATTGTCATTCCAGTTTTGTGCAGAGTTGTAAATGGATTTGTCCTCTGCATCGTCCAGCAAGAATTCTTCTGCTTTTTGCTTATCGCCAAGTTTTGAGTAATGGGCAAAACGCGCACGCATTGCCTTGATAGCTGCACGAGCATGCCCCGGTGTTTCTACCTCAGGTATAACATCGATATGTCTTGCCTGCGCATATTTTAAAATTTCGATATAGTCGGCAACACTGTAGAATTGATGCGATTTGGCCACCGCTCCAGATCCATAAGCAGACTGTATTGCTTTTCCATCTTCAAAATTAGCCGAACGATTGGCTCCAACAGCCGTGAGTTCAGGTAAAGATGGGATTTCCAATCGCCAGCCTTCGTCGTCAATGAAGTGGAAATGGAACTTGTTCAACTTATACGCAGCCATAAGATCCAATAGCCTTAAAATCTCAGCCTTGCTATGGAAATTACGGGCAGCGTCTAACATAAATCCTCGGTAGCCATAGCGCGGGCTATCTTCAATGTTGCCATAAGGTACTGCTATTGATTTTGCAGTCTTATTCCATTGACGATGATTGATCAGCGATTTTAGCGATTGTATGGCATAAAATGCACCCGCTTTATCTGAAGCTTCTATTCGTACACCCATAGCACCGATCGTCAAGCGATAAGATTCGGGTTTTAGGTTGTTCGTTTTGACAATTGCAATGCCCTCTCCCTGTCCGGAAGAAGCCGATAGTTTAATGCCTGAATAGGTGCTCAGGAAATCTGTCAGAAAAGTTGCCTCCTTCGCAAATTCATTGTCCACAAAAAGTTTTGTCCCTGTAGATACATTGAATTTTTCTTGATTGTTGATGCTGATGCTGCTCGGCAAAGGAATAATCGGCTGTGCTTCTACACCTTCGACAAGTTTGTTTTGCGTGTATTTATAAGCAAAGTAGTCCGTCTTTTCAGTTTCCGATTGAGGTGCCGTTTTACTCGCTGAATAATCCGAAATATTTGTGGCAAGTCCAGTTTGGTTATTTTTTAAATAGAGGCCAATGGGGCCATCAGTATAGTTGACCAGTCCAGTCGTGATGAAATCGATATGGACGGTATCTTGCGCATTTAATAAAAAGTTATTCTTCTTAAAGCTTACTTGAAAAAGGTCACCGTTTCTGTGGTCGATAGCAAAACGATTATCTACCTTATCGGGATCAATAGACCGGATAAAATTAAACCATAGGCTCCAATCGTTAAGTTTGATGGCACTTTTACCTTTGTTCTTTAAAATAATGGTGGATACTGGATTTTTGCGGATATTCTGTCCGTCCTTAACCTTCCAGGTGAGTTGCAGTTGATCTGCGATTGCACTCGACTTTTGGGCATAGGCTTCCTGACTTAATAAAGCCAAGGCCAGTCCGGCATAGAGTAGCGGTTTTTTGATTTTTTTTAAATTAGTCATGTTGGTTACTTTTTCAATGACTTTAAATATAGCTATTCTAGAGGGGTTTATGATCTATTTCAAAAAAAATGAATAAAAAAAATATAAAAATTTTGACACATTTATAAATATTTCTATATTTGCACACCGAAACAGAAAACGGCCCGTTCGTCTAGGGGTTAGGACGCAAGATTTTCATTCTTGAAACAGGGGTTCGATTCCCCTACGGGCTACAGATCGAAAGATAAAAAAAGCTTGCAATTCATATTGTAAGCTTTTTTTGTCTTTTAGTATCTACAAAACCTATACGAACTCCCAAGAAAGAAGTGAATCATAAACAAAAGTTGTGGGTGGATAAAAAATTTAGCGAAAAAAAAATGACAACATTTCCTGTTATTGCCTCTACTCTTTCTGCCAAACAATTAGGAGATTTTGTGAAAGATAGATATGGCCTAGACGACAAATACAATTGTACCTTATTCAGAACGGGAATGAATCACACGTATTTTCTTTCCAATACCGAAACGAAATACGTTTTACGAGTTTATAGTCATAATTGGAGGTCAAAAACCGAAATTATTGAAGAGCTTGAACTTTTAAAATCATTAAAGAATAATAATTTAAGTGTTTCTTTTCCAATTGAAGATAAAGACGGAGTGTTCATTCAAGAAATAAATGCACCTGAAGGAACCCGATACGTTGTACTTTTTTCCTTTGCTCAAGGTGAAAAAATCAGATTTATGGACAACGAAACTTGCTTTCGAATAGGTTCTCTAATGGCAAATATCCACAACTATACCGAAAACAAGAACATTAAACGACTATCTTACAATAAGGAGTCTCTTATAGAACTACCTTATAAGTACCTAAAACAGTTCTTTGCAGACAAGTTGCCAGAAATGGAATTCATTAGGGAGTTTGGAAGAAATTTTCAAAATTCAGATTTTGATCATACGAAAAAAGGAATTATACATATGGATATATGGTATGATAATATGGCCGTTACCGACGAAAGGGAGATTACGATTTTTGACTTTGACTTTTGTGGAAATGGATGGCAAATTTTAGATGTTGGATATTTCTGCAAACAACTGTTTTTCATAGAATCAGATAAAGAGCAGTATGAATTAAAAATTCAAAGCTTCATACGGGGATACCAGACTAACAGATTTTTATCTGAAAAAGAGCTCAGGTTAATACCAAAAGCTGGCGCTTCTATTTTTATTTTTTATCTTGGGGTACAGGCACAAAGATTTGATTGGTCCAACATATTTTTGACAGAAAACTATCTTAAAATGTTTGTCGGAAGAATTAAAGCTTGGATGGATTATTACGCAAAGAACGAAGTCACTGTAGCTAAATAAGAAAAGGTTGGGGAATATTGGTTGGGTTTTGCGTTGAGGACTGGAAAACAACTCTTGCATAAGCGTGGGGTAAAACAATAAAACAAATTACACGTATTTTGTCCCGTTGGTAATATAAATCTAACCTATTAATTTTACCGTTAATATTCCAAATAATAAAATTTTATGAAGGCACATACCTACGAAACACAATCAACGATTACACCGCAAAAGGCATTGGATTTTTTGAAAGAAGGAAATCAACGCTTTGTTAATAATCTGAAAGCTAACCGCGATCTGCTCGAGCAGGTGAACGCTACGCGTGAAGGACAGTGGCCATTTGCCGTGGTGCTAAGCTGCATAGATAGCCGTACTTCAGCTGAACTTATATTTGATCAGGGACTGGGCGATATCTTCAGTATCCGGATTGCCGGAAATTTTGTCAATCAGGATATTTTAGGATCGATGGAGTTTGGTTGCAATGTGGCCGGTTCTAAACTTGTTGTCGTTCTGGGGCATACCAAATGTGGTGCATTAAAAGGAGGATTGGATGCTGCGCAGATTGAGGGCATGGGAATGGATAACCTGAACCACCTGATTAACCATTTCGACCCGATCATTAATGAGGTGATCGACCAGGGGGAAGAACGTTCGTCAAAAAATAGTGTGCTGCTTGAAAAGCTAAACCAACAGAACATTAAGCATGCGATCCGAGACATCCGCAGACAAAGTTCAACGCTCCGTAAGCTTGAAGAAGAAGGTAAAATTAAGATTGTGGGCGCAAACTATGACGTTGAAACTGGTAGCGTAACTTGGATGTAAGCTGCTAAAGCTGACGTACAGGTTTGGTGATCATAATAAAGGATGGACACGTGTATCTGACTTTAGTTAAGATTAGGTACCCAAAGATTTGTTCATCTTAAACCGAAAGGTGGTCTACAATTTTTATGACTAAAAAGAAAAAGGGAGTTGCTAACTCGTTCTGAAGTTAGCAACTCCCTTTTTTGGCTTTACGTATACATGCTACAGTTTAAAACAAGAAACATTTCCTGCGAAATCAGCAACATAAATGCAATCGCCATCGGCAGTGATGTCCGAAAATATAGGCGAACCCAGGCTAAATTTTGTTATTAATTTACCCGCTTTATTAAGGACGTAGACATAGCCGTCTGAAGCACCAAAAACTAACTTGTCTTTCACCTCAATGACTGCCGCTTCAACCGTACCGACCAGTTTGTGGTTATCAGGACTACTATATGCCGAGGAATAAACAAGCGCTTCTTCTGTAGAAAAATGCCACTTCTCTTCCAGCGTCTGCAGATCATAGGCTTTGATTCCATTGGTGGAAGTTGGCATGACCAAAAGATCGCCAGCGATTTTCGGAGCTGTCATTACCTTAAAATCGTCAGTTTTAATGCTCTTCTGTAAGATTTCTCCTGTTTTTAGATCGATCTTAAAGATGCCATTGAGGCCGGTTGTATAGATGTAATCATTTTGAGCTGTCACCCCGCCACTTCTAAAACGTAAACCATCTTCCTGACGTTTCCAGAGAAGTTTCCCGTTATGGATGTCATAAGCACAGAGCGCATTCCAGTTGTATCCAGCTAAAAGAACTTGACCGACAACAGATAGCTCTGCAGGCGTAGCTTCTCCTCCTGATGGTTCAACACCCTCCCAAAGAGGCTTGCCCGTATGGATATCAATCGCCGACATACGTTTTCCTAGCCCGGTATAATAAATGCCATTGTCAAGAGCAGCGCCAGAAACAAAGGTTGGGAGGCTTGGCGCCGAAGGTTTCTTTGTCCACAGGACTTTACCTGAATTTGCATCTATCGCATAGACATTGGTTTCAACATCAGTGGCCAGCAATATACCATCGCTGAAACGTAATTTATGCTTGAGGGAATTGATCGTTGGCAGCGACCATAGTACTTTTCCGCTACGTTTATCCAATGCCTTGATCGTGTGGTTGGTTCCCAAGCCATCATCTATTGTTGCTACAAAAAGCTTATCGCCAGCAACCAGTGGACTTGTCTTCCAGATATTTCCGCTTGCCGAAGTGAACCACTGTAGTTTAATCGTGCTATTTTCTGCGGCGGTGAGATTAAAAGTCTCTTTCTTTAATGTCTGCTCTCCATTCTCATAACGAATCGTAATAAGGGCATCATATTGCTCCTTTTGGCTTTGTTTCTTGAAAGGGATGTTGGCCTGCCATGCCCAGTCGCCAGCAGGAGTCAGCGAAGTTGAGGTGATGCGATTTCCGGTATCATGCGAGTATATCGTGAGGTCTACGCCCTGGATTTGTCGCTCACTATCGTAGGCGTTGATCAATACTGGAAGTGTTTGACCCGCATTTAATGGCTGATTGAGCACAGGTCGCACCAATTGGATGTGGTCACGTAGATTTGTATAGACAGGTTTGATATTCTTGATCCCTTGTTTGTCAATATCGACAACAACAAATTGTGCGGCGGAGTTATCGATACCGCCTTTATTAGGGGCGTTCGAACAAACTACATAGACACCATTTTGTTTGAAGACAAAATTGTTGTGCCAATGTCCGTAGAACCAAGCTTTAAGGTTGTATTGCTTTAAATCGATCTGTTCTTTTTCACCTTTAAGTACAAAGTCAGTTCCTGCAAAGAAGTCGTGGTTAATAAAGATCAACGGCTTGGATTTATCCATTGAGGCTAGATCTTTTTTTAACCAGGCAATGATCTGATCAGCGGTGTAGCTGGGCTTGTAATCTCCATTTGGCATTGGTGTAACGACAAAGTGTGCCGGTCCCGCATCGAACGAGTAATAGGTCGGTCCAAAAAGATCCTCAAATAACTTTTCGCCATATTCACCTTTGACAAGGTCATGATTTCCGACAGTATAATAGGTCGGTCTGCCCATTAGGTCACTGTTAACCTGTTTGGCATGAAAAAGCATGCCCGGTTCATAGCAGATATCTCCGGTATGCATGATCAGACTTGCACGCTGTTGTTTGGCGTAGTTTCTGACATTATCGATCCAAGGTCCATATAGAGGTGTTTCTGTGTCAGTGATCTGAATAAATCGCAGAAAATCGTTTTGTTGGACGTCATCTTTGACTAACCCAAAATCCCAACTTTTTACATCCGCACGCAGTGGAATGTAATGCGTTTTGGTCGCCTTGTAACCACTAGGGACGGTGACAGACAAAAAGCGGGCATTGGGGTTATGGGGCAGTGTATACGTTCCGTCTTTATTGGTTTTTACTACATCATAGCCATCGGATACAGTGATTCCGCTAAGTAGATTCTCGTTCTGTTCGAAGAGGTTATTCGCATTCTGATCTTCAAAAACCCGGCCGACGCGCTGTTGTGCAAAAAGGGAGGGAATCGGAAGGAGACAGCAGACAAATAAATTGAGTAATTTCATGTTGTTTAAATAAAAATTGAGCCAGCTGCATCCAAGGAAGAGCTGGCTCATTATTGTTTTAGATCAAACTATTACTTCCAGCCTGTAGTTTGTTCCAGTTTTGGATTCAATACAGTCTGTTCGATTGGTATCGGAAAATAATAATATTTAGCTTCGTCAAAGCTTCGTGGACGTTGCGGTGCTTTATCATCTAGGAACATAATCTTTCCGGAAGTCTCATTGGAGAGATAGAAAGTCCCTTCATTAATATAAAACTTGGCTATCTTTTCTTTTACAGCGGCAGGAAGGCCTGCGATAGGGGTATCATTTCCTTTTTTTAGAATAGCTATGTCGGCAACCCCATCTCCGGTAACGTCTATTCCTCCTAAGGCAGGAATGTACATTCCAGAAGGTGATTGAGCAAGCAGTGCTCCTGCTTTCCATCGATAAAGATCGTCAAAGCGGAACCCTTCACAAGCAAGCTCAACACGGCGCTCACGTCGAATTTCCAGTAAAACCCCTTTGTTTGCTCCGCTTACAGCTGGATATTGCTTCGCAAGATAAGCGTCTGGTGCTGCGTTGGCTGTCGTGAGATTTAATGTAGGCATGCCTACACGACCACGGACCTTATTTATTGTCGCGTCAATGTCTGCCTGACTTAGCTTTCCTAATTCAGCTTTCGCTTCGGCATTAATCAACAAGACTTCGGCATACCGCATGATAGGAAGATCAGTATAATTCAGCTCCCATCCGCCGCGGAGTGCAGGATCACGTGGGTAAAACTTAATTTGTAGTAATCCACCGAAGTCCGGGCGTGTGATATAAGGTGTGCTGGCAGCATTGTTGCTAAAACCCGGAGGCATGACGGTTTCCGCTAGGCGAGGGTCGCGATCTTTGAAAATCTCTGTGAAATTTTTCTTATCGTAATCTGTAACAGAAGTAAATGGAGTTCCGTCCTTCATTAAAAACTCATTCGCTAAGTTTGCGCTTAACGCCCACTGCCAATCCAGGACTGTATGGGTATTGTTTGCAACACCTAGATCACGGCTGTTTTTTTGTAAAAAGATAATCTCCTTATTCGTCGAAAGATTATTGCTGGAAAAAAGTGCCCTGTAATCTGTAACACTGTTTCCCGAGATTGAAAAACCACCATTGCTCATGATTTCTTGGGAAGCAGAAATTGCTCTTTCCAGAAATGTCTGCGCAGTGCTCTGCAGATTCAATTCTGTATGGTATTTTCGGAATGTTCCTTCATGGAGCGAAATTCTGGACAATAGGGTCAAAGCGCTCCATTTTGTTATGAAGGAATTATCTGTACGTGCAGGGAGCACATTTGCCGCAGCAAATTCAAGGTCTTTCATCACCGAGTCCACAACTGCGGTCCGTGGATCCTTCGCCTTATATGGTTCCTCTGACGTAGTCCCTAATACATGTGAGTACCAAGGCACATCGCCGTATTTTTTTACCATTTTATAATAGAAATTAGCCCGGAGCAGGCGTGCAATTCCGATATAATGATTGATGACGGCGGGGTCACCAGCAACTTTGCCGGCATTGTCTAGCATATAGTTCACATCGCGTAAAGGAGCCCATACATCCTTATCCCATCCTTTAACAGTTGCAGGAGACAATGTGCCGGCCAGCAATGTCCTCACTTCGGCATTTTGATCGTTGTTGCTCAATGCAATATTGTCTGAGTAAAGATCGGTGTATTCCGCACGCATTTGTTTATAAAGACCATTTGTATAAGTCGCGAGATCTTCGGGTGTATTAAAAAAGACCTCCTTGGTAATTGCAGAACCCGAGGTTCGATCCAGATAGTCTTTTTTGCAAGAAGCACCCAGAAGAACAAGGGATGCTAAAGCGATATAATTGATACGTTTCATTTTTTTAGTTTTTGAAATTAAAGATTCATGTTTAGACCGAAAGTAAATGTCCGTTGAAAAGGATAGGCCGCCTGTACCTTGTTTGCTGACGACGGATATATACCGCCCAGAGATTCTGGATCTAACTTAACTTTGAGGTGTGAGATTTCGAACACGTTTTCTGCACTAAAGAAGAAACGCACTTTATGTAATTTAAGGCTTTGCAATATCGACTGAGGTAGCGTGTAACCCACGGTTAGGTTTTTCACACGCATATAGGCTCCATTTTGCATATAACGTTTGTTCGGAATACCAAGTTGTTGGTAATTGTCTTCTGCCGAATAAGCCCGTATTGCCGGGAAGTAAGCATTTTGATTATCAGGTGTCCAATGATCGGCATTTTGAACGGTTGGATTTGTCCATGGTTGTGCATTCACTCCCCAGAAATAGATATTAGAAGCGCCTGGATACCAGTCACGTTTTCCGATGCCCTGTAGGAATACCCGGAAGTCAAAACCTTTCCATCCTGTTGAAAGGTCAATACTATAGGGGAGTCGCGAGCTGTTGTTGCCGATAATATGCATATCTCCCGGATCATCTACTGTTTTCTTTCCCATGTCGACCTTGCCGTCCCCATTACGGTCAGCAAAGATCGGATCGCCTGCATAGAACTTGTACGATTGATCGTCTGTTCCCATGGCTGTTTGATTTGGATGTTGTGCCACATCAGCATCGCTTTTGAAGAAGCCGGTAATATCCGCCCCCCAGATTTCTCCGATTTCTTGACCTACATAGTTTCTTATCCAATTGTCTCCCAATGATTTGCTCGGGTTGTCAAAGCGGGTTATCCAGGAGCGGTTGTCGGCCAAAGTTAGCGCAATATTGTACCAGAAAGGTGAGCCGCCGACTTCTTTGCTATCGCGCCAGGTGAGACGTAATTCCCAGCCTTTTGTTTTCAGGTCACCTGCATTTTCTACGGGAATTACGGTGCCGAATGGCCCTGGAAGCTCTTTTCCGGGTACCAGCATATCTTTGGTGTAACGCGTATATTTGTCAAAATTGACACCTAGTTTGCTATTGAAAAAATTCATGTCAATCCCTGCGTTGACCGTCTGAATGGTTTCCCAAGTAAAGGTGTCGGAAACAGCATTAGGGCTATAGACAGCCTGAGGTTTTCCAGTTCCCAGAATATAATCCGTCTGTTTGTTATTCATAATTGGGATATACGGATACGTGTCGTAGTAAGGTCTGTCGCTATTGTATGAGAAAAGTTGGTTCCCCAGCGAACCATAAGATCCTCTGATCTTTAAGAAATCCATCGACAGTGCTTGCTTTACCGGTTCGAAGAAACTCTCTTTTGAAACGGCCCAACCTGCTGAAATGGATGGAAAAAAGCCCCAGCGATTACCTTTCGGGAAACGGGAAGACCCATCAAAGCGACCGTTGAATTCTGCTAGGTATTTCTCTTTGTAATTATAACTTATACGCGAGAAGATACCTTGCACCGCCCAGTCCTTGATTTGTTCATCTTTCGTAATATTTCCCGTTGCAGTACCAATTGATGGGACAGATGAAGATATTAAGTTAAGTGCTTTTACCCAATTGTTGTTCGTATAGTAATATTCTTGATTGTAACCCACCATTGCTTGGAAATAATGGTCTCCAAACTCCTTATGAAAATCTGTGTAGATATTGTACACATTATATCTAGTTGTTGAATTATCATTTCTCGCGTAGGTATTGGAGAATGTCGGTGTTAATACAGCTTGTGGGCCTGTTTTATACATGGAGGGTACATCGTACGAACGGGTTGTTCCCGCGGTTCTCCGAATGGTTGCGTCGGCGTTTAAGTCCCATACTCCTTTTATTAATGAAGCTTTGGCGGCAAATGTTGTGATAAACTCATTGATGCGGTTGTCTTTTCTCCCGCCTTGCTGTAAAGCACCCAGCACCTGTGCACCTGCTTTTGTCCAGGTTCCATCGGGATTAAAAGGTACATCCAGGGAGTTCGTGCGGTTGACATTCCAGAAAAAATCACCATCCAGGAAAACAGGAGCTTCGTAGTTTGTACTCGTTAATAGGGTATTATTGGAAATCTGTAGCCAATTTGTCACATCAAGATCGACTTTTCCTCTGACGTTGTAACGTTTGTAAATATCGTTACCGTATTTTAGAAGTCCGTCCTGTCTATAGTAATCACTAGATAAATAATAACCGATCTTATCGGATTTCTTAGCAATACTTAAATTTGCATTGTAGGTGGGGGCGGTATTGTTATAAGCTTCTTTTAACCAGTCTGTGGTACCGGTATATACCCAATCCTGACCATTGTCAGACAAGGTTACGGCAGGCAACGATGGATCTAGTGAGCGTTTTTTTGCATACTCACGTGCAGATTCTGGGTAGAGATTATACAAAGGCTTTCCAGCTTCTGTTTTGATGTCCATGACCTGATAAGGATCGGTAATAAATTTAGGAAGCTTTCCTAGTGTTCTATACCCCACATTGCTACTGAAAGCGATATCTAATTTGTCGCTTTTTGCTTTTTTAGTGGTAATCAGTACCACGCCAAATCCCCCGCGGGCACCATAGATTGCTGCCGAAGCGGCATCTTTAAGTACAGACACATTCTCCACGTCATTTGGGTTGATGCGGGCTACTTCGTCGGATGAGTAAGGAATATTATCAACCAAAATCAGTGGCTCTCCACCATTTAAGCTTGTAAAACCGCGAACGTTAAAAGAAGGATTTGTTGTTGCGCGCCCATTGGCACTTGTGATATTAAGATTTGGAATCAACCCCTGTAATCCGGCACCCAGGTTGGCGATAGGGCGACTTTCTAATTGTTTTGAAGAGACCATATCAACAGCTCCCGTAAGATTGACTTTCCTTTGTGTGCCATAGCCTACAACAACGACCTCATCCAATTGAGAGTTGCTTGCTTGCAAAGTCACATTCAATGTGCGTTGATTGCCTACCGATATGCGCTCTGTTGTGTATCCCACATACTGAAATATAAGAACCGCTTTCTCGGGAATCCGAAGTGAAAAGTGACCATTCGCATCTGTTTTTGTAGATAAAGCAGAATTGCCTTCAACAGCTACCGTCACACCGGCAAGTGCTGATTGCGAATCGTGAACAGTACCCGTTATTTCGATATCAGTACGTTGTTTTTCGGAAATTACGATGGTGTTGTTAAGAATCTGATAGCTTAGATTCTGTCCTTTTAATGCTTTTGACAGGACTTGTGAAATGGAAGCATGGTTTGCATCCACACTGATGGGCTGCAGATTATCCAGCAGTTTTTCATCATAAAAAAACCGTAAATCTGTCTGCTTGGAAATTTCTTGCAAGACTTTCTCAACCTTTACCTTTTTTAGGGAGAGATTGACTGTTTGTGCAGTTCCCGAGGCATGTGCTCCCAAAGCAAGGGAAAGCAAAGAAATAGTGCTTAACTTTATCATACATAAAGTTTTAAAGGCTGGAGGGATCCGGAATTCCCGTGTTTTCTCCTGCCTTTTCATTGGAGAAAAAAAATTCATAAATTAGAATGATTTTTGAGGTTTTAAATTTCTGTTGGTAATCAGTAAAATAAGCCTTGGATTTAACCGGGGATGCGTCAACATCCCCTTTTTTGTTATTGCCAGGCGATAAGTCGATATTTATGCCATAGATGTATTTTTAAGGTAGATAATCAATTTCATTGCACAAGAACTTTACGTCCGTTGATGTCGAATTTTCGTCCTGTCGCTAAAGCGAGGATTTGTAATACTTCCGAAAGTTTACTATTTCTGCTTATAGAGCCTTTATATGTTGAACTGTTATTCATGGCTTCGATATTTTCAAATTCAACATTATACCATCGTGCAATTTGCTGTGTGATATCGCTGAAATTATTGCCATCAAAGTAAAATTCTTCGCGTTGCCATGCTGTATTTTTAGTCAGGTTGCTCAGTTGGACCTGAATATCGTTAGCCAATGTTGTTGCTTGCTCACCGGGTTTAATAATTGTTTGTTTCCCCTCTTTAACAATTTTTACACTTCCTTCGACAAGTGATGTTGACACCTCCTTTTCGTAAGCATTTACATTGAATGTGGTTCCCAGGACTTCAATCATTGTCCCATTGGCATTGATTCGGAAAGGCCGGCTGGCATCCTTAGCAACCTTAAAATAAGCTTCTCCGGTTAAGGTAACTTGTCGTTGATCGGATTCAAAATGTGTTGGGTAAGAAAGCTGAGTAAGCGAATTGAGCCATACTTTTGTCCCATCTTCTAAAATGACCATATATGTACCAGCCTTTGGTACATCAACACGGAAATTTTTCCCCGCTATTTCTGTCGTCGAGTTATGCTGCTGAACAAATGGATCTGCGAGCTGCTGCTCTTTTCCTGTAGGCGTTATAATTTTTGCATAATGTCCTCCCGGAAGGATGTCGTTGTGAAAAGTCTTGCTTTGCGAAGGAATCTCGGCCGCCAGTGTCATTGTTGTTGCTGCAGTCGAAGACACTTTTTGATAAAGCCAAAAACTAAATCCCGAGATCGCCAACATCAGGGCGGCCACCATCCATTTGGACCGCATCCAGATAAGCCGTTTGATAGGGGTTGGCTCATCAAATAGCTGGGCGTCCAATCTAGCATTGATGCGCGATGCTAGGTGGGGCGGAGTTTCGTTCGCTGGCAGCTCTTCCTGAAATTGCTCTTTATCCGATTGATCCAGTGTATAGAACCAACGGAGCACTTGTTGTTCTTCCGCTGCTGTACATTGGCCTGCCAAATATTTTTTGAGCAACGCTTTTGCTTGATCTGATGATTCTTGTTCCTTCATACAGACCTATAATCCCTCTAATCGACAGAAAGTACCGAAGAAAAATTTGAAAATAATATAAGTACCTGTATTTGAGCTGGATAAAATATTTAAGAAGAGTGAGAAGTGCTGAAGATGCTATTGAGAATGGGGCTCTATGTTTCGCATGAGATTATCGTGAACCACAAAGGAACACTGTGGGTGGAAAGCGAGCCTGGATTTATTATTTAAATCGAAGCTTGAGCCAGCCCAGAGCCAGGGAGATATTATTTTTTACGGTTTGTTCGGATAATGCAAGCTCGGTGGCAATATCTTTAATGGACATGGATTCCTTTCGGCTGAGCGAGAATGCAGATTTCATTGTGGTAGGCATCTTGTCTATTTCTTGTTCGATAAGTACCGATAGCTCTTTTGCCAAGAGTTCTTCTTCAGATGTTGTTGTAGACTGGGTTTGGTAGGTCTGTAAGAGGGCTTCAGCACGGGCAACCTTCCGCTGCTCTTGTATGGTCCAGTCGATTATTTTGTACTTGGCTGTTTTAAAAAGATACGGATAAAGGGAGTATTCGATGTTGATCTTGTGCCTGTTGTTCCAGAGGGACACAAATACTTCCTGCAGAATGTCTTCACTGTCTTCGACACAGGAAACACGACGCTGTATAAATCGAAAAAGTATAGCCGAATAGCGATTGACTAATTCCGAAAAAGCATGACGGTCATTTGCTTGAATCCCAGCGAATAGTTCGGTGTCATCTAACTGTTCCATAATTACCGCAATTTGTGTAACTCCCTTAGTTTAATTAGGCCAAATTTATAATTGTGGTGTTAAGTTAGTATTAAAAACAAAAAATATAGTAATGTTTTTTTTAATCAAACGATTGCATAAAATGCCAGATCGTAAAAATCCTGATCTACTTGTCACGAATTTAAGCAGATCAGGATTTGAAAAAATATAATTAGAACGGATCTTTATAAGCGGGCATCTACCAATTTTCGGTCGAGTATACCCTTGATATCAAAAACAACTGAAGGATTATTTTTAAGATTGTTAAGATCTAAATGTAAAAACTCTCTGTGTCCGACAGCAAGTATAACGCTATCATAATTTCCAGATTCAGGAAGATTTGATAACAGGTCCAGATTAAAATGCTTTTTCACCTCATTTATATTTGCCCATGGATCATAAATATCTACTTTCAGTCCGAATTCTTGAAGGTCATAGATCATGTCAATGACTTTACTATTCCTGATATCAGGGCAATTTTCTTTAAAAGTGATCCCCAGCACCAAAGCTTTAGCTCCCTCAAACCTGATATTTTTCTGAATCATCAGTTTAACGACTTTTGAAGCAATGAAGGAGGCTATCTGATCATTCACTTCTCTTCCAGATAAAATAACATGCGGGTGATATCCTAGTTGAGTTGCTTTTTGAGCGAGATAATAAGGGTCGACAGAAATACAGTGCCCACCGACTAAACCTGGCTTGAAACGTAAAAAGTTGTATTTTGTTCCAGCGGCATCCAAGACATCCTGCGTGTCTATACCTACACGATCAAAGATCAGTGCAAGTTCATTCATAAAAGAAATATTCACATCGCGTTGTGCATTTTCGATAACTTTTGCTGCTTCTGCTACCTTGATCGATGGTGCTAAGTGCGTGCCGGCCTCAATAATTTTTTTATAGAGTCCATCTACCGCTAATCCAGCCTCTGGAGTACTTCCAGACGTTACCTTCACTACTTTTTGAAGTGAATTTACTTTATCCCCCGGATTAATTCGTTCCGGAGAATAGCCGACAAAAAAATCTTGATTAAACTTTAAGCCCGAAAACTTCTCCAAAACCGGGACACATTCCTCTTCTGTACAGCCCGGATAGACCGTAGATTCATAAATAACCAAATCGCCCGGATTTAATAATCCGCCAATCATTTTAGATGCCTCCAGCAATGGAGATAGATCGGGTGAATTATAGCGATCAATAGGAGTTGGTACGGTGACTATATATACGTTTGCATCAGCAATGTCTGCGGTAGAACTACTTGCATTATACCCCTTACTTTGGTTTGATGTGGTAAATAGCTCTCTTGCAAGTTCCAGTTCTTTTTTATCAGCTTCCAGTGTACGGTCAACACCGCGCCTAAGTTCATCAATACGTGTTTCATTAATATCAAATCCAATCACGGGGAAATAGTCGGAAAACGCTATTGCTAATGGCAATCCGACATATCCTTGACCAATGATGGCAATTTTTTTTACCTGAAAATCTCTCATATATAGCTGTAAATATACGTTCTTTGCTTTAAATTTAACCTCTTGTCAACCAACCTCTGCGTCCAGCTGTTGCTATGGCATATGGGGTAATCCAGAATAAACTGAAGGCGTAGAATATGCTGTAGCTATATGCCCAGAATGCTTCTTTGGCGTCTGAGTTTTTGGAGGCAAAGAAATAAGCCTGAATGCTTGAGAATATTAAGATACCTACCAAAGTAGAACTTAAGAACATCAATGGATAATGAAATACAGTCCACAGCATCAATAGCATCATTGGATACGCTAACAATACCTTTTTCCATTGCATGAGCAATAAGATACGTGCTCCCCATTTAGGCCCTTGACGGAAATTCTTAAAAGCAAATTGACTCATCGCGATGTTTTCACGCACATTGCTTCGTTCCCAACGGATAAACATCTTGTACAGGTTTTTATAACGTACCGGTGTGTCGGTATACACATATGCATTGGATTGAAATAACACATGATAACCTTGTTTTAAGATCATATTCGTCATCGCACGATCTTCACCGATGTCAGACGGCTGTCCCATAAATGTCTGATTGATCCAATCCTCTAAACAGTTCATGACAGCCTCTTTACGGTAACCCGATAAAGCTCCCGGAGTACACATGACAGTACCCAACATACTTTGAGCTGAACGTACAAATTCAAAACTAAATACAAAGCTGACATTCAACATCCGCGGTATAATCGCCTTTTTAGTATTCAATACACGCACGTTACCTGCTACTGCTCCACATTCCTTGTTTGTCACAAAAGGACTGGCCATATTGCGTATGGTATCTTTTTTAACAATTGAATCACTATCAACCGTGATAAAGATCTCTCCCGTACCTAACTTAAATCCACGGTATAGAGCATGTCTTTTACCCATATTTTTGGGCTGCTGATAAATTTCAACACGGTCGCCCAATTCCATTTTGGCACGTTGTATCCAGGCAAAAGTGTTATCCTTACTTCCGTCGTCAATCGCAATAATCTGAAGTTTCTTCTCCGGATAATCGCTGCTAGCCAAACTATGTAAGGTATCATAGACTAACTGTCCTTCATTATAAGCCGGAACAATAATCGTACAAGTTGGTAGCTCATCGTCCGATACAGAAGCGATGGGCTTATATTTACGATGCAGTACAATCAAAAAAATCAAAAAGCTGATCGCGATAACCGCTAATAATATACCCAAGACAATTAAGAATGTTCCGCCGATACTATCCAAACGTTGGAAACGTAAAGCATCAAAATCAGGTTGAAGCATATATACACCAAAAACTGACGCAAATAAGATAAAAAATGTTGCCCCAAAAATAACGTATTCCTTCGGACCAAAGTTGCTTTCTTCCTTTTTGCTCACTGTATTCTCAGATCGCTTTTCCGCTGCATTTACATCGTATACAGCAGGCTGCCATTGTTTGGTCATCTGCTTGGATACGATCGAGTTTTCTTTCATGTAATTCATAACCGTTCTATTTTAGATATACATTTCGTTCATTCAATATTTACTTCGATCGTTGAATCGAATCATTTGTAATGAAAATATTACGATTCCATAAACGCAAAAGACATGCCTTTATTTTGTGCCAAAAATGATCGGTTTGCTTAAATTGTAACGTTCTTGATACAAATTGTTGTAATTTAAAATGTTGTTTTTCAGGTATTTGTTGTTTTGTTTCGGCTGAAATCGGTTGAAATATATCAACGATCTATTCAATAGACTTTTAAGATTTTTTAACATTTGCGCCCTTATTCTTAAAAGAAATTGACAGTTTGTGTGACAAACTGTTTAGGAAAGGGGCCAATAAACCAGTGGAGGAAAATGAGTTTAAACTGACGAGGAAATTGAGGCATAGGGAAAGAAAAAAGACGCTCCCAAAAGAGAGCGTCTTCGATATCATGAAGATTTCTGGATCTCATTTATCCGCCAAATTCCATTAGATAATTTTTAAGGAAATCATTTAAATCACCATCCAATACAGCTTGGGTATTGGAGGTTTCGTAATTTGTCCTTAAATCTTTAATAAGCTTATACGGATGCAGGACGTAATTTCGAATCTGGGATCCCCATTCAATTTTCTTTTTATTACCTTCAATAGCGGCGGTAGCTTCCTGACGCTTACGCATCTCGATCTCGTACAATTGGGATTTCAATAAGCGCATCGCATTTTCTTTATTTTGTAACTGCGATCTGGATTCCTGATTTTTAATTATAATGCCTGTAGGTTTGTGGTGTAAACGAACGGCTGTTTCTACCTTATTCACGTTTTGGCCTCCGGCACCGCCCGAGCGGAACGTATCCCATTCGATTTCTGAATCCTTGACTTCAATCTCTATATTATCATCGATCAACGGATATACGTAGACAGAAGCGAAAGAGGTGTGGCGTTTTGCATTGGAATCGAAAGGAGAAATCCGAACGAGCCTGTGTACACCATTCTCTCCCTTAAGGTAGCCATAAGCAAAATCACCGGATATCTGTAAAGTGACGCTCTTGATACCTGCGACATCACCTTCCTGCGAATCCTGTTCGGTTACCCGGTACCCATTTTTCTCACCCCACATAATATACATACGCATCAGCATGGCTGCCCAGTCACAGCTTTCAGTGCCGCCGGCACCGGCTGTAATCTGTAAGATCGCATCCAGTTGATCTTCCTCAGCGCTAAGCATGTTTTTGAATTCGAGTTCCTCGACTTTAGCTAGAGCAAGTTTATATTGGTCGTCCACTTCCTTTTCGTCGGCGTCGCCAGACTGAAAGAATTCATACATCACATAGGCGTCTTCAACCGCCGCCGCAACTTCGTCGAAATGGTCTGTCCACACCTTTTGGTTTTTTATGGCCAAGAGTATTTTCTCTGCAGCTTTGGAATCATCCCAAAAGCTTGCTTCAAGCGTAACTGCCTGGTCTCTTTCTATTTCTTCTTTGCGTGCATCGATGTCAAAGATGCCTCCTCAGGGAAGTAACACGATCCCTCAAGTCTTGAATTTGTTCTTTTGTCATATCTGCTAAAGTAGAAATTTTAATTAATAAATCCCTGTTTCTGCCGAATAACTTAGCGCTCAATATCGAATGCCAAATACCGGATATGTGACCTTTTTTTTTTAGTTTTGGTATTGTCAACGGAATAAACCTTCATATAAGGATCTACACCATGTGTAACAATAAAATACGGAAGGCTCTTATTGACGTTTAAAACAAATAATTTCAGTAAAAACAGTATGTTCCCAAAAATTAATTTTACAAAAACTGAGGCCTATAAGAATCTAGCGAAGCATTTCGATTCCTTATCAGGTCTTTCTAGCAATAGCGAAAAAAAAGATCTACGTGCACTTTTTGCCGCAGATCCCGCACGTTTTGAAAAGTTCTCGATCGCTTTCGAAGATATACTTCTGGATTATTCCAAGAATCGGATCACTGAAGAGACAAAAGCACTCTTGGTGCAGCTGGCCAAAGAATGTGGCCTTGCTGAAGCTATAACAGCGATGTTCTCGGGCGAGCGGATCAATGTGACAGAAAATAGACCGGTTTTACATACCGCGTTGCGAAATCAGTCCGACAAACCAGTTTATGTCGATGGCAAGGATGTCATGCCTGATGTTAAACGTGTGCTGGCACAGATGAAAGCCTTTACGGAAAAGATTATATCCGGCGAATGGAAAGGATATACTGGCAAAGAAATTACGGATGTAGTTAATATCGGCATCGGTGGTTCTGATCTTGGTCCAGTCATGGTGACAGAAGCGCTGAAAGCGTATAAAACGCGCTTAAATGTACATTTTGTCTCCAATGTTGACGGTACACATATTGCTGAAACATTGAAAGCTGTGGACCCTGAAACGACCTTGTTTTTGATCGCTTCCAAAACATTTACGACACAGGAGACCATGGCCAACGCGCATACAGCGAAAGACTGGTTTTTGGCGAGCGGTGCTCTTCAGGCAGACGTTGCCAAACATTTTGCCGCATTGAGCACCAATACAGAGGCAGTACGTGCTTTTGGAATAGATACCCAAAATATGTTTGAGTTTTGGGATTGGGTTGGCGGACGTTATTCACTGTGGTCCGCAATCGGTCTTTCGATCAGTCTGGCAATTGGGTTTGATAATTTCGAGGAACTTTTAAAAGGAGCCTATGATGCGGATGTTCATTTTAAAGAAACTCCTTTTGAATCCAATATCCCGGTGATATTGGCTTTGCTCGGGGTATGGTATAATAACTTCTTCCAGGCCGAGAGCCATGCAATCCTTCCATACGATCAATATTTACACCGTTTTGCCGCGTACTTCCAGCAAGGCGATATGGAAAGTAACGGTAAATATGTTGACCGTAATGGTCAACAGGTGGATTATCAGACGGGACCGATCATCTGGGGCGAGCCCGGGACAAACGGACAGCATGCCTTTTATCAGTTGATTCATCAAGGAACCAAGTTGATCCCATGTGATTTCATTGCACCGGCCAATAGTCTTAATCCTATCGGAAATCATCACCAATTGCTATTGTCCAACTTTTTTGCGCAGACCGAGGCTTTGATGAATGGAAAAACGGAGGCAGAAGTCGTTGCTGAATTTAAGAAAGCCGGAAAGTCGGATCAGGAAATTGAGGCACTGAAAGCCTATAAAGTCTTTGAAGGTAATCGCCCGACGAACTCTATCTTATTGAAAAAAATGACTCCACGTACGCTGGGACGTCTTATTGCATGTTATGAGCATAAGATCTTTGTACAGGGGGTGATTTGGAATATCTATAGTTTTGATCAATGGGGTGTTGAGCTGGGTAAACAATTGGCTAATCAGATTCTTCCGGAGCTAAGTGGTAAGGAATCGGTTACAAGCCATGATTCTTCAACAAACGGATTGATCAATACGTATAAAGCTTGGCGGGATTAAATTGCTAATCGCCATTTAAAGTATATCGCGGATTAAACATGGGAAGTGGGGCTGTTCAACTTTGAACAGCCCCGCTTTTATTCAATTTTATATATAGGCCACTCGAATATTTTCTGCTATCCTATTCTTAAAAGCGTTGACCTGATTTTTGGATATCTTCTTTTTTATACCGTTTTATGCTGGATACGAATGGCATTTAAAATAGCCAAAAGGGCTACCCCCACATCCGCAATCACTGCTTCCCAAAGTGTTGCAATACCGCCTGCGCCAAGAATCAGCACAATGATTTTGATCCCCATCGCGAGGATGACGTTCTGCCAGACAATGCTCCGGGTGATTTTGCCGATTTTGATAGCCGACAGGATTTTACGGGGCTCGTCGTTCTGGATCACAATATCAGCAGTTTCGATGGTTGCATCTGCCCCGAGTCCGCCCATTGCGATGCCAACCTGTGCCAAGGCAACGACGGGTGCGTCATTGACACCGTCGCCGGCGAAGGCAACACGGCGTCCCTGATCAATCAGTTGCTGTACATGGCTGACCTTATCCTCCGGAAGGAGATCACCATAGGCTTTGTCGAGCCCAAGTTCTTTGGACACTTCGTTGACAACAGCTGTTTTGTCTCCGGATAGCATGACGGTATAGAGCCCTTGAGCACGCATAGCGCTGATGACTTCCTTTGCGTCTGGTTTATTGCGGTCCGCTACAGTAATATAACCCGCATACTCACCTTCGATGGCAAACAGTACAATGGAATATACCATTTGCTTTAGATCTTCCGGATAGCTGATATTGAATTTGTCCAATAACTTGCTGTTACCAGCAAGGGTGCGTTTTCCATTGACCGTTGCCTGGAGGCCATGACCTGCTATTTCCTGAATTTCCTCGGCCTGTAAAGCTGGCTTGCCAGGGTGATAGCCCGCGATTGCCTTCGCAATGGGATGTGTTGAATGTGCCTCAATAGCTTTGGCATAATTCAGCAATTCCTCTTGATTTCCATTGACGGCAAAAACCTCCCTGACTTCAAATACACCTGCTGTCAGCGTACCTGTTTTATCCATGACAATGGTATCGACTGTGGTGATGGCATCAAGGAAATTTCCGCCTTTAAATAAGATGCCATTTCGGGATGCTAAACCAATGCCGCCAAAATAACCCAGCGGAATAGAGACAACCAAGGCACAGGGGCAGCTGATCACCAAGAAGACCAGACTACGGTAGAACCAATCCTTAAAACTATAGTCGTCGACAAAGAACAAGGGGGCCACGAGAACCAATAGCGCAAGACCAAAGATAATGGGGACATATATTTTAGTAAATCGAGCGATAAACAACTGTGTTTTCGATTTGCGTGCCGTGGCATCCTGTACCATTTCGAGTATTTTGCTCAATTTGCTGTCTTCAAAGGCGCTGGATACCTCGATTTCGACAACGGTTTCCAAATTGATCATACCCGCAAAAACAGCGTCACCTGCATATTTTGTGTCGGGTTTGCTCTCCCCGGTCAGTGCAGCCGTATTAAATGCTGCTTTCGCAGTGGTCAATTTACCATCCAGCGCGACTTTTTCTCCCGCTTTCACCAGGATCGTCTCGCCAATTGCAACCGTTTTAGGATTTACCTGCTGCTGTTGCCCACTCCGCAGCACCGTGACTTTATCGGGTCGGATATCCAATAGTGATTTGATTGATTTTTTGGCATTGTCAACGGCAGTATCCTGAAACCATTCTCCGATTTGGTAGAATACCATGACAGCAACCCCTTCTTCAAATTCTCCGATCGCAAATGCTCCCAAGGTTGCTACAGTCATCAAAAAGAATTCATTAAAAAAATCGCCGCGGCTTGCCTTCCGGAATGCCATCTGAATAACAGGTATGCCCGCGAGAAGATACGCGATACCATTTACGACTAACAGGAGGCCAAAGGGGAGGCTGATCTTCAAAGCATATTTCAATAGCAGTAAAGTAAGCAGAATGACAAGCGCAATAAGAAGCTTGCATTGGGAAATCCACCAGGGACGTTGCTGTATCGTGTGGCCGTGTTCTTGTGCTGTATGGCTATGCTCGTGGTTGTGTTCGCACATATATCAGGGTTCTTTTGAATGATTAAATTTAGCGAATTCAGGGGTAAAAAAAGAGGGAAGTAGCGATAAAAACCATCGTAAACCCCGTTTTATATCGGAGTAATAAATCGCGACCACTGGATTCTAAATCAGGAAAGCGCCTGAAAGGATGCAAGAGGTATTCAAGCAAAAAGGCTGTTTCACTACAGCGTGAAGCAGCCTTTTTCATGCGCAATAGCGACAGTAAACTTATTTTTAATCTTTTGAAGTGCTGCCAATAATCATTTCCAATATGGCAACGACAATGGCAAATAGCGCAGCGGTCCAAAAGCCATTTACATCAAATTTGGAACCGAGCAGCGAATCTGTCAACAAGACCATTAATACCGTAATAATAAACGAAACCAGGCCGAGTGTAAGCCAATTCAATGGGAAAGTAAATAACCTTAAAATCGATCCCACAGTCGCATTGACAAATCCAATGACAAGTCCGGTAACGATAGCCCAGCCGAATCCAGCAACATGAGCTCCGGGTACGACCCAGCACGCAACCGCGACGACAACTCCAGTAAGTAAAAGACTAATAATAAATTTCATAATATGTGCTAATTTATAAAGAGTAAATAAAGTAATAATATAATCAGTTTCGTGCAAACCCGATGCCAAACTTTACGCCTCTATCGCTCCACAATGAATGCTAGGTTTATTTGAAAATTAAGTGCACAGAAAATAAATATATGCAAGCATAGTAAATATTTTGTATATTTATTTCAGCGCTATGCGTGCAAGCTTTTGATCTTCAGCTGCTAGACGGTTTGTCCAGGAGGAGTGTTGCGGTCGGCGCTGGATAAGGATAAGGGGAGATACCTGGACACTAAACAAGGATTTTAGATGGGGGTGGTGCGAAAAAATGGAAAGAGTTCAGGTCATAGATTGAAGAATTTAAGTTCATAAAAAATAGACTCATGAAGAAAGTTATGTTATCATTCATAATGTTGCTTACAACAGTAGCATTATTTGCGCAAACAGATCCCATCATCGGAAAGTGGGAAAATCCAAGCGGTGAGGGCCGTGTTGAAATTTACAAGAAAGGCGATAAGTTTTTTGGTAAGCTCTTTTGGCTGAAATTTCCAAATAACGAAGCAGGTCAGCCAAAGAAAGATATAAAAAACCCAGATAAAGCGTTGCAGAGCAGAAATGTACAGGGGCTCGAAATCTTGACCAATTTTGAAAAAGATGGCAATACTTATGCGGATGGAAAGATTTATGATCCAAAGTCGGGCAAAACGTATAGCTGCAAGATGACTTTAAAAGGGGATAAACTTGATATCAGGGGATATGTCGGTGTAAGCCTGCTTGGACGTACGGAGACGTGGAAAAGAATTAATTAAGACGGAAAACGGTTCTAAACTAAGCTAGTCCACTTGCTTGGATGGATTGGTTTGCATCAAAAAGGCAGTTTATTTCATGGAAATAAATTGCCTTTTGGTTTTGTGCTGGATTTACAGTATTTTCATCCCTACAAATTATAAATACCCAGCTTTATGGCCGTAAAAATGTCTTATGTTGAAAATGTCAAGCTTGCGCTGCAGTCCATTGTAGGGAACAAGCTCAGGACATTTTTAACAGCACTGATTATCGCCATAGGGATGATGGCATTGATCGGTGTATTGACTTCCATCGATGCCATGAAAAATTCACTGACAGATTCCTTCTCATCGATGGGCTCAAACTCTTTCAACATTCGCAACCGGGGCTTGAATGTTCGGATCGGTAATGAAGGGACACGCTCAAAAGTCTTTGCCAATATTACCTATGCACAATCGGCGAGATTTAGACAGGATTTTCACTTTAATGCCTTGACATCCATCAGTGCCAATGTCAGCTGGAATACAACTGCAAAATTTCAGTCTAAGAAGACAAACCCTAATATAGGGCTGATTGGGACCGATGAAAATTATCTTCAAACATCGGGTTATGTAGTCAGTGAGGGACGTAATTTTTCCACTCGGGAGGTCGAAACAGGCAGCGGTGTCATTATTATTGGCAGTGAAGTGAGCAAGATGCTGTTCAACGAGATTATCGATCCGATAGGACAGTTTATTACCGTCAACAATATCCGCTATTTGGTTATTGGGGTTCTAAAAAGTAAGGGCTCTTCCTCAGGTATGGGAGGGGATAGGGCATGCTTTATTCCGCTTATTAAAGCCCGGGCGGTGATGCAGGGTACTGAACCTTCGTATGTGATTACAGTTTCCTCCAACGATCCAATGCGATTGGAAGCAGCCATAGGCGAAGCAACAATTGTATTTAGAAATATCCGCGGCCTATCATCCAGACAATCAAATGATTTCGAAATCACCAAATCTGATGCTGTTGCGCAGATGCTGATGCAAAATATGGCGATGGTTACTTTGGGTGCTGTGGTGATCGCTTTTATAACCCTTGTGGGCGCTTCAATCGGATTGATGAACATTATGCTGGTCTCGGTCACTGAACGTACACGGGAGATCGGTATACGCAAGGCGATCGGTGCGACCCCGAGTGTGATACGTAAGCAATTTTTGATGGAGGCTATTGTAATCTGCATGATCGGCGGTGTTGCAGGAATCTTTATTGGTATCCTAATCGGTAATCTCCTGGCGCTGCAGCTGGGTACCTCTTTTATCATCCCTTGGGGTGCGATTATCATGGGGTTTGCGGTGTGTGGACTGGTTGGCATGCTATCGGGCTATTACCCCGCTTCAAAAGCCTCTAAACTGGATCCTGTGGACGCACTTCGTTACGAGTAAACCTTCCGTATATTTCTGCCTTTTTAAGTGTTTTATCGAAGACAAGATCTTTTGTTGGGCAATAGCTTTAAACGATCTAGTTTCGGGCTACTATTTACCCGAGTGAATTCGTGCGTTTTTTATCGGAAATGGGGGGGCATCGTCGGGGCATGGCTATAGAGCGATGGCAGCAAAAAATCGAATCGGCCAGAAAAAGGAATTTTATGCAATCGTTTTAATGTTACCAAATCATTGATTTGGGGTGAATTCTCCGTGAATAGCCTTTTTCTGGAAAGGCCAAACAACTTATTCCAATGAAAAAACTGTAATATTGTATAAAAAAATAAATTCGAATTATGTACAATACATTACAACCAGTTTTAGAAAAGGAATTGGAAGCAATCAAAGAAGCGGGATTGTATAAACAAGAGCGAGTGATCGTTACTCCTCAGGGAGCAGACATCAAAGTGAGCACAGGACAGGAAGTTGTCAATTTTTGTGCGAACAATTATTTGGGCCTGTCTTCCCACCCCAAAGTAATCGAGGCTGCTAAGAAAGCAATTGATACACACGGTTATGGAATGTCTTCGGTACGTTTTATCTGTGGTACTCAGGATGTGCATAAAGAATTAGAAGCAAAAATTTCTACGTTCCTGGGAACTGAAGATACTATTTTATATGCGGCAGCATTCGACGCTAATGGTGGTGTATTTGAGCCATTGTTTGGTGCAGAAGATGCCATCATTTCCGACGAGTTGAATCATGCATCAATTATCGACGGTGTTCGTTTGTGTAAAGCACAGCGATTCCGTTATAAAAATGCGGATATGGCTGATCTAGAAGCCCAATTACAAGCTGCATCTGGTGCCCGACATAAAATCATTGTTACAGACGGTGCATTTTCTATGGACGGCTCTGTAGCGCCATTGGATCAGATCTGTGATCTTGCAGATAAATACCAAGCTTTGGTTATGATCGATGAGTCGCACTGTACTGGATTTATTGGTGCAACAGGTCGCGGTACACACGAACTGTTCAATGTAATCGATCGCGTTGACATCATTACAGGAACTCTAGGTAAAGCCTTAGGCGGTGCTTCTGGAGGTTTTACTTCCGGTAAAAAGGAAATCATCGATTTGTTACGTCAGCGTTCACGCCCCTATTTATTTTCGAATACCTTGGCACCAGCAATTGCGGGGGCTTCGGTTGCGGTATTGGATATGCTCAGTGAAACAACTGAATTGCGCGACAAACTGGAAGCAAACACAAAATACTTCCGTGAAAAAATGACAGCTGCTGGATTTGATATCAAACCAGGTTTCCATCCAATCGTGCCTGTGATGCTGTATGATGCGAAATTGGCACAAGAGTTTGCCGCCAAGATGCTGGACGAGGGAATCTATGTCATCGGTTTTTACTATCCTGTTGTACCTCAGGGAAAAGCTCGTATCCGCGTTCAGATTTCGGCCGGACATGAAGTCGCTCACTTGGATAAAGCAATCGCCGCCTTTACCAAAGTTGGTAAAGAATTAGGTGTAATTAAATAAAATACACATAGTTATAAATTTTATGGTGCAAAATGTTTATCTTTGCACCCTAAAATTTTATAAAAATATTCTTGCTCAATGCAAAACATTAGAAACATTGCGATCATCGCTCACGTCGACCACGGTAAAACTACGCTTGTAGACAAAATTTTATATTTTACCAATCAATTCAGAGAAAATGAAAATGCTGGTGAATTAATCCTAGACAATAATGATTTAGAGCGTGAGCGCGGGATCACTATTGTATCTAAGAACGTATCAGTAACATATAAAGGTGTTAAAATCAATATCATCGATACCCCAGGTCACGCCGATTTCGGTGGTGAAGTAGAGCGTGTATTGAAGATGGCTGATGGTGTCGTACTATTGGTAGATGCCTTTGAAGGTCCAATGCCTCAAACACGTTTCGTTACAGGTAAAGCTTTAGGATTAGGTATCAAACCGATTGTTGTTGTCAATAAAGTCGATAAAGAAAATTGTCGTCCAGACGAGGTTTACGAACACGTTTTTGATTTATTCTTCAACTTAGGCGCTACTGAAGAACAATTAGACTTCCCGGTATTATACGGTTCTTCAAAACAAGGATGGATGTCTACAGATTGGAAAAACCGTACTGAAGACTTCACAGATTTATTGGAAGCAATCATCAAATATATCCCTGCTCCAGAAGTATCTGAGGGTACTTTGCAAATGCAGGTAACATCGTTGGATTACTCAACTTTCGTAGGACGTATCGCTATCGGTCGTGTGGCTCGTGGTACAATCAAAGAAAACCAACCGGTTTCTTTGGTAAAACGCGATGGAAAAGTTGTGAAATCAAGAGTGAAAGAACTTCAGGTATTCGAGGGCCTTGGCCGTATCAAAGTATCCGAAGTACATGCGGGTGATATCTGTGCTGTTGTCGGTATTGAAGGTTTTGATATCGGTGATACTATCGCAGATTTCGAAAATCCAGAGCAATTGGAAGTTATCAGCATTGATGAGCCAACAATGAATATGTTGTTTACCATCAACAACTCCCCGTTCTTCGGTAAAGAAGGTAAATTGGTTACATCACGTAACATCTACGATCGTTTACAAAAAGAGCTGGAGAAAAACTTAGCCTTACGCGTAGTTCCTACTGAATCTCCAGATGCTTGGTTGGTGTACGGACGTGGTATCCTTCACTTGTCCGTATTGATCGAAACAATGCGTCGCGAAGGTTATGAGTTGCAGGTAGGCCAGCCACAGGTTATCATCAAAGAAATCGATGGTCAAAAATGTGAGCCAATCGAAGAACTTGTTGTTGACGTACCTTCTGATGTATCAGGAAAAGTAATTGAGTTGGTTACACAACGTAAAGGCGAGTTATTGATCATGGAAGCTAGAGGAGATATGCAACATCTTGAGTTCTCTATTCCTTCTCGCGGTATCATCGGTTTACGTAACAACGTATTGACAGCAACAGCTGGTGAAGCTGTTATGGCGCACCGTTTGAAAGGTTACGAGCCTTGGAAAGGTACAATCCCTGGTCGTTTGGCAGGTGTATTGATCTCTTTGGATACGGGTTCAACAACTGCGTACTCAATTGATAAATTACAAGACCGTGGTCGTTTCTTCGTAGATCCAGGTGTGGATGTATATGAAGGACAAATCTTAGGTGAGCACATCCGTGACAACGATTTAACAATCAACGTGACAAAAGGAAAACAGCTGACAAATATGCGTGCTTCTGGTTCTGATGATAATACACGTATTGCACCTGCAATCAAATTCTCATTGGAAGAATGTATGGAGTATATTCAAGCTGACGAGTACATTGAGGTAACACCACAATCTATGCGTCTACGTAAAATCTATCTGACTGAAAATGAGCGTAAAGTTAACGCGAAAAAATTCCAATAGTCAATAGTTAAACGCTATATAAAAAAGCCATCGAATCTGATTCGATGGCTTTTTTCGTTATGGATGATTTAAAGCGTTGCTTTGGCAACGATTTATGGATGCTATTTTTTTGTTCTTACCTCTGCAGCGCGGTAGGTATCGCCATCAGTGGTGTAAATCTTGAATTGTACATCATACCCTTCCGGCACATAAATCACAATCGGCATTCTGCCATTGTAACGTACAGTCTCCGGTTGCGCCGAAACGAAAAGGTTTCTTTTTTCTTTGTTTGGACAAGCCATTAACGTACCCGCCACATTGCCATTTGTTTTGAACACATAGTAATCGTATCCCCAGCCCTGAAGATCCTTTTTCTCCAGCGTGCCCGATAGGTTAAAGGAATTACATCCATCTACTTCCATCCACTTACCGACTGAAAATTCAATTTTTTTGTTCTTGTCACTTTCGGAGTAAGGAACTTCAATCACCATCTTTTTATAACCTTTTTCTGGGGCAGGAAAGATGCTTAAATCTATTTTGTCGATAACCATTTGCGCTTTGCTTATAGTTGTTGAGGATACTAATGCAATCATTAAAAGCATTATTACAGTAAATACATTTTTTTTCATATCGCTGTTATTTGATTTTTAAAGACCTATTTGTTATCTATCTGTTTTATGTTTTTTATCGAAAATAACAAATATGACCTAATTCATTTGTTTTTTAAACGCTTTATCTACAAAAAGTGCTACATTCTTGTAGAAGATTAACAGCTATCGGACTGTATTGTTTTCGGAAGGATTAATTGTAAAACGAAAAATTGTAAAAAATAATTGTTTGGGAAACTAAAAATTAAAAAAATGACTGATTGACATCTTTTCATGCAGGGATCAATGATCAGACCAAGTTCGGTTATTGGTTATCTAAGAGAAAGAACCCTCAATTTGCTGTCAACGCTATCGGTGCATGCGAGATCATAAACGTTTTTTGAAATTCAGGTGATAGAAAGCTGAATAGCTTTTTAATTCGCAGGAATATAATCAGCCAAGAATACGTAACTTTGTGTGAGATAAGGATTATTATGAGTAAACAAGTGGAGCATACTCCAAAAGAATATATTCAGATTAAGGGTGCAAGGGTCAATAATTTAAAGAATATTGATGTTGATATCCCTAAAAATAAATTAGTTGTTATCACTGGAATGTCGGGCTCAGGAAAATCATCCTTAGCTTTCGATACACTTTATGCGGAAGGTCAACGGCGCTATGTGGAGAGCCTATCGTCCTATGCGAGACAATTTATGGGACGTATGAACAAGCCAGAGGTGGATTACATCAAAGGTATCGCTCCGGCGATTGCGATTGAGCAACGTGTGATTACTTCCAACCCGCGCTCGACGGTAGGGACATCGACCGAGATCTATGATTATCTGAAATTGTTATATGCCCGTATTGGAAAGACAATTTCTCCGATATCCGGTCGCGAGGTGACCAAAGACAGTGTGAGTTCTGTGGTGGATTTTGCCTTGAAATTAGAAGAAGGGACAACCCTGACACTTCTGGCCCCGCTAGTGCCTTCGCATGGACGGAAACTCAAGGAAGAGTTGTCGTTATTGCTGCAGAAAGGTTTTGTACGGGTCGTCTATCAGGATAACATGCAGAAAATAGAAGCTATCGTCGACGATAAGGCGATTGCCAATAAAGATTTGCAGGATGGAGAAGTACTTATTGTTGTCGACCGTGTCCGTATAGAACAGGATGATGATACCATTAATCGACTTTCTGATTCTGTCCAGACAGGTTTCTTCGAAGGCAAAGGTGAGCTCTATATGGAGGAAAATGGTCATCGGCATCATTTCTCCCATAAATTTGAACTTGATGGGATAACCTTTGAGGAACCTACACCAAACTTCTTCAGTTTCAATAACCCCTATGGTGCCTGTCGCCGATGTGAAGGTTATGGAAAAATCATTGGTATTGACCCTGACCTTGTGATCCCGGACAAGAGCCGTTCGGTCTACGATGGAGCAATTGCACCTTGGCGTGGAGAGAAAATGGGCGAGTGGCTGCAGGTGCTTGTAAAAAACTCCTTAAAATTTGATTTCCCGATACATCGTGCTTATATGGATCTGACTACAGCACAGAAAGAGCTGCTGTGGACCGGGAATAAATATTTTGCGGGCCTTACGCAGTTCTTTGAAGAACTGGAAGCCCAGACCTATAAAATTCAATATCGCGTGATGCTATCCCGCTATCGTGGCAAAACAGACTGCCCAGACTGCCGTGGAACCAGGTTGCGTAAGGATGCCACTTATGTAAAAGTGGGCGGAAAATCCATTACCGACATCGTATTGATGCCTTTAGAGGAAGCACTGGAATTTTTTAAAACGTTACCGCTGGTCGGTAATGAGCAGGTCATTGCCAAGCGGCTGCTGGCCGAAATCAATAATAGATTACAATTTCTATGTGATGTTGGATTAAGTTACCTGACCTTGAATCGGTTGTCAAATACGCTTTCGGGAGGAGAATCACAGCGGATCAATCTGGCAACTTCCTTGGGAAGTTCGCTTGTAGGTTCTATTTATGTACTGGACGAACCAAGTATTGGGCTCCATCCCCGAGATACACAGCGTCTGATCTCCGTGCTAAAATCCCTGCGTGATGTTGGGAATACAGTGGTTGTGGTCGAACACGAACAGGAGATGATGGAGGCTGCGGATTATCTGATCGATATCGGTCCTGAAGCAGGGATCAACGGTGGTGAGATGGTCTTCGCAGGGACTTACAAGGAGATTCTGAAAGATGCTAAAAGCTTGACTGGGCACTATCTCAGCGGAAAAAGCCAGATAGAAGTCCCTCAGAAGCGCCGTTCATGGTCTAATAGTGTGACTATTAAAGGCGCACACGAGAATAATCTGAAGGGGATTGACGTTCAGTTTCCCTTAAATACGTTTACCGTGGTCACTGGGGTTTCAGGATCCGGAAAGACTTCTTTGGTCAAACGTATTCTTTATCCGGCTTTACAAAAATCAATCGGTAATTATTCGGGTGAACAAACAGGTGTTTATGATGCGATTGAAGGGGATATTGCACAGGTAGAACAAGTTGAAATGGTCGATCAAAATCCAATCGGTCGCTCTTCACGATCGAATCCGGTGACTTACGTGAAAGCTTGGGATGAGATCAGGGCTTTATATGCCAACCAGACACCGGCCAAAGCAGCGGGATTGAAACCGGCAGCCTTTTCATTTAATGTGGAAGGTGGACGTTGTGATGTCTGTCAGGGCGAAGGCGAGGTGAAGATTGAAATGCAATTTATGGCCGATATTATTTTGCCATGTGAGGCCTGTGGAGGAAAAAGATTTAAGCAATTTGTACTTGATGTACATTACAAAAATAAGTCGGTTGCGGATGTTCTTGAGTTGAGTGTGGATGAAGCGATCCTGTTTTTTGCAGACCAGCCGAAGATATTGGCTAAGTTACAGCCTTTACAGGACGTTGGGCTTGGCTACGTGAAGCTCGGACAATCTTCAAGTACCTTGTCTGGTGGTGAAGCACAGCGCATTAAATTGGCCTCTTTCCTGATTAAGGGAAATAACAGCAAGAAGACACTATTTATCTTTGATGAACCTACGACAGGCCTGCACTTTCAGGATATTAAAAAGCTGTTGAAGTCATTTGACGCGCTCATTGCTTTGGGTAATAGTATCTTGGTTATCGAGCATAATATGGATATGATCAAGTCGGCGGACTGGGTGATTGATATTGGTCCGGAAGGGGGGAATAAAGGAGGGAAACTAGTCTTTGCTGGCCTTCCCGAAGAACTCATCCATTGTAAAGATTCTTATACAGGCCAATTTTTAAAAGCACATTTAAAAGATTAAATCCTACTTTAGTGTTCCTGAAAACGGATCTAGAAAGCTTGGATCAGCGAATAAGGATTAAAAATATCTCAATACTCAATACTTATAAATATGATTAAAAGATTTTTTTTAAGTGTCGTCCTTGGAATAGCGGCGCTTTCGTCCATGGCGCAGCAACCGGAAAGACCAAAATTGGTTGTCGGCCTGATGGTGGACCAAATGCGTTGGGATTATCTATATCGCTTTGCGGACCGCTATGGAAATGATGGTTTCAAACGACTTTTGAAAGAAGGATTCTCCTGTGAAAACACATTGATTAATTATATTCCGACGTATACGGCCATTGGACACAGTTCGGTTTATACGGGTTCAGTTCCCTCCATACATGGTATTGCGGGTAATGACTGGATTGAAGAGCAGACTGGTAAGAACATGTATTGTACGCAGGACGACAATGTTGTCGGTGTAGGTACTACCGCTAAGGAGGGACAGCAGTCGCCACGTAATTTGCTAGCATCTACGGTAACTGACCAATTGAAGCTGGCTTCTAACTTTAAGTCTAAGGTAATCGGTATCGCCATCAAAGATCGCGGCGGTATTTTGCCGGCAGGGCATTTTGCTGATGCGGCGTATTGGTTCGAAGCAAAATCCGGTGACTGGATCACATCTAATTTCTACATGGATAAATTACCAAAATGGGTGGTGGACTTCAATAAGCGGAAATTGGCTGAAAAGTACCTAAAAGGAGACTGGAAGCCGATGTACGATATCAGTACTTATGGCGCCAACAGTATTGCAGATGATAATATCTATGAGGGCAAGTATCCGGGTGAAGAAAAACCGACATTGCCGCGCGCAACTTCTAAGCTGATGAAAGATGAGGGCTATGAGCTGATCAAAACCACACCGATGGGCAATCAGTTTACCTTGGATCTCGCTATGGAAGCCATTAAAAATGAGCAGATGGGAAATAATCCTACTAAAAATACCGATTTCCTTTGTGTGAGCCTTTCAGCAACAGATTATGTTGGACACCGTTACTCATTGACTGCTGTCGAGATTGAAGATATCTATCTGCAACTTGATAAACAGCTTGCTGATTTTTTCAAGTACCTAGATAACACCGTCGGCAAAGGGAACTATACGTTCTTCCTAACGGCAGATCATGGTGCTTCTTATAACTCCAGGTTCTTTATGGATATGAAAGGAAATGGTGGTTATTTCTATTCCCGCCAGATTATTACAGGGCTTAACAAAACCCTTAAAGAGAAATTTGGGCAGGAGAAGCTGGTGAAAAGCATGATGAATTATCAGGTACATTTAGACAATCAATTGATCGATTCTTTGAATCTGGATCGTGATAAAATAAAAGAGACGATTATTCGGGAGCTTCGCCATACAGAAGGTGTCGCTTATGTTGCTGATATGGAGAAGGGAGAAAGCCTGATGATTCCAGCACCTATCCGTGAAAAAATGATCAATGGCTATAATTTTAAACGCAGTGGTGCCATACAGATCGTTTGTGAGCCGCAATGGTATGATGGTACACCGCGTTCAACTGGTACGACACACGGTACCTGGTCTGGCTATGATTCCCATATTCCTTTGGTATTTATGGGTTGGGGAATTAAACCGGGTGTATCTAATACGGAGGTGCATATTGTGGATATCGCGCCGACAATTTCGTCGCTATTGCACATTACCGAACCTAATGGTAGTATCGGAAAACCGATCACGGCGGTATTGGGACAATAACAATTAAATTCTTAATACGATTTGCCCTTAGCATATTGTTATCCGATTGGATGAAATTGTGCTAAGGGCTCTTTTATCAGCGGACTTTGCGTGTTTTATTCTATTGAATAAAAAACGTAAATTTGCAATTCAACAGGGGGTTAACAATTATGCTTTCCAAAAAGACAAAATATGCAATAAAGGCACTTATGGTGCTTGGTCGTAACTACGGGAATGAGCCTATGCAAATCGTGAAGATTGCACAGGAGGAGAATATTCCAAAAAAATTCCTGGAACAAATTCTGCTGGAGATGCGCAATGCTGGAATTCTCTACAGCAAAAAAGGTGCTGGTGGTGGTTACAGCCTCAATAAGGCTCCTGAAGATGTGTTTTTATCCCAGGTGATGCGCCTAATCGATGGGCCAATAGCCTTGCTACCCTGCGTGAGTTTAAACTTCTACCGCTCATGTGAAGAGTGTACACAGGAACACGCATGCGGTATACGCGATACTTTTGTAGAAGTGAGAAATGCCATGCTGCAGATTTTGAACGATACAAGTATTGCTCATTTAATCAATAAGGAAAAAGAATTGAACTTAAATGTAGATTAAAGTAAATAAATATATTTTTCTATTTATGGTTGAGGCGTAACAAACAAGTTACGCCTCTTTTTTTTATAAGCAAATTATTAGTATAAAGCGAATTAGGGGGATTTTTTTAATCGGTTCTCGTTTCCATTATTAATCACACAATTATTTAACATTATTTTACGAATTTTCCGTAGCAACATTTATATATTTACGGCGACAATATATAAACGAAAATTTATGAAACTAACCTATTCCCTAGTTTTGTTTCTTTTACTGTCTATCCTGAGTTCTCGGTCCTATGCGCAGCATAAACTGGCCGGGTCGGTGGTAGATGTTAAAGATCTTGCAAAACTACATCAAGCTTCAGTCGCGCTGCTTAACCCCAAAGATTCGATTCTGGTAAAATTTGGCCGGACAAAGGAAAATGGATCGTTCCAAATTGCCGGTCTCGATACCGGTACCTATAAAATGGTCGTTTCCTACCCTCAATATGCAGACTTGGTCAAGGATATTCATATCGATGCTCAAGACTTGGATCTTGGTATGGTAAAACTGTCTAAAGCGGCTTTGCTCTTGGAAGAGGTTCAGGTGAACGGTAAAATTCCTGTGGTGATCAAAGGCGATACGATAGAATATGATGCAGGTAGTTTTAAAGTAGAGAAAGATGCCAAAGTAGAAGACCTGCTGAAGGTATTGCCTGGTATTACCATGGATGGATCAGGTAAGATTATCGCACAGGGTAAGGAAGTAAAAAAGGTATTGCTTGACGGTGAAGAGTTTTTCGGCGATGACCCAACCTTGATCACTAAAAATATCCGGTCAGATATGGTCAGCAAAGTGCAGGTCTATGAAAAGAAATCTGATCTTGCCGTGCGTACGGGCGTGGATGACGGAGAACGTACGCAGACGATTGATATCAAGCTCAAAGAAGATAAGAAAAAGGGGATGTTCGGTCAGGCAGTCGCGGGAGCGGGGACAGATAAATATTATGGTGGCAAAGTCATGCTCAATAAATTTAAGGGCTCGCAAAAAATAGCAGCCTATGGTATCCTGGCCAATGATGGTATGGTCGGCCTAGGATTTGAAGATAGCCAGAAATATGGTGTGGGCGGAAGCAGCAATGTGCAAGTGATGGACGGCGGCGGCATCATGGTTTCTTCTAGTGGCGATGGTTCTGATGGAGGATGGGATGGGAAATATTATGGTGGCGGTGTACCCAAAGCTGTCAATATGGGGGCAAGCTATTCGGACAAATCCAAAGATGATAAGCATAAGATCAATGTCAACTTCAAACGGAATCAGATCAATGTCAATAATACCAGCACCTATAATGCGCAGAACAATCTTCCTGAACGCGCGCAGGTCGATAATAATGTGACAACATCTGAAACAGAAACACAGGCAAATATCGCGAATCTAAGGTATGACTATAAGCTTGATTCGCTCGCAGATTTGACCGTCACCATGGGCTTTACCAAATCTAGCCGCGACAATTTATCCAATTCCGAAGCAGATCAGCGTAAATTGGATGGCACATTGATTACACGGACTTCGTCCAAGACAGATTTAAATAACGATCAGGATAAGTTTAATGTAAATGCAATGCTTACACGCCGTTTCAAAAAGGATCGCCGTTCCATTACTTTCAATGTCAATGCAAATACTGATCAAAATCGCAACAAAACACAGTATTTTTCGGAAAACTTCTTTCAAATTTCCGAAGATACAACCTTGATCGATCAATATAAAAACGATAAGTTGACCAACACTACGTACGGTGCTTCGGTAACCTATTCAGAGCCTTTGTCTAAAAGGCTGACAGCTGCAATAGGTTATGCATTCAATCAAAATAAATCGGAAACACTCAATCAGTCATTTGATAGAGATCCGGTTACAGGAAAATATACGGTACTGGATGAAAACCTGTTAAATGATTTTGATTTTAATAGTTTAAAAAATGGTGTTAATGCCTCCTTGAATTACAAGTCGAACACATTAACCGTAAATGTGAGCAATAGAGTTGATTTTGAGCAGGTCAAGAGAACCTACAACAACCTGAATACAATACTGCAGCGGAACCAGACATCTGTTGCCCCAGTTCTTTCCGTCAACTACAAAATCTCGAAAAGCAAAAATGTGAGCTTCCGCTACAGCGGTCGCACGAGCCAGCCTTCGTTGACGCAAATAGAGCCGTTGAAACAAAATGCCCAGCCGCTCGTCGAGTATTTGGACAATCCAGATCTGAAAGCGGGCTTTAATAATTCTTATTCACTTAATTTCAATAACTACAAGCAGTTAAAGGATCAGAGTATTTATTTTTATGTCAGTGCAGATCAAGGAAAGAAAAGTATCAACAATAGCGTGCGCTATGATCTAGATAAAGGTACGCAGCAAATTTCCTACGTCAATATTGATAAAGACAATTGGCGTATGTATGGCGGTGGAGGATACAGTTTTGTATTGAAGAAAAAATGGGGATTAAAAATGAATCTGGGCATGAATGCGCAGTATAACAGCCAGTTTAGCTATTTGTCTTCTTACAACGAAGCGCCTGAGCTCAATAGAAATCAAACATGGAGTGTGGCGCCGAGCCTTGGTTTCAGTCGATACAAGGCCAATAAAATGGATTTTTACATCTCCATGAGTCCTGGTGTGGAGCAGATGAATTCCTATTTGCAACCTGAGTTAAATCGCACGACTTTTAAATTTAGGACGTTCTCGGAGATTACGTATTATTTACCAAAAGACTTCAAAATTTCCCTGTCGACAAACCAGAATTATCAGGCCGCGACGAAAACGCTGCAATCCATTAATATCATTAATATGAATGGTTATGTCTCCAAAAAATTATTGAAAGATAAGTCTCTCGAGGTACAGGTATTTGTCAATGATATTTTAAATAAAAACAATGGAGTGTATCGTTACCAGAATGGAACGTCATTTATCCAGACAAGCAACGATGTATTGCGCCGTTATGGAATGCTAAAAGTGATCTACAATTTTACAACAATGAAAGGAGATGCCAAATGATAAAGTATTTTAAATTGATGGTTTGGGTCCTACTGCTGTCTACGACTACGGCTCATGCACAACATGCTTATTTTCCAAGCAGTGGGACGGTGACTTATGAACGGAAGTTCCATGTGCAGAATTTCTTAAAACGTAATTATCTCAGCAAGCCAGATTTAGATACATGGGATAAGCTGATGGTCGATAATGCGGTGAAAAATGGCCCGACAGAGGTTGTTACACATCATATTCTTAAATTTTACGATAACGAAACCCTGTTTGAAACGGTACAGGAAGATTATCCTGCGAATTATCGTAATGTGACCCACTATAATTCTATTCTTCCAGATTCAAAGACATATATTAATTTTCAGAATCAGGAATTTTTAAAATTGCTCCCTTTTGGAGATGAACAGCTGTTGCTCAAAGATTCATTACCTGCAGTAAAATGGAAGTATACCGATGAATACCGAAATATTGCTGGGTATGATTGCCGGAGAGCCAATGGTATTATTCAGGATTCGGTCTATGTTGTGGCCTTTTTTGCGGGACAAATACCGATCTCGGCGGGACCAGAGCTTATCCATGGGCTTCCGGGGCTGGTAATGGGGGTATCCATTCCGAGCATGAACGTAAACATGTTTGCAACAAAGGTCGAGATTACCAATACAGCATTTTCTAATGTGCTGACCAAAAAGAAAAAGGTTGTTGCGGAATCCAGAACAGAGATTATCAAAAAGCTGAAAGATACCGTTTATGACTATCTGGATGAGAAGGCGTTTAAGAAGCGGTTGCAGAGTATACTGTTCTAGCGAAAATGATAACAGAAAAAAAGCGATCGGACTAAAAGTCTGGTCAAACCCTTCGAGAATGAGTATCTGAAATGCTGCTGAGGGAGGTATACATAAAATTGCATAAAAAACAGTGCTATCCAACTTTCTTGGATAGCCCTGTTTTTTATATAAAAGGAATGTACGTTGTCAATTAACGTACTGTACTTCCTACTTTAATTGTTGTATCTGGTTTGACAAAATCAAGTCGGCCATCAGCGTCTTCTGCCATCAGGATCATTCCCTGTGACATAATTCCTTTGATTTCACGAGGCTCAAGATTGACCAAGATGGATACTTGACGGCCTACGATTTCCTCAGGACTGAAGAACTCCGCGATACCCGAAACGACAGTGCGTGTATCTAAGCCGGTGTCTATCGTCAATTTTAACAATTTCTTGGTTTTGGCAACTTTTTCAGCGGCAGCAATGGTTCCGACACGGATATCCATTTTAACAAAATCATCGAAGCTAATGTTTTCTTTTGCAGGAGCAACCTTGGCGTTATCGGCAAGGTTTTTTGCTTTTGCTTCAGCGAGTTTATTTAGCTGGAAGTCTACTTGTTCATCGGTTATTTTGTCAAATAACAATTGGACTTCACCCAATTGGTGTCCAGCTTGGATCAAAGCATCCGAACCTGCGTCATTCCAGTTCCCTTGTGGGAAATTGAGCATTTCAAATAATTTGATTGCTGTTTTTGGTAAAAACGGCTGTGCAAGAACAGCAAGATTGGCCACGATCTGAGCAGCTACATTTAAGATTGTTTTGACACGTTCCTCATCTGTTTTGATGATTTTCCATGGTTCTTCATCTGCGAGATACTTGTTGCCAAGACGGGCTACATTCATAAATTCTGCCAAAGCCTCACGGAAACGGAATTGCTCCAAAGAAGATTTGATCGAGGTAGGGTATGATTTCAGTTCATCCAATACCGCTTGATCTACCGCTGTTAATGGCGAGCCATTCAATACTTTGCCATCAAAATATTTGTGCGAAAGTACCATTACCCGATTGACAAAGTTTCCAAAGATGGCAACAAGCTCGTTGTTGATCCTAGCTTGGAAATCTTTCCAGGTAAATTCAGCATCCGATGTCTCCGGCAATATCGACGTTAAGACATAACGCAATTCATCCTGTTTGTCGGGGAATTCCTGTAGATACTCATGCAACCAAACCGCATGGTTTCTAGAAGTAGATAACTTGTCGCCTTCTAGGTTCAGGAATTCGTTGGCAGGAATATTTTCTGGTAGAATATAGTCGCCATGCGCATGAAGAATTGCCGGAAAGATAATGCAGTGAAAGACAATATTATCTTTTCCGATAAAATGGATCAGTGTGGAATCATCAGCGGGATTTTCATGCGTTTTCCAATAGTCTTCCCAGTTTTTGCCGTGGTCTAGCGCCCATTGTTTTGTTGCTGAAATATAACCTATCGGTGCATCTAACCATACATATAGCTTCTTGCCCTGTGCTTCGGCCAAAGGAACATCAACACCCCAGTCCAAATCCCTTGTCATTGAACGCGGTTGTAAGCCAGATTTAAGCCAAGATTGACATTGGCCAAAAACATTGGACTTCAGTATATTTTTCTTTCCTTCGATCAACCATTTTTCAAGCCAGGGCTGGTATTTATCCAGAGGCAGATACCAATGTTTTGTTTCTTTCAGAACTGGCGTCTTCCCGCTTAATGTGGAAATCGGATTAATCAGATCTGTCGGGCTAAGCGATGTACCACATTTTTCACATTGGTCGCCGTAGGCTCCTTCAGACTTACAATTTGGACAAGTTCCCGTAATGTAGCGGTCTGCCAAGAATTGGTGGTATTCCTCATCATAGTATTGCTCGGAAAATTTCTCGACAAATTCACCTTTGTTGTAAAGGTTCAAGAAGAAATCCTGCGATAACTGATGATGGATAGGTTCCGATGTACGGTGATAGATATCGAACGAAATGCCAAACTCTTCAAAGCTTTCTTTGATTTGTTTGTTGTATTTATCAATGATTTGCTGTGGGGTAATGCCCTCTTTTTTTGCACGGATGGTAATCGCCGCACCATGCTCATCTGAACCACATACATAGACCACATCTTTTTGATTTAGACGCAGATAACGAACAAAGATGTCTCCCGGGATATAAGCTCCGGCAAGGTGTCCAATATGTAAAGGACCATTGGCATAAGGTAATGCCGATGTGATGGTATAACGTTTTTTATCTAGAATACTCAATGCTTAAAAGTATATTAAAGTGTGTACTTGTTTTCTTTGGCAAACTTAGATAAATTGCTGTTTATATGCAATATAAATGCGTGCCAGATCTAACAATTTATTCTTGAATTCTTGTTCTGACAGCTTCCTATGGTTGTTTCAACTTAATCAAAATGCGCTGCTATTTAATTGTTTGTTGCTGTCGAAATATTATTCAAAATAGCGGTAGAAAACTTAGATAAATTTACGTTTATTTGTACATATAAGCATCATATAGCAAGTAAATTTATAATCGGACGCTGCAGTGAAAAGGTCCGGAAACAACCTTCAGTTCGCTTTCATAGCTGTTGGTGTCTTGCGAAGTCATGAAGGTTTTGTTTGATCATTAGCGATAAAAAAATATGTCCAAAATACCCGATTTTCTGAAAAAAGGCGATAAAGTCGCTATCGTTTGTCCTGCGAGTTTTATCCGTGGATCCATTGATGTAGGCATAAAAACATTGGAAAGCTGGGGGCTGGAGGTTGTGGTGGGGAAGACCGTCGAGACATCATTCCATCAATTTGCCGGGGATGACAATATGCGCGCGGCTGATCTGCAATGGGCGCTGGACGATCCGTCGATTAAAGCTGTATTTGCAGCGCGTGGCGGTTACGGCTGTGTCCGTATTGTTGATGAAATCGATTTTTCAAACTTTGAACGTCATCCCAAATGGCTGGTTGGATTTAGCGATATTACCGTCTTGCATAGCCATATCCAGCGCAATTATAAAATTGCGACCATACATGGACAGATGCCCAAGTCTTTCGAAACAGGGACAAAAGCTTCTTTAGAAACCTTAAAAAATGCATTATTCGGACATGATATGGACTTTGCCTATGAGCAAACCCTATTCCCCAATCGTGCAGGCGAGGGAAAAGGAAAACTGGTCGGTGGAAATCTGGCGATCTTACTGTCTGTACTTGCGTCCGATTCGGATATCAATTACAAGAATAAAATATTATTTATTGAAGATGTAGGTGAGGCTTATTATTCCATAGACAGAATGCTCTGGGCATTGAAACGTGCTGGAAAACTAAAAAAATTAAATGGTCTGATTGTCGGTGGCTTCTCTGCCATGAAGGACAACGATCCTGCTTTTGGGCAAAGTGTAGAGGAAATTGTATGGGATAAAGTCAAAGAGTACGATTTCCCCGTAGCATTTGCTTATCCAGCAGGGCATATTGATGACAATCATGCCCTTGTATTGGGGCGAAAGGTAGCGCTGAAAACTACTGAGAATTCTGTTCAGTTAACTTATTTGTAAGCCGTTGAACAGAATTCTGCTAGATCATATATCTTGATTAACCTGAGTGTACCGGGATGACCATCATGGCAGCCTGGCTCTTCCAAGCCATCTTTTGTGCGATGCTCGTATTGAATATTCGGCTTAATAAACCCTTGTCGCGGTGAAATGTGACCATCATGTCGATATGATTTTCGTTGATGTATTGGTTGATCCCCGATGCAATGTCTGCATTGAGTATATAGCTATACATGGGATGGTATGGAGCCAGTAGATCCTGCATAATGGTTATTTCGGCTTCTACAGCTTTATTTGCAGGATCTTCTTTGGTCACATGGACGACATACACCTCACTTTTACGTAATACTTCGGATGCATTAACCAAAAGGCGGTTTAATTTTAGTTTTATTTCCTTGAGGTTGGTTGCGATCAGCATCTTTTTGGGTACTCTGAACTCTGCCCGAGCAGGGACCACCAGCAAGGGGGTGTGGCAATTTTCGATCAACTTGAGGGTATTGCTGCCAAGAAGCAGTTTCTTTAAGCCACTTTTACCTGCAGTCCCGACGATGACAATGTCAATGTCCTCTTCAGCACAGGTGCGGTTTACGCCGTAGCTCAGCTCATATTCTTCGAGTACTGATTTCCAGGCGATGCCCTCGGGGAAAAGCAACATCAGCTCCTGCTGCCAGGTATTCAGATCTTTTTGTTTTTCTTCCAGTATTTCTGAATTGCTGATGACAACAGGTTCAGTGCCCACAGTAGGAATTACTTCATAGGTATGGTATAGGACAACCTTTTCAATACCCCAGAGTGGAGCTAATTGTGCGGCATATCGAGCTGCAGCGTAGGCGTTGTCCGAAAAGTCTGTTAGCAAGAGTAGGTTTTTCATCCTTATTCGTTATTTGTTTATCCATAATCCGCGGCTAGGTATTGTACAAGCCTTAGACGGTATTTTTGATGCTTATTTCAGCGCTTTATAATCGGGTCTATAGCCATTAAATTACACATTAAGTATTATAAATCCAATAGTTTTATGAACATAACAGCTACTTTGGGACGCTCAATCTAAATAATTTCATTAATTTAGGGAGATTGGTAATTAAAGTTTTAATAATTTAACCGCTTTTTATGGCAATTTGGAATTCATTGGGTAAATATAGGGATACAGGATTGTTGATCTTACGTGTTGGACTGGGGGTGATGATGATCATGCACGGTCTGCCTAAATTACAGGGCGGTCCTGAGCTGTGGGCTGGTGTAGGTAAATCAATGGGAAATATCGGTATTCATTTTATGCCTGCTTTTTGGGGTTTTATGGCTGCTGCAACCGAAACTGTTGGCGGTCTATTTTTACTGCTGGGACTCTTTTTCAGGCCAGCGGCATTATTGCTTGCCTTTACGATGGTTATCGCTGGATTAATGCATCTATCCAAAGGGGATGGTATCTCCGGAGCATCACATGCAATTGAACTAGGTTTTGTGTTTTTAGGACTTATCCTGATCGGACCTGGTAAACATTCTATTGACAAGAAATAAGAAGCTTCCCCGTGGAAGAACTATAGGACAAAAGCCGCAATCTATGATAGGTTGCGGCTTTGCTATTTTTCTCCTATGACCTCTGCATGGGGATAACAAGCAAGTTCGCGGCGCCATTCCAGGCTATTTTTTTCGATATGCTAGCCTTAAAGAGGCTGGCCAATAGTCCCTGCTTTTTATGGAATGAAAGGATGAGATCGATATGTTTCTCTTTGGCATATTCGGCTATACCTTCTGTAATATCATCATGGCTAATATAGTCGTAAATAGGATGGTATTTGTCTAAGCGCTCGTGCAGGTGCTTTAGTTCCTGTGCCAGGTCTGCCGCTGAACCTTCTTTTTTAGCGACATTCAAAACATACAATTGTGCATCGAAGGTGTCCAGAACCTGATCCAGGTTGAATAAATCCAATTTTCGGTCCACCTCTTTCAGATCTGTTGTCGCCAATACATTTTTTGGAACGGCAGGATTTACCTTGTGGGAAACGATAAGCATCGGCTTATCGCAGATATCCATCAATGTAATGGCATTACTTCCTACGAGGATCTTTGCAAAACCTGTTTGTCCTGTAATACCCAATGCGACAAGGTCAATATTGTGCGATTTGCACATGTCATTAACTCCCATGGGTAAATCAATATCTTCCATCTGATGGGATAATTCCACTTGTGGTGGGAACAACAATCTAATTTGGTCAAACCACTGTGTCAGTTCCTTCTCTTTGGCCTCTTTCACCTCATCATTGACAATGACAATCGGTTCGTTATTGACAATCGTAACGCTATTGTAAGTATGGTAGACAATAACTTTTTCAGTCTTCCAGGCCTCTGTACAAAGGGCAACTTGTTTTGCTGCAAGAAGAGCATTGTCTGAAAAGTCGGTTAACAGGAGAATACGTTTCATGATGTTCTTTTTTTATATGTTTAATTTCTAGCACCTGCTGCGTGCGCTGTCGTCCAAAATGAATATGATCTACATGAACAATGGAGACCTCGCGCAGTGGGGCTATATGACTAAAACAATTAATGTAGCGATAAGTTACAAAGAAAAGGTGAATTTAATGTTAAACTCCTCCTATTGTGATGAGTATCATAAAACCTTCATGTCTTCGTAAGACACGAACAGCGATAAAAGCGAACTGAAGGTTCTTTCTGGCCAATAAGATCAGACACTTTCAGAAAAAAAAGGCAACCGTGATTACGGTTGCCTTTCCTTAGCTCAATGATCGCTTCTGCTACTTGTGAAATTATAAAGGTTTTTTTGTTCCAAAGTTGATGATATAATCGGTCATCACTTTGGCGCTTTCATCTTTCACAAAATCCAGGTCAATTTTAGGTTGGGATTTTCCTTCTTCCCAAGCCGGTTTGCCCTGTAATTTCAATAAGGCGTTGATGCGGTCTCTATTTTTCTTGAGGTTGTCATCTTTCTCTTTCTTGAACTTGTTCAGCTCCAATGGAATTTTAACATCCTCATCTTTTTGGGCTTCTTCAATATCTTCTTTCAGATACTTGTATTCCAATGAGTTTTTGATGCGTGCCTCATGCATTACTTCTAATTTTTTGTCAACAGAAGTTAGATCAGCTACTTTCTTGAAGTTGCTCGATTGGATTTGATCCCAAGGGAGTGCTGATTTTTCTGAGCTCTCGCCGAATTTTTCTGCGGAGAATTGAGACGGGAATACGATGTCAGGTGTAACGCCTTTATGTTGCGTACTACTACCGTTTACACGGTAGAATTTACCCAATGTGATATTGATCTGCCCATATTGAGGTGCACCTTCTGGGGTATCTGGATCTTTTTCTCCTGATGCTTTTAACAGCAGGCGGCTGGTCGGACTGATAACACGTGACATATCGATTGCCGATTGCACTGTTCCTTTACCATAACTTTGAGAGCCTAAGATAATTCCTCTACCATAATCTTGGATAGCACCGGCAAAAATTTCAGAAGCCGAAGCCGAGAAGCGGTTGATCATGATGCCCAATGGACCATCCCAAGATACACCAGCATTCTTATCTTCCTCCACATCGATGTTATTTTTTGTATCCCTTACCTGTACAACTGGACCTTTATCAATAAATAAACCTGTCAAATCAATTGCCTCCGGTAATGATCCGCCGCCATTGAAGCGTAGATCGATGACCACGGCATCAACTTTTTCTTGTTTTAAGGTATCTAAGATTAACCTAACGTCTCTCGTTGTGCTCTTATAATTTGGATCGCGTCTTCTGTAAGCGTCAAAATCCATGTAGAATTTAGGAATGTTGATGATACCTACCTTATACATTTTTCCGTCTGCACCTTTGACGTTCATGATCTCTTTCTTCGCGGACTCTTCTTCAACGACGATTTTCTCACGTACTAAAGAGACAATGCGTGGATGAGAGTTCATTGGTTGACCGGCAGGTATAATTTTCAGGCGAACAATTGTTCCTTTTGGCCCTTTGATTTTTGCTACAGCAGCATCGAGTCTCCAGCCAATAATATCTTCAAATTCACCATCTTTCCCTTGGGCTACCGCAATGATCTTGTCATTGACGTGAATACTCTTGTCTTTGAATATTGGTCCCCCAGGGATAATTTCGAAGATGCTTACGGCCTCGTTATCGACGACAAGTCTTGCTCCGATTCCTTCAAAGGTATTGGCCATTCCTTCATTGAAGGCTTGGGCAAAAGAAGGATTAAAGTAGGATGTATGCGGATCAACAGCATCTGTCAAAGCCTGCATCACTACCTGAAAAGCATCGTTTGCATTTGTTTTCTTCGCCTGTGAGATCAAATTGACATAGCGTTTCTTTAATGTTTCCACCTGTTTGGTCTTCGCACTGTCGGTAGACTTGCCACTCGCAGTTTCTAAGTTGAGCAGATCGTATTTTACGCGTTTACGCCATTGGTCGTTGGCTTCATCTGCCGTTTTGAACCAGCCTAGTTTTTCACGGTTAGGTTGGTAATACTCATCCTTTGTATAGTCTTGTTTCTTGTCGATTTCTGAAAGCGCATATTGCATTCTGTCCAGGTATCTCTTCGAATAAACATTGAAAATATGGAATGCCGCAGAAAGATCTCCATTTTTGATATCCTGTGCAAGATTGTTTCTGTACGCTTGAAATTCATCAATATCCGATTGAAGCAAGTAATTTTTACCTTGATCCAGACTTTTGATTAGATTATCGTATATGATACCCGATATCGAATCATTCATTTTGACCTTTTTGTAGCTCGCATTTTCCAATAATCCAGAGACTTCCTTCGCGATGATCTGATGCTGTGTACTTGGTTTCAGTCCTCCATCTTCAGGCAACGCTACGCGTGGTTTTGAACCACAAGAAACAATGGATACAACAAAAAGTGCAAATATGAGTTTCCTAAACATATTTTCGACGGTTTTAATAATCATTCTTTTTAAAAATATTCAGCTCCTATTGATAAGCGTCCTAATTTAGTGAAATTCGTAGCACATTATCGCAGAATCTAAAAATTTATTTGATTTATCCTTTAATATTTACAAAAAGCTTAAAATCTCTTTGTGAACTGCTCTTTCAACAGACCAATAGAAGAGGCAGATTGTTTTAACTGTTTCAATTGTACAGTTCATTTTTCAACTGTGTATAGGCTTTATAGGTCTGATCAGCCGATGGGTAGTCTTTTAAAACAAGGTATACTTCACCAAGTTTGTCCAAAATAGCGAGTGATAGCTGTTTATTATTCTCATCTGAAGCCAATTCTGCCGCCTGTACAAACTCTTTGATCGCCACTTTGTAATTACCATCTTTTTGTTTGGAGGAGGCCAGCAGGTATTCGATTTCAGCGAGCTCACTACTTAATTTTTTTGCATTGGCCAAGTCGCGGGCTTGAAGCAGAAACCACTGGGCTTCGGTAAATTTATTCTGTTTAAAATAAATTTCAGCGAGCATTTCCCAGGCAAAGATTTTCCCTTCATAGGCTTTAGCCTTATTGAATAGCGGGATTGCGCTGCGGATAATATTATTTTCGGCAGTTTTATAATTTCCCTGGCCGGCTCGGGCCATGGCAATTAAAAGCCAGGCATTGGCCTGCTCCGCATAGCTTTTGCTCGTCATCGCATAGGTATGATAATTTTGTGCGCTCTCCTCGGCGCGTACAAAGTCTCCGCTATACAGCTGGAAATTGCTGATATTCATATTTATGGTAGCGATATCATCCCTGTTGTCGGTACGATTTGCCAAGGAAAGTGCCTGGTATAGAAATTTTGATGCATTGCTGCTATCGTTATTTTTAATGGAAAATAAGGCTGCTTCATTTGATAGGGCATAACCCGCAATCCAATTTTGAGCTTTTTTCTGGCCTTCAATTGCATCGTTCCAGCTATTTGCTGTAGCTGGCAAGGGATTCATTAAATATTGAAAATGCCCCAGGTTATTGGTGCTCCGTAGTTGCAATAGTAGTCGCTGGAGCAGGAGCCGCCTTGCAATTTCTTTGCTGAACGATTTCTTGTCTGCGTAATTCTCTGCTAGTATTTCATTGGCAGTTTTCGGTGGCGGTAAAAAATAAACCTCGGGACCAATCCCCTTAAATGAAGCATCGTATTTTTTTATTGCGCCGGTATAATCCATGTCTACGTTTTGCGCCATAACCTGACTAGGTATATTCATGGACATTGCCAGGATGGTAAATATAGAGATCCAGTATTTTGTCATTCTCATAAAAGATTACGTTATCATTAACGTTTACATAAATTTAGCTAAATGGCATATTCGAGCAATCTACTGCTTTCTTCGATCGACTTTCGCGCTCGATGATGTTCTGCCAAAAGCAATTTACATATATCATAGAGCAAATATGCCGAAAAATTGTGTGAAAAAATGTTAAAGTAATATCGAGAGGCGAATGATGGGGGCTGAAACCGAGCTGGTGAAAGCTTGAGGCTTATCACTTTGTGAAAATTTAATGGAAGAATTTTGCCGAATAAAGCTAAAATATTTAGCCTTTGTGCTGTTTTAATGTTTAACTTTGTGTTATGGCAACACGAATTCCATTAGCAGAACGACTTAGACCGCGGCAATTGAGCGATTATGTGGGACAACAGCATATTGTTGGGCCAGATGCAGTGCTCTATCATGCCATCCAGCAAAAGAATATTCCTTCCATGATTCTATGGGGTCCTCCAGGGGTCGGGAAAACAAGTTTAGCTTTGTTAATAGCCCGAGAACTCGATCGGCCTTTCTTTTCATTAAGTGCGATTCAAGCGGGGGTGAAAGATATTCGTGAAGTTATCGAAAAGGCCGAGCGGCTGATGAACTTTAATCAGGACCAACCCATTTTATTTATTGATGAGATTCACCGCTTTTCCAAGTCACAGCAAGATTCCCTTTTGGGGGCTGTTGAGCGTGGTCTGGTGACACTTATTGGTGCTACGACAGAAAACCCGTCGTTCGAGGTTATCTCAGCCTTACTCTCGCGTTGTCAGGTATATGTATTGGAGCATCTTTCGGAACAAGATCTGATCGGCTTGATTCAAAAAGCATTGCATGAGGATGAATACTTACAAAAGCAGGCTATTGTCATTGAAGAGTATGAGGCTTTATTGCGGCTTTCTGGTGGCGATGCACGGAAATTGTTGAATGTTCTGGAATTGGTTATCAACGCGTCTGTGTTACATAAAGAGCCGATTACCAATGCCTTTGTCCTGAAACAGGTGCAGCAAAATATGGCCATTTATGACAAGGCGGGGGAGCAGCATTACGATATTATATCTGCTTTTATCAAATCCATCCGTGGGTCTGATCCGAATGCAGCGGTATATTGGCTTGCACGGATGATCGAAGGCGGAGAGGATCCATCCTTTATTGCACGGCGGCTATTGATTTTGGCTTCGGAAGACATCGGTAATGCCAATCCCAATGCCTTACTGTTGGCCAACAATTGTTTTCAGGCAGTGAATGTCATTGGATGGCCCGAATCACGTATTATTCTCTCGCAGACGGTGATCTATCTGGCTACCTCGGTCAAAAGCAATGCATCTTACGAGGCGATCAATAAGGCACAGGCCTTGGTGAAACAAACGGGAGATCTATCTGTCCCTTTGCATATCCGTAATGCTCCGACCAAATTGATGAAGGACCTAAATTATGGCGCCGAATACAAGTACGCACATGCCTATCCGGGTAACTTTGTCGTGCAGGAATTTCTTCCCAAGGAAATTAGTGGTGTCAAATTGTATGAGCCTGGGCAGAATTCGCAGGAGGAAAAATTAAGGCAAAGCTTACGGGACAAGTGGAAGGAGAAATATAAATATTAAAGCAAGGCGTATTTTTTTATTGTGGATCGGCTTAAAATATTTATGTTTGTTTTACAAATGTTTCAACTATGAACTTAGCGCCTTTCAAACAAACAGGACGTTTGACTATCCTAGCACTGACTGGACTTTTAGTCTTCTCCTGTAAAAAGGATACCCCTAAACCTGAACCCAAGCCTGAACCGGTCGAACGCACCGAAGCGCAACTGATTAAGGATGATATCTACAAGTATTATAAACTATATTCACTTTGGGACAAATCCATTCCTGATTATACGAAAGATCCTTCCCAATTTACGGATAAATATGGTTCGGCAGATTTGGTGCTTGACGCACTGAAGAAGATGACACCGGCACATGGCGCCTATCCCAGTGGTGTGTTTGACAGGTTCTCGTACATGCTTGGTTTAGATGGCTACAATACAGGAACTGCTGCATCTAGTAGACTCAAGATGGATACCAATGATGGATATGGTATCTATGTTCAATTGGGTACCGAAGATGAAAAAACGGCATATCCCATTATCTATTTTGTCGAGGGGGGATCTCCTGCCCAAAAAGCAGGTTTCAAACGGTCTGATTTTATTACGGCTGTCAACGGTGATTCCGATTATTCGATCGCTGTCACCTGTACGGCTAGCGGTTGTACCATCAATGATGCAAGTGCGCGGGACAAGATGATGAACAAGCTGAATGCGGCACTGGATGCAAGTACGCTTAAACTGCAAGTGAAACATCAAGATGGAACAACAACGACCAAAGACCTTACTTATGCGAATGGCTATACCATTGATCCTATCTATAAAGACTCTGTCTATACGTATAACGGAACTAGTGTAGGATACCTCGCCTTATCTTCCTTTGAAGAAATTGAGAATAATAATGTCAATCAACAGAAAGTAGATGCGGCTTTTGATAAGTTCCAGAGTCAGCAGATTAAAAGTTTAATTGTTGATCTGCGCTACAATGGAGGAGGGTATGTGGATGCTTCAGCCTATGTTGCTGATAAGATCGGAGGAGCAATTACGAAAGGAAAGCTGATGCTTAAATACGAGGTGAATGATTACATCAAGGCTACACCGAGTATCAATAAGATGTTTCAGGATACAAAATTTGAGGGTAAGAGCAATTTGAACCTGAATAAAGTTTATTTCTTGGTGAGCGACCGCACGGCATCGGCTGCTGAAATGCTGATCAATGTGCTTAAACCCTATCTGCAAGTACAGATTATAGCCTCTGGTACACGTACATACGGTAAACCAGTAGGTTTCTTTGAGCAGGTTGTCCAGAATAAAGTTTCTTTCTGGCCAGTGTCCTTTCTATTGAAAAATTCGGCGGATTTTTCAGACTATTGGGATGGTTTTGTACCCGATAAAAGCAATATAACCGATTATGTATTTGTCGACGTAGGTGATAAGAAAGAGACGATGTTGGCCACAGCATTGAATGAGGCAGCACCGGGTATTACAACCAAAGCTTCTATCAATGCTGTCAGCCGAAAGGGCTATCGCACGCTTAACCAAGGAGAGGTCAATATACGGCCAGATCGTGGTATGATCAAGAAACGTTAATCCAGACGTCAATCAAAAGATAGTTATAAAAAATCCCTCATTGTCGACGAGACTTTGAGGGATTTTTTATGGCTTTATTCGCTTTGTGTTCGTACGTTGTTCGTAGAGCGTTCGGGCCTGACCAGTGTCTGTACACACTTTGTACAGATCCTGACCAGATAATTCCTGTTCGGGGTCTGGTCAAGGTCTGTTGCATATTGGGTCTTCGTCTGGTCGCATCCGAAGCAGGTACGAAGCAAGTCCGAATCTGATAAGCTTTTTTCTGAAAGTTCACATCTTATTGGTTTAGAAAGAACCTTGTTTTGCTTTCATCGCTTGCTGGTGACAGCGAAACCAAGAAGGTTTTATTCGTTCGGAAATAGAGCCGAATGGCATAGTTCTGCCGCAGCAGCGTCGGGTAAGCATTTTAAATAACCTACAGGAACCTGAGCGATGATTTTTTCCAGAATGGTATTCATAGTTGAGAACAACTCCTTGTTCCATCGTATGGAAGTACAGCTAGGCAGTACCGCTATAAAACCTTTAAGGCCAGTCTGCCACTCGAACTCATTCATGGGAGCCTGTTGCAGGCGAACAAATCCTTGCAATGGCAATCGTTCGTTTTTATAACATGGCGTTTTGCCGCTCCAAGGTGTTCCATAAATTAACACCCCTTTATCGGTTATGCGAATGGCTGGGTTATCGTCGTTAAGTAAGACGGTATTTGGAATATGTTTTAACCAGAGGCGGCTATGCGTGCTTTTACCGGTGCCACTTTTGCCCAAAAAAGCGACCCCTCTACCTGCATGGTTTGTCACAGAGGCATGGATCATAATGGTTTGGTGTAGTAGGCTAGCTTGCCCAAAGATCATCATCGCCATCCAGGTAATGACACCCGTCTGCTCATCCGCTGTGCTTTCAGGAACATAGAGTAGCGAATGTTCAAAGTTTCGGTCACTTTGGAGGTACCAGGCAGCATTGCCCTGCTCGTTGATAATTGTCGTGATAAAAGTATCCTCTTTTTCATAAAAGCGAAACCGGTCTCCCCATGCAATAGATTCGTCTGTGCGAAGTATACCCTTATCGTCAGGTATCGGTGCTTTCGCTAAACTGACCGTGATGCTAATGTCTGTTTTGTCTGCGGAGTCTGGCCATTGGAAGTCCCGGAAAGAAGGCAGAAGCTGTGCCAGAGGATAGTCTGCGGGATGATTAAATTCCAATACCAATTCCGCGATGCGGTAGCGTGTCTGGGATAATTCGGATGATTTCGTCAAATTCATGTCTAAATAATTATTTCGCGGGCTCGCTATGCCCGATTTGTCTTTTAAAAACTCGTTAGAAAAGCCGGTTTATTCTATTTTCCCGTTATTTCTTTTATTTCAGTCCTGCTGTTGGCGACTATTTTCGGCGCTCCATTGGGACGATACTCCACTCGATTGGTTGCTATCCTTTTTATTTGCCCGAACAAATTTTAGTCCAGATAGATACGTTGCTGGCATTTTTCGGCCAGGTTCAGGTCATGCGTTACAAACAAACAGATTTTGTGCTTTCCATGTGTTAATAGCCGCTGTATTAACGTATCTGAGGTGATCTTATCCAATGCAGAAGTCACCTCATCGAAGAGCCAGATATCGCCGTCGTGCATGAGTGCGCGGGCAATAGCAACGCGTTGAGCCTGCCCTTCCGATAGGCCTATGCCCGATTCACCGACGACTGTATCGATTCCGTCGGGGAGGTCAAATACAAATTCTGCACAAGCTAGCCAAAGTGTTTGTTGCATATCCATTGCCCCTTCTTCTTTGACATGAAGGAGTAAATTTTCACGAATAGTTCCACTAAAGAGCGAATTTCCCTGCGGAATATACGCGAGGTTGATTCGATGGCTGGCCGTTAGTGGCCTTGCACCATCCCTGTCTATAAGTGAGATTTCTCCCTTTTCGGCTTTAAGCAGTGCCAGTAGCAAACGGATCAATGTTGTTTTCCCTTTTCCACTTGGTCCGATGATAGCGGTTGGCTCACCTGCTTTTAAGGAAAGATTCAAATTTTGTAAAACCCACTTATCTTCATAACGGAAGGAGAGGTCGCTGATGCGGAGCTCCTGTGTCTCGTGGAGTCGTTGCGGTGTCACCTGAGGTTCGATCTCGCCGGCCTGTAGTTCCAGTAGACGGTCGGCAGAGACGCGGAACCGGACAAAACCTGGAATATAGGCTATCAATGCGAGAATAGGCGATTGTATTCGTGCAACCAATTGCAGGAAAGCGGTCATTGTACCAAATGAAATCTGGCCCGACTGCAATCGGTAAATCCCCCAGATAAAGGCGACCAAATAACCTGCGTTCATGGCTACTTTCATTGCTCCCTGCGTATAGGTTGAAAAGTTGAGCTGCCGTATTTTCAACAAAAATAATTGATGCTGGCTCGCCAAAAGTTTCTCCCTTCTTTTAGGGAAGATGCCCATTGCCCGAATGAGCAGACGAAAACGTAGATTTTCCTGCAGCACCTTTGAAAAATTGCTTTCCTCCTCCTTGACTTCCTTGCTGAGCTTACGCATTTTGCGGAAGTATAATTTTGAAAATACAAATAAGGGGGATATGGCGAGGATCATCAGCGCCAGCATGGGGTCCATATACCAAAGGAAACCGACCGATGCCAATAGCTGGATCGTGGTCAATAGAAAAGACAAGAATGTATTGGCGATGGTATTGGCAACTTCTTCACAGTCCGTCTGGATGCGGATCTGAATATCGCCTGTATGCCAATTTTTGATTAATTTCCATACCGAGAGCATTTGGGCATCGAGCATCGTTCGCTGCAATTGAAGTGTGAGCATCAGTTTGATCTGCTCCATCATGCGACCCGAATATCCCTTGATACCGACATTTAATACAATACTTCCAACGATGCCGATAAGCAGCCACTTTAGCGGCAGATCTCCATGGGAGGTGGCGGTGTCAACAGCCTTTTTGGATAAAAATACAAAGGCGAGGGAAAGCCCGATGCAGATCAGTTCCAGGATGAAATAAAGGAACAACTTGCCTCGGTACCCCTGGGTGATCGACCAAGCCCAGCGTAGATGTTGCTTCAGGCTATTGTTGTTCATTTCATACAATCAATTTGTTTCTTAATTGCTATATGGAATATCCAGCTGCTCTTCATTTAATTTCTCTGTTTGAAATGATGGCTATTTCTCCAACAGACCCTGTTTTTGGAAGTCCTGAAGGAGAGTTTCTGCATCAGATTTTGCCTGATCAATGTCTACGTCATAGTTTTCACAAAGTAATTCGACGATGCCGTCTATATTGAATTCTTTTCCTTTGAGCTGTTCCCACAACCATGCTGCAGAGCTATTTAGCGTATAAACTGTTGATAGGTCAACCATATCTTGGCTAGGGTCCACGATCAAATGATCTGAACCGATTGTTCTCAAAACTAAATCTGATCTTAATTTCATATAAATAATTATTTATCCGTGTCTGTATCCAATGGTGTTCATGAATGTTTTGCATTTTGTTTGTTCATGAACTGTTTTTCTTTTTTTTATGCTGCCTTCGGCAGCTTTAATGGGCATAAAGAGTCCAGGTAATTCAAATGTTGTTTATGTTATAGAAAGATGCTTCAGTTGTAATTTATGCATAAAGTAAAACATATTCTTTCATATATATCAGCGAATTCCTAAGTTCTTTTTGTTCTTTTAAGGCAAAGTTAACAATTTTCTTTCTCAGCGAGTCAATTTAGCTGCAATACGGCGTAACAAACGGATATGGTACCAGCCCATTCCGCGTAATCTTGGCCAGGGCCGATCTATCGCTACCGCTTTATCTTTATCTCGTGGATAAAGCGTATAAGCGATAGCGATGATGTCTGTTGCTCCTACATATTCGCGGAGTACAAGATTCCCATCTCCTGCCAATATATATTGATTATTTTTCTTGCCTACAAAACGGTGGAAGACAAATTTATCCTTGTCTTTGGCGAGTATATTGCTTCCTAAAGCAAGCGATTGCCCTTGATAAGCTCGCAATAATACCGTATCCCCATCCTTGATGAATGGAAGCATGCTATTGCCCTTGACGCGTATGCGTACCTCTTTACCTTCACGAAGGATGCGTTGCACCTCGGCAAAATAGTCTTCATTTGAAATAACCCGTGTTTTGCTGTCGCTTGTGTTTTCGGACATCAGCTAAGAATTGGTTTTAACAAAATAAGCAATGACCTGCTGCAAGTAGGTGTCTTTTAATAGCACCTTTTTATTCTCATCCAACAGGTAAATGGTTGGCGAAGCTTTGAGGTCATATAAGTTGAAAGACAATATTTTACTTTCGCTGTCAAAGCCGTTGATCCATTGGTAAGATAACTCAGTTTGATAATTTTTCCACTTCGTGCGGTCACCCCATGGGTCGATAGCGAGTACCTGTACCTGTAGTTGAGTAAAGAGCTGCACCAATTGCGGTGTATCACGAAGTTGGTGGATGGTTTCTTTACAATGTGAGCAGTCCGGATCGTAAAAAATCAAGAAGGTATATTTAGCTTTTGTCTCAGATAGTTTTTGTTTTTTGCCATCCGCCAATTCATAACTGAAATCTTCGGCAGTTTGTCCCTCTTTATTTCGAAGGACCAATTTATAAGTCGGTCTATAGGCTTCTTTTTCAAGATCAGAAAGCACATCTGTTTTAATCAGGTAGCGTAATACCGATTCGTAGACAATGTCATTTCGCATAGGCGAATTGCCATCATACAAGTAGTGTTCATATTGTTTAATGAAATAATCAAAGCTGGTCCGGTTGACCTTTGCTTTGTCGAGCATGAGATCTACCGCTTTATCCCTTGTTGCAGAATCTGGCGTCTGAGCCAAGAGCTGGATAAAATCAGCAAGGTGTTGTTCTCCCTTGTCCGGGTTTTTTACCTGCGCCGTATCCTGCATGGCAAATTTATCCCAAAAATGGAATAAAGTGCTGTCTGCAGCACTCAGTGGTTTTTCGCTTTGTTGTGTCAGGTCGCTTTTCTGCTTGCCTTTTGTTTTGTCCTTACAGGAGCAACAGAACAGGGCTATTACACATATGGATAGCCAAAGACTAAAGATTGGACTTTTCATTTAATTTATGCTTAACTTTACGAAGGTAATAAAACTTTCAGGATTCTACTTGAACGAATCTATTCCTGTTCTGTAAGTTTTTATTGACGATAAAAATAAAATGTCGTCATGTGGCGGTACCTTGAATGGAGTCAGAATCGGTTGAGACGCAGTGATATAGAATAGAATGTATTTATTATTGTGTACGAATTAAAATCAGGGAGTAGCGAATACCCTTGTAATTTCGTTATCAAATTTTGATAATTCCTTCAGAAAAAGAGGACAAAAGAGGGACAAGGGGCCTCGTTGAGTAAATTTATAAACCATTTAATTAAATAGTTTTACTAATTTTGCGGCAAAATGCCGACGTATCGAATGAAAAGAATAATATTATGGTTATGTATAGCAGGATTTGTGGGAACAGTACATGCCCAAACCAACCCTGCGAATATAAAAGTTGATAATCTTAGTGATGCTCAGATTGAGCAATACGTAAAGCAGGCCGCATTAATGGGTTACGATGAAAGCCAATTGGATGGTTTTGCCCGTGCGCAGGGTGTGTCTGCCGTTGAGGTTCAGAAGCTCAAAGAACGTTTGGCTACAATTAAACGCAAGAAACAGCAACCTGACCAATTAAAAGGAAGGATAAATAGCACAGCTAATGGCCGCAATAATGGCCGTCAAGTGGGCGGTTATTCCAATACAGATTCGTTACAAAGCAAGCAATTAAATAAACGCGACTCCGTCGAAAATGAAGAAGGCAAGCTAAAAATCTTTGGCTCAGATCTTTTTAGAAATAATGCGATTACTTTTGAGCCTAACTTGCGTATGGCGACACCGAGTTCCTATATTATTGGTCCAGACGACGAGATATTGTTAGATATAACAGGGGACAATGAAGCGTCCTATCAGCTTCCGGTAAGTCCGGATGGAACTATTAAGGTGGAATATGTGGGACAGATCAATGTTGCAGGTTTATCCGTCGCGGCGGCGAAAAGCAAGATTGAACAACGTTTGAGCGGGACTTATCCTGCGCTACGTTCGGGAAGAACCCAGGTGAGCGTTAATATTGGCAATATTCGCACCATTCGTGTGACGTTGACAGGCGCTGTGACGAAACCCGGAACCTATAGTTTACCATCTTTAGCGACAGTATTCAATGCATTGTATGCGTCTGGAGGCCCGAATAAAAACGGAACTTATCGTAACATTCAGGTCATCCGCGGTAATCGTGTGGTAAGCACCATTGATGTCTATGATTTTTTGGCGAATGGTATACAACAAGGTAATATCCGCCTACAGGATCAGGATATTATTCATATACCCGTATATGGAGCCCGAGTGCAGTTTGAAGGTGAAGTTAAGCGTCCGGCAATTTTTGAAACAGTGGCTGGAGAGTCGCTATCGGATATCTTGCGTTATGCGGGTGATTTTACAGAGAATGCGTACAGTGCTAAAATTAAAGTGCTTCAAACAACAGGCCGCGAGCGCAGTGTACAGGATATCTATGCAGATCAGTTTGCAAACCATACACCCAAAGGTGGGGATCAGTATATTGTAGAACCCATATTGGAACGTTTTGCTAATCGCGTCAGTGTATTAGGTGCTGTATTCCGGCCAGGTATTTTTGGCTTGGAGCCAGGTATGACCTTAAAACAGGTATTGGAAATGGCTGATGGCGTACGCGAAGATGCCTTTCTAGAGCGTGGTATGATTAATCGCCTGAAAGCAGATAATACTGCTGAACTGATCAATTTCAATGTACGTGACATCTTAGCTGGCACTGCCGCAGATATTCCATTGAAAAGAGAAGATAAGATCGAAATCGCGTCTATTTTTGATTTGAGAGATGAGTATAAATTCACTGTTCAGGGGGAGGTACGTTTTCCTGGTGATTTCCCATTTGCGAGCAATGCCACTTTGGGCGATGTTATTCAGAAGGCGGGAGGGCTTACTGAAGCGGCGAAAAATGCCCGCGTAGAAATTGCTCGTCGTATTCAGAACCTCGATGTGACTGACCATCGATCTTCAAAAACAATTTTGGTGGATATTAAAGATGGTGTACTCACGGACCCGAACATGATGCTGCAACCTTATGATGTCATCTCCATTTTGGGCGATGCCGGGTTCCGGACCCAACGTCAGGTCAAAATCGAAGGTGAGGTATTATATCCGGGTTTTTATACCATTTCACGTGAAGATGAACGTATTTCGGATATTATTAAACGTGCGGGAGGACTTACGCCATATGCCTATACGGAAGGAGCTTCCTTGAAACGTACCGGGATGTCTAAATTAAAAGAACAAGAGAAGAAAGAGAAGGAGCGTTTGAAAAAAGAATTGGAAAAGGACAGGTTCGATGAAGATGGTAATCAGAAAGATTCTAGCTTAGATAAAGATGCTGAAAAAGATGCTGACAAGGATAATGACGGTTCCAAAGCAAAAAGTGCGGCTTTGGCAAAGGTTTCCCAAGCTGGAACGTCCGCTTCAGATATCGAGCCTAGTGATCTTGTGGGGATTGAATTGAATAAAATCTTAGAAAAACCATATGAAAAAGGGGATCTACTGGTTTTGGATGGCGATATTATCAATGTGCCAAAGGAACTAGAGACGGTGAAAGTTGTCGGGGAAGTATTGAATCCAAACAACGTAGTTTATGTAAAAGGCAAGAGTCTTAAATATTATATTAATCAAGCTGGAGGATTTACAGATAATGCCTTGAAAAAACGTGTGTTTGTTCAATATGCGAACGGTGCTGTAAAGGGCAAAGATGGGGGATACCCCGATGTGAAGCCAGGCGCTGAAATTGTTGTTCCTAAGCGTGCACCGAGAGAGCGTATGAGTGCGCAGGGCTGGGTAGGATTAGGTACAGGTATTGCTTCTTTAGCGGCTATAATTGTTTCTTTGTTGAGATAAGAATTGTATAATGGAAAAGATAGTTATCGAAGAGAGAAGTAAGATTAAAAGGTTAATTACTGATACACAATATTGGATTAAATATTTGATTAAAAGATGGTATTGGTTTTTAATAGTTGGAGTTCTGGGGGGTGGTATCGGATTTTTAGTGGCTATGGAGATGCCAAAATATTATTTGGCAACGACAACCTTTGTACTTGAATCAGGCGAAAATTCAGATGGTGGGATAGGAAAATATGCTGGTATTGCCTCTGCAATGGGGGTAGATTTTGGAAGTACAGGAGGAGGTATTTTCCAAGGTGATAATATTCTAGAGTTATATCGATCAAGAAAAATGATCGAATCGGCATTAATGACAGATATATCTGACTCTCCGGGAAAGCAAGTAATAGGGCTATATTTCTTAGAGACGGGCAAAATAAAAAAGTGGAAAAAAGCTGAGCCGGAGCTGCTTAATATTGATTTTAGAAGTAACAAACAAAAAAGCGAATACTTACAAAGAAAAAAAGATAGTATTATCACAGCAACAGTAAATGACATAAATAAAAACTATCTTTCGGTTACGAAACCTGACAAAAAGCTATCAATTATTAAGGTTGACGTAAAGTCGATGAATGAACGATTTTCATTGCAATTTAATGAATCATTGGTTAAAGAAGTGAACAAATTCTATGTTCAAACCAAAACAAAGAAATCTGTTGACAACATAAATATTTTACAGTCAAAAGCTGATTCAGTGCGAGCCATAATGAATGGTGCGATTTCGACCGCTGCTGCTGTTATAGACCAAACGCCAAATTTAAATCCGACCCGACAGGCTACTAGAAGTATTCCTACACAACGTGCCCAATTTTCTGCCGAGACCAACAAAGCTATTTTAGAGCAGATAGTTAAAAACTTAGAAATGGCAAAAATGTCCTTATTAAAAGAAGCTCCTTTACTTCAGGTGGTCGATAGACCAGTTTATCCTCTTTATATAGATAAATTAGGTAAGCTCAAGAGTGCGGTTTTTTTTGCTATACTTTTTTGTTTTTTTACGGCAGCTGGTATTGTTTTTAGAAGAATGTATTTAAATATAATGAATTAATTAGATGGATATATTGGATTTAATAGGGAGAACCGACGAACTTTTTGTAAATGATATTAAAGAATATGAAGTTATTTTATCAAATATCGTCTCTTCGTCAAGATTCTTGGTTATTGGTGGCGCGGGTTCTATAGGTCAAGCGACAACAAAAGAAATTTTTAAAAGAAATCCTAAGAAGCTTCATGTTATTGATATTTCCGAAAATAATTTAGTTGAACTAGTAAGAGATATACGAAGTTCTTTTGGTTATATCGATGGAGATTTTCAGACATTCGCACTTGATATTGGATCTATTGAATATGATGCTTTCTGGGAGGCGGATGGGATGTATGATTATATACTAAATCTTTCTGCATTAAAACATGTCCGTAGCGAGAAAGACCCATATACATTGATGCGTATGATTGATGTCAATATTTTTAATACGGATAAAACTCTACAACAAGCTATTACCAAGGGCGTAAAAAAATATTTTTGTGTATCAACAGATAAAGCTGCAAATCCCGTAAATATGATGGGAGCTTCTAAGCGCATAATGGAAATGTTTTTGATGCGAAGGAGTGAAGATATTACGATTTCGACGGCTAGATTTGCTAATGTAGCCTTTTCGGATGGTTCATTGTTACATGGGTTTAATAAAAGAATAGAAAAAAGACAGCCGATCGTAGCTCCAAATGATATCAAAAGATATTTTGTTATTCCTAAGGAGTCCGGAGAACTTTGTCTCATGTCATGCGTATTTGGTGAAAATAGAGATATTTATTTCCCGAAATTAAATGAAAAGCTGCATTTGATTACTTTCGCCGATATTGCTATTAAATATTTAGAGGGCAAAGGTTATAAGCCACATTTATGTAATAGTGAGGATGAAGCGAGGGCGCTAATAGCAACTTTACCTCAACAAGGTAAATGGCCTTGTTTTTTTACTGCTAGCGACACTACTGGTGAAAAAGATTTCGAAGAGTTTTTTACTGAGAGTGAGACTTTAGATATGAACCATTTTGAAAACATTGGGATAATAAAAAATGAGTTATATGTGGAAAAGGTCAAGTTGAATGGCTTCGAAGAGGCAATTTCAACAATGAAAGATAGTCGCAAGTGGACAAAACAAGAAATTGTAGATCTATTTTTTTATATGATTCCAGATTTTGGACACAAGGAAGTAGGGAGATATTTAGATGCTAAAATGTAAAGATGGAGAATATAAATCAGTTTATATCTTTTGTGCAGGGACATTACAGTACAGATAAGTTCATTCCTTTGCATGAACCGAGGTTTCGGGGAAATGAGAAAAAATATTTACTAGATACAATAGATTCAACGTTTGTATCTTCTGTGGGGGGCTATGTGGATCAGTTTGAAAATAAAATGGAACAATTTACTGGCGCAGCGAAAGCTGTTGCTGTAGTAAATGGCACTGCATCTTTACAAGTAGCGTTACGTTTAGTGGGCGTTTCTAAAGGAGACGAAGTAATAACACAAGCGCTCTCTTTTATTGCTACAGCAAATGCGATTTCCTATAACAATGCCGTTCCCCTCTTTTTAGATGTGGATCTTGATACAATGGGACTATCGCCGGATGCAGTTCGAAATTTCCTAGAAAATTATGCTGAATTGAGAGAAGACGGTTGTTACAATAAATCTACGGGAAATAGGATTTCTGCTTGTGTTCCTATGCATACTTTTGGTTTTCCTGTACATTTGGATGAGCTGATCGCTATTTGTTCAGTATGGAAAATTCCCGTGGTGGAAGATGCCGCTGAATCTTTGGGAAGTTATTATAAGGGACTACATACTGGGACGATTGGCCAAGTTGGTTGTTTTTCCTTTAATGGAAATAAAACCATTACTTGTGGTGGTGGTGGTGCGATAGTTTCGAATGACCTCGAAATAGGTGTTAAAGCCAAATATCTTACGACAACGGCGAAGAAACCGCATCCCTATGAGTTTTTTCACGATGAAATAGGCTATAATTATAGAATGCCCAATTTGAATGCAGCTCTCGCCTGTGCCCAAATGGAAATGCTCGAGTCTTTTTTAACAGATAAGCGCAAATTGGCAGACGAGTATGCAGATTTCTTCAAACCTATTGGAATAAATTTTCGAACGGAAATAAAAGAGACAAAAGCAAATTATTGGCTGATGTGTGTTGAACTAACAGATAGATCAGAACGAGATCATTTTCTTAAAGAGACCAATGAACAAGGAGTTATGACTCGTCCAATATGGACACTAACGTATAAGTTACCAATGTATCAGCATTGCTATCGCGATGAGCAAGTCAATGCTGAATTTTTGGAACAACGTATTGTAAATATCCCAAGTAGTGTAAGATAAATTTAGTCGGTCTTTTAGTTGAAAAATTGATGGAAAAAACGTTAATAATTGCGGAAGCTGGAGTAAATCATAATGGTGACATAAATAATGCACTCAAACTAATTGATGTTGCTGCGCAAGCTGGCGTAGATTATGTTAAATTTCAGACTTTTAAAGCTGAAAAACTAGTTTCTAAAGATGCAAAGAAAGCAGAATACCAGATTCAAAACATGCGTGGTGAAGAGAATTCACAATTTATGATGTTGAAAAAATTGGAACTATCTCTTCAAGATCACGAAATGCTAATTGATTATTGTAAGAACAAAGGAATACAATTTTTTTCTACCGCATTTGATTTGGATTCATTACAATATTTAAAAGATGTTGGATTAGAGTTAGTTAAAATACCTTCTGGAGAGATAACGAATCTCCCTTATTTAAGAAAAGCAGCAAAGTTGTTTTCAAAAGTGATATTATCAACAGGAATGTCAACCATGGATGATATTTCCTCGGCAGTTGACGTCTTCAAGGCAGAAGGTATTACTGATATAACTATTTTGCATTGCAATACTGAATATCCGACCCCGATGGAAGACGTTAACTTGAGAGCCATGCAGGCTATTAAGGAACAATTTCAAACAAAAATTGGCTATTCGGATCATACTTTGGGAATTGAAGTTCCGATTGCAGCAGTTGCTTTAGGAGCCTCTGTTATTGAAAAACATTTTACATTGGATAAATCGATGCGGGGGCCTGACCACGCTGCATCTTTGGAGCCTTTCGAATTGATTAATATGGTTGCTGCAATACGAAATATTGAAAAAACTATGCAAGGGGATGGTATTAAAAAACCTTCTCAATCCGAATTGAAAAATATAGCAGTAGCGCGCAAAAGTATTGTTGCAGCAAGAAGTATTAAGAAAGGCGAATTGTTATCCGAGAATAACCTAACAGTCAAAAGGCCTGGAACTGGAATTTCACCGATGCTTTGGGATGAAACTGTAGGGAAAATGGCAATTCGAAATTTTGATGAGGATGATTTAATCGAAATTTAAATGAAAAAGATTTGTATTATTACTGCTACGAGAGCAGAGTACGGCCTTTTAAAACCATTAATGGAATTGATAAAGCAGTCCACAAAGCTCGAGCTGCAAACTATTGTGACAGGCACGCATTTATCTCCAGAGTTTGGACTAACATATAAACAGATTGAAGCTGATGGCTTCTATATTGATGAAAAAGTTGAGATTTTATTGTCTTCGGATACAGCTACAAGTATTGTAAAAACTATGGCGTTGGCTTTGAATGGTATGTCTGACGTATTACCGCGTTTATCTCCTGATTTATTAGTGGTTCTTGGAGATAGATACGAGATGTTGGCAATAGTTTCTGCAGCAACGATCTTTAAAATCCCTATAGCGCATCTCCATGGAGGAGAAGTTACTGAAGGGGCATATGATAACGCCATACGCCATGCTATTACCAAATTAAGCCATTTGCATTTTACATCTACAAATGAGTATCGTAATCGTGTCATCCAAATGGGGGAGAATCCCGGCCAAGTTTTTAATGTTGGTGCTATCGGTCTTGACAATATCAAAAACCTGAAACTCTACTCTCGAGAAGAATTGGAGAAAGAGTTAAACATTAGATTTCTTGAATATAATTATCAAGTTACTTTTCATCCAGAAACTTTAAGTTTATTAAATGCGAAAGAGCAGTTTCAATTGCTCTTAGATACAATCGATAATCAAAAAGATAGCTACTTTATCTTTACCAAATCGAATGCAGACACCGATGGGCGTATAATAAATCAGATGATTGATGAATATGTCGCTAAAAATCCAAATAATTCAATTGCTTTTGCATCTTTGGGATCCTTACGATTTCTTTCGTTAATAAAGGAATGTACTGCAATTATCGGAAATAGTTCTGCGGGAATTCTAGAAGCTCCATCTCTGTATACAGCTACCATTAATATTGGAGAAAGGCAAAAGGGCCGGATCCAAGCGCAAAGCATAATTAATGTAGCTTGCAATTTTGATGAAATTAATGACGGTTTTCGAAAGGTTAAAGACCCTGTTTTCCAACGGAAATTAAAAAATATTGGGAATCCGTATTTTCAGAAGGATGTAGCAGAAAATATTGTAAAAGTTATTCTAAAGTCCGATGTTTCTATTGTGAAACATTTTAATAATATTTTATGAATACCATCGTAGATAAACATATTATAAACAAAAGTTGGTCTGTAAGAGATGCGCTCATTAAATTAGACCTAATATCGCCCTCCTCAATCCTATTTGTTGTGGATGAGAATAAAAAGTTATTAGGGTCATTAACCGATGGAGATCTTCGTCGAGGTTTTATAAAGGGTTTAGGATTCGAAAACAGCTTATTGGAATTTATACAACCCAATCCAGTTTTTATTCGTGAAAACGAATATGATTTGGTCCAATTGGAAAAGTTTAGAAAGAACTTACTTAAGATTATCCCTATTATAAGTTCTCAACAAATAATAGTAGATATTTTAGATTTTAGTTTAAGAAAAACTTTAATTCCCGCGGATGCTGTTATCATGGCTGGGGGTGAAGGGAAGAGATTGCGACCCTTGACAGAAAGTACCCCTAAGCCATTGCTCAAGGTGGGGGATAAACCTATTATTGAATATAATATAGAAAGATTGAAAGAGGTTGGAGTCAATACTTTTAACCTTAGTATAAATTATCTCGGGGACCAATTGATGGAATATTTTGGCGACGGGGAAAACAAGGGCATTAATATAAAATATATACGTGAATCTAAACCGCTTGGGACAATTGGGTCTATTTTGCTAGTTGACCATTTTAATCATGATGATATTATCGTTATGAACTCTGATTTATTAACGAATATTGATTTTGGAGATTTTTTTAGGACATACAAAGAAGCCAATGCAGATATGGCTGTTGCAGCAACTTCTTACCATGTTGATGTTCCATATGCAGTTTTGGAAGTTAATGATGCAAATACAGTATTGTCCCTCAAAGAAAAGCCGAGATATACGTATTATTCAAATGCCGGAATCTATATACTAAAGAAAAATGTACTTAATATGATTCCACAAAATAAGTTTTTCGATATAACGGATTTAATGGACAGGATTATAGAGATGAATTTAAAATTAATCACATATCCCATAAATGGTTATTGGTTGGACATAGGGAAGCATGAAGACTTTAAAAAAGCACAAGAAGACATAAAACACATAAAATTATGATGATTTTAGATAATTTAAAATGTGATCTATCTGTTCCTCAGTTAGAGGAAATACTCATAAGAAGATTAGAAAATTATTTTTTTATTGAGGATGCGGAGAAGGATATCATTCGTAAGTATCATTACGATGTTTTACAAAAAGTCAAATCATGTTTTTTAAAGGTTGAAAACAAGTATTTTATTAAGGAGGGGGAGCCATATTTTTCATATGTTCATTCAGGACAATACTTAATATACTTATACTTTTTTTCCAATTTATTGGCAAAATTAGATCATCCACTAAAAGAGAAATTTTATTATTTAAATAAAATTATGCATGGTGTAGATATCTACTGCGATGTAGAACTGCCAGCAGTTTTCTTCTTTGAGCATCCGATAGGCATGATACTGGGGCGTGCTATTTATGGAGAAAATTTTTTTGCTATGCAAGGTTGCACAGTAGGAGGTAACAAAGGAGTATATCCAGTGATAGGAACAAATGTTAAGATGTTTTCAAATAGTAAAATTATTGGAGATTCGACTATTGGAGATAATGTCTGTGTTGCTGCTAATACCTATATAAAGGATACAAATATTCCTTCAAATTCAATGGTATTTGGGCAAAGTCCCACTTTAATTATTAAAGGATTATGAAAGGGTTGATTACAATCTGCGCTCGAGGAGGTTCAAAAGGTATACCGGGGAAAAATATTAAGCTAATTGCCGGAAAACCTTTAATAGCTTATTCCGTTGAAACAGCTATTCAATTTGCTGAAATTCAAAATGTTGATATTTTTCTCTCCACAGATTCTGCCGAGATTCGAACTGTTGTGGAATCTTTGCATTTCCAAGAAGTAGATACATCTTATACTCGACCAGATTTTTTGGCAAATGATGATGCAGGTAAACTTGACGCTATTATTGATTTGAAAAATTATGCTGAGAGATCAAAAAATTATAAATATGATTTTGTTATCGACTTGGATGTTACATCGCCCCTCCGGACCGTCGATGATCTGCTTCATTCGATCAATCAACTTTTTGAAAATGAACCGGCTTTAAATATTTTTTCAGTGAGTAAAGCGAATAGAAATCCCTATTTCAATATGGTGGAAGAACGTTCAGATGGTTTTTATGGTTTATGCAAATTGGGACAGTTTCTTACTAGACAATCTGCACCCAGAGTATTTGATATGAACGCATCTTTTTATGTGTTCAAAGCAAAGTTTTTTGAACAATTGAATAAGACGGTAATCACGGAAAGGAGCTTAGTTTATGAGGTCCCACATTTATGTTTTGATCTTGACCATCCTATTGATTTCGATTTCATGTCTTTCTTGGTGGAGAATAAAAAATTGGATTTTGATTTCAATTATTTGCGATGAAGATACTCATTATAGGGCTTGGATCAATTGCGATGAAGCATATAAATGCTATTCAACAGCTAGTCAAAAACTGTAGTATATATGCTTTGCGTAGTCAAGAAAATAGCCATAAAGATATTAAAGCAGGAATAAATAATATCTATGAGATTTCAGAAATCGATATGGGAGCCATTGACTTTGTTATTATAGCAAATCCAACAGCATTGCATTATGAAACGATAAAAAAGTTGACAAATTTTGATAGACCGTTATTTATTGAAAAACCTTTGTTTTCAAAGATTACAGAGGAAACAAAGGATTTAATAACAACTATTTCAAAAAAAAACATCGTAACCTATGTTGCGTGTAATTTGAGGTTTTTGGATTCTATTATCGAGATTAAAAATATAATTAAAACCGAAAGGGTAAATGAAGTTAATGTATATTGTGGTTCATATTTACCGGAGTGGAGACCTGGCTTGGATTTTAGAAAGGTCTATAGCGCGCATAAAGAATTAGGAGGAGGGGTTCATATTGATTTGATTCATGAATTAGATTATATATATTGGTTGTGGAATGAACCATTAGAAAGGAAGTCATTCTTTTCTAATCGATCTTCTTTAAATATAACTTCATTCGACTATGCAAATTATTTATGGATCTACAATGACTTTTCGGTTTCTATCGTTCTTAATTATTACAGAAAGGATAGCAAGCGATCTTTGGAAATTATAACCGACTCTGGGACATATATGGTAAACCTTTTGGAAAATACAATAGCCAAGAATGGTATCATTATCTATTCATCAGCGCAGAGAATTCAAGATACCTATAAATCACAGATGGAATATTTTATTGGTAGCGTATTACAGGCAAAAGAATCGTTTAATACAGTTGAGGAGGCAAATAGAATTTTAGAACTATGTATAACGGATTAAGTAATAAGGTCATCATTTTGACCGGTGCAGGAGGTTTGATTGGACGCGAGGTTTTGAAACACTTGTCAATGAATGGTGCAAAAGTTGTGGCAGTTGATCTAAACGCAGTATTGGAGTATAGTGATTTAGCATTATGTTTGGATGTTACGAAAGAGGAAGATATTAATAAGCTGATTGAAACAACTATCGCTAAATATGGAGAAATAGATGGTTTGGTTAATTTGGCCTATCCTCGGACCTCAGATTGGGGGAATAAATTTGAGGATATCCCTTTTGCTTCTTGGCGGAAGAACATGGATATGCAATTAAATTCAGTTTTCTATATTTGCCAGAGCGTTCTTAAAATTATGCAAAAACAACGTCGGGGGGCAATTGTCAATATAGCTTCTATTTATGGTGTGGTTGGAAATGACTTCACATTGTATGAGGACTATGGCGGAACTTCTCCTGCGGCATATTCTGCAATAAAAGGCGGATTGATTAATTTTACTAGATATTTGGCTTCCTATTATGGAAAATATAATATTCGAATAAACTGTATGTCTCCGGGAGGTGTACTGGATGAAAATAATCAAGAACCGTCATTTATTCAAAAATATAGTCAAAAATCACCATTAGGTAGGTTAGCTAATCCAGTTGAGATGGCGCCTGCTGTTTCTTTTCTATTGTCTGACGATGCCTCCTTCATTACTGGACATAATTTGATGGTCGATGGTGGTTGGACAGCAATCTAGCATTATACAAGATGAAAAATATAGTTGTAATTGGAGCAGGACAATTAGGTAGCCGACATGTCCAGGGCTTGAAATTAGGTGGATTTTCTTTTAACCTGTATGTTGTTGATCCTTCTAAGGAAGCATTAGATCTTGTTGGAGAGCGTTTTACTGAAATAGGAGGGAATGAAGAAGTTGAGATTTTTCTTTATTTAATGACAACAACGGATTGCCTTCCATCGACAATAGATTTATTGATAATAGCAACCAGCTCGATTCCAAGATTTGAAATATTTAAGTTGATTACAGACGATTATTCAGTTTATAATATTGTATTCGAGAAATTTTTATTTCCAGATTTATCACATTACGATCTGACTAATGACATCCTTAACGACAAGCAGATTAAAGCATGGGTAAATTGTCCGAGAAGATACTATAATTATTATAAAGAGATAAAAAATTTGATTGAAGACAACTCTGAGGTCTTTATGAGTGTCGAGGGTGGTGAGTGGGGCTTAGGCTGTAACTCAATACATTTTTTGGATATTTTTTCATATTTAGTCAACGAACAACGTTTCGATGTTAAAACTACGCTTGACGTTGGTGTAATGGATAGCAAAAGAGAAGGCTATGTAGAATTTACTGGTAAGATCCAAGTGGATACATTGAAAGGAGACCGCTTGGTTTTAATAGCTGAGCAGAACTCCGGCGATGCTCCCAAGATAATAATAGAAACGTCGATAATGATCTTTACGATTGATGAGGCAAAAAAAATAATGATTGTCGAGAATAAGGAAACTGGCAGGAAAAGTACAAAAGATATAGACGTTTTCTATCAAAGCCAATTAAGCGGAATTTTCGCTGCAGACATTCTTTTAAGTGAAAATTGCCTTTTGACTACGTTTGGAAATTCATCTATGTTACACAAGGTGCTATTGAAGCCTTTTATAGATCATTTTAATAAAAATTACGGAAAATCAGGTAATTATTGCCCAATAACATAAGATATGGAAAATATTTGGATTATAGGAACTGGGATTATTGCACAAGAATATAGTAAAATATTGTTTGACCTTGATATTAACTTTACCGTAATAGGAAGGAGCCAGATAAATGTTGAAAGCTTTAATAAGCTTTATCCAGCTACGGCGATAATTGGGGGGATAAGTAATTTTCTGAAACAAAAACCACCACTACCGGAAGCAGTAATTGTAGCTGCCGATATTGAATCATTGTTCTCTATAAGCAAGGAGTTAATCGAATTTGGCGTTAAAAAGATATTAATTGAGAAACCCGGCGTTCTTAGTAGTGGGGAAGCGCAGGAGTTAAATGAAGTTTCTAGACAATATGATTGTGAGGTGTTTATAGCCTATAATAGAAGATTTTTTTCTTCTGTAATTAAGGCAAGAGAAATTATTGTTCAAGATGGCGGAGTATCTTCACTGGCGTTTGATTTTACAGAGTGGTCACATATTGTGGGAAAATTGGAGAAACCAAATATAGTATTATCGAAATGGTTGATAGCAAATTCTTCGCATGTCATTGACATGAGTTTTTATTTGGCAGGACCTCCAAAAGAAATAGCATGTTTTCATTCAGGAAGCTTGCCGTGGCATCCTTCTGCATCCCAATTTGCTGGTGCAGGACTAACAGTTAATGGTGCTCCTTTTTCGTATCATGCAAATTGGGAATCGCCAGGACGCTGGGGGATAGAATTGATGACTCGTAAACATAAGCTTTATTTTAGGCCATTGGAGCAGTTGGCTGTCCAAAAAATTGGAAGTATTCAAGTAGATGAGGTACTGTTGGAAAATGAGTTAGATAAGAAATATAAACCAGGATTTTTCTTGCAAACAAAAAAATTTATTGACGGAGATTATGAAGAGTTGTGTTCTTTATCCGAACAGGTTGAGTTTATGGACATATTCAATAAAATTGGTAATTATTAGTTTTTGTTAATGTGAAGAATCAAAAGGTTACAGTAATTATTCCTGAGCATAATCGGCCTGAGCATTTAAAGAGATTGTTAGACTATTTTCTCAATTTTGATTTCCCGATAATTGTAGCAGATTCATCGAATCAAAAGTTTAAATATCTTGACAGCTTTAAGGATAAAATATCATACTATTATTTTCCAAAAGAAGACTTGGGAAAAAAATTGTATAAGTTGGCCGATAAGATCGCAACACCATATGTAGTCATGTGTGCAAATGACGATTTCCTGGTTCCTGAAGCAATAATTCAGATGATTAATTTTCTAGATCATAATAAAGAATATAATTCTGCACAGGGAGTTTTTATTGACTTTTCTATGAAAAGTAATGAAATTATAAGGGGATTACGTTATAAATCTACTTCAGATCTAAATCTAGATGATATGGATGGATTGACAAGATTGTTTCGATTGCAATCGAATTATTTTCAATACTATTATGCAGTAGTTCGAACGGCAATTTTTAATAATGTTTTTGAATCCATAAACAACAATACTATATGTAGTATCAATAATTTATGTTTATTAGAGTCTTATATGTCCTCTTATATTGCAATTCATGGGAAGCATCGTATTTTTCCTGTATTTTACTCTGTAAGAGAAAATATTATTAATTCAGCAGCAAGTTATACTGATACTATCCCCGAAGTAATATTTAAATCGGAGTATAAAAAACAATATGAGTCTTATCTTTATAATTTAGCGCATGAACTTCACAAAATAGACAATATTAGTCTAGAAAAGGCTTATGTCGATATTAAAGAATCAATAAATATATATATAAAAAATATTCAACCTGACTTTTATAGCCTTAAGGGAAGAGTGTTGTTTTCAATGAAAATTACACTTAAAGGTGTTTTAAAACGCTTTGGTATCAAAAAAACATATTCGAAGAAAAACGAATCACAGGTCGACTGTTTTCCTTTTGGAGATGAGGCATCTATTTTACAATGGGAAAGAATAAAGACTTATATAATGAAGTATCAACATATTTATAAAAGATAATTTTGTCAAATTTTAAAGAAATATTAGCTCATGGTAAGAATTATTTGATTGCAAATCTGGCGACCAAAGCACTATCTTTTATTTCAATACCCGTTTATACCAGATTGTTAACAACCGAGGATTTTGGAATCGTCAATGTTTTTCTTGGAGTTGCAGGTATATTAAGTAGCTTGCTTACTTTATGTACAGATCAATCTGTAAGTAGATATTATTTTGATAAAAAAGATGATGAAGACTTTAAGAGATTTGTTGGTACATCAAGTATTCTTGCAGGTATAGTTTTTTGTTTAAATGCGTTGATTTTAATAGTCAGTTTAGATTGGGTAGCAAGTCTCGTTGGGCTTTCTCGTAGCTTGACGTTATTATTGATTCCGGTATCCTTTTTTAATATTTTGGGTCTCACTTTTGAACAAATATACACTGTGTTAAAACAAAGTAGAAAGATTGCCATGTCTTCTTTGATACGAGCATATGTATCCTTTGGATTAGCAGTGATATTAATTCTTCTAATGACTGACCATAAATATATGGGACAAATAGGAGGCTTATTGGTTGCCGGATTATTGATGAGTTTTATTTGGATCAATGGAATTCGACAGTATTTTAGGACAACATTTGATAGAAAATATGTCAATTATATTTTTAAATTTTCTGTTCCTTTGATACCTTATGCTTTAAGCGGAATTATTATTGAGCAGTTTAGTAAAATCTCATTGGCAAAAGAAGTGAATTTGAGTCAAGCTGGGTTTTATAGCCTAGCGTTAACGATAAGCGGAATTGTAAGTATTATTACAGCTGTAACACACCAAGCATGGGCTCCATATTATTTTCAGTATATGAATGCCAAAGATTTTCAAAGCCACGATAGTGATATCGTCAGAATCTTTAATATTACCCTATTGAGCGGTATTTTTGTGTCTTTTTTTGGATTAGAGATCGGGATTACTCTAGCAAACAAAGCTTTTATATCTTCTTTATATCTTATCCCTTATTTTGTGTATGGATATATTTTCCATCAACTCGCTTATGTTTATATGCGGAATTTTTCTTTTGTTTATAAAACATATTATTCTTCGATAGTTGTTATTGCTTCGGGCTTGTTAAATGTGTTACTTAATTTATTTCTCATACCCAAGTTTGGACAATTGGGGGCAGCGTACGCATTTTCCTTTTCTTATCTGTTGATGTGTATTATATCTTTATTGATAAACAAGTATTTTATCAATTGTCATTATACAGCAATTAGAAAATTTCTATTGCCACTACTGATATTTATCTGTTTTAATGTAATATCTCACCTTTTTTACAGGAAAGAAGTATCTTTGTTGCATATTTTAGTTAAGTGTAGTCTATTTATTATTTCTGTATTCATATTGTTTTATTCGGATCGTGAATATATTTTAAACCTTATTAAAAAAAATAAAAAGTAATATGGTTTACGCCTTCATGTTGATATGGATTTTGTCATTGGTTGTAGTTTACGATATCTACAAGATAGAAATTGGTAAAAGATTTTCATTTCTTATTACCTATTTTTTATTTGTAATTGTTGCAGGTATAAGTTTCCGGGTAGGCATTGATGCCATGAGATACGCTGTTGAATATAAAGAATATCCTACTCTTTTTGAACTTAGGAGTTTCGATTTTGGTAGTGCGAATGATGACCCGCTCTGGGTATGTATTGGCGCATTTTTTAGGACATTTTTTGATAATTTTATAATTCTACATACTTTTCACGCTGTATTTGTAAATTTTATTATTTTCATCTTGTTTTGGAAATACGCCAAAACACCATTCATTTGTATTCTCTTATATTTTTTATCATTCTACATTTTCTTTAACTTCGAGACCTTGAGGGAATCCTTGGCTGTTGCGATCTATCTTCTTTCTTTTGATTTTTTAATAAAGAAAAAGTGGCTTCAGTATTTTCTAATATGCTTGATTTCTTTTTTTATGCATTCTTCTGCCATTTTCACCTTTATTATACCATTTCTATTATACTTCTTGCGCAAAAATAGTTTAGTTCCATGGCTCATTCTTGTAATATTCGTTATATTGATAGGCAGGAATATTAACACACTGGTGGTTGAAATATTACCCCAATTGGCCTTAAACGAGAGGATATTATATAAGGCAGGTGTATATTTTGGTCGTGATAGTATAGGCATTTCGACAGGTGTTTTATTGAAAAATGTTGTTTTCCCGTTAACTATTTTGATACTTGAAATAAAAGTCTTTAAAGAACAGTCAAATCTTACCGTATTGGCTAAGTTATTTTTATTGATAGGCTTTTTAAGTTTAATAATACCAGTATTTGATAGACTTCTAAACTATATCATAGTGTTATATGTAATCTACGTTGCGAATGTGATAAATCTTTCTATTCAAAATGTGAGTGAAAGGTCCGTTCAGGCGCTAACTGTCCTGTTTTTTATCTTATTCTTTGCTATAGGTCCTTTATCTTGGTTTTATACGATTGACGACAGAATAGGGGAACGCAATTATAATAGATATTACCCTTATAGTGGATATCCATTTAACAGTGAATTTTATACACGTGAAAAATTTTATAACAGTGGGAGCTAGAGGGAATACGAAAAGTGCTTATATTATTTCTAAACCATTGCAATATATAAATGCATCTAATATTGAAGATGAGAATGAAAAAGATTGTATTTTGGTAAATTATTTTTATGATGCACAAGGTTTTAAAAAGAGAGTGGAAGAAGTCTCTGAATATTGGTCCGACGTCTATTTAGTCGATAGCACTTATTCTGCCGTTAATCTTCTTCTAAAGAACAAAAATAAATACAATAAGTTGTTTATTGATTCAGACTATGGAATTTTATTATACTTTTTGTTGTATTGTTTAAAGGGAATAACAATTTTTACATACGAAGAAGGATATGCTTCCTATAGCTACATTAGAAAACCAGATTCGATACTTTCGAAGTTTAAAATTCTTGTTTCAAAAATGTTGGGAATTAAAAATTGGGTTGGAGGACATCCCCTTACTAAAGGAATGTACCTGTATAATAAGAAGAAATTCGAAGATAATATCAAGACGTCAAAAGAGGTACTATCATTTCGTAAGCCTTTTTTTGACCATGTTTTTGAATTGAAAGAATTAAATTTAAATACTTTTGAACGCTCTTACATCGGTGAGTCCGTGTTATTGTATTTGCCAAATTACTTTTTCAACGATAAGATCAGATATTATCTAGAACATTATAAAGGATTTTATACTATGGTAAAACCTCATCCATACATGGAAACAGAAAAGATAGATGGGCTCCAGCTGTTCGAAAAGATCACGCAAACTAACACAGCCGCCGAAGTTTTATTAGTTCAATTAGCCCGTGAATGTAGACGGTTGATCATTATACATGAGGGATCTTTTGCAATCGAGTATATTAAATTTCAAGATAATTGCACATTGATTGATCTGAGATGATAGAAAGCAGAACAGTGAAGGCATTTGTGAAAGTACCAAAAATACGCAAGTAATAATTTATTCATAATGAGGGTTTTTCAAATATCGAGTGAGCTAAATGTGGGGTCGGTTGGTCGGATTGCCGAGCAAATTGGAGAGATGGTTATAGCTGAAGGCGGAGAGAGTTTTATTGCCTATGCTAGGGAATCAAAACCTTCTAAGTCTCATAGTTATAAAATAGGGGCGAAATTTGATGTTTTATATCATGTTCTTTATACTAGAATGACAGATAGGCATGGATTTGCCTCCAAACATGCAACTCGCAGATTGATTAAGAAAATCCAGCAGATAAATCCAGATTTAATTCAATTGCAACACATCCATGGATATTTTATCCATATTGAACTTTTGTTTGACTATTTGAAAGCATCAAATATCCCAGTTGTTTGGACATTCCATGATTGTTGGTCCTTTACAGGGCATTGTGCTTATTACGAATATTCTGGCTGTCAAAAATGGAAAACAAAGTGTTTCGAATGTCCTTTAGTAAATACATATCCAAAGTCTCTCGTTGATAATTCTGAATGGAATTACGAACGTAAAAGAGAATTATTCAAATCAATAGAGAATCTAACTATAGTACCGGTTTCAAATTGGTTAGGAGAGGAAGTAAATAATTCATTTCTAAGCGATAAAAAAATACATGTTATTCGCAACGGTATTGATTTGGAGATGTTTAAACCTTCTTATTCTTCTAAACTTATAGAAAAACATGGATTAGGTACGAAGTATGTTATTTTAGGTGTGGCAAACCCATGGTCTGAAAGAAAAGGGCTCCAGTATTTTGTTGAATTGTCAAGGAACTTGGGAACAGAATTTCAAATTATATTAATTGGTTTAAATGATAATCAGATTAAAAAACTTCCCTCCAATATTATTGGTTTAAAACCGACCGAAAATGTAATTGAGCTGGCAGAGTACTATTCTTTAGCTGACGTTTTTGTCAATCCAACACTAGAGGAAGCTCTAGGAATGACGAATATTGAGGCTCAAGCCTGCGGGACACCCGTTGTAACATTTCGCTCTGGTGGGGCACCTGAAACCATTTCAGAAAGTACGGGGATTATTGTCGAAAAAGGGGATGTCTTACAATTATTCCAAGCTATTTTAAAAATTAAAGAAAAAGGAAAAGATTATTATAGGAAAGCCTGTATAAAAAGAGCTGAGGAGTTTTTCAACAAAAAAAACTGTTTTAATAAATATATTAAACTTTATAAAGATATTTTAGAAAGGAATTAACGAAATGAATAGAACGTACCAAATATGTACAAAAACAATAATGGATACATCAGATCCTAATATTGTTTTTAATGAAAGAGGAGAGAGCGACTATTATACCAATTTTAAGGAAAATATTGAGCCTAATTGGCACACGGATGAGAGGGGATATGCGGAATTGATGCGTATTGCCGATCGCATAAAAAAAACAAGTAAAAATAAAGATTTTGACTGCATAATAGGTTTAAGTGGGGGGCTCGATAGTTCATATGCAGCTTATGTTGCTAAGGAGATCATGGGAATTCGGCCTTTAATATTCCACGTTGATGCAGGGTGGAATACGGATAGGGCTGTTGGTAATATTGAAAAATTGATCAACGGACTTAACCTTGATTTATATACTGAAGTGATAAATTGGGAAGAAATGAAAGATCTTCAAATCGCATTTCTGAAATCACAAATTTCGGATCAGGACTTACCACAAGACTACGCCTTTTTTTCAGGTTTATATAAGTTTGCTAAAAAACATAAGATCAATTATGTCCTCACTGGAGGAAATTTTTCTACAGAATGTTGTCGTGAGCCAGAAGAGTGGGGTGGATTTCCCGGGATTGATACGAGATTAGTCAAAGATATTCACGGTAAGTTTGGTAAGCGTAAGTTGAAAACATTTCCCCTAGTCGATATTTTATCTTACAAAATCTATTACAAATATGTTTATGGGATGGAGGTCTTCAAGCCGTTAAATCTAATTCCTTTTAATAAAAAGGAAGCGGAGAGGCTATTGGCGGAAAAGTTTGGTTGGGAGCCTTTTCAACATAAGCATCATGAGTCGAGGTTTACTAGGTTTTATGAAGATTATTGGCTGCCACGTAAATTTGGTTTCGAAAAACGACGTGCACACTTTTCTTCTCTCATTTTGACTGGCCAGATGACTCGCGAAGAAGCTTTAGAGCGAATTTCGCGACCTGAATTATCTGAAGAGTTTCTGCAAAAGGAATTTGAATATGTCGCCAACAAATTGGATTTATCAAAAGAAGAATTGCAGGCGATTTTTGAAGGTGAAAACAAAACTTTTAGAGATTACAAAAATAAAATAGGCATTATCAAATTAGGAGCTCAGGTAATGCAGAAATTGGGAATGGAAAAACGTTTGTTCAGATGATTACTTTAATTGATTACGGAGTCGGAAATATTAATGCTTTTGTAAATGTGTATAAAAGAGTTGATGTGCCTGTTAAGATCGCTAGGACCAAAGCGGACCTGATTGGGGCGGAGAAGTTAATCTTGCCCGGAGTAGGACATTTTGATCATGCAATGAACCAACTTAACCGTTCAGGAATGCGAGAAACGCTTGACGAGCTGGTTCTTGAAGAAGATGTGCCTGTTATTGGTATATGTGTAGGAATGCAAATGATGGCTAATAGTAGTGAGGAGGGCCAGCTAGAAGGGTTAAAATGGATTGATGCTAAGGTAAAGAAGTTCGATGAACGTAAAATTGATCAAGTGACCCGATTGCCGCATATGGGCTGGAATGATGTAAAGCCTGCTAAAGATATTTTATTGTTCGAAGGCTTAGAAAATAATGCTATTTTCTATTTTTTGCATACCTATTATTTTGAATGCAATCGTGCAGAAGAGATTTTGGCGACTACGACTTATGGTGATGAATTTGCTTCGGCGGCTCATTATAAAAATCGATACGGCATTCAATTTCATCCAGAGAAAAGCCATCATTATGGTGAAATATTATTGAACAACTTTTCAAGAATATAAAGATTTGAAGATATGTTGCGACCACGAATAATTCCTAGTCTTCTTATCCAGGACAATGGGCTTGTAAAGACTGTAAATTTTAAGAATCCGAAATACGTTGGAGATCCTATTAATGCAGTAAAGATATTTAATGAAAAAGCGGTTGATGAATTGGCAATTTTCGATATTGATGCGACTGTTAAACGCCAGGAACCTAATTATAGTTTAATCGAGCGCATAGCAAACCAATCTCGCATGCCTTTATGTTATGGCGGAGGGGTTAAAACTGTTGAACAGGCACAACGGATATTTAGTCTTGGGATAGAAAAAATTGCTTTATCTTCAGCGGTCATCCATAATCCTAGTCTCGTCACCCAAATCGCAGAACGAGTCGGAGCGCAATCGGTGATAGTGGTTTTAGATGTAAAAAAGAAACTTTTTGGCGGATACGAGGTGTATACACACAACGGTAAGAAGTCTACTGGCCTAAACCCCTTTAAGTTTATTGAAGAGGCACAAGAATTAGGCGCTGGTGAAATTGTTATTAACTCAATCGATCAAGATGGTATAATGAAAGGCTATGATATGTCCCTCATCGATAAGGCCCGGAATAGCACATCGCTGCCGATGACAGTTTTGGGTGGAGCAGGATCATTGGATGACATTCAAGCAGTTATTAAACGACATAAGATTATGGGCGTTGCCGCTGGTAGTCTCTTTGTATTTAAAGGGGTTTACAAAGCGGTCCTGATCAACTATCCATCTAAAGAGGAAAAAGAAAAATTGTATTAAGATTCATAAAATAATGGAAATAAGAGGTGTGTATAGTGTTACAGATTATTCTATAGCTAATGTCGTTGAGAAGGTGGTCTATATTATCCTTTCTTATATAGATTATGTTAAACGTGTTGTATGGTCCGAACAAATTTAGCTGTGAATAATAAAAAGAAGATTTTGATTCATAGTCTGGTATTCAGTCCAGATGGTGTGTCTACGGCATATTTGTATAATGATATTGCAAAGGGATTCAATGACCAAGGTTATGAGGTTGTCGTGTTGACGACGACCCCTCATTATAATCTAATTCAGGAAAATATTGAAAAACAGCCTATTAAAAAAAGATGGTTTGGTCTTTTTGGAGAAAGCTCTTTTGAAGGTATGAGAGTATTGCATGTTTCTCAAAAAAAATTCAAGTCACTACCGATGAGGCTGATCTGTTTTGTCTATTGGCATATTATTTCCTTTTTTTTAGCCCTTCGAGAAAAGAATATCTCTGTTATCTTGTCTCCCTCGCCACCTTTAACAATTGGCTTGCTGAATTTAATTATTGGTCGGATAAAGGGTGCTAAAGTTGTTTACAATGTGCAGGAGATTTATCCTGATTTTCTTATTGAACAGCGAAATTTAAAATCTAAAGCAATTATAAATTTGTTAAAATGGATGGAGAGATGTGTCTATAACAAATCGCATGCTACAACAACTATCGATGAGATTTTTTATAATACGATTAAAGATCGTTTCGATGAACAAAAAAAATTGCATATCATTCCAAATTTTGTGGATATAGAGCTGTACAGACCATTAAACGAAATTGAGCTTCCCTCGAACACATTTTTGGTTAATGATCGTGTTAAACTGATGTATGCTGGCAACATTGGCCATGCCCAAGACTGGGAACCTTTGTTGACTTTAGCAAAAGAACTGGAAGAGGAACCATTTGACTTTTATATTATAGGTGAAGGTGTATTAAAGCAAGATTTGGAAAATGAAGTGAAGAAAAATGCATTTAAGAACGTCTATATTTTACCCTATCAACGACGAGAATTAATGCCTCATCTTCTTGCTTTTGCTGATATACAATTTATATTTATGTCGAAGGAAATGGAAGGTCATGGATTTCCTTCAAAAGTTTATACAATTATGGCTTGCGCAAAACCTTTATTAGTATGCTCTGGTGAGGGGTCTCCAATCGTTAATTTCCTTCGTAAACAAAATTGTGCTAAAATTGTTACTGATAAAAAAATGAAAGATAAAGTCAGTGAAATGGTTCGTTTTCTTAGGTCTTCTACTGATAAAGATCTTAAAATAATGGGACAAAATGGACTTGCACAGGTAAAATCTGAATATTCCAAGGATGTTGTTGTTAAGAAGTATATAGACTTAATAGAAAGTTTATTATATTAATTTTTCGATTGTTATGTAGTAGAAGGTCAATTTTACTATTGATAGAATAAATATTCTTGACTTAAGTTTGTTTATATTCACAAATATGTCAGTTTTTAAAATTTTATTTTTATTTCAGTAGCGTTTAAAAAGCATATTACGTTTGTTAAATAAAACTTAATATTATTATATTTGCAAAGCTTTATTTGACTCACTAATTATATTTTATGATCTATATTTTTACCCTTATATTTCTTTTCTTTCTAGAACTTCTCTATTTGAAGGTTGCAGATAAGTTTAATATAATAGATAAACCGAATGAACGCTCTTCTCATACCAAAGTTACAATTCGTGGGGCGGGTATTATTTTTTATGTTGCTTCGGTTATCTATTTTGTAAATAATGATTTTGAATATCCTTGGTTCTTTTTAGGGCTTACGTTATTGACTTATATTTCATTCTTAGATGATATACGGGGAGTAAACCCGACAGCAAGATTAACGGTGCATTTAGCGTCCGTTTTATTCGTGGTCTACGAATTTGGAGTATTCAATTTTCCCTGGTATTATCTTGTGTTAGCATTTGTATTTGCGATTGGTGTTATCAATGCCTATAATTTTATGGATGGAATCAATGGCATGACTGCATGTTGCACCTTGGTGATGGGCGGACTGCTTCTTTATGTCAATACAAAAATAAACTATATCGAACAGGATTTTTTGATCTATACCTTACTAGGAGTTGTCGTTTTTGGATTTTTTAACTTTCGAAAAAAGGCAGCTTGTTTTGCGGGTGATGTTGGACCTGCTGTATTATCTTTTATGTTGTTGTTTGCCTTGGGTAAGCTTATCCTAAAAACAGGCGACTTTACCTATATTCTTTTCCTCGCAGTGTACGGTATAGAAATAGGCTGGTCTGTAGCACGCCGCGTTTATCAAGGCTACCATATCTTCGAGCCGCACCGGACATTTTTGTTACATATGTTAAGTAACGAAGTTGGTTATAACAGCCTCTTAGTTTCTTTGGGCTACGGATTGGCTCAACTGGCTTTAGGCGCTTCTGTTATTTATATTGTGCAATTTGGAGCTTCGGTGCAATGGTCCTTTGCTATTGTTACTCTTTCTGGATTGAGTGCATTTTATCTTATCTGGAAGCAATATATTTTCAATAACTATTATATTAAAGGCGAGGAACGCTACGCTATTCGCCACAGACGCCTGCGGAAATTGAAAGCGCGTCGAAGCAAAAAAGCATATCTTGTTCCAGAAGTTAAATTGACTCAGGAAGTAAAAATTATCGATATGCCTAGGAGCGAGAATAGAGAGGACCTGTTGCAGAACGGAGTCCAATCTTTGTAATATTTCTTTGTATGGAAACTATTTTATAATCATGGATTCCAATTCTAATATGCATATGATTTGAACTGTGCGTTTGGGTAAAATGAAAAAAGTAGTAATTTTACCGCAACTTTAAGAGGAGTGATTATGCAATCAGGATTAAGTTTTACTGCAATAGATTTCGAGACGGCTACAGCCAACCAAAATTCTGCCTGTGCTATCGGGCTGGTGGTGGTTGAACAAGGAATTATTGTGGATGAATTTTATTCACTGATCCAACCGCCCCAAAATCAATACATGTGGCAAACGACACGGGTGCATGGCATTCGACCAAAGGATACTGCCAACGCACCTACTTTCAAAGAATTGTTTCCGCACATCTATCCTCTTATCAATAATAGACTTATGGTGGCTCATAATGAGCTGTTTGATCGTGGTGTTCTTCGCAAGACGATGGGGTATTACAATTTGCCCTACGATCATTTGGGACTGATGGATAAATGGGAATGTACCTTCAAGATCTACCAAGGAAAGGGCTTTAAGCCTGCACGTTTAAACGCCTGTTGTGAGGTGCTTGGTATTGAACTAAATCACCACGAAGCGCTCTCGGATGCGCGTGCCTGTGCGCAATTGTATTTACGACATGCTGATATTCCCTCTTTGGCATGAGCTATATTCAATATTTGTTGAACAAAATATTGTCCCATATTGTTATTAGTATAAAGCTTATATTTGATAAATAAACGGGATAGTATTTCTATTCTTTTAAAAGTTATTTAATTATGATTAATATTCCTGCCAGAAGTATGCGAGTCGGCATTACCTTTAGTGCGTTTGACCTATTGCATGCCGGGCATATTAAGATGCTTGAAGATGCCAAAAGGCAATGTGATTATTTAATCTGTGGCCTTCAGACCGATCCGACTTTAGATCGTCCTGAGAAAAACAAGCCAGCACAAACTGTCGTTGAGCGTTATATTCAGCTCAAGGGCTGTAAATATGTGGATCAAATTGTTCCTTATGCAACGGAGCAGGATTTGGAAGATATTCTTCGATCCTTTAAAATTGATGTTCGGATTGTTGGGGATGAATACCGTGAAAAGAGTTTTACGGGACGAGCTTATTGCGAAGAGACGGGAATCGAATTATATTTCAATAGCCGTGACCACCGTTTTTCCAGTTCGGGACTACGCCGGATTGTAGCGGAGGCCAATTCAGAAGACGGAACAACATTGAAATCTATTTAACAATCTACGGGAGCTGAGCTTGCGAGCTCTCATCAACCACTAAAGGATAAATTATACGATGAAAATTGGAATTACTTTCGGTGTCTTTGATTTATTGCATGCCGGACATATTATGATGTTGGAAGAGGCAAAGCGACACTGTGATTATTTAATTGTTGGACTCAATACCGATCCCTCGGAGGTTTTTCCTGATAAAGCAAAACCAACACAGACTATTGTTGAGCGTTATATTCAATTGGAAGGCTGCCGCTATGTCGATGAGATTATTCCTTATGAAACAGAGCAAGATCTTATTGATATGATCAAAGCCCTACCGATTCACATACGCATCATTGGTGAAGAATATCGAGATACTGATTTTTCCGGACGCTCTTATTGCGTTGAGGAAAATATAGAGATCTATTATAACAAACGGACACATCGTTTTTCAAGTGCAGGTTTACGTAAAGTTGTAGCGGATAAAGAAGCAGAGAAACATTAATATACTATGAGCAATATTATACATGTGGTTTTGACCGGCGGAGTAGGAAGCCGTTTATGGCCCCTTTCTCGAAAAAGTTACCCTAAACAATACCTTGATTTATTTAAGGACGGTTCATTGTTTGAGATGACGGTTAAACGTAATCAGTCCCTTTGCGGGCAGGTGATTGTTGTAGGTAACTGTGATAATCACAGCTTGAGCCGTGAAGTGATGGAGAACAATAAAATAGATTATGTTGATATTGTTGAAGCGACTCCCCGTAATACGGCTGCAGCTATCGCTTTCGCAGCCTTTGCCGCGCAGCCTGACGATATATTGATTGTGACCCCATCCGATCATGTCATCGTAGGCGAACAGGCTTACGCAGACGCAATTAAAGCAGGTATTGAAAAAGCTAACAAAGGATATATTGTTACATTTGGTATACAGCCGACACGTCCGGAGACTGGATATGGCTATATCGAATATAAGGATGATAAAGTTTTATCTTTCCGGGAGAAACCCAATCAGGATACGGCGGAAGATTTTATTGAACGTGGCAATTTTCTCTGGAATTCGGGCATGTTTTGCTTTCGGGCGGATACATTTCTTGCAGAATTGCAGACTTTTGAGCCCAAAGTATACGCAACGGCTTTCAATGCTTGGCAGCATCGTAAGGATGGCGAATTAGACCTGCAATTGTCTAAGGAAATTCCTTCTATTTCCATCGATTACGCCGTGATGGAACGTTCCAAAAAAATTAGGGTTGTAGCGACTAGTTTTCAATGGTCTGATTTAGGTTCGTTTGAATCGATGTATGATTATTTGAAACAAACAGGACATCCAGTGGATGAAAATGGAAATATGGTTATTGGTACGGATGTCTATACGGCTTTTGTCGGTTTACGCGACAGTATTCTTGTACACACCAAAGATGCGATTTTGGTCTTGCAAAAAGAGAAGTCGCAAGATGTCAAAAAAATATATAACACACTCGAACGTCATCAATCCAAATTGATTGACTAAAAACTTTTTAGGGAGCGTTGTGATTTTGCGCTCCCTATTCATATTTCCTTAACCTAATTTCATCTTTTGTTAATTTCTTTTTCAAAAGAACCATTTGTTAACAATAAAATAATAGTGACTATTTTGTTGATTATCAGCTGCTTTTGAAATGTCCCGTGTTTGTCCCTAGTCAATTTTGATGATAAAAGAAGCTGCTGAACTATATTTGAATGTAGTCGGATTCAAATACCGATCATTGAAAAGCCATTTAAATTTATTTTAACATATTCTTATGACACCTGCTATAACGATATCTATCTTAGTATTAATCGCCCTTTATTTTTTGATGAGAAAAAGACAATTGGAGCAAAGGTTTAGCCGACGAGTAGGAATGACTGTCAATTATATGTTTCAGGATCGTCCTGGGCAATATAGTGGAGACCGAAACGCCAGGAGTGGTGTATTTGTATTTAAGGCTGAAAGAAATGATGACAGATTAAAAAATATTGTCATCCGTAAGGTTAGGCCCTTAAATACAGCTTTAGGCGTTAATCTTGAGCAAATTTTAGTTATTCCTTTTGAACAAAAAGATACGCCCAATTCGGATGTTTCTGTTCGTTTTAAAGTGATTAAGCGTGGGGCAAGAGTTGAAGATCTAAAAGGGGGGCGAGTAAGCATTTCTGGCGTAATGAATTTTGAACAGAGTCGATCCGAACCATTTACTGCTACATTGCCAATTACGGATTTATATCAGGGTGTAGGAATTTAATCAGTTGAACCCTTTGTTTTTATGTATTATAATGTGGGCGCTTCGTCCAAGAATGCACACTTCTGTGTTGGTTGGGAAATGTTCCACGTGAATTTATTAGATCCAAATGATTGGACGTTAGTGCTTTTAGGGTGTTTCGCAAATAATGCTTCAGGCATATTAAATAACAATTTCTTAATTTGGAATAATTGTTTGTATTGAGTACTTTTGTTACTCGATTTAGACTGAACCATGCTAGAATCTTTAATTACATCCAAAACCCGTCTGAAATTGCTGATCAAATTTTTTGTGTCGGCAAGTAATCAGTCTCATTTACGTGGACTGGCGGAGGAGTTTCAGGAGTCAACCAATGCAATTCGCAAAGAACTAAATCAATTGTCAGAGGCGGGTTATTTAGAAAAGAGTACAGACAAAAACAAAATACTATACCGGGCCAACACCAAAAATTCCTTATTTAAGCCAATACAAAAACTAATTCATACCTATTTGGGAATTGATGAAATCGTAGATAATATTCTACAAAAAGCTGGAGATATCCAGGAAGTTAGCTTGATTGGAGACTATGCTGCAGGTGTAGATTCCGGTGAGATAGATGTGTTAATTTTAGGTGAAAATATAAATCAGGCATATTTATTGCTGTTAGCGGACAAGGTTGGAAAAAAATTAGACAAGAAAGTGAATATTTCTTTTGTCAAATCTAAAGAAGAACAGCGTTACATTAATTTGTATACAAACAACTCTAAGATATAATTATTTCAAAATAAGATGAGCAAGATATTAATTACTGGAGGAGCAGGATTTATTGGTTCTAATCTGGTTGAACATTTTTTAGGCAAAGGACATCAGGTCGTTGTATTGGATAACTTTGCTACAGGTCATCGTCATAATCTGGCACAACACAGTGAAAATCCTAATTTTACTTTAATTGAAGGCGATATTCGCAATAATGCCGATTGTCAAAAAGCTGTTGAAGGTGTTGATTATGTTTTACATCAGGCAGCCTTGGGATCTGTTCCACGTTCGATCAAAGATCCGCAAACATCCAATGAAGTCAATGTAACCGGATTTTTAAATATGTTGGTTGCTGCGCGTGATGCAGGGGTGAAACGTTTTATTTATGCAGCATCTTCGTCTACTTATGGCGATTCAGAAAATCTGCCTAAGGTAGAAGATGTCATTGGTAAACCCCTATCACCTTACGCGATTACCAAATATGTCAATGAACTGTACGCAGATATTTTTTCAAAAACCTATGGATTAGAGACTGTTGGACTTCGCTATTTTAATGTATTTGGCCGTCGTCAAGATCCAAATGGCGCCTATGCTGCTGTTATTCCATTGTTTGTTAAGAAATTTATGAATCATGAAAGTCCGGTAATCAATGGTACTGGTGATTACTCACGTGACTTTACGTATATCGACAACGTTATTCAGATGAATGAACGTGCGATGACTACAGATAATAGCGCGGCAGTCAATACCGTTTACAATACCGCTGTTGGAGACCGTACGACCTTAAACCAATTGGTCGGATATCTAAAAGAGTTTTTAACAGAATACGATGCTGAAATTGCAAATGTAGAAATTATTCATGGGCCCAATAGACAGGGTGATATTCCACATTCGTTGGCTTCCATTGATAAAGCACGTCAATTGCTGGGCTATGAACCTACTCACGTCATCCGCGAAGGATTGAAAGAGGCTGTAAGATGGTACTGGGATAATCTGAAATAAGAATTAATCAATTAAAAAGACAAAAAAGAAATGAAAAAAATAGCTGTAATTGGATTAGGATATGTAGGCCTGCCGCTTGCAAGATTATTTGCGACGAAGTTTCCAGTTTTAGGTTTTGATATTAACCAAAAACGTATCGATGAATTGCGCTCAGGGAAAGATCTAACATTAGAAGTTGAAGATGATATTTTGCAGGCAGCCTTAGTGAGTGAAAATCCATTTTCTACGAATACAAACGGTTTGTACTGTTCAAACCAACTGGCAGATATTAAAGATGCAAATTTTTATGTGGTTACTGTTCCTACACCGGTAGATAAAAATAATCGCCCTGACTTAACACCGCTATATAAAGCTTCAGAAACAGTCGGCAAAGTATTAAAGAAAGGCGATATCGTAGTTTACGAATCAACAGTATACCCAGGTGTTACAGAAGAAGAATGTATTCCTGTATTAGAGAGAGTTTCAGGATTGAAATTTAATGAGGATTTCTTTGCTGGTTATTCGCCGGAGCGTATAAATCCAGGAGACAAGCAGCATACAGTTGAGAAAATATTAAAAGTGACTTCAGGTTCTACGCCTGAGATTGGAGTTGAAGTTGATGCTGTTTACAAAGAAGTCATTACAGCTGGTACGCACTTAGCACCATGTATTAAAGTTGCTGAAGCTGCTAAAGTGATTGAAAATTCACAACGTGATATCAATATTGCCTTTGTCAATGAATTGGCAAAGATCTTTAATATCCTAAATATCGACACTCATGCTGTTTTAGAAGCAGCGGGTACTAAGTGGAACTTTTTACCTTTTAAACCAGGATTGGTAGGAGGGCACTGTATTGGTGTAGATCCTTACTATTTGGCTCAGAAAGCACAAGAACATGGCTATCATCCAGAGATTATCTTGGCTGGTCGTCGTCTGAACGATTCGATGGGAGAGTATGTAGCTTCCCAAGTCGTTAAAACGATGATTAAAAAAGGAATCAATGTCAATGGTGCTGAAGTCTTGATGCTTGGTGTAACATTTAAGGAAAATTGTCCTGATGTGCGCAATACAAAGATTGTGGATGTAATTCGCGCTTTAGAAGATTATGGAATTAAAGTGACGACTTATGATCACTGGGCTAATCCGACTGAGGTAAATCATGAATATGGCATTGAAAGCACAACGGAATTGCCGAAAGCTAAATTTGATGCGATCGTATTGGGCGTAGCACATAATGAGTTCTTGGGTTTAAAACTAGATTCATTGAAAAAGGAAAATGCTGTTGTGTACGATGTTAAAGGAGTAATTTCTGATTTAGCTGATTCTCGTTTATAAAAGATATGATGGAAAAAACGATAATTATAACTGGTGGAGCAGGATTTATTGGTTCGCATGTAGTTCGTGAGTTTGTTTTAAAATATCCAAATTATCGAATCGTTAATCTAGATGCATTGACTTATGCCGGAAATCTAGCAAATTTAAGGGATATTGAACACCAAGCAAATTATACGTTTGTAAAAGCGGATATTACGGACGCACAGCATATTTTCGAGATTTTCCAACAATATAAACCTGAAGGTGTTATTCACTTGGCCGCAGAGTCTCATGTAGATCGATCCATTGCAGACCCATTAGCATTTGTAATGACAAATGTTATAGGTACTGTCAATTTATTAAACGCTGTAAAAGTGATTTGGAAAGATGATTTAGGCGGTAAGCGTTTTCATCACGTGTCTACAGATGAAGTTTACGGAACTTTGGGAGACTCAGGGCTATTTACAGAACAAACATCTTATGACCCTCATTCTCCGTATTCAGCTTCAAAAGCGTCGTCTGATCACTTTGTGCGTGCTTATCATGATACTTATGGTTTACCCGTCGTTTTAACGAACTGTTCAAATAATTATGGGCCAAACCATTTCCCAGAAAAGTTGATCCCACTATGTATTCACAATATCTTAAATAATAAACCATTGCCGATCTATGGTAATGGAAAGTTTACTAGGGATTGGTTATTTGTGATAGATCACGCTCGAGCGATAGATTTGGTTTTCCATAAAGGTAAAAATGGAGATTCATATAATGTTGGAGGCTTTAACGAATGGCAGAATATTGACTTAGTAAAAGAGCTCTGTAGGCAAGTTGATGAGAAACTAGGAAGAGCTCAAGGAACAGCTGAAAAGTTGATTACCTTTGTCAAGGACCGCCCAGGGCATGATTTACGTTATGCAATTGATGCATCCAAAGTTAATCAAGAGCTGGGCTATAGACCATCAGTAACTTTTGAAGAGGGGTTGTCGAAGACTATAGACTGGTACTTGGAAAATCAGAACTGGTTAGATCAAATAACATCTGGTGAATATCAAAACTATTACGAGAAGCAATATCACTAAATAAGAGAAGTAGAGCTATGAAAGGAATAATTTTAGCTGGTGGGTCTGGTACACGTTTACATCCATTGACAATTGCTGTTTCAAAACAATTGTTGCCGGTATATGATAAACCTATGATTTACTACCCACTTTCTGTACTCATGTTGGCTGGTATAAAGGAGATATTAATTATTTCGACACCTCACGATCTTCCTAATTTTCAAAAATTATTTGGTAATGGATCGCAATTGGGTATCTCATTAACTTACAAGGAGCAACCGAGTCCAGATGGTTTAGCGCAAGCTTTTATCATTGGAGAGGAGTTTATTGGAGCGGATGATGTATGCCTTATTCTCGGAGACAATATCTTTTACGGAGCAGGTTTTCAAAAATTACTCGCGGAGTCCGTAAGAGATGTTGAGCGAGATAGGAATGCTGTGGTATTTGGATATTATGTAGAGGATCCAGAGCGGTACGGTGTCGCGGAATTTAATCAAGAAGGAAAGGTGTTAAGTATTGAAGAGAAACCACAATCTCCAAAATCCAACTATGCTGTAGTAGGATTATATCTTTATCCGAATTCGGTTATCGATGTCGCGAAGAAAGTTAAACCTTCGATTCGTGGAGAGCTAGAAATAACTTCTGTCAATCAGTATTATTTAGGTCAGGAGCAATTGAAGTTAAAGACCATGAGTAGAGGTTTTGCTTGGCTAGATACTGGAACCCATGAATCATTGACGGAAGCAACAGAATTTGTTAAAGCTGTTGAAAAAAGGACTGGTTTAAAAATAGCCTGTATCGAGGAAATTTCCGCACGCTATAATTGGATATGTAAGGTAGATCTAGAAAAACAAGTTAGAGATATGAAAGGGGATTATTTCGATTATATTAAAAGGAAAGTCTTGTAGAAAAATGGATAATAAGCAATTAATACCGCTAGATTGGGATAGTAAATTTTTTGGTTACAGGATTGCTAAAATGGAAGTAAATGATCCAATCGGTTTCTCTTTTCCGTTGGATTCATATTTTCGTTTAGTTTATGTGTTCAGTATGCAACCTATTCCTATTCTGGAATTTGAACTGATGGACAAAAAGGTTTGTTTTCATATGGAAGCTATTAATTTCAATAAAAGTATTGTGAATCCATCAATAAAAATAGAGCCTTTTGATGAAGGAAAACACTCCTATGAGAAGTTAAAAGATCTTACATTTCAAAGTGGTGTTTTTTCTCGTTTTTTTGTTGATAAAGGATTTGTCAATGATGAGTTTTCAAAATTATATACAAAATGGATTGAAAATTCGGTAAATAAAATCTCTGCAATAGAGGTCTTTGTTGCATTAGAGAATAATGAACTTTTGGGTTTTATCACACTTACTAGGAAAGATGAAGACTTAGCTGATATTGGATTGTTGGCGGTGAGCCCGGAAGCGAGGGGTAGAAGAGTCGCTTCATCATTAATCGAACACGTGAAAAATTATGCAGTCGAAAAGGGTTTCACTAAGATGCAAGTTGTAACACAATTTAATAATATACCAGCAACTAAATTATATAAATCCGCTGGATTTGAATTAAAGGAATTAACATACATTTACCATATTTGGAATTATGATACCATTTAATAAGCCTTATTTAACGGGCAAGGAAGCACACTATATGTACGATGCCGTGTACACTGGAAAATTGTCCGGCAATGGGAAATTCACCAAGAGATGTCAACAATTTTTTGAATCTAAATATGGTTTTAAAAAGTGCCTGTTGACGACATCATGTACTGATGCGCTGGAAATGGCTGCAATTCTTGCTGACATTAAACCAGGTGATGAGGTTATTATGCCATCTTATACGTTTGTATCTACCTCAAATGCATTTGTATTAAGAGGAGCTCATATTCGTTTTGCAGATAGTCGAAAAGATCATCCAGGTATCGATGAAGATAGTATTGAAAGCTTAATTACAGATAAAACTAAGGCTATAATACCTGTCCATTATGCTGGCGTTGCTTGTGACATGGAGAAGATAATGGCACTTGCAGAGAAATATAATTTATTGGTGATTGAAGATGCTGCTCAAGCGATAGATAGTTACTTTACATTCAGTGATGGAACAGTTAAAGCATTAGGTGCAATAGGTCATTTGGCAGCGTTTTCTTTCCATGAAACCAAAAATGTTATTTCTGGTGAAGGTGGATTGTTGGCAATTAATGATGAGAGGTTTTCTAACAGAGCTGAGATAATATGGGAAAAAGGAACAAATAGATCAGCTTTCTTTAGGGGGGAAGTAGATAAATATGGTTGGGTTGATATAGGATCTTCATTTTTACCATCTGAAACAATAGCAGCTTTTTTGTGGGCGCAGTTAGAGAATTTAGACGATATTCAAACTAGGCGTAAGCAACATTGGAACATGTATTTCGAGGGATTGCAAGAATGGGCTGAGAAGATTAATGTACGTTTGCCAAAAGTACCAAATTTCGCGACCAATAATGCCCACATGTTTTATCTTGTCTGTGAATCTATTGAACAGCGTTCGGATATTATTGAGAGGCTTAAAACTAATAATATTTCTGCAGTTTTTCATTATTTAAGTTTACATAAAAGCCCTTTTTACTATGAAAAACATGATGGAAGGGATCTCCCAGAATCTGATTTTTATTCTAATACATTGGTTAGGTTACCAATGTATTATGAATTGGATACAGAAGATATAGTTAAAATAATTAAATGCGTTATTGCTGACAAATAGTTTAAAATGATTATACATATTGTTACAGATGAAAAATTTATAAATGCTGCTTATAGTATATATAATCGTGCATTTCCTCAGGGGAATATATTTTGTATAATCAGGTCTTTTGACTTAAAAGTTAATCACATTAATTTGAATGATGATTTCATAATCCTTAATAGACATGGGGACTATTCTGAGGAAATTAGAAATTTAATTGATGGAGATAGCATAATTGTTTTTCATGGAATGTCTTCTGAGCATGCCAAAATTTCAAACTCGTTCTGTTATAATAAACAGATATGGTCAGTTTTTGGGAAAGAGTTTTATGAAAATCCTTATATATATAAAGATGTACTTTTGGGTCCTAAAACTTCGCAGTCAATAGTAGGTTTGAAATATAGCATAAAACAGAAATTAAGAAAAATATATTTTAGATTCTTTAAAAATAAGACAGACCATTTTAAATTAATAAAAACTGCTTTCGGTAATATCAATTCAATTGCTATACTTTATGAAGAAGAATTTGAAATCTTCAAAAAAACGGGAGTATTTTCACCGAATGTTTCTTTAATTAAATTTTCTTATTATCCGTTAGATATAGTAATAGGAAGTGAGAAAAGAGTACAGAAGTATAACAACATTTTGATCGGTAATTCTGCAACAATAAGTAACAATCATTTGGAAGTCCTTGATATATTATCAAAGGTAAACATAGGTGATAGTAAAATATATATTCCTTTGAGTTATGGTGATGAAAATTACAGGAAATTTATACTTGACAGGATAGATAGATATGATCTTAGAAATGTTGTTAGTTTAACGACATTTCTAGATCTAAAAGATTATCAGGACATTTTAAAAACCTGCACAATAGTTATTATGAATCATTTTAGGCAGCAGGCAGTGGGGAATGTTTTAAATTCGATGTTTTTAGGAGCGAAAGTTTTTTTAAGCAATAAGAATTCTTTATATCATTTCCTAAAGCGTATAGGGTGTATAGTTTATAGCATAGAAGATGATATATCTATTGGGGATGACTTTATCACTCCCTTAACTGAGGAAGATTGTAATATAAATAGATCTATTTTGGAGCAGAAATTGAGTCAATTTACGCTTAATACTGAATTAATAGAGGGAATTAAAAGACTTTCAAATGTCAAATAGGGAGACAAGGGTTGGAATTAAATGGACAACATACTCTACGATTGTCTTAATGGTGGTAGGTGTATTGAAAATTTCTATTTTAACCAGATATCTAGTTGCAAGTGACTTTGGAGTTGTTTCGCTTGTAACTTTCGTTTTAGGATTTGTAAACTTGTTTATGGACGTTGGAATTACATCTGCAATATTGCACAAGCAAGATATTTCTAATAATCATTACTCCAGCTTATATTGGTTGAATATATTTTTTAGTATTTTAATATTTTTTATCCTATATATACTTTCTGGGCCCATTTCTAGATTTTATAGTGAGCCACGTTTAGAGCCTTTAATATCAATTATGGCAACTAGCATTTGTTTTTCTGCATTAGGTAATCAATTCAAGACTATAAAGCAAAAAGATTTAAAGTTCAAGTTTATAGCTGTAGTGGAGATTTTAGTAGCATTAGGAAGTTTACTTTTAAGTGTCGCATTAGCGATATTAGGATATGGGATTTTATCTTTGATCTATTCTACTTTGTTCCAATATTTATTAACAAATATAATTTTCTTTGTTTATGGATGTAGAAATCACAATTTTCTTCATTTTAAACTTTCTGATACATATCCATATCTTAAAATTGGTATATATCAAGTGGGGGGACAAATTGTTAATTACTTTAGTAAAGATTTTGATGTGTTATTAATTGGAAAATTTTTTGGAGTAGATGTATTAGGCGGATATAGTCTTGCTAAGCAATTGGTACTTCGACCTATGTCAGTAATTAATCCAATTGTTGCGCGTATCGGAGCTCCAATTCTTTCAAAATTACAAAATGATAGCTCCCTTTTAAAAGATGCTTATTTGAAATTCTTTAATATTGTTTCTACAATAAATTTTGTCTCGTACTTACTGTTGGCATTATTTTCCTACCCTATTGTCTTAATACTTTATGGTTCTCAATTTACAAATATTACCATTTATGTACAAATTCTTTGTATTTATATGTTCTTAAGATCGCTAAATAGTACTGTTGGGAGCCTTGTAATTGCTACAGGTAAAACTAATTATGAGTTTTATTGGAATTTGGTGGTGCTATTTGTCTCTCCACTACCTGTATTCTTGGGGTCACAAATAAGTATTTTGGCTGTAACTTTAGCGATGACTATTTGTATGGTAATACTCTCAATTTTGTGTTGGAAGTATCTGATATTCCCTATGATTAAGGTTTCCTGGAAAGATTATTTAGGGTTTGCTAAACCTAATATTTCACAATTATTGAAAATGCTGAAAAGCTTAAAATGAAAAAAATAAATATATTATATATTCATCACGGAACTGGTATTGGAGGTGCTTCGATAAGTTTATTTAATCTTGTGAAGGGACTTGATTTAAATAAATTCAATATTAAAGTGGCGTGTTTAAAGGGCGGTGACCATGTGAATCTATTTGAGTCTGCAGGAGTTTCAGTTGACGTAATCGGAGCCTCCACACTCAATTTTTCGTTTAACGAATCACGAAAAAAATATTGGTATTTTCTGCCTTATTATATAATAGTTTTCTTTGTATGGATTTATACGGCTTTTTATGTTGCCCCTAAGTATTTAAGAGAGCAGAAAGACTATAGCATTTTGCATCTAAACTCTCATGTTTTAACCAGCTGGGCCTACGCAGCAAAAAAACTGCGTTTTAAAGTCGTTTTGCATAATCGCGAGGCAATAGCTAGGGGTTACGTTGGTATACGTTATTCAATACTTAAATCTTTGATAAGAAAAAATTGCGATTATATAATAAATATTAGCCAAGATAATAGAGACAGACTTGGCCTTACAGAAAGATCTTGTGTTATTTATAATTTTGTAAACATTCCTGATCATTATTCTATTCCATTTCATAATTCTGAAATAAAAGTACTTTATCTTGGCGGGGATGCAGAAATTAAAGGGTTTAGTTGTGTACTCCAATCACTTAGCTTTTTAGATAATTCTGTTAAAATAATTTTTGGAGGCAGACTGTCTAAAGACAATTATGCCGAATTATCGGTATATCAGAATGTTGAAGTTATAGGACTTGTAAATAACCCCTATGAATACATTAATAAGTGTGACATATTAATTACGCCATTTAGCACTCCACATTTTTCTAGACCGGCAATTGAAGCTTTCGCTTATGGGAAACCTGTAATCGGTAGTGATGTTAAAGGTATGGATGAGATAATACATGATAATGTCAATGGATTACTATTTGAAAGAAATGATTTTAAAAAACTTGCTGAGGCTATTAATTTTCTTGCATTAAACCCAAAAATTGGAATTGAGATGGGGTGTAACGGAAGAGATTTGGCGATTAGGAAGTTTAGTCCAAAAGCAAGTATTGCGGCGGTAACTAAAATTTATGAAACGTTAGAACACTTTTAAAAAATGATAGTATATTATTTTTATTTGCTATATGGAATGTTGGTCTCTAATTTGGTTTCCAATAAAAAAAATCTTGCGATAATCCTATGGCTAGGATTATTTTTAATTATGGCTTTAAGGGCACCAACTGTCGGTAATGATTTAGAGAGGTATATTGAACAATTTTCGAGCGCTCAATATTTCGATGTAGGTGATTCGAGGACTGAAGCTGGATATGTGGTGTTTCTTAAAATATTACATTTTTTTGGATTAGGAAAGCGTGGTTTTATAGTTGTGGTTAGTTTTATAGTGTCAGGAAGCTTTAGTTGGTTTTTCTATAAATTTTCTAAAAACCTTGCTTTTACATTTCTAATGCATGTCTTGGTTGGACTTTTCGCTTTTTCGCTAACTGGAATACGACAAAGTCTTGCTGTCTCCTTAACTTTATTCGCATTCTATTTTGCAGTTAGAAATCAGATAATTTATTTTATAGGAATCGTGATTTTAGCATTTACATTCCATTCTTCTGCATTAATATTTATGCCGATTTACTTTTTAGTTAAGTACAAGCTCAATAACTATAAAAAAATATTTCTGGTTATATGTATTGGTTTCTTTTTAGCTTTTGCTAATCAATATTTGGTATCTTCTTTAGGTTTTTTATCTACAGAAAAATATTCGAACTCTTATTTAGAAAATAGTAAAGCTTCGGGTTTGAATATTTTGCCAATCATTTTTCAATTTTGTCTTGTATTCTCTGTTGTAATTATTTGGCAGATTAAAAATATAAAGTTGATGAATATAGATGCAAATGATTTGATCTTTACATTTTTGTCATTTTTGTCTGTCATTTTCGTAATGATGGCGATAAATTTGTCTATTATTAGTCGCTTTTCCTTTTATTTTACACCATATATATGTGTATTAATTCCAAATTCTATAGAATATTTTGATAGAAAAGATACAAAAAGAATTCTTCAGATTTTGGTATGCTTAATAGGGTCCTTATTTTTTTATATGGCTAATTCGAACGGAGTATTGAAGATTGATAATTATGAGTTTGATAATGATATTTTTTAGAGATAATTATGGAGATTAAAAATAAAACTTTATTGATCACCGGTGGTACCGGTTCTTTCGGCACAGCAGTTTTAAACCGTTTTTTAGAAACAGAACATTTTAGAGAAATACGCATTTTTTCTAGAGATGAAAAGAAACAGGATGATATGCGTAACCTCTATAAAAATGCTAAGATCAAGTATTATATAGGGGATGTGAGAGACTATACTTCAGTCGAACCTGCCACACGAGGCGTTGATTATATTTTCCATGCAGCAGCATTGAAACAGGTGCCATCATGTGAGTTTTTTCCAATGCAAGCAGTTAAAACGAACGTTGAAGGCACACAAAATGTGATTCGTGCAGCATCCTCCAATGGGGTGAAAAAAGTAATATGTCTAAGTACGGATAAAGCGGCTTATCCAATTAATGCCATGGGTATCTCCAAGGCAATGATGGAGAAGGTTGCTGTAGCTGAAGCTCGTAATTTGACTGATACAGTTGTATGTTTAACACGCTACGGGAATGTAATGGCTTCTAGAGGTTCTGTAATTCCTTTATTTCTAAATCAGATCCAAAAGGGAGAGCCTATTACAATCACTGATCCAAATATGTCTCGTTTCTTCATGTCTCTTGAAGATGCAGTAGATTTAGTATTATTTGCATTTGAACATGCTAATCCAGGAGATTTATTCGTAAACAAAGCTCCTGCTGGTTCCATTGGTAATTTGGCAAAAGCTTTAATTGAATTGACTGGTAAAGAAGTGCCAATTAAAATTATCGGTACGCGCCACGGTGAAAAGCTTTACGAAACGCTTTGTACACGAGAGGAGATGTTGAAAGCAGAGGACATGGGAGATTTTTACCGTGTGCCGGCAGATAATCGTGACCTAAACTATGCAAAGTACTTTTCCGAAGGAGAGGAAGATGTGTCCAAGATAGAAGATTATCACTCGCATAATACCGAGCAGCAGGGGGTTGAAGGCTTGAAAGCACTTGTTTCAAAATTACCTTTGATTCGTAAGGAAGTTTTCGGTGAAGATGTAATGCAGTATCCTTATTAGTTTTTATTATGATTAATTTTATTCAAGGAGGCATTGCCAAAGACCATCGGGGTCAGATTCGTTTTGTGAATGATTTCGATATGTCGTTGGTAAAACGTTTCTACATAATTAAAAATACTGATCTTGATTTAATTCGAGGTTGGCGCGCGCACCGAATGGAACAACGCTGGTTTTATGTGCTGTCGGGTAAGTTTTCGGTTGATGTTGTCAAAATAGATGACTGGAATCAAGCATCTGCTGATCTTCCTGTAGAAAAAATTATGCTCGAATCTGTAGAAAATCGTGTATTGCACTTATCGCCAGGTTATGGAACAGCCTTTCAGGCATTGGAACCAGATTCTGAACTATTGGTTTTTGCGGATTATGGTATTGAAAATGCTCAAAATGACGACTTTACATATCCATTAGATTATTTTATAAATAGAAAATAACTTTTAATATGAAGATTGGGATAACAGGCCAGAATGGATTTGTAGGCCGCCATCTGTATAATACAATAGGACTGCACGATACAGAATTTGAGCGAATAGAATTTGACAAAAGATTCTTTGGAAGCGACGCTGAACTGGATAAATTTGTAGTACAATGTGACGTGATTGTCCATTTGGCTGCGATGAACAGACATGAAAGTGAGCAAGTCATTTATGAAACTAATGTAGGTTTAGTAAACAAACTGGTGGGATCATTAGAAAGAACAGGTTCAACGGCTCATGTATTGATCTCATCTTCTACGCAAGAAGAACGCGATAATCTGTATGGTCGTTCTAAGCGAGAGGGACGTGAGGCATTAATGTCATGGGCAGACAAAAATGGGGGTAAATTGACAGGATTATTAATTCCAAATGTCTTTGGTTCTTTCGGTAAACCTTTTTATAACTCTTTTATAGCAACATTTTGCCATCAACTCACACACGGAGAAACTCCTACTATCGCTACTGATGGTCAGGTGGGTTTGATCTATGTTCAAGAGCTGGTCGATTTTATTGTTGAACAAATTCGTAAAGGAATGCACGAGCCTTTATGTATTGTTGAACCAACATCAACTAAAAAGGTTTCAGAAGTGTTGGGACTTCTGGAAAATTATAGAAACTTATATCTGTTAAAAGGAGAAATTCCTAAATTGAATGATTGTTTCGAACTCAACTTATTTAATACATATCGGTCATTCATAGACCAACAAGGGGTTTATCCGCGCAAATTCCAGTTGCATACAGATCCGAGAGGTACATTCGTGGAAATAATTCGCATGGGTATAGGCGGGCAGTCTTCCTATTCAACCACTGTCCCAGGTATTACAAGAGGTAACCATTTCCATACACGTAAAATAGAGCGTTTTGCTGTAATACAGGGAAAAGCACGGATCCAATTACGTAAAATGGACAGTGACGAGGTGATGGACTTTTACCTGGATGGCACTGAACCTTCTTATGTAGATATGCCAATTTGGTATACGCATAATATCACAAATATCGGTGATGAAGAACTGATTACAATGTTTTGGATTAATGAACCTTATGATCCTGCAGATCCGGATACCTATTTTTTAGAAGTATAATTAAATAAAAGCTTTTGAGCTAAATTAAATATGAAAAAATTAAAAGTAATGACGGTCGTTGGTACACGACCAGAGATTATTCGATTATCGAGAGTATTGGCGGCATTGGACGCTTCGGATGCTGTGGACCATATTATCGTACATACAGGACAAAATTATGATTATGAATTAAACCAGATCTTTTTTGAGGACTTGGGGCTACGTAAACCTGATTATTTTTTAGAAGCAGCAGGAAAGACAGCGACTGAAACAGTTGGAAATATCTTGATCAAAATAGATCCTCTGTTGGAAGAGATACAGCCTAATGCATTTTTAGTATTGGGGGATACAAACTCTTGTCTATGTGCGATCCCAGCGAAAAAACGCCATATACCTATTTTCCATATGGAAGCGGGTAATCGTTGTTTTGATCAACGGGTACCAGAAGAGACCAACCGTAAAATTGTTGATCACACGGCTGATGTTAATTTGACCTATTCAGACATTGCAAGGGAGTATTTATTGCGTGAAGGTTTGCCTGCTGATCGTATCATAAAAACAGGGTCTCCGATGTACGAGGTATTAAATCATTATTTGCCGGAGATTGAAGCATCGGATGTATTGGCAAAATTAGGTTTAGAAGAACGTAAATTTTTTGTTGTGTCTTCACATCGCGAAGAAAATATCAACAATGAGCGTAATTTTAGAGGCTTAATGGAGTCTTTGAATACAATTGCCGAACAATATGGTTATCCTGTTATCGTATCTACCCATCCGCGCACACGTAATATGCTTGACAAGACGCAGATCGAAATGCGTCCTGAAATACAGTTCTTGAAACCGTTGGGATTTCATGATTACAATGCATTGCAAATGCGCTCATATGCTGTGTTATCTGATTCAGGAACAATTTCAGAGGAATCTTCGATCTTAAATTTCCGAGCATTAAACATTCGTCAGGCGCATGAAAGACCTGAGGCAATGGAAGAAGCATCTGTGATGATGGTCGGATTATCTCCTGAACGTGTTTTGCAAGGACTGACACAAGTTTTAAGACAAGAGGTAGGAGAGGAACGTAACTTCCGTCAAGTAGCAGACTATTCAATGCCCAATGTGTCCGAAAAGATGGTTCGCATTATACTTTCGTATACCGATTATATTAGAAGAGTTGTTTGGTCGGAACAAATTTAAATCATGAAGAAAATCCTATATATAGGGGGGTTTGAGTTGCCTGATAAGAATGCTGCGGCCCAAAGGGTAATTTCCAATGGGAAAGCCTTAAGAGAATTGGGACATGAAGTTGTTTTTATTGGTTTGACAAAATCCGCTCCAGAAAGTTTTCAATATCAAGATTTTGATTGCCGTGAACTTGCATATCCTGAGAGTAAAAAAAAGTGGATATCTTTTTTGTTTTCAATTAAGAAGGAAGCGGAATTGATAAAAAGCTTCAATCCTGATATCTTAGTTTTTTATAATTATCCATCTTTTAAATTGTGGTGGTTAAAAAATAGGTTTAGAAATAAAACAATTTTTGGGGATATTACGGAATGGTATGAGTCTAGTGGATTATCCTTAACCTCAATCGTAAAACGAATAGATGTTTGGTTAAGAATGAGAATGATTCTACCAAAAATCGATGGTTTAATCGTTATCAGTGAATACTTAGAAGATTTTTATAGAAGAAAAGTCAAAAATGTAATAAATATTCCCCCATTAGTTGACATATATGAGAACAAATGGGCAATTATACAAAATTCCACTTCTGAAAATCGCTATAATTTGGTCTACGCTGGATCGCCAGGAGGTGGAAATAAAGACCGATTAGATTTAATTGTTTCTTCGGTAAGAAAAGCTAGACTCGAGTCGGGGAAAGATATTCATCTAGACGTGATTGGGTTAAATAAAAAGGAATTTTTAGAGAATTTTGGTACAAATCTTGAGACTAAAATTGAAGATGAATATATCCATTTTCATGGTCGAGTATCTCATATGGAGGCGCTCGAGTTTGTAAAAAAAGCAGATTTTTCAATTTTTTTACGGAATAATAACCTTACAAATACAGCAGGGTTCCCGACCAAATTTGTTGAATCAATAAGTTGCGGAACACCAGTAATAACGAACCCATCAAGTAATTTGTCTTCTTATTTTAAAAAATATCCAGACTTAGGGGTCTTAATTGATAGTTTAACTGAGGATAGTATAAATCTTGGTATAATGGTTGCTATATCTCAATCTAAAGAACAAATCAGATTAAAAAAACAATTTTGTTTGAATTGTCGTTTGTTTGACTATCGGAATTATTTGGTTTATTTTAATGAGTTACTAAAAAAAGAAAATAAATGAAATTGTTAAGCCTACTTTGTGTTTTTTTTCTTTTCATAGAGAATTTAAAAGCACAGAATTTTACTATTGGAAATATTTCTAAAACAAGTTCTGAAATCAATCAACTACAATCAAAAGCATTTGATTTGACAACATTACTCCCTAAGAATTTTGTAATAAATGCTACTGTAGATTATACCGAATTTATTCAACGTGGTCTGGATAAATATCAATCAGTAAAAATGCCAAACTTTCCTGTATTAGTTAATTCTAAAGGGTTAAAAATAAACTCAAATGCAGAAATTTTCTTTTCAAAGAAGTCATCCATTGTTATACAGCCTAATAGTTTATCTTCTTACGCAATATTGAATATTCAAGGAAAGCAGAATGTAAAGATATATAATGCGCGGTTGGTAGGAGATAGATTTCAGCATAACGGAAATCAGGGGGAGTGGGGTATGGGGATACGAATAATGGACTCTCGTAATGTTGTTCTTTATAATCCAAATATTATGAATTGCTGGGGGGATGGAATTTATATTGGAGATGATAATCAAAATTCTATCCATAATAAGAATATTTTTATATTAAATTGTTCAATAAACAGTAACCGAAGAAATGGAATTACAATAACGTCCGGAGAGAGTATTTATGTCCGGGGCGGAAGTATCTCAAAATCTGATGGAACGATGCCTAAAGCAGGGTTGGATATTGAACCAAACAGTAATTATAATGTTATTAATAATATCAATGTAAGAAATCTAAAGACAAATAACGAAGGTGCGGGGATTATTATTTCATTAGGTAAATTATCGAATAAAGCAGGACAGGTTGATATAACTGTTGACGGGCACACAGATAATGGAGGTTCAATGGGATTATACATTCCTAATCTAAATAGTCCTTCTAAAAGTATTTTGGGTTCCATCGTTATACGGAATTCCAATTATATTAATAATAAAACTAATGGTATTTTTATCGAGAATTATTCGTCTAATAATACCCCGAAAATTATAATTTCTGATTCGAAAATAATAAATTCTAATTCGTCTAGTCAAAAATCTCCGAGGTGGGGGGCAGGTATTTCTTTTGGTAGAGATTCTAGAAAACGTGTTTTTGATAAGATGGGAAATTTGAATATTAAAAACATTACGATTATTGAAAATCGCCCATCACCTTTAATGCAAGCGGCGATATCATTTGTTGATGATAACAATTCAGATTTTGAGAAAGTTAATATTGAAGGAATAAAAATACAAGGAATAAATTCTTCAAATCAGTTCTTCCTTAAAAAGGGTGTTAGTTTGAAGTGATTATAATAGTATTTTAAAAAAGTGTTTATGAATGTCCTAATACGCATTACTACCGTCCCTATTTCACTTAAAATTTTATTAAAGGGCCAATTGAATTATATGGTTAGACATGGCTTTATTTTAATTGGTGTATCTTCTAAAGGAGCTGAGTTAGATGAAGTTAAAAAAGAGGAAGAAATTGAGACTTGTGAATTGGAAATGACTCGCACAATTTCATTTAGGAAAGATATAAAAGCTCTTTGGGGCTTTTATAAACTCTGTAAGAAAGAAAAACCTAAAATTGTGCATTCTCATACCCCTAAAGCTGGAATTGTTGGGATGTTAGGAGCCAAATTAGCGGGTGTGCCTATTCGCTTACATACTGTTGCAGGTATGCCTTTGATGGAGGCTACTGGTTTGAGACGCAAATTACTGGATTTTGTAGAGAGGCTAACCTATTGGAGTGCAACTAAGGTATATCCAAACTCTAAAGGTTTGGAGAATTTTATTTTGGAGAATGGATATACGATTTCTAATAAATTGAGAGTGATTGCTAATGGTTCTTCAAACGGTATCAATACCTCTCAATTTTCAAAAGAAGTTATTTCAGCAGAACAGCAAAACTTATTAAAAAATGATTTGGGTATTAGGAATGATGATTTTGTTTTTGTCTTCGTTGGGCGGCTTGTTGGTGACAAGGGAGCCAATGAACTTGTCGAAGCCTTCTGTCAATTAAATTATCCATCAGTGAAACTTTTGTTAGTTGGACCGCTTGAGAGTGATCTTGATCCGTTGGATAAAGATACGTTAAGAAGGATTGATGATAATGAGCGTATTATCTCTGTGGGTTTTCAAAAAGACGTTCGTCCCTATTTTGCCATTTCGAACGTATTGGTATTTCCAAGTTATCGAGAAGGGTTTCCAAATGTGGTTATGCAAGCTGGGGCAATGGAACTTCCTGCGATCGTATCAGATATAAATGGTTGCAACGAAATCATCATCGAGGGAAAAAATGGAATAATTATTCCTGTTAAAAATGTGGAAGCAGTTAAAGATGCAATGGAAATGATGTTAACAAATAAGGAGCTTTATTTAAAGATGAAAAGAAATGCTAGACGAATGATAACCGAACGTTATGAGCAGCAAGTCGTTTGGGATGCCCTTCTGACTGAATACAAAAGTTTATTAAAAGATAAAGGACTAGACAATGTATAGGCATTTTTTTAAGAGACTCTTCGATTTTTTTATTGCACTTATAGGTTTGATTGTTCTTAGTCCTATTTTTATTATTGTGACAATAGGACTTTATTTTGCCAATGATGGCAAACCATTTTTCTTTCAAGCCCGTCCAGGATTAAACGAGCGAATCTTTAAAATCATCAAATTCAAGACAATGAATGATAAAAAAAATGCCAATGGCAATCTTCTGTCTGATGCAGAACGCTTAACACCTATTGGGTCTTTTGTGAGAAAAACATCGCTTGATGAGATTCCTCAGCTAATCAATGTACTAAAAGGTGATATGGCTATCATTGGACCTCGGCCACTTTTAATTCAATACTTACCTCTATATAATGATAAGCAGCGACGCCGTCATGACGTAAGACCTGGTATAACGGGATGGGCACAGGTAAATGGGAGAAATGCGATCTCGTGGACCAAGAAATTTGAGTTGGACGTTTGGTATGTAGACCATGTCTCCTTGATTACCGATTTGAATGTCTTTTTTACAACATTTAAAAAAGTGTTTAAAAGAGAGGGAATTTCTGCTGACGGACATGTTACAATAGAACCATTTAATGGAAACAACTAAGTGTTAAGTATGTATTTGTTTGGAGCAAGTGGCCATGGAAAGGTAATAGCAGAAATTGCTGAGCTTAATAACCTAAAAGTAGAAGGCTTTATCGATACTGATTTAAATAAGTCGTCGTTATTGGGATATAATGTTTTTCATAGAAATCCGGAGGGACCTGTTGAAGCAATTATTGCTATTGGAAATAATGAAGTAAGGAAAAGAATAGTAAATGAGACCAGTTCATTTACTTATCCTCGTTTAATGCATCCGGGGGCCAATATTTCTGGTCGTAGTATTTTAGGAAATGGTACAGTAGTAATGGCTGGTGCAACGATTAATGTGGACGTGAATGTTGGTCAACATTGTATTATCAATACAAATGCTTCAATAGATCATGATTGTATTATCGAAGATTTTGTACATTTATCGCCAAATGTAGCACTGGCAGGAAATGTGCGTGTAGGAGAGGGAACCCATGTCGGCATTGGAGCTTGTGTTATCCAGGGGATAACAATTGGGAAATGGGTGAAGATAGGAGCTGGGGCCGTGATTATTAGAGATATACCAGATGGATGTACCGTTGTAGGTAATCCTGGAAGAATAATAAAGAAGTAACGTTAATTTTTACCACTATGTCAGATAAAATATGGCTATCTTCTCCTCACATGGGGGGAAATGAATTAAAATACATCCATGAGGCTTTTGATCATAATTGGGTAGCACCTTTAGGACCCAATGTCAATGGCTTTGAAGAGGATTTGGAGAAATTTTTAAATTCGGATGTTCAGGTAGCGGCCCTTTCTGCGGGGACGGCGGCTTTGCATTTAGCCTTAATCGAATGCGGCGTAAATTATGGTGATGAGGTGATCTGCCAGTCAATGACATTCTCCGCATCCGCTAATCCGATCGCCTATCAAGGAGCGATTCCAGTATTTGTAGATTCTGAAGCTGACACCTGGAATATGTGTCCCATCGCGCTGAAAGACGCAATACGTGATCGTTTTGCCAATGGCAAGAAGCCAAAGGCAATCATTGTGGTCCATCTTTATGGCATGCCAGCAAAAATGGATGAAATATTATCTGTGGCCAAAGAGTTTGATATTCCAGTAATTGAGGATGCTGCTGAGGGACTAGGATCTACTTACAAGGGAAAAGCATGCGGTACTTTTGGCCGTTTCGGCATTTTAAGCTTTAATGGTAATAAAATTATCACAACTTCCGGTGGTGGGGCCCTGGTATGCCATACAAAAGAAGATAAAGACAAAGCTGTATTCCTTTCGACACAAGCGCGGGACAATGCTCCGCATTATCAGCATTCGCATATTGGTTATAACTATAGAATGTCTAATATTTGTGCAGGTATTGGAAGAGGTCAAATGGAAGTCTTGGGAGATCGTATTGAAGCACGCCGTGGAATGACGAGGTTCTATTCCGATTTATTTGCTGGTATCGATGGTGTCCGCGTGTTGACAGAGCCTAGTGAAGATTATTATTCTAACCATTGGTTGGCTGCCATCACGATTGATGAGGCATTAACAGGTGTCTCGCGTGAAGATTTGCGCCTTGCGCTACTGGAGGATAACATTGAATCACGTCCACTATGGAAGCCAATGCATTTGCAGCCTGTGTTTGAGAAATCACCATATTATGGAAGCAATGTAGCTGAAAAATTGTTTGATACAGGACTTTGTTTACCTTCGGGTTCAAACTTAACAGATGCGGAGAAAAAACGTATTCGCATCAAGATCGAACAAGTTTTTGATAAATAAAATAGAAAAGAGCTTTAATGAAAATTAAAAGCTCTTTTTATCAGTCTCTGTCTATTCCGAGAAATTTGGAATAGAAATGCATAACTGGAAAAAAGATAGCTTCTTGTGGGGCATACGGTAAATAACGCTTGAAATTTTTCCACAATCTTTTGGCACCATCAGGATGCACCGATACAGTATTATTTACTTTTCCTTCAGCATAACGTTCGTCGTGATAACCAAAATTACCTCCATGCCAAACTTCTTCCAGCATCCAGGTTGAATTAGTTTGTTCAGGATATGCAAATGGGAGATGTGATTTATCAAGACCTATATAGTCTACTAGAATTTGGTGGAGTAAATGTGTCCATTTTAAAATTCCAGTCTTTTGATAAATCTTTTTTAAAGCTTGCGCATCAATTTGATTACTGTTCTGGGCATACAATCTTGCCGAATCACAAAATTGCCTCAGACCCATGCCAAACGTGATTAAGTGTTTTAGTATATGGGAGTTTACCTGAAAAAGTTGTAATTCTGGAGCTAATACCCGTACTGATATGTCTTCAATTTTCAAGGCGCTCTGTTTTTCACGATAAGCTTTGGAAATAGAACGTAGGTAAGGCTGTATTAAGGGGTTTCGTAAATCGAAAAGCTGTTTATGATGTTCAATAAACTGATTGTTCCAATGGTAATGTAAGCTAAAACTTTTTGTGTCTTCTACAGCTATACCTTTTTCTTTTATATAATTACGCGCTATCGAATAGCCATCATCCTCAAAATGCCAATCAATGTCACCACAGATCCGATGTAAGGGGTTGATATAGAATTGAGCAACACCTTGTCCTTTTTGCAAAATAGGCTGTATGCCAAGTTCTGTGAAAGCTTTATATTGAGAAGCTATTACTTTATTCATCTGCATATTATGGCGCTCGATTTGATCAACTCGCACGGCCCATTTAAGTCGCAGAGATTGTGGAGGCAGTTGTTCTTCATTTAGAAAAGCAAAACTATCAAAAATTATTCCCTCTACTGTATGAGGGATTGCCCAAGCAAATATTTGGGACCATTCTTGCTCATTTAATTGTTTAAAAGTGGGCAGGCTACCTTTTCCCCAAAGACCAATACGTAGAAGCTGAAAGAAGATATCTCGAATTTGATTGCTCATGAATATTTCAGAATTGAATCAAATATAAGATTTTTAAAAATAAATCCAGGTCAAAAGAAAAAAAAACATTATTTTCGGAATTCGGGCATAATACTTGCTGGCGTGTGTCTAATTTAGCGGCCTGTTTAAAAATTGTCATTTTTTCAAGGAGTCTAAAGAAAATACTATATTTTTGTCAAAAAAATATCCATTTAATAATTAATATAAGGCATGCGATTAGTTTCACGAAATTGTTATTTGTTCGGGCTATTTTTATTAGTCTCAATGTTGTTTAATTCCTGCGGGTCTCGCAAGAATATGGTATACCTCCAACAGGACTCAACACAAATTAATACTTTGTATGAGCAATACATTCCTCGAATTCAACAAAATGATATTTTAACCATCGTTGTAACTGCTGCAGATCCAAAAGTTACTGCTCCATTTAATCCTGTTAGTTCTATGTCAACTAGTAATATGACACAATCTGTTGATATGGCATTACGTCCTACTTATACGGTAGACGAGCATGGTGAAATTACTTTACCAATGTTAGGGAAAATTCGAGTAGCAGGATTAACTCGTATACAAGCCATCGAAAAACTACGAGCAGAGTTAAATCAATATATTAAAGATCCAGGTGTGAATATTAACTTTAATAACTTTAGAGTATCGGTTTTGGGAGAGGTTGCTCGGCCAGGGTCATTTATCATGCCAACTGAACGAGTTACAGTGTTAGAAGCCTTAGGAATGGCGGGAGATTTGACGATTCGAGGTGTTAGAGAGAATGTGCTATTAATCAGAGAAGTTGATGGCCATAAAACAATGCATTATCTGGATCTGACAAAACAAAAAACGTTAAATTCACCATATTATTATTTAGCTCAAAATGACGTAGTTTATGTAGAGCCTAATAAAGCACAGATTAATAATTCAAAATTGGGAGCGAATACTAATATAATTATTTCGATTGCAGGCTTATTAATTACCGTAATATCAGTATTGACTCGTTAATATACTATGGAACAACAACCTATACAATTTAAAGATAATAAAGAAGGAGAAATCAATTTAAGGCAGCTTTTTGAACAGTATGCATTTTATTGGAAATGGTTTGTTTTTGCAATGATTCTTGCTGTTGGAATAGCAGTGATTTATCTTAGATATGCTCAAAAAACATATAATACAACTGCCAAGATCTTGCTAAAAGATGAGAAAAGTGCTTCAGCTGGAGAATTGGCGGGTATAGCAGAATTAAGCAGTAGCATGGGCTTTGGAGGTACAAGAGCTGCTTTTGTAACCGATCAAATTGAAGTTTTATATTCAAGGAGATTGATGCGAAAAGTGGTAGATCAAAATCACTTGAACATAATCTATTCTACTAAAGGTAAGATCCGTTCAACAGAAGTGTTGGAAAGTGATATGCCTTTTGTAATAAAACTAAATGGAAATCAAGATACTACGCAGTTAAATCTTCGTGTTAATTATTCCGCTAATCAATTGAAGGTTACCGACTTGTATACTGGAGATCAAGTTGTTTCAGGATTTGATAAAGTAACAAAGATTGGAGGTAACTCTGTCCTCTTTCAGCTTACAGGAATAAATAAAGTCGAATTGGATAATGAATTTTTAATCAAAGTGATTCCAAAAGATTTCGCCATTGATGCAAATCTCTCAGCCATTAATATCACGCCAAATAAGGAAATGCAATCATATGTTGTTAATTTTTCAATGTTATCAACATTAGGGAAGAAAGCGAAATTAGTCTTAAATTCATTAATTGAAACATATAATAATGATCTAACCAATGATAAATTACGGATGACACGTGCAACGTCTGATTTTATCAATAAGCGCTTGATGTTGATTTCTAAAGATTTATCGGGTGCAGATGAGCAAGCTGCTGAATTTAAATCCGCAAACTCGATGGTTGATATGGCTACCGAGGCTGGGGTATTTTTAAATACAGCTTCTGAAAATGAAAAGAAGGTACTAGAATATCGGACCCAGTTGCAATTGGTAGATCATATGAATACTTATTTGAAAAATCAAGAAGTAGGAAAGTTGTTGCCTTCAAATATTGGGTTGCAGGATGTTTCTATCGGTACTTCAATAGAAGCATATAATAAATTGGTTTTAGAACGTGATGACTTGTTAAAATCGGCTTCTGAACAAAATCCAGCAGTTGTCGCACTAAATGAAAGTATCACTGAAAGTGATAAAAATATTCGTCAGTCTCTTCAAAATTATAGAAAAGTAACACAACTTGCACTGAATAGCATTCAACAGAAATCTAATGAGATAAAAGGCCGGATAAGTTCAATCCCAAATCAAGAACAAGGTTTTAAGAAGATATCAAGGCAACAGCAAATAGTTGAATCACTTTACCTACTTCTCCTTCAAAAAAGAGAGGAAAGTGAAGTTAAAGCCGCGGCTACTCCAGATAATCTAAAGATTATAGATGCGGCATATGGAAATGGTATTCCTGTTTCTCCAAAAAGAGCAGTGGTTTTAATTGGAGCATTAATAGCGGGATTTTTTATCCCATTTGCTTTTCTCTATTTGAAGTTTCTTTTGGATAATAAAATCCATTCACGTAAAGACATTGAAGAAATTGTCAAAGTACCTGTGCTAGGTGAAATTCCTACAGCTGAAGATACGATTGTGCATCTAAATGATCGCTCGTCGTTGGCGGAGGCATTCCGGATTTTACGGACCAACATGAACTTCATGTTTGGTGCGGATAAAAAAGAAGCGTCAAAGGTGGTATTTGTAACTTCAACAATTTCGGGAGAGGGTAAGTCTTTTGTGACTACAAACCTAGCTCAGATTTTATCCATGTCTGGTAAAAAGGTTGTATTGATTGGGGCAGATATCCGTAGTCCGAAGGTGTTGGATTATTTAGGGCTTTCGCATTTACAGCATACCAATGTGGGGATTACACAATTTTTGATTAATCCGGATATGGATGTGGATAACATCATTATCAAAAAACCAGGGAATTATGATTTCGATGTAATTTACTCCGGTTATATCGCGCCAAACCCGGCTGAATTATTAATGAATGGGCATTTTGATGATGTCATCAAATATGCACGTGAATATTACGATTATATCTTGGTAGATACCGCTCCAGTGAGTTTAGTGACAGATACACTGTTAATTGCTCATAATGCCGACTTGACCTTATATGTTTCTCGTGTTAATTACCTCGACAAAAGATTGTTGCAGGTACCTCGTGAACTATATGTGGATGGTAAATTGAAGAATCTTGCTGCGGTTGTCAACGATGTTGACTTCGCTAGAGGTTATGGCTATGGTTATGGCTATGGTTACGGTTATGGAGATAAGGGCAAGAAAAAAACAGGTTTTGCCAAGGTATGGCAAGATTTGAAAGATCGCCTAAATATAAAATAATCCTATAATAATAGAGGTTTTGGCCTTATTGTTGTGGAATCCCAAATCGATACGTCGATTTGGGATTTTTTGTTTATACTAATTATTAAGATCGCGCGTTTTTGAATTAAGTAAGACAGATCGGTACAAACTTATGTCAGGTATATCAAAGGCTATTCTCAATGCGAAATAAATCACTATGCTTTAAACTTAAGCTCTTTAAATATTTATCGATGAAAAAACAATTTCTATACGCTGTAGTAGGACTCTTTTTTTTAACAACAGGTTCTGTATCAGCGCAGTTTTCCAAACCTATTAGCGTTGGGGCAGGGGCAGGGACAGCGATCAATTTAACTGATTTAGGAAATGTAGAACCTAAATTTGCATTTTATGGAGAATTGGATTATTTAATTACTCCTTATATTTCGGTAGGATTACATGGTGAGAAGGGAACATTAGCTGGGAATGGTTATGAAAGCGATTTTAAGAACCGCTATTTTGCAGGAAATATTAATGGAAAGCTCCGTTTGGGACAGTTTCTAGCAAATACCGACAATTATAGCTATTATACCTTGGAGGCAAATACCTTTTCTCGGATTCTTTCCAACGTTTATGTTGGAGCTGGTGCCGGATTGGTGAAAAACCGAATTGCAAAAAATATCTCAGCTCTATATGCTAATTATCTGGAATCTGTCGGTGGCGAAATATCAAAAGATAACGGCGAAATTCATTTTGTACTGCCTTTAAATGTTGGATTAGATATTCCCTTTGGTAGAACCCTTTATGGACCCCAGTGGGCAATCAATGTAAACTACCAGCATACCTTGACATTCAATGATAATCTGGACGGTATCATCAATAAAAATAATGACCAATATGGTCTTATTTCGGTGGGGGTGAAATATGGATTATTTAACCGTAAATAAGAAAATCAAAATTTTAATAAAACGAAATGATGAATATACTAAAAAGGTTCTATGGCAGTCGCTTACTTGGGCTTCTTTCTCTGGCTATTTTAATTGGTTTTGCTGCCTGTAAGTCTAATACTGCAATGTATAAAGCCCCAAAGGTAAATGCCTTTCGAGGCGGAAAATTACCAGCGCCCCCGGGGATGGTTTATATTCCCTCCGGCACTATTCTTTTTAAAGGTTCTTTAGATAGTGGCAACGTTGGGAAAAATGTGAGTGTAAGCGCCTTCTTTATTGATGAAGCCGAAGTCACTAATAAGCAATATCGCGAATTTGTAAACTGGGTAGCGGACTCGGTTGCTGTAACAGATTATCTCAATGATGATCAATACTTCCTGGAGATTGCTGGAGAACAGGTAGGGCAAAAGCGCATCAATTGGGCCAAGGTGAAAAAGATATCGCCAATATGGAAAAGCAATGATCCAAGTATTCAGGAGCGCCTAGCACCTATGCTTGAAATGCATGGCAGCAGGCGTGCACTAAATTCCGAAGTGATTAAATATCGTTTCTCTTACCTACAGTCTAAAGGTAACGTAAAGAAGAAATATGTTACAGATACAGTTGCTGTGATGCCTGTGGAAGATATTTGGACAAAAGACTTTCCGAATGCTCAACTAGCTTCTTTGGATGCCAATTACTTTACGCACCCTTCTTTTGATTATTATCCAGTAGTAGGAGTAACCTGGAGACAGGCACGTGCATTTACAGACTGGCGGGCCAACGAGATGGCGGCGACAATACTAAAAAACTCTTATCTGAATGGATATCAACTGAGCTTGAGCTTGCCTACCGAAGCGCAGTGGCAGTATGCAGCCTCTGGGAAATTGGATCCGCAAGATACCATAGCTGGTTCTAGAATGACTATTGATGGAACAGAAGGTAAGAAAAAATTGGCAGTCAACTTCAAACAAGGCGAAGGAACTTATTCCCGTGATGGTGCAACATTTACGCTTCCTGTAAAATCTTATATGCCGAATGCTTTTGGTGTCTATAATATGGCTGGAAATGTGTCTGAGTGGACGCTTGATGCTTACAGCCCTTCAGCCGTGGTATTTGTCAACGATTTAAATCCTGCATTGCTTTATGATGCAGATGCGAAAGATGGCGATGCACTGAAACGGAAGGTTGTACGTGGCGGATCTTGGAAAGACAATGGTGAACAGTTGAATAGCGAGACGCGTAATTATTCGGTAGACTATGAACCGCATTCTTATATCGGTTTCCGCTGCGTCATGTCGGCTTTTGAAATGCCTACTGTACAGAGCAAAACACGTAAGTATTAACCCGCTGTTTTAAAACCCCAAAATCGATAACAATGAAAACAAAAATAGTATTGATAGCTGCGATGACTTTTGGAGTTGGGTCATTGTTTGCTCAGCAAGAGACAACGATAGATACAGTTCCCAAAAATCAGAACATTTTAAATAATGTTAATGCAGCCAACCCTATTACATCAGGGGAAGTGATTCAAGATACAATTCCGTTAACAGATGGATTTTATCAGGCCAATAACATGGAGGATGCTGTTCCTTTTGCTTATCCAGAGGTGAACAAGAAGAATATTCGCTTTTACAAGCGTGTATGGCGTGATATTGATCTGAAAGACGAAAAGAATAACATACTTGCAATTCCAGGTAATTCCCTAATCGAAGTAGTCATGAAAGCCATTGAAAAAGGCAAACTTTCGCTCTATAGTCCAGATGATGATTCTTTTAAAGGCCGACTGAGTGCCCAAGAGGGGATGGCTAGATTTGCGGATAGCGTACTTGTGCCAATTTTTGATGGTGAAGGTAATCAGATTGATTCCAAAATGGCGCTGAATGAATTTGACCCGGCGCGTGTGACCAAATTTAGAATTAAAGAAGATATCTTCTTCGATAAGCAGCGGAGCCGATTAGAAACACGGATTATCGGTGTAGCTCCCTTAATGAATATTACAACTTCCGCAGAGCTTGCGGAATCTGTCGGTGCGACACCTGCATTCTGGTTATATTTCCCGCAGTTGCGATACAGTCTTATCCAAGTAGATATTTCTGATCCGGATAAGGGGCTTTATGATATGACCATGGATGATTTTTTTGTGCAAAACAAATTTGCGAGTACCATCGTGCGTGAATCTTCTCCGGGCATGTTGCAGAATCTAAAAGAAACTGAAAACGGTGGACAGCAGTTGGACGGAAAAAAAGTGGAAGAGAAACTAGATGCGTATAAGAAAAAATTATGGAGCAATCCTAAAGGGGTAAAGGCCGAAGAACTGGAAGGGAATCAGTCCAGTGACAGTAAAACTTCACAGAGCCAAAACCAGCAAAAGGAAACGAAACAGAAATTGTAAAATAATATAATCTGTTTTGTATGAAGCGAGCTTTTCTATAAATCGAAAAGCTCGCTTTTGTTTAATAATTCATTATTTATTAATGTGGAAATTTCTATAACTGGTGCCAATATTGCTATTGGATGCAAACGTAATGTAAAAATCACATTTAGATAGAAATGAAGAACAGAATTGAAAATAAACGAAAACCGACTTTAGTTATCTTGACCGCAGGTATCGCTAGCCGGTATGGATCGGCCAAGCAAGTAGAAAGCTTTGGGCCATTTGGTGAAAAAATAATCGATTACTCCATTTATGACGCCATTCGCGCAGGATTCGGGAAGATTGTATTTGTCATCCGGGAAGAATTTTTAGAAATTATGAAATCAAATGTTGGTTCCAAACTTCCTGAATCGGTCGAAGTTGCGTATGCTTATCAGGATTTTGACCTAAAAAAGTTTGGAATCGATAGAATTATAGAACGCTAAAAACCTTGGGGCACGGGTCATGCGGTGATGAGCGCCGAGCATGAGGTGGATAGACCATTTTGTGTCATCAATGCGGACGACTTCTATGGCTATGATGCCTTTCAGAAGATAGCCGATTTCCTAACGAAGCGTGCTGATGATCAACAGATGGCACTGGTAGGTTTTGAAGTCGGTAATACCCTGTCTGACTTTGGCTATGTCTCGCGTGGTGTTTGTGAAGTAAATGATAGGAATCATTTGAAGAGTGTCACTGAAAGAACTAACATTTACCGAAAAGACCAAGATATTGTCTATGCACAGGAAGAAACAGAAACTGTATTGCCTAGTGAAACAAGAGTGTCAATGAATTTCTGGGGATTTACACCCAAAATATTTGAGATTTCACGTAGCTTGTTTCCTGATTTTGTAGAAAAGAACTATGAGAACCCCAAAGCAGAGTTCTTTATCCCCGATTTACCTGATTATATAGTCAAGCAAGGCATAAACTCTTTTTAGTCTTTGTTTTTAAGACAGCTGCAAGTGTACCTCCGATCCATTTATCATCATTCTCTAAAAAATAAGTATACTTCTTATCTAAAATTTTAATGTTATCCTGCATTAATTTATTCCCCATTTATAAGAATCCATAAACTTTTTTTCGGTATCTATCGCATATTTTTTTGCTCCATATTCATTTAAGTGGCCTTGATCATAATACATCAAAGTGTCCCTATTGAATGGAGCTTCATCGAACACATTACTATCTGACAAATCAAGAAATTTCGCTCTTGTATCAGAATTTATTATACTTAAAATATTTTTAGACACGTCCCTTTTTGTAACAATATAAGTTTCATTTAGCTTATTTTTTGTAATATTTCGATTTATCCTAACAGGATTCTTATCAAGCTTTGGAAAGTCAGAAAGCACAATTAACCTCTGATCAGCCCTCATTGTTTTTAACAAGCATTTTAAACCATCTTGCCATTTGTCTCCGTCGTCTGAAAATTGCAAAATAATTAGTTTTGACTTAGGAATCTCGGGATTGATATGTGTCATCAACTTATTATACTGCCTATATAATCTATCTTCCTTAAATAATTCCTTATCTAAACCAGGCAAGGTAGGATAAGTATTATTTGTAACAGTTTTGAAAGAAAATTGATTTCTTTTTCCTAATATATCCAAATATTTTTTCATGCATAGAGCATGGCTGTCGCCAATAAACAATGTTTCATTTGCATGTGATTGATTGCTAATATCTCCAAAATGTTCAACTTTAACAAATGTAGGTCCGTGAGATTCAAGGCCGAAAGACGGAGAAGTAAAATTAAGTGGTAAATTATTAAATTTAAGGTTAATCTTAGGAACTAATAAGACCATTGCTACAACAACCCCGGTAATTGTTCCAAAAGGAATTAAAAATTTCATTCCTTTTTGCTGTCTGAAAATTTTCTCAACAAAATAATATGATAGTAAAGATGTAGATAAAGTTAAAATTATAACAATAATCACCTCGGCAGGTGTGAACATATAAGAATTTTTATAGTATCTGAATAATGCCATTACTGGCCAATGCCATAAATATAAAGAGTAGGAAATTTCACCAATAAATACTAAAATATTATTTGACAGGTAACTGTTTATTTTACTTGAGCTTGAAACTAAAATTGCAAGGGTTCCTAAGCAGGGGATTAACGAAGTAAACCCAGGGAATGGTGTGTCTTTAGAAAATAAAACAGCCGACAACAAAACTAATATAGCCCCGAGTGTACTTAAGGCGTTTGCCTTCTTCTTAATACTGGGAAAATTTTCCAGATTTACAATCGCAGCAAGTGATCCAATTAGAAATTCTGGCATCCTAGATAATAGAGAAAAATACATTAAATCCGTTCCACCATGAAAAATGCCATATGTAGAATAAGATAATAAAACGAATACAGATATCAATAGAAAAATTATCAAAACCTTTGTATTCTTTATTAACAAAAGTAAAATAGGCAAAACAAGATAAAACTGCATTTCAACTCCCAGAGTCCAAGTATGTAACAAAGGATTTTCAAAGCTTGAATTACCAAAATAGTTATCTAATGAAGCAAAATGACTATTGGATCCAAATAATAACGTCCAAAATAGAGCTTTCCTGAAAGTATAAGAGTCTGTGTTTACGAATACAATTGATACAATGATAGATGTAATAAATAGCATTATTAAATATGCAGGGACAATCCTTTTAATTCTGCTTTTATAAAAAGCCAATATTGAAAATTTTTTCTCTTTTATTTTAGAATATACTATGCTGGTAACTAAAAATCCAGAGATAACGAAAAACATATCAACTCCTACAAAACCACCCGGTAAGTATGTATTTGATAAATGGAAAATGAAAACAAATAATACAGCAATTGCCCGTAGGCCTTGAATATCTTTTCTAAACTTCATAAAAGCTTATATATGGTTGAAATTACATGTCAAATATAAAATAATAATAATAAATAAGATGATAATTTTACTTTTTTGACTTTGAAAAAATAATAAAAAAATTACGAATAATTATCCCAATAATGACCATCCTATCGAAATTAAATATATCCCAATAACTCTCGGTTGCTTGTCAATCGCCTTAATTTCTACCTCCTTTTACCAGTACTAGGTAAGGCTACTAAGAAGGCTATCATTATCTCTAAAATTGAGCATAAAGATCTGGGACCGTCATCAAAAGTCAATACTTACAAGTTGGTTAATGGCGTGGAAATTGCGATGACATTATAATTGATGCTGAGAAAGATGATTTGGGCAATCAGATTTCCGGTGAGAGACAATGGCAATCTGGTCAGTACAATCTCATTATATTATATAAAATTCCACTTTTAATATGAGTACTTTTAAGTCGATTCCCATTACTATTTCGTATTAGAGATATTCGCCTAGTTAAATATATCAAAGCCTTCCCAATTAAAGGAAGGCTTTGACTTTTTAATAATCGTTGTATAAGCATGGTGAATTACCGGTTTTACTTGACGGAATTGCGAATGATGTTATCGCTAATTATATTATTATCCGCTGATAGGAAGTTTGCTGATGTAAATGATTGTTGTATCAGTAGCTGTTGGGTAAGTACGTTCATTTCCTTTAACAGTCCACTCAAAACGTGTTCCTTCAGCGCCAATGTAAAGTCGGTTTTTCTTGTCGTGGTAAATATAATTCAGTTGTCGACGGAAAGGAAAATCAAGCAATTGCCCGTCCTTATCAGTAACCCTTACTAGTTTGTCGGGCTGCATTAACGGGCGTCCATATTCTTTGTCGATGATTTCATTGGGCTGTGGGCTGATTTTGTAGGATTCATTTTCGCTGATCTTTGTTTCTTTTCGATTGACCCGTACTTTATCATAAACTTCATAGCCATATTTACCTTTTCCGCTCCAACTTTTACCATGATCCAACGAGAATAAAAATGGAGTTGTCGAATGGTCCTGGAAGTTACTTAGAGCCATCAGTTCTCCCTGATACATACTGAAGCTTGGTATGCCGAGCCCGTCATCATTGACCATTTGCCATGAAGTTCCTTTATCCGTAGTCATATAAATCTTGTATATGGTGGCGACAACAAGGGTGTCGTCAATATTACCATAAATAGCCGATGTACCTCTAAGCTGTCCCGGGATACTCAATTTCGTCCAGTTAGCATCTTCCGTTTCAATATCGATATGACCCTTCGGCTCAGAATGGTCGTCCTTTTGGCAAGAGCTAAAAAACAGGCCGATGGCGCATACAAAAAGCAGCGGTCGTAGAGTCGTTTTAAATTGCATATTTTTTGCGATTTGAGTAATCAAACTGTGTGATTTCTAGTCTAATATAATTTTAAAGATAGTTATGATAACTGAAATTTTATTATATGCAAGGTTATTTATTTTATTACCAACTGCTCATACTCAATATAAGTGTCCTTTTGAGAAAAGTGTATAATTAAAACATAGAAATAGGCAAACGGGAAGAAGCCATTGTCATTGCATTGGAGTTTAAGAAGATGGGTTTACCTACTGAGGATGTTGCGAAAGAAACATGACTTTCTATCGAGGAAATTGAAAAGCTATAGTCAAGTATAATGAAGTTTATAGATATTTATTATAAGCCATTTCCGAAAAGGTGGTGCCTTCTTTTAGATAAACATCAAATCGAAATGGGGTCTATTTGAGCTGGATGTGGATATATTTCAGTAAATCTTTTGGTGGAGATTTAAACGTTATTGTGCTTGTACAATTGATCATATAGCTGGATGAGCTTTTTCCGAAGATATATAATTTCGTCATCACGTTGTAGTAGCTTTTCCATAATTACTTTTAACTCATCATCATGCTATTTAATTTTGGAATTGCAACAATAAAATGGACACCTAGTTAAGCTGCAATATTTTGTTTGTTTATTTTTCTGGCAAACTCCTCTGGTGATACCAGTATAGCTTCATTGATTTCGTATTATGTAATCGAGAAGCCATTAAGATCTAGGAACGGAGTTAAATTTTCCTTACCATTTGGCCTTATGGTTGTCTTGAATGTTTTTATGGTTTATTTTGTAGTCCCTGTTAAAAATAGAGTGTGTAATGTACCGGAAGAGTATATTTATCCTAATTTTGGAAAATACTCCCACGGTAAAGATTTTAAAAACGTAGAAGTTTTTGGAGATAAAAATTATAGGGGGAAAACTATTCTTTTTCTTGGTGATAGTCATGCAATGACATTCAAGCCTTATTTGGACACGCTAGGTAAAAAGTATGGATTTTCGTTCAGAACTATTACAAACGATGCCTATCCAGCTATTCCAAATATAGACTATAAAGAAATTCATGAGCCCAATAGATTGGATGTTTACAAGATGTTAGCGCCCAATATTAATAATGAAGTAAATAATGCTCACGTAATCATAGTTTTTTTCGCAAAGGAAGGAATTAGATGGAAAAAATGCGATAGATAAGATGATAGGTTCTTTGAGACCGCATCAAAAAATCATGTTTATTTCAGATTATCCTGGTGTTGATAGAAATCCTGTCAGATCTACTAAAGGATTTATTAAGAATAAAAGTGATAAAAGGTATAAAATAATATACGAGAATATTTCTCCTGAGGTTTTAAAGGTAATAAATAATTATACTAATTCAGAGTATATTGATTTGTCTGAATTCAAAAATTTCTTTGAGGATGCTCCATTTTATAAAGATACATTAATGTATTACGACAAATCTCATTTGAATAAATTCGGATCCATTAAATATTCCGAGTATTTAGGAATTAAAATTGTTGACGCGATTAAAAAAGCAATTAGATGATAGAATTGATTTTGGTATTGAATAGAATATAATACAAACATTTCTTTAAAATGAATGGAGTTTAGTGAAGAAAGCGAGGAAGCTTTGAAACACGGAACTCAAAAGGATAAAAACAAGAAGAAGTTCGAGGGGTATTATGTGCCTGCTCAATTAATATCCAATTAAAAGTTATTTTCAATGATGGTTGGAGGATAGTTTTTAATAAATTCCAATGTCAAGCTATTCGACGTGCATTCGCCCAAACAGCCGATCCTAACGCTGATAAAATGAAATTAGTGCAGCTGGTGAAAGACATTGTACCGGAATTTCGTTCTCAGAATTCGGTATTTACTTCGTTGGATCGGTAAATTTTATTTGTCCTTGGGCAGTTCGCGCGAGGTATACGGGCATAAAAGCCGATAAAAATCTTAATTAAAAGCCAGCCTACTATGACTCAGTAGGCTGGCTTTTTTTATAAAACGATCTGACCGTTAATGACTGCTCTCCTTACGAAGATGGCTACGGAACAATTTTAGTAACCGGGATTCTGTGCCAGGCTGCTGTTGCCGGCAATAGCCTGGTTGGGTACTGGAAAACGATTCAGATGCGCGGAAGTACTTGGATTATGGTCCCACCACTTTTCCGTAGTAAAAGCTTTCCATCGGATCAGATCTGTACGTCGTCGACCTTCTCCTAAAAACTCTATACTCCATTCATCCAGAATTCGGTACTTGTCGATATTGGCGCTCGTCACGGGATTGGGATCGGCAGCATTGGCAAAGTTCCGTTTTCGAACGGTATTGAAAAGTTCCGCAGCCTTTTCCTTGTTGCCTAATCTGAAATCGCATTCGGCAAGCATATAGTAAACTTCTGCCAGTCGGATAATCGGCATATCTGCTCCCCAGCGCAAAGTATTATTGGCTAGATTTGGGATCGGTACCTTCACCAGGCGTACGCCTGTATTTTCTTCGCCCTCAGACATTTTGGATGGCAGCTGATCTATGGAGCTATATTTTTTTCCTGGCCCAACTTCTGAAAAGCGTCCCACCTGATCGACAAAGTTTAAGGGCTTGTCCTTATATTCTTCACCGCCAAGAATGGTCTCTCCGCTAGGTGTTTTATGCGGACCAACGATAAACATACCCTCGTATTGGTCTGTGCTATGATAGACGTAGGGTGCCTTGCGCAGATCACCCTGGTCGAAGGTTTCAAAAGGTGAGCCTAACTTGAAGTCTGTGGTATAGAGTGAACCGTTTGGTTTCCTGGATGGCGTGAGGTGGGCCCCATTATTGCCGCCCATGTCCTGTGCAAAGAACTGCTTGGTATTGTAATGGTAGAAGTCGGCATAAAACCAATTGTACTCCAGCATCTTGAATTCGGAAGGCATAGACCAGATAATCTCGGGAGATTCATTGTTTTTAAATCCATGTACGCCGTTCCATTTGGTGTCTAGGGCATAGTCGCCATAAACCTTATTGACAATATCCTGCGCTAGCTTTTGGCTTTCAGCATACATCGCTTTGCCAATATAGGCTTCTGCATTGAAGTAGAGCTGCGCCAGCATGGCTGCCGCTGCCGCTTTTCGGATAGCCCCTTCTTCCTTGTCGCCCGCCTTCTTTGCCGGAAGATTTTCAATAGCGGCTTTGAGCAGCTTTTCGATATGTGCAAACAATTCCTGATCAGTATTGCGCGGTAGGGATTCCTGGTCTAAGGATTCGAAAATGGGCATCCCGCCGAAATAATCCAATCCACGCAAATAGAAATAGGCTATCAGCGCATCCAGCTGTGCGAGATCTGCTGCTTTTCGCTCATCGCTCAGGGCAAATTTGCCGTAGTCCAATTTACTCAGGTCGCTCTTGGTATCAAGTGCCAGGGCAACCCCCATCAGGGTCCCGCGCCAGCTTCCCCAGACCCAGTTGTCATCTGCCGTCCAACGGTGGTAATGATAGCGTTCATTCTCGCCGCCATTATACCAATGTCTGCCCTTGGTGGTAATGGCAAAATTGTCTGCTGTATATTCCTGTAGGCGCCAACGGTCTTCGCCCATATACCATTTGGCATGGGTAAATGGTCTAAACAGGGCCGCCTTAATATCTTTCTCACTCTTGAAAAAAGTGTCCGGTGTGACCGAACTATAAAATTCCTGGTCCAATTTGGTGCATCCGGATAGCAATAATGCTACGGATAATGTTGCTATGGAGATGTATTTTTTCATGTTTGTCATGCTAACTTTAAAAATTTACTTGTAAGCCCATCATAAAAGTCCTGGTCTTCGGATAGACATTGCGCTCTTCAAATCCCGGTTCAAGACCATTGATATTGACTTCGGGATCCAGGCCACTGTAGTTTGTAAACACAAAAAGGTCACGTGCAGTGGCATAGATACGCATTGATTTCAATGGTTTGATCCAATTTTGGTTAAACCGATAACCGATATTCAGTGCGTCAACTTTGAGAAAAGTACCTTTCTCTAACCAATAGTCGCTCAGCTCTTTTTCTCCTTTGATGTTTTTATGTTTGTCGTATGCCTCTTCCAGTACATTCTGTCCTTTTACATTGGGTAGGCTATAGTACATATTGATCATATTGAACACATCGTGGCCGATCCAGCTGCGCATATAGATGCTAGCATCCCAGTTTTTATAGCTGAACTGGTTGTTCCAGGAGAGCTGTAAGGTCGGAATAGCATTGCCGACAAAAGATTTGTCGCCGACAGTCTTGTTGCGGTCCCGCACATCAAAGGCATTTCCATCCTTGTCATAGAGCTTCCAGTAGCCGTCGTCCGTAAATCCGGCAAATTTCCAGAGGAAGAACTGGCCAATATCCTCGCCAGGATATAACCTGACAGCCGAACCGGGTGAACCTGGGGCGGGGAAGTCCTTCCGGTCAGTAAAGGTCTGGCTACCCCATAAGGTATTGAGCCTGCTTTTATTATGCGAAGCGACAATGCTGGTGGTATAACTGAAATTGTCATTGTCTACGGCCTTAAAATTCAGTTCAAACTCATATCCCGTATTTTGCATGCTGCCCACATTCATGGTGGTTTTGTCGTGGATCGCCGGCGGCTGGGATACGCTGATGTCGTAAATCAGATCATCGATCTTCCGTTTATAGATGTCAAAACGGCCGCTTAAACGGTTGTTCAGTACGGCGAAATCTAAACCAAGGTTGTATTCTTTTTTGACCTCCCATTTGATATCCGGATTTTGGTTGTGCATCACACCGTAGGTTCTGAACCATTTCCCATCCTGCAAAAACCAGGTGTCGGCGCTATACATCCGTGTGGCAACTTTTGCATCGAAGCCTTCATTGCCCGTTTCGCCGTAGCCTGCGCGTAGTTTTAAATCATTGATAAATGTGACATCCTTTAGAAAAGGTTCCTGGGAAATACGCCATCCTGCGGATAGTCCCGGAAAGAATCCCCATCTGTTTTTAGGCGCAAATTTGCTAGATCCTTCGTAACGTGCTGTTGCGGTCAGGATGTAGCGGTCCAAATAGGAATAGTTGACACGGCCGAAGAAGGCGGCAAGTTTGACCCAAGGGTTTTTCCAAGACCCAATGCCTGCTCGTCCGTCAGGCAAATAGGTTCCTGTTCCCATATCGTTTTCCCCGATGCCGTCTACTGGGAAATTAGAGTTTTCGGCCGAAAACCCCTGTCCATTAAAATCCTGGTAGCTATAGCCTGCCACAGCATTCAAGGAATGGTCAGCCCAGCGGTTCGTATAGTTGGCAGTCCATTCAAAAACGCGATCATTGAACCGGCTGTAATATTGCTTGGCAAACCCGTCCACATTGTTCTCCCGCGAAATGCGATGTTGCGCCGATCGGTAATAGTTGCCATGTTCGCTGTTGTTTTTAATTCCAATGGTTGCGCTGGTGGTCAGATGTTCTGTTAGGTTTAATTTTAAAGTCGCGTTTGCCAAAAGATATTTGAATTGCTTTTCATCGCTGCGGAGGCGCGCTTCAGCCACTGGGTTCCAGGTATCATATCCGCCCTCCAGTACGTTGTAGCCACTGACATCATTGGCATCGTAAGGTGTTTCCGTAGGATTCATCACCAAAGCCATGTTAAAAATGTCATTGTTGTTGAAGATGTCGCCATTGGAACCAAATGCTTTCACTTGGTTGTAACTTACATTGGTATTTAACTCCGCAAAACCGTCGAAAAATTTGAATGCACTATTGATCCGTCCTCCGATTTCATCCCGTTTAGACGTGATCGCCATTCCTTTGGCATCGCGTTTCGTAAAGGTGGTGTAGACATTGGCATTTTCGGAGCCGCCGCTGATGTTGGCGACTTGCCGATGGCTGAATGGATTATTGTTGGTGACCTCATCATACCAGTCTGTGCGGTGCCCCAAGTCTTCACCCAGACCATATTCGACAAATTTCTCCGCCGACAGGACCTTTGGACGTTTACGGATCGTTTCGACGAAATATTCAGAAGTGAAATTTACCTGAGCTTGGCCGATCTGTGGCCTTTTGGTCGTAATTAGGATTACGCCACCGGAGGCACGCGTGCCATAGATCGCGGCAGCTGAGGCATCCCGCAGCACGTTTATGGATTCAATATCTTCTTTTGCAACGGAGTTGATATCGCCGCCGGGCACACCGTCAATAACCACGAGGGGGCCCTGTGAGGCGTTGACCGAATTGACGCCGCGTAATTGTAGGGAGATACCCGCATTGGGGTCGGTTCCATTGGTGGAGATAACGCTGAGGCCCGGTACTTTACCCTGGATGGCCAGCAGGGGAGAGACAGCCCCCGCGACCATGTCTTTCTGCTTGATGCTCGATACGGCACTGGTCAATTCTTTCTTGTCAAGCGAGCCGTAGCCGACAACGACAGCCTCTTCGAGCTGCTGGGTGTCAGATAGCAGTTGTACGTTTACGCTGGTACCACCTGCATAAGGAATTTCCCTGGCGGTGAAGCCAATCATTCGGATCACTAGAATGGCGTTTTTCTCCACATTGGCTAGCGTAAAGACTCCATTGGCGTCGGTGGAAGTTCGGATATTGCTGCCCTTTACGGAGACCGTGGCGCCAACAAGGGGATTGCCCTGCTCGTCCTTTACACTGCCTTTGACTGTGGTCTGGGCCTCCTGCACATAGGGTGCATGGGGTAATGAATAAGCGGCTCCAGCAAAAAGACTGCTGCTGAATAGCAATAATTTAGTAGCCACTTTAAAACTGTTGATTTTAAAATTCATGTGCTAATGTTTATTAAAGAATATTGGTTGTTTACGATAGAAAGGCTTGACAGGCTTTTTTTGCTGTATTCAAGGTCAGCCGTCGGTCCCAGATCAAATGGATATGTTCAAATTCAAGATACTGCATATAATTGGTGTGATATGAACACTAAATGTACGGCATTAGCCTTATAGGCGCTATCACTTGAGACAATATGAGGATACTTTGAGACGATTTGTAAGGTCAGCTTTAACTTGAAATAATGTCGGTATTTGGAGAGCAGATATGTACTCGAATTTTAAGCTTAGACTTATTCATTGTAAGTCGAAACTCCTGAAACAAAAAAAGAGCTGATAAAATTTTATCAGCTCTTTTTTCGAATTTCTATATCACGAACGCACTTTAATGGCAGGCCACTGGCTCGGGGTAATCAGTTTTGGCCATTCCCTTCAGCAATTGGCCACAATGGCGCATCGACGCTGCGTAAGGATTTTCAATCGCTTTGTCGTAACTTAACCAATACCCTTTTTCCATCGGACAGTACTGTAGGTAAACGGCTTCATCTGTACATTTCATCGTTTCCATAATGGTAAATAGGGATTGCGTGACAGCAGAAAAAGATAGCTTCATCGCCTTCATATCCTTTGCAGATTTTAAGCTGGCAGCATCGGTCTTCATGGTCTGGCTCACCTTCTTTAGGCGCATCATGTCATCGAGCTGTAGACCCTTTAACCGGAAGTTCTGAACTTCCTTTTCGAACTGAACCAAATGTTCCTTACTGCCGACAAAGTTTTCGTCCATGATGTCTTTTTTTACTTCCATATAGGTTTTAAACAATCGGTCGCGTTGTTGTTGGGCAACATCCTGCCCATGGCTTGATTGACAGGAAATCATCATGAAACAGATCAAGCATATTGTATAAATTCCTTTTAAGTTATTTTTCATCGTTTTATTTCTTTTTAATGGCTGAAGAGAGCTCGAGTAATCTCGGTTTCATCTTTTTAGTCTTTGTTTATTTGATTTTGAATACGTTTAATTTCGAGCAGCATAAGATCTAAATGCTGTTTATTTAGGGAGTCTACCTGTTTTGTGGACAGTTGATTGATTGCCGGAACTAAAGCGCTCAGGTAATTTCTGACAAAGAGCTGTACATCGCTACGCTGTGCCTGTGAAATGATATCTGATCCTTGTGCAATTTTGGGATTGATAATCTGATTTACCTTTTCCAGAAAAAAGCGTTGTTGTCCACGTTTGAAAACATTTACGCGAGGGTCACCGCCCGGCAGGGTCCATACGGTTTGTCCAATATCATTCAAATATTCGTCAAGTCTGTAGGGATTTTCATTCGTCTGGGATTTCATATAGACATTATAGAGCATTCCCGGGCTCATCAACATGTTCAGCATCTGTTCCTGTTGATCGGTAATTTCCTTATTTGCATCTTTTCCGATTAGCTCCTGAATGTTTGTTGGATACAACCACAGGGGCGGCGTTAATACATGATCATTTACATACTGCATCGCAGCTTTGACCCTTTCCCTCGGAATAGCCGCATAGACAGTACCTTGTTGGCCCCGTACTTTTTTTGTAATCTCCTGACTGCCGATATTTTTCAAGACATGGTAAAGATAACGGTCGAACTGTGCGCGCACCGCTTTATGCATATCCTTTAGATTACTGTAATCATCTCCAGTTTCGGCAGTCCATGCTATCAAATTAGAAACGACTCTTTTCAGATTTTTGATACCATAGCTACTGGCCAACATCGAGTCATCACCGAGATCTTCCTTCTGACTGCGTGGATCCTCTTCGTTTCCTTCACCGCCAAACCACAACTTGGGGTTCGCCGTCAGGCTGTCCGTCACTTGTTTCGATAGATAAACTCGTTCGTCTTCGTCATTTGAAAATTGTGGAAGATACTGATAGCCCCATTGAATGGCCCATTTATCGTAGCTGCCGATGCGTGGATATATTCCCGCTAGCCCCACTTGGTCTTCGGGCTGCGCTACATAATTGAAACGTGCATAATCCATAATGGATACCGTATGGCCATTTTTTTCGACCCATTTCTTGTCGCGCAATTTCTCTACCGGAGTTTGGCTACTGGCCCCCATATTGTGACGAAGACCCAGACTATGTCCCACTTCGTGCGACGAAACAAACCGTATTAATTGCCCCATCACCTCGTCATCCAATTGCATTTTTTGTGCAGCCTTGTTTAGCGGTCCCACTTGTACCATAAACCATTGCTGAACGAGTTTCATCACATTATGATACCAGCCCACATGTGCTTCGATAATCTCGCCACTTCTGGGGTCTGAAATACGGGGGCCATAGGCATTCGCTTTTTCAGACGCGAAATAACGGATCACGGAGAATCGGGCATCCTCCAGGCTCATCGTTGTATCCTCGGGCCATTCCTTGCCCACAATGGCATTTTTAAATCCAGCCTGTTCAAATGCCTTATTCCAGTCATTGATTCCAGCAATCAAATAGGGACGCCATTTTTTTGGTGTTGCTGGATCGATATAATAGACAATCTGCTTTTGAGGCTCCACCAGTTCACCTTTTAAATAGTGTTTTATATCTTTCGCTTTGGGTTCAAGGCGATAGCGCTGTATAAAATTCAGCGTTTGGGACCGTTGATCTTTATCCGTGAATAGGATGTACTTGTTCGCAAAATAACCTACGCGTTCATCGAAAATTCTTTTTTTCATCGGTACCTTTGGTAGCAGAACCATGGAGGTATTGGTGGTAAAAGTCATTGCACCAGTCAAGCTTGCTGCGGGAGTACCCGATGTTGATGAATATGTTTTTGTCGTTTTTACTTCCAGATTGATCGGAAACACCTTCATGTCCGTAATAAAAGACCGGTCGTCCGCCAACGATGAAAGTTTATTTTCGGTTTTTATCTTGCTGTCAAAAGAAATTGCGGCATTGTCCTTCCGAAAAAGATCTGTCACCTCAACCAAATAACTGTTGCCTCCTGCTTGTAGTCCTTTGATATCCAAAATGGCGATAATCGGATCTTCCTGTGATTGCATTAACGCTGTACGAATGGCATCGTTTTCCGGAGCGTCCTGTTTATAAATTGCTGCCCGCAGCTGTATCCGGTCACCAAGACCTTTTTCAAAGTAGAGTGTTTGCTCATTTAGCTTTTCTCCTCCGTACATCGGAAATCCCTGTGGGGCTGAGACCAAACGGGTTACGGTGAGGAAATAGCGGTTCAACAAGCTATCAGGGATCTCCAGGTACCATTTTTTTTCAGACTCTATGACATTGAAAACGCCTGATCGAGCAATTTTTTTCTTATTTAAAATCTTGGTGTAGGCCTCATTTAGATCATTTTTTGATTTTACGGTATCTGTCTTGCTTACGCTTTGCTGGGCTTGAACCATAGCGCCAGATAAAAGCAGGGCAAGGGTACTATAGATAATTTTGTTTTTCATGTGTAATGTTATAGCATATATTAAAAAGGGACTGTTTCATCTGTATTTAACCGCAAGTTTGGATTTAACTTCATGGCATCCAATGGAAACGGAATGATGTACATTCTCGAGTTTGGTGCTAACGTATAAGTTTTTTGTTCCACGGTTTTATTGACGATCGGGAATACACGCACAAGCGTTTTGGCATATTCAGGTTCGAGATTCAAGCGTTTCAAATCGAAAAAACGATGGTATCCAATGGGTAATTCCCGACGCCGTTCATTTATTACTAGGTTCATCACTTCTTTTCGGGTTGTTGGAACCACCAGAATTGCTTTGTCGCCTTCGATCCGGGTTTTACGTAAGGCATTTAACATGTTGATAGCCTTTGCAAATTGATCCTGACGGGCATAGCATTCCGCCAACATCAGATAAATCTCCGGTGTTTTCAGTCCTACTGTGGGGAAGAAAAATGCCGTGTATTTCACGTTGTAGTAACTTGCTCCAGCGCCAATATCCAGATAACTGGCATTTGAGGTCGTATAGAATAGACTAAAACGCTTGTCTTCCTTATCAAACATGCTGGTCAATTCTGGGCTTAAGATATAGCTGTAACCAAAGTTCATTTCTGTATAGCCGTTGACATACATGTAGCTTAATACTTCTGGATTATTTTCAGCGATTATAGGCGTTTTGCTGGGGCCGCCTAATTTTTCATACTGGACAAGGTCAATTAACTGTCCATTCAGCTGCATGGCTTTTTCGGCAGCGGCTTGTGCTTCTGTAATTTCTCTTTTGAAGAGATGTACCTTTGCCTTCAGGGCATATGCAAAAGCCAAGGAGGGATGATAGGGATTGGTCGGCTTTTCCTGCAAATAGGGTAAGGCATCTTCGATATCCTTTTGGATAAAATCGTATACCTGCTGTACTGTTGATTTTGCTGGCTTCGCTTCCAGATCATATTTATCCATGATACAGACACCGCCGTCCTGTGCTGCTGTACTGGCATCATAAGCTTTTGCATAAACATTGATCAGATGAAAATAATCAAATGCCCGAAACATCTTGGCTTCCGCCTTGGCGAGGGTCTTTAATTTACTATCTCCTGTACTTTCATCAACCAAGGAAATAATCATATTCCACTGTGCAATGTATTTATAGCACTGATTGTAAAAGTTCGATGCGGTGATACGGCTCACCCGATCCTCCTGTTCCTGAAACAAAAAGTTGATGGTGTTAATATTCGGCGTCAAACCAATTACATTGGATTCTTTGAGGTACTGATCATCGACCAGATACTGGAAGTTATTGATGGGATACCCTCTATTTGGATAGGCCACCAAATCGTAATAATCTTGTGCCGTACGGACCAATTGAGAGCCCTTTGGTGTGATATCAAGGTATTTATCGCAGGCGGAAAAGAGCATTAAAGTCGCAAAAGCCGTTGCTAAAGTTTTCAAAGTCATTGTAGATTCCGGTTAAAATGTTAATGAAAGTCCCATAAGGAATGTTTTTGCCAAGGGTAGATTACGTGTTCCACTATTGAGCGAATAGGCTTCGGGATCTATATCGTCTCCAGCGGCGCTCCAAGTCCATAGATTGTTCATCTGTAAGGTTAATTTGACGTTCTGCATCCCTGCTTTCTGTGCTAATCGCTTTGGTAATTGATAACCTACGGCGACATTTCGTAGCTTAATATAGTCCGCTGCAACAATCTGCTGATCACTATAGCGCCATAAGGTCGATAAGGTTCCCGCATAGGCACGCAGGTTGTCTGGATAATCGACCAGCAATCTTGGATAATCGTTATCGGCACCTGCTGCCCATCGATTGACCAAACCCGCGTTAGTCAGCTCATCGCTACCCAGGTCTATGGCATCTTTACGCAATTTGTGGCCACCAGAAAAAACAAACATGGCCGAAAGATCGAATGCTTTATAGCGTAAGCGCTGATTGATAGATCCCGTATATTTTGGAAACAGTGTCCCCATATTGACCAGTGCATCCGGAGAGGTGATATCTTTAATGGTTGTCGGCGTTCCGCTCGCATCGAAAACGACATTTGATGCACCATTTTGATCTAAGAAATAGGGGTAACCATTCTCCATGCCAGCATAGCGATAAGCCATAATCGAGTTGTAGCTGCTTCCTTCAAAAAAGTAATTACTTGGTGATCCAACATAAGATTGTGCTGTAGAAGTTAAGCCGTTCACTTTCTCCACCTTATTCTTATTAAAGGAAAATACCAGCTGCGTACTCGCTGTAAAATCTTTCTTTTTCAGCCACACGCCATTGATATTAAACTCAATCCCTTTATTGCGTAATGCGCCGTTGTTGATCACGCGTGAACTGGCTCCCACGGTGGGGTCGAGAATAGCATTGATCAATAGATCCGAACTATACCGATTATAGGCATCGATCGTAGCCGAAAGGCGGTTGTCCAAAATCGAGAAATCTAACCCTAGGTTTGTCGTTGTTGTTTTTTCCCAGCGCAGCATAGGATTTGGTAAAGATTTTTGCTCCAGATACTGCAGGTAGGGGAAAAGTTTATCTGACTTCCAGGTGGCCGTACCATAACTGGAACTTTCTTGGTCCACATTACCGGTAATACCGTATGTTGCCCGGAGTTTGAGGGAATTCAACCATTTTTTATTTTTCATAAAGTCTTCGTTGCTGACATTCCAGCCTGCGCCTACAGACCATAAAGGACGGTATTTAAATTTAGGATCCACGCCAAAGAGATCGGCTTGATCCACGCGTATGCTTCCAGTCAGGTTAAATCTATTATTATAGGTATAGCCCGCATTGGCATAAAGGGAGGTATAACGGTGTAACGTTTCTTTTTGTGCCCCGCCATTCAAATCACCCAGTCGGGTATTGCCACCATATATATAACTCGTTATACCTGATTTACTCAATGTCGCCCAATCAATGGTGGTGGAGGTCAATGTTACCGGGTTGTACCCTACGAGCAATTGTTGAATAGGGCGTGGTACATGCGACTGGCGCATCTCGAATCCGGCCAATGCTGTAAGTTGATGCTCACCATATTGCCCGAAAGTATTGTCATAATTAAATTGATTTCGGAAAGTATAGCTATACCGTTTAGCCTCGTATTGATAGTAACGGCCTCCAGCCGGCAAATTCTTCGTATAAATTCCTGTCGCATTATTGTAACTGACCATGGCGTTTGAAGCAACACGCATCATGTAGCTGTCTTCGTCGTAGAAACTTTCACGGGCTGCCTGCCCCAATTCATAGGAAAACTGTGTTTGAAAAGAGAGTCCCTTATAGATATTGGCGCGTAGAGAGGTAAATGCGCGAAGGCTTAAACTCTTGTTGCTCTCTATTCCTTCGCCTAATGCCTCAAGCACATTAAAGGCTGTACTTTTTAAATTTCCGTTTGCAGCAATCTGTTCTGCAGTCTCGCCGTTAATGGCTGATCCCGGGCCTACCGAACTTGCCAGATCAACATACGGCGTATAGGCTAAGTTGCCATTGTCATCTTTGATCCGGGCGTAGCGCGGCTGTAAGAACAAATTATTGTAAATACCATCCGTTTGTTTATTTACGGTATAGGCACTGTTCATTCCCACCGTTGCAGACAACCATTTAGTCAAATTAAAACCCGACTTCAAATACAGGTTGAATTTCTCGTTTTCATTATTGATCACCTGTCCCTTCCCTTTATCATAATTAAAGGAAACAAAGGTGTTACCCTTCGTTGAATTCTGTGAAATGCTTGCATTATACCGTTGGCGTGTTTCATTTTGCCAGACATTGTCGGTGAACTCCTTGATGTAATCGTTGCCGCGCCATGTATTGATGGTTGCGTCACGTTCTTCCGTGCTAATTTCACCGATGGATTCTTTCCGGAATAAATCGTAAAGGGGTGAATAATATTTTAAACTGCCACTGCCCAGTTTGCCATAGTAATTAAATAGCGATGCTGTGTTAGCATAACGTGACAGCTCCTTTTTATAGACATCGATCTCATAATCTATCAGATCGGATGTACTTGCGTAATGCATTTTGGCGACATCCGGTTTTTGCGTAATGAATTGATCGACATTAAAGTTAACGGAAACACCTTGTCCCTTGCCTTTTTTTGTCGTCACCACGATAACACCATTGGCTGCGCGGGCACCATAAATCGAGGCTGCAGTGGCGTCCTTCAGGACGGTAACGGATTCTACATCATAGGGATTAATATCATTTAATGCGAATTCAGTAGGCAAATCATCCACGACGATAAGTGGATTGGTGGTCACATCACTGGAATAGGTGCCGATTCCGCGAAGTATGGGACTGTCTGCAGCAACGCGCGCGGGGTTTTTGATATAAGTCAACCCGGCGACCTGCCCTTCGAGCGCAGAAGTTAAATCGACGTTAATCTGTTTGTTCAATTGATCATTGTTGATCATGGAATAGGCTCCGGGACTACGTTCTTTGCTGATTCGTTGGTAACCGGTTATCATAATTTCGTTGAGCATAGATTCCTTTGCACTCAACATCACACGGACCGGTCTTGTTACTTGCTCAGGGCTGAAACGCATGACTTTTTCATTAAAAGAGACATGCCTAAATGACAATTGGATCTCCGGGCTGGTCACGTTGAGTTCGAAGTCGCCCTCTCCGGAACTCATCGTCTGACTATTGTCCTGTATATTATGAATCGAGACACCGGGAATTGTATTGCCCAGGCTGTCGATTACTTTTCCCCGGACAAGCTGACTATTGTTCGATAGGGTTTTACGATAGAGAATAATCCGTTTATTTTCTAAACGGTAACTGAAGGGCTGATCCTTAAATAGAATGGACAAGGCATCTTCAACGCTTGATAGTTTGAGGTTAACGCTGATGGGACGGGCCGCTTTTAATAGATTGCCGTCGAACACAAATTCATAGCCATAATGATCCGATATGCTCGTAATCACCTCTTTGACATCGGCATTTTTAAAATTTAACTGTACCTGCTGGGCATGTAGTTCGTAGGGGTCAATCATGCTCATCAAGGCAATTCCAGCGACCAAACTCAAGTATTTCCGCAAAAATACCGGTCGCTTTTGGGTTAGGTAGGACATGGTAGATGAAGGTTAATGTACTATTTAGTTGTTATTTTTTATACGTAGTTTTTAATATGATTTTTTTATTGTTCAATTGAAAGTCCAGGCCGCTTGCTTCATTTAAGAGATGCAGCATTTCCTGTAATGGGATATTTTTTCGGACCTTCATATAGATCGATTGATCCGTAGGCAGCGCGATGGTATCGACATCGACGCCATACCATCTGGACAAATCAGACAAGATTACACGGAGCGACTGGTCCCGATAGTCAAAGTAGCCAACCGTCCAGGCGACAGCTTGCTTTGGAGCTAAATGTTCGATATGTATTCCTTTTTGATCGGTTACAGCTGTTTCCCCTGGACGAAGTATCATCCTTTCAGCTGTGCCCGATTTGCTTAAAGCGATCCGTCCGGACAGCAGGGATGTTGTAACAAGGCCGTCGCTTGCGTAATTCCGCACGTTAAAGACCGTTCCCAGCACTTCAACTTTTGTGGTACCAGCAGTTACAGTAAAAGGCCTCCGCGCATCATGAGCAACCTCAAAGTATCCTTCTCCTTCTAAGGAAACCTCTCTTCTGGCTCCATCAAAAGGAATCTGAAACCGTAGGGTAGATGCGGCATTCATGGTAATTTTGGACCCATCTTCCAAAACAAGCCTAAAGTCCGAATTGGGCGTATAGATCGTTTGCAAGCTTGGATTTTTCCCTATCGCCATTATTTTTACAGTCTGACTGTCGATACGGGAAAATGCAATGTCTCCTATTTGCCATACAGAATCAGTCTTGGGTAAAATGGCGATTTCCTTTCCAGACTTATCTTTAACATATAAAGTGGGTGCTGAAGGAGCAGTGACATCGCTAGGTTTTGGACCTTGTCCCAAATAAAACCAAGTCGCCAATCCAGCGACAAGTAGGATGGAGGCGGCGGCCCACCATTGTTGTTGTCGTCTTAAACGAATAGATTTTTTCTTCGATTCGTTTAATTTATCTTCCAACCGTCCTTTAATTATTTCGATATGCGAAGCAAAGGGCTGTTCGATTTGATCTTCCTCAAAATCATTCGATGCCAGCGAAGCAAGAGCTTCCAGCTCCTCGTCGCTTGCTTGATCGAAATAGTGTAGCAACCTATCGAGATCAACGCGATGGATACTTCCATTTAAATAGCTCTTGTAAATGTTTTCTATTTTTTTTGCCATATCTATAAGTTAATACGCAACTTATTAGCAAAAACACTATCGTAATCTTGATTTTTTTAAAAAAAATAGAATGTAACAAGAATTAACAAAATCTCATCATAATGGTCCTGTACAAATTGGCGAATATGTTGGTTGGATTTGACCATCGCATTGCTTACCGTGGATACAGAGATATTCAATTTTTGGGCAACTTCTTCGTAGCTTTTCTGCTCTAATTTACATAAGACAAATATTTCTTTTCTACGCTCGCTTAAGGTATTGAGTGCTCTTTCTAATAATTCGGCTTGTTTTTCATGCATATCGCTTTCTGTTTCCATGATGTAGAGCTGCTCGAAATGTTGGTATAAATTTTCCTGCATTGCGGTTTCTTTTGCTAATTTTCTATACCAAGAAATAACATCATTTTTAGCTATGGTAAAAATCCAGGACTTAAAGCTCCGATTGGGATCTATGGTGGACCTTTTTTGCCAGACTTTTAGGAATACATCTTGCACGATCTCTTCGCTGACCTGTCTATCTTTAACCATTCGAAAGATAGTGGAAAATAAGGTGTGGCTATACTGGTCATATAAAGCAAAAAAAGCATGTTCGTCTCCATGGGAAAGCGCAATCAATAGCTTATTATTTGCAGTGATGTCCATCGTAAACTTTTCAAAAGGGCAGATAGTATGCTGTTTAAGCACCTAACAAGTGGACAAATTTACAAATTTTCAACTTAATATTGACGCCAATAATTTCAAGCGAACATATTCTATTCATTTTAATATTTTAGGTACCAATGGCTTTGCATCCAGTCGGATTGATCGTTGGGGTTGACTGGCGAAGCAGATAGAACATATAAAAAAGGGGTACCAGCAGAGCTGCGGTACCCCAAATTATAAAGGGATAAAAGGGACAAATTTAGTTTTGATGTTTGATGCTAATGTTTAAATAGCGGTTATTGTCAAAGCCACTCAGCGCATTGACGATCACGACGCCATACTTTTCTTCCGCTGTCTTAAAGTAGAACATACTGCCAACTTTGAGGTCATTTAAAGAAAGATTGGTCGTTTTGCGCGAAATAGCATTGGACTGGATCACTGCTCCGGATGTTAAGGTGTTTAGAAATGTTGTGGCCTGATTGGTCTGTATGCTTGAAAAATAAGTGGCCCGGCCTTTTCCGGCTAGTTCTGTAAAGTCAAAAGCGTTAAAAGGAATCGGATTGGCTTGCAGCGAATAGATATTATAGGAATAGGTAATTGCACCATTGGCCTCTACCTTATAGGTTCGGTACATCCCCAAATCGATTTTTTCAGGATGCGCTTTGGCTTCAGCATAGGTATAGGTTTTACCATCCATCAGGTCAATAAAGCAAGCGCTGCTTTGCGCAGCACTATCCGGCATATACAGCACGCGATTGTTCAGATGGAGGTAATCCGATACGACATTATAAGTGACAGCGGTATACCCATCGCCCATAAATACGCCTTCGCTGTTGACGGCCATAATCCGAAAAGTGGAAAGGCCTACCTTATCGGCCTTTATTTTATAGACATAGCGGAAGCTTCTTTTTTCCCCTTCTGCCAATGGGATTTTGAGTGCCGCCGCCCCGGCGCCATTGTAGAAGATCCATACTTGATGCATATCTTTGGATGCCGAACTGATTGTAAAATCCACATAGATGGAGTCGCCGACTGCAACATCCTTATAAGTTCCAATATTAAATTCATTCTCCTGGTGTAGCGTCACTTTTACATCCTCAAAAAGGTTGAAAATATTGTCGCCTTCCCGTTTACAGGAAAATAATAGGCCGAAGAGGAGAAGAAGCAAAAAATATTTTTTCATAATTAGTCGTTTAATGGATCAAATGTACCCCCTTCATAGCCGATTGTTTGTTCCAGCAATGGCGAAGAGTTCATAAAGGTGTTTGGTAGTGGATAGAAATAGTAATAATCGCGGAAAGCAAAAGCACCATTAGCACTTTCTGCGCGTAGATTGTAGGGATACTTGAAATAATTCAATACCGTATCTCTATTGTTCATGTCTAAGCTTTCGCGGTGCATAATGCCGGCAGCATTCTTTGATTCCAATATTTTCTTTAAGGCGTCGGATTTTGTTTCGAATAGATACGTTTGGATCGTTCCCTCCAGGGTATGCATGCGACGCGTACGGCGGAGATCGTGATAGCGCTTCCCTTCAAAGGCAAATTCGATCTGTCTTTCGTTGATGATCAGGTCGCGCATTTGCTCCTTGTTGGATGCCAGTGCTAATCCGTAGTCATAGGCTCCCTGTTCAATACCGGCGCGCTTGCGGATACTGCGAACAAGCTCCTTGGCTAAAGACAAATTACCGGTTTCATTTGCCGATTCGGCATAGTCCATCATGACTTCGGCAAAACGGATTTCAATCCAGTCCATACCATTGCCGCCTAAATCGTTCGCTACTGCTACAGCAGATTTTGAGAGGGTGGGATTGACAAATTTTTTGCAATAGAATGACTTAATGGATGTTTCGTTGGTGGCATTGGTATAATTCCATTGTTTACGTCCTTCGATTCCACTTAAAGGCCATACAGCTCCATTGTATACAATGGTATTTGCGAACCGGGGATCTCTATTTTTCCAGAATAAAGCGGCATCATAGTTGGTATTGTTACCATCTGCAAGAGTCCCATCTTTCATCCGGTAGGCATCCAGCAATTTGGTGGTGGCCACATAATAATCCTGCGGGGACCCGCCTTCTGATGCAGGTCTGGAATATTGCTCGACTCGGGTATAGCGTTTTTCTGAAATAGAAGAATAGGATCGCAGCACGACAGCTTCAGTGTTGGCTGTGCCTTCTTTTAGAAAGATTTCGCTATAGTTGGGGATTAATGCCCGGCCTGCGGCTTGACAGATATCGTAGGCTTCTTTGCTAGCTTGAAATGCTGTCTGCCAGCGTTGGGCTTCGTAAGGATGTGCCGCATTGTCCGTTGGATTAAACTGTGGGCTGGCCCAATATAGCAGGGCTTTGGCTTTTAAGGAGGCCGCGGCGGCTTTGTTGATTTTGCCCCGCCCTGTCGCATCGTCCCAGTTTACACCATCTAAATTAACCATTGCAGAATCAAGGTCGCTAACGATTTGTGTAAAGCAGGCTTTGGCAGATGCCCGCCCGCTTAATTCCAGCTTATCAGGATTTTGAGGTTCAAGCACAAGGGGTACGCCACCGTAGAGTCTGGTAAGCTCAAAATATACCATCGCGCGTAGCGCATAAAATTGGCCTAAAAATTTCTTTTTTGATTCAGTAGATAGGGTTCCTGTCGGAATATAAGCAATGGCATTGTTGCAGCGGGCAATGTCGAAATAACGGTTGTCACCGACATTGGTTCCCTGATATTTGGTGGCGATGTATTTGACGTCGTTGAGGCCGATTTCGCCACTTAAGCCCAATACTTTTTTACTGGGGCTGTTGGTGCCCGAGAAGTAATTTTCGTCACTGGCATAGTGCATTTGCATATCGTTGGTCGTGATCTCATGGGGATGGCCAGGCATAATCATGCTATAGGTGCCGGCCAGATAGTATTCAATGGCACCTTCGTTGTCCCATATACGGGCATCCAGGCCGCCATGGTCTACCAGTTCAAAAAAATCGTCTTTACAGCTCTGGGTTGTTAGGACTGTGCTTGATGCCATTAATAAGGCTATGATATAGAAAAAATGTCTTTTCATGTTCTGTGCGATTAAATTCCAAAGTTTAAACCAAAGGAAATGGTACGGATTGTTGGATAATTATACAAAGAGGACGAATAAGGATCACGGTGTTTAAATGGAGCGACAATCGTCCATAAATTATTGCCAGCTAACATTAGCTTGAGCGATCGTACATTGATTCGATCGGTAAAGGTTTTGGGCACGCTCCAGTTGAAGACCATATTGTTGATGCGTATGGTGGTGCCATCTTTGGCCCAAAAGGTAGAGTTCCATTTTCTCATCATTGCAGCATCATCATAACGAGGGAATTTTCCGTTCGGATTTTCCAATGACCAATGGTCTTCCCAGAAATCGGGCACGTTGACGGTCTCTGTGGGCGCTGTCATGGCCTGCGACTCGTAGAAAGCTTTGCCGCCGAATACCGCCCTGAAATTGGTGTTTAAGGAGAACGATTTATAGGCCAATCCGACCGTGATTCCCGTTGAAAAAACCGGTGCGGTATTATCAAACATGGTTGTTAGATCCTTTTCTGTGATTTTGCCGTCCCCGTTGGTGTCTTCATAGACGGTCCAGCCGACTTGGGGCACCTTGCCATCGATGGTATAGTTGGGATTCTTGGCGAGGAAATTATCGACATCTTGCTGCGTACGCAACATATCGACATAGATCAGGCCATAATTTCCGCTATTGTATTTACGGGAATCCGTTCCCATTTCCACCTTCCAGTCGGGATAGGAGAAATCATAGAGTTGGAATTTGTTAAAGTACATTTGAGTCGTATAGCTTGCCGAATAGCCAAAGTTCATGTTGGTAGAAAGTTTTAGCCCATTGGAAAAGGTATTTTGGTAACCCAGGGAAAATTCGGTACCCCAACCTTTTCGCTTCTGGTAGTTGACCACCGGAGCCTTAAACCCCGCATACATCGGGAAGTTTTCGTCGTTGCCTTTATCGAATACATCGTACGAATCGCGGAAATAGTATTCAAATCCAAAACTGAGCTTATTGTCAAACCAGCGTGATTCTACACCAAAGTTAAAGGTACGGTGTTTCTCCCAGGAGATGTCTGGGTTGGCAATAATGGTGGGGTTGAGGGATGCAACAGGAGTTTCGCCGTACAGGTAGCCCGTATTGACAAGGTCGACACTAAAGCGATCCTGCCAAAGGCGTGCTGAAACGCGGTCTTCCCCAACGAGTCCATAGTTGGCCCGGAGTTTTAGGTAGCTGATATAATTGAGGTCTTTGAAGAAATTTTCATCGCTGACGACCCAGCCTGTTGCCACTGTTGGGAATACCCCCCAGATATTGCCTTTCGCAAAATTGGAAGAAGCATCGACGCGGGTAATAACTTCCAGAAGATACTTTTTCTTATAGTCGTAGTTTAAGCGGCTGAAGAAGGAGCGTTTTACCGATTCCATAATGCTGCGCCCACCGTTGGTAAACGAAGACTGATCAAAAGCCCAATATTCATCGAGGTTCAGCAACTGTTGGTTGGTCCAGTAGACAGCTAAGTTTTCAGCATTGCTGGCTGACTGCTCGGCTCCGGCCATCACATCAAGGTTGTGCTGACCAAAGGTATTGCTGTACTGTAATACGATATTTCCTTGATAGCTATTCCCTTTACCTAAAGTAGGGGCGATTTTGGTATTACTTGCTGCCATGCTGGTGAAACTTGCAACCTCATTGGTATAGAGCTTATTATTATTGCCCCAGCGCACAAAGTCATAGACATTGTATGCTGGTTTGTATTCCTGTGCGCTGGAGGAGGTGCCCGAATGCGAGATTTGTAGGCGGGCATTAAATCCTTTTAACGCTTTAGGTGCATAGTTGAGGGAAGCATTGATGCTATAGTTTGAGTTATTTTGTTTTTGATAATAGCCCGAATTAATGATCGCCAGGGGATTGGTGCCACTATTAGCGCTGATATTCGAGAAGTTGACCGGCATACCATCGATTTGAATAGGTATCCACTGCGGTGTTGTGATCAGGGTCTGGTAGAAATTTTGATCACGATCGTCCGATAGACTATTTTGGCTGTTGGTCTTTGTATTGTTGACATTAAAAGCCACGTCAGCTTTCAGACCTTCGATGATTTCGGTGTTGAAACCAGATCGAAAAGAATACTTCTGTTGGTTCATACCAGCATAGTTGCCATCTTCTTTTTGGTAGCTTCCTCCTGCAAAGAAGGTGATCTTTTCACTTCCGCCAGAGATGGACAAGTTATGACGTTCCATCTTGGAAGATTTCCAGAGTTCATCATACCAGCTTTTATAGGGATTGGTTTTCAAGTAAGCGAGGTCTTCATCAGAAAAGAAAAGATTGGGTTGTGCATTATTGAGCGCAAAGGTTTCGTTCAATAATTTGGCATGTTGATAAGCCGAAAGCATTTTGGGCTTTACGGTGGCGTCCGAAATACCGAGGTAACCGTTGTAACTCAGCTGTGTCTTTCCGACCTGTCCTCTCTTGGTGGTCACCAAGATAACCCCTTTTGCACCTGAAGCACCGTAGATAGCTGCGGAAGCATCTTTAAGGATCGAAATATTTTCTACCATGGAGGCATCCAGGTTCTCAAAGACATCAGCCGACGAAATAATCCCGTCAATGACATAAAGAGGTTCATTCGTCACACCCTGCAATTTGGCCTGGTCGGAGGCAAAAGCATTTCGGACATTGAGGGTAACTGCTGCGCCAGGCCTACCCGAAGATTCACTTACACCCAATCCGGCTACACGGTCACGTAAGGCCGCAGCAATGTTGGCCGCAGGGATATCTTGGATCTCCTTGGGGTCAACAGAGGCTACAGCTCCCAGAACTTCACGCCGCTTTTTTGTCCCGTATCCGACAACAACAACCTCGTCGATGCTCGTGTTGGATTCGAGGCGGATCGTTATACTTGTCTTACCCGTCATATCGATTTCTTGTACTTTATAGCCTACATAGCTCACAATAATAAAAGGATTATCGGCAGGGAGATTGATATGGAACACCCCATCTTCTCCCGTCTTAACCCCAGCTTTACTGCCTTTGATCAGGATGGTGGCACCGTGGACAGGCTTGCCATCTTGATCAAGTACGCGGCCTGTGACACCTGCAAATTTTGTGGAAAGTAAAAGTGGAGCATTCGTTGCGGGCAAAGCAAAAACAGGCGCAGGCGATAGCACAAGCAGCGGGTAAAGAAGCCTGATACTCCGCTTTCGCAAAGATTTTGTAAAAAATTGATAATTCATAAGTTAACTTGTTTATAATAGGTTTTAAAAAGCCGTATGACGGCAGATTAATTGGTTATTGTACACACCCTAACATAAGTGTATCATCCTCTTTTTTAGAGCGGATGATATGATTGCAAGATTTGTTATGTAACAGGTTTGTTAGGTAATAATAGGGATAAGCTTTTAATCAACTGTCCTGAACTGTTGGCCGAGGAGGTTAAAAAGTTGAGGAGAGATCGATAAATGCCTTAACTGATAGGGTAGGTATGATGTTTGAATGCTATTCGGTGCTAGATTCAATTTTGGTACAATTGCTCATAAAGTTGGATGACCTTTTTCTGAAGAGCGATAATTTCTTCCTCACGCTGATGCAAGCTGTGCGAAATTGCTTTTATTTCTTTTGCATAATCTCTAATTTCATCTGAATCAGAATCTGCTAACAATTGCGCGGTTGTCAGATCAAATAACTTTGCGATTTGGTTTAATCGAGAGAGATTTATATCTGTAATACCTGTTTCAATCTTAGAAAATGCAGGGATTGATATGTCCAAGCGCTTTGCAACATCCTTTTGGCTCCAGTCTTTTTGTAGTCTAAGTAGCCTAATTTTTCCTCCTAATTTACTCATTTAAAAATTTCTTGGGTGTTAATATACAAAAAATCGATTGAATTCGGTAGCGTTAGGGGGTCGGTGGAATTGGCTGAAAGAGCAATTCTCCAAAACCGTTTTGTTATTGCCCGCTAATAGGGCGTTTGCTGATATAAATGATTGCTGTATCTGTTGAAGTCGGATAAGTACGTTCATTTCCTTTGACAGTCCATTCAAAGCGTGTTCCTTCAGCGCCAATATAAAGTCGGTTTTTCTTGTCGTGGTAAATATAATTCAGTCGTCGACGGAAAGGAAAATCAAGCAACTGCTCGCCTCTCTCAGTAACCCTTGCTAGCTTGTCGGGCTGTGCTAACGGGCGTCCATATTCTTTGTCGATGATTTCATTGGGCTGTGGGATGATTTTGTAAGATTCATTTTCGCTGATCTTTGTTTCTTTTCGATTGACCCATATTTTATCATAGACTTCGTAGCCATATTTACCTTTTGCGCTCCAATTTTTGCCCATGTCCAACGAGAATAAAGTCGGACTTGTCGAATGGTCCTGGAAATTGCTTAAAGCCATCAGTTCTCCCTGATACATACTGAAACTTGGTATGCCAAGCCCTTCATCGCGGACCATTTGCCATGAAGCCCCTTTATCCGTAGTGATATAAATCTTGTACGTAGTGGCCACGACCAGCGTATCGTCAATATTGCCATAGATAGCTGATGTTCCTCTAAGCTGTCCGGGGATACTCAGTTTAGTCCAGGCTGTATCTGTCGTTTCAATATCGATAAGACCCTTCGGCTCAGAAGAGTAATCCTTTTGACAAGAGCTAAAAAATATGCCTAGGGAGCAAACAATGAACAATAGTCGTATAATTGTTTTATATAGCATGGTTTATTGCGATTTGAGTAAACAAGTACTGTGATTTTAATCTAAGAATAATTTTAAAGATAGTTATAATAACTGAAAGTTATTGTATGATCTAAAATTTATTTCTCTAGTAATTAGTATATTATGTGAGGTTGTTCAAAAGCCTTCCTCTCGGGCATTTATCCTAATTGGCTGTAAATAATAAATCTATTGTATTTATTCAAAAAATTGGTTTATTACTATGCGTGGGGAAATTTCAATTATAAATCATTTTGTTCGTTGTTGTCTAAATGAAATGATTAACTTTATGGAAACCAATAGCCTAGTTATGAAGTTTTTATTACTTTCTTTTTTTTCTTTCTTCTTGTTATCATTTGCTACAGCACAATTATCCGCTGAAAAACCGCTTAAAATCGGTCCAAATGACTGGATAAAGCAAAATCTGGCGAATGCTAAAGTGAAAAAAAATCTAGTTTCGTATAAAAACAATTTTTTCCAAAGTGATACTGTACGTCTAATTGGATTTATCGAAGATTATAGTCCTGCATTAGAATTTACAAGTGGTATTATTTATAGCAGTAATGAGCTGACTCGCGAAGATTATCCGACTACCGTACAGGTTTATCCTGATGGCCGTTTTGAGGCGAGCTATTTGGCCACAACCCCGAAAACTAGTTATATTATTTTTAAAAATAACCGTTTTAAATTTTATATCGAGCCGGGACAAACGCTAGCGTTGCGATTAAGAGTTACAGCAGATCAAAATTTAGCATTAATAGGTTTTGAAGGCCCTCTCGCTGCTGAGAATCAGCAGTTCAGAGGCTTTGATTGGGGGAATAATTTACGAACTTTTTATCAGGACATGGAAAGCCGTTTGAAAACGCAACCAATTTCAGCAATCAAAAAGCAAATCTTGACAGCCTGGGATTCGGTACAAAATGAAGTAAACGGACGGTTAAAGAGATCAGGTTTTTCACCAAAAGTAAAAAATCTGATCCAAACGGAAGTTGCGCTCATTTATGCAGTACAATTGATGGACCTGCAAATGTATCGAAAGAATTACCTCAGGAATAATCCTACAAATGCCTTCCTAAAAGAACCGCTGCCCGATGATTATTTTAATTTTATAGCTCGTTTAGACTTAAATGATCCGGCTATTTTGGTGCAAGACGAATTTTCAACCTTTATCAACCGATTCGAGTATTCGACATTATTTCGTATTGATGCGTATCATGATGCTTTAAATAGTCAACGTAAAGGGAATCTATATTTGGTATTGGATTCGGCAAATCGAAAATCTAACCCAACGATAGCTAATACGTTGGTTTCCGAAATTGCCAAACTACGTAGCTTGAAGTTTGCATTAAATGGTGCAGCTGATACAGCTGGGATAACAAAAAATACAGGTCAATTGTTGGCTGTATTGACTCATAAAGATTTAAGGAATGAAGCGCTTAATTTGGCGGATCGTGTAAGGAAGTCCAGAAACGGCTATTTGCTGCCCCATACAGCCGCTGCAACCATCTTTAAGCGCATGACAGATAAGTACCGAGGTAAAGTCGTTGTTGTGGACTTTTGGGCGCAGTGGTGCGGCCCCTGCCGACATGGTATTGAATCAACGCAAGGGAAACGCTTAAAACTCAAAGATAATCCGAATTTGGTGTTTGTTTTTGTGACAGATATCGATGGAACTCCAGATATGGAGTTTTATAAAGATTATATTGTTAAAAATAGCATGTTTGAATCCTATCGGGTTTCTGCCGATGAATATCGGGCGTTACGCGAATTATTTAAATTTAATGGAATACCGAGGTATGTACTGATGGATCCTGATGGTAAAATTAGAAATGATAATTTCCAAATGCATAATCTGACAACCGAACTTCCAAAAAATTACCCACAGCTATTTACATATCAACAGATGCAAGGGATCAACTAATCCGAGAGGTTTGGAACATCCGGTATTGACGGTTTTCGGGAAGAAGCCATTATCATTGCATTTGAATTTAATTTTACTCAAGGATATTTGATATTTGTTCAGAAACCCTTTAAACCAAATATCTTAAAAATACCTTTAAATTTTTTAGCAAAGAAATCCTTATTTAAAATATGATGATTATTTTTAAATAAGGATTTCTTTATTTAATTTTGTAAAGCCAATTTTAAATAAGTATTTATTCTATTTAGTTTATTATTGTAAACTTGATCCAAGGAAAGATTTCAAATCGGGAAATTATATCAATCAAGGCTATTATAAAAGCTTTCAGCCCACTGAACTTAATAAACAATGGCTATTGGATGATATGGAAATACAACAATTGCTATCAAACGCCGATCGGCAGATGGGACGTTTAGATATGTATTCTGAATACATTCCTAATATTGATTTGTTTATTAGCATGCATGTTGCTAAGGAAGCAACACAAAGCAGCAAGATTGAAGGGACACAAACCAATATAGAAGACGCTTTTTTAGATAAAGAAGATTTAGTTGTTGAACGTAGAGACGATTGGGTAGAGGTTCATAATTATATTGATGCAATGAACCAAGCAATTAAAAAGCTAAACGCATTGCCTTTTTCATCAAGATTAATTCGTGATACCCATCGTATTTTATTGCACAGCGTGCGTGGTGAGCATAAATTACCTGGCGAATTTCGAACAAGTCAAAATTGGATCGGCGGAGCGACTATCAACGATGCTACTTTTATACCACCAGTACATTCTTCGATTCCTGAATTAATGAATGATTTGGAGAAGTTCGCACATAATGAAGAATTTTTTTTTCCTTATTTGTTGAAGGTTGCATTGATTCATTATCAATTTGAAACTATTCACCCTTTTCTTGATGGTAATGGCCGTGTAGGGCGTTTATTGATTACCCTTTATTTAGTAGATAAAGGAATTCTTAAAAAGCCTATTCTATACCTATCGGATTTTTTTGAACGAAACCGAGGGTTGTATTATGATAATTTAATGCGTGTTCGTACGCACAATGACATCAAGCAATGGTTGAAGTTTTTTCTGGTAGGCATCATAGAAACTGCAAAGAATGGAATTGCAACATTTGATGCAATTCTCAAATTAAAAAAGGAAAAAGAAGAAATAATTCAGAAGAATAGCACAAGAAGTCACCATATACTCAATATTTTAGACCACTTATATCAACGCCCAATCATTAACGCGCAACAGGTGTTAGAGTTTACTGGCGTATCTATGCCAACTGCCTACAAAATAATTGATGAAATGAAACAATACCATATCTTAAAAGAAATGACTGGAGGGAAAAGAGGGCAAATATTTATGTTTGATCCATATATTAAGCTATTTTAGTAGGAATATTGACGATTAGATTCAGTAAAGTCGTATAATGAGCTTTTTAGTAATTTTAAAGAGCTTTCTTTTTATACGGGATAAAGAAATAAATAGTAAATTTCCTCTATAAATTGTTGTTCAGTGGCTGAGGAGATAGCGATAAATTGCTTTTTGTATGCAATTTATCTACGTTTGAAAAAGAAATAGAAACAAAAATAGGAAGGAGCGATACTATGGGCACTCAAGAATATTTATTAGATAAAGCTGAAAAAAAAGGAATTCAAAAAGGAATTCAGAAAGGTAAGATTGAAGGGAAGCGGGAAGAAGCTATTGCCATTGCATTGGAGTTTAAGAAAATGGGTTTACCTATTGCTGATATTGCTAAAGGCACTGGGCTTTCTATCGAAGAAATCGAAAAACTGTAATCAAGTAATTTTTTACTTTTAAAGTTTATAAATAATTTTGTTTTAAGCCATTTCGGAAAGGGAGTGGCTTTTTTAATTTGATAGCTGTAGGGGCTCCTTAAAAACTTCCCTTTCATCAGGCGATGAAAAGGGAAGTCATTATTATATTAACCTATTATTATGAAAAGAATTTTTATTCCTGTAAAAAATGATGCTGTATCGATGCTAAGTTATTAAATAATAAATCCTCCCGATTAAATCAGGAGGATTGGCTAAATGCTATATACTTTTAACCGGCAAATCCAATTTAAGAATAATTTGCTGAAATTGAAAAATTAAAAAATCTTTAGCATGTTTTTTATTGTGATTGCCATAAAGGTTCATTTCGCCAGTTTTGTTTTATCCCAAGAGCATTGATATCGACATTAGGATATTTTATGAACAGGTTTTCCAGTTGTTGAGCAAAATGATTTTCAGGTTGAACGATATTGAGCAGATACTTCATGCAACAGAGATGGATATACAAGAATTGAAATTCGTGAGGTTTTGGAACATCCTGTATCCATGGTTTAGGAGGAGATGTAAGAAGTTTCGGGCTTCCCGGTAAGTTCCTATTCCAAAGCCTACTGTGATGCGCACAATAGTTCCTAATTTGGGCAATAGATTGTAACCAACTTGGCAAGTAAGTATGATTTACAGTGCCAAATTCTTTGGCAATAATATCTTTTGAAGAAACAGTATTCTTTAGGTTCCCATATAGCTTTGATAAGGCTCCAAAGCTGGTTTGCTCTAGAGATTTCCAAGAAGGGGGGAATCTTCCATCGTCTTTATGTTTTTTCTTATGCTCTTTAATAAATACATCTTTCGATCTATCGATTTCTTCTTCTATTGCTGATAATGTTTTTACAAGATCAGGAGCACTTTGGAAAATAGAGAAGTTTTGGAACCACCATGGATCAAACTCATGAGACAAGTGGTAGATTAGTTTTGTTCGTAAACTAATTTCGATTTTTTCAATAAAATCAAATAACATTAGTCTAAGTTCTCTGTCAAAGTTATATAGCGAAATGACGTCGCAGAACTTGCTATTTGTCTTGAAAATGTGATTTATTTTGTCGTCTTGCATAGGCCACCAATAGCCCGCAAGTCGATAATAACTAATATTTGAAAGATAGTGTTCAGCATTATCCGATGAACTGATAATTAATCCTCTTCTCTTTAATTGCTTTATTTGTTCATCAATAGTAAAGGCTTGTTTATCGTACATAAAGGAATAATGATTGGTTATTAAAGCAAAAGACACGCCCTGGGACGCTGTTCTGATGGGTAGCGTGGCGTGTACTGTTGGTACAAATATAAGTACTTTAATTTATACAGGCAAATTTATTTCGCTCCCATCTTTCCTGATCTGGCGATGGTACGCCGATCGTCGCTTCATGATTGACTTAAGAGAATTATTAGGCCTATACTGTAAATATGTTGTCGGGAATGCAAGAACGATGTGACAAAGGTAATTTAGAAGTATAAGTCAGGTCAATATCGATTATAAATGATAGAGTAGGATTTGTTCAATTGAAAACTTCCATGGTTGAGGATTTTTAATTAAGAAGGATTTTTATATTTTTTGTCCTAAAAGACCAGTTATTTTGGTGGAGCTATAATCCAATAGAGATGACAACTTTTAGTTGTGCCGTGTGTAAAAAGTGTTTTAATGCGATGAAAGCTCCATCTAGTTTTGAGCATATTTCTTCAAGTTACTATAAGCTAAATATCAGTTTGATTCTTTATGACTTTATAAATTAGATCTGGGTCTAGATCACATAGATTTGCTATTTTAAATATATGGGCAAAAGTAAATTTCTGTGGATTATTTAATTTATCTAAGTATGAATTATATTGAAGACCTAAGGCTTTCGCCATCTTTGTCGGACCTTGCTTTTCCAATAACTTCATAGATTTGATAATCTTGGCCTCAAATAATGACTTTATTGCAAGAAAATCAGGATCAGTGCTGTTGGATTTAGTCGATGCATTCATTTATTGGATATTAATTTACTAAATGTTGCCTTTTGCGGACGAAATGTGTTTAATAATTTATTATTCGTAAATAATAATTTTTGTTTTATAAATTTTATAGCTATATTTGTATTCAAGATTAATGAGGTGTTAAACTAAAGAGTCTCGACAGCAAATTCCGACAATTTGATTTAGAACGAGACGATAGGATAATGCCTATGATAGCTTTATTTGTACATTTGTATAGCTATAGCGTCATGGGCCCTATCGTAAACCGTTTCTAAAAGGCGTCGGAACCTTGCTGTGCGGTGATAGGGCCTGCTATAGTGCTTTTCCCGGATAAGACTCACAATTATAAATGTGAGCATGAACCATAAAAAACAGACAACAAAAAATCTTATTACCGCTCCCGAGTAGCTCGGACAGCTTGGTCAAATAGAATCTGACCCTACACTGCTATGGATTGCATCACGCCAATATATAACCATTGTGATTAACCATTCAAATGCGATCTAGCTCCCCAATTAATTAATTTTTTTAATGACCTGAGTCAATTCAGGCTCCCGCAAAAGCTGATTTCGTTCGGACAGGGAAAGCTATGTGCTTAGGTCACAGCTAAAAACTAAACAAATGAAAGCCATTTATGCAAACCTTTTGCCGTTAGACAGGCCATTTTACGAAGTCCATGAAGAAGGCTACGATCCGCTAAAAGCGATTATAAACTTTTGGGATCACTATCCGCTCGTAACAATTCGGGAGTATCTCTACGCATTGGATCTCAAATGTAAAACCATCGGGACAGCTACCGAAAGCAAATTAGAAGCAGTACAGCAAACGCTTTTTTTAGCCGATATCCTGCGTGCTCTAATGGCGTATTTCCTGACGCATAGTCGTCAGATTGATACAAGTTCAATAAAACTATCTACACTGGAAGCTAATATGGCAGAGATCCAGCTGACCAAAAAAATCAACGATTTTTTCCAATCCATTAACGATCCAACTATTTAAGATTATGAAAATAACGATATACAATTTATACAAGGCCTTAAAGAGCAAGCGAGCACTAGTGATCTTGGCTGGTTTGTTTCATATGTTTAGTTTATCTGCCCAAACGCCCCGCAAGGACAGCGGGGCTAATGGGTCTAATCCTGCCCAGCCCGTCATGCTAGGATTTAGAGTGCCGGAAGAATTCTGGTCCCGTGAATTTAATGTCTTTGAGAATGGCAAATACATAAAACAGACTCTCAAAAAATACCGTGGCAAACCGCTTATCCTTGATTTCTGGGCGACTTGGTGTTCCTCCTGTATAGCAAAATTTCCAAAAGTTGATCAATTTAGGCAGATCTATGGAGATCGTATGAACTTTATACTTGTCAATAGTTTTGATACGGATACCGAAAAAATAGCGACAATATTAACTGACGAAGGTGCTGGGGGGCAGCCCACAAAAACGGCATCTATTGTAAATGATGAGTATCTCAAGCAATTATTCCCGCATCAATCCGTTCCAATATACATTTGGCTGGATGAATATGGCCGGCTGCAGGCCTCCTCAACTGCTAACTTCCTTAACGATTATCAGATCCATGCCATGGTGGAAAGATCGAAAGGAGGGAAGCAATGAAAGGCTTATTAATGTGTTGTATAATGTTACTCAGCAGTCTAGCTTACAGCCAGCACAGGTGGAAAGGCCAGGTGCTGGATGAAAGTGGAAAGGCCATTCCTCAGGTCGTGTTTCGTAGCGATAAAACCGGAGAATTAGGCACCACAGATCATGAAGGAAAATTTAATATTATCCTTCCCAATCTACCTTTTGTCGTCTATAGCAGTAAGGTGGGTTACGTCACAGATACTCTGCTTATCGTAGACGAAATGCCAGGCAACATTGTGCTAAAAAAAGCAACCATCCAATTGGAAGAGGCGGTGGTCTATAGCGATGGGTTCCAGCAGCTACCCCGCGAACGTGCGACGGGATCATTTGAACAATTAAATGGTAGTCTTCTCAAAAGAAGGGTGTCTTCCAATATTCTTAGGCAGCTCGATGGTCTCGCAACAGGCTTACAATTTGATAATAGGAATAAAAGCCCGCAGATAAATATTCGGGGAATGAATTCTTTTCTAGGAGGAATAATAAGTCCGCTAATTGTTGTGGATAATTTTCCATTCGAAGGGGACATCAATCAGCTAAATCCCAATGATGTGGAGTCGGTGACGTTACTGAAGGATGCGGCAGCAACTTCAATATGGGGAGCTAGGGCCGGGAATGGAGTCATCGTGATCACGACTAAAAAAGCATCCAATAAATTTAAGGTGGACTTTTCTACCAATTGGACGCTACAAACACCCGAAGACCTGTATTATGATCCGATCGTAAAATCGACAGACTTTATCGATGTGGAGAGGATGTTATTTGAAAAAGGTCATTACGACGACCTATTTACCAACCCGCTTACCTTGCGGAAAACAGTGCTTTCGCCTGTGGTAGATCTGTTGCAGAAAGTACGCGCCGGGGAAATGGACAAAAGTCAGGCTGATCTGATGATTGATGGGTGGCGAAACAATGATATCCGAAAAGATCGGGAAAAATTCTATCGTTGGGGATCGCTGCAGCAACATTATTTGCGATTAAATACAGGTACTGCAATGTCCGATCATAGTCTTTCCGTGGGTTGGGACAGATCTATCGGAAACGAAATTTTGAAACATTCGGACCGGATTACCCTACGTCCAAACAACACTCTTCGGGTGAGTAAAAAGTTCAGTGTCCAGTCAAATTTTGCCTATACAGCAACAAAGGACGTTTCTTCAGGAGGAATTACCAATTTTGTCTATTATCCCTACTCAAGGTTATTTGATGATAGCGGTGATCCTTTAACAATACCTTATCAGCTCAATCAGAATTATGTGGATACCGTTGGTAAGGGCAACTTATACGACTGGAGTTTCAATCCCTATAGGGATCTGCAGCAAAGTGAAGCCAAAAACTCGTTGAATCATCTCGCTGTAAACCTGACTGCTCAATACCAACTATTGGCGGGCCTAAACGCGCAACTCATCTACGGTCTCGAAAGCCAACACATTCATAGGAACAATTTTTATAGTGAGGATAGCTATTTTGCGCGTGACCTAGTCAACCGATTTACCCAGGTCAATAATGGGGGAGTGAAACGTAATCTTCCCGCGGGTGCAATTGAAGATCGAGCTTATAGCAACCTTATCGGTCATCGGGTACGGGGGCAGATAAACTTTGCGAAAACATGGTCCGAGCAACACGAATTCAATATGCTGCTCGGCGCGGAATTGAGCAACAGAACAATCCAGGGAAACTCGTATCGCAATTACGGCGTGGATCCGAATATTTTGACTGTTCAAAAGGTGGATTATGTCAATGCTTACCCAACCTATGATAACCTTTACGGAAATAGCTATATTCCTTATTATGGCTCCAATACGAAATATGTGCAAAGATTTGTCTCCGTTTTTGCCAATGCAGCCTATACACTTCGCCAAAAATATACATGGACAGCGTCCATGCGTAAAGATGGGAGCAATGTGTTTGGTGCTGTCGCCAACAACAGGTGGAATCCCCTATGGTCTACAGGCCTATCCTGGATAGTGTCCAAAGAGGGCTTTATGCAGAATATCCACTGGCTCAATAGCCTTAGACTGCGAAGTACATTCGGAACCAGCGGAAACCTGGCAAATGGAGCTAATAAAGATCCTATTATGTTATACGTAGGCACTGCTCCATTTACGAACTATCCCTACGGCTTGATCAATACGCCTCCAAACCCGTATCTCAAATGGGAGGAAGTGCGGACATGGAATAATGGGATTGATTTTGCAGTACTTGGAAATAGACTCTCTGGTTCATTTGAATGGTTTGACAAATGGTCAATCGATCTGATAGCGCCAGACGAACTGGATCCGACAACAGGGTTTTTGACGGCTGACCGAAATATTGGGGAGATACGAGGCAAAGGATTTGATGCGAAGATAGATGTAACATCAGCCTCGGGAAATCGTTGGCAATGGAAAATTACTGTGGGTATTTCGCATGCCAAAAGCACGGTGACGAAATTCAATGGTACCCTGTCTTCTACCCAAAATTATGCTGAAACCGGTCCCAAGGGACTCAATCCGATCCTGCAAAAAGAGCTTTATCCTGTTTTTGCGTACCGCTTTGCCGGCCTTGATCCGCAGAATGGGGATCCGCAAGGATATCTCAACGGGGAGATCTCTAAGGACTACCAGAAACTTCTGAACGACTCGTTGCAACATCTGCATTATTATGGATCGGCACTGCCCCGGTACTATGGATTTCTAAGGGGAATGCTGGCTTACAAAGGATTCCAGCTGACATTTTCGGTCAATTATAAGTTTGGGCATTATTTCAGAAATCGTACCATCGGGTATAATAGCTTATTTGATGGGGCTGCCGCACATGGTGACTACTATAAGAGATGGCAAAATCCAGGTGATGAAAATTATACTACTGTACCCTCTCTTTTATATCCCGGAAACGGAAATCGTGACAATTTTTATAAGTACGCGGAACCAAATGTACTCAAAGGGGATGTCATCAGACTTCAGGATATCGGGCTAAGATATGCCTTGCCGAAATTCCCGGCGCAGCTCACGGCCTCGGTGAATAATGTAGGCATCTTATGGCGTGCGAATAAAAAAGGGGTGGATCCGGATTATTTCACAATTCCGCCAGGACGTATTTACTCATTGGGGATTAACATTAATTTATAAGATGATGAAATTGACATATATATCGCTGCGCGTCAAGACTGCACAGCTCCTGGTTATTCTCATAGGAATGTTCTTAAATTCCTGTAATAAATTCCTGGATGAAAAAAGTGATGGTGCTTTGGCGGTACCCAACACCTTGAAAGATCTCCAGGCCTTGCTGGATAATAATTCAACGATTAATTTATATACTGGGCCTGGATTGATTGAACTGAATACGGATGACTTTTTTCTGGAAGCATCGGTTTTGAATAAATTAACCGAATTTGATAAGCAGGCCTATACCTGGGATCCGAATCCCCAATTTCAGTTGATCAACGTCAGCCTGCAATGGAGAAATTGCTATCAGGTTATTTTCTACGCTAATACCGTATTGGATAGGCTACAGGCGGTCGAAAACAAAAATACTGTCGAATACAATAGCCTAAAAGGCTTTGCGCTGTTCCTAAGAGCCTATACGTATTTTCAACTGGCTCAGGTATATGCTCCAGTATATCAGCCCGGAGATGAAACGCACAATATGCAAAAGCTGGGCTTGCCACTGCGCCTGGATCCAAGTTTTGAAGATAAATCGCAGCGCTCTTCAATCAGTGAAACTTATGATCAGGTTCTTAAGGATCTACATGAGGCCAAAGTACTCCTCCCCGAGACAGTAACTTTTGCTACGCGGCCAAATAAAACTGCTGCATATGCTTTATTGGCGAGGGTATACTTGACCATGCAAAATTATGAACAGGCCCTTAGCAATGCAAATGAGGCATTGGCCCATAACAGTACATTGATGGATTACAACATGCGAAATACAGCAAGTACGACCCCATTTGAAACTTTCAATCCGGAAGTTATATTTTGGGCACATAGTGCAAGCGTGAGCATGCTGAGCCCAACGCGAGCAAACGTCGATACCCTACTTTACAACAGTTATGAAGACAATGATTTGAGGAAGAAAGTGTTTTTCAACAAGAAAACAAATGGATTTGTAGCATTTAAAGGAAATTATGCCGGTTATTATAGTTCGAGTTTCTTTAATGGCTTGGCTGTGGATGAACAATTTCTGATAAAATCGGAATGCCTCGCTCGTCTAAATAAAATTTCAGAAGCGAAAACGACACTAACAACACTGTTGTCTATGCGATATGCAGGAGCCTATACTTTTCCCGCCCTGTATTCCTCTCAAGAAGAGGTGCTGCGTTATATACTGCAGGAAAGGAGAAAAGAACTTTTATTTAGAGGAGTACGCTGGTCGGATATCCGAAGGCTGAATCAAGATGATCGATTTAAGAAAGATTTGAACCGCATACTGACCGACGGCAATGAAACGAAGAAGTTTACTCTGCCGGTAGGGGATACTAGGTTTACATTTATCATCCCACAAGACGTTATCCGAACTTCAGGGATGACGCAGAATCCGAGGTAAGGAAACCACAAGAAAACCGAAGTCTTTTAGCCTTCGGTTTTCTTTTTTAAAGATACAGCATATTATTCGGATCGAAAGGAGGTGGCCGTTTCATTTGGTAATCCGCTGCTTATCGCATCATTGATTCGTTCCGATACGGTTTTTCCTGTGCTTCCGACCATTGCGCTTAAATCTGGCTGATTTGGATTGGTACTGCTTGCGGGAGCATTTAAGTTGCATACAGTTTCAGGTGTATTGTTGCAGGATGTGCTTTCACCTTTCGAATATTGTAATGGGTTATCAACATTATTGTCAGCAGGATTTGAAGCTCCGTTGAAATGCCACTTTTGAGTTTCAGCTTTTGTTTCAACTTTAAGTCCTTCTTTTTTGTCATGAGCATTAGCCCCGATAATAATACCTGCAATTAAGGCTCCTGTACCCAGTGCGCCAATAATTCTTTTTGCAATTTTTTTCATTTTTTTATGTGTTTAAGTTTATCCTTGTTGCTTATCCTTATTATCCTCCTGGATCGGCCGTGGAGTTATTCCTATTGACCGGCCGGGCATCTCCCTGCCCTCCGATCTGACATCTTATGCTAAAGTTAGCGCAGTAATCTGCCATAGATGTATGACTTTTAGGTACGTAGTTGTATGATTTTTTGTGCGATGGCGCCCCGTCTTTTCTTCGTGGTTGTAATTTTATTATTTAATGGTAGAGCTCATTTTTGGGACGAAAGGTCTGATATCAGGGACGAATGCCGAATATGGGAGATGGATAGGGACTTTTTTTATTTATATGCGTTCGGACAGATGCCAGTCTGTTTTCGAAAAAAAGCTGAAAAATTCTGCTGAGACCCGTACCCGCAATAGTTTGAAACTTCCTTGACAGAATGCCCTGCAAGAAGTAAATCTTTTGCTTTTTGAATCATGAGCGTATTCCACGTCTGTCTGGGAGTCGCTCCGTAGACGGTTTTGTATAACTTATCCAATTTACTGATGTCAATCTGTAGCTGGTCAGCAATAGCCTGTATAGAACAAGTGCTGAAAGTTTGCGTCACCTGATCCCTAATCATTCTCTCGGCCTTTTCGGCCAGGAATTGATCAGGATCTATCTTTTCATAGTGTTCAAAATTCTTATAAATAGCGATATCAAATAGATCATAGACAAGTTTTACAGCCATAGCTTCATTATCTTTGTGGTAGTTGAAAAAATGAGCTTCGATTTTTGTGAGCTGATAGTCCGTCTTTTCTCTGATTGGCCATATTGCGCTTTGGTAGAGTCGCTTTTTGTCGCGTAGATGTGCTGTACTGAATTTAAATAGAAAATGGTCTTCTTTAAATATGGCTGATCGAATATAACCTATATCGACCAGAACTCCATAGATCAAATATTCTCCCTGCACCAGAACCGTTTGCATCTTCCCTTTGGGAATATAGGCATAAGTATCATATCCAGAAGGTAGCTGCACGTGACTATTATTTGCTGTATGTTCTATTTTAATGGTCGAAACTGAATACCTATTATATAGCAGATGATAATCGGGTTTATTGGTTTGCACGGACAACTGAAACGTTCTATGCACTTGGGCCTGCACGCGATAAAATATGACGCTATGGTAATCAATATATTCTTCTACCAATTGAATACCGACATCTTCATAGCGATGTAACTGTGAATCGGGCAACTTAGGTGAAAAGGCTTTTACTTGCTTGGTAAATTGGGCCACCTCGGGCAATATAAAATTAAAAGTTTTGATCATTGGATATGCAGTTAATCAGGTTTTATAAAAGGCTCAATCCGTGTTTATAAAAGTAAAATCGAGGTTTGAGAAATACCTAAAAAAATGATATATGACCAATTTCTAGGGAAATCATGCAAAAAAACAAGGATATCTGACCTCCTTTCTTGTTTCTTAGTCCATCGATGTCAATTGGCCTTCTTTTTTTGTAACATATCATTCTTTTCCTTTTTTTGAAGGATTTCAGCCACATTTGATCGTTAGCTAATACAATTTTAGTGCATGTACAGCCAGCGGGAGTGGCCTGACCCGTATCGTTGCAGGCCGGTGTTTAATTCAATTCAACATGAACGAGAACATACAGACAAGTGATCAGATCGTCGATCTAGGGTTGACTTTGCCTCAGATGATGCAGCTATTTCCGGAAATGGGAGATGTCGTTGACGATGAAAAATGCTGGGTAGAAATACCTTAACACTAACACAGCATCGCTTTCTGCCTGGAGGCGATGCTGTTCACTGATCGAATAATTACCTAATTTTTTTTAGACCACAATTTAAATGAACAATAATCAATTGACCAAACCGTTTTGGTTTGCCAACGTATGGAATTTTTTTCCCGAGTTTACGGTAGAAGATCTTGAAATAAATTACCTGAGATGGAGCGCTTACCGACAGTCTTTTGCCAAGATGCTGCAACCCGTCCAACTGGACCAAATGCTGGACGCCTCTTGTCTTGAAATGCTTCCAACTAATCTTACCGGGATTTTCATTTCTTTCCATTATGGCCCATACCGTCTGATACCGCGTTATCTGCTTGCAGCAGGCTATAAAATCTCTGTATTAGCTTCGCCCAGTATTATACAAAAGGAACAAAAAGAGACTGAACACCTGCTACAGTTTAACAATCTCGAAGCAGATTGCTTACGTTATATCGACGCCTCAAGAAGTACAGTGCTCAAAAATGTCGTATCCGATTTGAATGAGAAGCGTTTGATCCTTGTATACCTCGATGCGGACGAAGGAGTGAATCGCCTAGCTGCTAAAGGGACCCGATCTTTGCTTAAAGTCTCCGTCGCAGCTAGTAGACTGTATTTCCGCGCGAGTATCGCACAACTTGCCTTTCGGTTTCGTATTCCCCTCTCTTTTCTCCTGATGGAAAAGAATGAGAACAATGGACTGTGGAATCTGGCTTTATCAAAAAGGCTGAGCTGTAAAAGAGCGGAGCATCTTGATGGGTTTATGAAGAGGTTTAAGAGAAAATTAAACACGACGATAAACCGCATTGTCATGAAGGAATGGACAGCATGGGAAAACTGGCCATTCATCCATTTTTATCAGCTTGAACTCTCGGCGACAAAGGTAGTTCAAAAAAATAGGCCAACTTGGATTATGCCCATATGGCTTGGACAGCGTGCCTTTTTTTTCGATGTAAAAAACTGGAAATATTTCGAGCTAAAAACGGATGATTTGCTAAAAGGGTAAAAATTATGAAATCAAGTAAATGAGTTGATGTATAATTTCTTGATAAGGATGATGTTTCCTTTTGACGAAATATTATTTTTAATTAATTTATTCCTTTCGCTTTGTTTTTTGTAATTTAAGTGTTCAAAGTACACCAATTATAGAGAAATAATAATTTCGCCAACGATTTAAATAGGATATAATGGAAGATAGACAGACCAAAATAACCCAGTTTTTCACGCGGAGATACATCTTATTTTTTATTGGAACAGGATTCCTGTTACTGCTGCTACTCAAAATGAATATTCAGGTATGGCATCGATTGACCATGCGACATCTGTTGGCCTTAACCGGACCATACCTGTTTTCATTCGCTATGTATTGGCTGGCCATAAGGGTGTTTTTAATCAGCGCGGAATTTGGTAAACTGGTCCTTGTGCTACTAGTAGGCAGCTGGCAATACCTGAGTATAGATTTCTGGGTGAATTATACCTACTTCTGGCTTCCTCTTCAGGGCATTTCATTTGCCGGGAAACTGACCGATTATCATTTGATGCAATTCCACAATCGGATCATGGTAGGTAATTTATTGGTACTGGGGACAGCCCTTCTGGTACACATCGTTTATAAATATTGTTCCTTTTGGTTGAGGTTTCAATTGCTCAAAATGAGGTTAAATATAGACAGACTGGCGGGACGCCTATCTATGCATTTCGTGAAAGAGTGGATCAAAATCGTACAGCATAATAAATTGCTGCACCGCAGCGATACGCTTGAACTATTTCGGTACATAAATTCAGTGACCGCCAATCGAAAGATCAAAGTATCTATTGCCGAAGAGTGGAAGCAGCTCAAGGTGATGGCATCTTGTTTTACCGATAGTGCAGTGCTATTTAAGGGGGAAGAAGTCCTCTTTGCCACCGATTGGAGCCGCTCTATCATTGCAGCATCCATGCTCTCGTGGTTTGAAAATGCCCTGAACTATAGTCCTCGGGGAGCACAGGGCCATATTATCATGGAATGGACCCGGGTGGATGGTCGGTTGCATTTCCAGATGATCAATTACGTCAGTGGAAAGCGTTCAGAGGGTCATACAGGGGTGGGCAATAAGTTGCTGCAGGAACTATTCGATGCAGTATTGCCCGGAACATATCGGATTGAATACCATGAACTAAATCCCATTTTCAGCGTCCAGCTTACGCTGCTCCAAAACTACCGGAAAGCGATTTAACTAAGTATTTTACAAAATAATATCGTATGCCAATAATCCCTATTCTTATCGTTGAAGATTTTCGACCTGATGCTGAAAAACTAAAAACTCTTTTAGAAGAAACAGATTTGGATCTCCTTATCGATGTGGCGGATAATAAAAAAGATGCCTTACAGAAAATCAACTCCGGCAAGTATGATGTGCTTTTTTTGGATATTGTGCTGGATCAAAGGGCGGACGATACCTTGCTCAATGGAATGGACCTTTATCAAGCTATTGATGCGAAGAAAAGACCTGAGGTCGTATTTGTGACGGAGCATGAGGCGTTTTCGCTGCGCTCTTATCATTTGGATGCGGCCGACTTTATGCCCAAACCGGCTACGTTTCCGATGGTCTGCAGAGCGTTAGAAAATGCTTTTCGCCGTTTGGCTGTTCCGATCAATCTCAAATTTGTGCCACAGCCTGAATTTGCCTTTATCGAAATGACCGATAAAATGTGTCAAAGAGTACAGTTCAGTGATATTTACTTCGTGCAGAAAGTGAAAGGGGACAATGAACTGGCTTTTTTTGAAAGAAATATGAAATTGGATGGCGATGGTAGGGTGCTACCCCGAAAGGCCAAAAAGACCATAAAAGAAATTGTCGATTTTCTACCGTCAACCGAATTTGTTCAGGTGGATCAATCGACCCTAGTCAATATGAACTTTATTGTTTCCTTTTTGAAGGATAAAATTGTAATGAGCGAGGGCCCTCAGAAATCGTTCGCCGTGACGCGCAGTTATATCAAGGAACTCCGGCAGAAGCTGCACGTGTTTGAATAAGCAGACGGATAGTTCGCATAGCTATGCAGCTGATGGCTGTTCAGGATCGGTGGTCTATTGATCGTATGTCAAAAGGGATGAATTAAACTGAATTAATAAACCAAATGATAATCAATTATAAACACAGCTTATGGAAAAATTTTATGAAGAAGTGAAATCCGAATTACGTGCACTTGTACAAGCGGTACAGGTAATCGCCAAGGAAGCGCGCCAGGTGAGCCAAAACCTGATCAATACAACGTCCGAACTATTGGATAATACCGATATAAAAGAATTACTGCATATCAGGGATACCAAATTGGGGCAAATCAAACCCCAGCTCCCGGGCTACAATCTGGACGGTAAGGATTATTATTTTAAAAATGAAATTATTGCCTACATTAAGGCAAACCCCAAAAAGTACAGGTAGCGTGGAAGAGACAATTGCCCGGATTTTATAAGTACCGGATCTGGGCAATTTTATGCTTCACTCTAGCTTGGCACAAGAAACACGCTACCTCGACTAAACGATCACCCTACCTTAGCCCTTGTTAAGCTCAGGGATAACCCATGTGCAGGTGTCGTTTTTAACCGTTTTCCATCGTATTCTGCCGTATTTCTTCGCAGTTACCTGTTGCTATTGACATCGCTTGCTTTCGAGTGCATATTTGTATCGTCAACGCAATGATGGGCGCCCTTTGTTGTGACAGTCAACAGATTATTTAACATTTAAAAACACAAGTAATGGCAAAATCAAAAGGTAATGTCGTCATGGAGGGAGCATCAGGGACAGTAGGCAAGATGCTCGTATTTCGGCAACGTGGCGATCAGACAATCATCGCCCGTAGACCGACTTTTCAGAATAAAAAAGCACCCACAGTTAAACAGCTTGATGTACAGAATCGCTTTATGGATGCTTCGTTATACGCCCGTACGGCGATACAGGATCCCGACCTAAAGGCGGCCTATCAGGCCAAGGCCAATATCAACCAGACCGCCTTCAATGTAGCCTTTAAAGATTACTTTACGGCACCGGTCATTCGTCGTTGGGACGACAGTGGTTACCAAGGCAATGCCATGGATCAGATCCTGTTTATGGTGAAGGATGTGATGAAGGTGGTGAAAGTACAGGTCGGAATTTACGATGCAAATGACTTTGAACTGGAAGTAGGGATGGCGCAGGACATGGACGGGCAAGGGATATCCTGGATGTACCAGGTACAGGCCGACAATTCGAATTTCGAAAACGCAAAGTATCAGGTAACCTTGACGGATACGCCCGGGCACGAATATACCTATGAATTGGTCTATGGCAATCCGTAACGTATGGAACTAACACTCAAACGTGTTCGGCAGGGGAATAATAGTACCCTGTCCGAACTCTACATTGACGGCCAGTTCCAATGTTATGGTCTCGAAGACACGGTGCGCGATGTAAAAATAAAAGGTCGGACAGCAATTCCCGCAGGAATCTACAAACTTGGGATCAACCGTGGGGGTGGCATGAACGCAGCTTATAAAAAGCGCTTCCCAGGTATGCATGAGGGGATGATCGAAATTAAGGCTATCCCCAACTTCAGTAGCGTATACATTCATATAGGCAATACGCATGAAGATACCGAAGGTTGTCTTTTAGTAGGAACATATTTCCATAGGAGTAACGCTGATTGGGGAGTATATCAATCGACCGAAGCTTATAAACAGTTGTATCAGACTATAATTGACATGGTGAAAAATGGAGGCGTAACTTTAACGATCGAGAACAGGTTCATGGGTGAAGTCCTCCTAAAATAAGTTAGACCAATGAAAAAAATCATAGATAAAATTGCTACGGTTCTGCAGGTAATTCTGCTGGCACCTGTTAAATTGCCAAATAAGGCCTTGAATATCGCCAAATATATCGCGTTAGGGCTTGGTATTGTGGAGTCCGTCCTAGAAAAAGATACGGGCGGATCAGCGACTGAAAAGACAGCTGCTTCGGCAGATGAGCTTGACAGAAGTGAGCTGGTTGAGAATCCGGATAAAGATAAAAAAGCGGTCAAAAGAAACCGCAAGAAGGGAGGAGTAGATGCGCTGGAGTGATGTAAAACTTTCTACAATTGGGGGGACCATTTGTGGGGTCTGGGCATCGTTTTCAGTAGGTGGACTACTGTACAGTGCATTGACAGCGCTTGTAGGAACCCTCGCCAGCTTTCTGTTGAGCCGATGGTTAAATCGTGTGTTCAGGAAGAAATAGAAGCTAAAAAGCCCCTGTTTCTATGCAGGGGCTTTCTTATATAGGGTAGATATAGGATTTTATTAATTTGCTGTTAATGCAACTGCATTGAGCTGTCTGGATGTTCCATCAGGTCCTACTGCGACAATATTGTCAAAGATCACGCGTGTACCCGGTACAATACCATTGAGGGCTGAAGACATGCTTGAGCTTAATTGGCCACCCGAAGTTGACAATACAATAGCATCTGCCCGAGGCTTGGCAATGATCATCGTAAACTTGGTGACCCTGAAAGTAGCGTCAAAGTCAAAGTTATCCAGTTTAGCAAATAATGCATTCTGGGCTTTAAGTGCTACGGTGGCCATTGATCCGCCTGTTTTGCCTGCAAACTTGGCAATCGGATCTGGAATGCGTTTAACACGGAATTCTGTCGAACTCAAGGTCTGCGTTTTTCCCGGTGCTACCTCAGCCGAAACCGAGATATGTGCTGTACCCGGTGAACTTACCTTCACGTTATACTTACCACCACCGGCACTGGAAATGCTACCACCACTCATGCTGACACGGACTTTATCTGTTGGTGTCCCCGGAGCGGATACCGAAATAGGATTGTTTACACCTATATAAAGCACATTCATCTTGTCTGGTGATACCACGGCGGAAGGACGTGCAACTTGATAAGTCTGTTGCGGTGTCCGATATTCTTTGTAGGATCCGTCGGTCTGTTTTACCTTGATCACGCCGGTCCAGGTATAGATACCCTCACGACTAGTATTAACGGAGTATACACCTTTTCCATCCACCACCTGAAGCGATGATCCATTCACCGAAATGGCCGGTTCAGATTTAGAATCGGACGCCGTCAGAAATACCTCTGCTTTGTAGGGCTGCCCTTGGACTAAATAAGAAGTCGGTGCAACCGCAACCGCAGCAAATTTGTCTAGGTTGACCACCGCTTGGTCCATTTTGCCTAAAATAAGCTTGACCACATCGGACTCCGCGTTTTGGGCGTCGGTCTGTATTTTGGTCAAAATGGTCATGGCTGCGGTCAAAGGTGTACCACTGCCAAAATTGATCTCTTCCCAGGATTTCTTGCCATTGACAGCTTTCTCCGGATCTTTTGCTTCCAGCGAGAAAGATACCATCTTTTGTTCTTCAGGTGTGAGTAGGGCCAGCAATTTTGTGCGTGTCGAATTGATTTTGTCTTTTAAGAGGGTTCCCTTTTTTTCGTTGATCATCAGATTTGGGGAAATATCCTCGTTTTCACGCTGGGCTAGATCACCCTTTTCCTCGTCATATCCGCCACCTTGTTTGACAAATTCTTCTTTTAGTGACCCGATGTACTGGTTGAGTTCGCCAATAATTGCCTGTGCTTTTTTAGCCTTGTCATAGATTGGCTTGGCACGTGCTGGTTCTTCTTTTAGTTTGGTGTTTTCGAATGCGGTAAACAGCTGCTGAACGGCCGTGCTGACATTCGATTTGGATGTTTCGAGACTGTTGTTGATATTTTTGAATGCATCCAAGATGGAATCCGGTACATTGAGCGCCAATAAGGCGAGCAAGACCAGATAGAGGATGCCAATCATCCTTTGCCTTGGAGTTTCTCTTCCTAATGCCATTGTTTTTGATTTAAGTAATACAAGAATTAATTACACACGCGGTTGATTCATCGCGCTCAACATATTGCCATAAATGGCATTCAAGGCATTGAGGTTTTTCGCAAGTTTGCCTACTTCATCTTTAAATGCTTTGGAATCATCCAGCGATTCATTGAAGTTTTGCATGGTAAAACTTAGGTTCTCATAAAACTTGTTCATCGACTGTAAATGTGATGCCGAATCGCGCAATTCGCGTTCGTACATGGCATTTAACTGGCTTAGATTGGTTGTCAGACTTTTTACCTGTTCGTGGTAGTTGGACGTATCGCCCGAAGTATTCGACATGGCGACCAGATTTTGCGATGCTTTTTCAAAGGCTAGGCTCAGGTTGTCAAATTTGGAAGTCGCTGTTCGGAGCTTATTTGTAAACTCCTCTGTTGCCAATGAAACATCAGAGAGCTTGTTTATGGCAGATACCTTCTCACTGAAATCGCGTAGACCACGGCCCAAATTTTCAATGCTTGCAGGCTCAATATTGGCATCGGCAAACATTTTATCTAAAGCTGCAGTTGCCGATGGTCCAGCCGGTTGAGCGACAACTGCTTTTCCTCTTTGTGGAAGTTCGCCGTTGAAATTGTCGTCCAATTCAGGATAGACCCGGGTCCAGTCTGGTTCTGGTGCTGGCGGATTGAAACCCATTAAAAAGAAAAGGAAGGCTTCTACACCTAAACCGATTCCGATCATATAGTTGGCCGTTGTACCACCAATATGGAGGATTTTAAACAGTACCCCAATGATAACGATACTCGCTCCCCAGGATATGGCCACATTCAGCCATCTAGAATTGTCTTTTTTCTTGCTCATTGTTTATCTATGTGTTTTTGGTTTAATTTCTTTGGAAAGTTTGATACATCATTAATGTACCTTAATAACGATGATTAATGATTTGATAGTATATTTTAATTGATGATAGTATGTTCATTTAGTGTTGACCGTAACGGCAAATTGATTTTCAAAAAACATACCAAAAGCTTATCTCATTTATATAAACGTCAAAAAAAAGAAAAGTTATATGGATCCGTTTTTATTCGGTTTCACAAATCTCAAAATAAAACAAACGTTAGATCTTCTTAGCAGTTATACTTTAAATAGGAAACAAATCGTGAACACAAAGAAAGAACAGCATGATGAACGACACATTAATTCAACTTTCACAGAAATGGCCCGCATGGCTCTGGAATATTGCATTAATTCTCTTTTCATTTTTGATCGGTTACCTGATTAAACTGATTTTTATTCCGCTTTTGCGCAAGCAGGCCATTCAGCAAGTGTCTTATAGCCTGTTTCGTTCCTTTGTCAGACGTTTTAACCGTGTGCTGAGTGTGTTTATCCCATTGCTTGTTTTTAATAGTTTGCTGCCCTTTGCCCAATTTAATGAACGAACACTTCGCGTGGTCAGCAAAACCAATGAGCTTTTGCTCGTCAGTTTCTTTGCGGTTGCGCTGATACAAGGGATCAAGGTTTTTGAGGATTACCTCTACCATCGTTTTGATGTCAATAAGGAAAATAACCTGCGGGAACGGAAGATCAGGACACAAATTGTCTTTATCCGAAAAGTGGTGGTTACACTGATCATCGTAATTTCCTTGGCCATCATCCTACTCAGTTTTGATAGCATGCAAAAGATCGGTGCGGGGCTGCTCACAGGCGTGGGGGTCGGCGGTATTATTATCGGATTTGCGGCCCAAAAGTCTCTTGGAAATCTCCTCGCTGGTTTTCAGATTGCTTTTACGCAGCCCATTCGCATGGATGATGTATTGGTTGTCGAAGGGGAATGGGGGCGTGTGGAGGAAATCAATCTGACCTATGTTGTCGTCAATATCTGGGATAAACGTCGTTTGGTATTACCCATTACGTATTTTATTGAAAAGCCTTTCCAGAATTGGACGCGCACGACTTCGGAGATATTAGGAACCGTATTTATCTATACAGACTTTACCGTACCTGTAGGGCTACTGCGCGATAAACTCACGACATTGCTCACTGGTCATCCGCTTTGGGACGGAAAAGTAAATGTACTTCAGGTGACAGATTTTAAAGAGCGTACCATGGAGATCCGATGTCTGATGAGCTGCCGTAATTCGGGCCAGGCTTTTGACCTACGCTGTTATATACGTGAACAGATGATTGCCTATATCCATACGAATTTCCCGGATGCATTAGCCAAAACACGGGTAGATTATCAGGAGGGTAAGTAAAAGTGGCTGTAATAGCTAAGTAACATTTGATAAATGATAATCTGTTGAAAAATAAGTGTAATTTATTTAAGTTTGTTTAAAATGTTAGTGCTAGCGATATGCTGATTTTATATACTGTATTCTCAGGAATATTAATTGTACTGAGTGTATTACCCTTTATCCAGAGCCAGCACTGGATCTTTCGAGTAGCTGAATTTGTCAAATTGCAACTGCTGGTATTTCAGGTGCCGGCATTGGCATTGGGCTTTTATCTTGTGGGGGATAATTCATGGATATGGTGGCTTCAGGGCATACAGCTGGCTCTGATTGTTTTCCATGCCTATATATTGATACGCTATACCAAATTTTGGCGACGGGAAAAATATGAAAAGGGCAAGGATGCATCCGATAGCATCAAAGTAATCTCTTGTAATGTGCTGCAATTCAATACGGCCTACCATCGCTTTATTGAGCTGATTCAAAAAGAACAGCCGCATATCTTTTTGACTATGGAAAGTGACGCCGCTTGGGAAAAAGCCTTACGTGTACTGGAAAAGGATTATCCCAATTTTGAGAAGGTGACCCTGGACAATACCTACGGTATGCATTTTTATACTAACCTGAAGATCAATAAATGTCAGGTGCATTATTTTGTAGCGGACGATATACCCAGTATTGAAGCTGAACTGGAAACCGCCGATGGACATCGGTTTATCTTTTTTGCCGTTCATCCGCCTCCACCAAGTCCGACCGAAGAAGAAAATTCCAAGGAAAGGGATGGTGACCTGCTCAGTGTGGCCAAACAGGTTCGGGACTATAAAATGCCTGTGGTCGTCACGGGTGATTTTAATAATGTGGCCTGGGCCAAATCTTCCCTCTTGTTCAAGAAAACCAGCAAATTGATTGATGCACGTATTGGTCGGGGTATCCTTTCCACCTTCCATGCCAATTATTGGTTTTTCAGAGTGCCCTTGGATCTATTGTTTCATAGCCCAACCGTATTTATCGATAAGCTGTTTATCTATCCATCGGTTGGGTCCGATCATTTTCCAATGGGCTGTACATTTTTTATCGACCGCTACTCCGAAGAGCAGGCGGAAGATATCGAGCATTTGGAAGCTGGAGATATGGACGATGTCAATGAGATGATCGCTGAAGGAAAAGAAGAAGAGAGTGACAATCGTGATTAATGGGCAGCAACGAGCTTTTTACTGTTAAGATAAGGTGCTTTTTGTAAATAGTATTCAATAGAAAGGTGATGCAAGAGGTTGTTATTCAGAAAGTTTTTGTGTCTATATTTAAATAACTGCATGGTAATCTCGACAGAAATATGTAAATTAACGTGCACTAATCATGTTCTCTAAATCTAACTAATGGGTAAAGATTATCATAGTAAACCGGCCGACGAGCAGCTGCTGTCTAAGACCATCGATTTTCTGCGTTTCCCATTAATTGTTGGTGTTGTATATATCCATACCGATTTCTCTGATGTGGTTATTAAAGGTGTTAAAAGCATAAATTTGGTTAACTATCCTGTTTTTACTCCCATTTTTTTTCTATTTTCCAAGGTCATTTTCGAGGTTTGCGTACCGCTCTTTTTTTTAATTTCCGGCTTTCTCTTTTTTTACAAAACGGAAAATTTTTCATTTAAAATTTATCTCGGAAAGTTAAAAGGACGGTTTCATTCATTGTTCATTCCTTATATCTTTTGGAATTTTGTGGTGCTCCTTTTCTTTTTTCTCGCACAAACCTTTCTCTTCGGAAGCCTGATGTCAGGACGAAATAAGTTAGTGACAGATTATAGTTTGATGGATTGGCTATGGTCCTTTTGGGATACATCCCATATTAACCCTCTTGTCAAAAAGACGCTTCCCGTTAATTCTCCATTTTGGTTTATACGTGATCTGATGGTGGTGGTGCTCACATCACCCTTACTTTATTTCCTCATTAAAAAGCTAAAAGTTTACGCGGTTATATTCTTAGGTATAGTGTGGGTCCTCAATCCTTATTTTTACCAGCCGGGATTAAGTACTGTATCATTCTTTTTCTTTGCTGCGGGCGCTTATTTCAGTATCAATAAAAAGAATTTTGTTAGCATAATGAAACCAGTACTGTATCAATCAGGAGTACTGTATTTGTTTTTGGTGATCGCCCAATTTTATTTTTTAGGTACCAACTGGTGGAACTATCTGTATTGTGCTGGAATTATGTCGGGTCTTGTGTTGGCTGTGGCATTGTCCGCACATTTTATTGAAAAAGAAAAATGGCGAATGGGGCCCTTCTGGACGAATGGTAGTTTTTTCGTTTTTGCGTATCATCGTTTACCTTTGGTATTCGTGATCAAATTCTTATTTACATTAGTGCGGCCACATTCCGATGTAGCCTTGTTATTTTTATATTTTGCCTGTCCCACGCTTATAATAATATTAGGATTGGCGAGCTATTGTTTAATGAAAAATATATTCCCAAGATTTACAGCAATAATATGTGGAGGAAGATAATGATGAAAAAAGGACGTTGGATCATATTAGCTTTGTTGGGAACTATTTTAGTGGTTGCGGGGCTTCTTTACAGGCTTTATTTTCCGAAGAAGACCAAGCTTCTGAAAACGGAGTTTGTCTTTACCGATTTGATCCGTTTGGAAAGTACGGCAGTGAAGAACCAGGGGGCTTCCAATACCTGTTGGTCCTTTACAGGGAATTCTTTCCTAGAATCGGAAATGATCCGAATGGGCAAAACTCCAGTGGCAATTTCGCCGCTTTATACAGTAAGGATGGCTTATCTGGGACGTGCACGCAACTACTTGCGCCTGCATGGCGGTCTATTGCTAAACGAGGGTGGGCAGCTGCACGATGTGATGAATGTGCTACGTTTGCATGGAACGATGCCCAGAGCTGCCTATACAGGTATTAAAACAGATAAGAGTGCAAATAGTTTTAAGCGCATGCGGACCCTTCTCAACAGTATGCTGTCCGGTATGGCGAAAGACAGGGTGCTGGAACGCACTTGGGAACAAAGTGTGGATGCAATAATGGACGACTATCTGGGCAAAGTGCCCGATAGTTTTGACTATCGGGGCAAATCCTATACAGCACGTAGTTTTGCCGATCAAGTCGTTGGCATTGATCCTGATCAGTATATACATATTGCTTCTGTTACCACTGAGTCTTATTATAAGCCCTTTGTTTTTCTAATTCCCGATAATTGGTCTTTCAATCAATTTTATAATATGCCGATGAACGAACTTACGGCTGTGATTGATCAGGCCTTAAAAAAAGGCTTTACTGTTGCTTGTACTGTCGATATTTCGGAGCAAGGTTTTTCCTGGCCCTATGGCATCGCTTATATTCCCCAAAAATCAGCATCAGAGATGAGAGCGGAAGAAAAAGAGACCCAATTTGTCAAACCTCAACCTGAAGGCGCAGTCAATGCCGAAATGCGTCAACATGCATTTGATGCTTGGCATACAACAGATGATCATGCCTTGCATATTATAGGCTTGGCAAAAGATCAAAACGGCAAAGAATACTATTTGGCCAAGAATTCTTGGGGTACGGCCAATGCCTTCCGAGGATTTATATACCTTACGAAAGAATATTTACGCTATAAGAGTACAGCGTTAATGCTTCACAAAGATGCCCTTGAATCACCCTTGAAAAACAAGTTGGGGATTCAGTGATGTACAGACCAGTTATTGTTGTGTGATACAGTCTTAAAGCTAGCTTTTTAGCTGGCTTTCTTGAGGTATTCTTCGGCTCTGATACATATTTTCCAAATAGTTGCCTAATGATCGCGTTCTTTCGGTATCCACATTGCTGATGTAACGCTGGAACATTTGTTCTGTACTGTGTCCTGTAGCATCCATTAACAATGGTGTAGGTATTTTCCCATAGAAATTAGTAGCAAAACTTCTTCGGCCGATATGGCTGGTAATCGCTTCACATTTGGGAATAAGCTGATCGGATGATCGAAAACCTTTGCGCTTTTTAACCTTTACAAGTGTGGTTATACCTGCGAGCCGGGTTACTTCCTTGATCTGCTCATTATATTTTTGGGAACTTATCTTGTGCGGGAACCTATGCCCATTATCAGACATAATAATTATCGCGGCAGGGTGAAGCGGTAGTAAGATGTTTTTCTGTGTTTTTTGCTGAGTAAATGATAAACAGGGTTTTCCATCAAGAATTTCCATCATATCGAGATTAAAATTCATAAAATCAGATACCCGTTGTCCAGTATAACAGCTTATGATCAACCAGTCCCGCGCAGCCTTTAGATGCGGAGGTACTTGTACATTTTTTATTGAGCTAATCTCGTCCTCATTTAGGCTGACAGCACGGTTTATTTTTTTGATTTTGGGTAGCTCTAGCTCGTATACGAAGGTTCGAACTCCCCTTTTCTCTAGAAAATTGAGCACTGTTCGCACAAAATGGATGGTACGGTGAATAGTACTGATACTATAATTTTCGGCCTCCGTAAATGAGATAAAATCCTTGACAAATGTGCTGTTGACATGTTCTATCATGAGGTGTCTTTGCTGATGACCTTCAAACCGTTTGAGTAAACGCAAGAAGACGAGGTAGCGCCTATGTGTAGTGGTGGTAATCAGGTGTGATCGGCTTTTAATAAAGCTTTCAGTGCTATGTAAAAGGCCTCCTTCTGGTAATATAGATTCAGGTTCTGTACAACATTTTTTGACTAAGCGATTGACGGTTCTTAAAGAGAATTCCCTTTTACTGGTCTTTAATTCATTTATATAAGTAGCTATTGAAATGCGCAACGCGTCTAATTTTGTGTTTAGCTTTTTAAAGCTTTTCAGGTAAATATTTTTCGGTCGCTGTTTTTCGTGATCCCATTGTGAAGGGTTGATTTTCAATGCTGTTTTAATAAAAAATTGCTGCTGTTGATCGTCAACAAATGAAAGGTAAATAAAAGATCTTGAATAAGAATTCAAAAGGGTAAAACTAAAAATCATGAGGTAAATTTTTGCTATTGTCTAAGCATAAAGATACTAGATTATACAGATTAGTCTAATTTAGACTACAATTCTACCTATCTCAAAGATACTAAATTTTTCTTAATTACTTACAAGATATGCTTTTAAAATAACCCATTGATGAATTATAGTTTTTTAGTATACAAAAGATAGGGGCGGATTCAATGAATTTTACATGTATCTAATTTGTAATCAGTCTATAATGTTTTTTTTCTAGTCTAAATTAGACTAATAATTTACAATTAAAATAGCCACTATAATCTTGTTGAAAAAGATAAACGAACCAAACATGAACAGTAAACATACATATGTCGTACTGAAGATTGAAATGTACAGTAAGCCCTTAAGGGTGTCGATTTTGTCATTAAACGTTTGCCAAAATGGATAAGAAATTAAAACTTGCATTTGCAGATGATAATATATTGCACCTGAAAATGATTGAGCATTTAGCGAGGGAGATGGGAAACTATGAGCTGCTTTATAGCTGTAATAATGGTGAGAATCTCGTCCGTCTCGTCGAAGCCAATACCGAAAAGCCGGATGTTTGCATTCTCGATCTACACATGCCCCAAATGGATGGTATGGAAACCGCCCGAAGGTTGCGGCGTAGGTACCCATCAATCAAGCTCTTCGGTTACTCTGCAAGTGAAAGTGAAGACGAAAAAAAGAGATTTATCGATAGTGGTGTCTGTTTGGTCTTTTCAAAACAATCGCCCAGAAAGATGTTGACATCCATCTATCATTATACAAGACTTTTTGAAAATCTGGATATAATGGATGTTGAAAAAAAGATGCTCGAACAATGGAATTATATAAATCAGCAGTAGTAAAAGAAAGGATGCAATTTGGTACGACTAAACTAGCCGAAGTGCGTGCGCAGAAGATGCGGAATGTTTCGCAAAATAGTGACATTTTTTTTATCATTAGGGCCTTTTCTGCCGTGACGATAAAAATTGATCTAACCAGTTATGACTTTATTGCCGGCGAACTTATCTTTATTGGTCCAACGCAGCGTGTGGAAATCTTAGCGCCTTGGTCCGCAGATGGTTTTTTAATTTGGTTTACAGCAGATTTTTACGAAAGATCGAAAGCCGATACGGAGATAATCAATTCGGGCTTGTTCTTTGGAAATCATTCCTTTATCTCTATGCAGGATACATACAGGGATGATTGGACTTTTAAGAAGTTAATAGTAGAACGTTTGGCAGGCTGTGCTGAAGACTATATGGTCGATATGATGGTTGCACATCATTGCATCGAGTCCCTTTTGTTGGATGGCTATCAAGCCATGTTTACGCAGGAGCGGTCTAAAGAAAAGGGAGGAGTGGTTGCGCTCCAGGTGTTTAATCAGTTTTCTATCTTGTTGCACAAACACTACCGCGAACATAGCAGTGTGCAGTATTATGCGAATCGCCTGCACCTTTCTCCCCGGAAGCTGACGGAGTTATGTTTTGCTATTGCCGGTAAATCAGCTAAATGCGTTATTTCAGATGTTGTGACCCGGCAGGCATTGCGCTACATTAAGCATACCGAGCTTTCTATATCCCAGATTTCCTATGAAATGGGCTTCTCGGATGAGTCTAATTTTCGAAACTTTTTTAAAAGGCAAACGGGCAGCAATCCGCTATCTTATCGGCAAGGTTAGGTATTGGGAACTAGTTTTACTTGTTCAGGTCCCTTTTTGAAGTATAAATAAGGACGGGTAGTAGCCGATATCGGGCGCGCGGCTTTTGGTAATGCTTTTTTGTCGAGTATCCCGCTTCCTATATATTTTAACAGTAAGGCATGTAATCTTTCAGTTGTGAATACCGCTTTGTAATCCTTCCTAAGATCAACCACCATTGCTTCGAGTGTTTTCGGTGTATCAAAATAGTCGGATCGATAGATAATATCGGCAATGAGCTCGCGCTGCTGACGATGACAATCGCTTTGCTTAATATTTTTATCGTTCGGAATTGACGAACTCTTCAATTCTTGGTTCGTGAAGAAACGCTTCTTAAAGTCCTTTAAATGGGATAGTTGTTTTTCCTCAATTTTTAAAGATAATGCTGGATCAAAAAAATCTGCTAACTCAATAGCAAATGGCATACAGATTTTTGAGATGCTATCTACAGACAAGGATCCGGTTTTGCGGTAAGCGCTCCGAATGGTTGATATGGAAACACCCACAAAATTGGCCAGGCTTTCTATTGTCAATCCTGTTAAATCAATGATTTCCAGTAGTCGTTTTGAGATTAATGCTGCTAATTTCTGATCTGATACTTTTCCCATACTTAATCTTTACTTTTCTGCAATCTTACACTTTTTAGCATATCAAAATAATAGCTAATCAATAAGTTCTTTTAGGTACATGAGGGTCAAATGTGGCTTTCTTTACAAACTGTACTCAAAGCTAGCCGATTAAAATGAATATTGCCGTGTGAAAAATGTGGATTATCATGTGCAAATTCCCATTTCTTTCCATATTTCGGTTAGAGCTTTGCGTTATGAGAAGCAAGAATAAAAAGAGGGTATGGCGGAAATCGATGCTGCTATCTTGTGGCGTAATTTTTTCCTCCACTGTTTTGGCCCAAGAGAATACACGCTTACCGGATAAAGTGCACCACGCTGAACCCCTGTACAATGATCTAGTTCGTGACCTTGGTGCGCGGAAAGGTGAAAAGGAATTTAATCTAGGGGCCGATATCAAACGCACAGATGCGAGAGATGACTTTGGGTACCTTATGGAGTATGAGTTTGCGCCTATCGATCGATTGGGGATGGAAGCCGAAACAGATTTTTTGTATTCCAAAAGCCGAACGGCCAATGTGCCTTCAAGCAACCAGCTGGAAAGATTGCGTCTATCGTCACAATATTCTTTTTATGTTTCCCAAAAACATGCGACAACCTTAGCTGTCGGGTATACTCAGATCTTTAATTTTGTGGATGGAGGAACTGCTTTTAATCCATTTTTTATTGCCGCCAAGAGCTGGAAAAGTAGTTGGCATACCTTGATTTATACAGGACCAGAATTTGCGTATCATTATGCTTCAACTAAGATGAATATGGTCTGGCAAATGAATACCTCATTTCATTACACCATACCAGAGACAGATCACTTTATCGGTGTTGAAGTCAATCAGGAAATCTCATCCGAAGGCTTCCATACGATTTTGCATCCCCAAATCAAACTTGGCCTAAGCGAAAAGCTAGCTATCGGTATGGTGGTGGGGACACCTATTAATGGTAAAAACAGCGAGTTTAGTTCATTCTGTCGATTGATTTATCAATTATGATTTTTGGTACAATTGAAATAATAGGAGGGAAAATAAACGCGAATGCATGTTGGTTTTTTGCGGCGAAATCCTATTTGAAAGTGCATTGTTCCGGTTTAATAAAATAAATGGGGCGAACGCCTTCGCCCCATTATATCCATTAATATTATCAAGTCGAACGCAAAAAAAATGACTTGATGGCCCAAATGTAAAAAAATAATATGGAATTGCTCCTGTTAAAAAATGCTAAAATCGTGTAAAAATGTATTAACGTGGATATAGCGCTACAAAATTTTTTCATAAAAAAAACGGCTAGAATTTCTAGCCGTCTTCGTTTGGTTGCCGAAGCTACAATTGTTACTATTTTTAGTTTGCACGTACGCAACGAACGTTTTTGAATGATGTACTTAGTACATTTGCACCTAACGCGCTAACTCCATTCAAAAGTTGGCCGGTATTGTTTGCCATATGGAATCTAGTCCCCAACGAAAGTGGAATTAAAGTTAGACCTCGGCCAGCATTACCATAATAACCCCATGTACCTGCGCCAACTAAGCCAACAATATTAGTTCCTTGTTCATTTGTCCAAAGCGTTGTTGCTCTGCCGTAACTATCCAATAGCGGAATGTTTAAATTTGCAACTTGGAAGTTTGCGATATCTACGCTAAGATCATTCAAGCCAATATTTGCTAAACCACCATTTCCAAGTAGTGGTAAGATATTTACGTTTGAAATTTCACCATTATAGTAAAAGCGAAGTCTGTTGGATGCACTATTTACGTCACCAAAAGCATTCGAACCTGAAGTAGGGGCGCCGTTTGCACCAGAAGCTAATGTGTACTGACCATAATTAAATGGACTAGATGGTGCTAGTGACGAGTTCGGAGCGGCAGTATTGACAAGCAAGGAAACTGTATTTGTCAATAGATTGGTAATTATATTTGCAAGTCCTGTTACCCCTGTTGCGTCGACTACTTGGCCCAGGCCACCTAGCGCTCCAGTAAGTTGATTTACTTCGATATCTCCTCGGACCATGTTAGCAAAGTCTGCCTTAGCAGGTTGTTTCCAAAGGCCTGCTGGATATACCAACGCACATGGATCTCCATTATTAGTTGTAGTTGTCGCAAATTGTCCTGGAACAATGCTTCCGAAAGCAAAATAGCCATTTGCTCTAGCGGTCAGCTGATTGTTTGCATAAAACGCGTAATTACGGCCATTTCCATTATTGCCCCTGTAGAACAGATTGGAACGTGCCCATCTCACGGTGCGACCGCCATAGTTGGTAACCAATGGAGATTCAACAACGTTTAACAACAAGCGATGACTATTTCCCAATTGTGGCGTAACAGAAAATCCGAAATTGGATGCTGTTGAAAAATAGGTGCGTGCTAAACTTCCGTCAACATGGCTTATGTTTAAGTTTTGAACTTGAACATTAATTGCGCTCTGTGCTGCAGTAGATGCTGTATATACGTAAGCAATTTTTGCATCGTTAAATGCTGGATCAATATTCGAAAAGTTGGCATAAGTTAACGTTGGCGTATAACTCGCACCTGCAGTAACAGTTCCGCCAATTAGGTCAATGCTACCTGTCGCTAAATTCAGACCGGTTACATTAACGGTAGGATTACCGGTGATATTACCGAAAACACCTTTGGTATTCAGTTCAATTCCTATACGTGAAAACTTATGACTGAATTGGATGCTGATGTTTGAATTGGTTGCTATATTGACCGTTCCAGTTGCATAAAGAACATCCTTATTTTGTGCCAAGGCAATAGATCCATTTGTTGGCGTAAGTGCAGGTTGATCGGCGTCAGATGTATTGTAAGACAGTGCTACCCATGTATATGTAGTAGCTGGATTAAGTCCCTCAATCGTGCCTGCAGTACCCGCTACCAACTCTTTGGAGGTAACTAGTGTTGTTCCTGAATAGATGTATACGACATACTTTGTGCCAGCCACCATATTTTCCGTGACGCCAGGAGCAACATCAGCAGCTAAGCCACCGCCGCGTTTTACGCCTATCGCATCACTGGAAATGGTTGGTAAATTGTTGTCTGTCGAAACAACCATGTCTACGTCCGAAAATGAATGTATTTTGCTGGTTGTTGTGCTCGATTTTGTCGAGCCAACTTTCACTGCGCCATCACTGTTGTTCGTCTTGATGCCGCCTACAGCGAAAGTGAGTACATTGCTTTTGTTTTCGACATTTTCAGTCTTGTTGTCCTTCGAACAACTCGTGATTAATGTCCCGGGTATTGCTAGCATTGCCATCGCAACAACCCAGTTCGCTCTTTTATTCAGATTGAATCTCATTTTAGTGCTTTTTCGTGTTGTTAGTAAATTGATGATAATGCGTTAAGCGCCCTCTCCGTTTGTAGTACCGTCTGGACCTGCTCCCCAACCGTCGGTTTGTGGTGTTGCACCTGGTTGTGCCTGAGAGCCTGCGGCAATGCCTTGCTCAAGCTCTACTACGTGCTCCTTGATGGACGGAGCTACGTACATTTTTTTTGCGTTCTTATTCATGATAATATTATTTGGATAATCCATGCTGTTGCCAGCATGGGGTTTAAATTTAATGGACAATTTTAACCCTGTTTCTTGGTCAAAAGTACAATCGTCAATGAACAGCTTTGCCTTTGCGTATAGACAAAATGATGCTGTACTCACGATCGTCTTTTGAGATTTATTTCTCTGTTTGTGTGTTTCTAATTTAATTGTTAATACTTAATGCTATTATCGGCTAATCATACTTTTCCGAATTCAATTGTAATATTACGACTTAATATCAACTTGTGCAAAAAAAAATTAAAAGTATTTTTTATGAATAATATTGAGTTCATAATAAAAGTACTTTCTTTATTGTAATAATTGTATCTAATTTACTCAGATATATGTGTTAAAATTGGGTTTTGTCTCTATTTTTAGTAATATAATGTTAGTTTACCTTTTTCAAATATTCATTCTAACAAAGTTAATTTAAGTTTTGTTTTTGTTTTTGTAAAAAAAATTGGGGCTTTTGTTGTTTTATAATTAATATGTTTAAACAATTATATTTTTCCTGACGTTATTATTGAATTAACGGCATATTTTTTTTAATACATTGTATTAATATACTGATAAATTTTATTCCGATAATAATTTTATTGACTAATTTTTATTTTAAATATATTTATATTTGTTGAATAACGGTAATTTATCGGTGTTTTTGTTGTTTTTTGATTAAAATATGTGCCTGGTTTAAGATTTTAGTTTTCCTTTTTTAATTGTTTCTTTATTTCATATTAAGTAAATTGTATTGACAACTATATTGGTTAGTCACTTTTGTCGTTGAAGGGACAATTTTGAATATTCCTCTTAATTCACTCTTGTTATGAGGGTATGGTTAAAATAAGGAAAGGAAAGAGCTGATAATTATAATGGGAAAATTTTAATTGTGTAGCGCTTCCAACGCTGTGCTTTTTTTCTTCGCATCTTTTAGTTCTAATGATAATTATTTTTATTGTCTAGTTAACCGAATAGCGAGTTCTTATCTTATAGTATTTATTTCTTTTATTTTGCTCAAAGTTTTATTCGTTTTTTTGAATCCGCTATGGGTGAATTCCCAGGAAAATGTCATGCGATTGACTTGAATAGCATTCATTTGTAGTGGCTCCGCTACAAGAAAAGAAACATCACTCAAATTCTTATTTCAAAATCCAAATATTATCTACTTTCGTGCAACTTCTGAAAAAGAAGTGTCATATTATTTGATTCTTTATCAGCAATATATGTTTGATGTAAATGTATTATTTAACTATACAGTTGAATGATTTATGGCGCATTTTAAAATAAAAAAATGAAAATGAACAAAGAAAACTTCGCTATTTCAAATAGCAAATTCGTTTATGAGGCACCTCGCCTAGATGCACAGAAAGTTGAATTGGAATATGGTATCGCTGCAGCTTCGGTAGACCCTTCGGCAAGACAGCAATGGGAAAGCACAGAGACACAATCTCATGAAGTGGGGAACGATTTTTGGGACTAAAATATATTTTTCAATCGAATTAATTAGTTATGAAACTAAAAAATACTAAAACTTTATCGTCGCTCATGATAGCGATGTCTATATTTATCTTTTCTTGTCAAAAAGACAATAATACAACTGAGTTGTCTACAGGAAATGCAATTGTCAATGTTAAAATGAGTGGTATAGGATCCGAAGATGGCTCGAAATTAGCGAAAGCATCCATTGGTGGTTCCAGTGCTGCAACGGCTGCTGTACAGCAGGTCACAGTGCCATTTGGAGTAGACCTCGTTGTAAGAGCTACTTTGACTGAAGTGAAAACTTCTCAAGGGACTGCATTACGTGCTTCTGCGGCTAAAGCTGCGACAACTTCAACCGGTACTGGAGAAATTGTAGCTTTTAATGGTGATTATAAAATCTATATCTATAAAGAAGGTAGTTCAACATTAGAAAAAACAGTTGATGGAAAGGCTGCGGTGGTTAATAAATTTGAGCTTGTACCCGGTAAATATAAATTTGTTGTATCTGCTTATGGGAACCCTGCTGGAACTGGTGCCGATAAGGATCCATTATCCGTTGAGATTCTTCAAACTGTAACTGCTGGTAATAACAATCTTGATGTTGTACTTAAACATAAATTGACAGAGGTTACTGTAAAATTTGATGCGGGCAGTGGCCGTAAAATTAACGCAATTAGCAACAGTACAGTTAAACCAAACTTTAATCATACATTCGATGAAGCGACTGGATTAGTAACATTTGGAACTGAACTTGCCGCAAAAGGCTTTGCTTTCCCAACTCAAGCAGAAGGTCAAGTGTGGACTAGTAGTCCGGTGATGATTGCTGTGGATAATTCAAACGGTACTGGTGAAGTGAAATTGGCCAATGTAACGATCAATAATAAGCCAGGAAACGTATCACTGCCCGGATTGACTTTGAGAAAAGGTGTTCAATATATACTGGAATTAAACCTGGGTGCTAAACAGGGGATCGACGCTGGTGGCGAGACATGGTCTGATGGTAACTTAAAGTATGATAAATCAACTGGTGTATATTCATTTGGTGAAAAAAATAGTGCTGGTGATTACTGGTTTCCCAATTACACAAAACCAAAAGTGATAGACGCTGCAAATACTAACCCTAGCGCCTCAACAGCGATTAATGGCAGTAATGGCGATCCATGTAAGTTAGTTTCCGGTGCTGGGTGGAGATTGCCTACAAAAGCAGAGTATCAGGCACTGATAGATGCTACAGCGGGAGGGGCGTCCAGTAACCCGAATACGCAAGATCCTTGGAGGCCAGCGAGATTTGTGGACTATTATGATGGTACATCAGCGACTCCTGTTGGTATGTTCTTTGGCGTGAGAACAGATGGTGGTAAGGTTTATATTACTGTTCCGCAAAGAGATAATTATTTGTTCTTTAGTTTTAGAGGATATTATCCGAATGATAATATAGGTGCGGTTATTGGTTCAGAGGGTGCTTATATGGCAAGTGATGGTGCTGGATTTACGACTTTCTTCCTTACGAGGAATAGTGTGCCGGAATATGGTGCCTATGGTGCCGCATTTAGAAATGCAGGTGAAACTGAAGCTGTTCAGATCCGTTGCGTGAAAAACTAGGCAAAAAAGTATAATTTATTTGGATAATAGATTTAATGGAAACGCATTCCCCTATATGAGGAATGCGTTTTTTGTGTTCGAGATTTATTTGCTAAATTGCTCCCTGTCTAAGCATTATGAAATGTTATTTAGGTATTAATTGCGGTAAATAATTATTATGGAATTTGGAGTTCATCGGGTAATTGGTGTAGAGCAAGACTTTTCGGAAATTAGGGATGCAACAGCTAAAGAGAACTATGTGGTTCTTTTTGTGTCAGGCGGCGGCTCTAGTATGCAGATTAATAAAGTGATTACCGAGATTGACGAATACAGCTTGGTATTAGTGCCACAAGGAATCCAAATCGAAGCCAACCCAATTGAACAGCGGGCTTTTTTGATTATTTATTTTTCGGAAAGTTTTTTTGCACGTACCGAGGTGGATACCGCATTTCTTCGGAACTTCAAATCATTTAACAAAAATGAATATACCTATCGAACATTAAGTGTGCCTCAAGAATATGCGACTTACTATGAATTTGTCGGCATGCAGCTGAAGCTTTCTAAACAGAATTATAATCAGGCAATTTACCGGGACTTGGCACATAATATCGTGAAGCAGATTGTACTCCTGGCGGCGATTTATGCGGAAGATAAGCAATCAGGTGAGCTGTTGGGCAAACGGGCAGATGTGTCTTTGGTGCGTCGTTTTCAGGAGCTGGTCGAAAAACATGTAAAAAAAGAAAAGCAAGTAGCATTTTATGCAGACCAGCTGAATATAGGGAGTAAAAAATTGACCAATCTCACGAAAGAAACATTGGGTACCACACCCAAAGAGCTCATCACGAAAGAGTTGCTTCGCGTCAGTAAAAAACTCCTTGTCGAATCATCGCTCAGTATCAAGCAAGTAGCCTGGGAACTCGGTTATGCCGATGTGAATAATTTCAGTACCTTTTTTCTGAAAGAGACAGCCCTTACTCCAACCGAATACCGTAAACGTTGGCAGCAATAACCATTCTGTATTGAAAATAATACATATTTTCCTATTAAAAACAATTGTTCTTAGTCTTTCGTTTTTGAGATAAAAGGTATATTTATAGTAGAACAACGAAAGCGTATAAAATATTAACATTTGAGAATTCATACGCTTCTGGCGTCAAAATTGCTAAGATTCGTTAAGGATAAAGTTGCACAATAAATCACAGATGATCCATACGGCCATCAAAAGAACAGGTATCAGGATATGAAAAAGGGAGTATTGTTTTTGGGATTAGCTTTCTTGGGTGGCGCAGCCTTCTCACAGACAAGTGTAAGGTTAAATATTGAGCTACATGATGTGCAGCACCTTGTTATTAATCCAGATCAATCGACCGTCACCTTGGCCTATCATACCTTGGAAGATTATCAAAACGGCGTAGAGTCCGTCCAGAAATCACATCTTTCTGTATTTAGTACTTCAGGCTACGAAGTGAAGGTCAAATTGGCCAATCAAGATTTTGTCAAAGTCGGACAGGCGCCAGCAGAAAAAATTTCGGCACCCTTGATTCGTGTCAAAGCTACAGCCACTCATAAAGGGCAAGCGGTAAATACAAGCAATAATCTCCTTTCCACAAATCAGGAAACAATTATTTCCTCAGATTCACCCACGCTCAATGGACTGTTTGATGTGACCTATACTGGACCTGGAGCCGATGGTTTAATGCCCTATGTAGAGAAAAACAATACGGTAACCTTTACAAACGATGTTCTTTACAGCATCGAAACACGATAATATTCACTTTCGATTTATTTCTTTGCCTCAGGCACCGGACGATGTAGCTGCTACGCTACAAGCTCTTGTAGCTGTATAGCTACAACATTTCACACATTCCCTTTTTTATACTTTTCGGGTTCAAATTCATACTTTTTCCCTCATTTGCTGTAGTACTTTTGTTTTGTCCAAAGAGGATAAAAAATAACGAATAAGTCATATTAAATTATAAAAACTACAAAATGAAAAAAATTATTTTCTTCGCAGCAGCGATCATCGGTTCAGTAACTGCAGCAAATGCACAATCATCTGCAAAAGTAAAAGTAAATGTAGAGCTGAATCCATTTCAATCTATCGAGATTGGTAGTGGTGCGGGGCAAGATGGTCAACCAACAGCTGGTTATGATGATGAAGTAACGTTGAAATACGAGAAGGCAGCTGACTATACAAACGGGGTAAATAAATTGATCGCAAAACAATTGAAAGTGTCTTCGGTAGGTTCTGGCTACAAAGTAAAAGCAACGTTGTCTTCTAACGGTCAGTTTAATAAAGTGGCTGGAAATGGTGCGAACACGTATGATGCAAAAAAATTGGTTGAAATTCAAGTTGATGGCAAGTCTGCATCTACAGATGTGAACATGGAGTTTGGTCCTTTTGGAAGCACAAGTACAGCTGAATCTTCTGTATTGAACAAAGAATTGGATGTAAAATATATCGGTAAACCACTTAATGAAGCGACTGTAAAAGAACTGTTGGGTAACGGTGGTAAGGATACAAAAGCAAAATATACCATTGATGTGGTGTACACTATTGCAGCAAACTAGTAGATCCTACACTACGCTATGAAAATCATATAGATGCAGGTATCGAAAGATACCTGCTTTTTTATGTATTTTTATCCCAAATGTATTTTTATGAAGAACCTGATAGCCTCATTTTTTTTGCTTTTTACCGTAACAATAGCTTTTTCTCAAACAGGATTGACAGTTGGTCCGCCTAGATTGTATTTTGTAGGCGATGCCGGACAAGCGCAGATGCAGTATGTTGATGTGACGAATCCGAGTAAGGATTATACACTCGAATTGGGGGTGTCTTTTGAAGATTGGTCATATTCAGCCTATGGTGATAATGAGCTGAGCCCGAAAGGAACACTGCCGACAAGCTGTGCGAACTGGCTTTCTGTATCTGAATCGTACTTCTCGCTTAAACCCGGTGAATCAAAGCGGTTGCAGTTGAATATGCAGGTGCCTAAGGACGCAAAATTCAGCACGGAGATACCAATCCATACGGCAATGCTCTTTGTGACCCAATTGAATCCGAGAGCAAGAGAAAAACAGGAAGGCGCTAATATCCGTTTGGCCGTACGCTCGGGCGTCAAGGTCTACCACCGTTTTAATGGAAGAGAAACACCGGATCTTGAGATCACGAATCTGGTCTATAAAGATGTGGATTCTGCTGGACAGTTTCTGGAGGTCAGTTATGATGTGACGGGAAATATCTGGCTGGAAGGAAGGTTACGCGCTGAATTTTTAAATCAGGAAACAGGAGAGAAAGAAGTGGTGGACAATCTTAATTTTTATTGTCTGCCCGGAGATAAGCGTAAACAATATATTGCAATTCCCAAATCGTTAAAATCTGGGAATTATCTCGTTTCGGTATTGGCATTTTATGGCGATCAGGATGTGGTGAAGATCGCGGAATTGGAATTTAAACATGTGGCAAAGAACTAAAATCGTAGTACTCTTGATCTGGGGTCTGTTTTCAGCAGTGCCTTTAATTGCACAATTGCGGTTTTCAGTCTGGTCGGATAACTATTTCGAAGTGACCTCTTATTTAGGAAAAACCACGCCGGATCGCTTTAATATATTTCAGTTTGATCTGAACGGGCTCAATGTGAACGAAAAAAACTGGTCGCTCGCCGTCCGTTTGCTGGCGCCGATACGTACCATTGCAGGGGGAAAGAACCGTAGCGGAAATACATTTCCGGTAGATAAAATAAGCCTGCGGTGGACGGGCGATAACAATGAAGCAAATTTTCGCCTGGATGGTATCGGCGCAAGCCGCAATCCAATTATACTGCAAAATAGTAACGATGTACTCTTGATTAACCGGGCAAAACAACCCATCAGTTCCAATGGAAATTATTACCTGCAATACCAGCTTTATGGTGCGCTGACCATTGCCCAAGGTAAATACCTGGATGATTATTTGAGTCCGGACCAGTATACGTACCTGAAATATCGTATTCCCTTGTTGTTTACCCTGTATAGCGAAAGCGGAAAAGTACTGGGAACGCAAGAAATTAATTATGAAATGCAATTGCCGCCGCGTTTGACCGATGGTGGGATGGTCGATATGGAGCCTGATTATAGTTTGGAAATTGCTGCGGATGCTGCTAATGCCACATTACAGTTTTCGACACAAAAGGATTATATGCAGGGAGTAAGTTCGTTGGCTGCAAATGCAATACGCGTCAATTCTATAACGGATTTTGAGGTTCGTGTTAAGTCGGTGGATAGCGAGCTTGTCCGTAATGGTGGGGGGGCACTTCCGCTGTCGACTCTTTCACTTCAATTGACCGCGGGAGCAGGGATAAACAGGATAAAATCCAATTCCAAAGTAATCTTAACCACACAGGAACAGGTTGCTGTTACAGCTGCTTCGTCGGATAAAAAACAAGCGCAAACGTTTAATGTGGAGTATAAAGCCAATCTGACCGCTGATCAGGTGTCGGCTTCCAAATCAGGAAGTTATAGTGTGTCGCTCCTCTATTTATTGATTCCACAATAATTTGATCGCTGCAAGGTGTTTAAATGCTCTCTTCATAAGCTTAGATCGATAGCCGCCTTGCTGTTGCTGCTGTTGGTTCAGTCTGTCTGGGCACAGCAGGAAAAGCCTGTGCACCTGATTTTACCCGATCAGGTTCGACTCGACGCTGGCCTTAATAGCATTGACCTGCAGCTGATCAACAACAGCGAAAAAGATTTTACAGGTGAGCTTAGGCTGCAGCTGCCGGAGGGGCTGCGAGCTCTTGGTTTGGAGCGTTTGACATTTACTGTACCTGCAGGGAAAAAGAGGTTTATTACCCAGCGTCTACAAGTCCAGGCACCCGCTCAGCTTCGGGGGCAAATGCTAGGTGTTCAGCTTCGGGATTCACAGGGCCATATCGTCGATAAGAAGACAATGGCTATTGATGTGCTACCCAAAAAAGCAGTGATCTTACAGGATGTTTCGGAACAGCAGTATCTGAAGCATGTGGGGGATTCAATTTTTATTCGGACACGGGTTATCAATAATGGGACAACGGATGAGCAGATCAAAATCCTGTTTTCCTCTCCGGACCGCATCGGAAATACAAAATTTAAGGAGCAGAATCTTTTCCTTTCGGCAGGGCGTGATACGCTCCTTGTTCTGCGTTTTGCAGTGGAGAAATATATGTTAAACAGGGCGCAATACACGCTCAACATCACCGGTCTATATGATAATGGCGACGTGTTTGGAAATCTAGCTGTGCTATTGTCTAATATTGCAGCAGATCGAAATTACCAACAATTATTTGACAACCGAGGTAACCTGGCTGCTTATTCGCGTAATTTTATTGATCTGCAGGTAGATAATCTGCTCGGAGAACAGCAAGCCTTTTATTTACGGTCGGAGGGGGAGTATCGCTTAGCTAATGGACAATTCAGATACAGCGCTTATCTGACCAAAACGGGCGGGATGGATCGGCCTACATTAAGCAACACCTTTGCTAGTTTTTTGAAAGGGAAAAATACCTATACGATCGGAAATTTGCAGGAGAGCATGGAATCATCTGCTTTTGGAAGAGGTGTCAAATTTGATCATATCGATACGGCAAGGGCTGCAAATTTCTCGGTTGGTGTTTTACAACGTGCCGTGGACCTGCTGGACTACAGCGCTTCCGTCGATCCGGGTTATACCGCTTTTGGAAAAGTCGTTCTGGGGGAAGGCAAAGCGGAGCACCATCGTTATGAGGGACAGCTCTTCTATGATCGCAATGGTTTAGACAGTACGAGCAGTCTGCTATGGTCAAATTCTTTTGATTTTTTGAAACAAAAATATGCTGGCAACACCGTGCTGCGTGGTTTTGTCGCTGCTGGACTCCAGAGCCAGAATGGCCGACAAGCAGGGCCTGATTCCTCGATGCCTTCCTGGGCTTTGGGGATCCGAATGGACCAGCGCTTTGCCAGATGGAGTTTTAGCTCCGATAATTTTTATAGTTCCCCTTATTATACAGGCAATCGCCGCGGGTCCTTGCAGTTTGTGGAACGCTTAAATCGAAATTGGGGTAAAATATCCGCTGCTTTAAGCTATACCTTTTACCGCTATAACCCAAGTTATCTAAATACACATTTTCTCAATTACGCAAGCCAGTCTTCCCGGTGGGATTTAAGCATGTATATGCCCCTGAGCTCATTTGTGACCTTATCTGTATTGCCAAACTATAATCGCGAAATCGGAACCTATATGTTTGCCGCGGGTACGCGTGAACTGAAGTCTGCCTCATGGCGGCTATTGTCCACTGTAAATGTGCGGTCGCGTAACCTGCGGCACAATCTGAATGTGACCACGGAGGCCGGAATCGTGTCGATGACCGATCAAATGAATGGGCTTTTCGCGGTACGGACCGATTTAAATTACAATTATAAGAGTCTGGGACTTTCGGCTTCTTATCAGCAGGGTGCCTTTCAGATTTCGGATCTGGTGAGTGCACTATTGATAGGACGTTCGTTTGGAAACCGTTTTTCTGTAGGTCCCCGTGTAAGCGGTACGCTATTACAGGAAAGATTGCAATGGACTGCCAACGCCCGGGCGAATTTGAGTAGCAGTTACGGGAACAGTTTTGGAGGGAACGCGAGTGTAAATTACCGTGTATTGAAAAACACCTTGCTGACGGGTCTTTTTCAATACAATTATAGTGTTATGAAAACTGGCTATGACTATGACTTCAATAATTTGCGTATTGGCATCCGGCAAAATTTAAAAGGATCAAACCTTGATCGTCCAGCCATCAAAACGGGAAATATACGAGTCTTCTGTTTTTATGATAAAAATTTCAATGGCATATTTGATAAAGGGGATATTCCGATGGTTGATCATAGCTTTACAGTAAAAGGAGTATTGTTTGTAACAGATAAAGCCGGTTATGCTTCCTTTAAGAAATTGCCCTATGGATCGTACTTGGTTTTTTCGCCAAAGCAAGGGCAGTATATGGCCGTGTCGAAAGCGATCCTAGTACAGCAATCAAATACAGAAATCCTAATCCCGCTCCAACGTGGCGGAATGGTCAGGGGCGCTGTGCATATGGAGTATACACAGGGGCTTAGTCTGGAGACTGATCTGAATTTAGATATCTACAAGGTTTTGGCAAAAGACAGGAACGGGAAGATCATCGAGATCCGCACCGATAAAGATGGAAATTTTGAGTTTGGTCTACCCGAAGGAAGCTATAGTTTCTATTTGGATAATGCGAGTTTCCCGACAAACGTATTTACCGATCAAGAGGCGCAATCGGGAACGGTAAAACTCGATGCCGATTTGGTCCTCGAGCCTTTTGTATTAAAAGTGAAGTCAAAAAAGGTCAATGTCAAGCGTTTTGGACAATAAATTTCTATCCGGCAATATGCTGTGATTTGATAGTACTGATATGATCTAAAAGCGACGAGTTCAAAATAGGGGATGTTTTTAACATTTCACGAACGGGATATTTTTCGGCAATATCCGTGAGGGCTTTGAGGTGTTTTTCATGATGGAGGTCAGTGCCCACAAAATCGTACATGCCTGATTTGAGCAAAGTCATCGCAATCGCTTTGACATCTACACCGTAATAACGGCTGATGGATAGCAAGTTAAGCTGGAGCAGGCAACCGGCATCCTTAATTTGCTTATAGATGTTAAAGTTGCCATGATAATAATTATACCGCTCGGGATGTGCAAGAACAGGCTTATAACCTAGCTTTTGGATATCCAGGATGGTATGAAACAGCGCCTTTGATTCCGATAAATAGGACATCTCAATGAGTACATAGCCCCCAGGGATAACGCAAAGCTCATTGTCCTGAATAAGGTTTGAAAGACCATCATCGATCATATGCTCCGCGGCCGCATAAATTTCAGCCTTGCTGCCGATATTCTTAAGGCCACTTTCAAGATTGACCTGAGCTTGTTCGATACTTGATTTGGTATTGGGATGAACGCCAGCCATAATATGCGGTGTACAGATAAATTTCTTCAATCCCAGCCGTTGCAATCCTTCCATATAGCCAAGCGAATTCTGTACAGAACTACTACCATCATCGATCCCCGGCAGCAGATGATTGTGCATGTCTACTTCCAAAAATTCAAGCTGTGCTAAGGGTCTAATGGATGATTTTTTATTGGTACCGAACAAATTGCTAAAAAAGCCCATAATAATAGTTTTAAAAATGCGAAGTTAAATGGGGATATCTGGTATTTTGTTGGTATTTAATATATGATCGTGTTGGCATTTAGTTCCGGTATTCATATCCCTGATAAGACTTTACAAACAATATGCCAGTTTTTGTGTTGATAAGAATGGAAGAATAGCTCAAGAGATGCTTTAATAGACTGAACCCTCTTGCAATGACTTTTGTTTATGATTTTTAATAATTAATTCAGCTTTGTAACAGTTTCGGTATAATACTTGCTTGTCCTCCCATATTGGACAAATAACAAAGAATAGGTTTTTGTTATTGATATTTTAGGAGATTGTTTAATTGCTTGTTAAATTTTAACTATCTTGGCGATCTCTTTAAAATATTGCAAAAGCCATATAAGTTGGGTTTAAGACAAAAGCCTAAGAAAATATTATAAAAAAATAAAAAAAGGGAAATTTATGATGGGTTCTCTAGGAGATTTAAAAAGACGTCTTCGCAAAGACAATCCACGTTGGGTTATATTAATGATCGATATGTGGTTTGTGTTTGGAAGTTATGTGTTTTCAAACTATGTGGTCAACAACTTTAAAGGAGTATTTGATATCGCTTTGATGTTGAAGAAGCTTGTGGTCGTATTACCCGTGTTTTTTATTACCTTTCTCTGTTATAATACCTATCGGGGTATTGTCAGGCAAACGGGCATCCGTGATACCATTAAAATATTCAAAACAGTAGCTTCGGCCTATCTTGTGCTGATGTTGCTGACATTTTTGATCAAGGCTGTGTTTGATAAAGGCACGATGGCAGGTGATTATCTGCGTCTATCGTATGGTGTTTTGACCATGCAAGCCTGTATCTTATTGGTGATCATGGTAGGGGCAAGGGTTGTTTATCGTACAATTTACGAATACCTGTTTTTACCCGCGAGAAAAGGCGAAAATGTACTGATTTTCGGTGCCTCACGTCCTGGTCTCGTTTCTTATTCCCTGTTAAAAGAAGACCAGCGCATCAAATATCAGGTTGTCGCTTTTGTGGAAGATAAGATTTCGCGTATAGGAAAACGGCTTGCAGGATTGAAAATCCGGGATATTACTGAGATTTCAAAAGAATTTGTTGAAAAAAATCAGATTTCACAAGTTATTATTGCTGTTGAAAATAACGATCCCGAGCGTTTGGAGTATGTATCGGACTGGTTTCAAAATATTGGACTTGAACTAAAGATTATGCCACCCGCGCGAATTTTACTTAATTCAGGAGCCAAGCGTGAAATACGCCCGTTAAAGATTGAAGATCTATTGGGACGGAAACCGATTAAATTGGACCACCCGGAGATTGAACAGGAGATGCAGGGCAAAGTGATCCTAGTGACTGGTGCTGCGGGATCTATCGGTTCAGAATTGGCCCGTCAGATCGCCAGACGTCATTATAAGACCTTAATTCTGCTGGATCAGGCCGAGTCTGCATTGTACGATATACAGCAATCGATTAAAGCTACGCTGCCTGAGCAGATGCATTGTGTCGTAGGTGATGTGCGTAACTATGCCTTTATGCAGAAGATTTTTGCGCAATACAAACCTGATCTGGTCTTTCATGCGGCAGCCTATAAACACGTGCCTTTAATGGAAGCAAATCCCTACGAGTCTATTCAGACCAATGTATTGGGCAGTAAAAATGTGGCAGACCTCTGTATGCACTATGGTACAAAAAAGATGGTTATGGTATCGACCGATAAGGCTGTCAACCCAACCAATGTCATGGGGGCAACCAAACGGATGGCTGAAATCTATGTGAGCAGTTGTAGCGGTAAATCCAACACCAGCTTTATCATTACCCGATTTGGAAATGTACTTGGTTCCAACGGCTCTGTTATTCCGCTCTTTGAGAAGCAAATGGCCGAGGGGGGACCGCTGACATTGACCCATCCTGAAATCACCCGTTTCTTTATGACGATACCCGAGGCATGTCAATTGGTGCAGGAGGCCGGTGTGATGGGGAAAGGTGGTGAGATCTTTGTATTCGATATGGGTAAATCGGTGAAGATTATCGATTTGGCAAAACGGATGATCAAATTGAAAGGCTATCGTTATCCAGAAGATATTGATATCAAAATAGTTGGATTACGTCCGGGTGAAAAAATTTACGAGGAACTATTGGCGAATAATGAAAATACGGTGAAGACACACCATCCTAAAATTATGATTGCAAATGTAAATCATGACGAGCTTTCGCTGAAGGCAGAGCGTATTAATGCAATCTGTAAGCAGATTTTGGATGCGGAGGTTCAATTGCCCGATTTTATGGAGCTTGTCGCCGGAATGAAACAGATCGTTCCAGAGTTCAAATCCCAAAATTCGGAATACGAAGTGCTGGATACACAAGTGGAGCAGGAAGAAATCGAAGTGCTGGATACACAAGTGGAGCAGGAGGAAACCGAATTGGTGGATGAGGAGCCGGTAGAGGTGCCCGTATATTCTTTGGTAAAGAATGTGCTGTAAACCTGCTGTAAAACAGCTAAAATTTAGAAATTAACACGATAAATAAGTCAGAAGCCTTCTTCATTGAAGGCTTTTTTTGTTTATTTCGTTTACTCATGGATTAAAACTTGTCAATTAACAAAAATCATCATAATTTTAGCGAACTATTTGCTGAATGCATCATTCGAAGACCAATGGTCTAAACATTCGAGAATCATTATATGAATAAAACAATTTTAATTACTGGAGGAGCAGGCTTTATAGGTTCCCATGTTGTTCGTGAGTTTGTGTTAAAGTACCCTGAATATCAAATTATTAATCTAGATGCTTTGACCTATGCAGGTAATTTGGAGAATTTAAAGGACATCGAGCATCTGCCTAATTATACCTTTGTTAAGGCGGATATTACCGATCCGCAGGCTGTCTCCGCTATTTTCCAAGCGTATCAGCCCGAAGGTATTATCCATTTGGCGGCGGAGTCCCATGTCGATCGTTCGATTGTTGATCCAATGGCTTTCGTTATGACCAACGTCATTGGAACGGTCAATTTATTGAATGCGGCCCGAGAAATCTGGAACGATAATTTCGAAGGAAAACGTTTTCATCATGTATCAACGGATGAGGTGTTCGGCGCATTGGGTGCAACGGGATTTTTTACAGAAGAAACAAAATATGATCCACATTCGCCATATTCAGCTTCCAAAGCAAGTTCCGATCATTTTGTGCGGGCTTACCACGATACCTACGGCTTGCCTATTGTTCTGACAAACTGTTCCAACAATTATGGGCCTAACCATTTCCCCGAGAAATTGATTCCTTTGTGCATTCATAATATTTTAAATCATAAACCGCTACCTGTCTATGGTGATGGAAAATATACCCGCGATTGGTTATATGTCATTGATCATGCAAAAGCCATCGATCTCGTTTTTCATGAAGGGAAAAACGGTGATTCCTATAATGTCGGTGGATTCAATGAATGGCAAAATATAGATCTGATCAAAGAACTGTGCAAACAGATGGATGAGAAATTGGGGCGTCCCCAAGATTCTTCGGCGCAATTGATCACGTTTGTGAAGGACCGGCCAGGGCATGATTTACGTTATGCGATTGATGCAGCGAAGATCAATAAGGAATTGGGATGGAAGCCAACAGTAACTTTTGAAGAAGGTTTGTCACGCACGATAGACTGGTTCTTAGCTAATCAGGAATGGTTAGAACATGTAACATCTGGCGATTATCAAAACTATTACGACAAACAATATAAAGACGCATAAGGATGACCTATACAGAAACAAAACTCAAAGGCTGTTTTATACTCGAACCGACCGTATTTGAAGATGAAAGAGGTTATTTTTTTGAATCATTTAATGAGACAAAACTAACCGCCATATTAGGTTACACCCCACATTTTGTACAGGATAATCAATCCAAATCACAGTTTGGTGTGGTGCGTGGCCTGCATATGCAGGTTGGAGAGCATGCGCAGGCAAAATTGGTGCGCGTTGTGGAAGGAAAAGTGCTGGATGTCGTTGTTGATGTTCGTCCCGGGTCGCCCACTTTTGGACAACATATTAGCGTAGAACTTTCTGCTGAAAATAAACAGCAAATGTACATTCCTCGAGGCTTTTTACACGGTTTTTCGGTGTTATCGGAAAATGCGGTTTTCTTTTATAAATGTGATAATAACTATCACAAAGAATCGGAAGATGGTGTAAATCCATTGGATCCAGAATTGGCGGTCGACTGGCAGATTCCCGCGGAACAAATGATTCTCTCCCCAAAGGACCAAGAGGCAAAATCCTTTGCGGAATTACGGTTGAAGTTAATTTAAGATGCCATGCGGATTGTTATAACAGGAGCTTCGGGACAACTTGGCTCAGAACTAAAAGATCTTTTGCTAGATAATACTGAAAAAGAGTGTTACTTTTTGGATCGGAAACAATTGCCATTGGATCAAATCCAGATTATTCAGGAGATCCTGGGGATGTATCAGCCGGATCTCATTATCCATGCGGGAGCTTATACAGCTGTTGACAAGGCTGAGGAGGATCAGGTAAATGCCGATTTGGTCAATCATGTAGCTTGCGAAGAGATCGCACAATACTGCCATCTCCATGGTACACGTCTAATCGCTATTTCAACAGATTATGTTTTTGACGGGTCTTCTGCATCTGCTTTAACAGAAACTGCCGAAACCGCCCCCATCAATGTATATGGACAAACGAAACTGGCGGGAGAACAGGCGATTCAGAAGTGGTGCCCCGAAGCAATCATTATACGTACTTCCTGGGTATATTCCACCTATGGCAAAAACTTTGTGAAAACCATGTGTCGTTTAATGACCGAGCGTGATGAGGTCGGTGTTATTGACGATCAAATTGGAAGCCCGACCTATGCGAAGGATCTAGCCTTGGCAATAGTAAAAATAGTAGACTCCTCGGAATGGGAAGGTGGTGTTTATCACTATAGTAACGAAGGTGAAATTTCTTGGTACGACTTTGCTGTAGCGATACGTGATTTCCGTTCGTTCGATTGTCAGGTAAAACCGATTCCCACAAGTGCGTATCCTACACCTGCACGTAGGCCGAAGTATTCTTTGCTCGATAAATCAAAGATCAAGGCTACTTTTGGTGTTGAGGTGCCTCATTGGGAAATAAGTTTGGCTAAGATGCTAGCTGAAGAATTTGAAAATTAAGAAATAGCAAGGATTAAAGATTTTTGCTTATCATCTAAATATAATGTTATGAAAGGAATTATATTGGCCGGAGGCTCAGGGACACGACTACACCCACTTACGCTGGCTGTAAGTAAACAACTGATGCCTGTATATGATAAGCCAATGATATATTACCCCTTGTCGACCTTGATGCTGGCCGGAATACGCGAGATTTTAATTATATCGACACCGCAGGATCTACCTCATTTCGAAAAACTATTGGGTGATGGCTCGCAGTTAGGTTGCCGGTTTGCGTATAAAGAACAGCCGAGCCCTGACGGATTGGCACAGGCGTTCCTTTTAGGGGAAGAATTTATTGGGGATGATAAAGTTGCGCTTATTCTAGGTGACAATATTTTTTATGGCTCAGGTTTGTCCAAGCTTTTACAGTCTTGTGCTAACCCAGCCGGTGGGGTTGTTTTTGCCTATCCTGTACAGGATCCGGAGCGTTATGGCGTGGTCGAATTTGACCAAGAAAAGCATGTGGTTTCTATTGAGGAAAAGCCCAAAGAGCCTAAATCCAATTACGCTGTGCCGGGTGTTTATTTCTACGATAATGCTGTTGTAGCTATTGCTAAAAGTATAAAGCCATCGCCGAGAGGGGAATTGGAAATTACGGATATTAATAAAGAATATCTCCGCCGCGGCAAACTGAAAGTCGGTGTTTTCGATCGCGGAACAGCCTGGTTAGATACGGGGACGGTGCAGTCCTTGATGCAGGCGGCACAGTTTGTCCAAGTGATTGAAGAACGGCAAGGGATGAAAATTGGTGCGATAGAAGAAGTGGCTTATCGGATGGGATATATCGACCGGCAACAGCTTCTAAAGATAGCAGCTCCGCTCAGTAAATCGGGTTATGGAGAATATCTTAAACGCATCATTATTTAAAGAATTCTTTAATGGATAGCAAAACAAGCTATCCATTTTTTTGTATTTGAATATAAAAGGTGCTTCCAAATCCAATTGTACTTTCGATGGAAATTGTGCAGTTGATCCGTTTTGCAAATTCATGACATAATAAAAGTCCTATTCCGGTGCCTTTTTCATGGAAAGTCCCTTCAAAGCTTTTTTGGAATCCCTTATCCTGAAGTGCAGCAATTGTTTTCGCGTCCATACCTAGGCCTTCGTCCCGAATGGAAATAGTTACGCTTTTGGAATTTTCCTGATGACCAATAACAACGGATTTCCCGCTGAGACTAAATTTGATCGCATTGTTGAAGATATTACGGACAATAAACTCAAAGCGCTTTAAATCTGTCTGGATAGTCAATTCGGAAGGAATATCGATCAGGACATTTAATTTCTTTAAATGAATTCTATCCGCAAACAGCTGCCGGCATTCTTCGACGACCTGCAATGGATATATTGTTTGGATTTCGAGCTTTTCGTTGGCCATCTGCTGCGAGGACCAGATTAAAAGATCGTCCAGCATCTTTGAAGCAACCTCTATCTGATAACCGATGTTAAGTAGCATATCTTTAACTTCCTTGGCTGGGAGCTCCGTAATCTTCGATACAGAGAGTAAGGCCTGGAAAGTCGCCATAGGGCTGCGCAGGTCATGCGATACAACGGAAAATATGCTCGACCGAAAGCGTTCTGCCTGGACGAGTTCGGCATGTTGCTGTTTAATTTCGTCGGCTTGTTGGTTTACTGTTTGTTTTTCTTTGCGCAATAATCTGTTCTTTCTGATAAGCAAAAGGATCATCACCAAAAAGACCGAGAGCACAAAAAATGTCAATAACCCGATCTGTCTTATCCAATGGGCTTCACGCTCTGCATTCGCGTTTTTTAATAAGAGATTTTTATTTTCAAGCTCTTTCTTTTCACTTTCATATTTCTCACGAAGTTCTTCTCTGATGCGGACGCGAAGGGTCGCGGCATCTTCATGAAACTTGCGGTCTGAACTATCCTGATCGCTCAGTATGATATGTGCATCCTGTGCTTTGATCGCTTTTGCTATCTTATCAAAATCTCCCTGAAGGTCTTCTGTCAGATTGGTGAAACCGCTTTTGGCAATGATAGTCTTGATGAGGGAAACTTCCTGTGCGGCCAGATCAAACCGGTTTTCTTTGACATAGATATTTGCTCGGTTGATACGGGCATAACTTTCACCAACAGGATCTTTTTTCTTGGTGGTGATGTCTATCGCGAGGTCGGTATAGTACGTGCTCCATTCAAGCTTATCTGCCTTAAGATAAAGATAGCTTAATAAAATGTAGGTATTGAAAAGATCAACTTCCGGCGCATTGGCTTTACAGAACTCAACCGTTTTTACTAAATAATCAATTGAATGTGCTATATCCTGCTTCTTCTCTCCATTTAATGCATTTTGAGCATATACATTTCCAATATTGGTAGATATATTGGCCCGATTTCGAGTATCGTGGGTTTCTTTGGCTAGATCTAATGCGCGTTGGTAGTATTTTAATGCCTGATCGGGGTCATAGCTCTTATTAAATACATTTCCTATATTGAGAAAGGAAAGCATCATCCCTTTTTTGTCATTGCGTTCTTCTCGTTTTTTGAGTACCTTGAAATGGGTTTTTATGCTTTCATCGAAGTTATTTAGCTTCAAGTATATAACTCCCTGTAAATTTAACAGATCAATTTGCAGCGCCTCAAATTTTTTGTCGGCGGCGAGCCCCAATCCTCTGGAAACGATCTCTTGTGCCTCTGTAGGATTGCTTCGGTAGATTTCTGACGCGACTTTGTAATAAGCCAATATTCGGGTAGAATCGCTGCTTGCTTCTGACAGCTGTTTGTCTAACTTGTCCCAGCCACTGTTTTGTCCCAGCGCAGGAAAGGTAAATAACAAAATTAGGATAACAATAAATAAAATAGATAGACGGCCCATTGGGATTTTTTTGCCAAATATAAATAAGTTTCTGATAATCTGGGATTCACAGCTTCTATAGCTAATCACAGGCGACGGTGTTGTAACAATTAATTTTCCGACAAAGAAACCGTGGTTTCTAAATAATAGAAATTATAATTATATAAGTCTTTTTTAGCCTACTTTATTGGTGTTTGTATAAATTATTGTGAAATTCATTTCTAAATCGATTAAAATAATGCTGTATTAAATTTTATTTTGATTATTTTTTTCTTTAAAAACAATTTTGCGGCTGCGGTTGTCTTTAGTATAATCGATTATTTGTAATATGGATAAAAATATTTTCAAAATCGGGTGTACATAATTTTCAGTTTAATAAAATGCAAATATCATGATTACAGTTGGGATAATTGACATGGATGAGCAGGAACGGACAGAAACAAAAAAAATCATCCTAGAAAAAAGTAATTCTGAATCAGCAATACCTATACATGTACTGTTTGATCAGGATACACTTGCTTCTTCAGGCCGCAATCAAGTCCCTGATGTGATGATTGTCGATATTGACCATCAGGATAGCCTGGTCGTCGAACGGGTGAAAAGTGTTTTTCCGCGCGCTGAAATATTGGTTTTAACGAATAATTGTGATGTAAGGATGGTGCGTAGCTGCTTTAGGCAAGGTGCCGTTGGCTATATGTTAAAGAAAACATGTCTGCAATCCTTAATAAATGCAATAACCATGACATTGGGAAACGGTTCTTTTATTAGCCCTTTTGTCAATCGTGCTTTAATTGAACAGGCTTTCAGTGCCAAGAAATCAGAAAATTTATTGACTGCCAGGGAGTTGCAAATTGCTAATGGTATTATTGAAGGCCTTAGTTATAAGATGATTGCCCAGAAATACGCAATCTCATTGGACACCGTCCGTATTTATATCAAGCGAATCTATAGAAAGTTTCAGATCAATAGCAAAGGTGAATTGATTGCGCAATTGACCGCTTAATAATTCGTTACATGAACATGTGACTGCCTAAATTTCGATCTCTTTAAATTTAGCCTGATTTTTATGGATACTTGAACAATATGCTATGCCAATAAGAAGCCGTTTATTTTTGGTGTTTCTTTTCAATTGCGCCGCTCTTTTCTTATCCATAGCTAAAGGGCAGCAAAGATATGATATTGCCTATCATTTTGAATATGATTCCATCCCAATCTCGGCGTCGCAGACCTTTTCCAACAAATTAACGATCATTAATAACACAGATAGAGCAATCGAACTAAGTCCTGATGCGAATAATACAAAGGCTTTGCAGGGATTGATCAAATTGCCATCAACTATACAACTTAAACCACATGAAAAGAAAACCTTTCCTTTGAAATACATGACTGATCGACGGACGATCTCGGAAGCAATACAAAAGTTCAGCATCGGGCTGAATCCGAAGGATCCTTCAGTGAATATTCAGCCGCCCCAAGTTTTCTGGACAACACTGGAGGTTCAGGCATCGCTATTGATTCAGTCTGAACAACCAGAATATTTTATTGATCAGTCAACTGGACTGACGCAGTTTTTGGTCCGTATCGTCAATACTGGGTTAATACCGCTTACTTTTCAGCTGCAGTTTGCGAACTTGCCATCTGAACTGGAGGTCGTAGGTGAAACTTTACCAACAACATTGGCTGCAGGCGGACAGTCTTTATTGCGGTTTACAGCCCGTATGCGAACAAAAAAAATAGCCACGGATGTAGAACTCACGATGACTGCTATTGAAGCGGGGGGCAAACAGCTCGCGACAAGCCGGGTTCGCATCATGACTGTAGGGAGCGTCAAGCGGTTCGGCTCGGCGATGAACTTGCAGGACCAACCCTACAACAATACGATTGCCTTGCACTATCTGGATATGGGACAGGATATAGCCGTCTACCAGCTTCAGGGATATGGAAATCTAGCGTTCGGCAAGGAGAAATCCTTGAGTTATCGCATGAATATGGATTATTTTCGAAGCCAGCGCACGTTTAATATGTATGATAGTTACTTGAATTATCAAACGGAAAAATGGGGGCTGAAAGCTGGTAATATTTACGAGAATCTAGACCAATATGTTAACGGCCGAGGGCTGAGAGCAAGCTATAAGTTTGATAAGTCACGTTCGATCAGTGCGTATGCGGTCCAAAACAATTACTTCCTTTGGAATCAGATGAATACTTTTTCACCCGGAGGTGGAGTTCTAGGACTTAAGTATGCTTTTACGTCAGAGAAAAATCAAGAAAGTAGCGTGGCTTATTTGCATAGCAAAGACAATTACCGAAATGTCCGGAGCCATCTGCTCAGTGGAAAGGGCTATAAAGACTGGAGCGAAAAACAAAACCTCACCTGGGAAGGTGGAACAAGTATCGAACAGCTGGATGGTGGTGGTCATCAGGCTGCTTTGGCAGCTGGCTTAAGTTATAATGGGATTTACGACGACTTTCAGGTTTCGAGCATCAATTACTACAGTTCTCCCTATTATGTGGGCCTAAGAAGGGGGCTCTTGCAGTCGGACTCCCGTGTTGTCATTCCGCTCGAGGAAACGAAGGGTATCTCGGTCAGAATGAGTTTTATGGATAACCGGCCTAAATATCAGGTCGGTGACAGAAACTACTTTTTTAGCAACAGCAATCGGATTGAAATTTATGAGCTGGGATACCGTACCGCATTTGGGCGATTGAATGTTGATGTAAGGCCCTACTGGATGAAGCAGCGTGCTGATTACCACAGCTGGCTGGGATTAGGCGCTAACGCTGTAAACTGGAGATCTAGTTCAGTAAGAACTGTTGCGGACCTTAATTTTTTTACGCAAAGCCATCGTTTCTCGCTACAGACGGATTATGGTTATACCTATAAAAATACCGCTGAAAAGCCCATTGCTCCTTTTCATTCATTACGTGTATCGGGTAATTATGATCAGGCACTTTTTGGATTTAATGCATTTGTACAGATCAACCCCTATTATTTAAGTGATCTTTTGGCAACTTATGCAGGTTCTAACTATCGCATGTATTCGCTGGGGCCTAATACGCATTTTGAAGCATTTGCGCACAGCTTACAGGTGCAACTTGCAACGATGTATAGTTATTATGGCTTTTCGAGAAGTAATAATCTGTCCATAAATGGGAATGCCCGTTGGCGTATGAAGAATAACTGGAACTTAACTGCAGACATCTTTTATACCTTTATTAAAGGTAAACTGCTGTTTATGGCAGATCCAATAAATGTATCCCAACCCCAACCATTGGATCGATATTCGTTTAATAATCGGCAGATCAGAATTGGGATTGAAAAGAATTTTGGTCATAGAGGACATGATAAAGGTTATCGTTTGCAGCTGACCTGTTTTGAGGATAGCAACAACAATGGCATGCGGGAGGACGAGGAGCCAGCTGTAGAATCGGTGTTGATTCGAATCGGAAAGGAAGCGGCCATAACAGATGCGAAGGGACGCGTTAAGTTTGTTGACATGGAGGCCGGTTCGTTTTCCATACAGACAGAAAACCATCAAGGCTGGGTTTCTCAGGGGCCATCCACGATCATATTGACCAAAAACCAGTCCATAGACATCCCGCTGATCAAAACAAAACCCGCAAAAGGCAAAATCCAATTAATTGCCAGTAAATATCTGGAGTCTAAGCCTGATTTGAGCGGTATCAGAATTACCGCGAATGATAGACAGGGCAAAAAGTATAATACGTTGACCAACGAAGCAGGAGAATATGTTTTCTATCTGCCGGTCGGTTTTTATAGGTTGACGGTAGAGACCGAAGGAATGCCTTTTGTTATTGAAAATTCGAATTGTGAAGCTGAGGTAAAGGTTGAAGGACAGACGGAGCTTCCATCCTTGCGCTACCGGGATCAAAGACGAAAAGTCGGTATCAAAAGATTTTAGGGAGCGACAAAGCTATAGACTATATTCGCGGTATACGTGCCGGCTGGTTTACCCAGAAGATTACTGGTCTGTGCTGCGGGGATGCTGTACTGCATATCGAGTGTTCGATCGATAACAGGATCGGCATTTTGAATCAGCTGCTGGGCTGTTGTAGACAGAGTGACAGTATTTACGCCAGTCTGCCCAGCCATTGGACCGATACGTAAAACACTTAATGGAATACTATTGACCCCTGAAGTAAAGCTAGAAGAAGTGGCCCGTACATATAGGTTGTAGGGTGTGGTGTTACTTAGTGTTAAATGGGTGGGCATATTCGTACTGACACCGTTAACATAATTGCTGGTCGTCGTAAAAGGAAGATTAACCGACTGCTGATTTACGATGATTTCTCCCAAGTCGCTGACCGCAATCGTCAAACTTCCACTCGCCTGCGCCTGCACCGGTGTTGTAGGGTAGGCGGCGGAGGATGACTTGTTCCAGGTGTAAGTGAGGGGAACAGTATAAGTTCCGGCTTGTATAAAGTTGCTTTTTAGGAATGCGGTGCTAATGCTGTATGTATGTGTGATCGAACTGCCGTTGTTGGTAGGGACAGGTATTCCGGTTGCACTCGTTAGGGCCTGGTCAGTTGTGGATAGGTTAGCCGCGGTTGCCGTTGCAACTCCGCTGAGTGAGGCGCTCACTGTGGATACAGGTGAAACAGGTAATGTGTTGTAGGGAAAGCTCGTACTAAAACTAAATTGTGCATTCCCGGTACGTATACTGGGGATATAAGGTACAGTACTTGAGACTGGTATAATCTGACTGGCACTAATTCCATTTGCAGATCGGTAAAAACTAAGATCGTTTACCGCTATACTCGTTGTTCCGATGCTGGCGGGCGGACTTATAAATCCGGGGATGGTGATGGACAACGTGTAGCTTGCTGGAGAGATGGAACCCGCCAATACACCTTGCGTATAGAAGCTGACAACATTGCTAAATACTCCCGCGGTCCAGGTCTGGCTTGCTGTTGCAATGCGCGCATTGGCGGCTATCGCACCCGACGTAACACTTGCCACAGCTGCATAGAGCAAACCGCCTCCAGTTGAGAGGGCGACTTCATTATTCGTGCCCAACCCAAGTAATACCAGGCTGCCAATACTCGAAAGTTTCATATACACTACACTGGCCGGAAAACTTCCACTGGTTGTGCTGGTGAAAGTTGCTGAACCGGATTTTACTGAAAAAGATGGAAGTAAGGTAATTACACTGGAATAGGTGCCTGCATTGATTGCTGTATTGTAGTCGGTTCGAGCCTGTATATTGGCTTGGGGCAGGGTAATAGCAGTCGTCTGTGCATAAGTATGATGTCCATAGAAGCTGAATAAGCTTAGGAAACAAACAGCAAAATTCTGCTTAATATGTAATTTCTTTCTCTGCAATTTTTAAATCATATTGGCTGCCCGCATCTAATATTGCAACGGCAAGATAATGTCCTGCAGCCAGTTTCTCTGGAAGGTCAATTTGCACCCACTGATCCGAATTGGGGAGCATCGCGATAGCGACGGCCTTAATAGGGATTTCTTCGCCTGTCTCTGTATTGGTCAGTTCAAACCGAACATAGGCATCCTTGTTAATATGGCCTGTGTTTTTAACGTGTACATCCATCCGGCGCACAGATTGGCCTGTCTGACTGGTAATGATATGCCTGTCCTCAAAAGCAAGGAATTCCAAATCCCCTGGATTTAATCCAGAAGGAGTATGATAGATTTGAATGCCTACTTCGATGAGTACGTTCATATGAAGACCATGCTGGAGTGCGGCCTTCTGCTCCTTCACCTGTGTAAAAAAAAGCATCGTGTTGCTTAGCTGCTGCGGTACTGGGTTTTTGGGGATCGTCATCGAAAGATTGATCGATTTGGTCTCTCCCGGTGCCAAACGTACCGTGTTTTCCGATAGCGTAAGCCAAGCCGCATTTGATTGCGGTTTTTGGCCCGGAGAATAATATTTTTTTACGCCAATCGAATCGCGATCCCAATCTTTCAGATTGGCGACAAAAGAGAGCTCCGTGTTTGAGGTGTTGCTAAATGTAATGACCTGAGAAACTGTCTGTCCCGGCTCCCCGGTAAAAAAAATGCGGGACGGAGAAATTGAAATACCCTGTCCATAGATCAGGGTATTACAAATATAAAGGACGAATAGTGTTAAATAATATCTCACAGATCAAATTATCTTTCCAGTTAGAGTTGTGTCGCTGTATAAGTGACTGTTGTACTATAGGCCGATGCGCCAAGATTTAAAAGGGACGCAGGATTAGCTATGGTATAATCCACCGTATAACTTGCCCCGGTAGAGGCTGTTGAGCCCGTAACCAGCGATGCCGCTGTTGTGCTTAGCGGTACATTCGCCACTGGAGTACCTCCATTGGCACTGGCTGCCGGTACCGTAACTGTTACAATATCTAGATCAGGGCCTCCAGCGGGCGTAAATGCGCCTGTTGCAGCAACAGTAAGGTTATACGGTTTATTGCTCACAACCGTAAAATGACCTGCTTTCTCCACCGTTTTTGATGCGGTATAATCTGCCGCAGTTGTATACGTAAAGTTAACGGTTGGGGTTGCACCCAATGTTATCGAAATAGCATCTGTCAAGTTGATATTTACAGTAACAGGTTGGGAGGTTGCTGTTGGCTTCACTTGGGCTTTGGCTTGATGTCCAAAACAAATGGCGACGGCGACAAAAAGGATTATTAATAGGTTCTTTTTCATAATTTCCTCTATTTTATGGGATTAAACTCTAGTAAAGTTAATCAGCAACTGCACTAAATGCAATGTCCGGAAGTCACATGATGATGTTATAAAATTGAGTAAGTTCACGTGCTTTTGGTTGTTGACCTTCCATCGTATCTTTTGTAGGGTCAAGTATATTACTCCTGAAAATTTTCTGGAAACGGCGTATATTTGCAGCCAAATGTCTGAGTCCAAAAGAATTTATCAAATTGATCTGTTTCGCTTTATCGCGGCAACTGCGGTGGTATTATATCATTATCTGTATCGAGGATATGCTGCGGGGAATATGTCTCTTCTGCGTTTTGATGGAGTCGGAGAATATGTTAAATACGGCTATCTAGGCGTTGATCTATTTTTTATCATCAGTGGTTTTGTAATTGCATTTTCCATTAAGCATCTTTCGCTGCGTAAGTTCTGTTACTCCCGCTTTAAGCGTCTATATCCGATGTATTGGATCTGTCTGATGATGACTTTTTTCGTTTCTTATTTTTGGGGAGCCCCACGTTATCATGTTACATTTGTACAGCTATTGGCGAATTTGACCATGGTGCAAAAGCTGTTAGGACAGGGAGATGTCGATGGCGCCTATTGGTCGCTCTATGTGGAGCTGAAGTTCTACCTGATTATAGCTTTGTTCCTTATCCTGAACCGTTTTAAAAAAATCAGCTTGGATTACCTGGTTTATTTTTGGCTGCTATTGTCCAGTCTACGTTTTTTTGTCGGGCCATCGGAAATCTATGATGCACTCCATGAGTTCTTCTTATTGGATTGGAGTGCCTACTTTATTGCGGGAATTATATTTTGCCAGATTTTTTTGCATGGGCCAAAAAAGCAGCATTTTGTAACTCTGCCTTGGTGCCTGTACATTTCCATCGATGCTGCTGTAGGCCGTATTCATTGGCTGGAGCGTACTTTTCACAGTGACTTTTCTCCTTATATTATTGGGGCTGCTATTGTGGTATTTTACTTGCTTATGTTGCTGGTTTCCTGTAGAAAACTCCAGGCGATCAATTCGCCCAGATTTGTTAAAATTGGCATGCTGACCTACCCGCTTTATTTGGTTCATCAGCATATAGGCTTTATTATTTTTAATCATCTGTACCTGTATCTGAACAAATACCTATTGCTTTCGGCTGTTATTGGTCTTATGCTCGTGATAGCCTATATCCTAAGCGATCGGATTGAACCACGGATCATGAAGTTGTTTAAATCATAAAAGGCCCGAAGGTAATTATTACCCCGAACCTTTTCGTTTTTCATAGGAGATGTTTTTTACTTAACTGGGTTGTTTTTGACAACCAGGCTGAAATCCTGAATCGTTTACTGCTTTGTCTTATGGTTAGAAAACAAGATTCCCTTGATAGATCAGTGATTTTACGGGCGATATTCTTGAAATAGCTTCGGCTGAACAGCTCGCGTCAATAAATGCAATATCTGCGCTATCGCCGATTTTAGGCCATTGCATATTGCCTTTGTCATCCAATGGGATGGGACCAGCAGTAGCAAGTTTGAGCATACGGGATAGTGCATATTCGGTAGCCTGGCCGTATACCTGAGCCGCAAGATTGGCTTTTTGTAGCACACTACCTGTTCCAAATGTATTCCAGTGGTCTACAATACTGTCATTGCCTGTCATGACTTTAACCTTGTTTTCCATCAAGGTCGGAATCGGCATAATCAAACTACCAAATGGGATCGTCGAAACGATGCCGATCTGTGCGGCGCCCAGTTTCTCGGCCATTTCCTGTTGTTTGGCTTTTTCCAGTCGGCCCAATACAAAACAATGGCTGAGGTAGGTTTTGCCCTTGAGAATAGGGTTCTCGTTTACTTTATTAATGAGGTACTCTACGGTTTTCAAACCTGATTCACCCGATTCATGTAAGTGAATATCTATTCCCTTGTGATGATCTAATGCCAGTTGGACCGTAAAATCCATTGTTTTTTCAATTGCTCCGTCAATGGAATAGGGATCGACTCCACCAATAAAATCGATATCGGTTTTAGCCGCTTCTTTGAGATAAGGTGCTGTGTCTGTGTAGTAGACACCATGTTGCGGGAAAGCCACCAGTTCAGCTCCAAATCCATTTTTCTTGTTTTCCAGTGCCAATTGCAGATGGCGTAAAGAGTCTAGTTTGGATGTCGGTTCAATATTGACATGGCTGCGCGCAAAAGCAGTTCCTTTGGATTGTAAAAGTTCGATCAGTTTTTCTGCCTTGTAGGTCGAGTTTTTTAGTAAGTCCGGCAAAATTTTCTGTTCAAGCGCAATCATCCCCTTTACACCTCCAGGACCACGTCTCACGGCCTGCCATTTGTCGCCATAGTAGGTCTTATCCAAATGGATATGCATATCTTTAAAAGAAGGCAGCATCAAAAGTCCTTTTGCATCGATCGCATCTGCACTGTTGGTATTGGCACTGATATTTTTGATTTTTCCGTTTGCGATCTGAATGGAAAAGAGACCTGTTTTTGTTGCCGTTACATTGCCATCTCCATCGTACTCAAAACCCGTTTCCAGTAGCACATTTTTCAGCGTGTAGCTTTTCTTTCCTTGGTAGCCGCTCAAAAGTTCTTGATGAACCGCTCCATGGTCGTTTTTTGCAAATAGCATTTCTGGGAGGAATGTTGCTCCGGCAAGTGCTAAAGCAGAGTTCCTGATAAATTCCTTGCGGGAAAGGGCCGTTGATTTCATTTGATTTCCTATTATGTTATTTTGTGACCGGAATAAAAAGCCTACCAGTCTTTTACAAAGTTACATCGCTAGTGTCCTATTCTTGCTGGGAGATTTCTGCCATTCTTTGTGTGATTTATCTTTTTTTCATTCTTTCAGCGGACTTGATGCTTCGCCCACCTGGAGGTCTTCCCTAAAGTCACTTGGACTTGTGCCGGTCTGCAGTTTAAAGAAATTCGAAAAATAAGCCTGATCTGTAAAACCCAGCTCAAAGGCTATTTCCTTGATGGATCGCTCGGTACTCTGTAACAGACGTTTGGCTTCCGTACTGATCCGTTGGTGAATAAGTTGGGTAGCCGATATTTTTAGGTGCTTTTTGCACAAAATATTGAGGTAGTTGGGCGAAATATGTAGTTTTTCAGCATAAAAAGCCACGAGTTTTTGTTCTCTAAAAAATTCATCAATGAGCATATTGAACTTCGCCAGGCGCGGAACCGATTGATAGACTTTAAACTCGGTGAAGGCAGACTCTGCCTCCCGACTTACAGTCGCTGCGATGACACCGGCTCGGGCAGTTATTAATGGAATCAGTGAATTTTCTCTTTTTAACTCCTGCTTGACCGATTCAAATTCATAATGCAATTGTGCAAAAGCATCCGCGGTAAGGTCAATGACCGGGTGGTTTTGATAATTGGTAAAGGAAAAACGGAAAAACGGCGCAAAGTGTTCAAAAAAAGACCGTTCGATCATCAGCTGGTAGCCTATTGTACCTGCATAGATATGCCATTTGTGCATCTGGCCCGGAAAGAGGACATGAACCTGATGGTCTTTGATGATATGGTCAATTGAATCAATCGTATGGACACCAGATGCTTTATCAAAGAGGTTAATAATAAAAAAATCATGCTTATGTGGTTTTTTTATGAGCCGTTCCCCATGAAGTTCGTTAAATAGGAGTTCTTCGCGTCCTGCCGTCTGTTCTTTGCGGAATCCATCCAGACCAATAACTGGCGCCCAAATTTTTGAATTTCGTTTATCCATAGTAGCTCATATCAATTCGAAAATACGAAATACCCCTGAGTATTCGGTAACAAGCCGCCAAGTTCACCGGTATCCCCAAAGGTTTATAAACACGAAGGATTAAATCTCCTGAGATTGTAGCAAAAAGGCCCTTAGTTAAAATCTGGAGAATATTGGCTAAAATAAACCTATATATAATGAGTTAATGTCATTAATTTTATAAATGTCAATTTAACAAGAATAAGAAAGCGCTAGCCATTTTTGAATGTGGGTTAGAGATGGACAAACCCCTGGTGGGGAGATGATCGGGACACAACATTATGGCGAACCAAAAGATAGTGATATGAAAAGATACAAAATATATGTTGCGGCACTTTTTACACTTTTTATTAAAACGATAGATGTGGCCGTGGCACAGGGGGGAGACCAAATATTGGATGGTATTGGAGAAACAGGTATGGTGGCACGCTATATCTTTAATGGTGATTTAAAAGACTGGTCGCGGAATGGACTGCATGGCAAGTTTCAGGGCGAAAAAGCTTCGTTTGTTGCAGATAAGCAATTCACCAAGGTCTTGTCTCTTGCTGGCGGAAAGGATGATTTTATCGTATTGCCACCGCAGGTGCTCTCCGATTTAGAATCGATCAGCATAACGGGCTGGCTATACTTACGTGCTGCTCAGCCGGAGCAGTATCTCTTCGATTTCGGGCAGGATATAGCCCGATATTTTGCTGCGACAGCAACAGGAACGGATCTGAAAAAGGGGTACCAGGGGATCATCTCCCAGAGGAAGGGCGAATTGAAAAATGCAGTTTCGCCGGCGGTCCCGTTAAACAGGTGGGTGCATCTGGCTATTGTGGTCGATATAGCTGCGGGCTCTATGCAAACGTATTTAGATGCTGTGCCAGTTGGAGAAACTACGGGTATTCCACAGGAACTGAGCGCGGTTTTCGGACAGACGGGGAGCAAAAGGAGGTTGTATATCGGAAAATCTTTGGTAGGTGGCAATTCGAGTTTAAATGCCTTGCTCCACGATTTTCGGATCTATCGTGTGCCGCTGAACCGGAGCCAGATCAGTACGGTATACGGAAATGCGCTGAAAGGTGTGCACGAAGACCGTAGTGCCAAAGGTAAAGCCGAGGACGATCTGCCTAAATTTCCAATGAATAAAGCGCAGCTTTATAATGCCTATCTGACCAGTGTCGGTGATGTCAACGTAGAAACTGAAGTGGGAGAATTGCCCCGATTGCCTAGCTATATCGTAGGGACTTATAAAGATGGCATGGTAGGCCCCAAAGTACGTGTGCTATGGCCCGCACCTACAGACAATAGTACTGTCTTGCAGCAAACAGCCTACACCATTACCGGACGCGTTCCAGGGACTGATTTGAAACCCAAAGCAATCATCACCGTAAAAGGAAATGCCAAAGCTAACCTGCCTAGCCTACAGCTGGAACCCTTTCACCTGGATCAAGTTTCTCTGAATACGGACGTAAAACATCAGCAGACCAAATTTATTGAAAACCGCAATAAATTCATCGATACATTGGCCAAATCGGATCCCAATTCTTTTCTCTATATGTTTCGCCACGCCTTTGGACAGCCGCAACCACGGGGAGCGCAGCCTCTGGAAGTGTGGGATAGCCAGGATATTAAGCTGAGAGGTCATGCGACGGGACATTATTTGACCGCCATCGCCCAAGCTTATGCCAGTACAGGGTATGACCAAGCTCTTCAGGCAAAATTTTTGGAAAAAATGGATACCATGGTCAATGTACTATATACTTTGTCCAAATTATCAGGCAGTCCGAGACAGGCAGGGGAACCGTTTATTGCTGATCCTGCAGCCGTACCTTTTGGTCCCGGAAAATCAGCTTACGATTCTGACCTGAGCGATGAAGGAATCCGGACAGATTATTGGAACTGGGGGACCGGATTTATCAGCGCCTACCCGCCGGATCAATTTATCATGCTTGAAAAGGGCGCAAAATATGGCGGACAGAAGAACCAGATCTGGGCCCCTTATTATACCCTGCACAAGATCTTGGCAGGCCTTATGGATGTTTATGAAGTCAGTGGGAATAAAAAGGCATTGGAGATTGCACAGGGAATGGGCAACTGGGTATATGCACGTTTAGATAAAGTCCCTACGGAGACACTGATTAAAATGTGGAATACGTATATCGCGGGTGAATTTGGGGGGATGAACGAAGTGATGGCGAGGTTATATCGGGTGACCGGTAACCAGAACTATTTAAAAACAGCCCGTTTATTTGACAATATCGATATGTTCTACGGCAATGCTGCGCATGCACATGGGCTGGCCAAAAATGTGGACACTTTTAGAGGACTGCATGCCAACCAGCATATCCCTCAAATTGTGGGAAGCATGGAGATGTATCGTGTGTCCAATGAACCGCAATATTATAAAGTAGCAGACAACTTTTGGTATAAGGCTACGAACGACTACATGTATAGCATTGGCGGTGTTGCCGGAGCAAGAAATCCGGCCAATGCCGAGTGTTTTATCAGTCAGCCGGCGACCTTATATGAAAATGGATTTTCTGCAGGTGGGCAGAATGAAACCTGTGCGACTTATAACATGCTGAAATTGACGAGTGACTTATTTATGTTCGATCAGCGTGCGGAGTTAATGGATTATTATGAACGTGGATTATACAATCATATCTTAGCTTCGGTTGCAGAAAATAGTCCAGCAAACACGTATCATGTGCCCTTGCGGGCTGGATCCCTGAAGCAGTTTGGAAATGCAGATATGAAAGGTTTTACCTGTTGTAACGGTACGGCGATCGAAAGTAGTACGAAATTGCAGAATACCATCTACTTTAAGAGTAAGGATGATCAGTCGCTGTATGTCAATTTGTATATTCCTTCGACCTTGCACTGGACGGAGCGGGGAATCAGCGTCGAGCAAAAAACAAGTTTTCCCAAAGCGGATCATACATCACTCACCATACAAGGGAATGGCAAATTTGATCTCCATGTTCGGGTACCAAGCTGGGCAACAAAAGGTTTTTTTGTGACGATAAATGGCACAGCGCAAAAAACTACGGTTAAGCCGGGAACTTACCTGACTTTAAGCCGTGACTGGAAAAATGGGGACGTGATCAACCTAAAAATGCCCTTCCAGTTTCATCTGGATCCGGTCATGGACCAGCCTAATATTGCAAGTCTATTTTACGGACCTATCCTATTGGCTGCCCAGGAGCCTGCAGCAAGAAAAGACTGGCGTAAAGTCACTTTAGATGCAAAGGATATTGGTAAATCGATCAAGGGGAACCCGGAAACGTTGGAATTCTATATCGATGATGTGCTCTTTAAACCTTTTTATGATACTTATGGACGCCATTCGGTCTATCTGGATGTCAGCTTAAGATAGGGTGTCGACAAGCATTCCTAATTCTTTCCTAAATTCAGATTACCTTTGTCATAAACAAACACAACCCTCATCAATAAAAAATAAAGATGAAAGTACTGGTAATTGAAGACGAGGAAGAGTTAAGGGAAATCGTAAAAGCCTCTTTGATTAAGGAAGAGTATACCGTTGAGACTGCCAGTGATTATGGAGCAGCCCTAGAAAAAGTATCGCTATATGATTATGATTGTATCCTGTTGGACATTATGCTTCCGGGCGGTAACGGTTTACATATCCTGGATCAGCTCAAGAGTGAAGGCAAATCTGATAATGTGATCATTATATCTGCAAAGGATTCTTTAGACGATAAGCTAAAGGGACTCGAGCTTGGAGCCGATGATTATTTGACCAAACCTTTTCATATAGCGGAGCTGAATGCACGGATCAAAGCGGTATTGCGCAGGAAACAACGCGACGGTAAGAATACATTGACGATGGGGAACGTTGTCCTGGACCTCAACGAACGGAGCCTGGTTATTGCACAGAGACCTGTGCCACTAAATAGGAAGGAATTTGATATGCTCAATTACTTTTTATTGAACAAAAATAGACTGGTCAGCAAAAGTGCATTGGCTGAACATGTATGGGGTGATCATACAGATCAGGCCGACAACCTCGATTTTATCTATTCACAGATAAAAAATTTAAGAAAAAAATTCCTGGCTAGCCATGCGGATGTGGATTTTGAAGCGGTCTATGGAATCGGTTATAAACTTGTCGAAAAATGAGACTAGCCAATCAAACGCTTAAGTACCTCTCCATCTCCGTTCTGGTAGTAATCGCGCTATGGTCAACGGTATTCTATTTATTTATGCTGGAGGTGATCCACGATAATATCGACGAGGAACTCGAAAACCAGAAACGGCTCATTATCCAGGAGCTGTCTACCAATCCCACCATCGCTCCTGATTTAGCTTTTGGGATAAATAACTATAAGGTTCGTGAGATCTCCGAACAGCAGGCGCTTAACATGCAGCAGGTATATAAGGACACCATGCTTTATATGCAGGACGATGATGATCCTGAACCGGAACTGGAACCTGTTAGAATGCTGACGACAGCATTTGAACATCAGGGGCATTACTATGAACTGTCGATCATCAACTCGATGATTGAAGAAAGCGATCTGATCAAGAATCTGTTTTATTCTGTTGTCATCTTGTTTGTACTGCTAGTCGTCAGTATTGTTTCCATCAATAAGATCGTGATCGAACGTTTATGGCGGCCTTTATATTCTTTCCTTGACCAACTGACGCGATTCCGTCTGGGTAAAACCCAAGCGAAGCCTGCTATGGATACGAAGATTCAGGAATTTAAAGATCTGCAGCTTGCTGTAACGACGCTCATCCGTCACAATGAAGAAACCTATGAACAGCAAAAACAGTTTATTGGGAATGCTTCGCATGAATTACAGACACCTTTGGCCATTATGATCAACAAATTGGAAATGATGGCCGAGTCGGAGGAACTGAAACAAGAACAGTCTGAAACAATCGCAGAAGTCTTAAATACTGCCGAAAGGCTTGTGCGTCTCAATAAGTCCTTGTTGCTACTGAGTAAAATCGAGAATAAACAATTCTTGCATAATGAAAATCTTTCACTCAATGCGCTTGTCCTTAGCATGGTGGCGGAGTTTGAAGATATTGCCGAATTTAAACAGGTAGAAATGAACGTTGTCCAGGTGGATCAGCTTCATGTGCAAATGGATAGTGCTCTGGCCAATATCGTCGTGTCGAATCTTCTCCGGAATGCTTTATTTCATAATAGAGCGGGAGGCGAGGTGAATATCAGTATTACAGGCAACATGCTGATAATCTCCAACACAAGTGCGCATGCTGCGTTGGATGCCGATCTGGTATTCTCCCGTTTTTATAAGTCAGATGCAGCCTCTAAAGGTACTGGCTTGGGGCTTGCCATTGTGCAGGCGATCTGTCAACTCTATGGTTTTGTGCTCGTCTATCGTTATGAAAATAATCTGCATAGTTTCCAGCTCAATATGCACCCTTAAAAAACAGAACTCTATTGTATATGCATTCCCAAATCTTTACAGATTCGCTTTTTTACTTTGTGGTATACTAAAAAAAGAATCATGAACTGTAAATTAATCTGGAGTGCTTTTATGCTAGCACTCACAACAACAGGAGCTATTGCTCAAGATATACCACAAAGTCAGGTTCCAGCTGTCGTACTGAATAGTTTTCAGCAAAAATTTCCAAAAGCTAAAAAAGTAGATTGGGAATTGAAGGGGAATGTTTATGAAGCTGAGTTTGAAACAGGTTTATTTGGAACAGACCAGGAAGCTTGGTTTCAGCAAAACGGTAAATTGCTGTGGTATAAAACTGATATCAACAAAAGAGAACTACCAAAGAATGTGGTGGATAGAGTGAAAAGAGATTTCCCAGGGTATCGGATTGATGATGCAAAAAAGATTACCGCTGAACAAAAAGTGAGTTACGCGTTTGAAGTGAAAAGCCCAAAAGAGGAATGGAAGCTGGTACTTGATCAACAGGGAAATGTGCTATCGAAAGTAAGGGATTAGGTTGAAATGCCTGAATATTGATAAACCTTCATGATTTCACCGTTACTGGACCTTGTGAAATCATGAAGGTTTTTTTAGGTGGATAAACCCAGCATAGAGCGCTAATTAGTCTTCGCCCACTTCGGCATGAAGTTCGAAAGATAGTTTAATCTGATCCTGACCAGCGAACTTAGTCGCGTAATCCGACAGGTTCCAGTCTGCACGTGTAACTTTAGCTTTAGTTGTGGCATCATTAAATTTACGAAGGATATAGCTGACATTCTTCTCCCCCTCGTTGTCTTTTCCAACGGTAAAATAAGTGATGATTCCTGTGGTCTCTATTGCTCCATTGACAGCAGAACCATCCCCGTAGGTAGTTTCTTTCGTTTGAAAGATGGCACCAGTTCCTGTACTGCTATTGGTATTTAAAACAAACGAACCTCCTGTAAGGAATGCTTTGTAATAATCCGCTGTTGCTTTATTGCTGATGTACTGGCCCTGTATTTCTTTCGAAGAAGCATCAAATTGTTTGAATTCAATTTTATAGATACTTTCTGGGTTGATATGGGCATGGCCGCCGGCCAAAGCTGCTCCCTTTTCGTCAAAGCTGATCGAGATGGGCTCGACCTTGTCTTTATCAGCCAGATCATGGAAATGGTCTCCATGGGCTTCTCCGGCCACTTCCGTAAACACAAGTTTGTAAGAAACTTTGGCATCTGAATCTTCTATGGTCAATGGTGATTCAACGGTCGTTGCATTTCCTGCTTTATCGGTGACTGTAAAATGAAAATGATATGCTCCAGCCAGAGCATCCGCAGGAACATCAAGGTGTTCATGGAATGTCGCATTTTTTACGCCGATATATTTCCCCTCGGTATAGGCTTTTGTAAACTTGTACTGACCGCCACCTTCTTGATGAATCTCAATTTCAATTTTAGCAATCAGTGCTTCGGCGACAATGTCTCCTTCGAGATGAAGATCTGCCCCCGCTTTGACCGTTTTGTTGTTGCCGCTGCCGATTTCAAGCGTGCCTATCTGGGGTTTTGCAAGTGCTGGAATTTCTTCGTTATCTTTCTTACAGGAGGATAGGAAGCCTAAAAGAATAGTAGTTAACAAGAAGAGAATGTTTCTAGTTTTCATGTAAAATGGATTTAAAAATTTAGTTGATAAATATGTATGGTATTACTCGAGTATACGGATGCTGATTCCTTTTTGAGTGCTCCAGCCAGCTAGATCGGTAACCTGGATCATAAAATGATAATTGCCGGGATCGATATCGGCCGGTACATCGATCTTTAATTCGGCATTATACTGCTGTGGCTGACCGGGAATATTGACTGTTTTAACCAAAACAAATGGTTTGACGGGCTTTTTGATCGGCTCGATCGTGCACTCGCCAATTTCCGTGCTATGCGAATGGTGGTCAAAATTATGATGTACATCGATGCTATAGCTCCCTAGGGCTACGTTGTCGGCTAATGTGCTGCGGAAAGTAAAGCTTGTGCCCCGCTTAATCGTGCTGCATTGTTTGGGAAAAGCAGTGTCGGAATCGATGGCAATAGTCGGTTTTTCAGTATCAATGCTTTCCTTATCTTTTTTACAGGCAGCAGCAATGACTAATGACACCGCAATGAGTGTATATTTTTGAAGTGCTTTCATATTAAATAGTTTCATTTTGAGATAGTTATTCATTTGTGTATGTATCAATCGGTATTCATGAGCTCGCCCTATTTATTGGTCAGTGCTGTTCATTGGGATCAAAAGGGTAATTTTGGAGCTATTGATTCTTTTCGCCATTGTTATTTTATTTTTCATTATTTGTAGATAATCTTATGATCTTGGTTGATAACCAACAGGCACGCCGATCGATAGGATAAAGTTGCGGCCTTGTTCTGGCAATGCGATCAGCCGATAAAAGCTGGTATGATCCATATATTTCCTGTCAAGAAGATTCTGAACCTGCAAGCGTAGCTGAAGGACAGATTTTGCAAAGCTGACCTGTGTTCCGGTTCGAAAGTTAAAAACTTGATAAGCAGGCGTGAATTCTTCTGGAGGAACGACATGATGCTGTGCTGTCGTCCATTTGCAGTCGATGGACAGATAGGTGTCCTTAAAATGTCTGCTATTTTTTGCCGTCCAGCTGAGATCCATTAAAACGGAGGGCGCTGGAGAAAAGGGAAGCGTGTAGCCTTTCTTTGCACCGGAGAGCTGTTCCGAACGGACATATTCACCCAATAATTCCACTTTCCATCGTTTCAAAGGCTGGTAGCTGACTTTCAGTTCCGCCCCATAACGGCGTACCCTGCTCTCTGTATATTCAAAGATTTGATTGCCGGCCCCGTAGTACTGATCGTAGTGCGACGTGGGATTGAGATAGATATAGTTTGAAAAATAATTAAAAAATGGCGTGAACGCCGCAGAGGCTTTTTTAGCACTCCATGTCAATGATAAATCTAGCTGATAGGACTGTTCGGGTGATAATGATCCATTCCCTTTTTCATAACTGAAATAATGATAATTGACACCATTGGCACCAAGCTCCTGTGCGATAGGGGCACGGAAGCTCTTGCCTAGATTGATCTTTGTTTCCAGAGAACCAAATTGACGCCCCGCCCCGATAGACCAGACGAGGCTATTGAAGCTGCGGCTGAGTTCGGATGCCCTGACAATTCTTGCCGTCTGGTTGCCTTCCAGCAGTGAATCGAACCAATCTTGATACGATGAAGTATGAATATGGCTGTAATCGTACCGCAATGCACCATAGAGCGTTGTATGATCATCTAGTAAATATTGATCATAAGCGAATAAGCCCATTGCTTTTTGTCCGTAGGATGGGATGAGGAAGCTCCATCCGTCAATGCGGTTGTCCTGATAATCGCCATTTGCACCAATGGTCAGGCGGTGTTTTGCTAATGAAAATTGGTCTTTAACAGTCATACTGTAGATCTGTTTGTCGTACAGTCGCTCCAGATAGATCGGCACGGTCATATCTTGTGGATAGACGGGCGGCATATAACCATGTGCAGTGTAATTGTTGTATTCCTGCCGGTAGTTTTTCTGATATCCGAGATCAATCCATAGCTTATGTTTATCCCAGTCGATAAAGCTGCGGTTAATCAGCTTCAGATGATTGACGGCCTGACTTGGAAAACCGATATCGCGGCTGGATTTGTCATATAAAGCGGTGTCTACACCCCGTGGTTCCAAACCATGTGCATTGGCAAAAAAACCAAGTTTTGTATGATAACTGCTTAAGTATAAGATTGAAGAAAAACGGTCAGCCATATAGCCGCCCCGCAGTTGAAAATGCGTCTCCCGTCCCGCAGTATTGCGTACATGACGGTCTTTCAGACGTACGGCATAATTGTAAACATAGACCGTGTCTGTAGGCACTTTGTAATCTGCGTAATCCAAATGTGTAAAGCCCCCGCCAAAGACCCAGTGTCCCTTTCTACCCTGTGCCTGAAAAGATCCACCATAGGTAGCATTGTTGGATTTTGTCAATACATTAAAATTGCCTTTAAAGCCATCTTCCTGGAGTTCAGTAGGAGGCAATAGGCGGATGACGCCACCTATCGCATCTGATCCATACAGGAATGAGCTTGCTCCCTTGAGTACCTCGGCACTGCCAACGCTGAATTGATCGATTTCTAATCCGTGATCCAATCCCCATTGTTGGCCTTCGTGTTTAATGCCATTTTCTACGGTAGCTACACGGTTAAAGCCAAGTCCTCTGATCTGCGGTTTGGAATGGTTGGGACCGATGCCAATAGCATTTACGCCCGGAAGCCGACTCAAGGTCTGCATTAAACTTCCGGCCTGAAATTTTTGTATGGAATCGGCATTTAAGATATCAATGGATAAGATCCCTTCTGCCGCGCGCTGATAACGTCTTCCGCCGACTTTTACTTCCTCGAGCTGGATGCTCTTTTCCTGGCCGTGACAAGGAGAAAACATGTGTTGTGCTGCGATAAGTGAAAACATGATATACCTATTCATCTGCTGCGGATTCGATTCTTTAAGTGTTATTGTTGCAATTAAGTTGCAACAAATATAGGTAAAAAGATTTTAAAAGCAATAAAGTTGCGTTATTATAAATGAAATCAAATTCCATTACCTGACACAGTGGCAAAGTTTTTGTGGCTTTTTTGCGCCTTAGAAGGTATACCAAGCATGTTTTTCTAAATAGTACAAACGATTATATATGAAGTTAAGTGAAGTATATTCCAATAAAGTTGCTGAATTGCAATCCGCTGAATCTCAATTAACAATTGATCTTTCTCAACGTCTTACACCCGAAGTATGGTTTGATGCTCTGGCTTATTTTGAATGCAATATGCTGCAGCCGAATGCTGCTGAGCTTTATGATGCATTATTTGAAAAAGGAACTGATTTTGCCGCAAATGTATACTTGAACGATGATGATTACACTTTTTTTATTGCTAAAGTCCGGACGATATTGGAGCGCTATGCGACTATAAATTCTGATGCTTGGGTGGAGTTGGGTTTACAGCATATTTTATGTCGTCGACATGTGGTAGATAAAGAAAAGACTTCTTTCTACTTAACGAAAGGCAGGGATGCGGGAGTTCAATTGGCGAGACCTCTTTATTTATATTACAACTATCTAGGTGCATTGGCTGATATCGACCGCGATACGGCGAAAGCTGAACTGGATGCGCTCGCGCAAAACGGAGATCTCTGGGCAATCGCTTATACTGCCCATCTGGATGTCTGGACGGATAAGTTTGAAGAAGTCTTCGACCGTATTCAGGTACTTAAGCAGTCGCAGGATAGAAAATTATTACGCCATTATTACGAGGCATTGCAATTTTACTACTCACGTAAAGATAATAAGGACAGGCGTTTGGAGATTTTGGAAGAGGGAATCGCTATAGTAGATTCTCGCTATTGTAGATTTGTACTAAATGAAATAAAACGTGCGGAGGCATCTTCCCTGGGTGAACTGGAACTTCTTATACCGGAATATCAAGAATTATTCGAATATGGAATGATGGACGCTGCCGTGCAGATTGCACTGATCAAACTTCAAGCGTTGGGCAACGATAAACGGGCAAAACAGGACTATGAGGAATCCCTGCAGTATTTCCAGAAAGCCTATGATTATAATAACAATTATGCGGGCTATCGTCTTGCCTGTCTGTATCTCTATAATGATACGCTACAGGATATCGAACGGGGACTCTCTTTGTTGTACCTGCTTGACGAAAAAGATGATTATGTGGAAGCACAGGTCGAACTTGCTGAAATCCTGTTCGAAGGTCGATTTGTGCCAAGAGATGAAAAATTGGCCTTCCGGAGATTCAAAGTGATGGCAGAAAAAAACATAGCTTACGCCAAATTGCGCTTAGGTAATATGATTGAATCTGGCTACGATGGAATAGCGCCTGACTATAAAACCGCATTCGCCTATTATCAAGATGCTGCAAAGGATAAATTGCCACAAGCTTTATATCAAATTGGTCGATACCTAAAATATGGAATCCACGGTGAAGAACCTGATCTGGCAGCTGCATTGCCTTATTTTGAAGAAGCGGCAGCTTATAACAATGCCACTGCGCTAACCGAAATGGGCTTGGCTAGTGAATTAAAAGCTGAACCCGATTATAAATTGGCGTTTGATTATTTCTCGCGTGCGGCGGATCTTGGTTATCCTTATGCCTATTATCTGAAAGGGATTTATCTTGCAAATGACTATCACCAGTCTGGAGCTCCTGAACCATTGGCCGCTTTTACGGCGTTTGAAACCGGGGCGGGAATGCAGGAGGTCAATTGTATGTATGAACTGGCGCGATGTTACCGTGGTGGAATTGGCACGGGCATAAATCTGGACAAAATGGTAGCTTTATATCAACAGGCTGCTGATCGAAACCATGTGCAGGCTTTAACTGATCTTGGTCTCTGTTATGAATATGGCTATGGACTGAACATAGATACTTTTAAGGCACAGGAATATATCAAAAAAGCCGCTGACCTCGGCTTTCCTTATGCGATTTGCGTATTGGGGAGGTATTATCTGAACGGACTGGTGCAAAAGGATGTGGCCCTGGGACTCCAGTTGTTGGAGCAGGCAGCGGAAAAAAACATTGGGGAGGCGCTGTTGCTGCTTGGAGATTATTTTTTCTTCGACTATGATCAGCGAGAGGAATATGACAAAGGCTTTGATTACTACACGCGTGCCGAGAAACTGGGATCTCTGACAGAGGGTCTGGGCATGTGTTATGAGTTTGGTATCGGAGTGGAGGTACAGCCCGCCAAAGCATTCGGGTATTATCAACAAGCCGCAGCGCAAGGAAATCAGGAAGCAATCTACCGATTGGGTAGATGTTATTATTTTGGAATAGGAACAGAGATTGATAAATCAGCTGCTTATGAGCATTTTATTGAAATAGCACAACAAGGAAATCCTTATGCCTGTTACTTTGTTGGTGTGCAATTGCTGGACGGAGATGGTATACCAATGGATCTTCAGGACGGTGTTGAATGGATGATGAAGGCTGCTGATGCTGATCATGCTGGAGCACAATTTAAGCTGGCCAACTGTTATCTCATGGGCGATGGGGTAGAAGAAAATGAAGACCTAGCATTGGAATGGTTTGAAAGAGCGGCCGACAATGGACATGAAGAAGCTATTCGATTGACAAAGAAAACGAGAACGTAAGAATAACATGCAAGAAGAAAAATCTTATTCTTTTCAGGTAAATCTGAAAGGAATGATCGCACTGCTCTCGGAGCACCTTTATAGCGATCCCAATACATTTGTGCGCGAGCTGCTTCAAAATGGTGTGGATGCAATTACAGCTTTAAAACACCTGGATGAACAGCATCAAGGCAAAATAACAATAGAATTACCAAGCGCTGAGCAGTCGAAGTTTATATTCAAAGATAATGGGATAGGACTTAAAGAGGCCGATATTCATCAATTTTTGTCGGTTATTGGGGAGAGCTCAAAAAGCAAGGATATTGAGGATGCGAAAGATTTTATCGGTAAGTTCGGCATTGGGCTGCTCTCTTGTTTTGTGGTAAGCGATGAGATTATCGTAGAAACAAAATCAGCACTTGAACAGCTGCCCTTGCGCTGGACGGCAAGAGCTGAAGGGGACTACAAGATTGAGCGCATGAACGAAGATATTCCCGTCGGAACACGGGTTATCCTTACGCCCAAAAAACAATATAACTATATTTTTGAAGCGGACTATTTTGAGAAAAAAATCAAATTTTATGGAGATGCACTGAGAGAGTCTATTGCGATAGTGGTAGGAGATACTGAAAAGATCGTTCATAAAGAAGAGCCCAAATGGCTTTCGTCATCAGTTTCAAAAGCAGATTTGCTGGCCATAGGAAAAGAAATTTTCCATGTCAGCTTTTTGGATGCAATTCCATTTGAGACGACTGCGGGCAAAGCAAAAGGCGTGTTGTATATTTTACCTTTTCGCACGCAATTTAGCAATAAACAACGTCACCGAATTTATCTTAAAAGGATGTTTCTCGCTGAAGAAGATCAGTCTATTTTACCCAATTGGGCGTTTTTTGTGCGGATGCTTGTCAATACGGAGGAGCTTAGTGCCACAGCATCGCGTGAGTCTCTCATGAAAAATGATGTACTGCGACTGGCGCGAAAAGAAATTGCAGCTGTTCTGAAAACTTACCTGCAACAAGTGAAGAAGATCGATTTTGATATTTATTTACGCATTATCCAGACACATTATCTGCATCTAAAAGCTTTCGCGCTCGAAGATCCGGACTTCCTGGACATCTTTTTGGCAGATATCCCTTTTGAAACCAACCGTGGACAACGCAGCTTTCAAAATATCATCGATCACCAACAACAGCTCTATTATTGTGCGGATTTTGAGGACTTCAAACAGATTGACCGCATGGCTGATACGCAGGGAATGCTTCTTGTCAATGCTTCTTATACCTTTGATACGGAATTGCTCCGTAAGATCAAACAACGGTATTCCGAATATAACATTGCAGAGATGTCGCCAAATCAGCTTCTGGGAACATTTCAACCTGTACATGAAGACGAGCATGATCAATTTGTTTCTTTTAAGAAAGATGTGCAGCGCATTTTGGACGACTACAACTGCCAGTTGGAAATTAGACGGTTTAAACCAGTCGATACGCCGGCTATTTTTACTAAAATGGACCAAAATAATGTGCAGAATACAATTAGCCAATTGAAGGAAAATGCAAATCCTTTCGCACAGGTACTCCAGACAGCTAGGCCGAATAAGATCCAGAATACTTTATGTTTAAATGCAGACAATGCACTTATCATCACGCTAATGGATATTAAAGATGCCTATATGCTTCGTTCAGTCGTGGAAGTGCTTTATGTGCAAGCGCTGATTTTGGGCAAATATCCTATACAGGAGCGGGAAATGAAGGTCATGAATGATGCCTTGAAAAACCTTATTGTAATGGGATTGGATAATTTTGTGAATCTTTAAGATAGTTGAAGATTTCTCCTCCGTCCTTTGAGGAGCTTATTTATAAAGGAAATATAATTCATTAAAAGCAGAGAATAAATAGATGTATACACTTAAAATTCAGAAACTTCGCAATCAGGTCGCGCGAGTGGACAATACGTTGGAGAAAGTCAATCTATTGACACAGGCTATTCGAATTGCAGATGAAAACCAAGATATTGAATGGGGATATGATCTTCGTTTAGATTTAATCAGCGAAGAGATTGATCTCGCTTTTTCAACGGAATCTTTACCGGCTTTTGCCTGGATATTGCAGGCTTATGATGAAAACCCGGAGCTCTTTAACGAAGAAGATTTCTTGTGGCAATACAAATGGATGATGTCCGAATTATATGATAATCCTGATGTCAGCCGTGAACAGATCCAAGCTGCTTTGCGTGATTTTGAACAACGATTGATCCGTAATGGTTACGGTAAGCGTGCCATATACAATGAGGAGTTAAGCGATGCCCTGGCACAAAAAGATCTTGCGGCTATCGAGCTGGCACTGAAAAATGTAAATGCTTTGCAAAGAGATGACATGAGCGACTGTGAAGCCTGTGAAATGGACGCAGAAGTAGCTGCAATTTTATTGCAGCAAGGATATGCCCCTGCAGTTGAGAAAGCGCTGCCGCTAATTGAGGGGCAATTCACCTGTGCACATGTGCCTTTGCGTACCGCTGTGAACCTTGCTTATGAAGGCTACAAGCATGGCGATATTGAACAGGCAAATAGAATGGCGGAGCTGGCAGAAAAGGAAGTGTTTAAAAAAGAAAAAGATTCTGCGATCCTACTATCGGTTATTAAATTGGCGACTTATTTCTCCTACACCGATATAGGCAAAGCCAAAGAATGGATCGAACGGTTTCTACCTTGGGCTGATGGTCCCGAAAATAGGTCCATGTTTCAATTGGCGTGCTACATCTGTGAAGCGATGAAAAACTTTGGACCGCATGAATCTTTTGTGCTGGAGCTCGGTAATCAGCATAACCTTTTTCAAGGAAAAAATAGCTTTACCGCAAGTGAACTGGCTGTACATTATGGGAAATTAGCGGATCAACTCGCAGATCGTTTTGATCTGCGCAATGGCAACAGTAACTTCCGTAAACAAGTAACCTTCGCATAGGTTACATAAGCTGCGGAAATCCCTGATTTCCGTGATGAAATCTCGTTGTTTGGTAGGCTATCTTTGTGTAAATGAGTGTCAAACAATAATACATAACGATAAAATAGATCAACAATGATTAAAAAATTGATTACAGGCATGTTGACCGCAGCGGTTCTGACTATGTCAAGTTGTGGTTCGGGAGAAAAAGATCCGGCAACTTACAACAACTCGATTATTACAGTTATTAATGGGAGTGAGCAACATATTACGGATATGAATGCGGCAATGAGTAGTTCCGATTATGCAAAAGCGGAAGAGGTTCGCACAGCTTGGGAGAAATCCTTAGACGGGGATATTAAAAAAGTAGAAGATCTGGGTGATTTTAAAGGCGATGCGACATTCCAAAAAGCAGTGCTCGATGGTCTGAAAGGGTATAAAAAGATTGTTACGGAAGACTATCCGAAATTGATTGAGATCCGTAAAAATAAAACACCCGATGCTGCGGCAGAATCGACTTTGCTGGATAATATCAACAAAGCATTTGAGAATATGAGCAATGGTGTCAATAAAGCATCGTCAGAATTTGAAAGTAAATATAAAAGTTAAAATTAGTGCATGAGCAATCTGGTAAGCCACATCATCTAAAAATGATGTGGCTTTTAATTTTTTCACTTTATATGGATAGCTACTGGTGCTTACGGAATCAGGGGGGGATTTAGGTACATGTGCTAAACATGGTAAGAAACCTCGTTGTAGACTAAAATGCTAACAAAAGTTAAAACTCCATGTGTTATGGTTGGATTTCATATTTTTATGTAGTTTTACATGAAGCTTGGATGGGGAAATGCCAAGTAGATAATGAATACAGTCAACTTAGGTTAATACAAAAGTTATTGACAAATACATGTTCCAATGAAAGCCATATCAATTTTAACAGCTTTGATTTTTTCTTCCTGCGTAGGCATATCGATCACGGCCAAAGCACAGGAAGTCACAAAAAATTTAGATTACATAGTTCTTATGAACGCAGACACCCTTTATGGAAAGATCTCTTCTATTAAGGATCACAAACTGAAATTTGAGAATCAACAGAAAGAAAAGCTAACTTTTGAGCCCGGCGATGTATATCGGGCATATTGGCAATCCAAAAAGAAGGTGTATGCGCCCTCTTACGTAGAAGACGGCTTAGAAGTTGTGCCAGGAACTTCTCCAAAGATGTATAGAATTCAGAAAGGCCTCAGTCAGGATCCCACTTTTGCTGAAGTGCTGGCTGATGGAGAAATTATTGCATATTACGTTTCAGAGACTAAAGTCGGTGGGGGGGCTGGTATAGCTATCGGTGGTGGCGGAGGTACAATGGGTAGCATTATGGTCAATAAGTATAAACATGCCTATGCATTGAAAAAAACGACCGGAGAAGTCATTGAAATAAATAGCAATCATAATGGGTTATTTAGCGATGTGAAAAAGAAAAGACCAATTACTTTTGGTAAGTTGATTAATGACGAACCGGAATTATTTGCTGAGTTTGAAAATGAAAAGAAGTATGACTACGATCTTTTTATTAAATACATCATGCGATATAACGAATTACAAAAGGCGAAGAGCGCTCCGGAATCAACAGAGCGATTGTTTATTTATTAAGGATTTAACCACTGAACCGCACATAAAACGAATTTATGATACTTATTATCTTTATTGTATTGACCATTATAGCCGCCTACGGTTTCTGGATGCTATTTGAAAAAGCAGGGCGTAAAGGCTGGGAGGCAGTTGTCCCTATTTATAGTCAATGGGTTCAATCGAAAATATTGGGCAAGAAGACCTGGCATCTCATTCTATTGATAGTGCCGATTGTCAATGTTTTTGTGTTTTATAACCTTTATCTTGATTTTATTCATTGTTTTGGAAAAAGAAGATTCTGGGAAAACTGTGCCGCTGTATTGGTCCCATTTATAGTTTTGCCACTTTGGGGTAAAGATAAAAACGTTAAATTTTTGAATGGACTGTATGCGAAAAATTTAAAAACAGCCATGGCTGGGGAAACTCAGTTGGACGAAGAGACGAAATTGACGGTTGTAAGAGAATCCTACACCGAATATAAAATTAAATACCCCTATAAAAAATCGATGGTACGTGAATGGGCCGATGCGATCGTCTTTGCAACTGTCGCTGCAACACTGATTCGCGGTTTTTTATTGGAAGCATTTATGATTCCTTCGGGGTCTATGCAACAGTCGCTCCTCATTGGGGATTATCTTTTTGTCAGTAAACTCAATTATGGCCCCCGCATCCCCAATACACCTATTGCATTCCCTTTTGCGCACCACACGATGCCATTGATAGGAGGAAAGGCATTTTCTGAACTGATTAAAATCCCCTATAAACGATTGCCCGGTTTTCAAGAGATAAAAAGAAACGATGTTGTTGTCTTCAATGCACCCGCAGGCGATACTGTCGCTGTGGAGAATCAAGATATACCCTATTATGATCTGGTCCGAATGATGGGGCGCGAAGCGGTCCATCAACAGTTTACGATCCAGACACGTCCAGTAGACAAGAGGGAACATTTAATTAAGCGTTGTGTGGGCATGCCCGGAGATAAAATCAGTATGAATGCGGGAGTATTGTTTGTGAACGATCAACCGGGGTTTGTTGCTCCGGAAAGTCAGATGGATTATACCGTAATAACGGATGAAACTGGTCTCGACGAACGTCGCCTGAAAGATATGGGGATAGAAGTTTCCCCAATTCAGCCTGGGGCGTATAGAATCTTCTTGACAGAGAAGCAGTTTGAAATGGTGAAATCTTGGTCCAATGTCAAATCTATGGAAATGAACCTGGAAAAACCGGGAGTGGCCCAACCGAATACTTTTCCAACTGATCCCCAATACAAATGGAACTACGATAATTTTGGTCCCTTTGTTATTCCAAGAAAGGGGATGACTGTACCATTAAACGCACAGACTTTACCACTTTATGGCCGTGCGATTCAGGTCTATGAGCATAACAGCCTTGAGAAGAAAGCTGACGGGTTATATCTCAATGGCAGCAAAGCAGATGCTTACACCTTTAAAATGGATTATTATTGGATGATGGGAGATAATAGACATAATTCGCTCGATGCCCGGGACTGGGGATTCGTTCCTGAGGACCACATCGTCGGAAAAGCATTATTTACCTGGATGAGCTGGAATGCGGATGGCAATGGGCTTTCCAAAATACGTTGGAATAGGATTTTCAAAGGTATCCATTAACAGCCAAAGAATACTAAAAAGCAAAAGGGGAAATGATTATTGTTATCATTTCCCCTTTTGCTTTTTAACTGGCCTTAGTCGTGCAAGGAAACTTAGAAATGCTAGGAAAATCCGATTCGTGCACTAAAAGCAGTGATGCTATACGTCTTGTCGTTCAAACCATGATCATAGCGTACCGCCGGTTCTATGGCAATATTTTAAACGGAGAATATAATATTTCATATATCAAACTAAAAGCGGACTATATTTTTTTCAGATACATTTCTGAGCAAAATTTCTGAGCAAAAATAGATCACTTGCAAGACTGCTTCCCGGCTTGTTGTTTTGGAGATCTAAAGATTGGGTTAAATCGGGTGGGCTTCATTTTTCACCAGGGGCCTTTGTCCAAGAGAAAAAATCTGTAAAAAAATTCTTGCTCATTAACCGTATTACAACCTTATACAATTATACCGAATAGCGTTTGTGATTCAGTCATTTACTTCTTAAAGTACTTGAGATTTAAGTGTATTGGGTATTTTTGCAACTAATTAATTAACAGTTGATTATGATTAATTTTAGTTGTTTTTTTGATTTGATCGAATTAATTTAGCCTCCATAATAAACCAATTAACAATTATTTCAACGCTAAATTCCCATAAATTATGGCCAAAAAATTAACGCTCTTGATTTCAAGTGTCATTGCATGTACTTATATGGCAAATGCACAAAATCGAACCGTCAGCGGTACTGTGGTGGATAGCCAAGGGAAGCCAATTCCACAGGTGTCCATCAAATTAAAAAATCGTTCTGGGGGAACGACAACAGATGATCAGGGAAAGTTTACCTTGCCTGTTTATCCCAAGTCAACTATCGTGCTTTCTAGCGTGGGCTTTCTAAACAAAGAGCAGGATGTCGATGGGCAGACGACATTAAATATAACGATGGAGTCGGGAAGTACCGAGTTGACAGAAGTGGTGGTTATCGGTTATGGAACAGCTTCCAGAAAGGATGTCACTGGATCGATTGCCAGCGTAAAAGCCGAGCAGCTAGAAAATGAAAATCCGCAGAGCGTTTCCGACTTACTAAAAGGTAATATTGCGGGTTTAAGCGTCTCGCAAAATACATCAGCAAAGGGGGGCGGTGACCTCTTGGTACGTGGTAAAACGACACTGAGTGCTTCTACTTCTCCTTTGATCGTATTGGACGGGATTATTTATAATGGACAGCTATCTGATATTAACCCCAACGATATACAGACCATAGATGTATTGAAGGATGCAAGTTCATTGGCCGTTTACGGAGCGAAAGCTGCAACCGGTGTCGTTGCTATCACAACAAAAAAAGGAACGAGCGATAAACCTGTGTTAACCGCCAACACCAATTGGGGGTTAGCGACCCTTGCCCAGAATCAGCGCGTATATAATGGCCCTGATTTCCTGAAATGGCGGGCGGATGTAGGCCGTGCCGGCGGAACCCGGCCATCCTATTTTTATGACGATCCACGCAATCTTCCGGCAGATGTGACTTTTGACCAATGGCTCTCGGGTGGAAACAAAGATCTGGATCCGGTAGATATCTGGCTGGACAGGCTTGGTCTTGTGGCAAATGAAAAAGCCAATTACATGGCCGGTAAGACTGTCGATTGGTATGATGAGATCTTTAGAACCGGGATTCGTCAGGATCATACCGTTAGCATGAGCGGAAGGAAAGAGGATGTCAATTATTACATGTCCGTCGGCTATAACAAAAATCAAAACCTGATCGAGGGAGGTGAGTTCAGTACATTCCGGGCGAGATTAAATCTGGAGGGGAAAGTGACGAACTTTTTGCGTATGGGCGCAAATGTCCAGTATGCTGATCGTGACGAAGGGGCAATTGAAGCCGATTGGGCGCAGTTGACAAACCTGTCTCCTTATGGTGACAAATATAACGCCGATGGCACATTAAGAAGGATACCTACCGATGATAGTGGCTTGAATGCACGCAATCCCTTCCTGAATATGACCTACAATGACCGGATGAATAAACAGAACACACTATTTGCAAGTCTCTTTGCAAAAGTGAATCTGCCCTTTGGGATTAGCTATCAATTTAATTTTAGCCCCGGAGTCGATATGTACCGTACTTTCAACCATAACTCCTCCGCCAATCCCAATGTAACCATTGTAGGTGGTTCGGCAAGCCGTGATCAGGAAACACGTTATAACTGGCAGATCGATAACCTGTTAAAATGGAACCGCAAGTTTGCTGAGATCCACAACGTAGATGTGACGCTTTTGGCAAACTCCGAAAAATACCAGACCTGGTGGACACAGGCCGCTAATCAGGGATTTGTTCCCGGGGACTACTTAGGATACCACAATCTCGCCAGCGGAAATCTGCCCACTGTCAATAGTGAAGACAAGGTCTATACTGGCGACGCTTTGATGGCCCGTATTAATTATAGCCTTATGGATCGCTACAATTTAACGCTATCCGTACGCAGAGATGGATACTCGGTATTTGGTGTGAACAGCAAAAGGGCAACTTTCCCAGCTGTGGCCGGTGCATGGACCTTCACAGAAGAATCTTTCATGAAAAATATTTCATGGCTCAACTACGGTAAATTGCGTCTTTCCTATGGTATCAATGGCAATAGAGATCTACGTAATCCAGATAATGGAACCGTCGATCCCTATGCCGCTTTATCGCAACTGACGGTTAATAAATATCAGACAGTGGATGCCAACGGTACGCCTGCCGAAGTCAATACCGTTGTGATCGGTTCGCGCATGGGTAATGAGAACCTCAAATGGGAACAAACAACTTCACTCAATGCAGGCCTGGATTTCTCGATATTAAAAGATCGGATCAGTGGATCGGTGGATGTATATAGTAAAAAGACGAACGATCTTTTGGTCAAACAATCGCTTTCCAGTGTATCGGGTTACCAATTTGTTTATTCCAACTTGGCAGAGGTGAAAAATAAAGGACTCGAACTCAGTTTAACCAGTCGCAATATCGTGGATGGGAACGTCAAATGGAACTCCAATTTTATTCTTTCCCTAAACCGGAATAAAATTTCACGACTGGCAACGCCGAATGATGACCCGGGGAATGGCTGGTTTATCGGTCAGGATATTGATGTGATATGGGATTATAAAGTATTGGGCGTATGGCAGGAAAATGAGGTTGAAGAGGCTAAAAAGTACAGCAAGGCAAGCATTCGTCCAGGAGATTTTAAGCTGGAGGATGTCAATGGTGACTATGTGTACAATGACGATGACAAACAATTTATAGGTTATCGCTCACCCCGCTTTACCTGGTCGCTTCGTAATGAGTTCAATCTATTCAAAAATATCGATTTTTCTTTCCAACTGATTTCCAATTGGGGGCAGCAAAAACAATTTAATCAGGCAAAGAACAACCCCGGAAGTGTCGGCTTTATGCGTTCCACATCCTATATCCAGCCGTACTGGACACCAGAAAATCCAACAAACGACTATGCACGCCTGGGAAGCGGTGCTAATGGAACGAGTTTCAATGTCTATTGGAAAAACAGTTTTATTCGTTTGAATAATGTGTCTTTAGCCTATTCCCTGCCAAAGACCTTATCTGAACGCATGAAGGTGAGAAACCTTAAGGTTTATGTCAATGTGAACAATGCAGCGGTGTACGCGCCAGTTTGGAATTATTGGGATCCGCAGAATGATGGACCTACACCTAGATATTATACCCTAGGCTTAAATGTATCTCTCTAAACGAATCAAGAACATGAAGAAAATAACTATAAAAGTAGCGGCCGTAGTAGCATCAATAGCATTGTTGGCGGCAAATGGATGTAAGAAGAGCTTTCTGGACTCCGATCAGCTATCACAATATTCTCCAGATAATCTAAATAATGTCGATGCGCTTAAAGGTGTATTGAATGCCTTGGGAAAAGCTGCCCGGGGAGAATTTTTTGGTGATTCTGCACCATTGCTGTCTGAGTCCATTTTTTCGGACGTTGCCGTGGAAGGAACTACCGACAAGGCAACGCCAGCACAGAATCTTGTCTCGCTGATTACTCCGGATGCGAATCTCAACAGCGATGATTTCAACAAAATAGGCTGGTATTGGACCAACTTTTTCGCTGCGGTCCGTTCGGCAAATACCATTATTAGCAATATCGACCGCCCAACATATAGTTCAGAGGCACAGAAAAATGAAATCCTCGGAGCGGCCTATTTTTATCGCGCTTATTTCTATTATAGATTAGTGCACGAATTTGGTGATGTACCCCTGCAGCTGAAAGATCTTTCAGCACCGAAATACGATTTTTATTCGACCAAAAGAGAAGTCATCCTGAAAAAGATGAAAGAAGATCTTGAGTTTGCGCAGCTATGGGTGAAAGATGGCGTCAATAAAGGCGATGTTACCAATGGAGCCGTCAACCATTTGCTGACAAAGATAGACCTGGCATTGGGTGACTTTGATGGTGCTATCGCAGCGGCCAGCAGAGTAATTGATGGAGGCAAATACGCCTTGATGAAAAGCCGTTTTGGCAGCACCGCTACGGATCTGTCAAAAAATGTCGTTTGGGACCTGCACCGCATGGATAATAAAGCCATTCCGGCCAATAAAGAAGCACTCTTTTTGGTAATCGACCGCCAGACATTACAGGGGCGTACGGATCTGGGGTCTCAGCTGATGCGAAATACTGTTCCAGCTTGGCATTTCGCCAATTTAAAAATCCCGCAGGGAGGGCTTCAGGCGATTGTGGATGCGGTGAATGCAGAGATACCCCTTACACGGATGTACGGCCGTGGTATTGGTCGTTATCGTGGTACTTATTACAGCACCAAAGAAATATGGACAGATGATACGGACTATCGTCATGCAAAGGGTATGTGGATGGATATGACGGATCTCGTATACAACAATCCGGCGATCAAATCTTCAAAAGATCCTGCAATCAGCAGCCTGTATGGAAAACCGATCCAGCAATTTACAAACGACAATATTAATAAGGTATTTACCAATGGCTCCCTGGACACCATCCGTCACTGGTTTGGCTGGCCACATTATAAGGTCTTCATCAACTCGACCAATCAATTTGCAGAGGATCCAAATTGGAATCCACCGCGTGGAACCAATACAGACTGGTATGTATTCCGGCTAGCAGAAACCTATCTGTTGCGGGCAGAGGCTTACGTGTGGAAGGGGCAACAGGCACAGGCCATGGCAGATATCAATGCCGTTCGTGGACGGGCAAACGCCGTATTGCTGCAGAATGCGGCAAAAGTCAATATCGGTACCGTACTCGATGAAAGGGCGCGTGAATTATTTTGGGAGGAAGCCCGTAAATCTGAGCTGACGCGTATAGCCTTTATTTTTGCGCAGACAGGCATTCCCGCCTATAACGGCAAAACATATAGTATGGCCAATTTCTCACAGAACAACTTCTTCTACGATCGCATTATTGAAAAAAATTCATTCTATCGTAATAAAGTTCCGACGGTACAAGGCGTGCATTATGAGATTGCACCATACCATGTGTTATGGCCTGTTCCCGCTTCGGCACAGCGATTTAATACCAATGGGATGATCAATCAGAACCAAGGCTATGCAGGAGCAGAAAACAATGTGCCACCACTCGATAAGATTGTCGAATAAGTACGATTGACAGGCTTGCGATGGAACTAGGTGCTTTCTGATAATTTTGTTATTTTGATCTGCTAAAACCGGATAGGCTGCGTAACCGAATACTGTTGCCTATCCGGTCATCAATAACCAAAAGAAAGGGGTGAGACGAGTTATGTGTACCGAAAAAAGGATGAAAATACGCGGATTTGTGATTTTGCTATTGTTATTTCAAATGGGATTGCTATGTGCCCAAAAGCCTATAGCCTTATCGACGGGTACTGCCGAACATATTTTTAAAACTGCAGAGGTATACTATCTCGAAGACAGCAGCAATGTGCTCTCATTTGAAGAAATACGATCGCCAGAACGTGCCCGGCAATTTAAACCTAACGAGCGGTATTATCCCAAAAACTTCAATCGATCCTCCACCTATTGGTTTCGGGTGAGAATGCATTTTGACCAACAGATATCCCGCGATCGGGTGATGGAACTGTTTGATCAGACCGCCGACATGGTGGAGGCATATATTCCCAATGGAGCGGGGGGATTTGCTCATTATCGGACCGGAGCCTCGATCGATTTCGAGAATAGGCAATTTATGCATAAGAATTTTGAATTTTTAATTCCTGCACTGGAGAAAGGAACCTACGAAGCCTATTTTAAAGTACGTTCAAGACAGATGGTCAACGTAATTTTGGTCTATCGTACCCTAGATCGTTTTGTTCAGTATACCCTGACCGAATACTTTACTTTCGGCCTGTTTTATGGAATGATTATTCTATTTAGTTTTAATAATCTACTGATGTATTTTGCGGTGAGAGGACGCCAGTACCTCTATTACGTACTCTATATCGTGTGTGTAGGATTGTATGAGATGTCTTCCGACGGCGTTGCTTTTCAGTATCTATGGCCCGGAAATCCCTGGTTCAATCAATACGCAACGGCCGTTTTTGTCTGCTGTGTCAGTGTTTTTGCCTTACTATTTACGAAATCCCTGCTGCATGTAAAGCAAAGAGAACCTCGATTGAACCAGTTGCTGAACTGGATTATTATCTTGAGAATTCTGTTTTTTGTGTATTGTTTGGGTTTTAACCAAAATTGGTTTATCTACAAATTTGTTGAGATAGTTCCGTTGTCGGTCGCCTTTTTCTCGGGGATATGGCTTTGGAAAAAAAAATATCGTCCGGCCCGGTATTTCGTGCTTGCCTATACCTTTCTTTTCCTGGGGTTTGTGTTAAAAGTAACCTATGTGTTGGGCTACGCACGCTTTCTGCCCAGCTCTATCGGACATTACAGCATTACATTTGGTTTTGTGCTGGAGATGACTTTCCTCTCATTTGCTATTCATGATAAGGTTCGGCTATTGAAAAATAAAAAGGAACGGGCGCAAAAAAGAGTTATTGAACAGATGCAGATCAATGAAAAACTTCAGGAGATGCACAACAGGGATCTGGAAAGGAAAGTGCAGGAACGCACATTAGAGGTAATGCAGAAATCGAAAGAGCTTGTTGAAAAATCTGAAATCATTAACGACCAAAATCGCGATCTGAAAGAAATGAATAGCCTTCTATGGGCACAAACGGAAGAGATTAACCGTATGAACCAGTTGCTGGCAAAGGATAACAAAAACCTACAGCATAACATTGAACGGATAACGGATGACCGCGTGCTCTCTAAAGAAATGAATTTTGAGGAGTTCGGGGTCAAATACCCAGATAAGGAGACTTGTTATAAGGTATTGTCCGAATTGAAATGGAAAAAAGAATACCGTTGTCTAAAATGTGGGTATGATAATTATTGTGCCGGTAAGACACCCTATAGCCGCAGGTGCACCAAATGTACCTATGAAGAATCTGTATTGAATAATACAATTTTTGAAAACGTACGAATTCCGATTAACAAAGCTTTTTACCTGGTTTATCTGGTACATTTCCATCAGGGTGAGATTTCCTCCTATAAGCTTTCGCAGAAATTGGGTATCAGGCAGAGTACCTGCTGGAATTATGCCAGCAAGGTGAAAGATATATTGACAACAAGTCGTACAAAACATAAAAAAAATGAAAAATCAGGTTGGACAAAATTGGTGCTGCATACGCTGGATCGACCAACATAAATGCTATACATGAATATTATAATTAAACAAATCATTACCTTATACTTCCTAGGTTATCTATTTTTCTCGGGGACTGTTCACTCACAAACACTGCGGGACGGGAGAACCTCGGTAGATTTTTCGTCAAACTGGAAATTTAGGAAAGAAGCAGATTCCGTGGGCCACTTAGCTAATCAGAAACAAAATTGGCAAACCGTGAGTTTTCCGCATAGCTGGAATGTAGATGATGTGATGGACGATACGCCGGGCTATTATCGCGGTGATACACAGTATCAAAATGCCGTTTACTGGAAGACTGCCTGGAAAAATAAACGGATAGTGCTCCATGTCGGTGCTGCCAATCAGGAAGCAGCAATCCTTGTCAATGGAAGAGAGATCAAAGCACATCAAGGCGGGTATACTGCTTTTAATGTAGATATAACGGATTATCTGATCCGGAAGGAAAATGTAAAAAATACCGTAGTTATCCAAGTAACCAACCGCTACAACCCTGATATTGCACCATTAAGCGGTGATTTTACTTTTTTTGGCGGCATCTATAGGAAAGTGTTTTTGCTGCTGCTGGATCAGATTCATTTTGCAGATGCCAGGTATGGAAGCAGTGGCTTGCGGGTAAGCGCAAAGGTTGATGCACAGCAAAATGCAAAGATCAATCTTGATGGAGATATTCGTAATGCTTCAGGAGCGCAACAAGCCATTTTCATTGAAACTACGCTTGTCGATGCTGATGGGGTGACAATAAAAACGGTACGGCAAAAAGAAAGCCTGAAGCCCCATGCTAGTCACAATTTCCGTTTGGACATGTCCCAAATTGAGCAGCCAAGATTGTGGTCGCCAGACGTGCCGTATTTGTATCGTTTGATAACGCGGATTTATGATTCCAAGGGCCGACAGCTGGACCGGCTGGATAATCCCGTTGGTTTTCGCTGGTTTTCATTTGATGCCGAAAAGGGCTTTTTCTTAAACGGCAAAGCACTGAAATTAATCGGTGCAAGCCGACATCAGGATTTTCCAGGGATGGGCAATGCGGTGCCCGAAGAGCTGCAGGTACAGGATCTTGTGAAGTTGAAGGCGATGGGTGGCAATTTCTTGCGTGTAGCCCATTATCCGCAGGATCCCGCGATACTGAAAGCTTGCGACAGCCTCGGGATCCTGGCATCGGTAGAAATTCCCCTAGTGAATGAGATTACAGAAAGTCCTGCTTTTGCCGATCATAGTTTTCAGATGCAGAAAGAAATGATCCGGCAATATTTTAACCATCCAAGCATCATTATCTGGGGGTATATGAACGAAATATTCCTTCGTCCCCATTTCCCAAAAAACAAGGAACGTCAGGAAACCTACTTTAAATCGGTGGTATCACTGGCCCAAAAATTGGAAATTCTCACACGCAGCGAAGATTCAAGCCGTTATACCATGATTGCCAACCACGGCAATTTTGATCTATATTATCGGACAGGTCTGACCAAAATTCCCATGCTTGTAGGCTGGAACCTGTATCCAGGCTGGTATGGTGGTCAGATTGCTGATTTTGGGAGGCAGCTAGAACATATTCATCAGCAGTTGCCCGACAAGCCCCTCTTGGTGACCGAATATGGGGCAGATGCCGATTATCGCATACATGCCGATAAACCAATACGTTTCGACAAAAGCGTTGAGTATGCCGTCCTATACCACCAGGGATATCTCAACGAGATCTTACAGAAGCCCTTTGTTTCCGGCGGGGCGGCATGGAATCTCTCGGATTTTAATTCCGAAACCCGCGAAGAAAGCATGCCGCACATCAATACCAAAGGTCTAATGACCTGGGATAGAAAAACAAAAAATACCTATTTTCTCTATCAAGCATATTTAAAAACTGAACCTTTTATTGAGATCGGTATCACCCATGGGAAAAAATGGGGCATACGGACTGATGCTGACTCCGCATTGATAGGTTCTGGATGGCTAAAGCTGCCCATATTCAGTAATGCGGATTCTGTGGAACTGTTGCTTGATGGTGTGTCGTTGGGTGCGAGGAAACCTGTGGATCGGATGATAATTTGGGCTGTAAACTTAAGCCGCGGATCCCACCGGGTCAAAGCGGTGGCTTTCCATGAGGGGAAATTGAGCGGGGTTGATGAATCTGTATTGGATTGTGAGGTGTTGCCCTATGATCTGAAGAAGGACAAGGACTGGGAGGAACTCCGCATTAACACGGGCGATAACCGGGAGTATATTGACTCCATGGGAAATCGATGGTTCCCAGACCAGCCCTATGAAACGGGGAGCTGGGGATATATAGGGGGAGAGAAATATCGTCTGAAAAATACCGGTCGGGAAAATCTAGGGACCGACGTCAATATTCGTGGTACAGGTGATGATCCGCTCTTTCAGACGCAGCTGCATGGATTGGAATCCTACCGATTTGATCTGCCGAATGGCAATTACGAGATTGAATTGTTCTTTGCCGAATTGGAAGCGCCGAATCACAAGGAAAATCTCCTGTATGATCTCGAACAGCAAGGGAAAAAAAAGGAACAGCAGTCCATCGATCGAATTTTTGATATCCGGATCGGGGAGCATATTCTTGCTGCGGACATAAATGTACTTGGCGAAGTGGGGGCATTTAAGGTGCTCCACCGAAAATTTCCACTGCAAGTGCAAGGTGACGGCAATCTGATGATCTCCTTTGTCGCTAAGAAAGGAAAGCCTATACTGAATGCCATCCGACTAAAAAAAATCAAAATCAATCAGCCTTAAAAAAGTAAACTTATGCAGCCATTGAGAAACTATGTTATGCCTGTTGTATCCATATTGATGATGCAGGCTGCTTATGCAAAAACAAACGCTAATCTAAGCAAAGTAGCCTATACCGAGGCGCAGGGAACTACTGTAACCGCCGTCGTGGCACATCAATCTGATCCACGTGAGCTTGCGGAAAGTGCAAATGATCTAGGTGAAATAGCTGCGACGAAAGCCAGGCCGCAAGCCGCAGCGGTGAAAGATAAGCCCCAAACCGAACATCCGGACGTCTTCGTCCGGCAGGGAAAGATATGCCTCGACTTTAGTAAGCGGCTGATCGATAAAAAGTCGAAAGGCCCCTTTCTTATCCGGCGGAGCAAGGGCCGGCTGGGCGACTACCAGACCATTGCTAAAGTCACGCAACCTCAATTTATCGATCAGGTTTTAACAGGAAGCCCTTATGACTACTACTATGAGATCAAGACCATCAACGGAGAGTTTGTTGCACGTATGGGGATGGAACTTGAACTCTTTGGTGAAAATACCTTTATCTACAGTCCGGCCGACAATAAAGTACGTGTAGGCACGGAGGTCAATCAGCTCCATGAGCAGATGTTCGGCAAAGAATTTAGCCCCAACCGTTATGCGCTGCTCTTTAAGTCGGGCGACTATAAGGATGCCGGGCTATTGAAGATCCCATTTTATGTACAGATCGCAGGATTGGGTCAGGTGCCTTATGATGTTGCCGTTTCCAATATACATACACCGCCCCATCTCGCCAACGGAAATGGAACCTGTACATTCTGGCGGTCTGCCGAGAATCTGTCTGTCATTGGTCCGGAGAGCTATGAGGAAGAAGAAACCTTCAAATGGGCGGTGTCACAGGCGGCACCCCTGCGGCGTATTTATTCCACACGGGTCGTCCGCAACCAATGGGCAAATGGATGGGTCAGTGGTGGCTATACGGCAGATTGTTATTTTGAAGCGGCCGCAGGTTCTAAAAATCAACAGCAATGGTATACACGTAACTCATTTTTAAATAAAGGAAGAGGGAAGTTTGAAGAAATTAAATACAACTACTGTTTTCAGGGCGTAGACTTTGGGCCAACTGTCGATAAAAGTACTTATCAAAATAATTGGGCAAAAGGGGGAAATGTAACCATCATTCCGGCGACACCGCTTATCCGGGAGAAGCCCTTTGTATTTTTTGATCAAGATGGGCGCTACAAGGTTTTCCGTCCCGCATTGAAACATAATCATACAGGCGTATCCTATACGCGGGATAATATGGGAGCGGGTGATATCATTGACATAGAAAAAGATTTCTATGTCGTGAAACCAGGTGTGTCAGCAGCGGAAATGAACCGGCAGCTGCAGGCAGGAAAGCATCTGCTGATTACACCCGGCATGTATGAGTTATCCGAACCTCTTCATGTCAGCAAGGCCAATACCATCATACTCGGACTTGGTTTGGCGACCCTGATCCCCGGTTCGGCCAATCCGTATACTGCAATAGCCGTAGATGATGTCCCGGGTGTTACGGTTGCCTCATTGATGTTTGATGCACATTATAGTTCGCATAGTTTGATTCAGGTCGGTCCGGAAAAAAGTAGGATAAGACATGCCGATAACCCAACTCTGCTGGCGGATCTATTTCTGCGTGTTGGCGGATTTCGGGCTGATAAAGTCCATGTAGACCAATCGGTTGTTATCAATAGCAATGATGTGATTGGCGACCACTTTTGGATATGGCGTGCCGATCACGGTGTGAAGGGAAGTGTTGGCTGGGATATTAATACGACACGCAATGGTTTGGTGGTCAATGGAGACTATATGACCATGTATGCTCTGTTCAATGAGCATTTTCAGGAGTATCAAACCTATTGGACCGGTAATTATGGCCGGACTTACTTCTTTCAATGTGAAAGCCCCTATGACGCGCCGAATCAGGCGGCCTATCGAAGTGAGAAGGGTACACGTGACGGCTTTGCAGCTTACAAAGTTGCCAATGAAGTAGTGCAACATGAGGCTTATGCATTTGGAATATACGATGTGCTGGTCAATCCGATTCGGATCGAAAGTTCGGTGGAAGTGCCGGTCAAACCCGGCGTAAGGCTCAAACATATTTGCAACAACAGCTTATCAAACGGCCCTGATCGGGGTTTTGGCTACGTGATTAATCAAGTTGGAAAAAGTACGTACAATACCTGGCGCGATAATCGGACGTACGTTGTGGAGTTTCCTTGATGAGCATTTGGTTTAAGGAATTACTGCATATATGGACAAAATGCAATATATTTTATGGAAAAAGTTTTTGACGTTACAAAAAAATTAAGATTTTTTAACATTTTGAAAATAGCGAAATCGATTGCGTAACAAAACGCAATCGATTGTGTTTTGTTACGCACCATTTTCAGCAAAATCGAGGTTTTGATATATTGATAAATTGGAAGATTTTAGTGTCGAAAAGAACACTATAAACCAAACCCAATTTATGGAAATGGACATCTACACCAAAAGGAAGTGGACGAGAATAATCCCGCTTCTATTTAGCCTAATGCTGTTCCAGTTATTCTCTTTTGCACAAACGAAGATAACGGGAAAAGTACTAAACAATAATCGACCTCTGCCTGGGGCGACGGTTTTTGTTAAAAATAACGCAAAATCTGTCACCTCAACCAATGGTACAGGAACATTTGAAATTCAAGCCAAATCAGATGATATTCTGGTTGTTAAAAGCGTTGGGTTTGAGACGCAGGAGATAGTTCTAGGAGGGAGGCAAAATGTCTCAGTGAATCTAGTTGAATCAAGTAACGAGCTCGGAGAAGCGATTGTGACAGGCTATACAACCATCAATCGTAAAAAAAGTACCGGTTCGATTGCGAGTGTGACAAGCAAAGATATAGAGAATCTTCCTGCTGCTAGTATCGACGTGTTGCTTCAGGGAAAGTTACCTGGAGTAAACGTGCAGAACTTTACCGGACAACCTGGTATGAAAACCTCTTTGGTCATTCGCGGAAATACCAATATTCCCCGTTCCAATAATGATTTTGATGCAGACAATTTGACGAGTAACCCATTGTATGTCATTGATGGAATTCCTACATCAGAAGATGAAATCAAAAGTTTTAATGTTACTGGAACCAACTTTCTTGCAAGTCTAAACCCCAATGACATCGAGTCTGTTGACGTTTTGAAGGATGCATCGGCAGCCGCGCTATATGGAGCGAGAGCGAACAATGGTGTTATATTGATAAAGACAAAGCGTGGTCAGCTGGGACGACCCAAATTTAGCTTAAATACCTATCAGGGTTATGTAACTAAACCTGCTACTGTTGCTACATTGATCGGTGCGGCAGAAAGAAGAAAGAAACTCGAATTGATTTATAAGTTTGCGAATGATGCTCAACTTCAAACAATACCTCAGCTATTGACAGATAGTTTGAATCCAGCATTTAACAATAACAATGATTATCAGGACTTATTTTATCAATCTGGGTACGTACAAAACTATGACCTTTCCGTTTCGGGGGCTACCGAGAATTTAAACTATAGGGTCAGCGGCGGGATGTATAATGAAAAAGGTATTGTAAAAAGTACTGGTCTAAAGCGCTACTCTTTTACAAGTAATTTGATTTTTAATATCACCAAACAATTGGAATTTCTGACCAACTTCAAGGCTTCGACCAACAGACGAATGGATGGTAAAGGCAGTACGGAGTTCTTAAAAACTAATAGATACCGCAGTGTTTTTGCTATTAATCCAGTGGATATGCCAACATCATTGCTTGGTATGAGTCAAGACGATATCAACAGTATTGTGAATCCCTATGACTATCAGCGCAACGATAATATCAATGTAGACCTAAGTGGAGTTGGTGAGTTAAGATATACCTTCTTAAAAGATTTTCGTTTAAGCACGCGTAGTATTATCAACTATTCTACGGCAAAAAATGATTTTGCTTCACCATCTATTTTAAATACTGATGGTCTAGCCTATGCGAAATCGACTTATACCCAGTACAGAAAATATTTGTTGACAAACTCTTTATTATGGACAAAATCCTTAAATGACGTACATAACTTTACGGCTACGGCAGTTCAGGAATATGAGACGCGTAAAAATGAGGGCTTGTATTTGTTAGGAAAGGATATCCCAAATGACAATATTCAAGTAATTAAAGGTGTGAGTGCTCAAAACCTAAATGGATATTCTGATCAATCGACCTATGCAAAGTTGTCATTCCTCGGTGCGTTTCATTACGATTATAAAAGTAAATATTTGTTGGATGCAGTATGGAGAGCGGATGCTTCTTCAAGATTTGGTAAGAATAACAAATGGGGGTATTTCCCATCTGTAGGAGCTGGATGGATTGTTTCGGAAGAACCTTTTATGGAATCCAAAGAATGGGTAGATGAATTGAAACTTCGCGCCAGCTGGGGACGTACGGGTGATGAAAGTAGCATCGGTGATAATGATCGTTATAATGCGTTTATTGCTGGAGATGGGTCTTATCCTGGTAACTCTGGAAATACCTACGGCGGTGGTACGGCAGTTATTCCAAACTATTCGGGTATAACCAATGATAATATTACCTGGCAGAAATCGGATACTTGGAATGCGGGATTTGATGCATACTTATTAAAAGGCAGACTTATAGTCAATTTTGATACTTATGTTAGAACAACAACAGGGCAAATGTTGCAAATCTGGATACCGGAGTACTCCGGGTACCTCCAAACTTTTACGAATGCTGCAGGAGTGCGGAACTCAGGAATCGAGATTAATATCCAAGGGAAAGTATTTGAAAAAAGTAAAGAATTCCAGTGGATTCCACAATTGAATTTATCATTTAACAAAAACGTTGTTACAGCATTGCCTAATGGTAACCGAGACTTATACTATGATCAAGGCGTGTATGTGGTGGGTAAACCCTTGAATATGTTTTATGGTTACCTTGTGAATGGAGCCATTAGTTCATCCAATGATATTATCGTAAACCCATACACTGGAGCGGTAGGCGCAACAAAATGGGGTACACTTAAGCCGGGATATCCTAATTGGGTAGATGTGAATGGTGATTATAAGATTTCAGACGCGATTGGTGAAAACGATATGACTTTTTTTGGCGATCCGAACCCGAAAGTGACGGGTGGTTTTATCAATAATTTTACTTATAAAGGTTTCTCTTTACAAGTTTTAACAACTTTCACCTTAGGAAGAGATATTATCAACAGTACTTTTGCACGACGCATGTCCAATGGATTCTTCTATGGAAATCCTAAAGACCTATCTAAAGCATCGATCGGAGATTTAGATAAGTATGATTTTTGGCAGCAAGAGGGCGATATGGCTAGATATCCTGCAGCAAATCCGTATATGGGATTGTATGCTTGGAGAGCTGGTCAATCGATGTTTATGGAGCCAGGATGGTATGTGCGCATCAAAAATATCAACTTAGCATATCGTTTCAATAAAGGTCAAAACCCTTGGATGAATCGTTTAGGAATTAATTCACTCAGATTATATGGTACAGTGGATAATGTTCATATGTTCCAAAAATTCTCAGGTGTTGATGCCGAAATGGTTGATGCGAGAGGCTTTGATTATGGTGACGGTTATCCATTGCCATCTAAGTATACTTTAGGTGTTCAATTCGAATTTTAATAGCTAGCAACATGAAAATTTTAAAAATAACATATAAAAAGATAGGAGTAGTCGCGACTCTTTTCTCCGCTATGATTCTAGGATCATGTAACAAGCAATTGGAGAATAATTTAATTAATGATACCTATGCGGATACCTTTTGGAAGAATGAAAAAGACTTTACGGGTGCCACGTTGGGAATGTACAGTTTATTCCGAAAAGCCATGGTGACGAACCAAGCTTTTTTCGCATGGGGAGATACCCCTGTTGGAATTTTGACAACCAGCGAGGGTACATTGCATTCGGATATCTATACGAGCGGTAGCTTTAAATTGCCCTATCGAGAAGGGGGCGGGCTTAATTGGACAAACTGGTACCGAGTCATAAATGAAGCTAATTTGATTATCAAGAGGATTCCGGACATTTCGGAAGATAAATTTTCAGCTGGAACCAAAAGCTACCTTCTTGGTGAAGCATATTTTATGCGTGCACTTTCCTATTTCTATATGACACGGGTTTGGGGTGACTTACCTTTACAAACTGAACCAACGGAGACAGCTGATCAGGCTGTATTGATTGGCCGTACGTCGACCGATGAGATCTTGAAGTTTATTGTTAGTGATGCGCAGAAAGCCTCAAGTTTATTGACTTGGGAAGGGGTTGACGGGCTTGGTCGTCGTCGGGCAAATAAAGCTGCAGCTTTGGCCTTGTTAACACATGCGACTGCCTGGCAAAATGACTACGCGAAAACGGTAACATACGCGGACTCTATTATCAGTCGTCCAGATCTCTTCGCATTGCAGACAAAAGGAAATGTCCGTAATGTTTTTAAGGAAGCGAGCGCGAAAGAAAACATATTCGTGTTTACAAATAAGGATGCGGAAAATGAATCTGCGTCTTATCAAGGGATGGGGGTATTTTCAGGTGCAGTGGGTTTTATTACGGTAAGTAGCAGTATATACGTAAATATGCCGTCGTTGGTTCCAGTCTATTATGTGACTAATACAAAATTAGAGGAAATGTATGGTAAGGAGGAAGATGGTGATACCAGAAGAACAGATTTCTTCAGGAGTATTACCAATTCGCAAAGTAATTCGCTAATGAAGTATTCTGATATTGTCTACAAAAATGCGGCGACAAACTCGGATCCTAGGGTTGAAAGTAATTTGGTGATTTTTAGATTGGCCGATATGATCTTGCTAAAAGCAGAGGCTTTAAATGCAATTGGAAAGGATGGTGAAGCGCTAACGGCCGTCAATTCGATTAGAAGCAGAGCCGGCGCCAAAACCATGATTAGCAGTGGTGGCGCAAATCTAAAGCGTGATATATTGAAAGAAAGACAACGTGAATTGATTGGTGAGGGTCATTGTTATTTTGATATTGTTCGAAATGCCTGGAAAACGAAAAATAATAATCTCTTCGTACAGCTGGCTTCCTGGAGTATGGATGCTACGCGTATGGAACAAAAAGGTTATCTATTCCCAATCGAGAACAGCATTTTAAACTCGAACCGATTAATCTCACAGAATCCTTATTGGATGGGTAAATATTAAGCGAATCAACATGAAAAATACATTTATATATTTAAGTATTATTGCTTTGGTAACAATTTTTAGTTGTAAAAAAGAAGCGGTAATAGATGGTGGCGTAAGTGATCCACATGTCAATATGACAACCTATGATTTCTTGAAATCGCATCCACAGCACTTATTTGATACGACCTTGATGATTATCGATAAAGCTGGACTAAAAGATAAAGTAAACAGCGCGGGAACCTTTTTTGTCCCAACAAATTATTCCATTCGTAATTTCCTGTTAGCGAAACAGAATGAATGGCGTAAAAAGGATGAACGACTTAATTTTAATCTGGATTCATTGTTTAAATATTATCCACAAAAAATGCTCCAGGACACGATGAGTGTTTATCTTTTCTCTGATCGTATCGTTCGGGATAATTTAACCGAAATGGGAACTATATATCAGACACAGGAACCAATGACAAAACTCTTGGTGACCTTGGAAAAATCAAGTAGTGATGATTATTTGGAGGATGGTGTCATTTCTCAAGGACCTAAATTGCTTTATTTAACCAAGATCTATGGCGAGCGTGATGTTATGAAAAATGGCTTATTATCTGATCCTTCAGGAAAAGCAAATCTCAATGACACCAAATTGCTCTGTCAGACGTCGGGCATTATTTCAACAACAGGCATCGTGCATGTATTGAACAACCAGCATATTTGGGCATTTAGAAGATAAATTTAATTGGTATTGATATGAAAAATAGATATAAAATATTTGTATACATCGGTGTATTGGCATCCTTAATGTATGCAGGTTGTAAGAAAATTGAAGTCGGCTATCTAAGTGACAATATTCGTTATGGATCTAATCCGATTGCTGTAGATCAAGGAACGTTTTATATAGCAACTGGCATTATTCCGGACGCCTCAACACCACCATTTACGGTAACTTTATTGGATATTCGTAATAAGGCAACAGGAAAAAGGGAGGAGACTTTTTTTAAGGAATACGACGTCACTGTTTGGAAGGAGAAATATGATCCTAAAACAGATACAACACTTGAATTGATTAATAACAAACGAGGTATAGAGAAGAGACTACCGTTTACTGTTTTAGAAAAAAGTGGTCAGTTTATGTTCACTCAAGCGACTGATAATGTCCCTGCGGGGGAGTATGAGGTTGATATACGTGTGCAAAATCCAAAAGGTACAAAAGATTATAAGAATATAACAACGATCAAGTTGTCTCCGGTAAAAGAATATACGTATGAAAATGTGCCTTACTTTATTGCGGTTGAAGCAAATAGCGAAACAGGTATCCGTTTCCCTTATGATGACCAATGGATTGATCAAACCAAAGGGCAGAGCACTAGTTTAACATTAAATATTAAACGCGTAGCAGACGGTCCAAATCAAATTGTATTGAAGGTTTACGACAAAAACGGAGCATTATTTCCGGGTAGTGCTTTGGACAGAAGGCCATCTGGCAATGATTTCCTTAAAACATTGGCGACTTTCGCTTATAAAACGACCGTTACAGACACAGCTGTGGTCTATGATTATGCGCAAGTGAGATTCCCGGATGTATATTGGGATAGTCAGTCAAACGGGATCAACTGTTATTACAGAATTCAATCGAAATGGATTCAATCAATAGACTATGCGGATACTAAAAACTGGAACCCGCCAACAGATATGAAGTACTTGACATATGATCAGCCTGTTAAGCTTAATATTCGTTTTAACACGAAGATATACAAAGCAGGGAAATATATTTATGAACTTCATTTGAAAGCGACGAAAAATCCAAATGCGAAGTAGGACGCGTTGCGTTTAGATTATTGAATAACTTAATGTATGGAGAGGGAGAGTGAAATAATACTCCTCCTTTTTTGTTAAGATGGAATTATGATTTCTATTGTATCTCTGAATTAATGATGAAAAGAAAATTTATCGCCTTTGGGCTAGGTCTATTGCTAAGCGCCAATTTGAAGGCTCAAACGGCTCAGGATTTCAAACAAGCTTATGCTGATCTTTCTATATTCGAAGATCCTTTGGCGTTAACACTAAAAAAAGGGATTAAGAAAAAACAGCTCAGTCAGATTGCTGATACAACACTACGCCGGGTCGCGCAGTCTATACTTGATGGCAACTATAATAAGGAGTATAAGTATGCAACCTATTATGCCTTGTTGAATCCGACAACATTAGGTCATCAATTAAGTATTGGGGATGGTTATAGTAAATATGAAAATATGACCGGTGTGTATCTCTCCAAAGGAAAGCATATCGTTATTGTGGATGGCATTGCAACAGGCAAAGAGGTAAATCTTGTTGTGCCCAATTGGTTGCGGAAAGCTCCTAATCCGCAGGAGCCGACAAAGGATCCGAAAGGTTGGGGGCTGGAAAAACAGGAATTCAGATTGCACAATGGCGTGAATATTATCGAGCTCAATGATTATGGAAGTTTAGCTTATATCGATTATTTCTCAGAAGAGCCTGAAAAGGAAAATCCGATTACGGTTCATTTTCTGACAGGACAGGTAAACGGTTACTTTGATCTTAAAAAACAGGGTAATAAGGAGTGGGACAGTTTGATCGATCACGCTGTATTTCCGATTATGGATGCAAAAGGTGAGCATATTCAAACGGCTTATCCAATAGAGGCATTGAAACAGTATGCTTATGGAAAAGGTGTCGAACTGATTCGTAATTACGATTCGCTGGTGTATAGACAACATCGCTTAATGGGACTGGAGAAGTATAATAAAGTCCCCAAAAATCGTATTCTAGCACGGGTGAATTATAATTATTACATGTTTCGTGATGGAGATGGTGTTGCCTATATGGGCGATAAGGTTGGTTACGCGATGAAGATGGTGGTAACGCCAGAATCGGTGATTAGAGGGGATCCTTGCTGGGGTTTCAGTCATGAGGTGGGCCACGTACACCAGACACGTCCAATGTTTAATTGGGGTGGCTTGGGTGAGGTGAGCAACAACCTGTTCTCCTTATATGTAACACGTTCGTTTGGTAATAAAACTCGGGTTTCAGAGCAGAACAATTTTGAGAAAGCGAAGACCAATATTATTGAAAAACGAATTTCTTATTTGTCCGATCCGGATGTGTTCGATCGTTTGATTCCTTTTTGGCAGTTACAGCTCTATTTTGAGGGTGAGGGAAAACGCCCCGATTTTTATGCCGATCTATTTGAGGCTTTCCGTCAGCAGAACATGAATAAACCAAGAAGACAGCGTTCAGATTGGAGTTCCGATCGCATGATGGGTGAGCGTAATCCTGCCGTCCATCAGCTGAATTTTGTTAAAACAGCCTGCGAAGTGGCCAAATTGGATTTGACAGATTTCTTTGATAAATACGGATTCTTTTTCGTTGGTACCTTGGAGTACGACGATTATGGAAAGTATACCTATACCATGACGCAGGAAATGGTTGACGCCTGTCGTCTGGCAATTAAAAACATGAACCTACCCAAGCCTAAGGCTGATCTTACAGCATTAAGAGATTAGAATAGGTAAACTGGCGCAAATGAAGCTCCGAATCGCAGTGGATGATTCGGAGCTTTTGTGTTTAGTGGGTATAGCTTGTGGATCTCGTTATTGTCTTGACGTTTTAAAAACTGAATGAACTTCCTGTAAGAAATCATTCCTATCCTCTTTTAAATTGAATAAGATGTTTTTAGCTGTGATTCAATTATATCTTGATACCTGACTTATAACAGGACATAATGATAGGATATAAACTTTTAGGGGAGGGGTGAGTTCTAATTGTGTATTTGCATTCTTTTTGCGCCTTTGATAGTATGCTTTTCCAAGTTGTTTTCGTGTTTGCTGCGTTGCTGCGGAGTTTTTCGGCTGCAGTTCGGATTGGCGTTGGCCCCCTTTTCGTGACCTCCACGGGACACGGTCGCTTTCAGAACGCCATTTGTCCGTGTTGGCATCGGGGTGGGCGCAGGGTTAGAATCGGAGACAACACGGACTCACCACGGACGCAAGACGTTCAGAGGCTAAACCAGCCCCGACCATGGTACGAAGCAGGCTGGGAGGGCAGTCGGATGTTCCCGCAGACCTTTGTCAGCAGCCGGAGCGTTGTCCCCGAGCGGAACCACCTTTCCCTAAATAACGAAGAGTTAATGATGCTTTATTCCTTAGGTTAGCTTTTGTCTATATTTAGCTTAGTAATAAGTTAGGTTTAGTGTAGCTATAACCTATATTATACCTAAACTAAACCTAACTAAACCCTAAACTAACCCTAAGTAAACAGGTAGGAAAGTATAGCTGCAAAAGAAGGTATTCCAGAGCCCTGTGTTCTGCTATCTTTCCCGCCCTACCGATATTCGTCCGTCCATCAGTTGCGCCCGGCATCTCGTTCCCGGATTGGCTGATTATGTTTGCCGCTGCAGGCGGTGCTGAAATCCCTCTGGAAACCCTTTTCGCCTCCCTCTGCAGCTCCCTCGGCCAAAAACCAAAAAGAATCTCCCATCCTGACAGCGAGTTAGGTCCAAAATGAAAATAATAAGAACAAAAGGCTTGGAAGTTTGTTAGTAAACTTCCTATCTTTGCACCACTCCGCAAGGGAGGGACGGTTACTTCGAAAGAAGGAATCATGAAAAAAGAAGGGTTTAACGTGAGCTTGACAGGATTTAAAATCCCGCTCAGTTTATTTTAAACGCGGAAATCGAAAAAAAAGAAAAGAAAAAAACTTCAGAAAGTTTTTGGAAGTTCAAAAAAGATTTCTACCTTTGCAGTCCCAACGGAAACGGAGGGAAAATAAAAAAGATAAAGACGGCGCAATGCCATCGGAATATAGCGGATACGGAAGTTGAAGCGACAAAAGTTCTTTAAGAAAACACAATCATGTAAGCGTGACGAGTAGACAGACGAAAGTCGAAAGTCATGAACAAATTCAAGCAATTCGTTCAATTGGTCCAAGATCAGAGATATAAAAAAAGAATTCTG